>ERZ772924.1-NODE-1-length-400504-cov-17.681128_pt1 | contig 400504 bp, 394 predicted proteins | sample MGYA00512116_ERZ772924 | MGnify/ENA primary metagenome ERZ772924 (study PRJEB29015, sample SAMEA2737920) | human oral metagenome | biome: human oral; feature: human-associated habitat; material: dental | place: China | collected 2134 ...
CATCCCCAAGAAACCATGCAAGCACCAGGGAACCGCCCCGAGTAGGCTAACACTCGATGAGGGAGTCGAACCCTCACTGTTCACACGCGGGTAGCCAAAATTGCGTGAGTTTCTTGCACAGTAGTGGTAGTGGAGGGAATCGAACCCCCGGTGTTTCCAATGTAACGGTTTTACAGACCGCTGCCTTCGCCGCTCGGCACACACTACCAAGAAAATGGGCTGGCCTTCAAGGAATCGAACCCTGTCCTCTCGATTTTAGTCGAGCGTTCTACCATTGATACTACAGCCACTCACCATACTCATTCGGTTACCCGTCACCCATGCGTCCATGAGTGCTGACAGCAACTCCTATGTGAAAGAAAACCCATGCCGCGGACAGGTCCTCCTCCGGTTCACCCAGTCGGAATGGCGAGGCTCGAACTCGCGGACCTCTCGCTCCCAAAGCGAGCGCTCTACCACCTGAGCTACATTCCGAAAATGTTGCAGAATCATGACATCCTCAAACCCCTGGCGTCGGGGTGGAGCCAACACCCTGAGGCTTTTACCTGTCTCTATCTAGACATCAAGAACAGGTAAAAGTAAACTCGTAATGGAAGCACTTGGTACCAGCACTATCATTCTGCAACCTTACCAAACTTTGAACAGCCCTCAACCGATTCGCAGGATGATTAAGCGCCCAGGGAGTCGAACCCTGGCAGGCAGATGCAAACACTACATCCATGACATGCTTGCATCCTTGTCTAAGTTGGTAATAGTCCGCCCACCTGGACTTGAACCAGGACTCCAAGCTTAAGAGGCAAGTACTCTAACCAGTTAAGTTATAGGCGGATTGTTTAGTCACTATGTAGTTGACAATCTTCCCAAGCCATTGTTTCCATTGCTGGACTCAATGGCCGCCAGGACTTATGAGGAACGCCCCTGTCCGGCTTGATGACTCAATCCTAACACACCAGTGAAGGACAAGTCAACCCCAGGAAACATGAGTTAGGACACATGTATTCCTAAGTGTCAACATGACTGCCAAAAAGTGACTGGAGCGGATGACGAGACTCGAACTCGCCCTAAGACCTTGGAAGGGTCGTGTGCTACCACTACACTACATCCGCATTGCTTGTCTTCCTGGACTTCCTCTTCAGCCCAGGATCATGACGTTTGTATCCTGTAGAAATGCCATTGTCTCTCATGAACTTGGAGACAGTGGCATTTGAAACACCAAACATCTTCGCAATCTTCACCTGAGTGACACCAGATTCATACAGGTCTTTGACCTTGTTGTAATCAAGGGTGTCCATTTTGAGGTGCTTGTCGTAAGCGTGAGAGCATTCTCTGGAACAGAATGTTTTATTAAAATTACTCTTTTTCACTGAAGAGGCAAAGAATTTTTTACACATCTTACATGTGTAAAAATAAACTGCACACGTAACATGTTTGCCTTTCTGCTTTGCCTCGTAAGTTCTCCTTGAGATTTTTGCTCTAGTTTCTTGAGAGTGTCCCCATCTGTTATTCATGGATGGTGTGTTACCATAGAATTTAGGGTGAAGAATATTAAACCACTTGATTTCGGTGCGATTCTTGTCTTCATCTGTATTATCACATAATTCAAGCAGTTTAAAACCCAGTCGTGTCTCATCCTTGTCTATACCTATAAACCACTCAGAGAACCGTTCTAGGTGCTTACCTGAACGAAGACGTTTAAGATGAGTCTTGCAGCGTTCATATACGTTCTTTGACTGACCTACATAAAGACATTCTCCCGTAAGTGTATCAAAAATGCCATAAACGCCACATACTTTCAAATCTTCGTTCATAATTCACATTATAACGAATCATTTGAAAATAGTACCCCCAGTGGGGCTCGAACCCACGCAATGCCCTGATTAAAAGTCAGGTGCTCTACCAACTGAGCTATAGGGGCATGAATTGTGTACAGTTTTCAAGCCTGCCCTAGCATTTTCAGAAAATGGCTATCAATTCCTTCACTCCGTGTTAAAAAATGAAGGAAGCCCGGCACTCTTCTCTGAAAAAGCAAGCCCTGGGTAGCGCGGCACTGTACACAAAGCCGCCAGGGTTTCTATCGGGTAGGTTTTGAAATAGATCTGGTGGCTGGACTTGCACCAACATAGTGCACCTATTTTGCATCTATCTTCTTTAGCACCAGACGACCTCCTGTCTAGAACATTCATGAGGTCTCACGTCCCAGTCACACATCCCGGAGGACTCAATTCTCCCAAATTAGGTACCCTTGAAAGAATCTGCTGTGGAGGTGGAGGACGGGATATGAAACCATGTCATCATTCTTTCCTTCTGCCCCAGGGTAACTACTCCCTGACCTCACAGAAGGCGATTTTGATGACAGAGGGCACCCGCGCAGACCCCCGGCTAGTTAAGCACCGTTGATGGAGTCCTCATCTGCGTACCCTGTACCGGATTTGAACCGGTGATCTCCTCCTTGAGAGGGAGGCATCCTAACCAGACTAGACCAACAGGGCATTCACACATGCTTTCAGACATATGTGATGTATTTACTATATGAGCGGAGGGTGTGGGATTTGAACCCACGTGAGTGTTACCTCGCCGACTTAGCAGATCGGTGCAATGGGCCAGACTATGCGAACCCTCCAAGTAACCTGGTCGTATCCTCAGGGCCAGGCCATAAAGTGACTGCGAGCATGTTGAGAGCACACTCAGGACATGCAGCACACGAGTCAGGCGATCACCAACCTATTCGACTGTGCTTGGCTAGTACGGTCTCTCAAACCGGGTGACCTTTGCGCTGGCCCAGAAGGACTCGAACCTTCACCGCCTGGTTAACAGCCAGGCACTCTGCCATTGAGTTATAGGCCAATTTGTTCCCAGGCTTGTTGCGCACCACCTGGGATAGCGACCCTAACCGGATTTGAACCGGCGATCTCCTCCTTGACAGGGAGGCGTCCTAACCTGGCTGGACCATAGGGCCATTTGTTGTTTTGAACATGGCTGAGGGTATGACTACTCCTTAGGATAAAATCCATAGTATTAATGGGCAGGTTATCCACTGGATTCGTCGTGCCGCTGGTTGTCTGAAACCACTCCATGTGGGTGGTCCACCACAGAAACCCTAGACTCTGTGGGGCACATAAGTAAGTTGAGGTGATGAGGCTGAGACTATACCTTGTTCCGACGTTCCTTTCGTCAGGATTACCACGTTTACCGTGTTGCCTGCTTGTCCACATGGCACCCTGTTTCCAGGCGTACCGTGTTAGAACGTCATGCCCGATTATTTGAGTGAATCACTCTGTAGATTACTGGGCTACTCGGGTGGGATGTTTCACGCAGCAGACGCGACCTGCTGGGTTGCACTTCCGTCTACCCAACTGGGGTGAGACTTGCGGTCTCATCTCAGCCTGGCTTGACCATACGGCCGTCAGGTTTAGGACATTTTCATCCAGTAATCAGGGAAGTCTTTTGCGTTGTTATTGTGAGGATTGTGAGAATGTGCTTCCCTAGAGGTTCATGGGATTTTGGCCCACGAAAGTCCTCACATTCTCTAGGATTGGCGCTACCCGCTCCATTCCTGGCGACGTGGGAGACTTATCAGGTCTTCCTTGTTTCCAGGTGGGAGACCGCCCTTGATTTTGCGTGTCTCGGACTTGTTTCTCCCTTATGTCGGGTTAACCTTGTCGTGAGTTACTGGCTCATTGAGACTGATTTGGTCGTGCCCTCAGTATTTACCATTGGGCCTGAGCCTCACTTAGGGGTTCGTGCGCCATCTGCTGGCACACGCTTTAGAACCCGGCATATTGCATGGGGTGCCCTACCTCCTGGAGGTAGGGTGGCCTACCTAATCCGTGGGGAGACCTTTCACCTAGTCACCTAGGCTTATCAGCCATGCCTGTCGTGCCGACTAAAGGGATCGAACCTTTGACCTTCCGGGCTTCAACCGGACGCTCTTCCAACTGAGCCAAGTCGGCAATGCTACCACTATCTAGTTCTCAAACAACGCTTGAAGGAAGCGTACCATGAGAGTGTCATGGTTGTCAACTCCCTTGCTTGATGACACTATCATACCATGTGGGCTTGTAACGTGTCAACCGCGTCCCCACGTGTGCTGTGCCACAGGATAGTGTAGGATTTATGGTGCTGTTGTAGCGGAAAGCACGGGACTCGAACCCGCAACCCCTTAACGAGGCACCGCTGTTCCAAAGCGGCCGCTAACCATTCGCTTACTTTCCGTGGTCATGACAGGACTTGAACCTGTGGCCTCCTGAGTGTCGTTCAGGTACTCTACCATCTGAGTTACATGACCATTGTCCACCTGCCGCATGTATCCTACATCAGCATAGGCTTCTGTACTTATGAAGAAGTCGTACAGGTGGTTGCTCATATATTTTTTAAAACCGCAAAGGATTTTAAAAAGAGCGCTAGGGTCTTACGCAATTGGGAATAACGACAAGTAACTACAAATCACCTGTACCTAGAGATTGCTCTCTAGACGCCCTAGAAGTTCTGCGGTCCACTTGCCTGTTTCACCGATTGCTTTGCTACTCTTATAGTAGGATTAGAGTAGCATAGTCAACACCTCTTGCAAGGTATCGACCCGTGGCGGGGGTGGGATTTGAACCCACGTCCATCTAGGTTATGAGCCTAGTGAGCGACCAAACTGCTCGACCCCGCAGACGTGGATACCAGATTCGAACTGGTGTGTAGGGTTTTGCAGACCCTTGCCTATCCTCTCGGCCAATCCACGTAGATTGTGTCTAGTTCGTGCCACCATCAGGAGTCGAACCTGAACTGGGACCTTCGGAGAGTCCTGTGCGGATCCTTTACACTATGGTGGCATTGTTGTGGTGCCCATGGAGGGACTTGAACCCCCAATGGCCTTTCGGCTCCCTCTCCGTCCGTAGCGGAGTGTTCTGTCCAATTGAACTACATGGGCATTGATGAATGTGCCTATCAAAATGGCGTCATTAAACCACTTACTGACAACTCATTCACGGCGGAGAAAGAGGGAATCGAACCCCCAGCCCTGTTACAGGCACCACTTTCGAGGTGGTTGGATAGCCAATTTTACCATTTTCTCCGTTGGCGTGGTGAGATTTGAACTCACGACCTGCACTTTATCAGAGTGCCGCGCTAACCTACTGCGCCACACGCCAGTGGTGGAAGCAACTTTGAAGGCTTATAGTAACTATTCTGGCATCTCTGCTTTCGGCGCATGAAGTGTTTTGGTACTGTCAGTCGTTGTGCAGGGTGTCTCCTCTTGCGGAGGAGTAGTGCATGTGGTTGCAACGCCACATGCACTCGATTGCGGTCGCACCTTGTTGCAAACACATTCACTGCATTCACAAACTATGGCTCCATTGTAGGAACCAGCGAGATTTTCACTCGCGTCTCTTCATGTGTCAGAAAGCATCTGCCTAGACTTGCTTCCATCGGGTGTATGACGGGGATCGAACCCGCATGTGTCCATATGGACCCAGGGCCACAACCTGGTGTGTATACCTATTCCACCACATACACCGTGCTCCTGGTGGGATTCGAACCCACATTCCCTGATGGGAGACGGATTTTAAGTCCGCTGTGTATACCTATTCCACCACAAGAGCATTTGTTGTAGGCACGTGTTCCTGTATTTTGCTGAAGGTCGTGCCACAACTTGTGTTTCATGATTGGCTCTCCCGCCAGGACTCGAACCTGAAATGAGTGATTAACAGTCACCTGTTTTGCCATTAAACTACAGGAGAATGGTGCCACGGGTGGGACTTGAACCCACAGACCTTTCAGACCGGTTTTACAGACCGGCGCGCTACCAGTTACGCTTTACCGTGACATTTACGAGGACACTTGTTGTCATGTTTGTTGACGCCTTTTAGTGTTCTCATCGTCGGCGTAACAGGATTTGAACCTGTGGCCCCCTGTTCCCGAAACAGGTGCGCTACCAAACTGCGCTACACGCCGAAGTTACTCCCGTGTTTTAGGGAGTTGTTGTGCTGTGTGGAGGTGTCCGCTGCCTCCAGTCCTCCACACTCGCCTCACTGGGTCATGGGGGACGGATCTGGTCCTGGTCTTTCCTGGACATAACCAGTTGTCGCCTTCCCAGTGAGGGTTATTGTTTCTTGTATCCGCATGAGCGGCGCCCAATGGCTAGTTATCTGGTCTTGTCATCACGACAATACTTTCAAGTTCTTGTCAGTCCTTCGCACGTTGCCCCAGTAGTTTTGGCTTGCTGCTGGGGCGGACTGACGTCGCCATCAGACACGGGATTTTCCTATCTACGAGCCCTCCCGATTGGGGCAACCCCAGGCGTCTTGTTTCCGCACCTTTGTCAGTACGGGGTGCGCCTGTTGAGTCTTCCTCCACCCTGTGATCGGGGTGGTCCTCTTATTCAGTTTGGGCCTGTTACCACTGTGTTCCCCTTGGGCTTGACTTCACCTGCCCCTTGCGGGGTGGGTTAGTTGTTGCCTGGGGTTGTTGTGGTTTCAGGAGGATTGTTTTGAGGTGGTTTAACTGATTGGCTTCAGTGTCCCTGTTTGGCTTACTCCAGTCCGTTCCCTACCTCGCCACCATCTCGGCGGGTCATCGTGTAGGTGCTCTGACCTTCTTGGGCCTTTGGGGTCCTTGGCCGTTCCAGTTTTGTTGGCCTCAGTCACAATCCTAAGTATTCAGGTTTTCTGTTGTCAAGTGCTGGTTTCTGTGAACCGTGTCACTTGTTGTTTGCTCTACCAGTGTCTTGGGAGCCTAACCTGTCGGATTGTCTGCCTCAGTGCGAGGACTTATCAAACCGACCGGGGTTTTCTCCCCACGTCACGGCCACCATACTATATGGTCGCTCATGGCGTGCGAGCCAGAGGGCGGTATTTGGTTGTTTGTGCTGAATCTGATTGCTCAGCATGTGACCGACCTCCTTCTTTTGCTCGTGTCGGTGTTGTTGGAGCAACAATATCAGGTTGGTTTGGGCTTGTCAACCCTTCCTGGTTGTGGTTCCTGTCTCGCTCCCTGGTTTCCCTGGGTTTGAGGTGGTGTTCGCAACCCCTGATGTTGTTGTGCCCTTACTCTACCATGGTGGTGGGTGATGCTGTCAACCTCCCCTACTGTGATCTGTATCACATTACCTGAGGCTGGTGCGGGATCCTGCCATATGGGGCTGTGAGTGTGCTTTCTGCTCGGTACGTGCCAGATGACGTTCGGCCTGGATCCTGTGCTGCCGCGCTTCCGTTTAAGTGGGCGTGCGGGTGGGTGGGGCTGGTTTAGAGCCAGGACGCTTGTCGCATGTGCTCGCGCTTGCGGCAGGTTGTGTCGCTTGGCCTTACGGGTGTCTGCTGGTGGCTGCTGCTTGCCGGAAGATCCGCTCGTACTGGTCTGCGTCTTCTTCGCCGGTCATGGTGTTCATGTTGGCTGTCTTGTTGACGTATGAGGCGATGACCTGGGTGTCCACGGTGTCTTCGAGGTAGGGCACATAGGTGAGGGAGTTTTGTCCGTCTCGGTGTGCTCTGCCTAGGATCTGGTTGTTTTGGACGTTGTTCTCGCGGACCTCATGGAGGATGGTGATGCGTGGGTTCGTGGTGGCTTTAGTGCCGTCGGGTAGGATTTCGCCCGCGTGAAGTGAGATGCCTTCTGGGATGGTGCACATGACGACTTGGGCCCGCCCTGTCTGGAAGTTGAGGCGGTTGTGTTCGCGTTCTTCCCCTAGGACTCGACCGCTGATCTCGGTGCTGGTGATCTTCAGGGATTGGAGGGCGGCATGGTACCTGTCGATAGTTTCGGTGAACTCACAGGCGATGAGGACCTGGTTGCCCGCATTTACCTGGTCGGCGATGAAGGGGACCATGTTGTCAACTTTGAGCAGGGAGGTTTTTTGCCGGTATCGGAGTCGTTCGGTGAGTGCGGCCTTGGGGTCTTTGTGGGCTGGGGTGAGGTTGAGGAACTGACGGAACCTGCTCCATAGGGTCTCGTAGACTTTCTGTTGGGTGGGGTCCATGGTGATGGGGAAGGGGATGATTTGCTGTTCGGGCCAGCCAGCAATGTCTTTGGGGTTTCTTCTGAGGAATGGGGATCCTGGAGAAGTGAGGGCCTTACCAACACGGAGACTGTCTCGGCGTTGTTTCTGGCGTGCGTCTTTGACTCCTCGCTGGTACCGGCTCTTCTCGGTGGGGTCGGTTGAGTCTTTCCCCCACCATGGTGCTGTGACCCACTGCCACTGGCCTTTCTTGGTCTTGGTGACATGGAAGCCTTGGTCATGGAGGAACTGGCCCCACCTGGAGGGTGTGACTCTGGTGGAGGTCTTGTTGATGCGGGGGGCGATGATCCCGGCCATGGCAGCCAGGTTCAGCGGGGATGCGCCTGGGGTGGCGGTGGAGAAGATGACGAATGGTGTGCGGGCGTGGTAGCCGTCTTGTTTGGGGGCGTATGCCTGGTTGAGTCTGGCTACTGAGACTGCGGCTAGGGACGTGTTGGAGTCTGGGTAGTTTTTGAGTGCGTGGGCCTCGTCAAAGATGATGATGTCCCAGTCCGTTTTTGGTTCCCCGCACCTGGCAAGGGTGCGGTTGGTTCTCTTGGTGCTGCGGCGGGCTGGTTTGCTGGCTTTGGTGCGGCTTTTCTTGGTTCCTCCGGTAGCCCGGTAGGTTTGCGTGTCTGGCTCTTTGAGGATCTTGTTGAGCCGCTGGTAGTTGATGATGAGTGGCCTGGTGTAGGCGAGTGCTGGCGGGTATGAGCGGATGGTTTGCCGCCAGTGTGGGATGACGGACTTTGGGCAGACGATGAGGACGCGGGACTTTTCTTCCGGGCGGGCGCCATACGTGTTCTCTTCGGCGATCTGGGCGACTGCGGACAGGATGGTGAGGGTTTTACCTAGTCCGGTACCGTCAGCCTCCAGGAAGCCGCGTTCGCCGTTCCCATAGGCGTGGATGATCTGCTGGGCTCCTTCGACCTGGTGGGGTCTGGGATCGTACCTGGTGCTGGAGGGGGTGGTGGGTATGACTGTGCCGTTTATCTCGTCTTCGCACCAGCGGGCGAGTGAGAAGTCTTTGCTGCGGTATGGGCGTAGTTCTTTGGGTAGGGTGGCTCCGCTGTAGACGTGGAAGCCGAGGTTTTTGTCCCACCATCCGCGACTGGAGGTGCGGGCGTTGCCTTTAGGGAAGGGTTGACCGAAGGGCCAGTCCTCGATGACGAACTGCACGGTGTTGTCTGCCTTCCTGTCCGGTTCCTGTGCTTGGTGTCGGCTTTTGCTGCGTGTCGGGGTTATTGGGTGGGGTTCGGATACCCTGACATCTTGGGTTGTGTCAGGAGGTGGCCTTGATGTATGGGGATGGGCCTGGGCTGGGTGGGGCCATGGTCTGTGTGGGCATGGTGTGGGTCATGCACGCACTGATGATGGCTATGAGCGCTAGGGCTAGGGTGGCACCAATAAGTGCTGCCCGACGTCGTATGGTTTGGCTAGTTTTCGTCATCTTGGGTCACCTTGATTCTGCCGCTGGTGGTGAACACCCAGTCGCCCTCGATCTGGGTGTCGTTCATGGCGTATATCGCCTCGTCTGCCTGCCTGTACGCCCCGTCTGTGGCTTTGAGGTCCTGGGGTCGGCACATGACTCTGGTTCTCCAGTCTAGGCCGTTCTCGTCCTCATGGTGTAGGTCTCCTCGTACACGGTCGAGGATGGACTGGCGGACTTCCCCACCGGAGAGGCCCATCTCGACCTCAGTGTAGGTGTCTGTGTCGGGGTTGTGCTGGCTGATTGTGTACATGCGTGTTTCTCCGGTTTCTTGGGCCTGTGCGTCAGCGTGTCTGCTGGTTGGGGCTACTTTGTGCATGAAGGTACAGGGTGTTCTGGGGTGGATACACTCATACACCTTGTCAGCGCCTATCGCCCCTCTCTTTTTTCTACCACCAGTTCTGTGACCGCCATGCGTTGTAGGCGGCGGCCCAGGATCCGTATCGGCTGACTGCGTACCCGCTGGCCCACTTTAACTGGGTGACGGGGTTGGTGGCCCAGTCCTCACCGGCTGACGCCATCTTCCCTCCTGGTAGGGCCTGTGGTAGGCCGTGAGCGCCACTGGATGCGTTGACGGCGTTGGGGTTCCACCCGGACTCGTGGCTGATGATGTAGTCCACATAGGGCCAGTCCGACTCGGCTATTCCGGCGGCACGCATCCAGTCGGTCTTCGTTCCGGTCGCCTGATTTGCTGGGGGCGGCGTGGTGGAGCCACTGTCACTGCTGTTGTTTGAGGCGGCGGTACTGTTGTCAAGGATGGTTGGTGCCGCAGCGGCCTGTGCCTGCTGCTCCACGTCCCGTTTGGCTTGGGTGGCTTCCTCTGCTTTTTTCTGCTCAGCGATCTTGGCTTCGGCCTGCACTACCTTGTCTGCTACCCCTTCGATGACCTCAGTCTTGGTGCCTTCGCGGATGACTTTCTCTGTGGCGGGGGTGTCGATGTAGGTGTGTCTGACCCTGGAGTTGTGTTGGGTGCCCCCTGTTCCTGCCGCCTGCCTGAACCCTGTGACGGTCTTGAGTACCCCGTCCTTGCCTTCTTGGATGACGACTTCAATGCCTGCTGGTAGCCCCTTGTCCTCGACGACACGGGTCGGGTAGGGGATGGCTTTGGTGTCAGTCGTAGACAGGTCAGTGATGCTGCCTGAGAGGCTGGAGGGGATCCCTGGGACGTCCTGCTGCCCGCCTGGCTGGTAGGCTGCTGCTGTCGCACTTGGGTTGAGTATGACGGTTGATGCGATGAGGGGTGGAATCAGGTGTCGTATGGGCTTGCTTGTGTGCCTGGTTTCCTTGACGTGTTTTCCTCGTGGTCGTACCATATGTTCGCCCTCGTCTAATCTTTTCCTTGTTCAGAGTACGCGAATATCTTAACAATGTCCACTATTGCCGCCCCTTGGTTGGGTTTATGTTGTCATCTGGGGTGCCCTACCCTACTCTGGTTATTCTGCGGCGAGTATTTCTTCCTGCCCCATTTTGACGAACTCGCGGGCTTTCCTGGACACGTTTTCACGCATGTTGTCGGAGATGTTTTTCAGGGTCTCGTTGTCCTCTGCCCACTCGTCGTAGACGCCTAGGAGGTCAGCGGTGCCGGTGCCGATTCTTTCCTCGCTGGCTCGCCGAGTGGTGTTATTGTTGTTTGTGGGGGTGAAGGATGCTGGCATGTCCCAGTGGAGTGCGTGGGCCGCGTTGTCGCTGATGGTTTTCAGGTCGAGGGCGGACTTCTTTCCGGGTGTGATGTTCTCGATGCGCTGGCGGATGATGGGGGCGCTGGCGGCGTTGAACACTGGTCCGTCGTCTGGTTGGGTGGACTTGAGGTTTTCGATTACGATGTCGGTGACCTCACTGGCGGTCAGGGTGCTGGCGTCGATGGGGGTGAAGTCGTACTGGGGGCGCTGCGGTATGGTCTTGATGTCCTGGGTGAAGGTTCCGTCGTCCTGTATGGTCCACAGTGTCCAGCCTCGTCCGAGCGTGCAGGTCTTGTCGGCGAAGCCCCGTCGGATGATGGACCCGTTGTAGAAGATGCCCGTGCTGGCTGTGTCTGTGCGTCCGTCACTGGATCCTACCCAGCCGCGTTCGTGGATATGGCCTAGCATGATGGCGTCCCAGTTGTTTTCAGCCAGTAGCCAGTCGGGGATGACGATCTCACGGGGGGACTGCTCTGTGTGAAGTTTCATCTCCAGGATGGGGTCTATGACAGATCCGTGCGTGGTGAAGATGTTGATAGCGCCGTCAACGCTTTTCACGTTAGGGAGGGTTTGAGACTGGTCCATGAACATGTGGTGTGACACCATGTGTAGGTGAACACCATCGAATACTTCGTGGACTGCATAGGGTTCTATGTGGGAGTGGATGTCCCTGAGTGGATCATCCAGGACTCGTGATGCTGCAATGTTGGCTCGAATGTCGTCTACGTCGTGGTTTCCAGCGAGCGCGTAGATGGGGATCCCTGCTGCGGCGAGGCGTCGGAACTGGTTTTGCACGAAGATGATTGTGCGGATGCTGGGGGTGGAGGTGTGGAAGGTGTCTCCAGCGATCACTACAAGATCAACGTCGTGGTTGATGCAGTCGGTGACGATTCGGGCGAACGCTACATATCCGTCGGCTTCGCGTACGTTGATGCCTTGGTTGTTGAGGTGCCTGGTGGCCGTGTATCCGGCGTGGATGTCGCTCAGGTGTGCGATCTTGATCATCAGGCGAGCCTCCAAGGGTGGTGTGGGTTTACCCTTTTAGGTTACCGACTTCTCGCCTGGGCTTACTGGTGGCGGGTTGCCCCTGTTTTTAGGGGCGGTGGCGGCGGTTGTACTCGCTCATCATGACTGCGGCCGCCTGTGCCACATTAATGGACCTGACACTACCGTACTGGGGGATGTAAACCACCATGTCGCATAGGGCCACCACGTCCTCGCTGAGGCCCTTCTGCTCCTCACCATAGATGAACGCAGCATGTCTGGGGATGTTGGTGTCATAGACGGACTGTGGGCTGAACTGGGGCGTGTTGTCCACTGCGATGAGGGTGTATCCGTGCTCCCTAAGGTGGGAGTAGACGTCCATGAAGTTGGGGGTGTGCTTGATAGTCTCGTAGTGGTAGGTGCCTACCGTGCCGCGGCGGTCGAAGCGACGCTTGCCGACGATGATGATGTCGTTGCCGAGGAATGCGTTGTGGGCGCGGATCACTGACGCCTTGTTGAAGTCGCTGGTGAGGTTCATGCACACTGTGACCATGGGGGTGCGGTGTGTCTCTAGAGTGTCCTTGACCTGCTGGGTGGTGAGTCCCTTGAGGTCGTCGCGCACGTTGTCTGGTACTCCTTCCGTGTAGGTGATGGTGTCCAGGGTGGTGGTCGTGTTAGTGGCTTGGCTACTGAGAGTGTTACCTACTGTGGAGGTCACGGTCTTACTGTTCTTGGTCATAGTGTAGTCTATTGTATGCCGTTGACCTGGGTTTTGGCAAGTTGAAGGGCCACCCCAGGAAGGAGAGTAACTGGGGTGGCCCTAGTCTATGTTTCCAGTGGTCAGGGGGTTTGCCCGTGATCCTGGGGTGTGGTGTCCGTCACCGGGTGAGTCGCCCTGCCTGGAAGGATGAGAAGTAGCCGTTGATGCTGTCGTAGACGACTCCGGTGTTTTCGGTGGCTGCGTGGACTACCTGCCCATTCCCGACGTAGATGCCAATGTGGGTCTCTGTGTAGAGGATGTCCCCTACCTGAAGGTCGCTCTTGGAAATGGGGGTGGAGGAGTGGCCGATGTCGGAGGCTGTGCGGGGGATGTTGTACCCCAACTGGGTTCCGAATGCGTAGTAGATGAGGCCGGAGCAGTCGAAGGCGTTCGGTCCAGCGGATCCCCACACATAGGGTTTGCCGACCTGTGCCTTGGCGATCTCTGCTGCCTTGGCTCCGTCAGCGAGGTTGGAGGCTACGGCTTTCGCGGTGGCCGCGTTGGAGTTGCTGTCGCTGCTGCTGGGGTTGGCTACATGGCGGCCGATGTACTGTGCGCCCGTGTTGGTGTCACTGGTGGAGGTGGTCTCAGTGTTGTCTGTGGAGGGTTTCTTGGTGCCGATGAGGGTGACTTTGGCTTGCGGGGCGGCGGTGACGGCCAATGATTCCTTGCTGGTGGTCTTGCCGGTCTTCTCGTCCTTGGTGGTGACGACGGTTTTGATGGCCTGCCCGGCCTTACCCTCGGTTTCCACCTTGGTCTCGCCGACGAGGAGGTCTGGGGACTCCTTGGTGGTCTCTGGTGCGGGGATGCTGATGTTCTCGCTGGTGGCGGTGCTGGTTTCGGCTTGGAGGAGGGCTAGGTGCTCGCCGTTTGTGAGGGTGCGGTTGCCGTCTACCTTGTTGCCGTCGATGGTGCGGTAGTCGGCGGGGTTGCGCCCGGACGCGGCGATGGCTTCGTTAACGGTAGTGGTGTCACTGTCGATGGTGACTGGGGTGAGGTCGCCTTGGGTGGTGAGAAAGATGGTAGCCCGGTAGGTGGACTTGTGTGCTCCACCCTTGCTGTCGCTGGAGTGGGTGTCCTGTGCCCCCGTGTTGTTGTTTGTTGGGGTTTCGTCGAGGGAGGCTGCTACTGCGACTCCCCCAGAGGTTCCGGCCATGGTGACGGCTGCGAGTACCGAACCGATGAGGATCTTACTGGTGTGCTTGGTCTTGCTGTAGTGAGGTGTCATGTGCTTGTGAGTTTGCCTTTCACAGAGGGTTATCCGGCTTGTGGCCGTGTTTCCTTGTCCTCTATAGTAGTTTGGGATGCTTGTGTACCCATTCTGCTTTTGAGTAACTGTGGTAAGAACTCGCCGGTTCTTTCCTGTCCCTTTTTGTACGTTTCTGTTGCGTTGCGGTGGGCGAATATCGTGGTATCGTATATGCCTGACCAGGATACATAAGCCCCTAGAATAATTCGGCTGGTGGTTTACTGTCTGTTTCAGGTTGTTCCACCAGCCGAGTCCCTAGTTCACTTGCTGCAACTGGCGTCAGGGTCGGACACGATAATCGTCACGTCCGTATCCGACTTCACCGAACCTCCCGCCGCCGGGATCGTCTGCGTCACCTGAGAGGAAGACACGGCACAGTTCGGAACCTTAACTGTGCTGATCTTTCTGAGTCCAGCGGTAGCCAGCGTGGACTGAGCCTCCTGCTCGCTCTTACCCACGACATCCGGGACGCTGATGTCACTAGCCTTGGCGGAGCGGGCAATAGTCACCTGCACCTCGTTCGTGGAGGCACTCTCTGTAGCCTTCGGGGACTGTGACAGGACTATGCCGGGAGTCTTGTCTGATTCCTCCTCCAAGTACTTAACCTTGATGCCGTGCTTCTTGGCGTCCTGCTCCACGAAGTCCTTAGTCTTGCCGGTCCAGTCAGGGATACCTACCTTCCCGTTAGCGACCTCCAGGTTCACGCCGTTGCCGTTCGTCACCTCAGTACCGGCCTGGATGGAGGAGGAGGTGACTGTGTTCTCGCTTACCCCGGGTTTCTCCACCACGTTGACCTCGGAGACGTCTACACCCGCCTCGTAGATGGCTTGCTTCGCCTGATCCAAGGGCATGCCGACGACGTTGGGCATCTTGGTGGTCTCCGGCCCGTTGGAGTATACAAGGTTGACACCCGACCCCTTCGGGACATTCTGACCGGCACTGATAGACTGACTGATGAGTTCGCCGCGCTTGGTGCCATCCTTGATCTGCCAGGTGGCCTTGCACTTCAGACCCTCGTCAACGAATGTCTTGCACGGATCCAGAGAGGCGTCAGTCACGTTGATCCTGGTGACGGCGGACGGCACGCTGGCCACGCCACTGCGCCACTTCAGCCACCCCCAGTAGCCCGCCCCGCCGGCAACCCCAACCAAGAGAATCCCGCCAGCGACGACGGAAACAGCCCGGACAGCGCGAGCGCGTCTCTCAGCCTTCCTGGCGGCTACACGGGATTCGACCATGGCTTGCTTCAGCCTGCCACCCTTTCGCCCCTCAGCGGGACTGTCAGTACCCTCCACGGCGTCGATGACAGCGGTAGCATCTGGGTCAACATCACTCTCGCCACCCTGAAAGTTCATTTCAGACTCGCCACCGTCCAAATCCAAGGGAGGAAGATCAGGCTCACTGAAATCTTCGTCCGTATCGACATCCAGGCCGGGGCCTCCCGTCTGACCGCTGTGGCCTTGGGACTCTGCGGTGGATTCCTCGTGACGAATGTTCTTAATGACGTTGGCAACCTTGGATGGTGACATTGGCTCGTCATAGTCGCCATGCTCCTGGGTGTCAGCAACCATGTCGGCCAGCGCGTCCTGTGGAGTGACCGACACGTCTCCGTCTACTGCGCTCCGTGCTTCGCCCTGGGCGTCAATCCCTGTGGAGGCTGCCTCCGGGTCCGAGCCCGTGGGTGCCGGGGCAGGCAGTTCCAGGTCCGGCAACGAGGATGCATTGTCATTGCTGGTCATATTCTCTCCTTCTGACCACTACTGGGGTGTCAAGTGTTTAAAAGTCTTGACATAACTCCAGCGCATCCTACCAAAGACCTGCTGTGGTTACCAGCCGGAACCCAGGATGGTTACAGGTTCGTTACAGGAGAGTGTGGTATATTAACCCACCCAAATGTCACTTCTTCTTTGCTCGCTCCTGACGTTCCGTACCAGACTCAAGAACGTCCCACTTCTCAGACAGGGCTGCACCACCAGTCAGCAGAGGCTCATAATCACCCTGGTGGGTCAGGAACTCCTTGCGGCCATCAACCGACTTGCGCTTCACAAAAGTGCTGATCTGTTTACATAGGGGGTTCACCCTGAAGGCGTCATCATTGATCTTGGAGATGACCATACTGTCAGCGTTACGCACTCTGGACAGCGCCACGTACCCCAGGCCAGGTGAGAAGCACCTGGACAGGTCAACCTCGATACCGTCAAGGGTCTGCCCCTGTGATTTGTGGACGGTGATCGCGTACCCCAGTTTCAGGGGCATGTAGAGGACTGCTGCCGTCTCCTCGTCGAAGGTGATGGTTTCCCCGTCCTCGTTCTTGGTGGTCTTCCGTTTGCTGATGGATGCTCGTTGCTTGGAGACATCGACGACACTGCCGTCGTTGAGGCGGACTTGAACGTCGCCGTTGTGGAACGTTTCAACCTTGCCGACGGACCCGTTTGCCGCCAGGAGGTCTCCATCGGGGGTGGTGAGGTTGCGGGTTACGATCACGGTTGCGCCCTTCTTCAGTCGCACTGTCTCGGGGATGTTGTGATCGCGTTTCAGTGCCTCTAGATCCTTGGCTGATCCTAGGAGTTTTATTGTCTTGAAGTTCTTGGCTGGGTTGGGGTTCTCGTCCAGTCGGTCGTTGTTGTAGGTGTCAACGTTCCGGTTCGTAGTGAACAGGGTGGTGTATACCTTGTCCGAGTCTTTGCCGTTATGCTTGCACCGTTCGATGACTTTGATTGCACGGTCATCCATGCGTTCACGCTCGATGCAGAACAGTAGGTGCTTGAGTTCTGGGTCCTCCGCCCTGTGGATCTTGTCCAAGTAGCAGTGTTGAATGTTGGCCTCCATCCATGCTTTGGATTGGATGGCGAACCCGTAGTTCAGTCCCTCCAGGGGTTCCCTGGGGGCGACTGGCGGCAACTGCATGAAGTCCCCAAGGAATACGACCTGCACCCCGCCGAAGGGCTCCTGGCTGCGGCGCGCGTACTTCATGAAGGCGTCCAGGTTGTCCAGGTAGTAGGCGTGCAGCATACTGATCTCGTCGATGATGAGCACGTCACAGTATCGTGCTCGTGTCCTGGCTGCGCTCATTCTCATGAGTTTGCCGGACTTGCGTAGCGCACTGAGGTTGAAGGGTTCTTCCATGACGCCTAGTCCGCTCCAGGAGTGGATGGTTCTGCCGCCGACGTTGGTTGCTGCGAGTCCTGTGGTGGCGGTGATGGCAATGTTGAACACTCCGTCATAGATTGCATCGATGAGGTCGATAAAACGCTTGATGATGGTAGTCTTGCCCGAACCTGCTGGGCCGGAGATGAACAGGTTTTCCCTGTTGAGCAGCCTGCACAGGACCTCCACCTGGGATGACCCCTTGCAGTCGTTAGATGCCTCCTGGATACTGCCGTACCCGATGTAGGGATCGTTGAGGATTTTGTTGAGGGAGGTTGAGCGCCTTTCTCGTACTTTGTTCAGGGAGTTCTGTGTCTTAGTTGGCACGAGCGGTCTGTCCTCCGAGTCGAAAAAGAGTAGGTACACCAACCACCCTTACGCCCTTACCCTTCCCTGCCTTGCACCCTAAACATGCGGCGTCAACAGGTGTTGCCACTTGTTTTGAAGGATGTTGAGTGTGTGAGGAAGTGTCAAGTTGAGGTTTGTGTCGTTCTAGCAGTTGGCTTCTGTCGCCTATTGTACCCCATGCCACTGCACTGTGAAGGTCGTCACCTCCAGCCAGTGTGCTCCATGTGATGTTTCACCAGTAGGCACATGCGCAGCAAAGCCATCTCTACCAGGGTGTTACCATTGATTCTGGATTCGCCCTTCACTTGGGACTCTACCTCCAGCACCTCCTCCAACAGTCTCTTGGTGAGTGTTACACCCAGGCGGCCCCCCAACTGGGTGGCGGCCTTGAACTGGTAGTTGTTCGCCGCCCCAAGTGCGTCAGCGATATCAGTGATCCGCGTCACCCCCAACAACTTCAACCTGAGCGAGAGATGCGCGGCCTGCAACTTCCCCTTCAGCAACGACAGCACAACCAGGTGGTGCGTGTGCGCAATGATGCGCCGAAACATCTTCACCATGCGGTCTGGGTCAGGCTGGATGAACAGAGGCTTGTCGATCTCCCATGGGGGTACAGCACCGGGAGCCTTAGGTAGGCGAATAATCACGTCCTCCAGGCCGATACGTGCCTGTTGCTGCGGCGTCAATGTGCGCAAGGACCGTGCGACACCCAGGATCAGGGAGTAGTCGTCCCCCGCGTAGTCATGGAGGAAGTTCTTCACCTCTTGAGGCACATGCAGGGCGTCGATCACTTCGCTGGCCGGGTTTGTCTTGTCCCGACTGTTCTGTCTCGCCAGATGAACGCTACCGCCAAGATCTGCCACCATTTTCTCCAGGCGTTTCGTAGAGTTCCTGGCAACCGTACCAACAATCAGCACGTTAACCTCCACGCCCGAGTCCCGCAAGCCTTCCAGTTCACCTAGGATGCGTTTCGCATGGGTCGCATCCTTCAGGTGTACCACTGGTGTGATCACGTCACCGAACATGTTAGCGACGCCAGCAGTGGCAACACTGTCCGTGTACTCCACTTCGCCATCAGCCACGCCCCATGAGGCCAGTACCTCGTCGCGTTTGAACCGCACCCACGTCTCAGACTTATCTAGGACCAGGGCGACACGCAAACCATGGGTGCTACTCACGCTGCCAATGCTGTCACTCATATAGTGCGCCTCCTGTAGTCGTCCGTCCCTGTGTCGCCTCCAGGCCTGTACACACCCCATCCACCTAAGTGCGTAACTGAGTGGGGTATGCGAGGTCGGGGTGAGCGTCAGGTGCTCGCTAGGATCCTACCGTGAGCCCGAACCTGCCTCGCATCCACGAACATGCCGCCAGCACCCATCGTGCACATCACCTTACGTGAGTCCAGAGAGAAGAACGCATTATCCCCCAGCACCATCACTTCACTGTCCCCCAACGTGTGCCTGTAGTCGCCAGTCGCAGCCGGACATGGGTACCCTGATTCTTTCAGGGAGTAGACCACTGTGCCATTCACCAGGATCTCACCACCCGCAACGTCCAAGGTGTCACCGGGGACAGCCGCCACTCGCTTCACTAGCACGTCGCGGTGACTAGATGTGTCCTTCCCCTCACGATACCAGGACTCCGGTTTGCCAACCACCACGATCTCACCGTGCTGGATCGGCCTGTCACTGTTGCGGACAGCCACTATGGACCCATCATCCAGGGTGGGTTCCATCGACGATCCCAGAACAGTCCACACCGACACGCCAAAAGCCGGGACAGCCGCCAGAAGGATCAAGGACACAGCAGTCACAGTAGCCACAGTAGCGCCAACAATAACCAGGGCGCGTCGAGCCACACCCCAAGTTGCAGCATCCAGTCCACGGCTACGCTTACGTGCCCGCCCAGGCGTCACTGCACTAGAACCACTACCAGACAAAACCGCACCTACTCACATCTTCATCTGCTGGCGGAGATTGTTTCCAATCGACTGTAAAGTCTCTAACTCCATGCGGATCGTTTGAGATACCTTAATCAGTTCCGCCTTCAACTGTGACGCCACGATCCAGTCGTCTTCCATGGACTCGCACACCATGTCTGCACGATACTGGCGCTCCTTGTCAGTACGCCCATTGGACTCAATGTAGGCGCGACGCCACGCACGATCATAGATCACCTTCAGGCGACGCTCCTCACGATCATAGTAATTGATCGTGTCAGTCACCCGAAACAGGCCCATACGAGCCTCATTGATTGACTCATTCAGACGCTTCAGGTCCTCATAGTCAATAACCTGCTCGTGGTAGTTGTAGAATTTCTCGGCCGACCAACCCTTCAGAGTTGGAATAGTGAAGTTAGGGGGAGACCCAGGGGTGGGCACCTGTCTGTCGCCACCATAACCCAATTGATCGCTTGGAGAGCCCTGAACCCTAACCTCCTGACGAGGTGCTGGTAGGTCCTGACTTGCAGACACGCCCGAGCCACAACCAGAGGATGGTATGTTAGGAGTAACCACGCTCTCAGACATCTCACATCCCCTTTCAGACGGTCTACATCGGTCAACAGACGTTGATACCTGCACTCATCATACCCAGCCAGACGACGACCCAGTACTCAACGCCGCCAGCGCCCCATCATCGTCGAACTGAAACAACATCGTAGCACCCAACACATTACCCTCACTTCTTAACTCAACGCGAGAAAACGGGAGGATTGTAACGAAACTCGAACCGCGCCCTGCATGTGCAAGATGAGGGCGCGGTTCGAGTTCAGATACCTACCGACATTGTGTCAGCATCACAACTGGCAGGACTCGCAGTACCCGGCGGCAGTACCCTCTACCTGAGTGCCTTCAAGAGCCAGTTGGCGGATGCGGGCATAGTAGATTGTCTTGATCCCCTTGCGCCATGCATAGATGTACGCCTTGTTCATGTCTCGCGTGGTTGCAGTATCCGGCCAGAACAGAGTCAGACTGAGCCCCTGATCAATATGAGGAGTCATAGCGGCGTACATGTTGATGATTGCCTCAGGGCCAATCTTGTACGCATCACGATAGAAAGGCAGAGTGTCATCAGAAAGATAGGGTGCTGGGGCATAAACTCGACCCAACTTTCCTTCCTTTCTAATTTCAATCGGAGAGATGATTGGGTGAATTGATGCGGTGGAATAATTCAGGTAACTGATGCTCCCCGTTGGGGGGATGCATAGGCGGTACCCGTTATAAAGTCCGTGCTCCATCACGTCATTCTTTAATTTCTCCCAGTCGGCTTGTGTAGGCAAGTAGATGCTACTTCTTCCTAGTAGTGCCGAGATTTTGGGTGAGGTGATGTGTCCCCAGTTCTTCTCAATGTATTTATTGAAATAGGTACCGTTAGCGTATTCGCTGGTGTCGAACCCGTCAAATACCTGTCCTGTTTCTTTTGCGATCTTGTTTGATGCGACAATAGACCAGTAGTTGAATGCGTATGCGAACAGTCCGGCAAACTCTACCGCCTCAGGAGAGTCATAGTGGATATGTTCGCGCGCGAGGAACCCATGTAGGTTCATCATTCCGAGCCCGATACTGTGGGTGCTGTGGTTTCCGTTTTCAACTGACGGTACGGCGTCAATGTTGGATAGGTCACTGACAGATGTGAGTGCCCGGATGCCAGTTTCGATGGTTTTGGCGAAGTCTGGGCTGTCGAACGTCTTAGCGATGTTGAGGCTACCCAGGTTGCAGGAGATGTCTTTGCCGACGTGGCTGTACGAACCGTTGGGGTTGTACTCAGATGCCTCGTTTGTCTGAAGTATCTCGCTACAGAGGTTGGACATGTTGATGCGCCCGTTTAGTGGGTTCGCCTTGGTGGCGGTGTCCTCGAACAGGAGGTACGGGTAGCCGGACTCCATGCTGATCTCGGAGATGACTTGGAAGAGGCGGCGGGCCTTGATCTTGGTCTTCCTGATGTCCGGGTTCTCCACCATCTCGTGATACTTCTCGGTGATCGAGATGTCTGACATGGGTGTGCCGTAGACTCGTTCGACATCATAGGGGCTGAACAGGTACATGTCGTCGTTGTTCTTAGCCAACTCGAAGGTGATGTCCGGGATGACGACACCCAGGGAGAGGGTCTTGATGCGGATCTTCTCGTCGGCGTTCTCTCGTTTGGTGTCGAGGAACTTCATGATGTCGGGGTGGTGGGCGCTGAGGTAGACGGCTCCTGCTCCTTGACGGGCACCTAACTGGTTGGCATAGGAGAATGAGTCTTCCAGTAGTTTCATGACAGGCACGATTCCGCTGGACTGGTTCTCGATGCGCTTGATGGGTGCACCAGTCTCACGAATGTTGGTGAGTAGGAGGGCTACGCCGCCGCCTCGTTTGGACAGTTGTAGGGCGTTCGTGATAGCGCGGCTGATGGATTCCAGGTTGTCTTCCACCCGGGTGAGGAAGCACGACACTAGCTCGCCGCGTTGTGCCTTGCCAGCGTTGAGGAAGGTGGGGGTGGCGGGCTGGTAGCGTCCGGTCATAATCTCATCGAGGATGCTGGTGGCTAGTTCTTGGTTTCCGCGCCCGAGGTAGAGGGCGTTGGCGACTACTCGATCTTCGTATCGTTCCAGGTAGCGTTTGCCGTCGAAGGTTTTGAGCGTGTAGGAGGAGTAGTACTTGAAGGCGCCCATGAAGGTGGGGAATCGGAACTTGTAGGAGTAGGCTCGCTTGTACAGGTCTTTGACGAATGCCCAGTCGTACTGTTCGATGAACTCGCGTTCGTAGTAGTGGTTGGTGATGAGATAGTCTATCTTTTTTTCCAGGTCGTCAAAGTATACGGTGTTGTGGTTGACGTGCTGGAGGAAGAACTGCCTGGCCGCCTCATGGTCGGCGTCTAACTGAAGTTTGCCGTCGTCTCCGACGAGGTTCAGTTTAGCGTTGAGGGCGTGGTAGTCGAGGGCGGGCTCGCGGGGGGTCTCGTCGTAGTCGAGGTTGTTGTTTGCTTCTGCGGTCAAGGCGGTGTGTCCTTTTGTCCGTGTTCGTGCTGGGGTCTTGTCCTCGTGGTTGTTGCCCACCCGACTGGGTTAGCCCCTATGGTCCTATGGTTAGTGGAGTGTATTCTAACACGTCCAGGTGGGGTGTGTCACTACCTGTAGAGGTCAGGTTGGTTACTTCTGCTGAAGTGCTGAGAAGTTGTTATGCGGCGGGGTGCCCTCACTGCATCCAGGTACAAGGAAGCCGCCCCAGAGACTCATCCGGGCTCTGGGGCGGCTCAGCAGGAGACGTGTTTACGTTCTGGATACACTCAAAGTTCAGGCGTCTTCGTCACCCAGTGTCCCACGGAACGGCCAACGCCTGGACCGGTTGGCTTTCAGTGCTTTCTTGCGTCGCTTTTGCTCATTATGCTCTCTGATTTTCTCAGAGATGTACACCTGGGTGGCGATGTCTCGCGCGTCCTGTACGCCGTTTGCCTGGTCGTAGCGTTCTTGTCTGGTGGAGCGGCAGAAAACGACGCAGCAGATGAGGAGGGCGGCGATCAGAGAGGACACGAACGTAAACCCTACCCGATAGCCTGTGGCGTAGACAGTGACGAACATGACCGCCCCAGCGATGATGGAGTACTGGACTCTAGTTCTTTGGGAGTACCTTGCTCGATAAGGTACCCAGTTGGGGTCTGTTCTCACCTTCGAGTTGTGCAGGAACAGGCCGACCATGTACATGAGTGCGAACAAGGCGGCTGATGAGGGGGCAAGCCAGATACTTCTGACAATGTTACCCCACCCACCATAGGGCAGAAACAGGTCCATGAGTACCCCACCAAGGGTAGTTGCTGCGATCACGCCAAGGATCCACCATAGGAGGCGCATGGGGTTGGTGTTGTACTCCTTACGGAGCCTAGTCAGCCATTCAACAAGTAGCGTCATCTACTTTCCTTCGTCAGTGTGGAAGTATGCGTGGGCGTCCGCTAGCGCCTGTTCTCTGCTGTCTGACGCCAAAATATCTCTGGCTACCTTCTGAGCCTGACTGATCTTGTCCATGCTGCCGAGAACGGATGCGAACAGCATGCCGGTGCTGCCGGACTGCTGGGTGCCGAAGATGCGCCCTTCGCCGCGCTGTCCGAGGTCACTCTGGGCGATCTTGAACCCATCGTTGGAGTCAACGAGCGCATTCATGCGTGCCTGTGCACTGCTGGTGGCTCCTTCAGAGATGAGGTAGCATCGTGACTGTTTGCTGTTTCTGCCTACCCTGCCCCGGATCTGGTGGAGGGAGGCGGCCCCAAGGCGTTCTGCGGACAGGATGACGACCCTGGTTGCGTCTGGGATGTCCACCCCGACCTCGACGACTGTGGATGCGACAAGGACGTCGAACTTCTTGTCTCGGAACTGTTGCATGATGTTGCGCTGCTCGTCGGGCTTCATCTGTCCATGAACTTTCCCTACCTTGAGACCAGACAGGGGAAGGCTGGTGAGGTTCTTGGTGGTGGCGTCTACGCTGGCGGCATCTACCTTGCTGGACTCGCTGACTAGTGGGGTGATGACGAATGTTTGGTTGCCTTTGTGGGCCTCGTTGATGATGTCAGCCCATACGGGGTTGATGGAGTGTTCACTGAAGGTGATGGGGTTGTCCTGGATCCATTGAGTGATGATGGGTAGGCGACCGGGCGGCTTGTCCTTCAACTCGATGAGATCCATGCCCCCATAGAACACTTGTGCGGTGCTGCGGGGGATGGGGGTGGCGGTCATAGTCATAAGGTGGGGGATCAGTCCGTCTGTGCGGGAGTTCAGTAGGCGCTCTCGTTGTTCGACGCCGAACTTTTGTTGCTCATCGACGGCGATGAACCCCAAGTCGTGGTACTCGACATCATTGGATAGGAGGGCGTGGGTGCCGATGATGATCTGTGAGGTGCCGTCCGCAATGGTTTTCTTTGCCTCGCGTTTCTGGGCGGCTTTCATGCTGCCTGAGAACAGGGTGACCTCAATGTCTTGGCCGGTCTTTTCTTTGAGCCTGCTGGTGACGTTGAGGGTGGACTCATACAGTTGGCGGGCGAGAACATCGGTGGGGGCGAGCATGACGGCCTGTTTTCCCGCGCCGACGGCTCGCATTGCTGTCATTTGTGCGACAACTGTTTTCCCGGCTCCGACATCTGCACTCAGTAGGGTGGAGGATGGTGTGGTGGACTCCATCTTCCGGTTCATTCTGACGAGGGCTTTCTTCTGCCCGTTGATCAGGTCGAACGGTAGTGCCTTAATGGCGTCGGCCTGGAGTCCGCCCCTACCACCGGTGATGGTGACTGCGCGCCTACCAGCGTTGGCTTCCTGGCTGGAAAGGATCAGTAGTTGCATGTAGATGACTTCGATGAGTGCGAGCAGTCCGGTAGCCTCATCGTACTGATCCTCGTCCTCACAGAAGTGCATGGCTGTGACAGCATCATGGTAACTGATGTTGTTGCCGTCTACCTGTATTCCTTGTAGGTACTTTGGTGGATCGATCCGAGGGAGTCTGGAAAGCATCTCCCTCACGGCGGACAGGATGAGCCTGCTAGTGAGCCCGATGCTGGGTAGTTGTCGGTAGACGGGAACAATTGGCATCATCTCCGCCTCCTTGGATGCGTCCATGGTGGAGCCGTTGATCTGTGGGGTACCTTTCCAAGGCTTCCACTTGCCGGAGGCTACTACTTCGTCACCGACCTTGAATTTTCGGGCGAGCCACGCCTGGTTGAAGTAGGTGGCTTTGAGTTCCTGGCCGGTGTCTGTGGTGATAGTGAATCTGGTTCCTGGGACTTTCCCGTTGAGTGGTGTTATGGACTGAATACGGCCGAGGATGGTGACTGTTTCACCTTCGACGATGCCGGTGAGGTCCTGGTCGTGTCGCCTGGAGATGTGACGTAGCGGCACCCAGAACAGGAGGTCGTGTAGGGTCTCGATCCCGAGTTTTGTCATCTTCTCGGCGAATGTCTTGCGGGACTTGCCTCGCTCCTTACCGGACTGGATATCAGCCTGGACGATGTTGAGAACAGTGATGGGTATGGTTCTCAGAGACTCGACTGTGCCGTCGTAGCCGGGGATGGGGGCGGAGTTGATCTGTTCGACCTCATCACTAAGGATGATAGGCGGTAGAGGCCCATCATAGTTATCTTGGAGGGCCTGGAGGTTAAGTAGCCTGGAGATGGGGAATACTCGTTTACCGTCCTTGAATGTGGCGTTGATGGTGCCGACAATCATGTCCAGGTAGTGCGGGACTGGTGGGATAGTGACAACGACTTTGGTGCCGGATGCGTCCAGGGTCGCGTATGGCATAGGTGCGGCGTCGGCTTTGCCCTTGAGTGCCTGTTTTGTGTCTTCATCCAGGACCGGCTTCCCCAGTCGAGTAAGCCCGTATCGGAGGGTGAATGCGTTCGCTTCAGTGAGCCTGGTCCGGTAGTGGTTGACACCCCTGGTGGTTACGATGCGGCGGAATGGTTTCAGGTTGCTGGCGGTGTCTGTGTTTTCGAGACTGTGGCGACTGTATAGGTCAATGTTTTCGCCGTCAGTCTTGACGATGACCTCATTGTCTGATGGTGCCGGAAACGACTCGGCCACCTCCTCCCTTTCGGGGGTTGCGGCCGAGTCTGTGATCCCAAAGTCGATAGCCGTCATATGGCGCATTCTACCGAAACTACTGGGTTGATAAGTGGGGGTCTTTGTGGTTCATCCGGTCGGATTAGGCGTTGATGACGGATTCAACAGCAGACATGTCGGACACCTGCACGTCTGGGATCATCTCAATGGCCTGCTCGACCTCACGGGAGTATCTGATGCGGTCTCGCGCATTGTACTGGTATGTGACGCCTTCTGGGACGAACCTGGCGGCCATTGCCCCAAGTGCAGCCAACTGAGTGTCAGGCAGTTCCAGGATCATGAACACGCGGGCCACTCGATCTTTTTCTTCGGCGGCATCGCGTAGATTCTTAAGGGTGACGCCCACCATTTCGTCGGCGTTGAGGATACTGACAATAAGATCGGCCTCAGCGGTCTCAGTGTCCATACTGAAGTCGCCATTGTTGTAGATGACTGTGCCGACTGCGCGTTTTTCGTCGAGGCCGATTCCGCGGTATGCGTCCAGCATCCTGATGATCCGGTACGTGTAGTCAACCTGCTGGTCGTACTTCTTGATGTCTTTGCGGCTTGGACCTGTCGGGGCGGCTACCTGTGCGGGGGGTGAGGTCCTGGCCGGTTCCGGTGCAGGGGGTGGGGTCACAGTTGCCGGGGTATCGTACTCGTACTTTCCTGCCTCATTGCTGGGGTATGTGTCTCCCTGCTGTGTGTAGGTGTTCTGATCTTGGTAGGTGGCGGGGTACTGGTTGGCCTCGTAGTCCTGGTAGTAGTCCCCCTCACCCTCGGTAGCGTCAACATACGTTGTCTCTGCGGCTGGTGTGGTGTACGCCGGTACTGGCTCAGGACTGTATGCGCTCTGTGAGGCGACAGGAGGCTCTACTGGTGCCAGGTTGTAGGGTTGGGATGGCGCTTCCTGGGTCTGGTATAGTACAGAGTCATCGTCGCCATCGGAGGACGCCTGCTGGGCGCTAGACAGGTAGGCGTCGTCAAGATCTTCGTCTTTTTGCGTGAATGTGATTGCCATGTTTTAGTCGCTTTCTTCGGTGGCGGCGCGAACAATGACCTGACCGTCCTGAGACATCTTAAACGTGAATGTGTTGCCGTCAGGGTGGGTTGCGATAGCCGTAGCGAGTGGGTTCACGATCATCTTCTCAACAGTTCTCTGAATCTCACGGACCCCATACTTGCTGATGTTCGACTTTTTCAAGATTTCATCGACAATATCATAGGGTGCGTCCATAATGGTGCGGACGCTAGTGCTGTGAGTATCCCGGATTCTCTTGATCTCCTTCACGGCGATCTCACGGGCTGCCTCAGGTCGGATTTCGCTGAACACAATGATCTCGTCTATCCGGTTGATGAGTTCCGGGAGCATGGTCTTCTCCACAGACCTCATAACTGCGCTAGTGGCGTTCCGCTCCCGATCCATGTATGCCTGACCCGAGTCCATGGTGACGAAACCTGCTCTGGTGCGGGACATCTCGGCGGCACCAAGGTTGGAGGTCATGATGATTATTGTCTGTGTGAAGTCAACGACCTGCCCGTTACTGTCTGTCATGCGCCCGGCGTCAAGGATCTGGAGGAACTGGTTCCAGATGTCCGGGTGGGCCTTCTCTACCTCGTCCAGGAGGACCACGGACCGAGGGTTCGCTGCCACCGCACGGGTAAGGACCCCACCGGTCTCGTATCCCACGTATCCTGGGGGTGCGCCGAGCAGTTTCGTGTACTCGTGCTTCTCAGCGAACTCAGACATGTCGATACGCACAAGGTTCATCTCCCCCTTCTTCAGGAGATGCTTAGCGATAACCTTAGCGGTCTCAGTCTTACCTGTGCCGGTAGGGCCACAGAACATGAGAGACCGCAACGGCTTACCTTCGCGGGACATTCCAGACATGGGGACCGTGACCTGTCGGGTGATCGCATCCAGAGCCTTCTCCTGCCCGATGATGCTCCTGGAGAGGGCTGTCTTGAGGTTGTTGAGGCTGTTGAACTTCAGTGGCTTGCGCTTCTTTCTCTTCTTCACGTCTTGACTGCTGTCGGTGTCGCCACCAAAGAGTGCAGCGAGCGCGACCAGTCCCTCGTCCTCACTGTTCTCAAGGATGTCACGGTTCTGCTTGATGATGTACTTAGTGAGCCCCTTAATGGAGATACTGCCATCAGCTTCACGGATGCGCTTCGATTTGGACATGACTACGGTGCCAGTAACGTCAGTGAGAATGTCGCCCCACTGCCCGAACGGCACGTTCAGGACCTTCCGCTTCCCGTCCTTCTGGATCATGGCGTCATTGCGCACGATACGACGAATGAGGCTGTCGATGATAGTGTCATCAACCTCGTCTGTCGGGTACATGTCGATGGCCTTACCCCAGAACGCCGCCTTAACCAGCAGGCTTGTCTCCTTTGCGGTCAGTAGCATGTCCGCTGTGTCAGCAGCATCCCACGACATGAACGACTTCGCGGTCTCTGCCTCGTCACTGAACAGAGTGTCAGTGACCGCCTCCAGGATGACCTTCACATCGGTGGCGTTCTGCTGGAGGACCGCTGCCATGGACGGGTTTTCGGTGACGACGCACACCTGGCTGTCCGCACACTTCAGGGCGTCACATACATGGTCGATGATGGCGCTCATGCTGACTGTGCCGTCCTCAGACATCATGGCTGGGAGCGCCTTCTCGTTAACTCGGATGAAGTAGATAGGCGCGTATTCCTTCTCCGTGGTGAAGTCACTGACGGCCTGGGCAAGATGATTGACGAAGAATGTCTTACCTGACCTGACATCCCCGATGACCATGACTCGGCCGCGTTCAGAGTTGCACAATGCTACCATGGTGCGACCAATAGCGTCCTGGATGACCTCCGGGAGAGTTTCGTGGGGTACCGGCTGGTAGTTGGGGGAGTCCTGGATGAGAGTAAACAGCGGACCAACCTGTGAAGTCGTGTCCGCTGTTTCGGGTGTTGTGTTATCCATTGGCGCTCTCCGTCAGAATGGGGCTCGTGGCTGGGTGTTTCCTGAGCACATATTACCGACGTTTGCTGCCACCGCACTGAGGGCTGGTTTTAGGGGCCTGGTGTTCCTTTAACGCCTGAGGTCCATGTAGTTGGCGATACGGTTCCATAGGCCAGCAGTGTCTATCACCCGGTCATAGATGTCATCGAAGTTGTTCTCCGGGATGGCGTCAACAATGTCCTGTGGGTCACCCATATTGCTGTTCATGACGAGCGCCTGAACCAATTTCATGTATTCTGCGCGGCCAGCCTGATTGATGTCCCCTTCGACTTCCACGTCCATGAGTCCACCGTCTGGCTCGTTGGCTGCCTGCCTTTCTGCGTCGGCTTCCAGGATGGCGTCAGCGGCGGATTCCAGGCCTGCACGATAGCCTTCGTCGCGGGCCTCGTCCATTTCCTGTTCTCGGCTCTTGTGGGCTTTATCCTCGACTCGCTTCTGGATCTTCTCCTCACGTTCCTCACGAACGATGTCGTCGATGATCTCTCGTGACTCTTCCGGGGTCTTGCCGGTGGTCTCTTCATGGATGCGTTCAGTGATTCGAGGTAGTTCACGCTTCAGGTCTCTGGCCTGGGCCTCTGTGAGTTTGATATGGGTGCCTTCTGGTGCGGCGGCCTCGATCATCTTGACGGCCTTAGACAGGTCAAGCAACTGGTATGAGCGTTGTGGACTCATCTCGAACTCGGTCTTGACGTACTCGCCCCACGAGTCGTACCCGAGTGACTGGTGAGCCTTACCTTCGTGGGCCTTAGCGAGTAAGGCATAGGTGACGGTTGCGGCGGATTTGATGGCGTTGGTTATCTCCTGTGCCTCAGTCTGCCCCATCTCTGATGCCTGAGTGTCCTCGGCGTCCAGGATACTGCTCATCTCGGCGGCGAGGTCTTCCTCTTCCTCGTCGCCATCATCTTCATTGAAGTAGTTGTCACCGTCGTCGTCGTTGACTCCCGTGACAATGGAGATAGGGTGGGTGTCCTCAACGTCGAGGTCATCTCCCTCAATGTCATCAAGTTCGTCGATAGAATCCAGGATGTCGCTCATTTGTGTGCCTTTCTCCTGCCAGGGAGGGCCGTGATTAAACTCACCAGAATATCGCCGCCTACCGTTAGAGTATGACTATTCCTTAGGCTGCTCTACTATAGCCTGGCGTTGTTGCTATTTCTATACCTGTACTGGTGCGCTTCACTGATACTGTGTTATAATATACACATACTGTCAACCAGTCAAGTCTGCGAGGGGAGGCCCACCAGAAGTGTCTGGAACCACTGTGTCGCGCACGTACCCTCGTACACCATACGCTGCATTTGACAAGGACGGTGACCCTCTGGATCTGGATGAGGTTCTGGAAGGCATCAGGGCGGATGCTGAACTGGTTGCCCACTACGCCCTACAGGAGATAACCGAGCAGAACCTCGCTCTGGTGACCTACTTCGACAGACTTAAACCATCAGGTGCAGGGTACATGATGAACCTCAAACTACCATCTGAGGTGAAGAAGCATCTCAAGAGTGGCAGTTCCAGATTGGAACGTATGTTCAGGGAACAAGTAGTCACCAATCTGAGGTCCTGGGCCGCCAGATCTGGGGTCGTCTCCAGGGACTACACTGGTTATGTCTCTGCTGGATGGGTGAGAACAGTCAACGGTTCCAAGCCGACGGCTTTACAGCCTAGACTTGCATTATCGGCCACGGACGATCATTACAGAAACATGAGTGTCACACTGGAGCGCATCTCTCTTGAGATGGTTGTCCAAGGTCAGTGGGTGACACTGTACTTCCCGACGCCACCTCAATTGCTGGAGCAGGGTTGTGAACCGGGTGTCCCAGACATCTGGGTGGATAAAGACGACCGTGTGGTGTTCGGGTTTCACGGCAGGACAAATCCTGGCCGCCCAGAGTTCTCATCCAGGTACGTCATTGGTGTGGACGTTGGCGTGACAAATCCGACCGCCTATGTGGTCTGGGACACCGATAGGCAAGAGATTGTCGAGCAGTCTCTTTTAGGCCAACGAGCCAGATCGTTGAGCAACAAGATCAAGCGCGGGCAGGTGCAAGTAGCGTCCTTGAAGAGAAAAGGCAAGGATGAAGAGGCAGTCTCTCATCGTCAACATCTCTCAAATCGGCGTAAGGAACTGAGTATCCTTATTGCTCAGGAGGTCGCGGATGCTGCCTGGCGTTATGGCAACGCCATCGTGTCTTTCGAGGATCTGAGTCACATTAAGAACACCATGAAGTTCGGTCGTTGGTTTCGTGGCGAGGTGCTAAGGCGGACGCGTGACATGGTTGAGGCCGACGGAGGCAGGGTCCTGAAGGTCAATGCCGCCTACACATCCAGGAAGTGTCATATCTGTCAATCCGATCTGGACGTGAGTGACTACTCGCAACCTTATTGTTCTGTCTGTGGTATCACGCACCATCGTGACTTGAACGCTGCGGCGAACATTGCTCAGCGAGCCAACCACAGGAAGGCTTGCCAGACACGGAAGCGGCACGCCACAAAGGCTAAACGTATCAGGAGATCCAAGTGTCACTCCAGGCCGCTGAAGCATCCTGGTACGAAGAACAAGCCGACACCTAAGGCCCCACAGAACAGGCCAAAGACTCACACTCCTGCTACACCTTCCAGGGAGGTGAGTAAGGGGATGTGCCCCGCAGAGTCTAGGGTTTCTGTGGTGGACCACGCTACGTGGTTTCAGACAACCAGCGGCACGACAGTTCTAAAGGAGAACCAGCCCGCTAATACAGTGGGTTGGGTTCATGCCAGGGAATAGTCATACGCTAGTGCTGCACATATTTCTGCAATCAGGAATGAACCAGTGATGAGTGGGACCATGGGAATACTCATCTTCTCCCGGAATACAACCCTCAACGTACCTTTCACGCCCCACATCATCCGCACCGATGAGGACACTCCATACACCCCCAGAACCAGCGCCAGGACGATCAGGCCCCACTGGACACCCAGGACCCCCACCATCGGGTAAGTCGCCAGAACACTTAAGAGAGTGGCACGGGCATCCGACTTACCCAGGGACGGGATCAGAAACAGCACCAGTGACAGAAGCACCAGGAGGACGAACAACCACCGCTCACCCTGAGTGCGCGCGGGCTCCAGGAACAGGCTGACCCCGCCTGTGGCAGCGTTCATCGCTATGGCTGCACGCAGAGTCCACCTGTCACCCTTCCGGTAGGTGAAGTCCGTGTAGGCGCACTGGGTGGTGACGAACACGGTTGTTCCTACTGACACGCCCCCGGCCACGGCCGTGAGCCAGTGCGTAACATCACCAGAAGGGAGCATCGCGGATGTGAAGATGCTGGATACAGTAGATGTCACGAAGGCTAGCACGTTCACTAATTGCCAGCGGCCCCTGTCAACCCAGCCCGGGGAGTACAGCATAGTCACGAACAGTAGGATCAGTGATGATACGCCACCGAATACTGCCGTCAACAAGTGTATGGTCATGACTCTCCCCTGTACCGTTTCATGGTGAAAATGACTGTGGTATCAATGCTGGCCCCGATAGGTTCTAGGATCACCGCGTCCGTACTGAAACTGACCTGAACATCTTTCGTAGTGATAGGTGACAGGCCCTTGGCGATGACTTCCCGTGAGAACAGGGCGTCTATGGTGATCTCGAATGACCCGCCTGTGAGTGGCACTGTGATACTGTTGTCGTCACAGGATACGGTGAGAGTGTCGCCCTGGCCGGTGACGCTGATGTCGGTTTTGTTGGCTGTGAGGGCAGACACGTTCTTTATTGCTGAGGTGACTGCTGCGGTGGAGACGATAACCTGGGCTTGTACTCCTCTTCTGCATTCCTCTACCATGGCGTCAACGTTCGGGCACCTGAGGACGTCCTTGAGTGGCATGAGGATACGCCTGCCGTCGTCGAACTCGAACCCTACCCGGTAGGTCTTCCCGTTGGCCCCTATTTCTTCCAGTATCTTGACAGCACCGGTCATGTCCTTGTCTGGGCGGATCATGGAGGCGTACTGGGATGGTATGAGCACGTACCCCTGGTTTTGTGGCTGACCGGTGGGCGTGTATCTCATGGTGGTTTCGGCCATCACATAGGTGTCGAAGGAGAATACTCGGATGGTGCCTGTGTCTGGGTTGAGTGATAGGTCCACGGTGTTGACGAACTTGTGCCTAATGTTCTCACGGTTGTCACACACTCTGGCGGCCCTGGATATGGTGCTGAAGAACTCTGCTGCGTCTACCTCTCCGACGCATGACGTGTTGGGGGTGGGCTTTTTGCGGGCGTTGTAGGTGGGGGCGGTGAACCGGCCGGTCTTGGAGGTGACCTTCATGGGTTCATCTCGCCTGCTGATCAGAGTGATGTCACCGGTCTTGGGTAGTCCTTGGGCGAGACGTTGAAGAAACACTCCGTCTAAGGTGACCTGTACGCTGTCCTGGCTGGGGTTTTCGTCCTGGAAGTCGATGGTTAGGACTTCTAGTGGGGCGGATGTGTACACGCTGCCGCTGTGGTAGGACAGGTAGCAGCGTCCGTCACTGTGGGCGTCGAGGATGATCCGGGTACCGTTGGTCTTCCTGTCAAGGCCGAGTCCCACCCATTTGATGGTGTTGGTGAACTTGCTGGCTTCTGTGATTATCTTCACTGGCTACTCTCTCGCCTATGTCATAGTGGGACACCGAAGTCGATGGTGAAGTTATCTCCTATGCCGTCACCAATTGGGAGCGGCTCACTCTTTTTCTTAGTGCTGGTTTTATGGGTGGCGGGTTTCTTCTGGGTGCCTGTGCGCGCTTTTCTACCCCGGCTTGTGTCGCTGGGTTTTGAGGTGGTGTTGGTGGGCACCTTCTCACCCTGGGACTCTTTGCTCACAGCAGTGCTGTCTTCTGGGATCTCCTGGTTGCTGGTGTCGAAGATCTCGTCTGCTGTCTTTAGGCTGGATGGCCACTGGGTTCGTTCCACCTGATCGTTCTGCCCGTAGTCACTCAGGTATGCCTCATCCTCCCATGGTGTCAGGTCTGGGCCTGCATCTGGGGTGTTGGTAGATGCATCCTTGTTGTCGGCCTGTCTGCCGCCGCTGTGCGTGTCTGGAGAGCCCACTCCCTCAATGTGGCTGTGGCCTACTCGGCCTGGCTGGGTGGACGTGTCCAGAGATGCGTCCACAGGCGTTGTCTCATGGCTGGGTGTGCCGATGCCTGTCGGAGTGCCCTGAGGCGTGGTGGACCCAGGTGGCGTGTCCTCCTGTGCGACATCCTTAGTTGATTCTGTCTCTTCTGGGCCTACTGTGGTGGGCCGACTGGGGCCGGAGGAGGTGAATGCTAAGGTGGCGTCCAATGATGCCTGAATGCGTGCCTGTAGGGCTGTGAGTGCCTGTATCTCCGCTTTCACGGATTCCAGGTCCTTCTCCAGTGCCGCACGTGCATCCCGGGCCGCCCGGACAGCCTGCTCCATGCGTTCCAGGCCCGTTGTCGCTTCCTCTACCGTGCTTGACATCGGCCACCTCTTCCGGTTTACGTCATCAGCCCCTCTTATGCGAGAGGCGCCTCTTTTCTGCCTATAGGGGATGATACCGAAACCGTCGCTCGCAGTGGTGGGGTCACGTTCAGATAGCACTAATCTCCGCCACGGGGTCAAAAAATAGGTCTATATGCCCCGCCCGATTAGGGCAGTTCTCACCCGCCTACTTGGACTGGTAGATGATGATCTCCTTCTTGCTGCCGACCGGCAACTGGGTGCCAGGGGTGAGGCTCTGCTCAACAATCACCCCAGACTGGTAGCCGTCTGGTGCTGGCTTCTTCTCCTTGCTCAGGTGGGCAGGGAACCCTAGCGAGTTGAGCGTCGCCATCGCTTGCGCCGGTTCCATACCAATCACGGAGGGGATGGTTACGAAGTCCCTGGACTCAACGGGCACCTCGGTCATGGTGTCGTCACTGCTGTCAAACTTTAGGGGCTTGTATCCTTCTGTGTTCAGCAGTGAGGTCATGATGTCGCGGCCCGTGTATCCGATCACATGGTCCCACCACCGGTACTGGCTGCCACGGTATGTTGTTGGGTCCATGCCCTCAGTAAAGTCTACAGGGTCATAGATGTTACTGAAGACACTAAAGTTGCCGGACAAGACAGCCCACGTGGAGTTGTAAAGTTGGTTGGTGCCAGACTTGGCTACGGTCGTGTACCCTGATGTGTTGAACTTGTTCCCGAAAGCGTTGGGGATCTCGCCGCTGACGTTGGCTCGCATAGCCTTGAGGACCACGCCGCTGTCCTTCTCTGACAGGACGCGGCGGCAGGAGTCTGTCTTGGGGTCATAGGTGTCTGGGACGACGGGTGAGGTGCCGTCTGCGTAAGAGAACGTAGAGACGGGGGTGGGAGGGCAGTAGATGCCGCCGTTGGAGAATGTTGCGAATGCTGCCGCCATCGCTACCTCTGAGTTCTCTGTGACACCTAACGTGTAGGCCAGGGACCGGGAAGTGATGTTGTCGGGTGCGGACAGTCCGACACTGGCGCTGAACTCCTTGACCTTCTCGACACCGACCTTGATCTCCAACTCGCTGAACCATGTGTTGGAGGATAGGGCTGTGGCGGTCCGGTAGTCCATGTAACCTCCCTGTAGGGAGCAGGAGTCGGAGTTGGTGATTCCGCCGTCTGGGGCGTCGTAGCGTGAATCGACGAGGGGGCATCGGGATGAGAACGCTAGGTCGGACTCGGTGTAGCCTTCGTGGAGTGCGGCAGCGAGTGTGATCATTTTGTAGACGGACCCGGTGCCAGTGGCGTGTAAGGGCAGGTTGACGGTGGTCTGTCCTGGGCCGGTCCCGTAGTCGCGGTTGGATCCCATTGCGAGTACGCCTCCTGTGCCTGGTTGGACGACAGCGGTAGGGGCGGCCAGGTGGTTGTCTGTTCCGTAGTCCTGTTTGAGTTGTGTGTCCACGATCCCCATAGCGTTGGGGTCTAGGTAGGTGTGTATCTGGAGACCACCCTTGCGGAGGATTGCGTCTCGTTCTTCCTGTGTCTCCCCTAGTTTCGGTGACTTGGACAGGTAGCCCATGACATACTCGCAGTAGTAGGGGTATCTGCTGGAGGTGCAGTTGCCGTTGGAGGTTGACTTGTAGACGAGGTTCAGTTCCTCACCATATGCCTTGTCTGCGTCGGCTTGGGTGATGTAGCCCTCTGTGACCATCCTGTCGAGCACATCTTTTTGGCGGGCCTTATAGTCGGTCTTGCTGTCCTCGGTGTTGTCTAGGTTGAAGCGACTGGGGTTCTGGACGCTTCCGACGAGGACTGCTGACTCTGCCAGGTCGAGGTCCTTGGCTGGTTTCCCGAAGTAGTATTGGGCGGCGGTCTCGATGCTGTACGTGTTGGGGCCGCCAAACGCTACGGTGTTGAAGTAGGTGAGCAGGATTTCATTCTTGGTATGCTTCTTCTCGTAGCCTAGTGCCAGTTTGAGTTCGCGTACCTTGCGGCCGATGGTGGCTTCGACGGCCTGGTCTTTCTTGTCTCGACCGGCTAGGTTGAAGAACTGGAGGTTTTTCACTAACTGTTGGGTGATGCCGGATCCTCCACCGGAACTGGACATTGCTGCTCGCGCTGTACCTTTCAGGCTGAAGCCCTTGTGCTTGTAGAAGTCCTTGTCTTCGGTTGAGATCAAGCCCTTTTTTGCGTAGTCGCTCACCTGGTCCAGTGAGGTGAGGGTGGTTCTGTTCTCTGACCATACTTCAGCGTATGGGGTGCCGTTGATGTCGAGTAGCGTGTTCTTCTGTCCGATCTCGATGTCTTCCAGGTTCTCTGGCAGGGACTTCCAGTACTCAGCGATTGGTTCTGCGGCTTGTACCCCCTGGCTGAGCGCGAGGATCGGCCACACTGAGGTGAGGGTTCCGCACAGGGCGGCGACGAGCATGAAGACGCCCAGGTTTTTTGCGACCATTGACAGGGTTCGCCTGGGTTTAGGTTCACCTTTGGTGACGTGGACCGGGGAGTTAGTGAAGAAGTCGTCGAACGACACATCGACTGTGTTCTTCGTCCTGTGGTAGGTCTCGAACATAAGAGGCACCTGCAATCGGTGTGGTGGAATTAAGGTACAATCTGCCGTCGATTATACCGTGCAGCACAAGTGATCTCAATGGTCGCTGGTGTTGCAGAATAGAAACTTTACACAGTTGTCAAACCTTCGGGTTCTGTTCATGTGTTGCCGACCTTACCTCAGAACCCGAAGTTGTCGAACCTGCTATTTGACTGCTCTCGTGCCCCAGGCTGACGGAGATTGTCATCCTGGGGCATTATGTTGAATCTCCCGACTGGCCGTACTTGGTCTCCGCTACTGCTGTCGCTCATGGGGTGGGCGTCGCTGACATCGGTTAGGGTGATGGTGCGGTCGCCCACGAGGTCCATGATACGGGCCTCAAAGGTCTCGCTGAACTTGCGGGCAAACTCCACAATACTGGTCGGGGAGGTGATGACGGTGATGAGGTCCCGACTGTAGATGTGATCCAAGATCTCCTCATAGGCTGCTGCCTCCCGATCTGTGTAGGTGGTCTTAGATCCAGCGCCATCAATGAGGTACAACCTGTACTGCGGGTCTAGGGCTGCGTTGAGTCTGTCTCGGCCGCTGAACCCGGCGTTACCGAATGACAGTATGCGATCCTCACTGAGGATGCATACTTGGCTGGGGGTTGCTACACCCTGGGCGAGCATCTTCCTGACAGTGGCATACGCGAGCATGGTGCGTGCGCCACCTGCTGGGCCAGTAATGAGGACGCTACCGCCCTTGGGGCCATTCTTGATCTTGGTGAGGATCAGGGCGGCCTCTGATGTGGCTATTTTTGTTAAGGATGCGCCACGCCACCTAGATGGGGTCTGCTGGTCCCACATGTCAAGGTTCTGCTGAATGGCTTTGATCCGCTCCTTACGTTCGGCTGCACGGTACTTGGCTTCTGTGTCAGCCATGTGCTTGCGAAACCGCTCATAATCGGCTGTGTTGTGGTTGACAGGTGTGCGGCTGACTGGCACGTCAACGAGGTCGCTGCTCATGGACATATGGTCGTTAAATGTGGTTACCATGGCGGTTCGGGCCACACCCCCTTTCTTGAGTTGTTGCTTTGCTCAGCGACGTCTTTGTGTCTTGATCTGTTCACGGTCGTACTGCCTGCCTACAACATCCAAGGTTGGGGTGTTGACCGTGTGCTGGTTGTCCGACATGATCTTGCCGACGACAGCGACGAACTTTCCGTCTGACCAATTACCATTGACGACGAGTTGCAGATAGAATCGTCGGATCTCCTTAAAGATGTGACCACTGGTCTTGGCTGAGGACTCAAAGTAGTCCTTGTACCTGATCAATGGGTCCACCTTCTCCTGCCAGCGGCTCATGAACCGGGTAGCCTGCTGTTCTTCCGTCAGGTAGGTGTCGTCAGCAGACCCACTGTTGTCCGTGTCCTCATCGAGCGTGAGTAGTGGCTGCTCCCCCAGCATGAGTGGGTGCCGTCTGGCTGAGGTAATCCCCATAGTTCACCCTTTCTCCCCTGTATCCTTGCTCTTTTGCTGATTCTACCAGTCAATGTCGCCTGGATCGATGTCGCCGTCCAAGGTCTCGCCGTCACCTAGGAAGTCCTCGAAGTCACTATCCATAGCGTCCAGGTTGTCCTTGGTGACATCCTCTTCCTTCTTGATTTCTCGGAACATGGCAACACTAAGGTCGGAGTGGCAGGCGACAATCTTCCCGGCTGCGCCACCACGGTTCTTGCTCAGGATGATGAGAGTCCGGTCCGCAGTGTTGTCGGTCTTCGTGTTGCGGTGAAGAATGATGAACATGTTGCTGTCGTGGCTGATGGCTCTGGATTCGCGCACATCATCATGGTGTGGCAGGATCTCTTCGCCGTCTTTGCCTCGCTCATCCTTCGGGTTCATCTGAACTAGGACCATGATGGGTACGTTCAGGGAGGCGGCAAGTTGCTTGATCTGGTGGGACAGGGCCGCAACTTCTTCCTGCCTGTTGCTGTACTTGCCAGGCATGGACATGAGTTGCAGGTAGTCGATGATGATCATGTCCAGTCCGATGCTGGTCTGTGCCTGCCTCTGTGCCTTTGACCTGATGCTGTCTAGGGTGGTGGCTGAGTCCGTGTCGATGATGATGTTCATGTCTTCAAGTTTCTTCATCGCCTCCCTCACGGACTTCATCTCCTCAGGGTTGACGCGCCCCTGTTTCAGGCGGCTCTGATCAACGCCGGAGACGTTTGCTACGATGCGGTCAATGATTTCCGCATGGTTCATCTCCATGGAGAAAAATAGGCAGGTCTTCCCGGTCTGGGCGGTTGCTACAGCCTGCATGACCGCGAACACAGACTTACCAATACCAGTCCTAGCCCCGACTACAATCATTTCCCCGCCCTTGAAGCCGCCAGTGTACTTGTCTAGGGATGGCACCATTGACGGGATACCCTGGAGGCCATCAGCGTACTGGGAGTTCTCCTCCGTGATCTGTAATCGCTCAGCGAGAATGTCTTCGTATGAGGTGATGTACTCGGACACTTCCGTAGTGGTTGCGTCATCCGTGAGTTTCAGTACCTCATTGCTCAACTGCCCCTGGAGGGTCGCGATAGCGTCGCGGGCGGTGACACCTGAGTCCTCCTGAAACATGGATTCAGCGTCACGCAGAAGCCGCATGATCGAGTTCTTGCTGGAGAACTCCCGGACGACAGCCGCATAGGTGGTGATCACACCCTCCATAAGAGCCCGTTCACCTTGAACACGCAGCGCGTAGATGGCCTTCACTCCACCAACACTATCCAGTTTTCCTCTGGCTTCAAGGTCCTCGCTGACTGTTATCTCAGACACCATGTCATCACGGCGAGCAACATTCGCTATAGACTCCATGATCTCGCTCAGGGCAGAATCATTGAAGTCGTCAGGGGACACGAACTCCAGTGCCCGATTTACGTCACTGCCGTCAAACAGGAGGGCAGACACGAGGCTGCGCTGTGCCCTCAGATACAGGCCGTTCCTGTCTGACATGTGGATGTCCTCTGTTCCTTCTCGCACCCCACCCCTATGCGGCGGATGGTAATGCTGACTTGCGGTGGGCAGCACCATTCTACCCGGCCCCACACCGCACCTACAGCCCAGGAGGCCGCAGCACCCGCCTCAGGTTCTCGCACTGGGGTAAGAGAAAGGGGCCGGGCCGCAACCACAGGAAGGAAGAAAGGAAAAGAACCCACCCTGGTTGCGGCCCGGCATGGTGTACACAGCACTGTGCACACATCTTAAATGGGCGGAGATTTTACTGCGCGCCCCGCACCTTACGTTTTGGTGAGACATACTCTGTGAGGCGGCTTTCTCCGCCATAAAGGTCACAAAGAGTATTGTGGATACGGTTGGACAGGATGTCCTTCTTCTCCCCTTCCTCCATATTCACTGTTGAAAGGATCTTGGATAGGTCATCGACAGCGAACGACACGAATGCCTCGCGCTTTGTGGCGACTGCGATCTCAAAGAGACGCACGACATTTGCGACATTGACCTGTGTCAGGCAGTTCTTATCGATGCCGGACTGGACAATGTACATCCAGTCATCCTGTTTCAGGTCGGCCCAGTGCTGGAGGCTGAACGAGTCAGGATCGTTCAGGTGCTTGGCGACATCCAGGACCCCGTTGCGGCTTATCCACTCAATGAACTTGTCGGCAGCCTCAGGTCCGACGGTTCCACGAACAAGGAGGTCGCGTACATAACGGTTCTTGGGGCTTCCGTACTTGAACGATGTGCCTAGAATGTCCCCTAGAAAGTCCCAGGTGCGGTGGGACGGCCAGGGCCCGTTTGCTACCATCCGAGATGACGGGTCGGAGGCGTCTAGGCCGTAGACCACCTCGGATGAGTTCTCGTTGTTGAAGTTTTCTGTTGGCATCTTGTGGATAAGCCCAGGGTTTTCCTCAAGGAAGTTGACAATTGCCTTGCGCCATAGGCCGTTGTTGCTAAGGGGGTTGACGGTCCCCCACTTGCTGAGCATGCCCTTACGCCATTTGGCGTTATCTGGCTTCCACTCAATGAACGTGATCCGGTTGCGTGTGGCTGGGTCCAACTCGTAGCCGTCGGGTGCGCTCTCGGTCGGGTTCATCGCAAGCACGATGACTGTTTCGTTCGGGAAGGGAGTGCCGTCGGGGAACTCGCGGTCTTGGATGAAGGACAGCATGCCAGCGCGAGTGGACGGGTGTGTGTTGGAGAACTCATCCAGGAAGATGATGACCTTCTTGTTCTCGATGACGAAGTGTTGCCATTTCTGTGGCGCGTATTCTGTGACAGGGACTTCCATGGTCTCTGTACTGCCGTCCTCGCTTGTGAGGGTAATATTGTAGGTTCCCCTGGTGGGGAATCCTGAGATGTCTGGGGCTTCCTTTTGGGCGCCAATAATTGTTACAAGTCCGTACCCCATTTCGCGTGTAATGGATCGTACTGTGGCTGTCTTTGTCATGCCGGGGTCTGAGACTAGGGCGGCGACGTTACGTGACAGGATGCATGCTCGCAGCATCATTTCGCTGGGAGCCATGTCCTCAAATGTGTCTAGTGGCCCGTTGAATTTGTCGGGGGCTTCTTGTGCGCCGTGAATCCACCAGATCCCCTTGTTGTCTGCATCCTGGACCTTTGCTTCTGCCGCCACGTTAAGTTCCTTTCTTGTGTGGCATTGCCTTCGCTTAGGTGGCACGATAGCACATGGTGGGCACCCAGGTCAATGTTCCTAGGTGCCCACCATGTAGGATGTTCAGTTTCCTGTGGTGACTATTGTCACCATTCTGCGTCTGCTGTCTCTTCCGGTTCGAGGTCTTCTAGCGGCTCATCCTCAACACTGGGATCGTCTTCCTGGATCGGGGTGACCTCCTCGTTGAATGACTTCTCGATGGCGTCTCTGACTCTTTCTTCCAGTGTGGCGAAGAGTTCTTTGTTGGTTTCGATCTCGTGGATAATCTTGTCTGCACCGACTGGGAGTTTGAAGTCTGTGTCAGGAAGGTTGTATCGCCCGCCACTGCCACCTTCGAGGATGCCGTAGTCCTTGCCGACGTTGAACAGTTCTGCGGCCTGGTTGATGCCGCGGCTCCATTCCAGGACGCTTTCTGCGGTGCGGAACGGTGGGGCGATCTTGTTCTTCTCGACAGTGTACTTGACTCTGACGCTTCGGGGCAGCCCCTTGTTGGGGCCTTCCTTGAAGAGGTCTGGTTTCCCAACCCGGGCTACTTTGATCCTCTGGGTGGCGTAGTACTTGGGAGCCTTGCCGCCGGGGGTTGTCTGTGGGGTGCCGTATGGTGAGAATCCGCCGATCTTGTCTCGCGTCTGGTTGATGAAGATGATGGTGCTCTTATTCCTTGATGCGATAGCGACAAGTTTGCGTAGTTGCTTGGACAGGAGGCGGGCAATAAGGCCGACTGTCACGTCTTCAGCGCTGCCTTCCAATTCGGCCTTTGGGGTGAGTGCGGCAATAGAGTCTAGGACGATGATGTCTGCGCTCCCTGAACCGGCGACCTCTTCGATGAGGTCCAGCGCCATCTCGGCTGTGTCTGGTTGGGCGAGGAACAGGGTGCTTGTGTCTACACCGAGTTTGCGTGCGTATACGGGATCGAGAGCATACTCGACGTCCACGAATAGTGCTGTGCCGCCCTCCCGTTGGACGTTGCCGATAGCGGTGAGGGCTACGGATGTCTTACCGGAACTTTCTGGGCCGTAGATTTCGATCAGCCTACCCTTACCGAAGCCGCCACCGAGAGCCTGATCTAGGGTGAGGCTGCCAGTGGAGATGGTCTCAACCTTTGGAGGGTTGGCACCCAACTTGGTGACAAGATCAGAGTCGCTGTACCCCCTGAACTTACTGTTCTTGTTTAGGGACTTCATGAACTTCTCTAGTTCTGCGACCTTATTTAGGGTCTTGTCGGCGATGGCTTGTCTTGGCATAGGGGCACCTGCTCACGCTTGTTGGTTTCCTGGTACGAGGACAGGTTACCGAAACCGCGTGTGTGAGCAGGTGCCCCTATAGTGTTGAGGTCACTCATCCCCGTCGTCGATACAGATGACCGTAGTAGCGTTCTTCACCTTAATGGGGCATGCGTCGTAGCGCTCCTTGTTGGTGACAAGGATGACTGTCCGGTACAGGAGTCGCCCATTGTGGGTTCTTGTCACATGCCTATAGATGTTCTCCCAGTCTTCGTCGAGCAGGAATCCGTCAGTGGCAAGAACGAACAGGTCAGGACGATCCCTCGGGGGGAGACTGTTGACGTACTCGAAGGCCGCCCCCATCCTTGTGCCGCCACCACCGATCAGTTTAAGGTCTTCGAGCCGCTTGACTGGTTGAATGTTCTTCACCTCGGTGTCCACGGTGAAGAACTTGATGCCGTCGTGTGTCGCCTTTGTTGCTTCCTTGAGGATTCCGGCGACCTCTCCCAGCATGCGACGATTGTCGTCACCGTCAATGGAACCGGACTGATCAACCCCAACTGTCACCTTGATAGCGATGTTCTTCTTGCCGGGGAAGATAGCCTGCCCCCTACCGCCCCCATAACGGCGGTCTGTGCGCGTGTAGGTCTTGACGTTCTTACCAACCACGAGGTCACCAACAACGCGGCTGGTTTTTCTCCTGAAAATGTCCTGCCAGGCCACCTTCGGTGGAGCCATGAGGTTCACCATTGCGGTAACGAAGTTGGCTGTCCCGTTACCGGCGGCCTTACCAGAGGCGATCTCATTCTTCAACTCGGCTCGAACATTGTCGCGGGCGTTGTTCTGTGCGGACACGCTCTGCCGGTAGATCCCCGCATCGTCAGCCTCGCTTTCGCGTGCTTCACTGGGGTTGTCGCACATGTGGGTGCGGTTGGGTGCCTGTTTGAGCCGACGTTCAAGGATCTCCTGCTTGTAGTTCCTTAGAACGTCCCCTAGTGCGCCTGGAACCTGGTCAAGGTTGGCGGCCAGTCGGGAACCGTTACTGGCCCCCTGGTCCTGGTCGTTGGGGAACTCAGGTGGCATTGAGATCTGTGGCGTCACTGGACCACTGTCGCTGTCCGCACTGCTAGGGCTGCTACCATTCCCGCCTAGGGTGTTGCTGCTAGAGTTTCCGCCAGTACTGTCTCCCCTCGCATTGGGGTCAGAGTGACTGTTCCTGTTGGGGTTGTCTCCTGTGGCTGTGTCAGAGTTTCCCGCCTCGTTAAGGCCGCTAGAGCCAGAAGATGAGCCCTGCTGGTTTCCCCCGCTGTTGCCAGTGGAACCGGTACTGTCCTTGTCCTGGGCTCCGTCAGGTGTACTACACTGCCCCTGATCAGAATCATCCTGTTGCGGGTTATCGCTGGCATGAGAGTCAGGACTCTGGTTGTTTCCCTGTTCTTGCGAGTCACTGTCGTTGCTGGGGGGGTCCTGGCGGTTGCTGGAATCTTCGCCACCGTTGGCACTGGTGTCTGTGGGGTCGCCGCTGGTGTCATCCTGAGAGCCCTCTTGGGTAGGGGCTCTGTCTTGGCTGTCAGGTTTCGCCTGGGTGTCTTCATTGCTGTCAGGGTCATCACCCTGGTTGTAGTCGTCTTCCTGGGGGTTGTCGCCCGCGTCCTGGTTGGGCTGCTGGCCGCTATCCTCCTTGGGATCATTACTGCCATCCTGGCTAGGTGGCGGCGGAATCTGGGGCTTTGGGAGGCCATTGGTGGGGTCCTCCTGCTGGCGTTCTTTCAGTTCCGTCAAGTCGTCGTTCCAGTTTTTGAAGTACCATTCCATGGTCTTCATGACTGGAAGATTGTAGTTCTGGGGGAGGATCCCTGTTGTGAGTACTGCCTTGGGGGATCTCTCAAGGGCCGTGTTGACTTCCAGGTCGCTCACGATGTTGCAGTCCAGGAGGTCCGCAAAACCTAGTGCCTTGCCGCGGGTAATGTGGTTGCTGAGCATGTGCATTACCTCATGCACAATGATGGTCACCTGCTCCTCGAAAGGAAGAGCGTAAATCAGTTCATACGACAGTCCAAGTCTGCCATACTGATCGACATACGCGGTTCGGGCGGTCGCGTCCATGAATGGGACCAGTACTGCGAACCCCATCTTGAATGATGGGAACCAGCCGTCAGATGTGGCTCGGGTGATGATGTCCGCGTAGACCTTCTGCTCGTGCTTGTTCAGTGGCCGGATGCGACGCCCTGTGAGAATGTCGTATGCCCGCTGTTCGATAGACCATGCCTCAACGTCGCTGATCTGACGGACGTTCGCGCTGTCGCTCACCCCAGTGTTCCTTTCTTGGGCGCCTAATGCTGGCAATCTGGTCCAGATGTTACCAGTGGGGGCCTCGTTGAGTCAAGGCCCCCACTGGTACGTGTGGTGTGATGTGCGCCAGTAAAGCCGAGTAGAGGCGACTTGTGGTTGCAGGCAGGAAGAGGGTGCGGCTGATGGGATTAGAACCCTGTGTGTTGGGTATAGGTGCCCCAGATTCTTTCCCCTATTGCCGCGTACTGTTGGTCGAAGTCATCCCAGAGTGCCTGTAGATTCTTGTCGATCTTGGCGTCGAGGAGGAACCTGTCGTCGCTGCGGCACATTCGGTGAATCTGCATGAACCCGGCGTCCCAGCGTTCTAGTCCCTGTTCGGTTCTTCTGGGTGTGTTGGCGTAGATGATCCGGTACTTGAAGGACGCTTCGATGATCTTGGACCACGTGTTCAGAAGATCCTTGGCTTCAGAAGTGAGGTGGCCTGCCTTCTCCTGTCTTTGGATCCATGTGGCGGCGTACCGGTCCTGGTGGTCTTGCTGCATGGTTTGGAGGATTTCGTGGCCGCCGTCGTCGAGGTTGTGGTTGGCGATGTCCTGCATGAACTGGTTGGTGAGAGGGAAGAACTGGTTTCGGATGTCCCACTGCTGGTCTTGTGACTGGTAGTTGCTGAGTGAGGTTTGGTAACTACCGGTTGTGAACAGGGAGTAGATCACTGCGTCTGTTTGGAAGGTCTTGTAGCCGGGGGTGCGGGTCCACTGCTCAGGCAGGCAGGTGAAGATGTCTTTGTCTCGCACCCAGAGTTCCTTGTTGGCGCGGATGTGCAGGAACGCGGCCTTGAGTACGCCCATGATCATGCACGCCTCAGTGAAGTTCCCTGGGTCAACAATGATGCCATCTCCGTGTCTGCGGGCTGTGGTGAGCATGGAGGTTCGGAGGTAGGATCCGCCCACGCTGTCGCGTTTCTGGAGGTATCCGAGTGCCCCGTGCGTCCACCTTCCCCGTATGGGGCTGGTGCTGTTGGTGTCATGGAAGCCGTTGCTGGTTACGGGGTAGGTGCCGTATTCCATGTGGTCGCCGGTGGGGGCGGGGATCATCTTGGACAGGCGTTCGTGATCTTGTACGTGTCGGAGGGTTCTGGTTCCCGCGTCGATGATTGTGACATCGGTCCTGGTTTTCTGCGTCTTGAGGACTTGCACGTCGAAACTTACCTGTGGCTCATGGCTCGGGGTGGTGTCGAGTGCCCAGTGGGAGCAGATGATGGGGAACTTCCGGCTGGCCCCGTTGAACTCGCCGGAGTTGAGCATGAACCCGCCTTGGTAGGTGAAGTCGCTGGTGAGGTTGGTCAGGAACTTCTCGTGTGCGGGTGAGGTCATGAACACCTTGGAGAAGAAAACGATGTGGAAGTCGCTGGTGTACCTGTAGCGTCTTGCGATCTGGGCGGCACGGTAGTAGAACTGGGCGTAGAGTTCTTGTGCGGCGTGACCTCCGGCGTTGGCGTGAATCATGGAGCGGCGGGTGGTGGTGTCGGCTACCCCGGTTTTGTTGTTGCTCCTGGGGTCGCCGCTGGTCCCATAAGGTGGGTTGCCGATGATGATGATAGGCTTGTTGGCTTTGAGTGCGTCCAGAAGGCCCGCCGGTAGCCCCAATGTCGCGCCCTGTGGGCTGTTCTGGGGGGCTGTGCTAGGCTGTGGCACACCGCATGCCTGGGGTACCCCTGTGGGCTCTGTAGGACTTGCAGGGGGCTCCAGTGGGTCGTTGAGAAAGTCGTGCTGGAAGACCGTAGCGCCGGGGTTGATGCCCTCAGCGATACTCAGTTCCTCACTGAACAGGGTTGACAGGTACAGGTTCTCATTCTTCTGCTGCTGCCCGAAGGTTGCCCCTTGGGTGAGGTTTTTGGATCCACAGGCAGGGTCCCAGATGACGTACCTGCTGGTCCAGTCCTCTCCTAGGTGGTCTGCTACCATGGTGCGCATACGGTTAGCCCAGATCTCAGGGGTCCAAAACTCTCCGGTCCAGCGCCGCTCCGCATCCTCCAGTAGCCGGTCGCAGATGGAGGTGATGTCCTGTCTCTCCTGAGGATTGTAAACGCCACAAGCATGCTCACTCCGCCATGTCTCGTACTCCAAGGCGTTGAACCCGTCCAAGGCGTTCACAGTCAGGGCCTTTCCGCCCCCTGTGGTGATAGTGCAGGTGTTGCGGCGGGAGTCCTTCACCTTAATGGTATTGTCGCCGAGAATTGTCTTGGTGAACACGGCCATCTGTTTTTTGGAGGCGCCCCGGCCTGTGACACCTGAGAACACGCTCAGGTGGAACCGTTGAAACTCTTTCTCCAGGTCCCGGACGGTAACCTTATGGCGCATGATCTCACAGGTGCCGCCTTGTCCCATGGTGTGAACAGCCTTGATGAACGTGTCTGCGTCCAGGACCACGCCCTCACCGGGGTTGGTGACTTCATAGACTGGCATGGTGGCCACGGCTTGAAGGTTCCTCAGGTGGTTGTAGAGCCCCGTGTTGATGTCATAGGCCCTGGACGGGGTTGCTTCCCATTTCGGGTCATCATCCCATATCTGGTTAGCGAGCGGTGTCAGCAGATCCCCATCCAGGAGAAACACCTCATCCTCGTCAGCGACGATAATGACTTTCGGTGACGGCTTAGCCTCCGCTGAGAGATTGTGGACATAGTATGTGACCTGGGTGAGGATCTTAGCCCTGGTGTCCGTGTTGGTGGGGCCAGTGAGAGCCTTCCTGATCTTCGTCTCCAGCAACACCCCGTAGTCGCCTGTGGGGGTGGTGACGGTCATGTATCCGTCAGTCTTGACGTCACCGATAGTGGACACGAACCCGTCGCCGATTGTTCCGCCGTCCTGTTTCACGGCTTTCTTGAGGCCGTCCTCCAGGAGGGTCCGCCATGCGTGCTCAATGTCCTTCTCTTCAGTGGCGTTGATGAGCGGGCGAAGAATCCTGGACGCGCGAGGCGGAGACACAAGTACCTTGGGGTCGTGTTCTCTCATGTGTTCTCCGTCTCGTTTGGCTGACATATCTGGGGAGTATTGTAGGGGAGTATGTGGGGTTTGTCAAGGGTGTTCATGGCTACGGCCCAGGCAGATCACCTCAACATGGTCGCTGCCTGGGCCGTGTGAACCCCATTTTAGGGTGTGTGTTTAGGGTCAATCATGGGGCGTGTAGGGGCAGGTATATCATGACGCCTTGAGGGAGTGCACCTGCTCCCCTACCTCTATCTCGCCCCTACTTCCAGGAATCTGAGATGATCTCGTAGAGGGCGTCCTGGAGGGCCTTGCCCTTGTTGACTGCACCCCAGTCTGGGATGACTGGCATAACCATACCGGCCTCCTGTGGCGTGCGGTCAGCCTTCCGGTTGTTGCACCGCTTGCAGGCTGTGCACAGGTTCCCCCATGTGGATCGGCCACCCCTGGACCTAGGGAGAATGTGATCTACTGTGGCCTCACTACGAGCGACATGCACGCCACAGTACTGGCACGTGTACTGGTCCCGCTCATGTACCATCTCGTTCGTCACAACACTGTCGTTGGTGCGCTGCGGGGTGCGGTGTTTCGGGACGTACTTGTTCAGGGACACGACCAGCGGCTTGGGTAGCGCGAGGAACTGGCTGCGCACGAGGGTGCCGTCTGAACGCGGGATCAGAGTGTATGCCGCGTTCGACACGACTAGTGTCATGGCGCGATCCCATGGGACCACGCTCATTATCTCCATCGCGGAGTTAACCACGATGGCCTGTGTGCGAGAAACCATCTTCTCTAGTTCCGTTATGCCGTTCATCGGTTGTGCCCTTTGTCCTGGTTTCCTTCTGTGGGACAGTAAAGTCTGGTAAGGCGTCCCAGGCTCCTGTCTGCTGGGTTCCGCCTTACCTTGCCCCAGTTTGTGTTGATGCTCTTTGTGTGCATACTGTGGGGCGTGGTCATATTATCATAGTTGACTGGGTGGCCGCTAGTGTGATGCGGGTCTCACCCCATGATGGTGTTTCTGTTCGAGTTCAGTTATATGGTCTTCTTCCACCTCCTTGCTCGTGCTGGGGTCATGTGGGTATAGAACTGGGGTGCCGACCGGTCCTCCTGTCCTGGGACCTGCCAGCACCCCTTGGTGATGAAGCCCTTCTGCTAGGGCTCCTGGGTTGTCACCTTATCGTCGGCTGAGGATTCCCAGAATGTTCAGGAGGTTCAGGAACAAGTTCACGATGTCAAGGAAGACGTTGAGTGCATACATGCTCGCAGTCGCGTTATCATCCTGTCGGAGGTCTCTGATACGCTGAATGTCCATGAAGATATATAGGGAGAACAGGACAGCACCCGCACCCGAGATGATAAGCGACAGCATCGTCATCTTGAGGAAGATGTTCAGGACGCCCAGCGCGATCAGCCCCAGAAGGATGGCGAACATCTTCCCTGACCAGCGTTCGATGCTGCGTTCACTCCGCCAAGCCATGACCGCTAGGGTAGTGAAGATCACCATGGTTGAGGCGGCCGCCATGATCACGATGTTGCCCATACCGGCGTTTAAATAGTGACTGACGCTCACGTAAACGATCAGACCTATCGCTGCCGGTACGATCAAGGCGATCAGTGGCGCGACACGCGGGGATACGCGCACAAACGACATGACAATCAAGCCAGCAACAACAGCCAGGTTGATCCCCATGATCATTGTTGGGGGGATCATAGGCCCAACAATGAGAGCAGTTAGAGAGGCGACAGCCATCTGTGCGGCTACCCAACCTATGACTCGCTTGTAGACCGGGGTGAAGGATGAATCTATGGCCCCTGTTGTGCCGGTGAGTGCACTCATAGGTGTTCTCCTAGGTTTGTTGGGATTCGTGAAAGTTCTCTTGTATGATATAGGAATATTGGCTCGCGTCAGGTTATTCCCTATGGCACTACTGTCAGTGCAGCCAGGTCTAGGGGGTACTGCCGGAGGAGGGCGGCGGAGTGACCTTTAGTGTGTGCGGGTCTTGTCATGAGACAGCCGTATTAGGGTGGTTCTAGTGCTTGGGTGGGTTTGGTAGGTGTACGTTGAACGACTCCATGAGGTTCAGCATCTCCTCAGTGGTGACTACCCTACCAACAATGACAGGCCACCTTTTCCGGTACTTGCGAATCCCGGTCAGGGAAAGAAGTTGCTGTGCGAACCTTCTCCCATCGTAACCGGCGACCTTTCTGCCGCTGCCGCGACGGCCGGTCTCAACGTCCTCTGGGACCACGTTGACTTCACTGATCGGGCCAATACTCTCAGCAACCCTGGTGATGATGTTCTCAACTTCAAGGTTCCCTGACACTTCCAGGAGGTTCACCATGTCGGACAGAAGCATCTCGATCTCGTAGCCGCTGTCATCGTTGATGATCTCCCACAGGCCGTCCAACGCCTTCTGAGACAAGTACTTCTGGAGCGTCTTCGCGGACACCTTGAGCCTGCTGGCGTGCAACTGGCGGTCCAGGTCGGACTCCACATAGAACAGGTGGTTCCCAGACACCTGCATGACGGTACCGCCTACCTCGATCTCATACATGGACACTGGCACGTGCTCAGGGTAGGCTCTGGCGACCTGTTGCCATCTTCCACCAGTGGTTGCAACCTCGTCCCCCTCCTGAAGGTCACCAAAAGACCTCAACTCATAGGTGTAGTTGTCGTCCTCCTGAAGAACCTTGCCCGCATGGGTGCCCAAGTTCTGGGTGATGTCGCCCGGATCTTCTGTGGCCTGATCGGCGGGGGTGACTGGTTGACTCAAAGTTTTGTCCCTTCATTTAGTTGCACAACTACTGGTTCACAACACGAACCGTACCGGAAAGTGGTACAGTAGGTACTTGTCGTATACTGTCATGCTACCCTGGATTTGTCAAACAGAGTACAATGTGGGCATGAATTGTGAGGCCCGCAAACCATAGGCGCAAAGAAGCAACTAGGATTCTTTACCTCGTCTTGGCTTGCGGGCCTCACCAGAAGGGCTAAGTTAGAGGCTACTCATTCCCCTCACTGTCGTCAACGCCCTCAATCTCAAGGGTGTCCAGGAGGAGGTCAGTCATCTTCTGCTGCTCCTCATCGGACCGCATGTCGAACGTACCTATGTCGATACCGTCGGCATACACGGTCACAGACTCGACGGATGTGTCTGTGTCGTGGTACGCCTCGAAGACGACTTCTGTGTTGTTGCCGTTCAGGGACACGATGGTCTCTGAGTCAACCTTGTCCACCTGGTTCGGCCAGGCGTCCACGTACATGTCTACTAGGGTCTCAGTGAAAGTTGCCATGATGGTGACCTCTCCTTGTTGGCTGTCTGGTTTTGCCACTCGCCTGGAGTTATTACTTCTCCCGGACAGTGACAGTCACCTTCCTTTTACCAAACAATTTATCGAACTGTTCCTGAGTGATGTCGCCCGCCTCTAGACATGTCCTCGCTAGGCCCTCATTAACCTTCCGTTCTACCACTGAAACCTTCTTCAGTTCATCCTTGGACAGGTTGGCGACTGCGGCACTTTGGTTGACTTTCATGGTGTTGGTGACGATTAGACCGTTGCCCTTGGCACGTGCAGGAATGTAGGTCGGGTTGCCGGTCTTGTTCTCGTCTCGGACAACATCTTTCATTGCTGAGTTCATCTTGTCCTTACGGTTCCTGATGTCGCGTTGGGTTTCACCGAAGGATGCCTTAGCGTCGGAGTACACCTGGGACAGGTTCTCCATACCTGACTCTAGTTTCTCCTTGTTGGTCTCTCCCTCCAGTTCTGTGTCAGCCTCAACGACGTACTGGCCGACAATGCGTTCACGTCCGATGATGACGTCAATCTTGGAGGACTTTGTGGTGATGTCACTCAACTGCTCCTTGGAAAGGTGCTCGCGGGCCTTGTCAATGTCAACCTTGAGTTCAGGCTTGGTGAGTTTCCTCTGGAGGGGCTTTGGGAGGGTCGCCAGGAAGTCTTCATCTACCTGCCTGTCCTTGATGTTGACGATGACCTTGTTGTCGTCGTTCTCAACCTCGTAGCGTGTGGCCTTAACGTCGTCCCTGGAGGCGAAGTCTTCAATCTGCTTCACCAACTTATCCCGTTCCTCTTTGACTCGCTTTTGCTTCACGTAGTCATTGAGGTAGTCGTCCGATGTGAACTCTTCGGCGTTTTCTCCTTCACCCTTGGAGAACTTGCCGCTCGCTAGAACAGTGTCGGCGTCTCGGACTTCCTGAAGTAGGTGAGGGTTGTTTTGCTTGTCGGCGTACTCGCGGGCCTTGTTCAGTCGCTCTTCTGCGATCTTCGGGTCTCCGCCCTTCAGGTCGTAGCGGTCGCGGTGGAACCGTTGGCGTGTTGACTTCCTGGTCTTCTTCGCCAGGTCTTCAACCACCTTAGCTTCCTGCTCCGTGATCACGTGGTTGTTACGGAAGATCTCGCCCGGCTGTAGTTCAACCATTCCGCGGCGGCGGCGTGGGCGGTAGATCTGGGCGAACGGGCCGTGCTTCGTCTCTAGGCCCTCACGGATGATCGCCTCAACTTCTTCCTTGGTGTCACCGTGCAGGAGAGGGTTTCGTGGGCAGCGGCGCTTTGTTGCGTGACACTCGCGGACCTGCCCTGTTGGGGTCGCATGGTATCTGACTGGTTGTGCCTGTTCGCTCATGTTTCCCTCCTAAGGGGGAAGGTTGGGTGGAGATTGTGTATACGCCTGTTTTTCTAAAGCGTGCAAACATGTAAACAACCGGCGCACGTACAGAATCCATTACGTGCGCCGGTTGTTACTGTATGTGGGGGGCTACTTCTTGCTGGTCTTCTTTGGCGGGTAGTACCTTTCGAGGTCTTCCTTGGTGACGTCTGGTGCGTTGTAGGAGTCAGCGAGTTCTTTCAGGTCCGCTGGGGCTACCCTGCTCAGGCTTGAGGTAAGTAGTTTCTTGGGGGCTGTGTGCTCCTTGTTGTACTCTTCCAGGCCGTTGAATCTTCCTTCTTCTCCGACCCGAATATAGCCGCTAGCAGTGTCTCCTGTTGCCTTATCTGTCTTGACGACAAAAATACCCTTGTCGTCCTTACCTATCTTGAATGTGCTCATGCTGTCTTCATCAGTGAGGACATCCTGGACTCGGGCTTTAGCGATGTTGAGGCGATTTTCCTTCTCACGTCTGAATGACTCGACATCGCTGTCAATGAACTCGTCGATGTGGGCGGGGTAGTTTGTCATGCGCACATAGGGGAGCCGGTCGTACCGGTTCTGGGCGACAGCCACATCCCTTTCTCTCTCGTACATGCGACGCATTTCCTGTCTGACGCCCTTCTTCTTGAGGACGCTTTCTAGCGTGCCGTCGATAGCGTTCTTGATCACGGCGTCACCAGCGCGGTCTACTGTCACGACGGCTGCCGCCCTCCTGGGGTGGTCGTCCCTGGAGACATGCATTGTTATGGTGTCAGTGTTCGGGTCGTATTTGATGCTGTTGGCGTTGAGGCCACCATGCGCTGCGCCACCTTCATCGAAACTTGCGTCCCTGATCGCCTTTTTCATGTACGTGCGCTGACTGTCTCTGAGGCTCTTGGCCTGACGTAGCCTGTACCCTCGCGCACCCTGGATGGCTTCATTGTGTGCAGCCACCGTGTTCAGGACACTGGTTATGACGTATGGGCCGTAGTCTGAACGGTTGAAGATGCGTTTCTCGCCGGTGCTGTCTTCAGCGACTATCTGGTCGTACCCCTTGGGTCCTGTGACGGTGTACTGGGTTTCCCCTTCAAAGGTGTCGATGGAGAACTGGGAGCCGATACTGGTTGGCGGGAAACTGACTTTGAAGTCTCCGTTGCGGTCCAGTCCTTCTGCCAGGTGCCCTTCTGTGGGGGTGCTGACTCCGCGGTCTTTCCTGATCTTCTTAACCCTTGCTAGTGCTTCAGAGTCTTTGTCCTTGTTGTTTGTGCTTGCAGTGCCGAACATGTCCCCGTTGGAGTGAGCGTTTGCCATGATGCTGACAATACGGTCGGTATCTCCGGCCTCAGCGTGCGGGACGTTCTGATTCCTCCATCTGCACCTGTCCGGGCCTTCACAGTCCTCCATTTTATTCGTCTTCGGGCTGAGGTGAACATACTTCTTTGCCATGATCCGTTTTCTCCCTGATTACGCAGATGGTCTTTGAGGTTTTCCTGTGATGGTTTCTAACCCGAGTTTTGAGGTTCTGTGTGCTTCACTGGCCGGGTTTGATGCCTTCCCACCAGACGGCTTCACTGGCCTGGGCGGATCGTGGGGCGTCAAGCACTGACTGGTTTCGTGACCCACGGAACCTGAGGCTGGTGTCTCGCTGTTCCAGGATGAATCTGCCGTCAACGAGTACGTCCACGTCTTTGAGGACGGCTATCTTTCTGGAGTCTGCTAGTATCTCGTGCAGGTAGAACCCTGACCAGACCCAGATAGTTTTGGTGTTCCCGAACTTGGCCCGGAATGCTTGCACGAGTTCTCTGGTGGCGTCGGTGCTCTCGAAGGGTTCGCCACCAAGGATGGAGAGCCCGGCGATGCCTGTTTGCGCACAGTCATCGAGTACCATTCTGATGGTGTCTGTCGTGAAGAGGTCTCCCATGCGCGGGTTCTGGGCTGTGGCGGACCAGCATCCTTTGCATTTGAATGAGCACCCAGACAGGAAGATGGAGACGCGGATGCCGGGGCCGTTGGCGATGTCGAATTTACTGTACCCGATGTACCTGGTCATGTTAGGTGGGTTCACTTCCTTGTGTATGAATAGGGTGGTTGCGTCTAGGGTGCGGGGCGTTCCTGTGGTGGTAGAGGAACCTGAGCAAAGTGCCCTTGGTGAGATGACGAAGCATGCCGCCTGAGTGGTTTCAGTGCTGACATGCTTCGTGTTTTGTCATTCATTGGAGGATATGGCAGGTTGCCTGCTGTCACCCTTGAAAAGTACCTCTGGGTTCGGTTAGGTGCCCGCCAAGATGCAGGAGTGCCCCGGCTTTGGGGGTGCCGGTTGTGTTCAGGCCTGGGAGTGGAAGGTGCGGTGAAGGACGTCCAACTGCTGCTCACGGGTCAGTTTGACGAAGTTGACAGCATAGCCACTGACACGGACGGTGAGGTTCGGGTAGTTCTCTGGATGCTTCATCGCGTCCTCAAGAGTGTTGCGGTCGAGCACGTTGATGTTGGCGTGGTAGAGGCCTTTTACTCCACCGTTTTCCTGACGCTGTGCCTTCATGGATGCTAGGCGTTCCTCGTATGTGGGCATGTCTGTTTCCTTCGTGCTGTTTGTCGCCAATTGCGGCCTACTGGCATTATATCGCCTGAAAACGTGTCACGCAACCTGTTTCTTGGGGACACGAATAAGGACGGGAGTGTCGATGGACAGTGACTTGCCTCCACCTGTGGGTCCGGCGACGAGGCCCTGTGGGGATGCGCCAGAGATGTTTTCTGCGACCTTGATTCCGTACTTGTCTGCGAGGGCTTTCTGCTCACCGGCTAGGTCGAACCCGATGACGTGCTCAATCTCCCCGGTCTCAGGGTTTGGTAGTTCCAGGCCGCCGTCGATACCCAGTCCGATGGGGATGAATGACTTGGCGATTGCTTCCCCGATGACGTAGTGCTCGCTGAATGGTGCGATGACTGGTAGTGGGGGTACGGCGTACAGGGTGAGAATGTCCTGGTCGTAGTCCCAGCCTGGTTTTTGTGGGTCGCGGTTGTCTGGGACGAATGTGCGCACCTGCCCGAATCCCTGGTTGAACTGTCGGAGGAATGCGTCTTCTCCCATTTCCCCGTTGAACGTGTGCGGGATCGTGAACGTAAGCCTTAGTGGTTTGACGAGTTGATCCCATTCTAGGACGGTGACGATCTCACTGGGGTTGGTTTCCGTGTTGCCGAGTTTGGACTTGGCGATGTTGACCATCTTGGTGATGGCTTTCTTGCGGGCCTCCATGATGGGTTTTGCGGTGGATGAGGCGAACCCGATAGCACTGTAGAATGTGAATCCTCCGGCGGCGAGCATCCACCATGTGGCACCGAATGCTGGTGAGATGAACATGATGAGTCCAGCAGTGAGGATCCCGAAGAACGCTTGCTTGTTGGTGATGCCGCTCTCTGGCACCTTCTCGTCCTTGCCGTCCTGGTTGTCGTCCTTCTTGCTTCCTGACCTTAGTAGTCGTGTGTCCTCTTTGAGGAGGAAGTTGAGGCGTTCCCAGGTGGTGACGGACAGGGGGACGATGTTGGATGGGTCTTTACTGGAGTCTTTAAGGGTGCCCTTCTTTTTCTTGAGGGTGGCTCGCTCTATCTTCTTCTCGGTGACGAGCCGGTTGTGGGCGAATAGGAACAAGGCCATGAGAGTGGGCATGCCGATGATGTAGCCTGCCGCTAGGGCGCCTACTGTTGTGTACATGCGTGCTCCTTAATGCCTGGCGATTGCGCGCGTTCTTTGGTGGTAGTGCGGTATGCGTTTAGTTACTGCGTGACGAGTGGTGTGGCTGGCACCCCGTGTCACATCTTGGTGACTGTGATAGCGTTCATGATGGCCTGTGCGGCCTGATCACTGTTGGTGGTTATCATGACTCCTGCCCCATCTCCGGCGCCTATGACGACGGCTGGCGTTCGGCTACCGGTGGAGTCTGTGATGATGTTGAGGGTTCCGGCAAGGATGGCGTTCTCCTTGGTGGCGGCCTTCCATCCTGCCGCCCCGTCGAACAAGCGTGAGTGTACTGTGTCCCTGAGTGTGTAAATCCGACCTTCAACCTTACCTGCTGTGATGGTTCCAGAGTAACAGAAGTCGGTGGGCTGTGTGACAGTGCATGCTTCCTGCCCGCTGGTGGCTTTTGCGTCCTTAAGATTTAGGGTGTAGCCGCTACTGAAGGTGATGGCCGTGTCGGTGACGTCTGTGCGCACCCCTGAGGCGGTGGGTGTGGGGTGATCTGGTAGAGCCTTGGTGATCGGGTTCTCGATAGTTCCAGCGTCCCACTGAGCGTCAATGGGGGGCTGTGTGGCGGTTGCTGTGGTTGCGGGCTTGGGGGTGGGTTTGGCGGGGCGGGATGCCAGGTATCCGATGAAGATGATTCCGGCGAACAGGAGGACGAGCAGGGCTATGATGGCAGCCCGAGTGGCTTTGCGTTTGTTCTCCTCGACGCTCAGGTAGTCGGTGAACCTGGTTGCGCTTTTTAGGGTGGGGTCGCCGGTCTCCTTGAAGATGTCTGTGAATCTGGGGACGGCTACTTCCTCCCCTGCCTCAATCTTGTCAACATCTGTTGGCGGCGGGGGTGGTGGCACCTGGTCATCGTCATTCGCATCAAGTTTTGGGGTGGGGGCAACCCTGTTTGCAAGCCACTTCGGCAGCACCTTGTCCACGTCAATTTCCACGCCGACTCCTGTCCCCTAACTCGTTAAACCCTGTGGGCGTATTGTCGTCCATTAGTGTATCAATCATATCGCCTCATGTGTATTGCACTATTGTCGAATACCAATCACGTGGGAACATCTGTGGTCTCCAGGGTTTGGTCGGACAGAGTAGTAGGTGGCCCAGGTGAGAACGAACTCCCTGGACCACCTACTGCATTCTTGCACGCTCAGATCGTGGGATCAGAACGGTGGGGTTTCATCATAGTTTCCACCGAACCCGAAACCACTCGCTGGGGGCTGGGGCTGCTGGAACTGCTGCTGCGGGGCGCCCTGGTAACCATTTCCACCGCCGCTCTTCTGCTGGTAGCCACTACTGCCCTGACCAGGCTGACGCTCCGAGTGCGCTGGGTCAAACTGGAGGTTCAGGCAGAACTCGTCCACAGAGATATAGAGTCGCCCCTCCTTCATCTCACCAGTTTGCTTATCCTGGTAGTCAGGAGACTTCTTAAGCGAACCAATAACAGTGATGTATTCGCCTTTGCGGCATGATGCGGCAGCATTCTCTGCGGGTCGGTTCCACACCTGGCAGGGCATAAAGATGGTGTAGTCATCGACATACTTGCCAGTTGCCTGATCCTTACGCTGAACCGTGTCAGCCAGAGTGAAGTTCCAGACCTGCTTGCCACTTGGGGTGGTCCTTAGTTCCGGGTCCTTGGTGACCCGACCTGTGAAGTCAATCCTGTTGCGACCGAAAGCCATACGTTTCTCCTTGTTGTGTTACTGTTCTGGTGTTTTGCTCAATGTATGGCTTGAGCATGACTTCACCCAGGTCGGGAAAGTGCCTGGGCCTTAAGTCTGCACATAGTATACCATCCCCATGTGATAGACACCATAGTTGTATACGTTTCGTTACTTATTGGGCTGGGGCCAGGAGGCGGGGATAGTCACGCCATCGGGGATCGTTGGGGGCTGCGGCTCGGCTGGCTTCTGCTGATCCAGGATCTCTGGTCTCGCTGGTGGCGTGGTGCATCCCGGTGGGGGTGCCGGGATGTCGCCACTGGATCCTCCAGGCGTGGGTGTGGGGGTCGCTGCTGGGGCGGGTGTGGGGGCTGGCATGACGGTACCTGGTGTGGGGTTGGGGCTGGCCGATGGGGTGGGTGACGCGGATGGTGCTGGTAGTCCTCTCTGGGTGGCCTCCTCTTGCTTCCGTTTCCAGGCGTCGCCGTACTGGGTCTGCCACTTCTTCAGTTCCTCGTTGGCAGTGTTGCAGGTTAGGACCTCACGGTCATAGGTGGTTTTGGCGGCCTGTTTGCGGTCGTCGAAAGTGAACCACGAGTTGTGCTCATCGACATATCCTCGCCAGGATGCCTCGATGAGGCCTCTTTGGGTGGTGAGCCAAGTCCACTTCTCGTGTACAGCATCCACTTGGGAGACGTACCGGTTCCAGGAGTCCGCCTGTGCTAGGTAGGTGACCATGGACCCGGAGTAGTAGTGCCGGTTCTTCATGTAGTCTGTAGCCCGCTGATCCGCCTCATTCTGAGCCTTGGTGACAGCCTCGTTCTGGGTCTTAGCGAGATTCTGCTCATCATAGGTGGGGGACTTCTGGGACGACCATGCCCATCCGCAGCCCGGGCCAGAGGTGTCCTTGATGGGGTAGGTTGCGTGTGTAATGAAGTCGTCCACATCGTTCACAATGTTTGGGTGTGTGGGCTTCTGCATCTCCTTGGGGAGTTCAGGGAATCCCTGTGGTAGTGGACCTTCCGGCTGCTCAGCGTCAGTGTCAGCGATGTCCTTCAACTGCTGTGCGATAGGGGTGGCATTGCCTTTGATGGTGACCTTGGTGTGGACCACCTGGGTTCGCTTGTATCCACTGTAGGCGCTTGGGGTGTAGTAGAACGAGCGGGTGGCGTCCTGGTCTGTGGAGATAAGGGCTGCGCACTGGGAGTCGTTGAGGGTGGCAGGGACACGCGCAACATAGTGGGCGAGTAGCCGGTCCCGTAGCCCTGTGTCCTTGACTGCTGCTCCTAGGGTGGCGTCACCTGCTGTGATGAGGAACCCGCCGTCGAACTTGTATGCGTTGACGCCGTTATCCTTGGTGGTTGCTACCTGCTCCATGTTCTGTAGGCAGTTGGCCCATGCACCATCCTTGTAGGTGGTGAACCGTTTGGCTGCCTGCCCGGCCCCGTAGACCTGGACGGTGACAGTGACGTCTTTGCCGGTAGCGTCATAGGCGGCTAGGACAGTGGTGGGTACCTGCTCCTGTTTGCAGGTGTCATTGGGTAGTGGGTGCTTGGGGGTGCTGGATGTTCCGGGTGTCCAGTCCTTGATGTTGTCGGGGTTTTCTGCGACGAGTGTTTTCGCCCAGCGCATCCCTGGGGAGTCAACGGCCTGGATGTCCTGGTAGGGGCTGTTTTTTTTGGGGGCGGCCGTGATGGCCCGGTAGGATGCGTTGCCTTGGCTGGTGGTGACAGCAACCATGACGATTGCCGCCATGGTGAAGGCCGCATACACAAGCCATTTGTCCATGAGCCAGCGGACTACAGGTACCCGGACGTCTGGGTCGTCTCTGTACTCTGAGTACTTGCGTGTCTGCCTGCTGGTCCTCACGTGGTCTCCCTAGGGGTTTCAGGTAAGTGTTCTAACCTTCAGTGTAACATTTTCTCAGTCGCCTGTGTTGTTGTTTACTTCTTCGGTACCTTGGCCTGCCTGGTTGGCTGGATTCTGATCACCGCTGCCTGCATCCTGGTTGGCCTGGCTTTCTTGGTTGTCATCTTCCTGTTTCTTGTGGTTGTCTTGATGACTGGTGCCGTCTCTGTTCGCCTGACTGTCCGGGTTGACTTGTTCCTGGTTCTGCTGGGTGTAGGTGTTGGGGGCTTGCTTCTGCCTGCTGGCCCCTGAGTTGCTGCTGCTGTCTCCTGGGTGGGGGTTTTCTTTATCTTGGGTGCCTTGTTGGGTGATGGACTTGCTGCCACTGTCTGGCTCTGTGGTAGGGGCGGCCTGCTCTGTCCGGCTGGGTGGCATGGTGCTGTCTTGACTACCGCCCACACTAGGGGTGCCACTGCTGGTGGCACCTTGGGTGTTCTCTGTGGTGCTGGACAGGGTGCTGGGTGCGGCAGATGCAGGGGCGTCTCTCACAACATCACGGTAGACGATACGTTCAGTGTCCTTGCCGCCCATAAGGTAACTGGCTCCGACGGCGATGAGTGTCATAGAGAGGAACATGATGGCCCACCGGAAGCATGTCTTCACGGTTCTGGGGTTCGCTCTTGTGACCCATGTTGACATCTTGGATACGAGGGCTGCTGTCGTTTTCTCGCTAGCGGGTGACTCTTTCGTGATGTCTTGACTTGTTTGTGGAGTGAGATTGGTTGCCTCTTCTGTCCCGGTCATGTCCAGGACAGTGGTCTCATTGGGGGTTGCGCCTGTGTTCCCCTGGTTGTCGCTGACGGTGGGGATCTCCTGAGTGTCCTCAAGGTCCTGTGGTTGGTCCTTAATGGCTTGTGCTGTTTTGCGGGCTGTTGCGGCCACAGTCTTGGTGGTTGCTGACAAGATCATCCGGTAGACCTCGGAGGCAAGAGCGGTGATGACGGAGGCGGCCCCGACGAGGACGAGACTGTTCACGTATCCGGCGAGATGTGAGGAGATCATGGCGACGGTGACTGCCGCCAGTGCGGCACCAAGGGTCTTGATGATGTTGATGTTGGAGTTCTTGATGATGGAGGCTATTTTGTGTCCCATAGCATGCTTACGGTGGTTGTCTCTCAGGGGGCGGGTTGAAGGGTTTAGGGCTGGGCGTGAAGTTAGGGGCTGGAGACCACCATTTCTGGTAATGTCTCCAGCCCCACTGCCGGTTTTGTTCCTTTAAGGTACTATATCACCTTGTCAGAACAAACCTGATGCCTCACTCGGTTGTGGACCTCACGAAGTTGATGACTATGTTCGTGGCGACCCAACTCGGGTTCTCTGTCCCGTCGATGATTGTGCCGTCAATCGTGTTCTTTGTGCCGGTACCGGTGTTGTCACGGAACAGTGTGCGAGTGTCCCTGGCTTGGTCGGTTCCGAAGGAAGCGTAGCACTTACCCTCGATGGGGGTGACCTTGTCTACCATGTCGGTTGTGTGAGGTGTGCTGGTTCCTCCTGCCCGGTTGAACCCGAGGGTGACGGGGAACCGGGTTACGACGTCTGGGGCGTACTCCCACTTGAAGTTAAGGACCTGTGGTTTACCTTCTTCGGACGCCCAGGATGCGTTAGCGTCGAACTGGTTGTAGAACCCGTCGATGACGCTTCCTGTGCTGTTGCTGAAGGTGCCCTTGGACCAGTTGCGTTGGGTGACGGCCTGTGCGCCCTTGCCGTTGAACACGTTGACCTTCTGGTTGCTGTTGCCTTTGGCGGTGAGTGTGAACTTGCCGCCGTTAGCCCCAGTGATGTCCGGGGTGCCTTCCACCCAGCGTGATACTGTGGTTGTGAGGGCTGCGTGTCCGTTGTATCTCACGGTGTCATTGCTTTTTGGGTACCATGTGTCCAGTCGGATTCCGCGTGGGTTGTTGTCGCGGAAGAACTCGAAGGAGTTGGTTTCGGTCTTCCCGTTGTCTGCTGATGCCCCGTTCAGGCCGATGGAGGTTGCTCCTGAGGTGCCGTGGTTGTTGATGGCATCGTTGGCCTTGCTTGCGCCCTGTGATGGGTCTGCTGATGGGGTGCAGTCGTATGGGCACTCCTTGTCGTAGAACCCATAGGTGCCGGTTGCGGCCGCCGCAGCGTTCGGGTTGGACTTGTCACCGAAGTCAGGGTGCGTGGGCTGCTTGTCGTACCTCTGTGTCTGTGCGACAGCGGAGATGCCGTGCTCGGGGTCTCCCTGGCTGACGACCTGGGCCGTGGTACCGCTGATGAGGGCGTCGAATGCCTCCTTGTTGCAGTGCACGCTGAGCATCTGGTAGAAGCCCACGTTTTGTGGGGTCTGTGTGGCCTTAGCGACTGCTGTTGGAGTCCATGAGGTGCCAGCCTTCTCCCACTTGGTACAGCCGTTGGGCTGCCATGGGTTCCAGGTGCCCCAGTATGAGTTCCAGGTGCGTTTCTCTGAGCAGGTCCGCTTCATCGTGTCGGTGCGGGTCCGTTGGAAGTCGATCTTCGCGGTCACCTTGTGCTCAGATACGTTGAGGATGCCGCCCTTGGCGAACGCGGCCTGGTTCTTCGCACTCAGGGTGACGGCGGACTGTGCGTTCCCCTGGTCCTGGCGCGTAAGTTCGTTGGCTTTCGCCTGTGCCTGGGCTACGGTCATCTTCCCGACGTCCTTACCCAGGGTGTCGTACCACTTACCGAAGTTGGTTTTCACGCTAGCGGACTGGGACTCGTAGTCGCCTCCGCCTGGGTACTGCCCCTCTACCTTGACTGGGGTGACACTGGTGACATAGGCATAGGTGCCGGACACGCTGGCCTTCTCGCCTTGGGACTTGTGGTCCCACTCGACGTGGCTGCGGTGCTGGTCGGGTTGGAGGAACGCGCCACCGCAGATGACTGTGTACCCTGGTCGGCTGTCAACCTTGTTGCCGTTCTTGTTACGGTCCCATGCGCGGAACTGGTTGTACTCGGCCCCTGTCGGCGGTCTGCCTGAGAATGTCCATGGGGAGTTGATGGTGTAGGAGACGCTGTTGTGTGGGCCGTGCGTGTATCCGTTCCAGTTGTTCACCCAGAATCCGCCCTGGTTGTTGGTGTGAACCCACCAGATAACGTTTGAGCGTTTGCAGATGTTGATGTCTGCGCCGGATGCACGCAACTTACTTTCGAAGTCGCGTCCCTGGGCGGCTTTGCTCTGGAACACCTGGAAGGCGTTAGAGCCGGTGGCGGCAGCCCAGTACGCATAGGAGACGGTGCCTCCGCCCGCGCCGCCACCGATGCCGCCGGAGTTGTCTAACGCGAGCGCTGGAGACGAGACGCCTAGCGCGGTGAGGGCGGCAGCAAGTAGGCTGATGAGGCCTGTTCTGCTGAAAAGTCTACTTTTTCTCATCTCAGTTGTCCACCTTCAGGGTTGCTGATTCGATCAGGACCCTGTGACTTGATCCGTTACTGTTTTGTTGGGACGCTGCTGGTACGAGGTTGAGGGTGAGCGTCCCGGTCCTCTCAACTGTTTTCTGGTCCTTGGTCCACGCCGTGTACTTGACGTTGGCGGTATAGACGGCCGTGTACTGCTGGGTTTCCTCGTTGTAGTTTAAGTCGATGCTGCTGGTTTGGATTTGACCGTACCAGCGTGCGACGTCGGTGAGGTTGTATCTGCCCCCGTAGTTGTCTGAGCCCCAGTCGGCCATGACTGGCACGTACTCGTTGTAGGGTTTCCCCGTGTTGGCTTCTAGCCAGTTGGGGGTGAACATGTCGCTGATGATGGAGGTGTCGAACTGGGTGTTTGCCTGGTACTCGGGGTACTGGTAGTTTTCCCAGCCTCCGAATGTGGGGTTGAGTAGGCGTTCCAGGGTGGTGCCGACCTCTGTCTCGAACAGTTCCTTCGTCCAGTAGGCGTACATGGGGTTGAGGGAGCCGTCTTCTAGTGTTACTTTGTCCTGATCGGATGTGTAACCGGCTGCCTCTGAGGGGAGTGTGCTGGATGCGAGGGCTAGGGTTCCGTTGTCGAGTTTTCCTGCCTCGATGCTGGTGCGGATGGTTTCAAGGAACTTCTGGGTGTTCCCTTCGTTGCTGGTCTGGGTCTTGTAGTCGTCTGCCTGCCAGTTTTCGTGCTCGAAGGGGATCTGGTTGGTTTTTGCGAAGTTCTGATCTGCTCCTGGGGCTCCAGACGGGATAGCGCTACTTGCCTTAGCCTTGGTGCTGGTGGTGGCTGTGACGGTGCTGGCGGGTGGAACCTTCCCGCCTTTGACAGTGGGAACGAGGAATATTCCGCCGATGATGAGGGCGATGGCTACCGCTCCACCGATGGACACGTAGATGAGGCGGCGACGCTCGTTTTTCTTCTCATTGGCGATGATGCTGTCGTCGTCTGTGCTGTCGCCGGTCACACTGATTGCCTCCAGCATGTCGTCTGTTGACTCACTACTGGAGGTGAATGCGGTGTCCTTGTTGGTGCTCATTGCGTGGCCCTGCTGTCAGTATCCTATGAATTGCTTGAAATCTGTCTGAATATCGAAAACCCCGCACCTGCTGGCACGGGGTTTTATTTAATGGCTGGCACGATTGGGTTACATAGAAAGTGCTCCAATTGTAACGAAAGCGCTCACTGCTATTGGCATAGCAAAAATGACCCTGGCTTTTGTCATTACCTTATTGTAGTCACCCTCGGTCATTTCCTTGCGGGCACGTTCTGGTTTCATCACCCTATGTCCAACGGAGGCGAACGCCCGTCTCGCGGCTATGGTGGTAACGGCAGCAAGAAACCCCATAGACAACATGATGTAGACGACACTGTAAGGTAGGCCCAGATACCACGGAAACAGTGACATAGCACCCAGGAGAGACTTGTGGTTGTCAACACTCATCCTTGATCCCATGGCTCCGGCGAGGATGACGGACAGGACTAGTGAAACCAGTGCGACTACCCCGACCCACATGGCTGTTTCCTGGTTGCCGGAGGCGTAAGCCATGCCTGCCTTGACTGTCGCCAGGATGATGACGATGCCAGCGTAGTTGAGCATGCCGACGCGGAGGTACCTGGCTGCTAGTAGGGCTACCAGCAAGGTGGGGAACTCGAATGACAGGACAGTCAGGGTGTCAGAGAACATGCGCGGCTTTCCAAGGTAACTGGGTCAACAGGTGTAGATGCTAGGGCGTGGGGAGTCAGTAGTGAATGGCGGGTCAGCCAAGACGAACTGAGGGTTATGATGGTGCTGTTAGTCCCGGTAGAAGGAGTCCAGGAGGCTGTCACCCTCCCCGTCATCCTCGGTGCTGGCCGTGTAGTAACTCTGTTCGTCCAGGAAATCAGCCAGGCTCTCCTCTGGTTGAGCGAAGGTGGCGTTGGACTCAAGCATCTCCATGTCTTCCGGCTCACCCAGGTCAGGCAGTCCCGCGTGCAGTAGGGTGGTGACACCTTCAGGTGAGTGCGCCGTGTTCATGGCCTCATCCTGTAGTGTGGACAGTTTCTCTCTGAGGGCAGTGTTCTCATCCCTCAGATCCTCGTTCTCGCGCGACAGGACAGACACCTGATCGCTTAGTCGCTCGTCCACAATCTGCTCATAGCCCTCAGCGGACCGGCCGGATTGTAGGCGCTCATTCTCCTCGCTGAGTTTCTTCACGAGAAGGCGTAGTTCCATGACCTCGTTCTCCAGATCTGCCATGGACTGGGTGGGCATTATGTTGATCCCGTTGGCTATTTCTGCGTCGTACCGGGCATTGTAGGCATCGACTTGCAGCCTGTCCACGGTGGAGGCGAGTTGCGCGATATGCTCGTTGCGTAGTTTCAGCAGTCTTAGGTACTCGGAGATTGTGTCCTTGACTCGGGCGAACAGTGAGTCAACCTCAGACTGATCATACCCGTACCCCTTAGGGACCATGACGCTGAAGTCAACTTCGTCCAAGTCCTCAGGCAGCAGAACGAACGGCTCCAGGTCGAACGTCTCCGGGATGCGCATCACCTCAAGGACGTCCTGAATCTTTCCTTCCCTGGCTTTCAGCACTGGACCGCTGTTGGTCTCGCGGTAGCGGCTATTGAGCGTGTTGATCGCATTGTCTTGGTCGTTGTCATCAATGGAGAAGACGCTGTGGGCGGTGCTAATAGTGGGCTCATCCTCATAGTCCACCTCATCCTGTGAGCAACTGACATCCTGCTTTATCTGGGTGCTGGTTGTTTCGCTACCACCAGCGTTGCGGAATCGGTTCAGCATATCTGAGAAGAGGCCCATAACCTGCCCTTTACACGGAAAACCTTGGTATCATGCGGCAATATCGGTCAAACTATTTTTCTGCGGCCGCATCCTGTATTTCTTTCCAGGTCATTTCCGTGCGTACCCCAGTCACATCCTGAATGTACTGGATCCAGCCCATGATGTAACGGTACCTGACCTCATTGTAGTCACCGACCTTCCAGAACCGTTCTATGGCGTCAAAGTCTACGAGACCCATGATCTCCTCAGGGTAGAGGATCGCCGCCTCATGGCCCGCCTCAGTCATCATCCTGTGCGCCTCCATGAAGTAGTCCAGGTAGGCGACCTGCTCAATAACCCACACGTCCGCTGGCGTCATTCCTTATCCTCACTGCCGCCGCCACTTGGGGCCTGGTTCTTTGCCTTAGCGTCGGCCCGTCTTGGTTTACCCTCATCCATGATGCGATGGTACTCGGCCTTGTCGAATGCCTCCAGGTTCTTGTTCTTGACAGCATAGTAGGTGGAGTTGATGTCGGCACTGTACTTGACGCCTGTGTTCTGCTGGTACCAGACAATCCAGGCTGACACATAGGTCATGATCACATAGTTGTAGTCCTGTTTCATCCACGCTTCCTGGAGGGCGCCCTTGTCTACGATCCCGTCAATCTCCTTGGGGAGTTTTGTGGTAGTTATCGTCCTGGGGTCTTTCTTTTTGTCTCGACTGTAATCTTTGGCGGACTTGTGAGCGTGAACATCCTGGTGGACCATACTCATGGCGGCACGCAACTTAGCCTCGTTCTCTGCGCGATCCTCCCTGCCCGCAATGGTGCTCAGGTCCTCGTCACGCATGTCGTGGATCCCGCTGGCCCAGCCCTCGGCTACAGTTCGACCGGCTGTGTCGTCAGTGAACCGCTTGTTGTAACTCTCTCGGATCTTCTTGCGTTGTGCGTCCTTGCTCTTGCTGGCGTCGCGCCTCTGTGCCGCGGTCGGACGGTTGAACGTGACCTCCTGAACATCATCACCCATGCCGTCTTCAAGGCACTCGCGGCACACGAGGTTACCGTTCCGGTCGCGGCCGCCAATGAACTGTTGGGTGCCGTACTGATTCTGCTCATAGTCGAGTGGCTTACCACATACGGCACAGTTCATCTCAGACACGAGGACGCCTTTCTTCCCGGCGGCAGCGGCGTGCGTGTCATAGGTTGTTCGCGCGTCCCTGAGCATCCCGGACCGGTAGGTCATGTTCTTAAACTCCTGGACCGCGCCAGCACCCATGCCACGCATGAACGACCCGCCTTCGCGCCTAGCCCCAACACCGCCCCCCACGGCGCTGGTTGCGAAACGACCGGATGTCTTAACTGGCGCCATAACAATGTTCTTGGTTCGGTCGGTGACTCTGCTGGCTGTGGAGGCCATGTTCACGCCACCGAACTGGACGGCAGCGAACATCTCAGTGATCTTCTCACGTCCCTTGAACATGATGACGGTGAGGATCATCAGAAGAGTGATCATCTTCCCCCAGGACAGGGTGTTCGCCATGTTTAGGATGTTGTTGACAATGAGAATGTTGAAGACGAGCAGTATCCCAACCACGATGCGACTGAGCCCGGTCTTGACTGTGAGTTCTGCCCAGCCTTTGAAAATCTCCCAGCCTTTACCTGCCCAGCAGGCTAGAAGCATGAACAGGGGCGCGAAACCGAGGAGTATAGCCAGACCTATCGTGTACACGGACGCCCACCCTGCTAACATGGCCATAGATGCGCACACTATGGCGGCTACCAGGATGGAGGACAAGGCGGACGTGTACCTGCTGGCGACGCTATTTCCCACCCACGTGTCCCAGTAAGGGCTGACCTTATTGGACTCCTTGGGGACCTTGTACGTGATCTCTTCGGCGTTGTCAGATGGCTTCTCCTTGGCGTCCTCCTCATCATAGTTAGCAAGAGCGTCAACAATCCGGTACCAGTCCCCAGCAACACCGTTGATTGGTTTCACCCTGGTTCCGTTACCGGATGTGACCCAGTGTGCGTTGGTCTGCGTGGAGATCTGATAAATGCCCCAGTTGTGGATGCTTTTACCTTCACCCAAGGGGACTTCCGCGCTACCAACCATGTCGTTGTTACTGTTGCCGAGTTCCTGTGCGTTCTCTGAAGCCCACCCTGGCTTGTTGCCGTTGGCCCACAAGTTATTGATGTCAGTGCCAAATTGTCCTTCCGCCCACGGCTTAAGGAGGAGGACCTGCCACATTCGGCAACTGACCACTGACCGGATGTTCTGGGCGGCCTCATCCAGGACCCCTTGCTCACTCTTTCCCTGAGACTCGATGATTCTGGAGTTGACTTGACCGATGTCGGTCGCACACATGTCGTCCCCGCCCGCGATCTGGCTGTTGAGGCTCAGGACGATCACGGACTGGAACCATACGATGGCTTTGTTCGGTAGTGTCATTGCCTGTGCTGGGTGCATGCCGACAACAATGGCGATAGCGAAGATCAGGAACGATCTTGCTACCGAGTTGAATGACTCACGGTAACGCCCCTTGAAGACACCGTTGTAGATGAGATAGGCCCCGGTCGTGAGGAACGCGAAGACAACCAGTGGCATGAACACACCATTGAACAGGTTCTTGAACATGCCCGACTGGCCGCCGATAACGTTATCGAGCCCCATGGTGTGCACGATGTCGGAGAATGAGAACCCAACAAACGCGATAGTGACACTGACGATAAGTTTCGTGATGTTGAATAGCCCGTTGGCGACACTGTTCAGGGCTGTGGCGAGAATAGGTGCGGATGGGTTGGCCTGGAACTGCTGGGTGCGCACATCCTTGGAGTTCCCAATGTCTTCCCAGCCGCTACGCGGTTCCAGGCGACTGTCATAGAACAGTCCGGCTTTCGGGTCATTTGGTTCCCCGTCCTTTTTGCAGGCGTCGATAACGAAGTACTTCCACTCACCCTGGTAGGCACTGAACTTCATCCCAGCGACACCAAACCGGTCGTATGGGTTGACGTATTTACCACCAGTGGGAGTCTTCCCGTCCCCGTTCTTCTGATCTCCGGCCTGTTTCTGGTCTTGCTGGCTACCTGACTGCTGGTTCGGTTGAGACTGACCGTCACTTTCCGGGTCAAGACTGAACCCCAGGATCTCCTCATTGACCTTCTTGAAGTCTGTGCCGCTACTGCCAGACAGCATCCAGTTCAGGCCACCGTCCACGTCATCAATTCCACCAGTGATTGCTGACTTTGAGCGAAGATGGAACTGGAGGTCCTTCGACTGGCTGAACTGGTAGAGTTCCTTCGCTGACTCTGGTAGCACCTCACACATGAGCCACTGAGTCCAGTCCCCAGCCTGCACCTGTTGCTTCTCACGCACGTTGACAGCAGTGGACAGGCCAGCGAAAGTGAGCATGAGGACAGACAGCATTACCATGACGGTGGCGACAATGGTGCGCCTGTGCCCGGCACCGTCATGTGCCCTACCCGCACCGTTCGGGGTCATGTAGGATGCCCCTTGCGGCTGCATGTGCCTGAGAATCATGTAGAAACATCCTCATGATCGACGTAAAGTGACTAACGTTGAAATATCCCTGCAAGTAGCGCCAGAATAGGGGTGGAGTGGGGAACCACAGTGCCTCGGACAGTTTTCCTCTAGATTTCTTTTTCTGTCCCTAGTTGCATGGTTGAGTCATTGCGTCCTGCACTCCAGTAGGCGCGGGACGCAATGACTCATTCCTTTTCCTCCTCATCCTTTTCATGGTAGGAGGGCAGTTCCGGCCCATAGATGTCGCCCTCAACTGGGTCCATATAGTCCGGTAGGCCCGTGTTGTCCTGGTCCTTCTCTGGGTCGTATGCTGCGGCTGCGTCCATGAGTTCATGCAGGCTGGTCCTCATGCGCACCCTGTACTCCTGGTTCTTGTTTGACTGGTACTTCTTGTCGAACTCCCTGGTGATCTTACGTACACCTCTCGTCCCGTCGATACGTTCACGACGCTTATCCTTCCGAGCATCCTTACGCCGACGTTCTGCAACCTTGCTCGGGTCAGAGGCGTCTTCGACTCTCTTCTCTGTGCGATGTACCAGTGCTTCCGTGTCTTTCGCACGGTTTTTGACTGGGGCTACCCTCCGGCCCGGCTTGCCGCCCATCTCCAGGTCGTCGGCCTTGCGTCTCCGGTCGGCGAGTTTCTTCAACTTGCGTCCAGGGATCGTGATGTTAAGGTCCTTGGATGCAGACTCGAATGTTGGGGCCTCCGGTTTCTCCATGCGTTTCCCGGTTGCTGGGTCGTACTTGAACGTCTCCATCTTCCCAGTCCGCATGTTCCGCTCCTCCTTGGTGGGTAGGGCGTCATAGGCACGTGCGGCAGACTCATAGTCCTTCCATACCTTTGTGTCACGGTATGCTTCACGTTTGATGTCGGTCGCGTACTGGTCGTCAGCCAACTGCCGCCTACCAGCCTGGGCACCGGCCTGGGCGCCCCTTGATAGCGTGTCCAGTGTCCTGTAGCCGCGTCTCCTCTGCTGGTTGCGAAGGTTAGTGGTGTTAGTTCGCACACTGTCAAGGGCTGCGCGCAGACCGCTACCGCCAGTGAGTTTCGCGGCGGTAGCACCGGCGGTAGCGCCAACGACTGTGGACTTCGCTATCTCGGCCTTGTTAGAGATGAACCCGCCTTTGCCGCCACGCCCGATCTGCCCTCTGATGAACCCACTTGGGTCGCGGCGGAAGGCGTCAGCCATGGAGCCTCCGAACTTACTGGCGACACTACGGAAGATCATCTCCTCAACTTCCTTACGGATCATGAGGAAGAACACGCAGATCGCGGCCGTGAATAAGGCCAGGTTGGGGTAACTGGAGGATGCTGTGCCCACCCCGGCGAGGATGCGGAACATGACGGCGAGGAACAAGGCGATGAAGACGCGCTGCACCATGAGTCCACCGATGGTGCCGAAGTAGCGGCGTAGTTTTCCAGTCCCGAAGTATGGGAGAATCCCCATGAGTAGCATGAGCGGCATGATGAGCAGCAGCATGGTGACGATGAACGTGACCTGCACTTTCGTCACAGAGTAGACGATGACGGTGTATGCTCCGAGCACACCAATGATGCCGCCAAGCATGGCTGTTCCAGCACGTGGGGCCAGGCTGGTTCCACTCCACGTGTTGAAGTACCGCGGGTAGGAGTTGGCTGCGTTACTGGGGCCTGCCTGGGCGTCAACGATCCTGTAGAAGTCCCGGCTGATGCGGCCTGTCGGGTTGGACTGGTCCGTGTAGTAGGCGGTGCCGGATGTGGTGGCACGCAACTGGTAGAGCCCCCAGTTCTTTTCGCTGATGTTGTTACCTAGGGGGACTGCGGCGTCGCCGACGATACTGCTGTTCTTGTTGTCCCACGCCCCGTCTTTGCCGCTGCCGTTGGCGTACAGGTTGTGGTAGCCTGTCCCCCACTGGCCGTACACCCACGGGTTGAACGCGAAGGTTCGCCAGTTCTCGCACATGAGAGACCTGGTGCCTTCGGATGGGGTGAATGGTAGTTGTTCATCCTCTAGGCCGGTACCTGCCTTGGTTGACACGGTTCCTGATGCTGTGCACAACTGGTCTACTGGCTCATTGTTGGCGGAGAATATATACCCGACGATGGTTTGCTCAACCATGGAGGGGATGGTGTCTACGGCTTTGACGGTGCGGCCTGGTGATTGCAGGAGGGCCACACCGGTTGCGAAGGTGGCGATGATGAGACACAGTGTGATGAGGGTTTCTTTCGCGTTGCCTTTCCTGGCGAGGTTCCACAGGGCCATGAATGCGCCGAACGCCACCATGATCGCTGCGAGTGGGAAGAAGATGCTGTCTCGCATGAACTTGATGGTGTTGACCACGATGTCTGTGATCCCGAGTTGGGACAGGAGTGGGCTGAACGCCCAGGACATGACCTCGTTGGATACCATGGTGGAGGTGGTGGCGACACCTAGCCAGAACGCTGCCACGCTGTCGAATGCTGAGTCGATGGGGATCAGGTTTGCGAGCACGTTGGTGTTGAGGCGGGCGCGGCGCGTGTCTGTACCAACCTGGTTCTTGGCGTCGCCCGTGTAGCCGTTACCGAAGAGACCGTCCTGGATAGGTGGACGCACCCCGGAGCATTTGGGGTTCATGTTGCCGTCAGAGTCCATGAGCATGACGAGGGTGCCGTTGTCTTCGTGCATGTCACTGCCGTCCGCGTTGGTGCAGGCGAACCGGGACCACGGAGCATTGTAACTTTGGGATGGGTTGGATAGGATGTGCGCGGCGAATGCTGCGGTACCAAGTAACTGGTTCACCCATTCACTGTTTTTGGCTTCTGCCTCTTTGGCGGTGGAGTTTTGGAGAGCCTTGGAGTACTCACTGTCCCACTCGGAGAGGATTTTCTGGGCTACTTCGTCACGCTTGGACTCATCCCCGTCAGTGTTGATGGACATACCGTACTTCTTGGCGGTGTTGAAGGTGGCCTGGTTGGCGGCGACCCATTCCTTGAGGGTCTGGCGCTTGCTGGTGCCGTCTTTCTTCCAGGCGTAGTCGCCGTCTTTCTTCAGGTCATTGGGGGTGTTAACCTTGTGGGCTTTGCCGTCTGGGGCAGCCGTGTTCGCCTGAAGTTTGCAGTCGCCTTCTGTGATACCGTTGTCGGAGGCGTTCTTCTGCTCTGTGTTTTTTCCGTTGACGCGGATAACGCACTTGGAGGTCTCATCGGCGGGTGCGGCCGGTTTCTTAAGGTCTTTGAGTTCCTGGGGTGCCGTGGCCGCGTCCGGTTGGGATCCGAGGATCATGTTATACAGGGCGCGTTTTGCTTGCGCGGCTGTCTCTTCGGCGGTGAGTTCGCGGGCATTATAAAGTGTAGACCCGTAGCCAACCCGGTACCATGCCCAATTGTTGAAGACATTCTGATCAGACGTGTCCATGACGACTTTGACGACCGCGGCCGAGGATCCTCCCACAAAGTCGGACCAGAGCCCGCCGACAGCACCCAAGATGTTACCAGTGCTGATCCTGTTGACAAACCCGGATGCTGCATTGCCTACACCGTTGGCGACACCTTTGATGACGGCTGTGGCGCCGAGTTTAAGACTGTCCATGAATCCGAAGTTGGACAGGGATCTGGCGGCGGTCATCACTTTGATGTTGTCCCACTCACCCAAGTAGGTTGTGTAGTTGAGGTTGTATCCGAAGATTTCGAGGCCCGTGTATTTAGCGGACCGGGCGTTCTCGTCAACAGCCGGTCCGGCGTCAGGTAGGGTCTCTGAGTCAGGGATCCCGTCAAACACCCACAGTAGCCCGCCTTTGGCTTTACGGATCTCGGCGTTCTGTGGCCCAGTGGTGATGAACGGGTCCATGAATGACTGCAACGCCTCGGTCATAAAGTTGGGTACGTCACAGTTGTGGTAGTAGGGGGTGCCGGACTGGGATACGTAGCAGTTGTCCTGCCGACCGTCGTTGGTTGCGTCCCCAGCATGGTTGATGTACCCGGTGGAGAATAGTCGGCGCATAATGTAGCCGAAGTCGTTTGGCGAGTCTTCCCCGTCAGCCTTGTTGATGGTGTTGAACAGGCTGGGTTTTCCGTCCTCGTCCTTCTGGATGTAACTGTCGGATAGGCCCTTGATTTCTTTCTTGGCGTCGGATTCGTCATCGGCTAGCGCAGTGGTTCCGGCCGAGGTGCGTTGGTTGTTGGGGAGCGGGTTGCTTGCTCCGCCTGTGACGGCCTGTGTGATGAGGCCAATGAGCATGATGACGGTGACGGCGGTAAGGGTGACGGCTTTCAGGGCGCCCCTTTTACGGGTGGTCACTTGGACGTCACCTGTAAGGTAGTGTGCCCCTGGCGTGGGTGCGTTTCCTGTCAGAAATGCTAGATTCATTACGGCCGTTTCCCCTTGTGGGTCTTTGAGAACTCAGGGGAAAAATATCGCTGCCGCTAGTTTTTGTTCCCCAGTATCATGCGTTTTTGCTGGGACTATCCTACTGTATTCCTGGCCTGGTTCTAGTTGGAATCTATTGCGTACAGGATCCCCAGGCACGTGTCGGGGCGGTTGTTGCACATGATGCAATCGTAACCGTATTGCCGGGAGATTTGTGTGTAGTTGTTCCGGTAGGTTTTTACTTTGCGGAACCCGAGGGCGACAAGTAGGTCCTCGCTGCCAACGAGTGGTACACCGGGTTCGTTATCCTTGTCTCCTGGGGTAGGTTTCTTCAGTAGAATCTCGATGCGATCCACCCCATAGGCGTTCATCTTCCTTAGGGTACTGAATGTGAGGAGTGTGCCAAACCCTTCCTGCCTGTAGGGGGTGGCGACGCACACGCAGTCGATGATGCCGGTCGTGTAGGTGCTGCCGTCCCTCATGGTTTTGGTCTGGAAGTGGTAGAGGGCGAAGCCGATGAAAATTCCGTCACTGATCTTGATGATGAGATGGTAGGTTTTCGCGTAACTGAACAGTGACTTGAGGACACCCAGGCCTAGGGACTCGTTGGCTATCTTCTTGATCTCAGTTGGTAGTGACGAGTAGGTGAGCCTGGAGGTCATTCTCGGGGTCCTTGTCTCACGTGTGGCAGGGGCATTAGGCAGATAATGCGAATATCACTGGGACACCCTGTAGTTTCTGCTGTCACTATAGGTGGAGTATGAGCCGACCCCATAGAAGATGGCGGTGTCCTGCATAGTGAGAATGCGTGACCGGTAGTGTTCAGCGAACTCTGTTACTCGGATGGCGTTGTCGTTCTCTTCTTCGTTGATCTCCCATCCTTGCTTCGTCTTCAGGAGGGTGGTTTTGAGGTCTGTTGACATCTTGGGGTCGGGGAGTAGGACTTCTCCGGCCTTGGGTGCGGTGACGATGACGTTGACGACTCTGCCGCCGTCCCACTCGGTGCGGGCGTCGTCACTGACATGGCGGAGCAACTGGGCTCTGCTGTGGTGTAGGATCCTGTCGATGTCTGTGGAGGGTAGGTTCAGGCCCCATTTTTGTTGGGCAACTTGGAGTGATTTTTCTGCCGCCGCCTCCAGGTTATGCTTCATGCTCACCCCAAGGTCAATTCTGACGAGGAGAGTGTTTTCTGGTGTTGGTTTTGTGACTGCCACGGCCTGCCCCCATGTGTTTGCGTGTTGTTTAATCTCTGATGGTGATTCTACCTTGCTGTGTTGTTTATGTGTGTTTCAGGGCGGGGCCTTGACCTGGTTTCTTGGTCTTTGGTCCCACCCTGAATGGCTGTGTTATAGGGGTGTTGCTTCCTTCGTTTTGTGTTCAGGATGCGCGGATAGTTCTCTTTAGTCTGGACAGTGGCCGGATTCGGAGGGCCTTGCGGGCTGGCACGTTAACATCCTCACCTGTCTTGGGGTTCTTGGTGGTGCGCGCGGGTCTGGTAACTGTGGAGAACGCGAGGAATCCACTGATCTTGACGTCGCGGCCTTCACACAGGGAGTCTGTGACTACCTCCTCCAAGGATGTGAGGACTCGTTCTACTGTGGCCTTTGAGTCGCCTGTTGCCGATGCGACCCTGGTGATGATCTCAGGCTTGTTTAGTGTGTCTGTCATAAATCACTCCATCCAAACAGAAAACACAGGAAACTTTTAGGTAAATATCAGTTTTTGCGTAGTGAGAAACGGCTCTTGACCTGCCTTGTTGCCCCGTTGTCGCCTTCTGCGGCGATCTCGGCTGCGGCTGCCCTAGCCTCCTCCAGTAGCAGGTCGCCGTCGTCTGGGGCGCTAATCGTGAACGCGGGTGCCGGACCGGTGGGGGCGGCCATGGGCTCAGTCTGTTGTTCTTTCTTCTTGTCGTCGCCACTCAGGGTCAGTTCCGGCAGGGCCAGGGTGGCGTCCTTGCGTTGCGACATGACTAACCACACGAAGTAGGCGAGGAACAGGATGGTGAGTGCCGCAACGACTGCCAGCATTGACCACCCGATGACGGCTTTGGTGTTGTAGTCCAGGTTGAGTAGGTTGCTCATTGTTGTTCTCCTGTGCGTGGTTTCAGTCCGTGCGGGAATAGTGCTGCCGTGTATCGTGCACGCACCTTGTCTGTAGTGCTGTTGTTTTCCTCGCCCACCATGTAGTCCTGTCCGGCGTCCAGGGTGTCGGCGTTAGCGCGGATGAACGCCTGGAAGGGGCCGTGCGGGTCGTTAGCCATCTCTGTGATGCGTTTGAGGGTGGCCCGGTACTCTTTCTTGGTCATGGCGTCCAGTTCGTGCCTCACCTGTGGGGTCATGTCTGTGTAGTTGCCCATTTCGCTCATGAGGACGGCGACAGCCTGGTCGGTCATGGGGTGGGTGTCGTTGAAGGCCCCGAAGATGGTCTCGTTGAAGGGTTTAGGTGGGTGGATGGCCTGGTCTAACTGTCGCTGGTAGTCTTCCAGGGGGTCGAGGAGTTGCACATAGGCCATGGTCTTCTCGAACTTCTCCTGCTCCTGAACAAGGTCCATGGTGATGGCCTTGTTGGAGGCGTATCCTTTGTTGGGGGCGTTGAGTCTCCCGGCCATTGTCTTGATGTCGGCCTTCCCGGAGTGGAAGTAGTCGAGCACTTCCTGGTTGGTGGCGTACCTACCTAACTGTTCTGTGATCTTCTTGCGGACGGCGGACACTTTCTTGAGTTTCTGGAACCTGGATGGGGCGATACCGAAGGTGGCCTCATGGGTTGCTAACTCTTTCCTGGCATAGGTGACGATCCACTGGAATAGGTAGTTTGTGGCTCCGGCCTGGATCTTGTTGACGTCGAAGTGTCTTAGACCCTTGATCATGCCGACTTTGACGCCGGTCTCGTAGAGGATGTTAAACAGGTCGTCGTTTCCTCTGAGGTGGGAGCCGTTGATGAGTTTGTTGATCTCTCTCACGATGAGAGGCTTGCACATGGACTCTATCTTCGCTACGGCTAGGGTTTTGAGGCGAGCCTGCACCTCCAGGCGGTTGCGTTCCTGTGGGGGGAGTGTGTCACCTGATTCGACGAGTATGCGTTCGGCTTCTTCTCCTTGGTGGAATGCGGGTACGTAGAATCTCAGGCTCTCGACGGTAAGCCTGTAGTCATCTGCGTACGCTACCACTGGTGGTGTCATATGGTTCTGCGCCTGACTCTCGGGAAGGGCTGTGTGCTGCTCGTGGCAGGTGTCCCCATTGCGGGGGCCGGTGTGGGTGCAGGCATGGTGTTGTTGTGTGGGGTGATGCCGCCGACTGTGCCGTGGGAGGGGTATCTGGCGCCGATCTCTGAGGTGAGGAACCTTTGGACGTCGATGCCGTGGGCGGTCATCTTCTGCCTGAGAGAGTCCTCCATGTTCCCGGCCTTGCTGAACGTGTCTGTTTCCTTATCCCACAGGTAGAGGGGTGCGCTGACGATCTTGGCGTCTGGGCCGTCGGACACGGTTCTGGTGACTTGCTGGATGTGTGAGACCCGTCTACGTTTGTCCTGGGTCTTGACCATCTGGATGATGATGTCGATGGTGTTCGCTATGGATGAGTTGATGGACTTGATGGGTCTGCCTGGTGCACCAGCGAGTGCGAACTCGGTCATCTTGTTTAGGCAGTTCTGGGGGTCTTCGGCGTGGAGGGTGATCATGGAGCCGCCCAGGCCGGAGTTCGCGGCAATGAGGAAGTCGGCGAACTCCTTGCCGCGAACCTCACCAACGATCACCTTATCAACCCTGAGTCGCTGGTACTGCTGGACAACCCAGGTCAGGGACACGGATTCTTCTTCCTTCATTCCGGGTTTCCATGGTACGGAGTTAAGGTAGGAGACGTTCGGTTGAACAAGGTGCAGTTCGGGCATGTCCTCAGCAACACCGATCCTTGACGTACTGGAGAACCGCTTCGTGCAGGCTTCCATGAGGGTGGTCTTCCCGGCACCTGTAGATCCGCTGACGGCGATGGTGAGGTCACTGTCTACGGCCGCCTTGATGAAGTCCAGCATCTCGGTACTCATGGACCCGGTGCTGGCGATGTCTTCCAGGGTGGTGAGGGAGGCGACACGGTTAGTGATGCAGATCTGGGCGGTCAGGCAGGCTGGGGGGAGGACGATGGTACACCGGCCCGCGACCTTTTTCCCATGGATGCGGGCGCTCAGGTAGCCTTCGTAGAGGATACCGTTCGGGTCCCAGTCGTGTGCTGATCGGACCAGTGGGATGAGGTTTTCGCCGATCTGCTGCATGTAGTCATCGACGTCTTTGAAGGTGACGTCTTTCATGTGGTAGCGGGTGCCGCCCCTGGACACGAAGAACGAGTCTGGCCCGTTTGCTGTCACCTCGGAGACGGCTGGGTCGGACAGTGCCTCCATGACGTTGCGCCACTGTGGTGACAGGCTCATGTATCTACTCCCTTAAAATGTTGGAATCATGGGCGAATATCACCATCCCCGGTTTTGGTTACGGGGTTATTTCGACCACTTTGTCGCTGTGTGCGTCAATGGAGTCGTTGTGGGCAATCAGGACGATCTGGCCTTTGCAGATCTCTCGGATAGTCTCGATGATGGCTTCAGCGCGGGTGTAGTCCTGGGAGACTAGAACCTCGTCGAGGATGATGAGGTTCTGGCTGGTGCCTTGGTTGAGTAGCATGGAGATGGCGACCCTGAGGGCGATGGCTGCTGCTGACATCTCCCCGCCGGACAGCATTCCTACTGGGCGTCTGCGGCCGTCGGCGAGGACCACAGTAGCGTTGAACTTCTTATCCATCTCTAGGCGCACGAACTTCCCTGACGTGAACCTGGAGATCAGGTCAGATGCGTACTCCTCGATGACGGGCACAGAGTCCTCGATGCGGGTCTCGCGGAACCTCTCGACGACATTGGTGGTGGTGACTGCCTCCTCCACCTGAGTGAGCATGTCCTTGTACTTGGCGATCTCAGCGTCAACCTGCTGGGCTTGCACCTGGATAGACCTGGATCGTTCCTGAGCGACGCTGATCTGCGACTGGGTTTCGAGTCGTCTCATGTCGGCCTCGTGAGCCTTGGTTGCCAGCGTGTCTACCTTGCCTCTGAGTGTGGCGAGTTTTTTCAGGGTGACGTTAGGGCCGCCGCTGGTAGCGTTTTTGATGTCGTCGAGTTCCTTCTCCAGGGCTTCAATCCGGTCTGAGATGTGTAGGCCCCTGGCTGCCAGTTCGTCGTACCTGGTTTTCTGGGTCTCGTTCTCCTCGGCTGTGGCGAGTACCTTGCGGGTGGACTCTACCTGTGCCTCCAGTGCTCTCACCTGTCCAGCCAGAGAGGCGACCTGTGCCTTCGCCTGGCTGATTTGTTGAGTCAGGGTCTCCTGGTCGTGGATGGACTTGATGGCTTCGTTCAGGGCTTCTACTTGGCTGGTCTCCTCCTTGATTGCTGTCGCGGTCTGCCGGTACAGGTCACGGTAGTGTTCGATCTTCTGTTCCGCGTCGGAGACGTCCTGGTTGAGTTTCGCCAGGACGGTGTTGATGGCGTCAACCTTCTGGAGACAGGTGGGGCATGTGCCTTCCCCGTCGGTGAGGGCGGTGATGGCTTTACGTAGTTTGGCGATCTCAGCCTCCAGGGCCTTCCCGTCTGCGACATGCTGGTGAGACTGGGATTTAAGGTCTTCCACCTTGGCGGTGTGCTCTGCCTTGGCCTGTTCAGCTTCCTGTATGGTGGTGACACCTGTCGTGGTCATGGTGTCACTTACCTGCTGGACCTCGGACTCCCAGGTGGCGATACTGTTGGCGAGGTCGGCATGCCTGGACCGTGCAGCGGACAAGGACGACTGGGTGTCGATCATCTCCTGCCGGACTTTGGCCGCTGGTGGAACTGATGCCCCCACCGCTGCCCGCATGGTGGATTTGAGGGCCTTCTTCTGGTTGATGATGTCCGCCAGGTCGGCTTGTAGAGACTTGATGAGGGCGGTGTTCTCGTTGACCTTGCGTACCTTGGTTTCCTGTTGCTCATACAGGTCACTCAGGCGCGTATACTCCTGCTCTGCCTCCTTGTGCTTGGTTCTGGCGTCCTGGCATCTTTTCTCCTGTTTGGAGAGGGAGTCAGTGAGGGCGGTGATCTCCTTGTTGAGGACGTCTGCCTGCTGGTGTAGTTCAACGGACCGCTTTTCGTCAACGTTTGTTGAGGCGAGTGTTTTCTTGTGCTCGCTGCTGACCTCTCTGGCTTTCTTTAGGGCGAGGGTAACGGCGGAGATTCCGGTCAGTTTCTCAATGACCTGTGCCCGCTCCGTGGGGCTGGCCGTGACAAGGGAGTCTACTTGCTTCTGCTGGACGAGGACGGCGGCGAGGAACCCTTTCGCATCCATCTTGAGTCTGGACCTGATGTAGGATTCAGCACTGGTGACGGATGCTCCGGCCTTGTGTGTGTCGTCAGTGAACGCACTGTCGTCACCAGTGTACGTGTTTTGGGGTGTCTCCCATACGTCGCACTCGACGGTCCCGGTCTTGGAAACGATGCGTCGCTCCACCATCATCACAGTGTCGTCCACGTTGAGGGTGATGCGGGCGTAGAACTTATCCTCCCCCCAGGTGGCCTGATCTCGCATGATGGCACTGTTTTTTGTGACCCCTCGCGGCTTGGTTCCGAACAGGGTCCAGGCTACAGAGTCAACGATGCTGGACTTGCCTGCCCCGGTGGCCCCACGTATGGTGGTGACTCCAGTGTCAGCGGGCTTGAACATGAAGTGCTTGTGGTGGCGGATGTTGGACAGTTCAACGCTTCTCAGGCTAATGCTCATGCGGGGTTCTCTAAACGCCTATAGTATGTGCGGGGGCATGTTCATGTTACCGACACGTACACAGGGGCACCCCAAGTTGCCTGTGAACTCGCTGTAGGTGCCCCTGGTGATTGTGTGGATACTAGTGCTGTTGCGCGCCCCCTAGGGCTGCTGACAGTCTGATGGCGTCTAGGAGGGTGTATGGGGCGAACTTCCACTGCCCATCGACGTACACCATCTCTAGGGAGAACGCTGGGGCGTGTTCGGAGAACACCTGGAGGGGGACATAGGCTACCCCTGCCTGCTGGTCAAGGTACACGTACTGGTGGGGATTGTTACCTCTGACCTCGATCTTGCCGTCGTTGTTGTCGTCTAGCAGTGAGGATGCCTTAATGAGTGACTGTCTGGTGGTGGTTTTCAGGGCCTCATCAAACTCGGGTGTGTACCTGGTGAGGGCATCCATGGTGGTCAGGTCCGCGAGGCTACTGTGATCGCCTGACTGTTCTAGGGCCTGGACTCTCTGGTCTGCTGTCTGGTCGCCAGTGTGCTTGTTGGCGGCGTTGAGGAGGGTCGCTGCGGTTGCAACAGCGTCCGCCTTGTCCTCGTCGGTAGTGCGACCAGACAGCCCCCTAGTGGTGGTTGTGCTGGTGGCTTGCTCTTCCTTGCTAGCAGGAATGATCTGGCCCCTGTTCGTGATACTGATGGTCAGCAGTATGGAGAGTGCAAGAATGACGGCCGCTAGGGAGGTGATTGTGGCCCCGTTTCGGGTGCGGATGAACGCGAGCGACCTGGGGATCCTCACGGTTGACTTGCTAGCCTCCCTAATGGTTGTTTCCTTTGTTGTGTGTCCTTTACTCTTGCTGCTAGCGCCACTATTCTTGGAGGTCTCGTCCTGGTCGCCTTTAGGTCTGCTGCTCACTTGTCCTCCTTGTGCCGCTGGTAGTCGATGAACATGATGATGAGAATGATGGCGACAGCGACGACCCACACGGCCCCGACAGCAGTCCACCTGTACGGGTAGAACCGGATGAAGTCTGGGAGCCACCCCATACCGGCTTGTTTCGTGATCTTGATAAAGTCCTCCGATAGGCCCTGCTGCACCAGCCAGTCGATAGAGTCACCTAGGTACGTTCTGGCCCGGTAGTCCAACCAGGTGACAGCACCAGTGAACAAGGAGGCTGCCACCATGATGAGGGACATCCAGAATATGGGGTTTGCCCAGAACCTTATGTTGCGTTCCAGGTTGCGGTGCCTTCGGCTAGTGCGACCCCTGTCATCCTTCCGACTGGTTGCAACTTCACTGCCCGCACCCCCGGTAGTGGCTGAGTCCTCGTCTAGGTTGTTCTCAGGGACGCTGGTCGTGCGGTCTAGGGATTCCTGTATGAAGTCTTTCTCCTGCTGGGTTAGTCTAGGCATGTGCTGTCTCCTGGATGCTCAATGAGGTTAGATTGCGAGTTTTGATCCGAGTGCCTTCACGAACTCTGGCGACAGAGACTCCACCTGTTTCATGTCGATGTCTCTGACGTCGATCTGGCTGATCAGCGTGTAGGCGTCGTCGAACCTTCCAGTGTCAATAGCAGACGAAACTACCGCAACGGATAGTTTGTGGGCTAGGTCGGTATCTGAGGGGATTGTGCCGACGCCCCCCATCATGATGTTGGAATGCTGGTCTGCCTCTTTCTCGTCAGAGCGTCCTTCCCAGTTCAGTTCCGTGGCCCTCTTTGTGCGAAGCCACACGTTGTGCTTCTCATCTAGGTCAGCGAACTTGGCCATGGATATGTCCATCTCTTCTGCCAACTCGCTGCTAGTGAACATTTCCCGGCCCTTGAAACGCTTCTTGAGGGCCTTGATAGCGCGTGAACGGTTGCGTTGGAAGGTGCTCAGTTCCTTCCCCAGGTGCGCTTGCGGCAGGTCAAAGGGCCACCGTTTCAGTACTGCGTCTAGGTAGCCGCTGAATGGGACAGACGCAGACTCATCGAACTTTTGGATAGCGAGAATAACCCACTCGGTGATCTGTGAGTTCTGATCTTCCTCGTTCGGGATGAAAATCCTGATGGTCTCCATGAGGCTCTTCAGCGTGTTCTCTTTAGAGTATGAGACGTAGAAAGCAAGCATACCCCGATTGAACTCGTCAGTGAAGTCCTGCATCTCCCGGCGTTTCGCGGCCGTCATCGTGTGGATCTTCTTACCAGGGTCGTCCACCTCGTCTAGGATGCTGGCGACAATGCTGCGAACATACTGGGCGTTCAGGCAGAATGCTTTCCACCTACCTGGCTCAACCTCACGGACTCTGGCGATACCTCGGAGTTCTTCAGTGATCCTCTCTGCTGTGCTGTTGGAGCAGTTGAAGGACACTATACCGATGGTACGTAGCGGGGCTTTAAGGAACCCATCAACCTCCGTCATGCCGTCCCACACCCTGGGCGGGTAGATGAACTTAGTGAGTTGGCCGGGGAACTCAAGGTCGTGGTCATTGTACCAGTCAAGCATCGCATCCAGGCGTAGCCGGTACGACTTCGCGCCCGTTGGGGACTGGAGGAGACTTCCGTCAAGCATGTGCTCTTCGATCCATGCGGACAGTTCCTCTTCGGTGCAGTTGCTCATCATCTTCCACTTCGGGAAACTGTACCACTGGCCGTCACTGATAATCCCGCCGATACGGAAGTCCACGGGCTGTTTTAGGAACTCTTCACGGGTGTAGATGGCGTCACCGATCACTGGGTGTCCTCCTTGGTCCACTGGGTGAAGTGTGGGATGAAGTCCTTGGTGACGGACAGTAGGGACTGGAGCGACTGGAAGAACTCGGGTGTGTGCGCACTGGTGGGGGTGGTGAAGGCTACTACTATCTCGTCTCCTTCGTTGATGCCCATGGTTTTCCAGGTTCCGTCGTCCAGTAGCATCTTGGTGGCGCCACTTATGGTGGCGAGTGCATGTTCCGTGGATGTGTGTGACGGCACATGGAACCCGATGTAAATGGGGGTGCGTCTGCTCTTCTTCTTAGCCATTACCTACCTCGGGATGATATAGTTTTGGCGCCTCTTCTTCTGTTTATTCTTCTGGGTGGTGGTGCCAATACGTGAATGGTTGGGGCTATGCATCATCTTACCGACATGCTTCAGCCCCAACCATTACGGCAGGTGGTTCCTCACTCTCTCCACTGATCATTGTTCACGCCGTGGCGGAGTGGAGGAATGTAGGTTCGGCTTGTACTACTGGGCGGCAGCAGCCAGGTCCAAGTATGTAAGCCCCTTAGATGAGAGCACCTGCCTTAGTGCCTCAACTGCGGCCTTAAGTCGCATCGCATACGTCTTGTTGGATATGTGCCACTTAGTCTTCGCATCCTTGGGTCGCATTAGCACCCGGCCAGGGAGGTGAATACTGAATGCTGCGGCGATGATGTCTGCGTTCATGTCCCCCAGTGAGAGAATCGCAGAGGTGAGTTCCCGGCTCATCGCAGTCTGCTCGAATCGCTCCTCCACGGATGGTTCCTGACCGAGGTTGATGAGGTCTCCCAGTTCCTTATGAGTGTCACCATCCCTGATCTCCACATTCAGTGACACCAGTGGGACAGAAGCGTGGACGATGGAGTCGAACACTTCCTTGGACAGGCCAAGTTTCTGCATGATCTCCTGATCGATTTCCTTCGTGCGCATTCCGGTGTCGGCGTAGTCTTTACGCATGCGCATGATCTTGGACAACTGATCGACACGGTTCTCTGGGAGCCGGATAGGTCGGCTGACCTGGTTCGCTGACCTGCTGATGGACTGGAAGATCCATGGGACAGCCATTGTGGAGAACTTCAGTCCACGGCTGGGGTCGTACTTCCACACTGCCCGCACTAGCCCGGCTTTCCCGTCCTGGATGATATCTTCGAGGTCAGGTGCGGAAGGGTAGGCTTCCTTGAATCTCTTGGCCCTGTCGATGACGAGTCCAGTGTTCGCTTCGATGAGTGCTTCTGCTGCACGGTTCCCGTCATCTAGGATGGTGCGTATCTTCCTGAGTTCCGGGTCCTTGATCTTGTTGACTGGACCCTGTTGTAACTTTTCCAGGTCGATGCCCTCACCTTCGGCATCCTTCTTCACCTTCAGCATGGCCTGGACCTGACGCCCATAGGCTAGTTCCTGCTCGCGGGTAAGGTACTGGTAGGTAGCCATTGTCACCTCTTGTTGTTGCTAAAGCCTCGTATTTTGTCAATTATGGCTACACCCGTGTTAAAGTGCCCGCCAAATATCGACACGTTAACCTGGCAGCAGGCTATACGTGAACGCAACCAGTAGCACCCTAACGACGAGTGTTGACCGCTTACCTTTGAGGCTGCTCTCCTACCTGGAGCGATCTGTGGTGTACGTTACACCATTGGGGTGGCGGCTGTCAAATATTTGTGATACGGTTATGCAAGTGTGACTGTCTTGTCTGTGGTGTGACACAGGTCACCATGAGTTGCCGTATTCGTCAAGGCCATCTACGAGGGGATTCTCGTCACCTCGGTAGCCCTTGTCCATTGAGTCGAGGACACTCATGGTGTCTTGGTCGTACAGGTGAGGGTGTATGTCTTTCTCGTACTGTGCCGCCTGGTTCGCTTCGTCCAGGATTTTGTTGACAAGGCTGATGGTGCTGGCGGCAGGGTCGGTGAATGTGGACTGGTTATCGACCGCACCATGTTTGGTTAACTCGTGGTGGATTGCGATTATGGTGTCGCGGTCCTTGGGGGCGTACTGGCGGGCAATAAGTTCAGCGGGAACAGTGAACCCAGTGATGTCTGCCTTAGGGATGGGGTGGGAGGGCCGGTCGTCTGGCACTGTGTAGGGCAGTTCGTCCTCGATTCTGGCGTCGCTCACTTGGGCTCCTCCTCTCGCTGTCGCCCGCATGTACTGCCACTGTCTGTGATGTTGGGTGTGGCGGGGTGGATGGTGTGCTGGTGGTTGTTGATGGTGATGTCGGTGATCACCTGGTCGAGGTTCACTGATCGCACATAGTTCACAGTAGCGTTCAGGATGGTTGCGTCCAGGGTGGGGTCGGGGTTCCTGTAGTCCTGGAGGTATGCGACTCCGAGGGCGACATATGTGTCACCGTCCGGGGCCTGGTATGTGGTGCAACGGATCGCACTCATGGGGGTTTCCAGAATGTCACCCACAGGCAGGCACCTGGGCTGGACACCCCTGAGGATCGACACGGCCAGCGAGTTGAGCGCTTGCGGGTCCCCACGCTCCAGTATGTGCACGAGTTCCCGACTGAGGGCTGTCTTATCCCCTTGGCCTTCTCTGAGGGCTACAATCTGTTGGATACCTGTTCGACCCATTATCTCACCAAAGAGACGGGTGCTAGTGTCGCATCGTGCGAGTTGATCGGGTGCCCTATATAGGTCTCGACCCCATACTTCGCTGCCCAGATCGCAGCCGCAACCACTAGCAAGAACAGAATCATCCTAAGTGCACCAAGATACAGGCCCGCAGACTGCTCGGATACGGACCCTCTATGGTGAAGTCGTCCTTTTCTTGACTTGCTGCGGGTGATCTCCTTGGCCTGTCGTTCATCCGGGTCTGTCATCCGGCTGCCGACTAACTCGTCGAATGGTCCTGGCATGTGTCCTTGTGTCCCCTTTTTCGTATCTAGGTAGTGTTGGGCGAGTGCCCCTTGGCCGACTGACTCTTTCGTGAGTTGTTGGCCGGTTGGGTTGTACTATTGTTGCTGGAGAGTCTGGCCGATGACTTTCTCCTTCGGGACAATGAACACCTCGCCTGGGGTGCAGTTACCCTGAACACAGCGGACTACATACTCATCTCTGAGGAACTTGCCGTCTCTGCCCTCAGTGATGGCTTTGTAGTCTTCACTGTGGATTTTTGTCACAGCCTTCCCATCGACGGTGAGGATCGGGTCGGCGTACTGGAGTCTGCCTATAGGGCCTGCCTCAATGGTGACGACACTGGCCTGCCTGGACGGGGTGAGAGACTGTTTCAAGTGGTCAAGGATACCACCATCATGGTTGCCCGGATCGACGAGCACCTTCGATCCGACTGGCGCTATACCGCCCTCGAACGTCAGATTCTTTACTGGTACGACACTGTTGTCCCGAAGTAGAACGACACGCAGCAGAGTGGCCGCGAAACACAGGTATACGACACCAAGTACAGCGAGCGCGACGCCCACCCACCTGACTGCGGCCGTTGACAGCATCCTGGTGAGAACACCTGTCGATACGCGAACTTTCTTGCCGCCTGGACCAGCCGCCATGCTAGATTCCTTCAGTGATTGAACCTGACTGTTAACTGCCGAAATATCGCATGACAAACGGGGAGACCATTGACACCACCATGTAGATAGCCAACAGGATCAACCCCGTGGCCTTCACCTTATGTTCCTTCGCCCACTGAGTGCATCGCTCCCGCCATGTTGACGTATTGTCTGCGCCAGGTCTCCTGGTTGGGGTGGCCCACGGCGGCAGAGTGCTGGACATGTGTGCGATCTCAGCGTCACCCATCACGGACCTCATGGATGCGGCGAACTCCCTGGTGACCATGAACTCGACCTCGTTGCCGTCACTATCGGAGATGATGAGCACTGGAGGGTTGGCTCGAACGAGGTTGCCGCGCCGGAACTCGCCGTTAGGCCGGTACAGGTTCTCCACCCGCCACTTGACGACCTTCCCGGACTGTTTGAACAGGGCCATGTCCTGCTCCTCGGTTAGCACCTTGTCGTCACCAGCCAGGAACTCCTCGTCGTCGTCAAAGTAGGTGTCCACGATACTGACGGTGTCGTTGCTGAGGTCGCCAGTATCGTCTTCTTCACCCAGGTTGGCTACAGTCTCGTCACTGTGGCTTCTCATGTCGTCAAGATCAACCTCATAGGCAGTATCAGTGTCTATTGCGGTTTCCGCTTCCAACTCCAGTGAGGAGGCCGTCTTCTTGGGGGCACTGCCATTGGCGTTCACAGGGGGTGTGGCGTCTTGGGTGGCCGTGTCGCTGTGGGCTACCCCACCCATGTGGGTGTCGATGCTGGCGAGCACAGAGTCCATGTCCCGCTCCCAGTTTCCCTCATCTGTTGGTAGTTGTGGTGTGTTCTCTGCCGCGTGCTTCCCCATGAGTGAACTCTCTTTGTTGCTTCTGAATGTTGTCGCCCTGTTTGTGGGGTATAGGTCTTCTGGTTACTTCCCTTGCGGGGTGATGTTCTGTGCCTGCTCTGGTGTCAGGGATGAGTTCTGGTTCGGCTGCCCTTTACCGCCCAGGCCGCGAGTCGTCTGAATGCTGGAGGTCACCTTGTAGTCCTTCAAGTCGTACCCCGCGTAGATGGGGTTCTTCCAGTTAGCCAGCAGGAATGGGTGCTCTAACTTGTCCACGGAGAACACCAGCCATGTGCCATCAACCTGCACGAGAGTGAACTCCACCGGCTGGTCGGAGAACCCCCTGGACTGTACCGTATAGGTTCCATCCCAATCGACATCATTGCCGTTCTGGACACGCATAGTGACACGGCTGGAGAACGTACCCTTGGCTTTCACCGCCAGGACCCTCTTACCATTCAAGGTGATGTATGACGCCTTGTCTGCGGGCTGCACCTTAGAGTCCTTCAACTCGAACCCCATCAGGTACCCTAGGTCGGTTTCGTTGGACCACTTGCTGGTTGACACACCATCCATGTAGGCGGGAGACCCCTTAGCGATGACGGGGAGGGCGTTACGGTAAGCCATCTGCCTGGTGATGAACAGTGACGGGTATTTCTCTGGAGCGGTGGAGACAGTGTTAGCGACAGTGATCACATTGTCTCCCTGTTGGTCTACGGTACCGGAGACGACCCCGAAGTTTCCGGTCTTGCTGAGGAACAGTTCAGCAGTTGTGGCGACCTTCGTCTTTTCTGTGTCCGACATGGCAACCGATGCGGGTTCCTTGTTCTGCTCATTTCGGGCCCCCCACCAGTTCACGGCAGCAACAGCACCTGCCGCTACAGCCACCACAAGCACAACCATGAGCCCAGTTCGGACAATACGCTCTTTCAGGGTGGGTTCCTCGAAGTTCTCACCCTCAGTGTCGTAGTTCTCTGCTGTCATGCGTGAATCCCCCCTGGGTCGTTCTTTAAAAGTGCGTGCAACTGTCCCACAAAATCCTGGGTTCTTTTACGACAGTATATCCTGCCCCTGTTAGCCGCCCACGTAATGGAAGCCCGTGAATTGCCTGTGTGCACCGCCCACCGTGTAGTCCTCAGTGAGGGAGGAGTTCAGGTAGAACTCTCCAACACCACCCACGCGCTCCTCCATGGAAGCCTCAGCGATCTTCTCCACACCATCAACTTGCCCCAAATACACGAAAATGTGGCCCACATACTCAGGTTTCGTGATGAAAATGTCGCCTGGCTGGCGCTGACTGTAGTCATTATACGCCTGCCACTTCGGGGATGATGAGGCATACCTATACTGCTCCCCTGTTGGCCCCCACGGGAACTCTGGGTCAACCGTGTTTTTTACGACAGTGGCGGCGAAACGACCACAGTCGGCCCACAGGTCCAGTGGGTCCGCACCAGTCTGCCCTTCCATCTTGTGCTTAGCGTCTTTGTACGCCTGAGGGGCACAGGAGTATCCACGAGGCTCAGGGCACTTCGACTCCTCTTTGGTGGGATAGGCGATAGAGATAGCGAACTTGACGATGTTGTCTTTGCCTCCACCTACTGCTGTACCTCCACCGCGGCTGCATGACCCGCCGCCGTCGCTACTAGGCAGGCCCGCGGACCCGGTGAACTTTGACAGGAACTCGCTGGCACTGTCCTGACGCTCCTTGAGGCCCTGAGCACCGTCTGCGGAGCCCTCGTAGACATCGTGGAAGATGAGTGCCAGATCCTTCTCAGACTTGCCCTGGTTGTTAAATCCTGCCGCGAGGAGACGCTGCCCGTAAGAGGCTTCAACCTCGTTCTTGATCATGGTCAACTGGACCTCGGCGTCGAACCAGTTTTTCCCCATACTCTTCGCCAGGTCCAGGAGAGTCTTAGCGCGCCCAGGGTTCCACGTCCACTGAGCCAGGCCAAGACCAGCCGGTGCGTTGTCCTTTGTAAAGGCATCCGCCTGCTCATTTGACATATGGTCTAGTGAGCCGTCAGCGTTTGGGCCTTTCATCTCGGCGCGAGCATACTTCAGGCCGGACTCCTGGATGAAGTTACCGAGGATGCCAGCGGCCTGCTCGCGGGACATGCCCTTGCCGCCCAGAAATTCCCACTTCTGGGACATGAGCCACGAACCAGCCTGGTTGCCTCGCTGGGTCCAGTCCTCTCCTTCCTGGTCTACCTTGTCTTTGGCGCCCTGAATCGCTGACCCGATACCAAGGATGCCTCGCCCGCTTTTTGCGTCACCGCCGATACCGAAGCACCCGTCTGCGTTTTCGTTACGGCCGATCACCATCATGGATGAGGTCACGGCGAGAGACACTACGGTGATGATGATGGCTGCGGCTAGGATGATCCATGAGACAGGGTTTGTGACGACAGCGACAGCGCCCTGCACAGAGTGGACGACTGTGTGGACTGCCGACTGGACCCGCTGCGCGGTCTCTGCGGCTTTTGCCGCTGTCTCTGCTGCCTTCTCTGGTACGGCCTGGGCGGCTGCACTCTTTGCTAGGTTCCCGGCTACACCTTTGACGCCACCGCGCCCCTTGCCTCCACCTGGCTTAGGGTCGCCGCCGTTTTTACCTTCTCCGCCTCCTTTGCTGGAACCTCCATCATTAGGGGTACCTACTGGGGGTTCACTGTTGGGGTCTCCGTTGTTTCCGTGTGACTTGCCCCTCTGGTCCCCTGGGTTGCTGGGGTGGCTACCATCTCCCTTTGGTGAGTCACTGCCCTTTTCTGGATCGGAGCCCTGCTCAGCCCTGGGGTCAATGTTGCGGCTCGTCCCAGGCATGAACGTTGGGGCAGAACGGATCTCAGGCATATCGCGTCCGGGAATGTCGCCACCGTCGAGATACTGAGTTTCATCTGGGTACACCTCGCTGTCGGCTACAGCATCAGGCTCGTAGCCGAACTCCGGGTCGGTAGTCTTGGGATCTTCCCAGTTGTCACTCATGTTGGGTTTCTTCTCCTGGTGGCGGCTATTCTCCGGCCGCTAATAGGGGTCTTGGTTTACTTGGTGTCACGAGGCTTCCTTGGGGGAAGATTCGGTCGTGGTGGCCGTGGTCTACGCATTGGTGGGTTCACCTCTTCTCTGGTTCTTGTGTCTGCTGCTGGCTTTTCCTGGGGTGTGGGCGGTGGCGTCGGGATGGGTTCTGGTTTCCTCTCCGGTGTTGGCTTCGGCTCCGGCCTCGGGGCAGGGGGTGGTGGAGGGGGTGAGTCAGGCGTCCTGTCTGGCGACGGCACGCTCCTCTGCCTCCTGGTAGGCTTGTCGTCAGTCGTTGGCTTGGACTGTGATTCTGACCCACTTGTGTCACTGATGGGCGGTAGATCCAGTGCGGGCAGTTCGGGTGTTGATGCGCTTGGCGGAGTTGCGGGAGACGGTGATGATGGCCTCCTGCTGCTGTCAGCACGTCGTCCGCGTGAGCGTTTTGGTGGTGCTATGGCGGTGCCGTCAGCATCGTACTTCGCCCCCTTGCCGTCCAAATCAGTGTCCTGGTCACCATAGATATGGACGTCTGCGGTCACCTTGGTTTTACCACGGTTGCGCTTGTGTTCAGCCTTCAGGTCCTTCTTAGCGGTTTCCTTGGATACGAAGCCTTTCTCCTGGCGTGCTTTCGCTACCTTCTTGTCGGCTTTGTCAATACTCTTGGCTGTGACGGTCCTACCCGCTGCCGCAGCGTTACGGTCGTTGATCTCACCGTACATGCGTCCACGTTGTCCGGCTTCAGCGGCCTCCCGGTGTGCTCCTGCTGCGCGCTGATCGTAGAGGTCGCGCTCAGCCGTCGCCTTGTCGATGTTGCGGTCCGCTTCATCCTGGTCGCGGTATGCCTTGTCAAGAGCGGCTTGCTGCTCAGACCCGAACTTGGCTCTGGCGGCCACCTTGTCAGCGTTGAAAGCAACCTGACCCCTGAGGTCGTCGAAGGTGCGGCCGTCGATCTCCTCGAACGGCTCTTGCAACTCGTCCATCCTGGTGTAGTGTCCGTTGATACGGTTCTGGAAGGCTTTACGTTGCGCTGGGTCACTGATGGCTGACTTTTGCTTCTCCAAAGCACCGATACGCTCACCAAGGTTCTCGAACTCGACGAATGCGCGCACCTGCTCAAGCCTGGAAATTGCGGACTCCCGCTCATCCATGGTGGCTTCAGGGTTGTTGTTGACGCGCTCCAGGTGAAGTTCAGCGTCCGTGATCAGGTCCTTACGGGCAATGAAGGTCGCGTGAGTCTTCTTGAACCTCTCGCCCTCCAGCCGGTCAATGGTCTTCTGATCAGCGGCCTTCCTGGACTCCTGGCTGGCGATCTCCTTAGAGGCACCTCTGGATGCGTCCTGCCAGTTCTTCGCCGCCTGCTGGGCGTCACGCTCCTGTTGCTTGGCTTCCTGCTCCTTGTTCTTGAGTTTGCCGCGGTTGGCGACATTCTCACGGTCAACCTGACGGGCAACGTTACCAACGAAGCCGCCGCTGCGCTTAAGGTCACGCTTGGCTGCATCAGCGAACCCGGACCTCATGGTCCCACCAGCCATCTTCGCACCGACCGCGCCACCGACACCAGCACTAAGCATCCGTGTGGTGCCACTACCGGCACCCCGCATGGTGCGGCCCAGCCTGTCGCTCATGCGGGAAGACAGTTCCTCGCCCTTGGCGTTGACCTTGCCTAGTAGGTCAATGATCTCCTTACGGTACATGAGCAAAGCCATGGTGATCAGCAGGACGAACAGGATCGTTGTGGGGATGCTGTCAATGTCGTCGAGTATGCCCCCATACAGGGCGATGCTGGCGACGAGGAACCCGGCGGACGCGATGTACTTCATCACGTTGGTGGAGACCTTCTGGAAGAACCCGAGGAGGATTCTGCGCCCCCTGTCAGGGTCGATGCCGATGAGCAGGAAGATCGGGCTGAAAGCCATGAGGATGACGGAGGAGATGAAGTAGACGGCGGCGTACAGGGATGTGACGATGAGGACGAGACCGCCGAGGACGACAACGAAGATGGCGAGGAGGCCGATCCCGTTCTTGTGGAATGTACTGGACATACTGCCGGACCAGGAGGACCAGAACCCGTTGTTGGCGGCTGCCGCGTCAATTATCCTGTACCAGCGGGCGTCTATCTTTCCTGTGTCCGGCAGGGTGTCTTCACCGGATTTCACGCTGGTTTCCAGGTACATCTGGTACGTGACGAGGTTACAGATTTTGTTTCCGTCGCCGTTGTCGGTGGTGGTGAGTACCCCGTTCTTTTGGCTGTCGATGCTCTTTTCTGTGTACAAGTTCACACAGTAGTCTTCTGGTTTGAGACCGGCGTCGGTGAGTATCTTGTTGGTGGGCCTGTTTTTGTCGAGTGTGTCCAGGTTGTCGAACCCTGTCCCGAAGGATCCTTCAGCGTACATGTTTAGCACGAATGCTTTCCAGATCTTGCAGGTGAGTGAACCGGCGATCATCTGCATGTCGCTGGACGGGTCGCTGTTGTTCGCGTATGCGCGACAAACGGCGTCTGATGTGGATTCGTTGTCTTGGAGGGTTCCAGAGTTGTTTGTTCCGCAGACGCCACCACTGAACGCCCCGATCACACAGGACGCTATTGTGTTGGATACTGCCAGTGGGGCTTTAGCGAGCAGGGACGGGTTCAGCAGCATGATGAGACTGACCATGTAGGCGATGAACGCCCACAGGACACCGAAGAAGATGTCCCGGATTTTCATTTTTGCTAGTTTAATGAATACTCCGACACCAACTGCGATGAATACGAGCGACGCGAGCGGGAAGAACAGTGACCCGGTGAGTGCCCCGATGATTCCGCCTTTGTTGGCGTTCGCTGACTCGCGGCCGTTTGTTCCTGTCCCACCAATGATTTTCAGCATGTTGAAACAGTCACCGGTCGTGTCTTTCGCATCGGAGCAGATCATGTTCGAGTCGAACGTGTGCATCACAATGTACTGTGTGATGCCGGACAGCCCGTTGGCAATACCAAGGAGATCATTGGCGGTCCAGACACCGATAGAGTTGAGGGCGCAGTTATTGAGAGTTCTGCTGGCCTTCAGTTTGGCCTCATCGGTCTTGGAGTGCTCCTTGTAGGATTCGTCAGACTTGTCTTTGACCAGGAAATCACCTTTACCTTCGCCATGGTAGTTGACGAAGAAGAGCCCGTTCTCTAGGGCCTCCTGGGCGGTGAGGCGACGGCCATCCTTGTCTGAGGCCGGGTAGGACTTGAGCCACTGGTACCATTTCGCCTGGGAGTCCATGTTGGTGCCCATTATCTCTGAGCAGAAGATCCCGAATGTTCCGGCTTGTGCGGTGTGGCTGGATGCTGTTGCTTGCCCCAGGGGGGTGGCGGTGATGGTGGACAGTATGATGGCGATGAGCGCGAAGAATACGGCGACAGTGGACGCCACCCTTGTCCATGCGCGGTTGACGGCACTGTGTGTACTGGTACCTACACCTGGGGTGATGTAGAATGTGCCGTTCTCTGCGACCATCTGCCAAACCTCAAAATGTTAGTTCGCGGGTGTTCTTAGGCCAGCCCGGTGTGTCAAAATATGTGCGAGAAGGCGGCCAATATCCCGAAAAATATCGACCGCCTTCTTTTTGCCACTGGTTGTTTGTGGCTCTTCCGCTCTAGTTTGAGGTCACTGGTTCTCCAGCATTGATGCAGCCAGTTCTGCTACCTCGGAGCGTTCAGTTTGTTTCAGGGTGATGTGCGCAAAAAGGTCACTGTCTTTGAGGCTGTCAACAACGCTCCAGATGTCTGCGTGCTTCCCGGACTGGAGGAACCGGTTGTCAACCTGGGCTGCGTCGAACGTGAGGACCACCTTGGATCCCTCACCAGCGCGGGACAGGATGTTCAGGATTTCGTTGCGTGAGAAGTTTTGTGCCTCTTCCAGGATCATGAATGTGCGCGCCAGGGATCGGCCTCTGAGGAATGTGATGGGTGCGATCTCCACCATTTCCTTGTACTTTTTGATCTTGTTGTCGTCAGGTTTGCTCTGGGTCTTGCTGCGGCCCTTGGAGGCGATAACGTCGATGGCGTCAAACACTGCCCCGGACCATGCGGCCATCTTGTCGTTGACGTCTCCTGGCAGGAAACCGATCTCCTGTCCTTGCCCGAGTTCGTGCAGGGACCTGAACACGATGATCTTGTCGTAGTGGTACTTGAGTTCGTTGATGCCGGTGGCGACAGCGACGAGGGTCTTGCCGGTTCCTGCTGACCCTCCGAGGGACACGATGGGTACCTGGCTAGCGGGCATCTTCAGCCAGGTCATGGCGACGTCTTGCTCGATGGTGCGGCCGGTGATGCTCTCTGACTTCACCTTGCGTGCGACCGGGGTGAGTGTGTCTCCGGTGAGGATCAGGTGCGCGATGGGCTTGCTGTCAGCATCATCCAAGGTGATGGTGATGTAGGCGTTCTCTGCCCTGTCCTCTGGGAGACGGGACAGGATCAGGTCTTCTACCCGCTCCAGGCCCTTGCTGCCGTCTTTCTCGCCCCAGTAGTTGCTGTCGGCACACTCACTGCTGGTGAGGGTCACTGTGTAGCGTCCGTCGAATGGGGTGGCGTCAAGAACCCTTGTGGCGTTGAACTCGATGGCGTCAATGTTCAGGTCGAGGGTGGAGTGCAGGCGCATGGGGGTGTCGTTGGATAGGAGGGTGACGTTCTTGTCCCCGTCCTGGCGGAGGTTGTTGGCGACTGCGAGAATGGTGCTGTCATGGCTTCCATCCTGTAGGTGCTCGGGGAGGGACTTCTGATCCCTGTGGTTGGGTTCGACACGGATGGTGATGTCTTCCCAGGGTGCGGGTGCTGGTACTCCTTCGGCGAGTTTTCCCCCTTGAGTGACCCGTAGTTCTTCGAGGAGGCGGATCCATTGGCGGGATAGGAGACCAATTGTTGGGTGGGAACGTTTGTCTTCTAGTTCACGGACGACGACCGCTGGGATGACGAGGGTGCAGTCTTGGAGGACGTTTAGGAGTCCTGTACCTACCATGAGGAGGCTGGATGTGTCTGCGACCACCGTCCTCCCGCGTAGTTCCTCTGTGAGCCCGACGGGGGTGCTGTGATCGCCCATTGTGTTGTCCTAACGTCCCGATGGTACCAGTGGCCCACCAGTTTTGGCTGTCGCCTCTTCTTGTTTCGGTGGGTTTTGGCCTGTCGATTCTTGTGAGCGAATATCCACGCTCATGCACATGTTACCCGCAGTCTCAGCGCGTGGCTTTTGCGATGGGCTGCGGGTGATATGGATAGGGTGTATGGATTGTTTTGTCAGGGTTTCGGGGTCTTTTTTGTCTTGGTGTGGGTGCCGCCGAGGTCCCTGTTGCTGCCGAAACTGATGGCGCTTACAGTGGACTTGTGATAGTTGCAGGGTTGCAGTCCGATAGCGACGAATGGGGATGAGGTGGCCGTGTACACTTCCGCTGAGATGACCCTGTATGGGGTGTTTTTGTTCTCAATGTCAGGCACATCAACAGTGTTCGGGTTCGAGGAGTCTATCTTGTAGGTGCTGCTGACGCGGCGCCCTTTGACGTTGCGTGATGTCTCTAGCCGCACTTCGTAGTAGGGGAGGGTAACTTTCTTCCCATTGATCTCTTGGACGTTGCAGGTCCCGGAGTATGCGGTGCTGGCTTCCAACTGTTCCCGATGTTCCCGGACGAGTGCCTTAATGGCTTTCTCGTCGAGGTTTCCGCGCGCGTCAATGGTTTTCACTGCGGTTTCGGCTGATGACTGGGCTATCGTGTCGTACTCGAACTTGTTGGACACGACCTGGCTCGTGTTGATGGCGAGCCCCAGACAGATGACAGCGAGTGGCACGAACACGATAGACAGGGTGAGGGCCCCATCGCCGTCGTCGGACTTGAAACCCAGTCTGGTGTTACGGTGGAGGCGGTCTAGTAGGTTTTTGAGGCGGTAACGCTCGTCAGTTGGGTTGGGTTTTGCAGAGATCCTGTGTACTCTGCGGGCCTCACCCTGATCTGACGTTTCAGGCGTGGTTGCCTGTGGGCCGGTACCACTCATGGTGGTGGCCGGGGCTGACTGGTGCGTGACCGTCATGCTCTGCCGTCTCCGTTGCCGAAGCGGCTCCCTGTCCTTGTTTCTTGTGGCGCGTAAGGCGATCTCTCTGGATGCTGCGACGTCACGGTGGACTGTTTGCATGCGTTCTCGTCCCCTGCCGTTAGTTGGTGTAAACGAGGTCCTGTGCCCCGTCGTAGCGGACCTCGGACTCGGATGTGCCTCGTGTGCTGACTTCTCCGCTGAGCCCTCCGATGGTGCGCATGAGTGGTAGAGCGGATCCGGCGATGCCCTTGTACTCCCAGGTGACGTCACAGTGGACGTTCTGGCCTATTTTGGTGGCGATGCTGGGGGTGCACTGAACGTCTTTCACTTGGGAGTGGACGAGAGCGCTGTCCTTGTCTAGTTTTCTGATGAGGGAGCATTCTGCGGACGTGTGGTTGGGGCATGACTCGATAGTGCCGTATGCTTTGGCGATGGGGGTGATCTGTCCGCTACTGGTTCCGTTTCCTCCGTAGATGGCGACGGTTCGGGCTGCGTCTCGGGCTGCCGCACGTACCTGCCCCTGGTTGAGGATGTAGACGCTGAAGTCAACCATTGTGACAAGCATGACGACGAGTAGCGGCATGACGATGAGCACTGACACGAGGGATTCTCCTCGGTCTGACTTAAGGCCCTTGAGGAACTTTCTCATTATTTTTGCAGCCCCTCCTGGAACTTTCAGTACGCGATACAGTACTCCGCAATATCACAACAAAAAAGACCCCTAATTATAACAAGAGGGTCTTTTCGTTGTGTTTGGGGCTTGCTGACCAAACCATGTTTACTTTTGGGTGGTGTGGTTTACGTGAATGCGCGCAACTGGTCAACCTCACTGCGCAGACGCCTAATCTCATCCATGTAGTTCTCACACTGGGAGCACTGGTAGATAGATGGGGGAGTACCCCAACCGTTCTGAGCAACCTCGATGATCGAGATATAGAATAGGCGCTTCGCGTCCAGGCTCATGTGACAGTCGGCAATACCGTTCGGTTCCAGGTTGAAGATCATCATCCGCAGATAGTCGCTCGTGGAGATGCAGAGACGTTGTGCACGCCACTTCACCTGCTCCGCCTCAGGCATAGACATGCGGCCTGACAAGCGACGTTTACGGGATTGTGGCTTGGAGACGATGCGATCCAGGCGGCGGGTAATGTCGTCAACCTGTGCCCGAATGTAGGCTGCGGTCGCCGGGTCTGTCTCGTCATCTGCCTGGAGGTTCAAGGCGGACCGCTTCTTACGCATAGCCGCCTGGTTCTTTACCGTGTCCTCAATCTCCGCAAGCGCCTTTTCCGCGATGTCACGCCACCCAACGATATCGACGGAGGCTATAGCCCGGTTACGGATGAACTGGCTCATGCTGATGTTCTCAGTCATCTTGATCGTCTTGATTTCGTCATTCAGGTTGGTGCGCTCCATGTCGGTGACAGTGATGGAGACACGCTGATCCAGTGGAGCGCCACGACGGCGACGCTTCGATACCTTAGGCTGCCATTCCTTGAAGATGCCAACAAGGTCGCCACGGTCCATCTCCTCTAGGAGACGTAATTTTCCTTCGATGCTCATGCGGCTGGCACCAACATCGTAGTCGCTGTGTTCCGCCTGGTTCTTCTGCTGCCTGAACCTTTCGGCAGCCTTGGCTCGGTTGGCGGCTGTTGACATGTGAACCTTCCTTGGTTACTGACGTTCGGGGTTAACTACAGGGGATCTCATTTACACTTGGTGAGGGCGTCGGCTAGGGTCTGTTTGTCAGCCTGAGTGATGCTGATCTGGTACTTTCCGGCAATGTCGATCCACTTCTGGGCGTATGTGCAGGCGTAAGCGCTGTTTGGTGGCATGTAGTCGGCTGGTCCCTTGTCAGACTTGGACCGGTTCTCCTTCGCGGATGTCACCAGCAGAACAGTGTCCACGTCGTTGGCGTATTCCTGTTTCTTCTGTGGGCTCCAGTCCTGTCCTCCGCTTCTTGCCACATACCCCAGGGGGATTACGTGATCAATGTCGATGCTCTTGGGGTTGGTGATGGTTTCTCCACTGTAGGGGTCAACCCAGGTGCCGGTGAGAACCCGGCAGGTTTTAGGGTCGGTTTTGACGTTCTTACCCTGGTTGACAAGGGTCTGCTCGCGGGCGTTGCACTTGCCGTTGACGTCCACCCAGTGCTTCCATTCGCTGCGCTTGTACGCGACCTTTTTTGCTGGCGCGACAGTCAGGTTATTCAGGGCTGCCTGGTACTTGTTGGCACCAGCGGGAACCTCGGACCCACCATTGTTTTCCTGACTGTTTGAGGTACTTCCCCCGTCCGTACCAGCCTGACTGTCACTGCTACCTGAACCTTGGCCCGCGGATCCCGTTGGTGCGGTGGACCCGTCAGACAGGATCTTGCAGTCCTTCCCACCAACGCAGTTGTTGACTTTCGTGCCCGTTTCGTCACTAATCACGCGCATGTAGTTCAGGGCGTCCCTGATGCTGTGGATTCCGTTGATCTGGGCTACCCCATAGATCAGGCCCACAACGACCAAGAAAGCGACTGGGGTCATGACGAATCGCTTCATGGCGGATCCTCCACGACCGCCCGAACGTCTTCTAGCCATTAGTGCACCTACCTACTTAACTCTTTACGCTGCGTCTTTGCTCACTGTGTTTCTATATGCTCCTTCACAGCCCGTAGATCCGGTCCCCGATCTCGGACGCGAAGTTGAAACCGCTGGTTGTTAATAGAGCCAGGTTCGTGATAAACTCGAAAGACTTGATTCGCTTCGTGTCGCCTGGCATCTGCTCCAGGAACAGGTCCATCTGGTCGCCAGACGTCCAGGTGATTACCGTGTCCCGGTCCTGGTATTCTTGGCGTAATGCGGCGTAGACCCCCTGGATGAACTTCTCTGTTGGCCCTTCAAGAACAATGTGGTAGGAGGCCCGTAGCCACGGCACCTTGTCTTCCTCCAGCATCGCCTTGATCTGCTCCAGGTCCTCAATGGTCTCAGCGACACCGGCTGGTAGGCCGCTCATCATCCCGTCACTGGCGTCACGGGTCGCCATGATGTTGTCAACCTCGTCGCGCATCTCCTTGGACTTGCGTTCAACATCAGACTTCATCTTCGCGTTCGGGTAGAGCGTGAATCGGCTGAAAGCGGTGAATGGGACGTTCATTGTCGCTGGCAGGTACAAGAACGGGAAGTTGTCATAGGGGAACGTGAACGTCTTCGGGAACCTGGTGAACGTCAGGCACGCCCGGTAGGACTCTAACTCGATGTTCTCATATGGCTGCGTGAACTTCAGGAACCTTGCCTTGGGGGTGATCTGCCCCAGCATTTCAATGTCCATGTCACCTTGTGACAGCCTGTTACTGTGGTCGATTTCCAGGTGAGGTGCGGGCATGTGTGGGTAGAACATGCGCTTGATCGCCAGCAGTATCTCCTCAGTGGTGGCCCGCTGCGCCTGGAGAGCACCGTTGGACAGGATTGCGTACATGTCCTCTTCTCGACGCCGGTACATGTCCTCCTCGGCCTTGTCAACAGTGCCGTCCTTTTGGTGCCACATCTTGTCGATCCACTGTTTCAGTGTCTCTGTGGCGTTCTTGAAACCTGACTCTAGGACGTTGAGGTTTGTGAAGTCGAGGACGTTCCTGCCTCCTAGGTTGATTCCCACGTAGCAGACGCGCCTGGAGTACTCGCGCTTGCGGAGGAAGGCGTTCTGTTGGGCCATGAATCGTTTAAACCCTGGGCCTTCAGGGTGGTCCTCCATGACTCCCAGGATTTGGGCCTCCCAGGCGTCAACATCGAGGGGGACGTTCGTGACGATGAGGTGACCGTCAACGGAGTCCTGCTTGTTGGACATGATGTTGGCGAACGCGCTGGTGATTCTCAGTCCAGTTTCTATCTTCTGCTGAGACGCCAGGAAGTCGTAAACAGTTGTTGATAGTCGGTAGTAGGCCCACGCCTCTTTCTTCGAGAAGAGAATATTGTCCACTGCCGACTGTACTGCGACGTCAAGTTTGCTTCTCTGTCCTAGCATTAAGGTTTCCTCTTCATTTGACTAACCTGGAATATCATGTATCAGCGCACACCACTTATCGTATTGTATCTTTATCCTGATAAATGGTGGTGGCTCACCAGTCTGGACTGTGCCTGACTGATGAGCCACCTGAATCATGGTGAGTTCACAACATGTGTTGATTAGCCCACGTCGAGTACCAAAGGTGCTGTAGCGACGTTAATGTTGTTCTTAGTCGTATTAACAACGGTCCTGGTGACGCTTGCATCCTCACCACCAACAAGTACTGGAGCACCGTAGATGATAACGAAGCCAAGAATAGCGGCAACAGCATAGATAGCCATCTTACGTGGCTCACCCTTAATCAGGTGCTTCACTGCAACAGCGGCAACAACAATCAATGCGGCAGGTCCGATCCAGTTACGAACCAGGTCGTTCTGTAGAGCCGCAAGACCACCAGCAGGGATACTCAGCAACCCGTTTAGAATTGCTCCTAGGATCATTTCTTCTTCTCCGTTTGTGTGTATCTGATCAGATTAACTCTCACAGTTAACCGGTTGTGTAAGAGTTTCTGACCAATATCAAATATTTCTACATGTTTTTGACAAACGCTTCTGTTTGCCGTCAGGATCCGCTGGTGCTGCCATCCGATGCGGACGCCTTCTGATCGCCAGTACTGTTGTTCACAGATTCGGACTCATCAGGAAGGTACGTGAACGGCGAGAACTTCGACACCTGCCACTTGCCGGACACGTTCTGTAGCGTCATCACATAGGTTGACGTGTACCTCGCTGACTGGCTGCCGTTATCGCCCAGTGACCGCTTCCAGTTGACAGTCACCTTCACCTTGGCGACATTAGCGTCCTTTGTGGGGAATGCCTCAAAGGTGACCGCATTGTTCACGTTACCGTCGAACGAGTACGTGCCAGACAGGCCCGTCTTGAGTTCCTGGGGTGCATCGTTGATCACGTACTGGTCGAGTGCTGTGTGGTCCTGAGGGCTGCTGGTCGCATAGGCGGACATGAACCCGAGAACGGTGGATGACACCTTTGCCTTGAGGTCGGAGTCCGAGTCCCCTGTTCCAAGTGACTGCGGCCCCGGAAGGTCACGGGAACTACCAACGTTCATGTTCGGTACGACGGTAGGGGAGTCCGGTGTGATGAACAGCCGGTCGCTGGCCTTGTCGTAGTAGACGTTGATGGAGTAGAACATCCACGTTGCCTCACCGCCGGTTTTCCCGTTGCTGTCTGGTGCTGGGGTGCTACCGTCCGCTGGGGCTGCCTTCACGAGCGCCCCAACTACATAGGTGGCAACCTGGTCTGTGATACTGCTGGCTGAGTAGACTGTCGGGCCGTACAGGATTTGTTGCTTGTAGTTGGCTGATGTCTGACGGTTTGTCTCCACGCTGGAGTTGTTCGCGTTCTCCAGGGTTCCGTTGAAGAAGTACGCGAGGGCCTGCTGGGAGGTGTCATCACTGGTGGTCAAGTAGGCTTGCAGGAAGTCCTTAGCGAACCCTTCTCCTCGTGCCTCGGGGAAGTTTGTCCTGCCAAGGGCCTGCTGGGCTACCTGTGCTGTCTCATCGACGGTGAGTGCTTTCTGTGGGAACCAGGCATTGTAGGCTCCTAGGGCCAATAATGCTAGACAGGCAGTGAGGAAGAAGATGCGGTACCCATTGATCTTGATGATCCTGTTCTTGCGGGCGTCGATGTCCTTGGTGCGAACCTTGCGGCCTTTTCTCCGGTCTCCGCTGCTGCCAGTATTCTTCCCGAATGGGAGGAGACGCTTGTTCTTCTTGTCAATGAAGTTCCTCTTGAACCCGAGTTCGTCTTCGTCGTCATCCAGGATGGACGGGGTGCTGGTTTTAGTGGGCGCACTAGACTTGGTGTGCTTTTTCGACACGGGTTCGCTGCTCTTGGCTTTGCGACCGAACATGCCCTTCTTCTTAGGTGCAGGCTCGGTGGTGTTCTCATAGTTATCCTCGCCACTGTCAGCGTTACTGGGTGTGGAGGTGCGGCGGGGTGGTTGACGTTCGGGGGTGTTGTCTACCTCTACGCGCTCAGCCTCATAGTCCTCGTAGTCTTCAACATCAACCTGGTCTTGGATGGGGATCTGCTCGAAAGGGTCTTCCCCATCGTCGTACTGGTTGACGACTCTTTCCTGGCGCACCGTCCTGTTGGGAGTGGCTGCCCTGTTGGGGCTGTGTACTGGGCCGCGGCTTGGTGCGAGCCCAGGAACCTTGAGGCTGCTAGTGGGGGTGCGACGTGGTGTAGTGGTAGCCTCCAGTGTCCTGCCTGGGCGCTGCCTGGGGCCTGGAATGTTGCCAAGGTCTGGTAGGACACCGGGTGCTGAAGGTACGGACGGAGGGGTCCCCAGGGTTGTGCGCCCACGGTTGTTGGTGGCGCCTCTCCTGGGTGGCGTCATATCTCCCCTTCTCCTGGATGGGGGTGTGGGGACGTTGATCGGGTCTGGCATTACCCCTCCATAAAAATGTTAAGTAGAATCGCAAAAAATATCGAGGAAACGTGCGTCTGGTGTGTTTACGTTGCGATGTGTGCGGTGCTTGCCTCTCAGAAACCGAGTTCTGGGAGCCCCACTGCCTTGGGGTCTTCCTTGTCGGCATTGTCGCTGCTGTCTGTGACCCACCCGAACCCGGCACCATAGTCTTCCTCTGGGGGCGTAGTGGGCTCAGGCTGGTTGTAGACTGGTTCCTCATGGGCTGGTGTGGTGTAATCGATGCGGGAGCGATCAGGACTACTGGTGGTGGGTGCGCTGTAGCCTGGTTCGGTCGCCCCTTGGGGGTCTGCTGGCTGCTGTGGTGGTTCCTCGTCGTCACTGACCCAGCCGAATCCGCCGTCCTCGTCCTCGTCTCCGTAACCGGCTGGGTCATACTCTTGTGTGTCCGGTTCGGTCTGGAAGGCATCATCCTCCCAGGTGCCGTGTTGACTCTCAGTTGTGTCACCGTCAACGACTAGGTGCATGTCCTTGTCGTCTGGCTGCTGGCCCGCATAGTCGCTCTCCCCAACTCTGGACAGTGGGTATGAGGCGAGTACTGCGTCGTCTGGGATCATCCGCACCTTGCGTGCTAGCGCCCTGGGCCTGCCGGAGTAGCGTGGGTCAACCGTAGACTTGTCGATGATGATCGCTTCGGTTAGGAACCCGTTTGATGGGGAAGGTGCGCTGAGTTTCTGGAACTCAGATGGGTCAACAATGTACCTTTGTTCTCGGTCGTTGCGGACGATGCTGTCACGCCGGTTGTTCCAGTTGAACGAGAAGAAGTGTGTCTTGGAGTCGTTGACTGTGGACCATTTCGGGAACCATGCCTCGCCGACGATTTTCGCTAGCCTGGTGGCGGAGTCGAAGTAGGCGCCGTTGTGGATGATGAAGTGGCTGGATGTGTCGAGGATGTTGTTGACGTTTGCTTCACCGTTGCGTTCGGACTTGACGATAACCTGCTCCAACGACTGGCTGGCTAGGGTGGTGGCGAACCCGGATGCGCGCGCTTTTTCTAGGATGCCTCCCAGTGTGGTGGGGGGGATGATCTGGAACTCGTCAATGTAGATGTTGACTGGGTTCTTCAGTCCGCGGTTTCGCCTGAGGGCACTGACGGCGCTGATGTCTGCCATGATGAGTGCGCCCAGGTAGGCGGCGAAGTCTTTCTCGCTGTCAGAGTTGATGGAGAACAGGATGACGTTCCCGCTGTTTTCGTCCTTGGTGAGTTCGTAGAGGTCGATGTTGCGGTCGGTGACGCCGGTGCGTAGCCATGGGCCATAGGCTGACGCGGTGAGGGTGCGCATGTATCCTTGTACCTCGTCCATGGCGCCGTAGAGTTTCCCGGACTTGTGGCGGGATCCTTGGTCTACTGCCTGTGCGTCGTCGTAGATGGGGCGCCCTTTGCAGGCCATGAGTAGGTCAGTGAAGGCGTTGTTGTCCTTGATGGCAGAGGCGAGTTGGCTGATGCCTCCGTGGTTCCAGTCGATGCGGTCTGCTCTGGTGCGGTCGGCTTGTCTGAGCATCTGGAAGGTGACCTGGAGTAACTGGCGGACGTTGCCCTTGTAGACTTCGCTGCTGGTGTCCCACTCGCGCATCCCGAGGATCATGTCGGCCTTGGCTGCACCACCGTTGATGAGTGGGTCATAGGAGGCTTGCCCGGCGGAGTGGGGTACGTCGTAGTCCTGGGGGTCTCCGTTCACGAAGTGGTAGAAGTTGCGTCCGTTCTCCTTGGACCAGCGGGCGAGTTTCGCTGACACCTCAGGGTCACGTTTCATGTCGATCATGATGACGGGGAGTCCGTGCACGATGTCGGAGCGGATCATGGACAGCATGGTGATGGTCTTACCGGATCCGACACCACCGGACATGACGGTGTTTTTGCGTGCGTCAGCCTGATACCGGTAGGCGACCTCGCATGTGGCCTTGGTTTTCAGGCCGCCTGTGTTCTTGTTCTCCTCAGGGTCTTCATAGATTTTGGTGGTGATGCCAAGGGGGGCCTTGTCCTTGTCTGATAGTGACCCGTCTTTCAACTGGGTGATGAGTTTTTTGGTGCGCCTGTTCTCCAGTGGGGTTGGCCGGAACGTGAAGTTCTTCCAGGGGCCTTCCATGTGCAGCAGGTACGGGTTCTTGATGAGTCTGCCGACCTGGATCACGGTCAGGGTGAACCCGCCGACTGCGCCGAGGATGACACTGACGACGACTAGTAGGGGGATGTACTCGGTCCAGTTCTGGGCGATGCCTGTGACGTCACTTAGTGCGGCACTGGCTCTGGTTGTGGCGTCGGACAGGGACCCGTACATGAGGGCGATCACGATCATGGTGAGGGTGCCGGAGAGGATCACGGACCTTTTCTGGCGCCCTTTTGCGAGCCCCAGGTAGTAGATGGCCCATGCGATGATGATGGCGGGCAGGAACAGGACGGCTAGGACAGCGACCATGATTCTGCCGCCGCCGTCACCTTCCGGTTCGTTGTTGCGGGGGTTGTCGTCGTCGAAGTCGTAGTCTTTGTCGGTATCGACCGCCAATGGGTTCTCCTTGTCTGGCCGGTGCTATATTCCGATAGTGCCTGCTGTTTTCACTGTTGGCTGCTGGTGCTGTCGAACGGGTTGAACCCCATGGTGCTGACGAGCCGGTAGAACAGGGGGGAGTCGTCTGGGGTGATGGTTTCAGGGACGAGTACGGACTCAATGAGTTTGAGGTCTGTTTCCTTGGCGATAGCCTCATCGTCCTTGGGGGAGTGGAACGCGGTGTCGGTGACGTCCTGGATGCCCTGTATCTTCATCTCGATCAGGTTGACGCTCTCCTGGACGTGCGCCCCGTCGAGGTGAGTAATGCGCTCCAGGATGCTTTTAAGGAGGTTGATCCTGGTGGTGTTGAGGTTGAATCGGCGGTGTTCTAGATCCTCCAGGGTGAAGAATTGGTCATTGGCGTCCTCGCGGGCATGCTCGATGGGTTCACCGGCCCCTTCGAGGGTGACGTCCTGACCTTTCTGAGCCTGGTCCCCGATGATGTCCATAGCCATGATGTTGTAGCGGCCAAAGTCTTCCTGGTAGGTTTGGCGTACTTCGCTGATGCGGTTGTCCAGGTCGATGACGCCTGCCTCCAACTCGGCGTTGTACTCGATCTCCTCAGTGAGTACAGGGATGATGGTCTGATCGACGTTTGTGGATTCGCGCACGATCTGGTTGATGAGGGGTCTTAGGTCTTCACCTGCCATAGTTGTTGTGAAGGTTTCCTCCTCATCGGTGGTGAAGTCGAAGCCTCCTTCGTCGGTGATGTCACTGTCGTCCGGCATGGAGAACGTGAACCCGTCACTGTCGTCTTCGTCTGAGCCCGTAATGATCTTGTCGAAGGTGCTGGCGGCCGCCGTGTCTAGGGCTTCGGGGGTCACTGTTTCTTCTGGCTTGGAGGCGCCCTGAGATGTGGCCCTCTGGCTGGGGGCCACCACCCGGCTTGGCTTTGGGGTGCTGCCTGTTGTGGGGGCCACGCCCTCCTCGGTTGGGGCACTGTCGCACTCGTCCTGTGTGTCAGTGTCGTCTTGACTGCTGCCGGTGGCTGGTTTGGCTGCCGCGAGTGGGCCGAGGTCAGGTAGTGACGACTCCTGACGGTTCGGGTAAGTGATGTCGATTGCGCCGTCGTACATCAAGTTTTCTGCGGCTTTGAGCACGTGCGACCAGATGTAGCCGGTGGCGTGTTGTTGCAGGTGTTCCAGGCTGATAGGGCCGCCCCCGTCTGACAGCAGGTCAAGGATGAGATGCTGCTCCTCACTGGGGTCTGCGGGCTGTGGGCCAGTGTTTTCTATCAAGACGTCACCTAGGGGTTCCCCGCGTGTGATGGTCTCGGCCCGCTGGAGGTCACGCCGCCCATGCTCAGCCATTCTGTTGACCTGCTCGACGCAGATGTCCACGCCGGTGAACCTCTGCATGAATGTGGGTGTGAAATCGACAGACCAGTCTGCTTCTACCTCTGTGACGGGGCCGTGGTCGTGTAGCCGCATGATGTGGTTCTCTGTGAGTTCACCGAGAACCATGTTCATGAATGCTGCGAGCATGGGTGACACCTGGTCCACCTGCTCGACGGCGGCGATGTGGCTGGTGCCCTCATCTGCGAGAGCCTTTTTGAGAACGTCGAGGGCTCCGGGGTGGATGTCGGTGCGGGACGTGGAGACCCTGGACTCGATGATCTGGGCCAGTTCACTGTTGGTGACGCCCTGGTTAAGGTACTTTAGGGTGTCACCGTAGATGACGGCTTGCGCACTGGTGCCGTCCTGCCAGGTGATGGTGACGGATTTGGTGTCTTTGGCTCCGCCGTTGGTGACGGACTGAAGTGCGGCTTGGAGGTCCGGGTAGGTGACTTCTGGGACTTTGACCGCATCAACGTTGAAGTCGCGCTTGCTTCGTCTTGAGAAAAATCCCATTGCCCTGTCTTTCGTCCTCGCTGGTTCAACCCCCATAGGTGGGCGCTCACCGAAATATCGTGGCGTTAGTTTAAGGATGTGGGGGATTTTCTGCTGTTTCCTCTGGCGTCTCTTAGTTGAGTCTCCCGAGTAGCCGGTTCTCCTCGCTGATGGCTTTGCGTAGCATGCTGACAGAGGAGTCACTGCTGTTGAGTGTCGCCATGATGGCTTCCTGCACCTTGCGTTTCTGGTCCTCGTCCTTGGACTTGTTGAGGTAGCGCAGCAGGTAGGTGTTGAGATGGCTTGTCTCGTCGTCACTCATGATGGTCATGGTGGGGATGAGGTTCGCGGACATGATGTGGGTGGCTATCTTCGTGTGGGTGAAGTCCTCCGGGATGATGCGTTCTCTGGTGCGCGCCTGGTGGAGGTCTTTCAGCATGGGGAGGAGTGCAGGTGGGAACATCTTGTGCTGTTTGATGGTCTCTTCCCGGAACTGGGGGAACCGTATGGCGAGGAGTATGCTTCGGGCTGCTGCCGCATACGTGGGGTCAGTGTTGATGAGACCGATAGTGTTGTCTTGATCTACAATCGGACTGCTACTGCTGCTGGGGTTGTCAAGGTTGGGGCGTTCAGGTGTGGTGTCGCGTGGGGTGGGGGTCTGATCGAAGGCGTCTGCGGTGACTCGCTCGGCCCGGTTTACCGCGTCCCTGATGACCTCAGTGGGGGAGAACGTGTCCAGTGACACCTTCCTGATCATTTCTTCACTCAGGACGTGGGAGGAGATCGTCTTGATGACGCTGGCGGCTCGCTCAATGTACCTGGCCCGCTGGCTGGTATCGCCCAGGTTGTAGTCTTGTGCGGCAGCGTCAAGGACGAACTCAGCGAGCGGAATCTGATGAGTCTCCACATGCTCCTTGAGTGCGTCAGGGCCTTCCTTCATTCTCAGGTCGCATGGGTCGGTGCTTTCCGGCATTGCGGACACATAGGCGCATGAGTGGACAACTGGCACGTTGGTGAACACCTTGAGGGCGGCCTTGATCCCAGCCTGGTCCCCGTCGAAACAGAACACGATCCGGCCGTTGTCGCCAACCATTCGGCGGCATAGGGATCCTTGCTCGGGCGTGAATGCTGTCCCTAGTCCGGCAACGACCGCGCCGATACCGGATTCGGCCAGGGCGATCACGTCGAACTGTCCCTCCGCCACATACAGGGTGCTGCTGGTTTTGAGGTTCTTGCGAGCCTGGGGCAGGTTGTACAGGATCTTCGACTTGTGGAACAGGGGTGTGGCGGGAGAGTTGACGTACTTTCCCTGTTTGAAGTCTGTGTCGTAAAGCCTCCGGCCAGAGAATCCGACGACTTTCCCCATGGTGTCCTGAATGTAGAAGATGAGGCGCCCGGACCAGAAGTCGATGATGCTACCGCGTTCGGTGCGTGAGCAGACTCCTGTGGTGATGATGGTGTCGTCACTGAACCCTTTAGACTTGAGGTGCTGGTAGAGGTCTGTCCTGCCTTCAGGGGCGTACCCGTACATGCCGGAGTTCGGGTTGAGCCCACGACTGGTGACCTCACGGACGGCAGGGTGCTCCTCGGGTAGGTTTCGGTACTGGACCCAGAAGTAGTTCGCTGCCGCGCGCACGCACTCGCGTAACGCGGCGTAGTCAACACTGGGGGTGTCATCCTTCTTGCTTTTGATGTCTGGGATGACGATGCCTTTGTCGGCGGCGAGCATGGTGAGGGCGTCCATGAAGCCCAGCCCGTCATGTTCCTGGGTGAAGGTGATGAGGTCCCCGCTCGCGCCGCATCCGAAGCACCTGTAGTTTTGGAAGGACTCGTCAACAGTGAAGGAGGGGGTTTTCTCGTCGTGGAATGGGCATAGTCCTTTCCACCTGCCTGCACCTGCTGGTTTGAGAGTTACCCCGGCGGCCTCAATGTAGTCGCGGATGTCGTATGCGTGCTTGATCTCCGCTACCGCGTTCTTGAATCCTTCCCCTTCTGTCATGCGTGCCGCCCCCTTGTGTTCCCGTCTTGTGTTGCTCGTGTGGTGCCTACTTTGTCAGGATACCCGGGTTCAGGGTGAAGAAAACCGCCCGCTGGTACTGGGAAAGGGGGGGAGGGAGGTGTACCAGCGGGCGGTTTGTCTTGTGAGCGGATCGTCTTTGTCGCTCATGCTCTATTATATCAACTCAGGTGCTCAGAAGTTCCATGGGTTCTCGGAGTCACCCTCAACGGTTAGGGTCTCGATCAGGTCTCGGCGTAATCCGCTCCACTCCTGGCCGTCGCTGGTGACCACGATGGGTGCCTGCCGGTGGCCGCGGGCCTTGAACTCGACCAGTTTGTCGCCATCTAGGTCAGCGACCGTGTAACTGACGCCCTTCTTGTCGAGAAGACGCTTGGTTGCTTCGCACTGGGAGCAGTTGGGGAGTGTGTAGACGGTGACAGACATTCGTTACCTCATCTGTAGGGGTCGCTATGTTACTTGGTTGTTGGTGTGTGTCGGCTGTCATCCTACCCACGTCACAACATGAGGTGGCCTTGCCTCGGTCAGTCCGCCTGCTACCTAATTTGGCCTCCTCCTTGTGTTGTATTTCAGGTTCAGGGGTGTGTGCGGCTGTTTAACTGGGTCAGGTAGTAGCGGTACTCGTTGAGGGAGTCTCTAGCGTCCTCCAGAGCCCTGTGAACCCCGCCCTTCTGGTAACGGCCGATGGGCGTATTTTCTTGGAGCATGAGGGCGATGGAGGTGACGTCGATGCTTCTGTGCGACAGGCGACTGTAGGTTGCTGGCAGGTTCACTGAGATCAGGTTGCGGTCCAGGTGCGGGGAGTTTCCACCAAGGATGACCAGTGACCCGAGGGTGGTAGTGTCGATCCAGTGAGCCATTTGGGCGTCCACCTGGTTGAGGCGAGTTCCCGGGGTGGACCAGAGTGCGGCCCACAGCCCAGAGGTATCGTGCATTGTGCGGACCTTGGTGTCGGCAAGTGCGATTGCCGCTGACACTGGATCCACGTTGATGAGGGCCGTGTACTCGTCACCGACTTGGTGGCCTTGCATGTCGGTGATGATGCCGCCGACCTCCAGGATCATGTCTTTGTCCACACTGGTGCCGGTTGATTCTACGTCTACCCAGGCGATCATCTTCCCCGCCTGAGACACACCACAACCACTGCCGCCGCTACTGCTGGTGTCATGGTGATAGTGTCGTGCTTTGCTGCTGTACTGACGTCCCACCAGAGGTCAGTTGCTCTCGGTGTGTAACTGGGTGATGTACGCCTTGATATCCTTGGCGGTGTGCCCCTCATCTGCGCCCATGATGACAAGGTTGATGACGGCCAGGGCAGTGAAGTCGTCAGGCTCGGCACCCTTGTGGACCTCGTTGACGGTTTTGTGGAGGGCCTTGAGGAACAGGGAGTCCAGGGTGAGGCGACCGCTGGGTGCTTCTTCTAGTTCGGTAGCGCGTTGAGTGATTACGTCCACTAACTGGGTGAATGAACTCATAGTGCCCTGCTGCCTCTCCGACATGACTTTCTTGTGCCAGGTAGGCAATATCCCACAAATCAGAATAGAGGGAAGGGTTTGGGGGCTTGACGATGCTAGAGTGCTTTTCTTCTGTGTGCCGCCACTTGCTCCCAGTTGATGAGTGTCGCCAATGTCAGTGCTACGACGAGGGTGGCGGCGCCCGCAAGTGTCCACGGGTTGATGACCCAGCCAGCATAGGGGATGACTGCCATGACCTCTGAGGTTACTTGGCTGGGGGTGACGGTTTCAGGGTCGTCCGCATCGTTGTTGTCTCCGCGCATGATATAGCCGCGAAACTCGCCCGTATCCTTGTCGAGGGCCTTGTCCTTGACCCTGTGGAGGACTGGCTTGTCATGGAACCAGTGCGCCTGATAGACGATGATGTCGCCCTTGTCGATGGCGTTATACCGGGTGGAAGATAGGATAAGGTCTCCCCGGTAAATCGTGGGCTCCATGGATCCTGACACCGTGTAGGAGGTGCGGACACCGGCGGCGTAGAGGCTAACGATGAGGGTGACGGCTATCACCATGATGGTAGCCACTATGCCGGAGACGGCCTTGAGTCTGCGCCTGATCCTCCGGGCCGTCTTGACCTCGGGGCTGATCCTCCCCATTTTGTTGTCTTCTCTCCAGGTGTGTTTTCTCTTGCCTTGGATCCTATCGCCCTGTTCTAGGCTGTTCTACGCTTTACACAACAGAGACGTCAGGATGGGTGCCATTGTAGCACTAGTTGCCGCTCTTGGAGAACATGAGCGCTTCCGTTAGCGAAACGGTATCATCAACATCCCCCTGGATAGACTCGGCATAGGATCGTAGTGTTTCCGTATCGCAGTGCCCATTGGTGGCGGCTCTCTTCACGTGACCGACCTTGACGCCCAGTTCACTGATCCTGGAGCCCACGATGTTAGCGGCGATCTCTTCTCTCGTTGGGCTACTGGAGATGTAGCGCCTGGACTCTTCTGAGGTCATTGAGGTCAGTGCTTGAACCCGCCTGTCCTCACGGTCAGGGTCATGTCGTATGTCACGGTGGGCGTGTTGGTTTTGGGTGTCGGCCTCCTGATCCTTGGCCGCCAGTTCCTCCCTGTGGGTACCCCTAGTGGGGTGTGTGGGTGCTTTTCTTCCGTTTCTGCTACTGGCGTTGGCGAACAGGCCGTGAGTGATCTGTTTCGTCTCATGCCAAGCCCGTTTCGCCTCCTGCTCTGTAGCGAAGTGGGGCTGGTCCTTGTAGTCGCACTTGTCTGGAGTCTTGGCGCCGCAAGGCATCACCCCGTCCTTTTTAGTGCTGAAATGCCACATGTGTCGTACCTTCTCTGCCTGACCCTGCCGTGTTTTCGTGGGTGCTCATCAAGTATCCTGGCCTAGTATCTAAGCATTTTGCCCTAGAAGCAGGTAAGCCGCCTGCAAGCATGCCGAGATGCGTCTTGCAGGCGGCTTATCCTTGTGTCTTTTCCACTCTTATCCCAGTAATGCCATGAGCAAGAGCCCAGTAGCAGGGAAGAGGGTGACAGTAGGCGAGAAGTAAGTGGCAGGGCATCCTACTTGGTGAGGGCGTGTCGCAACTGCACCCACTCGTCGCCAAGGTTGCTGCGTAGCCGCTGAGCGTCCCTAGGTAGGTCTTCATCTGTGAACTCGGCATACTTCCGGGCGTCGAACGCTACGTGCTCGAAAGGTGACATGTGACCTGACGCCAGCAGGCGCTCACCCAGGGCGGTGGTTGCTGTGGAGGCTGTTGCGGTGGACTTGTCTCGGTATGAGATTTGGGCGCATTGGGTGGCTGCCAGCATCAGTTCTCCGCGTAGAGATGCGAAATCTGTGGTCTCCTGGGGGCGGTTTTTAGCGAACGGCAGGTGGATCCATGACGTGTCCGGGGTGGATTCCTTCAGGGCTGCCTGGATGAGCCGCGCCAGGGCTACGATCTCTGGCTGGGCTGTCGCCAGGTCGGTGCGTAGATTGATGAAGTTTTCCCACATGGTTGAGGTCAGTAGGGCCTCATGCCACATGTATGGTTCGATGACTCGGTTCGCGTTCTGTTTGTGGACGCTTAAAGCATGCGGCTCTGAGGCGTCCGCCTGGTAGACGTCCTTGTAGTAGGAGTCTAAGCGGTATTCCCAGTCGAGGTACAGATCCGGGTCTAGTGGCTTACCTGTTAGGAGGGATAGTTCAGTGGAGACGGCTAGGTTGCGGCCTGCCAGCCACCTTGCCTCTGCGGCGTCACGCTTCCTGCCGGTGAGGAACCTGCCGGACATGCCTTTCTGGTTGGAGGTGAATAGGGGAACATAGGGGTCGTGCATGACAGCGCCAATGGTTGTCTTGACGCTTCTGGCGCGGCTGGAGGCACTGTTCTTGGAGATGACTCGGTGCGTATTCACTTCTGGGAGGATGCACCGTGGGAAACGGGTGATCAGGGTCAGGCACCGCACTCCTTCGTCACCTATGTTCTCGGGTCGGTCCAGTCGCGTGTCCTCGACTACTGTGACCTCGTAACCGGCCAGGTGAGGGTCACTGTGGGTGGTTCTCAGGTAGGGCCTGTCCCGGTAGGGTAGGGTGACCTGGCTGGTGGTGATCGAGTCGAAGTCGTACATGCTTGCTTCTCCTAGGTGGGTGCTTGACGCCAAAGGGGGTGGGGTCAGGTCAGAGGGGTAGTGTTGGGGCTAAACTGCACAGGTGCGGTGTGTCTTTTCCGCTCTTGCATGCATCCCCATTGTGACCTGAACTCGCCTTTTCTCTAGAGCATCATACCTGCTCGGTGATAATGGACTGCTTCTTCCGAAACATCTCAACCATGGACTCATCCTCAGATGCCTCCATGTCAGCCTTCACCTGACGGTGCCCCTTGTCAAGGATCTTCTGGCATTCGACCTCGAACTCATCCATAACTGCGTTCATGATCCGCTGCGGCATTCCCCTGTAGTATGTTCTTACGTCGTTGATCACATGGAATAGGCCAGTGGAAGACCATTCGCTGGAGTTTTCCATGGTGATGATGGTCTCCACCCATGCGGCGTTCTTCTCACCCATGACGCGCCCGTATTTCACTCTAGAATCCGGGATGAACACCTTCTTCCCATAGTGCTTGTTGACTGCACCAAGGATTTGGTTCATTTCCCACAGGTTCGGGTACGTCTCCTTCGTGACGAGGTGGGGAAGGAATGCTTGAGTCCTGCACCTGTGGCGCTTCAATGCTGCGACCATCATCATGGTCTTGTCCTGGGCCAGCATGTGATCGAACTTGTGGTCGAGGCGGAACCGGCGGTCATCGAGTGATTTCAGCAGTTTCTTATCGCGGACACGTGGGTCACTACCTACAAGGATTCGTTCTTTCGGGACCGCGCTGAGCAGAGTCTTCGTCAGCGACTTCCCTTGGACTAGGCGTTTACCTTCTAGCGCTCTGTCGCCCTCAACGTGTAGGTAACCATTCAGTACGTCTTTCACATCGGAGTATATGGGGTTATTGTCAATGAGGATCAGCGTATTAGGGTCACTGGTCACGTCACGGAAAGTCAGTGTGTTCTTGGTGGAGGACGCATCTTCACTGTTGCAGCCGAACCTGTAGATCGCGCTAGGGTCGGTCACTTCACGGGGAGTCACCACGGTTTCGTGTCGGTTGTCAAACAAGGTGACACCATCGAACATGCGCTCAGTCGCTTGGGACTTCTTGCCGGTGGCTCCGACGCTATCCAGCAGTTCGGTCGCGGTCATCGCCCGGAGTGTGTCGTTAGGGTCCCACAGGTGCCGGTGGGCCTCATCAGCGTCACTCAGGGTTGTGCCACGAACCATGAACAGGTTAACCTTGCTGCCGTATGTGTTCAGGATTTCCTGACGCCACCGGATCACATGTTCGACATCCTGCTCACTGGAGCATCCCACCAGGATCGGGCGCAGTGGGTCGTACTTCATGCCCGCAACGAATGACAGGGCCGACACCCCAGCACCCTTGGTGAACGCGGCCTTCACCTTTGGTTTCAACGCGCTCACGTTATAGACATCACCCGCGACTATCGGGTAAGGCACATCAGTCTCGCCTCCATCATAGTCGTCAACAACCTGGGTGAAGCACTTGCGCTCATATTTGTCCAACCGGACAGTGGCGAACATGTTACCAGGCTCACGCATTACCTTGGAAGCATCCACACCCATAGGGCCATCCAGCAGGGCAGGGTCAAACACCTCCCCGTCGAGGCTCATGGTGCCATCCTTGTGGGCCAGCATCATGCTTCCCTCAGCAGCCTTGTGCACGTTGCAGGGCTTCTGGTGCGACACATGAATCGCCCGCAACCTCGTTAGCAGATCGCCCTCAGCGGCCTGGTTCTTCACGCTGGCAACCAGGTCAGTGAGACGACTGTTGTTGATGATGGTGTCCCTGGAGGACGGGAAGTCTACCACGCCAGGCTCTATCTGCACCGTCAGGCGACTGTAGCCGTCCTTCTCGCCTTTGTGGTTGTACTTGTATCCGCACAGAACCAGTTCCGGGTTCTCCCACCGGTGGATGACGTTATCAATCAGACTCGGTATGCCGTCACCGACAGTGTACGGGTCGCGCACCCACAGGCCGCCCTTCACACCCGACACGGCATCCAGGACCACCTCTCCCACATACACTAGATCCTTGCACGTGTCATAGGTGATGCCGTTGATGACGATAGGGGACATGCCGCCGTACTTGCTGTACGACGCTAGTGTCTCGTTGACCTTCTCGAAGTCCTTCCCCTGGACAGGGATACGCACTATGGTCCCGTCCGGCTCCCCCGTGCTGGCGGTGCGCACATTCGCGTGCGGCCCAGTGTCATCCAGGTAGATCTCAGCGAACGTCTTCGCCCCACCCCGGACACTGGTTACCTGGAACCGGTTGCTGTAGGCAAGCGGGGCCTTCGCACCGAGCCCATACGCACCCACCTGCCCCATGTCTGTGCTCTTCGTAGACACACCATAGGTCAGGTAGATGGACTCCATGGTGTCGGGGGCCATGCCCGTGCCATGGTCGATGATGGTCAGGTGTGGGTCACTGTGCGTTGGGGACAAGACCTCAACCAGGCGGTCGCTACCAGCAGCCTTGGTGGCGTCCTGGGCGTTTGACACCACCTCACGGACGGCCGCCACCAGCGGGTCGGCGTAGATGTCCGTCAACCGCTGCACGATGTGACCCATGGCCTCCGGTGCCACAGTCATGTCAACGACCTTCCCTACCAGGTGGGTTTCCTCCGGGTAGGTTCTCTGTGGTGTCTTTGTCAGCATTTTGCCGCCCTCATTGCTAGATTCCCTCCCCACGCACGTAACCGAGCGTGACTATACCGGTAACGTATGCTAGCACGGCCAGTGCAGTAGGAACAAACTAGGAGGGGTCACTTTCTTGTTGTGATGGTCACACTCCCTGCACGAGGGGAGGCATGCCTGATCTCAGGGTTCAAGGACGGGTCTCATCCTCTGGGTCGCCCGTCTCGTCCACGCTGTCACGCCAGTCGTACCCGTAATGGTCCTCCATGTCGGAGAAGAGCCCGTCGCCACCTATCATCCTGAGGCCCCCGGACGCGAAAAGGGCACGAAGTTCCTCTGCGGCCTTCTCATTGCGCACATATAGTGGGTTCTGGTCTGTCACCAGGTGGCGGGTTCTCCAGTCAGAACCTAGAGTGGTGCCCCTGCTATTGCGCTTACGTGACTTCCGCTTCTTAGGCATTCTGTCTCCTCAGTCATATGGTGGTAGTGAAGTGTCGGTTTATCTTTATTGACGCTTCCGTAACCATTGTAGCATATGCTGTCAACCCCGACCTTGGCCCATTCAGCGTCGTCGGGTGCGACGTAAGGAGTGCCAGGTGGTCCTGTGAACGGTGTGGGCACTGATACGACCACAGGGTCGGGTTCCATCGTGTCGGGCTGCCACCGTTCGTCAGCCTTCAGCGCATGGTCCGGGTCGTTGAACTCATCGTATGTGATCTCCTCAGGTGCAGGGCAGTCCGCCCAGATCTGCTCCAGGTCGCTCACAAAGTCAACAGGTCTCGCCCATGCCACACCCATGACCTGGGCGGCGGCCCCATGGGTTGTCACGCACGGGACCTGCTCCACGACTTCGCCAGTAGCCTCGTTGTACAAGGTAATGTTGTCCTCAGCGAGCATGATGCCACGAGCCATGCGCTCATCTTTCAGGTACCGGATCGCAGTAGCGGGCCCAACCAGGCTAGGGTCGGTGTAGTCCAGGTTCACGCAGTTGATGATCTCCTGGACCTCCTTGCTGTAGTTGAAGTTGCTGGTGGCGATAGCGCCCGTGAACACCTGACGGAACTCGCCGGACCGGCGGTCGAAGAACAGTGGCTCCCGCTCATTGTTGGCGTCAGGTAACTGGTTGCGCCATGATGACTTGAGCGCCCTGGTGAGAGTGTCGTTGATGAACTCGTCCGCGACCGTGTATGTGGCGGCCAGCCCCTCGTATTGCTTGTTGGTTACCTCCAGCACCTTCTGGTCCCTGAGGTACCTGAGGGCTTCCTTTACCCGGTCGTGGGCATTAGGGCCGTCAAGTTTCAGCATCCCGGCAGTGAAGTTGTATGCCATGGGGAACATGTGGTCGCCGACGTTGCACAAGGGCTGGGCGATAGCGTCAAGGATGCCCATCGCGTCACGGTACTTCTGGGTGAATATGCCGCCACGTGGAGACATGAGCGCATCGGATGCCTTCACCATGTCAATGACCCTGGGGTTGTAGAAGGAGGTGAAACCGGCGCCGCGACGACCCCACGTGCCTTCAAGGATCTTGTCTCTCCGGTACTTCAGGAATGCGTCAAGTTTCGCCTTTCCTTTGTCGCTGGTGGCGTCAATGCGGTCTTGGGGATTGGGTTTACTGGCCATCTTGGTGTTCCGGAGGATGTTCTCTGGGCAGGCTGGCCCGTGGAATATGCCGCCCTCACGCTTTTTGGCCTTCCATAGCACCTTTCTGATGTCCTGTCGCAGTTCCTTGGTGCTGATGCGGCTTTCACGGTGCGTGTCCCTGTCTGCTCTTAGGGCGATGCATGCTCCCATGATCTGCTTGTTGTTGTAGTGGCAGGCCATGGATTGGGTGATGATGGAGCGCCACCCGTGGAATGTCTCTAGGGTGTCCTCGTCCTTGTAGAACTGGGTGATCTGCTTGGCGAGGATGTCTAGGACCTCGACGCCTGGGGCTTCTTTCAGGAGGGTGCTGGCGTGACTGTCGTCACCGAGGAGGTTCTTGTAGTCGGCTTCAAGGTGCTTGGTGTTGTCTAGGTGTTTGTTGAGCCAGTAGCCTAGTGGCCGCCGGTCACGGTTGCCTTGCTCGTGCTTGGCGTTGCGTCGCTTTTCTGCCTCTGCTCTTTTTTTGCGGTCTCTTTTGCTGGCTTGCTTGTACTCCAGGTAGGCTCCGTCTCTGAGGATCTGGCATGCCTTCACTGACAACTTGAGTGGCTTCTTGCGGTTCATCAGGAAGTAGGCGTTCTTCCCGGCCGTGTAGTTGCGTGCGAAGTTCTCCCAGTCCCAGAGTCGGGTTGGGCCGTTCACGTACCCTTTGGAGTGGGCGGAGCGGATGTCGCCGTTCAGGCGGGGGTTGATGCCTGTGATCTTCTCGAAGTGCCGGTTGTACTTGGCGAGTGTTTTGATGGGGAACCCTTTTCCTGGGGCCCTGTGGGTGCTGGTGTTGGGGGACGGGGTGAACCTTTTCGGGAGTTCGACGGTAAGGTGCATCCCCCCGCTTGGAGTGCGCACGGTTGTCGTCTCAGACAGGTCGGTCTCCAGCATCATGGAGAACCTGTCGCGCATTTTTTCTACTACCCGGTACTTCATGTCCGGGTTCCCTGTCAGGTCTCTGGGAGGGTCAAGGTCGAAGACGCAGATGTTGCTGCCAGGTGTGATGTAGACCGCGTACGTGTAGTTGGTGCCGTCCTCCCACTTGCCGTCCTCAAAGAGGTACCACCTGCCGGGGTTCTCTTTGTCACCGCCCTTGGGTTCCTGGAGGAAGGGGGCCGGGTCCCAGCGGTCCTCAACTGGCTTCTTGTCCTTGGTGGGGAAGTATCCGGTAGCGCCTTCAGGCATCAGGGTGGCGAACACTGCGCGGGCTTCTCGTGACGAGTGGTTCTGGGGGACGGGGCACTCTGGGGTAGACCAGTAGGTGCTCTCAAGGGAGGGGATCGGGTCACCGTCAACGTTGAGTTTCACTTGCGTGTTGCCCCTCTTTCCCTTTTGGCCTAACGTTTTCTAATGCTTTAACCGCGTTAATCTATCGTGTGGTCGCGCATAGTATATCACACTGTGCGTGACCATGCTGTGACCTTGTGGTTGCTGGTGGACAGGGTACCACACCCAGGACCACTGACACAACCCTATCTAACGCACTCGATTATGTAGCCGCTGCTCTCCCTACATCATGAGGGTACCAACCCCGCTGCCGCCACTACCCAAAATGAGCGACACGCCCACCAAAAAGGTGCGCAACGATGCCGCCACCTGAAGCGAAAACGGCAGGAGTACGAAGGATCATCGGCGACCAGCAATGACTCGCAGCAGGGGTCACCCCATGAGGGATCGCACCCTGCCCAGGAATCCTTTCCCACGCTTACTGCCCGCTTCGCCACCACTGCCACCAAGGCCGTACTCCTCCTCCAGGCTGGCGTTGTGCCTGGCGGTGTTCCTCTCGCGCAGAACCCGCGCCTCCTCAGCGATCTCGTCAACCTCACGGATAGTTGACTTCACCCACTGTCTCACGTGGTCCTCAGTATTGATACCGGCCCCGTGAGGCATGTGGTCCCGGTTAAACATGGCCAGACGCATGGCGGCGTCCTCAGGGTCAGTGATCGGTGTCTCTTTCACGGTACCGTCAGCCTCCCTGGTGATCATTGACCACGGTGTCTGGCTGCCCTGACGGAACGGTGGCGCGTACTTCAAGGTCCAACTGGCCTTCGATGTGCCCGCCTCGTCGTTCGTCCAGGAGAACCCTATGCGTGGGCGAGTCCCAAACCCGACGTTGGATGCCTGGTCGTCAGTGAGCATGAACCGTCGGAGCACACTGGGACGTGCTAGCGTATTCGCCAGGTTGAAGTCGCCCACCCTGAACGGGTCAGGGTGGCGGAAGAACGACATGGCCGCTTCCCCATGGTTGTACGGGTAATGGCTCGGGTTGTCACCAATGTAGTAGTGGTTGCTTGGAAGCCTGTTCTCGTAGAGTTCACGCTCCACACTATCACTGGGTGCGCAGTAGCCAGAGAAGTCTGTGCACACCTGATCTTCTGCCTGCAACCTGGCGTCTATGATGGCGTTCGCGGCCGCTCTCCGTGCCGCCTCCTGCTCCTCAGGGGGTGCGTCATGGCGGCGTGACAGGCCAGAGGAATTCATCTGAAGTTTCAGAGTCTCCTCGAAGTCGAAAGGATCCACGTCTACCGCCATCTCCTCCTCGTGCAGTTTGTCATAGGCGACGATCCTGTACCTGTTCTCCACGGTCCCGTCAGCCGTGTCCGTGTACGGGGTGCGCTCAAGGTACAGGATCTTGTCGTCCTTCTCCCAGCCGGAGTAGATGATCGGGATCCTGTATGACTGCCACTGGGGTGAGAACCCTCCGGCTTCCAATGCGTCCAGTTTCCGCCACGCACCGACCATTCCGTCATCTAGGAACGGGTTGTACCGGTTCGTTGGCACCACCATGCGTTTCTCCGACTCCCTCTCGGCACGCTTGTACTGGGCCATGAGGGTCTTCCAGTCATTCTCGCGTCTCATAGCAGCAGACGCGATCCTGGCCTCCTCCTCGGACGGGTAGTGCTCAATGAAATGGCACCTGCCAGTTGTTCGGCCACATGGCTCCACAATGTTGCCCTTGTTGGTGTTGATGTGCCAGTACATGGGGACCGCCCTAAAGAATGAAGACAGAAAGACTACAGGGAAAACGTGGTTAATCAGGTTCTAACCGAGTTAAATATTGATTCTCTTGGTTATCTAAACAACATCACTCTGCCTGACCTCAGAGCGGCGTCTATTACACTCTGGTCCGCATGAAGAAATGGCCACATCAGAACCCGCGGAAGAGTGAAAAAGACAACAAAACTCCCACCGGTCGAAACAACCGGTGGGAGTCGCCCAGAAGGGGTGGAAGTAGGCGGTTAGATCAGGTCCTCCTCATCGACCCGCTCACCCGTCATCCACTCCTTACGAGCATCCGTCTGGTTCTTAGCGAACAGGAGACTCAGAGCAGACTCGGCCGCACTAACGTCCGGGAGGGTTATCTGTGTAAGTACTCTCGTGGCGGGGTTGATGGCGGTCTCTTCAAGGATGTCGGCCTCAACCTCACCGAGCCCCTTTAGACGAGACACATCATACTTCACACCCGCCTCATCGAGTTCACGCATCCGCTCATCCCGCTCCGCGTCGTCACGGGCGTACACCTTACGGGAGTTGCGCCCCTCACGGGTGGCGATAGAGAACAGTGGGGTCTCAATCTTGAACAAGCGCCCCTCCTCCACAACAGGACGGAAAAGATGCCAGAACAGGGAGTAGATCAGGCAGGCGATGCTGTTGCCGTCAGGGTCGGCATCCACCGCGATCAGGACTCGCGCGTACCTCATCCGGTCAATGTCGAAGTCATCCCCGTACCCCGCGCCCAGAGTCTTGATGATGTCCTGCACCTCACTGTTCGCCAGCACCTTCGACATGCTGTTCGAGGACGCCTCAATGATCTTCCCCCGAATCGGCAAGATAGCGTCCACGCGACCGTCCCTGGCGGCCTTCAGGGAGGACAGGGCCGAGTTACCCTCACAGATGTACAGTGACGCCTCATCAGTACCGGCCAGTTCACAGTCCACCAGTTTCGACGGCAGGGACAGGCCACTGATCTGCGACTTCGTGCGGGCAGCATCCCGACGCTCCTTCGCCCGAACCCTGGCCCTAGCGGCCTCCACAACCTTACGGCCAATGACCTGCACGGCCTCACTGTTAGCGCGCTGCCCCACCCATGCGGACAAGGCCTCAGTCGCAGCCTCCTGGATGGCCTTACGCACAGCAGTGCCCCCCAGTTGCTCCTTCGTCTGCGACGTGAAAGACGGCTCAGAAACCCTCACCGACAGGACCAGTGACAGGCCCTCCAGGTAGTCCTCCCAGATCGGCAAGGAGTCCTTCCGGGTCATCAGGCCCCGCATCGACGCCAGTTTCTCACCGAAAGCCGCCACGACCGCCTTAGCGAAAGCATCCTCGTGCACGCCCCCCAGTTTCGTGTGGATCGTGTTCACGAACGACGCCACAGAACCCTCAAAACCGTCCCCCCACACCATGACTGCCTCGACAGGCACAGTACGCTCCACGTCCTCATGAGCCACAGTCCCGTCATCCTTCACCACGGGTACGTTCCGCTCCGTGTACCGGCCCTCACAGGACACGTGCACCGGGTCACTGATCGGGGTTGACAACAGGTTAGCGGACGCCAGATCCGTCAGGCCGTCCTCAAAATGAAACACTTCACGCTGAGGGCCCACCACCCCGGTCTCAGGATCCTCCACCTGCCGGTGCTCATTGACGACCTCCACCCAGATACCAGGGATCAGGTAGGCGGTACTACGAAGCCGCTCCACCAGGTCATCCACGTCAACCGGGTACGGGGACTGAAACACCTCGTCACGCAGCCACAGGCGGATCGTCGTGCCTGTCGGGAACAGGTCGCGTTCCTTCCTGGGTCGCCTGTCCTTGCTGACTTCCAGGTGCGCGTAGTCACCCAACTCCGTGAAACCAGCGTCCGGGTCCCCTTCAACGTCAAAGAAACCCGGTACCCCATCCTGAAACGACACCCTGTGGCACTTACCGTCCCGGAACACCGACACATCCATACGCCGCGACAAGTGGTTCGTTGACGCAGCCCCAACACCATTCAAACCGGCCGAGAACCCAGAGCCACCGAACTTACCGCCAGACTGGATGATCCCCAAGGCCTTGAACACCCCAGATACCATGCGCCCATTCGCGTCCAGAGAAGAGTCTACAGGGATACCACGCCCAGAGTCCTCAACCTGCACGCTCCCGTCTTTGAAGAACGTTACCCGCACCCGGTCACCGAAACCCGCGGACACCTCATCCACAGCATTATCCACAACCTCACGGACCGCTGTTGACTTCTGACTGGAGAACGGGTGCCCAGAATCCCCAGACTCAGACCCAAACGTCAACGAGATACGCTTCAACAAGTGCTGATGAGGCGACAAAGCCTGAATACTACTCGAATCATAAGACCGGGAACCAGTCACAACAACCACCAATCACAATCGGCAACAGAAAACAAGACGCAGCCAGGCCCAAACATGAAAGAACAAGCCCAGCATCCACCACTATCATAGCAAAAACCCACAAACACGCACACCCAGCAACCCCAGGAGGGCCACCCCCCTCAACGGCGAGTCAGGCAGCAACCCTACCGGTACCTGATGTGTTCCTTGTAACGCCCCTCAGTGAGCCACCCAGGATCCCGCCCCAACAAGCACTCAACCTCACGAAGCACAGGCCTAGGAGTCGTATTCACGAGACGCACACACTGATAACGAGTACCCGGATCCCTGAACAAGGCCAAAAACCTCTCAGCCACCTCACGCACCCGACCATCCATCCCCTCAGTCACTGTGACATCACTGTTACGGCCAGTCCCCCTCAACGTGCTCTCATAGTCAAAGTCAAGTTCATGTCCGCCCTCCAGAAGAACCCGCTGAGTCAGGTACAGGTCCCACAACGTCACAGGCCTCGTCCGATCACCTCCGGCACTCATTTGGACTATAGTGGCAACACCTCGATCAACAGCCTCCCTCGTCGGACCACCCTGAGCATCACGCAACCCAACCTCAGATAACCAAGAACCAACCTGCCGGGCAGAAGCACTGAAATAGGTGCCGATGGTAGCCAGGTTCACCCACGAAGGACCACCACCACGAGGTGTCGCAATCTCCTGATTCACGCTCCGTCGCACAACCTCGCACCCCTGAGCCGCAAGGCACTGCGACACACGATCCAGATTCCAGATCAGGTGCCTACCGCACTGATCCACCAAGCCGTTATCAAGAGCCTTCCTAGTTGGCTTACCCTCCCCCGACAGGTATCCGTCCTGCTGAAGCACCGTGGTTATCCTCCCTGACTCGGGCTGACTGTAGTTGCTCGTCAGAACCTTAGTCGTCGAATGCGTTGGACGACGACCCAGAAGATAACGCTTCGTCGGGGGAGGGAGAACCGCCATAGTGACACCTTGCTTCCTGTACTGGTAACCGACTCAAACCCTGTAGGGCACCTCGCCGGACTGGACTAACCACATCAAGATCAGCCACCGCCGGACACAGGAGACAGACGACCACCACCTCGACCATTACCAAGCAACAGCAGGCACACCACTGGGAACCTTGAGTCACCCCTCAGGAAGCGTGTGAGCCCCACAGAGACGATCCTGTGGCCGAGGCACACTCCCCCAATAGGGTGACCCGCTTACAGGCCGCCCACGAGGCTACAGCACCCGGACAGCCCCGCCAGGTATCCCGCTCGTGACCCTCTAGGTGCAGAACTCCAGCCCCTACCCCTGTGTCCGCTCTGAACTCGCGCAAGGGGTTGCTTCCTACTGATGAGGGTGCTTACTGAAGGTGGGACTGCTGCTGCTGCTGGTCTTGGTGATGGGGTGGTCAGGAGAGTGTCGGGTCAGAATGGCGGGTAGCCCGTGCAGCGTTCTCTTATATACAAGATCTCTTTTTCATATGGTGTACGTTCAAAACCCCGTTACCTGCACAGGATCACACTAGTGGAGGAAACCTTACACACGGCGACTTTCCCCTGCTGTCGCAACGAACCAAGTCTCAAAGACCAGTTTGTCACGATGAGGAGGCAGGCGAGACGCAACCCTCCCAGATTAGGTAACCCTAACCGGAAGGACGAGACTAGCGTACACGACCTTATGTGCACGAGGCTTATGTTGCAATAGCAACGAAAAGTAGGTGTGCGTGCCGGGTTTCAGCACGCGAGCGAACTCAGCCGTACCGACGCGCAGCAGCATAGCACAGAGTGCCACGACTGACGCCCCACACAGGAACCAGCCACCAGGGCCAGGGCATCTATCACGATGTGGCACATCAGCCCAGAGTGTGATATGATTGGCCACGCTCAGCAGATACAAGCACAACAAAGATGAACGTATGACAGATACCCCCACACAACAGAAAACCCCAGTCCTGATCGGACTGTCCGGGAAGATGGCAGCCGGTAAGGACACAGTGGCCACACACCTGGCACCACGTCTACCCCATAAGACCAGCACCGCCACAGTGTCCTTCGCGGCAGGGCTCAAGAACGAGGTCGCCCACCTGGTTCAGATCATGGACCAGCACGACTTCGACCCAGGCGACGCAGCCAAGGACATCATGGCAGCCACGGGATGCACACAGGACGAGGCGACACACATCGCAGACACCATCTTCCTAGACGTGCTGGAGAACGGGCGAGAGATGGTCTTGAACGGGGAGAAGACAGCCAGGCGACGTGAAGCATTCCAGTACTGGGGCACGAACGTCCGCAAAGCCAGCAACCCGTCATACTGGATCAACCTGCTGGCCCAAGAGGTAGACAGAATCATGGCCGTTGGGGACTCAGTGGTGGTGACCGATGTGCGTTTCCCAGACGAGGCCGCCTACATCAGGAACAACGGCGGAACACTGGTCCGTATCGAGGCGGACATTCACGTCCGTAACGCCCGCCTCGACGCCAGAGACCGTCCAGGGCAGCCACCAGCACCGTCTTGGTACTACCACCACATGCAGTCACATGCCTCCGAGACAGCCCTGGATGATCACTGTTTCGACCTGATTGTTCGCAATGACGAGGATGAGGTAACGGAGCCGGTGAATCTGATCCTGGAACATGTGGCCGAGACAATGAGGAATGAGGTGAGCGGATCGTGACTGTGACTGATTTCATCTGGGCGTTTACGATGGGGGCACTGGTTGCGGAGTCAGCGGTGTCGTCCCTGGGGCTCGTGGTGAGTGCCGTGCGCGACCATGTGACTTTAGGCCCCTACTATCGCATTAGGTGATGCAATACTCCTTGAACTACCCATTGCACCTGAGTGTATCTGTTGGTGACGGACTCTTCACATGAGAGTGGAAAAGACCACCCCAACCTTATCAACATCTGTGGATAAGGGGTAGGTGCGAGGGGCGACAGGAGACAACGAAAGTGGGCCGCACCGGTAGCACCATTTGCTGCCAGTGCGGCCCACTTGTTTCGTCTGCTCGCTATAGCCCTCTCAGGTTACTTGATTCGGTTACGTTGGAGAGGCGGGAAGATCTCGGTCGCCTCACCAGCCCGATACAGGTGAGAGGGACGCCATGGGTTGTCCCGGTTCTTCTCACCTACCGACTCCAGTAGACCTGGCGTGGACAGCATCTTACGCCGGAAGTTTGAGGCGTTTAGTTCACGGCCCCAGATGATCTCGTACACCTTACGGATCTCTGGGATAGTGAACGTCTCCCCAGAGAGGAACTTGTGTGCAACGGGCGCGTACTCGATCTTTGCGCGCACCCGCTCCAGGCCGTCCACTATGATGTTGCGGTGGTCGAACGCGAGATCGAACTCCACACCATCCTCGTCACCCAGAACGTCCTCGACAGCGAAGAAGTGGGCGTCTGCCGCGTCGTCGCCAGCGTGCGGAGTGCTGGCATTTGGGACGAGGGCCACATATGCGGTGGAGGCGATGAAACCCCTCTTGTCACGCCCAGGGTACCCATAGGTGCGTAACTGCTCCAGGTACCCAGCCATCTCCAGGCCTGTCTCTTCCGTGAGTTCGCGGGCTGCCGCCTCATCCAACGATTCTGTGGTATTCACGAACCCACCTGGCAGAGCCCACTTACCCTTCTCTGGGTGGGCTCCACGACGGATGAGCAACAGGGACAGTCGTCCGTCACGGATAGTGAAGATAAGAAGGTCCACCGTCAAACCCACGCCGGGGAAGTCCTTGAGGTCGTATCCCTTCAGGAACTCCTCTTCGGTGTCGGCTTGTTCGTAGTCAAGGTTACTCATGTGTGATCCCTCTGCTGTTGGTCTGTTCTGATTGTACACCACTGGCTGGGATTCTGTCATACCGCGTCCTCAGTTGGAATGGTGTCCGTGACGTTCACTCCGGCGGCTGGCAGGTCCACCTTTAGGGCCTGTGTGATGCTGTCCGGGTTGATGCCGACACACAGGCTGGCAATGACAGTGGTGTCGAACCCCTCACGCACTGCGTCCAGGGCGGTTGCCTTCACGCAGTAGTCAGTGGCGATACCCACAACATCGACAGCCTTGACACCCCTGCTGCGAAGGAACCCTGCCAGTGGCGTGTTGAAAGAGGTGATGCCCTGGAACCCGGAGTAGGCGTCATCAAACATACCCTTGTCTACAATGGCGACCTTGATACTGTGGCGGGCCTGCTCAAGAGGGTCAACGAAGGCCGCCCCAGGTGTTCCAGCAACGCAGTGAACAGGCCAGGAGTTCGCGTAGTCTGGGGAGTCAGAGAAGTGGCTGCCTGGGTCGATGTGCCAGTCGCGGGTGAGGATGATCTGATCGTATCGTCCCATGAAGTCTGGGTCCTTCAAGAGGACGGCGATACGTGCCGCCAGGTCATTGCCTCCGGTGACGGCGAGCGCACCACCTTCTACGAAGTCGTTCTGGACATCAACGACGATCAGTGCTCGCCCGGTCTTCCTGCTGTTCTGCTCACTCATGTGCTCGTCTCCCTTGTTGTAGATTCTCTGCCCGGGTGTTGTCTCCCCAGGTCTCTTCACTGGTTCCTGCCATGTGGCCGCTTTTGCTGGTTTTATAGGTTCCATGGCACTCACGCTCGACTCACTGGTACTCGCCGGTCGTGGGCGAACGAGTAAGACGACACCCTAGGGCCGAACGCGGTCTGGCGACGCTTCCACTCAGCGGCACGCACCTTCCACAGCACCAAGTCAACCACATCCCGGTCATGGCGGGCATACAAGGTGTCACGGTCAAACTCCAGCCCGCCCTCAAACATGTCCCGCAGCACAGCATCCAGTACCTCATAGTCCGGCAGAGATTCAGAGTCCACCTGCCCAGGGCGCAGTTCCGCACTCGGGGCCTTCACCATCGTTGACTCAGGGATCGGGGAGTCCGGTAGCGTATTCCTCCACGCTGCCAACCGGTACACATCCGTCTTGTACACGTCACTGATCGGAGCGTACCCACCAACCGTGTCACCATAGATCGTCGCATACCCCACGGCCGCCTCCGAGGCATTACCAGGTTCTAGCACCAGGGCGTTCTCCGTGTTTGCAACCCCCATCACAATGACGCCACGCACACGAGCCTGAAGGTTCTCCTCAGCAACCCCATCCAGTGCGAGCGCATCCTGGAAGACGTCAACCATCGGGGCGATAGGTACCTTACGGAACTCACCCCCCAGGCGGCCCATCAGTTCCTCCGCATCATCCTGGGAGTGCTGGGAAGAATACTCGCTGGGCATAGAGATACCGATCACATTCTCGGCCCCAATGGCGTCAGCAGCAATCGTCAGAACCAAGGCGCTGTCGATACCACCAGAAGCACCAAGCACAATCTTCCCCATCCTGTTACGTCGAGCATAGTCCCGAACACCCAGGACGATAGCCCGGTACGTGTCAGCAACCTCGTCACGGGTCAGGTCACAGCGCCTACCCGCAACCAGGGCGTCAGTGTCCACAAACCTGACCTCCTCCTCAAAACGCGGCAGATGATCCACGACCGCCCCGTTACGATCCACGACCAAGGACATGCCGTCATAGACCAGTTCATCCTGACCACCCACAAGATTCACGTAGACGGCGTTACGGCACCAGGTCGCCCACATGAGATCATCCACCCGCTTCACACGCTCCCCAATGGCGTCAGGCGTGTAAGGATCAGCAGCCAGGACAATAAGGTTCTCCTCTGTCACATCCTTGTAGTTGACGCCCTTCCCCTCTAGGACGATCTGAACCCAGTCCTCACCCAGTGACACCAGGTTCGATGTTCCATCACCAGCCAGACGCTTCACCACCCCTGCACGGGCCACAATGATCTCCTCAACCCCCAGCGGGCTCACAGTCCCATAGACGACCGTCAGCCACGCGGGCACGGTGGCAGCAACCTTCGTCTCAGCGGCCCGCATACCCTTCACCATGTCAGGGCTACCGGTCATGTCACCCAACCCCGTGCCAGACAGGGCGCACCGTGGGAGCACGAGAACCGGCTCGCTGTCACGGAACCACGCCTGGTCTACACTGCTGGCGGCTGTGATGATCCTGTCCGCGTTGCCGTCCCAGTCCCCAGCGAGCGGGTTGATCTGTCCTACTGCTACCTTCATGACTGCGCCTCTTTTTCTCAGATCCTATGGGTTGGGGTGTGTCAGTCTGCCTGCTGGGCGGTGAACGCGGCGTCACCAGCGAGGATCAGGCGCGCACTCTCAGGTAGGTACGCAACCTGCTCTCTGTGACGAGCCCGAGACACCTCGATGTCCTCCTGGTGGAAGTAGTCACCCTGGCCGTCCACAAGAAGAATCTGGGTGGGGTGCTGGCTACTGGTGAACGGGGCGCTAGTGGTTCCGACCTTGAAGAACTCGCCCGCCATGGTCCCGTCCTCATGGAACTCACGGTAGGTGACCTTGATACCACCGGTAGAGATCTTCCCCTCGGCCCGCTTCGACACTGGCATGTCGTTGATCTGCACCAACTTGTACACCATCTCCGCCGTCGGTGCACCAGATCCAGTGACAACCCTAGTGCCCGCCCCCACGGCGTCAACCGGTGTTCCACGTTCCTTCATCTCTGAGATCGTGTACTCATCGATGTCAGATGAGAGCACGATCTTCGTGTCTATAGCCCCCAAGGAGTCTAGTAGTTCCCTGGCATTGACGGTCTCCTCGTGCAGGTCACCGGAGTCGATGCGGATCCCTCCTGGCCCGCTGACCCCCAGGGTGTTGGCGGCGTGGACGGCTCGCCGGATACCCTCGGGGATGTTGTAGGTGTCAACCAGGATCGTGGTGTCTGTGCCGAGCGCTACCATCTGGTCGTAGAAGGACTGTTCCTCACCGTCCGGCCCATAAGCGAGCGTGTAGGCGTGGGCGCTGGTCCCGGTTGTGGGGATCTGGTACAGGTGTCCGGCCTGGAGGTTGCTGGTCGCATTGAACCCGGCGATGTAGGCGGCTCTGGCTGCGGCGATGGCGCTGGTCTCACTGGTGCGCCTGGATCCCATCTCGATCATGGGCATGCCCTCGGCGGCGGTCACCATTCGGCTGGCAGCAGACATGACGGCACTGTCATGGTTCATGATGGACAGCAGCAGCGTCTCCAGCAGCACGCAGTCCGCGAACGTGCCAATGACTGTGAGGATGGGGGTGTTCGGGAAGTACAGGGATCCTTCCGGCTGGCCGACGATGATGCCGCGGAACTTGTAGTCACGGAGGTATCTGACTGTCGCCTCGTCAATGATCGGGTCAGCCTCAAGGTAGGCGATCTGCTCATCTGTGAACCTGAAGTTCTTGACCGCCTCGACGACGCGACCGACTCCACCAACGACCCCGTACCGGCGTCCCTTAGGCAGGCGGCGGGCGAACAGGTCGAAGACTGCTCTGTGATCTGCCCGGCCAGCACGAAGCATGGCTTGGAGCATCGTCACTTCGTACTTGTCTGTGAGGAAAGCAGTGGTCTCCATAGTTGTCTTCCTGTCGTTGTCTCACCCGAACAAGTAAAGGTCACTTTGACCTTTACTCTTGTGCCTATTATATCAGCACAGCGCGAACAATGGAACCCCAACCCCACAGGAGTAAGAAAACCGGGGCTCAGGAACCAGCCCAAACCCCGGAATACCAACAAAAACCAACACTACTCCACCATGAGAACACCACCTGCCGTCGAACCGTCCGCCTCGTCCTCTACGGAGTCACTGTCAGCAGACACATAGTCGGCGACAGGAGGCACGTCCATCTCGCTTAGGGCGCCCTCAAGAGGCACTGTCTCCGAAACGTCCTCCCCGTCTGGCAGGTCCTTCGCTACGGGTGAGTCAGCAGCAGAATTGCCACCGCCGTCTTCGACCCCATTGTCGTTGTCGATAAGCGCATCCACCTCCAGTGTCTCAGCAGCCTCAGATACCAGAGCCAGTAGCCTGCTCCGATACTGGGACTCGAACGTCTGGAGTTTTGCGACATCCCCCAGAAGAGTCTGTTTGCGCGTCTCCAAATTGTCCAGGATGCGTTCAGCGTCGGCCCGAACCTCGTTGACGATACGCTCAGCCTTCATCTCGGCCTCCCGAAGCGTGTACTCGGCCTCAGTCTGTGCCGACTTCACTGTGACTGACGCTTCACGTTTAGCGTTTGTGATGTACTGGTCGTGCAACTGCTGGGCCATACTGAGAAGGTCATTGGCCCTTTCCCTAATCTCCCCCTCTGTCAGGTCAACAGTGGTGACACTATCAACAGTGTCGCCACTTGCCAGGTTATCCTCTTCCAATGTCCGGTCCTGCTGGGACAATGTTCCTTCTCCATTCTGAAAATTATGTGAATCGTACAAAATATCGCTGAGGTGAATGTTCAACAAAAACTATGGTGACATCATGAGTTTCCGCACCCACCCAGGTGGTTGAGGGTGTTGACAAGAGTCCAGGACTAATGCCACAATGAGAGGATATATCTCAAGTCAACCCAGCGGCGAAGACGGCAACAGAGGTTGAAACCTAAAGGAGATTCCTGTTATGACACTCACCCACACCAATACCCAAGGGGTCTCCGGCCCGTGCGAGGCGAAACTGGGGCGATGCCCGTTCGGTCCCCAGTTCACCTCCATGGAAGAGGCTCGCCAGTACAACGACCTCAAAAGGAGAGGTCTCCGCACTGACCTCACACAGACCATTGATCATACCCCCACCACGGGCGGTATCAGCGGGGCAGGCAGGTTCGTGGACGTCCCGACCAGCCTGTGGGGCACAATGAGGATGCGTGACGGTGACCTCAACGACCCCAGAAACCGGTACGCGCTCGCCAACGGGCTATGTGGGGACCTCGCGGCAGCCATCATCAGGAAGGACCCAACCAGGCGTCCCGTGTTCGTCACCTATGACCTAGACACCAGTGACAGCCTGAACGCACACCTGGAGGCCAACCCTGGTGACACCAGCCAGATCGCGCACGTCATGGTCACCACCAGCCAGCCGGGCGTCTACCTGGATGCATACGGGGTGCACACGGCCGATGAGGTCAAGAACTTCTACGGCGACGACGCAAACATCATGGACGCTGGAAGCAACCTGGACATCATGCGCACGCTACCAGATGACGATGAATCCCTGAACGGTTTTGCCAGACAGGCAATCATCCTCGACCACGAGAGCAGATCCTATGACTACGATGACTTCCCGCAACAGCAGGTCAGTGGCCCCAACTCAACAAAGACAGGGCCCCTACCAGTGGAGATGAGTGTCGGAGGCCAGTACGCATCAGTCCCCCTCCCAGATGAGGTCATAGAATCCAGGCTGAAGACGTGGGCCCAGTACGTTGGCGAAGAGAACGCCAAACGGCTAACATCCAACCGGGTCAAACGGGACCGAGACAGCGGCCACCATATCACCATCGTCAGGCCGCAAGAGATGCAACAGGTCGGACCCGACAAGGTGCGTGAGGCATTCAAGGATCACGACCTGGACTTCACCCTCGGCGGCATCGGAACCATCAGCAGAGGAAGAGGAAGCCGCGCAAAGGAGACATGGTACGTTGTCGCCACATGCCCACAGGCCGACCAGATCCGTGAGTCACTGGGCCTGCCGGGCTATGACTATCACATCACCATCGGGTTCGAAGGGTGGGATGTCTTCGACCGCCCCAAGGATACGAGCACAGTTGTCATTGAGTAACCCCACTGGTCACCTACCTTCACCCCACCATATACAGCACTGGCCACCAGGTAAGGACATTGCATCCTCCTGGCGGCCAGTGTCTTTTCCGCTCCACTGCCCAGTCACACACGATCTGCCACTACGAGTCCATCTTTGTGCGACAGGTCCTCCCAATACTGCCACCACCCGACAAAGGCCGACCACAACGGATACACCTTCCAGACCCATACACGGTGTCCACATCCGGATCCACGCCGTCAGAGTCCGGCTCGGCAACCCTGGATACCATGACCCCGTTACGCTCAAACATGGCGATGTCCTTACCCCGGTCATCCACAGCATGCACCACAACCAGGCCCTCACCCCGCAGCGACCTCAGAGCCTCCTCCTTGTGGACACTAGATGGCCTGGCATCACCGGCACGCTTCATGATCACCCTGGACACCGGGGCACCAGACCTTGACACGGCGTCAATCAAGGCCCTGGCGTAGTCGTTCGACCGGCCCGTCACCAGGATAATGTTCAGGCCGTCACGGTCTCGCATCTCCTGCACCAGCCGCAACACCTTCTGGTTCACTGAGGCATCCACAATGGACCGGTAGAACCCAGGGAAGTCAGGGCGACTACGATTCAGAAACCGCCTAGAGTCGTCCTTGTTGTTGAACAGGGTGCCGTCAGCATCCAGTATCACAACCGAGCGCCCACGGATCGGGTAGGCAAGTGCGGCAGCCTGATTGAACGCCTCCAGGTCCACACTCCCCTGATGAATGTGAGACACCGCCATCACCTGACCATTGCGCTCATCCCGGACGAAGTGCTTGATGTGGCCCGGCTCAACCACCCCGTCGTCACCGAACAGTCGGATCGGCTCGTCGTAGCCCTTCACGGCCATGGCGTCAATCATATTCTCTGGGACAAGACGCCCACCAGCAGCCGCACGAGCACGGTTACGTTCCTTGCACACGCTGACAGGCACATCCAGGTACTTGTGCTCAACTGGCACCCCATGGGCCTCAGCCAGGTCCCACACGCGCTTCACGTCCTTTGCGTCCAGATTCGTGTCATCACTGACCGCAACAAGCACATTGGGGTCAGTGAAAGCGGCCTCCAGGCGCTCACACTGCAACTGGGCGACTCGCTTCTCCACTCTCGGATCGTGCCCCGCCCGGTGGTAGTCCTCGCCCGCGACCTCAGTGCGCAGCACGTCCTTGTTGACGACAACCACCCCAGGATTAGCCTCGACGTAGCGGGCGGCCCACGTGGACTTACCCGAGCCGGGCAGTCCGTGACACATGATGAGTCGTTTGCTGTTACTCACAGGTGGGATCCTTCTTCTAGGGTGCTAACTTCGTGTCGGTGCGTGTGTCCCCGCCCTGCCTATTCACTCTCTATCTAAACATGAACCGGTTGGGGTAGTGGCGGGAGCACACTGGGGCTGCGATAAAGGGACTGGCCTCACTTCACCAGGTACACGTAGTCGTGCACGCATCCAAAGGTTTCGTACATGACCGGAGAGTCAAACTCATACACCTGGGCGACCTCCCAGAATCCCTCCGACCCGGTGCACCCGTCAACCTCACCAATGTAAACAACCCTCAAGTCGGGGAAGTTGGCGCGCACCTCCTGAAGGATCTTCACGTCAACACTGTCATTGTAGGGCGGCCACGCCAGCACTAGGTGTGTAGCCCAGTCACCATGCGCCCTAATGGACTTCAGGACATCCATGACCTCGATGGAGTCAGAAAGCCCCCACGAGTTGTTGTCCGTCCCCAGCACCTCGACACCCTGCTCCTGGAGCGCCTTCACCAGGAGTCCCCGACCGGCCATAGGGTCAAGCACCCGCGCATCAGGGCCGACAGCATCAGACAGTGTTTCCGCGAACTGGCGGGTCACGCGAGCATAGTAGCCCGCCTCCTGGGTGAGGAACGTGTGAACACGAATCCCGACCACTGACATAGCCCCAGAGTCATGAACAAGGAGATCAGGTACAGCCTCCGGGATCTGCCCAGACAGGATAGTGAACACGTAATCCATCACCTCCTGAAGACCGGCAGCCCCATACACGGCCGCGTGCTCATTGACAGCATGAAGGAGAAACTGCATCTCCTCCATGGACGGCTCGATAGGCTTAACGATGACGGGAGAGGTAATGTCGGTCATGTGCTCGATGGTAGCGCAGTAGTGGGCGTGACACCAAAACGTCCGGCAGTGATGTATCACACATAACACCCTAGTCGGATTATGCAGGCCTTGTTGCCAGGGTTCCCAAGTTTCACGGACCACAGGAATGGGGCTGGCAGCAGAAGTCATTCTCCACTACCAGCCCCAGGTATGAGACCCTTGTACCGTCAGATTAGAGTCTCATAAATGAGTGCACGAAGGGCTGTCACTTAGCGGCAGGGGCCTCAGGTGTAGCCTCAACATCACCGGCACCGGCGTCAGCCTGGGGCGTCTCTGCACCAGCAGCCGGAACGTTGGTCTCCTCGACTGGCGCTACTGCCTCAGCGGGCGCAGTCTCCTCAGCGACCGGCTCAGCGTGATCCTCAACCGGGGCCTCAGAAACAGCCTCCGGCTCAACATCCGTTGACATCATGGGGCTCTCCTCGGACACAACCGCCACAGGGGACTCCCCCTCAACCGGAGCACCGGCAGGCTCCTCCTCGACTGGGTTAGCGATCACCTCATCAAGGGCGGCCTGAGCCTTGACCTGCTCATCCTGGGCAGCCTCAAGAGCATCCTGGGCGTGATGCGTGTCCACATCAGCATACCCGGCGGCGTCCTCCGCGTTGTGGACAATCGTGTCAGCGCGGGCTGCATCCGAGTTAGCCTGGTTCAGGACAGCCTCAGCGTGATCAACCCCAGCAGCCGCCTCGCGGTCAGCGATGTCCTTCTCAATGACCGGCTTCTGAATGTCAGCGACAGTGAACTCCGAGGTGGCCCGCTTCGGCAGGTCCTCAGCCTTCACAACCTTGGTCTCAGCACCCTTGATCTGCGGGGTGACAGACGGCAGGTGACGCTCCTTCGTGTTCGTGTTCCAGGCGACATTACCATCAACCTCAGACACGTCAGTGAACGTGGCCTTCTCGTGCGGGTCACCACCCTGAAAACGAACCATGTTCATAGTAGCGTACACGCCCCGCTCCTGATCATAGGCGACAGACACGCCCATAGCGTTCATGTCGTCAGCCTTCATGTTCGTGTCGTGAACCTGGCTGTTACGCCACAGGGAGAACAGGTAGTTTGAGTCGGACACCGGGTTATTGCTGTTGGTGTATGCCACATTCTCGTTGATGTTCGTGATGCGAGCGCCAGTTGGCTTGTTACCCAGGTACCCGGACAGGCGGGCACGATCATGCCCGAACCCGACCTTACCAGCAGCCATTGCCGTAGACCATTCCTGGGAGAACTCGGTCAGTGACTCCACAGAAGGCAGAGCAGGCAGCCCCATGTTCTCACGGTAGGAGTTGATCTTCGCCGCCAGGATCGACGCAGTGATACGGGCGCGGTCATTCTCACTGACCTTGCTCCAGTCAATGGCCCCAGCCTTGGAGAACTGGGAGCGTGCGGCAGCGTCAGCGTACTGTGCCCGCATGCTCACCATGCCGCTGGTAGAGTCAACCTCAGCCTGCACGGTCGCCAGGCTTGCGATAGCGTCAGCCTGCCGGGCCTTAGCGGCAGCAAGGTCCTTACGAGCCTGATCAAGGGTCTTGTGGGTGGCGGCACTCTTAGACTGTGCCGTCGCCAGGTCAGCCTTCGCCTGAACAACCTTCGCGGACGCATCAGACAGGACCTTCTGGGCCGCGTCGATACGTGCCTGCTGTGCCGGGCTGACAGGCTTCACCGGCGGGGCCACGGGCTTGTCGCCACCACCATTGTTGCCGCCAGGGTTGACCGGGGCAGTCGGGTCCCCACCAGGGGTTGGTGGAGTTACGGGAGTGTCCGGCGTCACCGGGTTTGTGGGCTCAGTCTGGTTGCTGCCCTCATTACCAGGAGTGGACGGGTTTACTGGCAGGTCAGGAGTGTCCGGGATACTGATCGGCGGGATACCAGACGGGTCGTCAGTACCCCAGTCGTTACCGCCAGGGGTTGCCGCACCTGGCTGGCTCGTACCACCAGGGGCCAGTGACGGCACAGTGTGCGGAACATCAGTAGTGACACCCTCATCCTTGCTGGATGACGCCGGGTACGTGGTGGTCGGTGGGGTCCACGGGGCGGCCGGGTTCGTGACCGCAGAGCCAACCTGCCCACCATCACCCTGAGTGGGGTCAGCGATGGCGATACTGGCGCCACCTGAGGGATTACCAGGGACGTTCACAAAAGGAACAGGCATTGGAGGCTTAGGCAGGGCCGGGCCAGCACTGAATGATCCGAACGGACTGACAACCGTGCCAGTGGTGCCATTGACAGCAGGCAACGGGGAAGCCGGGGCAGGGGAGGCGGCAGAACCAGGCTGACCAGGGACAGCGGGACTGTTAGCACCCTTAGGGTCGGACTTCTTACCCAGGTTGTTCTTCGCCGAGTCCTTCTTAACCTTCGTCTTGTCGTTAGTGCTGGCTGTCGCCTTAGCGGTTGGCTTTGTGGTTGCACTGTTCTTAGGTGCCGGGCTGGAGCAGGCTGCCAGTGATAGTGCGACCATGACCATAGCGATGGTGGACCGGCCAGCGGTTGAGTGAAGAATGCCCATTCCTGGGTGCCTCCCTATGTGTTGAGGGTGTACGTAGTTGATACGTGGGTTACCTTATAGCATCTGCATCGTTTTTGCAAACACAAAAATCAATAGTTACCTCACCTTAATAACAGGCGCGGATTTTCTTGCTTGGCATCAACTCAATATCCACGGCACATGGCGGATGTGCGCATATCTCCAGGTCAGGTGGCGTCCTACAGGTTTAAACTACTGGAAGGCAACAGTCACCTTGGGCTTATGGCACAGCACCTTACTGTCCGTCGGAATGATGCACTGAATGACGTTACCGCACCCAGGATATTGGATTCGTGGTGAAACCTTCAGATAAAGCCGACCGTTTTTCACGGACGCCGACTCCACGGCCCACGCGACCCCATTGTGATCAACCTCACTACGAAAGATCAGCACCCCACCTTGACAAGCATCCGAAACCATGGGCAACTCGCCCGATGATGACTCCACGATCATAACGTCACTGGTTCTGGATACGGCGGCTCTGGTTATGGTCCCTACTGCCAGTCCAATCAGGCAAGCCCCAGCGAGCGCGCGTACTCTACTCATGATTCTCCTAGGATTTTTCAGGGGACCGTTCATCCCATGATCTCATTGGTAACACTAGAATATATCTATGTTGAAGTAGGGTCAACACCATAAAAGACACGGCCACGCAGTGGCCCCTAGCCCAAAGAATCACAGATGCCAAGGACGCAAGCGCGATAGCCTATTCTGGCTATCCCTGACCAAGGGGCCACTACACCCCGTCAACATCTTTCGCTGCCTCAAGAAGCACCTCAAATACGCGGGCTGGATGCTGACTGCCGTGTGCCTCAAAGTTCGTATAGATGCCATCAAGATGACCATAGAAGCGTCTACGTTGCCCCTCGTTGAACCAAGACGTGTACATGACCCCATCACGTCGAACCCGGTTGAACATGACTGCGTTACGGAAAGCCGTCTTGACGCTCTTGTGTCGCCGCCTGTTGTTCTCGTCCCCAGCCGCTTTCTTAATGTACTCAATAGAGTGGGACTCGCACCGGTTCAGGTAAGCATTCGTGTCGAAACGCAACGACCTGAGATAGGTTTCGTAAGGTGAGTTGTCGAAGGTGAGGGTGCCTGACATCAGGAAGTCAACATCTGTTGGCTGCGAGTTCAGGATGCGGCTGGCGAAAGAGTAGACCGACACGACACGCACGTCCTCACCGTCATCAAAGACGCGGTGCCAGTCCTTCCGTGACTTGGCGTCAGTGATGATGGTCGTATCCCGGTCACTGGAGGGCGTGTGCAGGTTGTACAGGGTGGATCCGGTGAGTCCATAGGCGACGATTCGACCCCTCCCTATGTGTGCGCCACAACGCCCTAGAAGGGTCTCGGCCTGCCGCCTGGACAGTTGACTGCTGCATTCAGGCGTCAATTGTGACCACCGACTAGCGCTTCTTGAGACCGCGTCAGATGTTAGAGCGACTTCCGACGCGGTTTCATAAAGCGATGACATGATGACCCTCAGTGTCCACGGTAGGGGCAGTGGTAGTCATGCGGAGCGCGACCCATAGAGTAGTCCTCAACCAGAGCATCAAACTCGTCAACATCACCCGAGTTGTAGGCGTCAGCAGCACGCCTCAGGGCAGCCTGACGCCTTGTACCCATGCTCCTATTGGTGTCCTGGTAGCAGTCGCACCCGTCAATAAGGTTCGTCCTCCTGAACTCAGAGACGGGAACGAAACACCCATAGCGAGAACTGTTCACGCCAGCCCCAGGGGTCATATGATCAAGAGGGCACGGCTCATCCTTCCCGTGCGAGTGCTCAACCCTAAGGTCCCCTCGACGAGCCATCTGCTCGATCTTCACCCTACTAGGGGCGTCCTTGTCGGTGCGCGACATCTCTTTCTCCTTTTCAAGATTAGGTCCACACGCGACTATATCACCACAGAAAATCAGGGTACAAGTGACATCCGCCACTAATGGTTCTTTACCGGGCGACCTGGGCGGCTTCTTTCTTCCTCTGCTCATCAGTCGGACGTAGCGTGATGAACCTACCGTTCTCGCGCACACAAGTCATGAACCGCCACAGAGCACGCATCATGATGATCGTGTCCTGGGTGGCAGCGTGAGCTCCCTCATATGGGATACCGTTGTACTCAGCGAATGACTCCAGGGTGTTGTTTGGTGCATCCATCATGAACTTCCATGTGAGCATCCTAGTATCAAGGACCCTGATGCCACCCTTGTCCATCGCTTCGGCGAAGCCCTTCAAGTTCACGGCGAGCCACTGTTTCTCAAAACCCGCGTTGTGGGCAACCATGACACCACTAGTGAGCATTTCCAACAGGTCCTTCTGGAACTGGGGCTCCTCAAACGGTGGCTTGTCCTTCAACATCTCCGGGGTGATGCGGTGCACATCAACCATACCAGTGGAGACACCAGCCAGGGTCAGGTCCGGCACTCCATGCAACTGGTCAACAAGGACCTCAATCTTCCCGCGTTTGTTCAGGCTGACAACACCGGTCTCGATGATGCGACCAAACTTTGTTGCCAGGTGGTTCGTCTCCAGGTCGATACCTATGAACGGGCGCTCCCGGTACATCTCGGTGTACTTGAAGAACAGGTCGTTATAGGGGTGGTAGTCGCACCCAAGGTCTTCGTCGTTTCCGGTCTTCTCACCTATCAGTGCCAGCCGGTAAGGGTCAAGATCCATATGGAAGTCCCTGATGATGGCCCCAGCGTCCTTGACGTCAATGTCCAGGTAAGGGCTGAGCCACTTGCTGACAGAACTGACACTGGTTTTCCTCGCAAACCCCTTCCGTGGCTGAGGGAACGGGTTCTTACCTTCCGCGATCTTCTCCTGGTACTTCTCGACCTTAGCCCAAGCCTTCTCGACTTCTTGATCAACCCAGTGGAAGAACTTACTGAACTTCGCTACATCGATCCGGTATTCACGCACATCATGGTCGTCAAGCACAGCGAACAGGATCCCGTACTTGAGGCCAGCGTTCACCGCGTACCAGAGGACCTGTAGCAGGTATTGGGCGGGGATGAACGGACAATCCCAAGGGGTGTCACTATGCCACATGTCAGTGTTGATGGGACCCTCACGAAGCGGCGAGTAGTAGTCGTTCACATCCAGGTTACCGGACGGCCCCCACTTTCTGGGGTCTACGGTGCCGGTCTTGATCTCCAGGACACCCTCAGGGGTACCGTCATCATTCAGCAGCAGGCCGTCAAAGTTCGCATGCCGGTAGGCGTCCAAGCCAGCCCCAGCCCAGGACGTCTTACAGAACGCCACGTTCAGTTCTGGGTGCATGTCGGTGAACATCTGCCGAATATACTCCTCCCACGAGCACCCACGGCCGATGGCGGTAGTGAAGTCGTACCGGTCATGCTCCTCTACCTCAGCCACCCCAGCCTTCTCAGTCAGGAACGCCCTATACTCCTCGTTAACGTACTCCGGGTCACCAGCCTTCAAGATACGACCCACGTCAGATCCTCCCACACCCGCATTACGTGCAGCATGCCACTCCGGGGAACCGATCTCGAACTCGCCAATAGTCACAAGGTCCCCGATAGAGTCATCATCATACTCAAGGAACACGCCCGCATCCTTGTCCAACCTGTCTCGGATCTGGGACGCGACGAGGGCTGCGGCAGCAGCAGGTGCCCGCCATTGGTCGATTCGGTTGCGCAGAGCCGCATACTCCTCAAAGTCGGGTCGCACCTCAAGAATCGCGTCCCGGATCTGCACCTGGGTCGCATCCTTCATGTTGTCAACCAGCGGGTCACGCTTTTTCGGGTCCCGCAGTTTCTCAATCCTCTTGTTGTGCCCCCAGATACGCTCCCGCAACTCGTCACGCTGGCGAAGCATCTCCTGATACTCCGGATCTTCACTGCGCGCCTTGATGAACCCCTTCAGCGTCTCGTACCCCTCCTGGAGTGGCACTGTCTCGTCAAACTCCAGGTAAGGCCCCAGAAAATGAGTGTCGATACCCTCATAGTTGTTGCCCCGACTGCTGACAGCGTTGAAGTTATCCTTCGTCATCTAGACTTCCCGTTCCTTCTGCATTTGTACGCCAAGTACACTTCTGCCAGGCATTATAGGGGCGACTACTAGGAGGTGTCAAGAGAACCTGACATGAGGTGACGCATCACACCACCCGCCAGTAGCCAGCGATGGCTCACAACCCAGGTGTGGTTGATCTTACTGGGTAGCATGGCGGCGTAACAAACACCCACCCCTGTTTTCGAAGACGGAGACATACACATGAAGTTCCTCAACTCCTACACCAAAGGAAGCCCCATGAGCACCCTGTTCAAGGTCCTGCTGATCCTGGTTGCCTTCATCCCACTGGCAACCATTGCAATAGCACTAATCGGGCTCGTCTCCAAGTTGCTGGCGTTCCTGCTCGCCTCCGTGTTCGTGATCGCCATCCTCGCCGGTGTGATCGGTTCCGGGTTCGTCATCACCAGCAGGCTCAAGGAGGGTGGCAGCAGACTCCCCCTGTCCATCGTGTGGGTCACCTTGATCGGACTGTTCCTCCTGGGCGCTCCAGGGCTGTTCCGGGTGTCGTTCAGTGTCGCTAACACACTCCTGTGGGTGCTGCCCCCACTGCTAGTGCTAGGCGGCCTGGCTGCGGCGTGGTGGGTCAGGAAAGACGAGCCATCCGCCCAGTAGAAACATACGGCCAGGTTGCTGGACCCTACTTGCCGACCTCCCAGACGTCACCTCTCACTGTATACGTACCCTGACCCCACCTGTACCATGTGCCATACCTGGTGAACGTAACCTCAGGCGAGTAGTAGCCCCTGTCAATGTCTGCCTGTGTGATTGTGTGGTAAAGCACCCCGGCTAGTGTCTTCGTCTCTCCGGTACCCACGTAACCCCACCTGGCTTTGGCTCGCTTGTCAGTCAGGTCTCCGCTCGTGTAGGTGAACGCTGCTGGCTGCCCAGTGTTCTTGATGGTGAGAGTGTAGTACATGCGCTCACCCACCTTTTTTGCGTGGGTGCTGTAGTCTGGTGTAAGCCGGATCTGGGCTCCCTGCCTCAACTGGTCGCGGCGCGGGTGAGGTTTCAGGTAGTTGGCGCGTTCTGTTTGAGGGTTCCTTGAGGGTGTTGGGCTAGCGGGCTTCTCCGTGGTCGGCTTGCTGGGTGCTGCCGACTGCCCGCCCTCTGGTTCGCCCTGGTCTCCATTGGGTAGAGCCTTGATGTCACTGGTGCGGGCGTTACTACTGGTGGATGCAAACCCCTGGTAGTAGTTCAGTAATGCGCCACGGTCCACCACCACATTCGGTTTCAGGGCTCTTCCGGTAGGGTCGATAGCCTTGGCTACATGGGGCGGGAGCCCACGGCCAGTGCGCACCTGAGTCCTGTCTGCCAGCCGGTAGTCGCTGCTCTTGTAGTCGGTGATGTTTCTCGCCTGGTTTCGGTAGAAGCCGCTGCCACCACGCGCCCTCATGATGTCGCTAGCGTACGCCTCCCGACCGTCAATGGTTTTGGTGACGTTCGAGTTGCTGGTGAAGTCGCTGACCTTTTGGGCGTTGAAACTGACGCTATTGCCGTTACCTGGGGCGTAGTGCCAGTGCAGCGTGTACGGCTCGCTTTGGGTGCTGGCGCGAACATAAGTATTGTTGTCGATTCCGGAGATCATCTGGTTCGCGTAGATCTTGGAGCCGTCCCAGTTGGTGTGTCCGGTGACTCTGAGCATGAGCAGGTGACGCCACTTGTCCCGGGAGAGTTGCTTCGTCTGTTTGTTGGAGATGATGTTGTTGTAGACCTTGGTGTCGGTCGTGTCCCAGGACAGTCCCTTGGCAACGGACCATGACTCCGGGTACTGGCAGGAGCCGTCAGTGTTGCGGGCGTTGCACCCTTTCGTGCGGTCGTCCTCCTGGATCACTATGGGGTCCAAGGTGCCGTCAATGGTGTTGTTGTAGAGGTCGTCCCTGTCGCTACCTGAGATGAGCACACCCATGTTGGACGCCTCAATAATGTTGGAGGCGATCACGTTATGGCTGGACACCTCATCCATGATGGCGGCCCGCCCGACATTGGTGAAGAAGTTGTTGACTATGGCAGAGTTCATGACGCCTTCGTCGAACCAGACCCCGTTGAGCCTGTACGGTGAGTTCACGTTCGGGTCAGAGTTGTCATAGCCGACACTGGAGTAGTCGTGTGTGTTGTAGGCGTACCGGATCCGTTCAGAGTGGGTGATCTTCGTGTCCCCCAGGGTGCAGTATGCTCCGCAGTTTGAGGTGATGAACCCGGCCTGGTTGTTGCTTGACCACGTGTTGTATTCAACAGTGACGTCACTGGCGCGGTTGATGCCAAATCCTCCGCCACCGTTACCTGTGAACTGGTTGTGGTGCACGTTGGAGCCGTTCGATGAACTCAGTGCTAAGGCGGTCGCGGCAGTGGACTGGGTGAACGTGTTGTCGTGGATGTGGTTACGCTGACCAACAACAAACACCATGGCTCCACCCACAAGGGAATCGATCTCTGGGTCGCGGTAGTTCCACGACTGGAGGGGTGCATACTTCTCTACCCTGAACCCAGATAGTTCTACGTCGTTGCCAGTGATGGTCAGGGTACGCGAGTGAGATACGACTTCCACCGTGTGCCCCGCCGGGTTGACGCCGATGTGGACGCTGGTGCCACGATGCGGTTTCACGTTATAACCGGACGTGTTGTTGTTCGGGGTCTTCGTGGTGATTGGATCACTGTCGGCCACATAGAATGACCCAGCGTCCACCTCTCCCAGTGAAAGCACCTGGCGGAGGGGTTTGCCATCCACGTAAACCTGCTCAGGGTGCGCGGCCAGACCTTCTCTCCTTGGGTCTGAGTTCACTGTGCACACGGTGCAGTGTCTCACCTGATTGTCGGCCCTGTAGGTGCGGCCGTCCTGCACCCAGTTGGTGGGCACCTCCGCGCCGGACAGGACCGCCTGCTCACCGGCCTTCGCGTGCAGGTTCACAGTCTTGGTCGCCCACAACTCACCCTCACGGTAGGTTCCTCCCTCCACAGTGATGTCAGCACCATCCTTGGCTGTTTTCAGGGCGGTGCGGATCGTCCTGTATGGGTGGGTCTGGCTGCCGTCCCCAGCGTCGTTCCCTCTGGATGCGGATACGTGGATTTGCTGGGTGGGTTCACCCTGTGCCGTTGGCGACAGTGCTGTGAGACCAGTGATTATTGTGGATGCTGCGGCTATGATCCCTACCGCGGTTTTGTAGACACCTTTGTTCATACTGCATAAATCCCTTTTACTGGAAAGCGCCCATAAAATACAGAGCGCTTATCTCGTTTCAGTAAACGGCACAAATATCAATAACCTAAAACGTGAGATGGACGCACCCACAAACAGTATTCAATGACGCTACTTTAGTGGAAAAGTCACGCAGAAACCTAGCGTAAATAGTAGTCACGCACCCTGGTGTGGGCTAGTCCGCCGACATAGCGCATGAGCATGAGACGCACATCACCTTGACACGTGCTAAGAGCCCGTGATATGGTTCGCACCATGCCAAAATATGCAAGTAAATACGCGAAGAAAAACCGAAACATGAGGAACGTTGGCTGCCCGACACGCCCGCGCACCAGCCGTGCAAGCGGAATCGCCCTTTCTGACGTGGATGGGACCATCATCAAAGGATCTCTTGTCCTGAGGCACGCATGCCTACTCCATGACTCCGGTATTATCAACCTGGGCAACCTGCCAGATCAGTGGCGGCGAGACCAGAAGAATGAGACCCTGATCCAGGACCTCGCTGAGGCATACCGTGAAGGCATCATCGGCAAGACGGAGTCTGACATCATGGCTGACGAGTATGTCAAGTTCATTGCCAGCAACCCCGCCAATTTCTACACCACCCTATACAGGCTTCGCCTCATGCGCAACAGAGGTACCAGGGTGGTCCTTGTCAGCGGTTCTCCCTCATTTCTTGTAGACAAACTCGGTGCACGGTTCGGGTTTGACACCGCCGCCACCAGGTATCTCACAAACTCCCAGGGTCGCTTTACCGGCGAGTACCGTGGCATGTTCACCAGCGAGTCCAAGCGGGCCTACCTGAAGGGGCTGCACCTGGAACGCTACCCCTCAGTCGTAGCGTTCGGTGACACCCGCAGTGATGTCCCCCTGCTGGAGTGCGCGAATTGGCGGATCCTTGTGGATCCCAACGCTGACACCCACGCGGCAGTCAGCCACATGGTCAACGAGATCGTGCACGACTGATCGCACGCAACTTGTAGGGTGACTTGTGGGAGATTCCTCCTCACAAGTCACCTGAACATAACCCCTGGAACAATCTCGTTCCATCATTTTGCTTGTATATAAATGGGGTACAAGTGTGATTGTGACTCAGTAAACATCTTTCTGGTTGGCACTGACAGATGACAGGGTATACACTAGGGCCTGTAACATCCACAAGCCGAGCCAGAAAGCCAGCCCCATGACAACCCTGATCCCTTCCTGTCAGCCCCGCCGCCTTCGCTGGGCGGCCGCCCGCAACAACCCCATACATAAAACAGCCAGCATCACTCTCACCCTACACATGGAGGTGAAGAATGAGAACAACTGGGAAAAGGACGATACCGCCCCCACCCGTTCGTTCACCATCAGGATGGTTGACTATTCCTGCCTCGATGAGCCCAGCATGTTCCGAGACCATGAGGACGCTATGCTGTCAGGAAATCACCTCACCCGCAGCGACATGGAAGAGATCATCTATCCGTGGTGAGCATATGGGCCAGGCAGAGCCCAAGCATAAGCCATTTTGACTTCACTGCCTGAGCGGCAAGTCGTATAGGCAGATACAGATGCAGCAAAGGCGGGTCAGAGAGATCAACCGCACTCTCTGACCCGCCTTTGCTCTATGTGGTTATCAAGGGAGATTGGGGTCACTGCCCCTCATGGCGACCACGGATCGGAGGAATAGATCCAGCCACCTGACGGAGGAACTGATCGCCGACACGCAGAAGCACACCGACAGGCACAATCACACCATTGCCGGTGGCGTGTGCGCCCTCAACCGCGCTGACAGCCTCCAGGTCGCTGTTACTCAGCGTCATCAGGGCCTCGCCATCAACAGTGTGGCCCTCCTCGTCCCGCAGTACCTCTGAGACTGTGACGCGAGACTTGTCCTTGAAAAAGTGTAGAGTCGCGTCCTTCCCCAACTTGTCAGCATTAATGTGGTCCTGAACCTTACGGACAGTTCTCAGCACGGACGCCCACGCCTCAACCCTGAGCACAGCATCTTCAAGGAACACCTCGCTCTCGGACAGCATGGTGATAACACCAAGACGGTTATCAACCTTGACATCCTTGAAGGCTGACTCGATCTCATTAAGGATCCGCACGATCTCATCGTCGCGCTTGTTCAGGAACCCCTGGTTGAAGATTGCGACGAACGTCTCTGGGTCCTTGAAGAATGGGTGGTTGCTCATCTCCTGACGCAACTTGTTCGCGGCATCCTGGTTGTAAGGGATGAAAGGCACTGCTATCTCCATCTGTGAAGGCACTGAAACTCGTTTATGTGGCGAATATCGACGACCATAACGTAACTTTCACAGAGCGACCAGCACCCTATGTGGGGGTCATTGCTGTAGGGTCTTGCGCACCGGTGTGGCCTGTGCTATGCTCTGCACCATCTAGCAGACCAGGAACCCCATGGGCCAGCCAGGATCTAAGGAGGTCGGGTCTAGTATACGCTCGCCCTGCAACTGGTGAGTGAACAGGAGAGAGGTGCAGATGACTGGCATAAGAGCAGGTGCCATGGCCGCTGCCGTCGGCCTAGGGGTGACTGCACTGTCCCCAGTGGCTTCAGCGGACGTCAACCAGATCATTAAGGACGCCAACGACAACGTGAGTAGATACGTCGTCTACCGGCAGAATGACGCAAAACTGTCCTTCGGTAACGACATTGGTGCGAACTTCTCAGGCACAGACGTCTTTCTGACTGTAGTCAAGGAGAACGACCTGGGTGGCGCAGACCCGCAGACCGCGACTAAAGCGATCCTTAACGCTAACTCCAGTCGAGACACGGTTATCATGGTCGTCAAGCAGAACAACGGCACAGACAAGATTGTCGCCTCATCCAACCTGGAAGGCTTTGCCAACGCTGTCACCACCATCACTGGCACTGAGGTCAAGGACGCCGGAGACACCCTGTACAACTCGTCCGGCAGGATCCTCGCCCGCTACAAGAGCCTCGGCGGGGATGTCTCTGGGAAAAGTGTTGGCGTACTCAACCAGTACAACAGCACCGTATCCAGCAGCATTGACAAGGCTGTCAACGCACAGGACAAGTACACTGTGTACAAGATGGACGGCACCACACTGGACCGGGGTCAAGAGGTTGCTGACGCTCTTGGAAACTCCGACGTGAAGGTGACCGTCGTCCCCCAGAACGCAGCCCCAGACGACACGGCAGCGTCCATCGCTGAGCGTATCGCCAGCAACAGTAGCCACGCGGCCTCCATCGTCGTCCTTCAAGGCAGGGGCAACGGCAAAGAAACCATCGCTGTCGCATCAAGTAACAAGGAGATGGCCGCGAAACTCGGCTCCATCATCCCGGATAACACTCAGGTTGAGGCCGGTAAGTCTGGTGAATGGCTCATGGGTCACGCCAGCAGTATCACTGGTGCAGTATCCCAGGTTCATGCACAGGCGGCAGCCGCAAAGCAGAAGGCAGACGAGGAGGCGAAAGAATTTCTCAATGGGGTCCTTGAACTTGGGGTCATTCTTGTTGGTATCGTTGCCATTGTCGCCACAGTAGGTGCTGGGGCTAAGGCGGTCGCCGACTGGGCGAGTAAACGTGAAGAATCCAGGAAAGCGGCTGAGGAGGAGGCCGAGAAGGAACGCCTCATCGCTGAGGAAAAAGCCAAGGCGGAGGAGGCTGAACGGGAGCGACTGGGCGGCAAGAGCAAGAAGGTTGACACCCTCCTGACGGCCCTGAAAAAGACCATACCTGACATTGACGCAGCCAACACTATCCTGAAGTCCAGGCTGTCGAAGGTACCGAGGAAGAGCGTGGACGAGAAGGAGCAACTGTCCGAGATCCAGGCGGCGACCGATAACATCCGGGACACCTTGGGACAACTCATCAAAACCGTCAACCGCCTGTACGCCACGGTGCAAGAACAGGGCCAGGAGCAGGAACTCCTCACCATTAACACGGAGATAGAGGATCAACTCACCAGGGTGCTGAACATTGTGGGCAAGAGGGCGCTCCAGAGTTTCGTCAGGAAACCGGAGAACTGGGAGAGCCCAGACAAGAAGGCCCGCGCCGTTGCTGACGTCCTGGAGAAAGTTGTCAAAAAGTTGAACCAGCGTATCGTGAACATCAACGAGTCCGGCACCTTCAACCTTAACGTAGACATGGAGATGCTGAGCAATGACTCATCAGATGACGAGTCAGTGGAGTTGCTGGACCAGATTGGTGACCTCAGTGGCGACACCATGGAGAAGATCTTGAAGGACACGGCAGCCCTGTAAAAGGGAGGGTGTGGTGCTTGACATTACGGTGTGGTGGGTGCTACAATTACGCGCAGAAAGATGGTGTCCTCTAGGTCACGTGAACTTGGTAGGGGCACTGAGGCACAGGAAGAGAATCTTGGAAGGGGTGAAGAAATGAGCGTACTCATAGGTACAACTGTAACCGCTGCTGTCCTTTTCTTCGTGGGTTTGATCGTGGCAGCCTTCTCCGAAGGTAAGGACGATGGCGAGGTTTTAACCGAGGATACTGGTGTGGAGCCGGACAAGATGAAGGAGTGGGTGGAAGAGGCTCGGACAGATTTCTACAATGCTGTCTACGATCTGAAGATCATCTACTGGGACATGATGAAGAATGAGCAGTATCAGGGGAATCAGGACATCAGGAAGGCTGCACAGCAGATCAACGAACTTGGTGAGGCCCTGAGCCTCATGAACGAACAGGCCAAGACATCCCTGAATGGTGGGGACAGGGCAGTCATTTACCGGTTCTACACGAACGCCCTGAAGATGCTGAACCCTCACCTGGACAAGGGGCAGTACGTGGCAAGGATCCTCGACTTCGACACTAAGAAGAAGTACAAGGAACCAGAGAAAGACGTCGCCCGTATCCAGCAGACTATCGACAATATGATCGCCAGAGTCAAGAGGGACACGACCTCCTTCAAGAACTCAGAATCCACAGAGATCAACTTCAACATGAGTGTCCTCGACACACTCGTCCGCGACACCGAGGACAGCAAGATCGAGCAGATCGACGACAGTGACATCCTCAGTCTCGGCCCTGCCACGGACGCAGAGGAACTGACCCCATGGCCCACCACTGAGACCGAGATAGAGACTCGCACTCAGGCCGCTACCATGTAAGCCCAACTCTCAGAGTCTCCTCTCAAAGGGGCACAGACCCAAAGTCATCCTTACCCCTAGATTAATCAGTCAACCCATACCCTAGAAGAACAGCACAAAGGAAAAGAACTATGAGCACAAACACTGACTTTGACGCAGACATCTCTAGTGACCCGGCACTAGCGGCACTGGACTTCGACGACATTGTTATCCCCCAGGCCGACGAGCCCGAGACCGCACCGGCAGTCGTTGAGGTAAAGGACCCTGAAGTTGAGGCCATAAAGGCCCAGCAGAAGGCCGAAAAGCCACAACCCGTCGTCGGCTCCCTGAACCCAGAAGGTGCGAACTCCTCCAGCAACAAACTACACGCAGCAGACAACTTCCTCGGCTCCCTACCCACGGACCAGCAGCAGAAGATCAAGGCAAAAGCCCCCAGCATCACCGACATGATGATCAGTGATGACGCCTACCGGATCGAGTTCGGCCGCCAGGTCATGGAGAAACTAGACACCCTCTCCAAGCGGCTACTGGAGGAGCAGAAGGACATCTCCGTTCCCGAAGCCGAGTCCATCATGAAGAACATCATCCGCGAACTAGACGGCTTCCAGCACAAGTACAACGACCCCGGTAAGATAGCCCAGTTCCTCCAGGCCATGAAGAACAAGGCCCGCGACAGCAAGGAACGCTTCGAGGCCCGCCGCCGCGACATGCAGATCGACGCCATGAACATCTCAGAGAAGATGGAGGAAGCCGTCAGCAAGTTGCAGGATACAGAGACTCGCCTCCGCGAGAACGCCGCCCGAGGCAAGGTGATGCGTGACACCACTGTCGAAACCATGCGTAAGATGGTGCAGGTTCTCGCCACCTTGGAGGAGGTCGTCAACATCGCCAGTGAGCGGGCCGAAAGGATCCGCGCAATCAAGGACACGGCCGAGGTGAACGGCGACGGAGCCCCCGTCATCTTCGATGGGAAGTACTACACCGTTCAAGAGTTTCGAGTCTACTACGAGAAGTATGCTGAGGCCCTGGGTGAGATTCAGCGCACTTGGCTGTCGTGGAGGCAGCAGTTCTTCCTGTCCCGAATGAACATCGAGTCTTCCACCGCGATCATCAACACAAGCCTGAAGACATTGGAAACGTGTCAGATGATCCGTAAGCACGCCGTCCCGGCCGCCCGTCACCAGTTGGTGACCTGGCAACAGGCCCTTGACACTGAGCGTGCCGCGAAAACCAATCAGGCCGTTGTTCAGGACATCAACAAACTCATTTCCAACGCCTTCCAGCAGACCGCCTCCATGGCCGAGTCGGCTGCCGAAATCAACAACGCCACCCTGATCGACCTGAGTACGATTGACGACATCTCCGCCAGCCTCCAGAAGGTATACGACACCCTGGGCAAGCAACAGGAGGCTGGCATCCAGAAGCGCGCCGAGTCCTTCGCTAGGATCAGAAAGGCTGAGGCGGACATTGAGGCGGCCAAGGAGGCCTACCACAACCGTCAGGTGCAGACCGCCTCAATGATCATCAGTGGCCAGGCCCCCACATCGGGAGGCGGATCCTCTCCCATGGAGACCGGAGACGACTTCATTAACTCGCTATGAAGCCCTGACCCAACAGTCCTCCCTTCCTGAGTGCTACCTCGACTCTTCTATCATAGGTCGAGGAGTCAGGTAAGGGACCGCGACCGGGTACACTCTGAAACCATCCGGCGGCCTTTTAACTGCTCATCTGGTTGCCGCATGGGGGACGGTGTGCCCGGTCACGTTTTCGCGTCCTGGAGGGCTGTGAAGGGAACTCCTCTGGTGCGGGATTTGCCTGGGACTGGTGGTACGCGCCTGCAACCCTACCTAGAGTGTTGGTTACCCTACAGGCGTATATCCCGGCCGAAAAACTCCTGAAATCTCATATAGGGTTTAATGCACAGTGCTGCCACCTCAGCCACCAGTGGGGTCCTGATCCGACCAGTGTCCTTGGGGCTCATGCGGCCCACCCTGTAGTCGAGAGTGCGTGTGAGGTTGTCCAAAGACACGAGTTGGAAACCTTGCTTGGGCCACTCTTTCTTGAACTGGACGAACACCTTGTCACTGCTGACACACACGATGCTGTTCACCTTGACGCTTCCACCTAGGTGACGCGACCACAGGTGGGCCGCTTGCCGGGCGTGGACGTTTCCGCCAGGGAAGGTTCTCCCGCCGCGCAGCACGACGCCCTTGTCGTTGACGGTGTATTTGCGTTTACTTTTCCAGGCTTTGGAGTCGATGAGAATGACGTGGCTCCCGATGATGAGAACATGGTCGGTGTCTGGCTTGTCATCATAGCCATCACCGGTTCCAGCGCTTGTAGAGGGTTTCTGCGGTGCGTCTTTGATGTGTACGGAGTCGATGAGTACGGCCGCCGGGTACCTAGTCATCCATTGTCGGATCGCCTTGGAGGCCTTTTGCTCGCCCAAGATGCCGGCCTTGATTGCACCGGGTTTGAAGTTGGAGGTTATGGCGGGGTTGTCGATCTGGTGGGTGAGGGACGCGCCTGCTACCCCGAAGTGTCTGCGTCCGTCTTGGAGTGCCTGGTGGACGGCCTGGTGTCTGAGTAGCCGGTTTCCGGTGACTTTGCTGCTCGGGGCTGTGATTTCAACGTCTGTTGTCATGGTTGTGTGGTGGTCACATGAACTCCCTGAGGTGCTTCTCCCCGATTACGCGCCGGAACTCATTGTATGGCTGCACGCATCTTCGCACTATGTGGTAGACGATGTTGGAGTTGATGACGTCCAGGTCTCCCGGCTCTAGTGTGGCGTACTTCTTGTCCAGTAACTTGGTGAACCGGTCGATCTCCACGAGCCGGAATTTGTGGGACTCGTACCAGTTCTTGTCCCATACGGACTTCGCCTTGTCGTTGTTCACGAGGACCAGGCCAACGAAGTTCAGGTCCTCGTCGTCCGGCAGGAGCCCTCCTTCACGGTGGGTCATTCGATCAATGTACTCGCCTGTCATGGGCTGGTTGCCGGGGAAGTGACGTTTAGTCAGGAGGATGGACTTGTGGTCGCTGTCTACCGTGTAAGTCTTGTTCTTCGGCCACCTGAATGTGTCAATAATGATCATCTCGTTACCGAACAGGATGATGTGATCGAAGTCGTGGCCCATGATGAGACCGGTCTCAGGGTCTAGGGCTGGTACGGGCTCATCCATGGGGCGCACTGAGGAGAAGTGGATGCCGTTAGGCTTGTCCTTCAGCCACTCCTCGATGACCTCATAGGTCTCTTTCTCTGCGTCCATCATCTCGCTTGCTGCACCTGTGTCTGCCCCTTCGGCGCTAGTGTACTTGGGGTCGTGCACCTGGTGACTCATGAAACCCCCAGGGGTACCGAACACGCGCTGGCCTTTCACAAGGGCGTCATACACCATGTTAGCGCCCTTGTTATCCCTCAGGTTGTATGGTAATGGAGTGACCCTGATGTTGCTTCTTTTCATCATTCTGCTGCGCTGCTGACTCTCGGGAACCATCCTCTGGCCTGGCCGCATGGGGCACTAGCCTCCTTCTGCTCCCCAATATCCAGGGTTACAGGGTCCGACTGGCAGGTCAGGTCCTTCTGGTACATGAACCACGTCCTCGGGTTCAGGGAGGGTTGAATCGAGTACACGGTGAAGTCAATGACCGGCTCAACCGTGGTCTCACTAGTGTTCTTCACGACCCCAAGGGCAGTACCACCATTGCTGTAGGAGAACTGGGACATGGTGACAGAACTACTGTCCGGCAGTTCCGAGGTGGTCTCTCGGGCGACCGACAGGTAGGAGAACGTGGCAAGCACCCCAAGAATGATCAACACAGGGATCAGCCTGGCGGTGACCTGCACGATACGGGTGGTCATGACGATACGCAGCACATGCTTCTCCATTCCCGGTATCTTCCCCACCCAACCGAGAAGGGTTGCGATCATGCGCTCAAAGACGCCAGTGAACTTCCCGTACAGGCCGGTCACCTTCGACAGGGCAGCACCCATGGGGGACTTGCTGGGTGGGGCATCGGTTGCGTCGCCGCCGCCCTGGCCTTCACCATCACTGCCGCCTCCTGTACTGGCCTCGGTGCCGGGTTTGGGTTCACCGTTTTTCTTGCCGTCTGTGGGACTGCCAGTCAACTCGGATCGCACACTGGAGACGACCTCAGTCACCTTCGCTTTGATGCTCTCAATGATGCCTTTCAGGCCGTCCGTCTTGCTGCCGTCGTCTCCACCACCTGCCTTGGGATTGCTGTTGTCGTCATCGCTGCTGTCCCCTTGGTTGCTGCGGGTGCCTGTTGTGGCCCCACCGAACAGGTCTCCAGCAGGAGGAACATACTCCTCACCCGTGTCGTCACCACCTGACTCGCCATCCAGGTTCTCCCCCCAGTCCTCATCCTCATCGTCGTCCTCATCCAGGCGGGGGTCATGGTAGGGCTCGTCGTCCTCTGGCATCTCCTCGTCGAACCCCCAGTCACCGTCACCATCGAGGCCTCCCCAACCGGCTGATCCTGAGGAGTCCTTCTGCTCGATCTCTGACTTCTTCTGATCGATGAGGGCGTCCAGGTCTATCCCATCTAGAGTATCCTCGTCATCAACATCATAGCCGTCAACACCTGTTTCATCATGGTCCTGGTATCCGCGATCCCAGCCCTCACCGTCACCACCATCAACGCTGTTGTCACCGTCAAGCCTGGCAGTGTCGTAGCCGCCGACTTCGTACTCGTTTGCGTACCTGAGGCCACTGGTAGCATCCTCATCAACGTATCCCCCGGTGTCATCCCCATCGCTGTAGTCGCCGCCACTATACTCAGGGTGATCGTCATGGCTCGGGTGCGGGGCCAGACTGGACAGGTCCCCCAGGTCAGGCAGCCCACCAAACCCACCATCAAGGCCACTGGTAGGCGGTAAGGAGAGCCCCAACTCCTGATCCAGGTCGTCCTCAGGGGTAGCGTACTCCTCGTCCAGGCTGTCGTCATCCAGGAACGGGTTCTCGAACGCCATCAGTGCCCTCTTCCTGACGCCACCGGGTGCGCCCTCAACTCTACGAAACCGACGTAATCATGGCCGGAATATGATGCACCGAATATCTACCGGGGCGCACCTTCACCCCTGCTCCTGTCGAGACGGGAAACACGGGTGCTTGCGTGAACTGGTGAAAGGGTGCAGTCAGGAGTAGGTAACTACCGGCACATACATGCCGAAGTCATAGTTCTCGTGCCCCAGATACTTCTCCAGGATCCTGCTGGCATCCGTACTCGGGGCGACGGTGAGGCCAGTGTCCCTGTACTCCAAGGTGTCCGCGAACGACCTCATGTCCTCCACGCCCGCCTCACTGTCTTTGATGAACTCACCCGGGACCTCTGTGGGCCACCGCCTACCAACCTGATCCTTCACGCGAGGCTCAGTTTCACTTTCATCATGACCGTTGTCATCACCGAGCAGTGATGGCGTTTTACCGCCACCGCCTCCTGTGTCATGGCGACTGCTCTTCTTATTGTTCTTGCGAGTGTCGTCACTGCTACCAGCGGCCGCCTTCTCACGCCTCATGACCTCCAAGGCGTACCGACACCTGTCCTCATCGGACGTCACCGTGCCGTCCCCCGGCCGGTAGTGGGCGATCATGATAGGGGTGCTGCCGGGGGTTTTCTCCGCCAGCATGCGTGGAATCGCAACATACGCCTTCCTGGCCCGATCCACGCCCAGTCGGTCAACGTTAATGCGCACCCGGACCGGCAAGCCCCCGTCATGGGTGAACGTCACCGGCCGGATGCTATCAACCCGCACACTCCCCTGACCGCCACCGAACATCCGACGGTAGGTGACATCCATCACATAAACCATGTTCTGCCTGATCGTCTCCACCACAGGCACGTCTTTCAATGCCTTGGCGACCGTAGACTTAGGCACCTCCATCTCTCCCTTGCAGAACCGTGCCTTAATGTCCTCCATCGCCTCGAACTTCTCCACCCCTGAAATCACCTTAGGGGATAGGCGCACAGAAAGGAACCCGTCACCGTCATCAAGATGCAGGGTACACATCTTCCCCCGCCCGGTCGTCCTCATCTCGATATCAGACACCGCCGCCACCACTCTTGCAGTTCCAGAACCGAACCCGCTGGCCGCTGACGCCACAGCCTTCAATGGGGTAGCACCGAACGGGGACAGGTCAGCGTGATCCATCGGGTGGCTAGACAGGTACAGGCCCACCATGTCAGCCTCCATGCCCAGGCGGTCCGTGTACGAGTAATCCTCCACATCCGGCATCATGAAAATGTCCTCACCAGGAACATCCAATGCAGCCAACAGCGACATACCCTTGGAGGACTCATCCCGACCCACACTCAACAGGGCGGGGATAGCCTCAACAACACGCCTCCGGTTCGGTTCCAGACCATCGAACGCGCCCGCTAAAGCAAGATTCACCAGCACAGTCTTGTTGTTCACCCCAGCGGCCACACACCGGGTCACAGCATCGTAGACCGACGTGAACCGTCCGCCCCTCTCCCGCTCCGCAACAATGAGACGGGCGGTGTCCTCACTGACAGACTTCACACCAGAGATACCGTACAGGATCTCGAACGGCGACTCACCAGAGTAGTCCGGGGCCATTCGCACCTCAGACAGGTTGATGTCCACCGTCCCCATGGTTAGACCCATACGCCTGGCCTCACGCAGATTGTTCAGGGTCTTGTCCCGGTCACTGATAGTCTGCGCCACCAACGCAGACATGAACTCAACCGGGTAGTGGGTTTTCAGATAGGCGGCCTGGTAGGCGTTCATCGCATAGGCGACACTGTGAGAGTTGTGGGACACCAGGCCGTTGGCGATGAAGTTTGCTGGGCCATCATCAGACATTGTAATGTCATACGTCATCTCACGCAGAAGAGAACCGCTCTCTAGAACCTTAGGTGGTCTGATAGACACAATTGGATCGCCGTTCTCAATATGGTGAGTCATGAGAGCAGCATCAATCTCATCTCTATAGTTTTCAGGAGTTAAGTAGACGAACGGGATTTCTTCACCGTACTTGTTGTCCACGAAGTACTGTCGTCCCCTGTTGAGTCCATCCATCTCAAAATATAATCCATTTGCGTAAAAGTCCGCAACGCGCACACTCCCGTTAACACTGATAAACTTAGTGTGCAGATCAAAGTCAACGTCCCTAGCAATAAGGTAGTTGCCAGCCATGGCCTCGCAAATACTATCAGCAAACCTACCATCATTCATCATTGTAACCTTGCCGAAACCAATATACCCCTCCTTTTTCGCGCGGGCAGCCTCAAACGATGTCAAAGTCTTCTTAACCCATTGTTCGTCTTTCCATAAGGAAGCCAACAGGGACTGAAGGCGCTTCCCAGCACGCTCTCCTCTGTCAGGGCGAGTCTCAGACACCATCCTCTGGTGTTTAGATCTATCCTCAAATGACAAAGTAGACTGGTACTCTGTCATCCACTTTCTGGCCCGCTTTCTGTTAGCGTCACTCTTGTTGATTCTTATCATCTGCTCGCTTCTCATAGAGCGAACGCGATCCGAGAATCTTCTAGTCCAGTCAGGATCATGAATGAGTTCAGTACCAACAGATATACCGCCATCTTTAATAGTGGCATACCCGCTAGTGGTGAGCAACCTGTGATCCTCAGTGACTTTGATAGTGCGACCAGACTTGGTTTTAATGGACCATAGCGGTTTCACTCCGGTCTTTGTGATCTCGGCTATCTTGTGAGGGCGTATGGAACCGTCCTCAAACATAGCCAAAATACTCAAGTCAGTATCACCCTTCTCCCACCTGGAATACAAATCTTCGACCGTTACTTTCGTCTTCTCGTCAACTAGTACCTTGGTCTTAGAGTGTAAACACTTATTGAACGCGTACTTGGCGAATGGCTCCAGAATATCCCAGAGTTTATTCATAGCCTCTTCGGAGTACCCGTTGTCAACTCCGCCCTGGATGAATCGCGGCTTCATCTTTGCCATGACGTCAGCCTTCTTCTTGCCCATGGCTTTACGGAGTTTGTCGCCCTCTTGGAGGCTCATGCCCGCGATCCGCTGCGCCAACTGCATGATCTGCTCCTGGTAGACGCAGTTATGGGTGACGAAACCATCCACAAGGTAGGTGTGTGTGTCGTCCACGTCCAGGTCGTAGCAGTCCACGACACCGGCAGCCTCCAAGGCGGTGACGCGATCCCACCTGAGGCGCCCCTGGGAGATGACCCCAACGCTGTCGTGGGTGGTGAGTTCACCGGCCTTCACGAACCCGGAGGGCGTCAGCATCTCATGATCCACGCCGACGGTTGTTTCCCAGCCGTCCCATGTGCGCACTTTGACAACATCCTGCATGCCAGTGTGGATCACCTTGAACACTGGCGAGTGCACTACGTTCCCAGTGTCCGGGTCCCAGGAGGGTGTTCGGCGCCCCTCCGTGAATGACTCAATGGGTACGCGCCTCCCGGTCGTGGAGTCCTCGATCAAGGTTCCTGCTGGTACGCACAACCCATAGGTGCCACCCAGGATCTCCTCCAAGGGTGACCCAACGAAGTCGGGGTGGATTGGCTCAACCGGAGCCAGGTTGTTCTTACGGTCCGCGTACATGGTGTGCGAGTTCATGCCCATCGGACCCGGCCGAGCGACAGCGGTACATGCGGCCAGGTCGTTGAACTCGGTTGGTTTCATGTGCTTCAGCAGGCCTCGCACCATCTCTGACCCGAACTGGAACACCCCAATGGTCTCGCCGTGTTGGAACAGGCGGTACGTGTCCTCATCATCCATCTTTCCGTGAATGATCTCAGTCATGTTCGGGGGCTCCTTACCGGACCTCTGAATGAACTGGACCGTGTGCTGGATCAGGTCAACCGTGTCTAGCCCCAGGAAGTCCATCTTGATCAGGCCTAGCGCCTCACACTCCTGGTACGACCACTGGGTAGTGACTTTCCCGTCCTTGCTGTCTACCATCAGCGGGATCGTGTCAGTCAACGGCTTGTTCGAGATGATCACACCACAGGCGTGCACCCCTGTCCCCTGCACCTTGTTCGCAATAGACCTGGCCCCAATAATGATCGGCAACCACTCAGACCCGGAGGTGGCGGCACGGAAGTCAGCGGCATCCTCATAGTAGTCTGACTTCTCATCATAGATGTCATTGAATGTGATCTTGTGGCCCTCTACCCCCTCAGGCATCATTCCGGCGATACGGTTGGCTTGAGAAAACGGGATACTGTAGATCGTGCACATGCGCTTGAACGCGCTTTTAGCGCCCAGAGTATTGAACGTCACAATATGGGACACGTTGTCATGACCGTACAGGTCAGACACATAGTCATACGCCCTGTCCTTGCTCACTGTAGAGAAGTCGGAGTCAATGTCAGGGGGGCTGCCTGGAGAGATGATCTCCATGCCAACAACCCGCTTCGTAACCTTACTCACTGCAAATACACTCCAACAGGATTGAGCAACCTGGCACTATCATGAGAACGACCCCAGTAGAACCCCTATTGCATTGATGTGCGGAGGCGCACTCGCTGATCAGGGGTGCTAGGAGTGTCAACTACCTGGCATTCTAACAAGGGGCCACCCGGTCAGGCACGTTTCGATACTGGTGCTGACCGGGTGGAACGGATCACCAACCCGCATAGAGAGTCGAGGGCGATGAAGTATCTGGGTCAGGATTCGCGTGCTACTGCTCGACGCCCGTTCTGCTGGTGTGCCCTTGAAGATGAGGTGTTCTGCCACACCTTGTCATACTTGTCGTAGCGGGGCGGCGGAGCGGTCAGAATCCAATGAACCTCCTTGTAGGCCCGCTTCGCGCCACGGAAGATAGGGTTGCGCTCCACTTTCTCCCTCTTGGACTCACCCTGAATGTGTAACGTGTGGTCGTGGTTCAGTCTAAGCGCAACGGTGCTGTTGTCACCCCTCTGGAACTGGATAACCCTGTTTCCGAAACTCTGCTGAATGACCCCTACCACCTTACCGTACCTGAGGTCCACGTCCCCTATCTGTACGGCAGCAGGCCTCTTGTAGACTGTCTTCCCGGGAGTGTTGTAGGCGTCTTTGATGGCCTTTTCTGCCGCGGCCACCTTCTGGGCTGCACCGCGCGCGAAAGCATCCATGCGTCGCTGTCTGCGTACCTGTGCGGGCGTCAGTGGTCGCCTGGCTCTAGCGTCACTCATCATAGAGGCTTGGCGTCGGCTAAGACGGTCACCCTGAGAGTTACCAAGACGACGTACCCGCCCCATGGCCGCTATACGGATCCCCTTGAACATGCCTCTGAAACGTTCTCGCAGCGGAGGCTTACGACCAACACCAGCACCGTCACCAACCATGACCGGGATTCTCGGTGGCTGCTCTACTGGGTGCTCTTGCTGGGGCGGCATCTGGTTCTTGGGGGGCGGAGGGGGTGGAAGCGGGTGGCCGTCTGGGGTGAGTGCATGGTCGGGGGAAGGTAGTGTCTCAGGCTGTGTTTTTGAGGGGGCTCCTTCTGTGTGTGTAGGCGGTATCCCTAGTGCTTGTTCTGCTGCTGTGTCCTGAGACTCGCCCTGCTGTGCTGGTGGCGGAGGGGGTGGTACGGAAAGGTCAAAGTGGCCGGGTGGTGGCGGCACGGGAGGCATGTTGTGAATCGCCTTCATCTGCCGTAAGGCTTCCTGATCTCCTCCGTCGGCTATCTTCTTCTTCAAGGATGCGATCACGGCCTCACGGTTCCTGTACTGGATCATCCTCTTTTGGAAGTCGTGATCCCTCTCCAGTACGTCCACCATGGCTTCGGCGGCTGCTCTGTGTTGCTCAGGGTTTGTTCCTTGGGTGTCCAGTTCCCCGAACTTCTCTACCATCTGCTCACGCCACACCTGCTGAGCCTTGTCGAAAGTCCCATAGTGCTTGCCGCCCGCCTGGGCGTATGGGCACTCCCGGATCTCGGCCTCACAGAACATCGGCCCTTGCGGTGCGATGTGGTATTTCGTTGCGCCTGCCATGTTCTGTCATCGCCTCCGAGGTACTGGTGAGTGGTTTACCGGCTATACACCCAGTTTTTCTAACAGGTGGACGCGAAGAGACAGGAAGTTGTTCACGAACTCGATCAGTGAGGGCTCCTCGATCTCATAGATTGCGGGATCCTCATCACCGGTTGTGGCGTCGTCCTCGATAAGTACCTTGAGGTTTGCTGCGATATGGAATGTGCGCCCGAGCACGTCCACGACAACCCCATAGAAGGCATCCTGATTACCCTTCGGGGAAAACAAAACCGTGATGTCATCCAGGTAGTAGGCGACCAGGTTGGTGTCGCTAATCGTCACAGGATTCACCTTGTCACGAACGATACTTGCTAGGGACGCTACATTGCTTTTACTGGCCTTCATCTCACCACATCTTCCTGCTTACGTCTTTTGAGAGTAGGCGCCTGGCTCTTGCTTGTGGCGGGAATATCACGGCAGGACGGCAAGTTTTTCGCCTTCCGGCCAGCATGCGTCTACCTGTGCGACAGGACTTTACGGAGGACAGAGAGGCGCCCGCGAGCATTTACCAGTGCAGGAGGAAGTACTACTGAGTGAACGTCAGCCGATCCGCTCCGCATAGGCGTGAAGGATCTGGTCGCCCACACAGGTCTGAAACGCGAAGGCACCGTGCACCTGCTGGTAGTCAGTCGTGTACTGCATCCAGTGCGTGCGGGTCACCCGATACAGGCCCGCCCCATTTCCAGTCACCTTGACGACAGTGCCGGGACGGAAGTTCGCTATAACACCGGCAGGCCCGTAGTTGTGGCCCGCAATGATACTGAAGTTTGGGGCATAGTACACATACGACAGTGACATAGAGTTGACTGCTGCCTGTGCGCAGTCCCATCCACCACCGCAGTAGCCAGGCACGTCTAGTGCATAGTCATAGCCTGAGTCTTGTTGCTGAGGCGTATTGCCCTGACTACCTTCTGCCGTGTTGCCGCCCTGTTGTACTGCGGCGTCCGCATTGGGGGTGGCATCTGGGGCGCTACTTGGTGAGTTTGTTACGCCACCGCTTGAAGGTGCGGGCGATGCTGTATCCGGGGTGCCATTGGGGTCTGGTCCCCCTGAACTGGTTGGATCATTGTTGACGCTGGTGTCTTCCCTCGGGGCGATAGCGTCAACACGTGTTGTCTCCTTGGGTGGCGCCCAATCCGCGATCTTGGTGATACGCACATGCCCGCCCGCCCTATTTGTGTCAGGCTCCAAGATCGTGCGGCCAGCGGCCACCTCGCTCTTGACACTGTTCGGGTACATGCTGACTGCGGCCACGCCAGCAGACAAGCACAACCCCGACACGCTGACAGCAGAAATGGCAGCCATAGCAACCTGCCTGGTTGAGAGGGGAAGCATCATCACTCCTGGTTGAGACATCAATGACTGGATGCAGGATAGCAGACATATGTCAATGACAGCAAAAGCACCCAGATGATATGCATCACACTGGGCGCACGGGAGGACTCTCCTGCCTTAGATCATCCTCGTCTATCACGGAACATGGCTTGCTGTTCCGTGAACCATGCCTGATTGCCTGCCCTTACGGCTCGGTGGGCGCGGTAGGTCAGGATTTTCTCGATGATCCTCAAAATAATCATACGGGCCATACTACACCAGTCGCCTTCTGCCCGTCAATCATTTTCGCGTTACCGGCCGGTCACTCGTCTGCGCTTCCTGGACCTCATCAGCAGGCGATGTTCGTCCAAGACGTCCCCGTCAGTAGATTCAAGACTACTCACGCAGTTCACCTCATGATGCTTCCGCAACCTAGCGACAAGGCCGTCACAATCCGCGTCAGAGGCCGACACATCCTGACGCGCTCGCCTCCTAGATATGACAGCAAAGACCGTATACGACACACAGGCTACGCCAGCAACGGCAGAAAATAATAGCAGATACGACACGGATGTAACCTCATCAATAAGAGGGTCTAAAATAATACATGGTTGATTCATGTGGGCGGCGAATATCACTTCACCTAGCAGCACTTCCTACAGAAATCTGAGTGCCGCCGCCACGATGGTACTACATGATCCCAACTATAGCCCCGCTACCTCCAGATGTCAAACCCACACTTAACCAAACCAGCACCAAGCCAAGTGAAGATCAGCCGAAAAGAACGCCAGCAGGTGGGGTGTCACCCGTAGTAGTCGCTCCACTCCTTCTGGCTCATCTCGCCCGGTACGCGCACATTAGAGATCACAGTCTGATCCACCCCCTCATACTGGCCGTGCTTCTTCACCTTCGCAGACCCCAACGTGATGTCCTCACCTTCCTTGACCCTGATGGGACGGGACGCGAACCATGTGACCTGGTGACCCTCCTCGTCCCGGAGAGTTACGACAGATTTCCTGATCGAGTTGCCATGGTAGTCGTACCCGTCAACGATGCGGTTGTGGACCACCCGCATCTGCCTCCCCTTCAAGTTGTCCCCAACGTTAGCAGCGTAACCAGGAGTCCAGGACTTCAGTTCCTCCTCCTTGTGCTTCTTCTTCTCAGCGTCTCGCCTGTTCTTGGCGTCAATAGCGACAGCGGACACCAGCATCCCGAGGTGCTTCTTATGGATGTACTTACCTGACGCCAGTGTGCGCATGTTCTCACAGTAGTCGCTGTCCCCTTTCACGTTGCGAGCCTGCTCAAGAACCTCGTCCACCCGGCCAGACCGAATGTACTCCTCAGCCTTCTGTGCGACCTTGGCGGACCAGCGTTCATTGTCTTTCCCGTACATGGCCTGATACACAAGATCTCTGGTGGTGTCCTTGTACCTGGAGTCACGTTCCCACATGGACTTGGATACGAAGTGGCGGCCATTCTCAGACAGGGCGAGCGCATAGGCGATAGCGCTCTTGTTGTCAATGTCAAGACCCCCGTATCCGCGGTTGCTGCGATCCAGTTTGTTCATGGGGTTCGTGCCGACAGCCCACAGGCCCTCCGGTTTCACCCCCAGGTATGCTTTCATGCATGTAGACCCGACCTGGAGCCTGTTGCCTTCCTTGTCCTCCACAAGGTAGGTTTTGGAGCGTCGCATGTTCTTTCCGCAGTGCTCACAGATTTGCTTCTCAGGCCTCCACCCACCTAGTTCTTCACTTCCGCGCACTACCAGCCCACTGTCCGACTTATCGACAACTGCGAGGAACCGGTACCCGGAGTAGGATATGGACGGGTGGTTCAGTCGCAGAGCCACATAGTTGCGGTGCTCCTTAAAGCCGCGGTCGTTGACAGTCGTGTACGAGAATGGAGTCTCCTCCAGGATCTTGAAGCGTTCACTGATACCAGCCCGCTCCAGGCGCTTGTTGGCCCGGTCGATTAGTTTCCTGGCATCCTCTACGGCACCGGCGGGGATGGTGAACGTGTCTGGCCCGTCGTGCTCCTCGAACGCTCGCTGATCCAGGGCCTCGATCCGGGCCTCCTCATCATCATGAGCCTGTACCTGCTGATCATCCTGACTGGGTTGCGTGTCGTCACCCACGTTAGCGTCTGCCTGCCCAGCGTCGCTGGTGTCCTCATCACCTGAGTTGTCCTGCACCTGCTTGACATCTTGGACGCCCTCGGTAGTGTCATCTTCTGGCCCGTAGACGGCTTCACGCCCCAGTGTGCTCACCCATCCGTCAATGATGGCCTGATACTCCTCGTATCCCCTCTGAGCGGCCTCCTTGGTCTCATAGTGCGGGGTACCTTCACCGAAATCGCACTTGATCTCCGCTTTACACCTGCCGGTCTGACCCGTATCCGGGTTGAAGTGCCACCTGACTGTCGCCATCGTGAAAGAACCTCCGCGCCCACACACACTTGCGGGGCATGATGCTATGGGGTGTTTTCTCCTGTTCTCACACGTTTTCTAAACAAGGAGTAGTAGGCGTCACGTGTGGTGTGCCCAGTGGATGGTGCAGGTAAGAGAGCGGGAAGGATGGCAAGGGGACGCTCTGGTGTTCGCTGGAACGGAGGTGACACAGATCCTGGTTCACTTCTGGAACCAGTTCACCTCGCCTGAGTCCAGATCCAGGACCAGCAGAGGTTTGCCGGACTCTCTGGCCTTGCGGACAGTGGATGCCGTACCGCCCCTCTTCTTGCTCGGGCACCATGCTGCCACCATCAGGTCACAGTCCGCCAGCATCGCCTCATTACGCACATGGTAAAGGTGGTTCGAGTACGAATGACCAAACACACGCACCATGGCCGCTTGACTCAGCAACTCATGGTAGGCTGCCTGATCCGTGTGCGTCCACTTGGCCTCCTGACCCGTGAATGGCACATAAGCGTGCAGGTCCAGGCCGTGTGAGACCGCCAGGTGAGCCCAGATCATGTCAGCACCCAGTGCCATGCCAGAGATCAGGGTAGTAGTGCCGTACCAGCGGGCCAACGTTCTCACAACGAGCGGCAGCCCAGCATCCATGTTTCGTCGCTGCGTCTCGCTCAAGTTGAAAACCCTGTGCCCAGTCAAGGCCGCCTTCGGATACTGACGCCTGCTGGTAGTCATGGCCCCGCTCACCCTACCTTCTGCGTGCCCTGTGACTGGGTGTTGAGAACATCTGGGGTGTACGTGAGCAGCAGCCTGTCCCGCACCTGCTCTCCGCTCGTGTCCTGACCATGAAGTTGAAAACGCCTGAGCATGGAACCGCCCAGTGCCACCTCGACCTCCGCTTCAAACAAGCCATCTGGGAACGTCAACGGGATACGTCTCGCACCACTCTTCTTTGACCCGTCAATCGACAAGGCGACACGGACCCCACGACTGGCAGCATCCTGAATCCTGTCAACCAGTTCCTCAAACCTGAACTCTTGCGCACCATACAGGATCTTCTGACTATCAACATAGGGCGGGTCACAGTAGATCAGATCCCCGGCCCGCGCCCGCTCGAACGCATACTCATAACCGGCACACACAAAAGACACACCCTTGACGCGCTCGCACCACTGGTAGACGCGACCCCTGAAAGACTCCGTTGAGATCGGCGTGTGCGACCCGACAGGCGTAGACATGTGACCATCGCTCTTCCTAAAACGGATCACCCCACCATAGCATGCACGACTCAAATACAGGAAGTCGCCACCCCGCCGGTGCTGGTTGAACTCGGTGCGGGCCTCCTCGTACACCTCACGAGGGTCACGCCCCATCTCGATCTGAGAGCGCCACCTGTCATAGGCAGCCACCAGCCCCTCTGGGTCATCCGCTACAGCCTGCCAGATGTCAATCAATGGCTCCAGCACATCTGACGCCACCCCATGATCGGGTGCGACACCCCCAAGGACAGCACCAGAACCCAGGAACGGCTCAAAATAGGTGCCGAACCTATCCGGGAAGTATCTCACAATCTGAGACGCTACCCGTTGCTTATTCCCAACCCACTTCAGCAGTTGAGGGGGAGGACTACCGTGGGGGCCACTGGTACTGGGACGCATAGTCACTTTTTGCTGCCTCGTACTTGTGTCGGAACGCAACCAGGTCACCGATCACATCCCGGCTGATGGATCGTTGACGAATTGTCGGTGACACTGATTGAATGACCATAGCCGATCCCTCCATAAACAGGAAGTCACCGCCGCCGTATTCTACCGCCTGACGCCACTCCTTCAAGGTTGGTAGCGGGCCATCATAGGTGGTGATGATCTCCTTGAGTAGGAGTGCGAAACCGATAGCGTTCTCGTCCTTGTTCTCCAGTGCCTCTGTGATCAGTTCAACCACGTCAGCAGTGGACCCGGTGCGCACCAGGTAGGTTGGGTGAGTGGCCGCGTACATGAGACACATGATCTCGAACGCCGACAAGCCCTCCAACTCCTCCATGCGTGTCAGAAGCCTGTCAACCGTACCCTTGGGGGTGTTCTCAGTAATGAACAGGGCCGACCCAAGATAGTCATGAACCACCTCCGCCCGGGATGCGCCCTTAGGTACGTCCCTGTCTGGGTCGTTGATGAGCGCCATAATGCGGCCATGTGTACTATCCACATTTTCTCCTCTCAGAGTCTCCAGCATTTCACGGATCCTGGACTCACGCACCATGGGGTCCGTGTCGTGCCCCAGATGCGGGATGATACCAGGTGTGCGACACAGGTCCATGACCTCCCCATGCGTCATGCTGCACATCATCTTCCGGGTCTCAGGGGTTATGTTCCCCCACCAGAACAAGCCGCCCTGGGTTATCGATTGGGTAATCAGGTTTGTGTTGGGGCTAATGGACACGTACCGGCGTCGCAGCGCCTCCAGGATGCTGTCACGATTCTTAGGGACGAATCGGCCGAAAGTCTGTTTTCGGTCGTCCACGTAGTAGCCGATCAGGAACCTGCTGTAGGCGACCAGCATCAGAAACACCTCACCATACCAGTACGTTCTACTGGTTGTGGTGACAGATCTGAGCGTATGGGCGACAAGATTCCCCAAATGGTATGAATCACCACGACTATACGCGCGGATCAGGGCGTACTCCCAGGCGACATCACCCATCCACAGGCTGTAGTACTCCTTGAAAGACTTCTCCACCATCCTCAGGTCCACGCCAGGGATCGGGCCAGGCACCATGCGCACACCAGCAACGTCTACCCAATTACCGCCACGAGGCGAGAATACGCCAGCATAATCAGCCAACTCAGGAGACAGCACATAAACACCAGGGCCAAGACCCTCCAACAGGGCCACCTCATCACCGGTCAGGTCATACAGGCCCATGTTCGTAGACCCATCACGATCAATGCGCACAATCGGGTACTTGCCGAAACGATGAGTCACCATACACCACTCCCATTCGTGCTTCCTGTGCTACTGCTGGATTCTGATTCGAGACTGTTCTACTGTAGTCTGACATTGTTTCCTTATCTTGGCATGTATAGTACGCTTCACTGATCCTGTGTTATAATACACGCATATCATCAACCAGTCAAGTCTTTGAGGGGAGGCTCACCAAGAGTGCCTGGATCTGTAGTGTCGCGCACGTATCCTCGTAGACCGTATGCTGCGTTCAGCAAGACTGGTGAGCCTCTGGAACTTGATGAGGTTCTGGACGGCATCAGGCAGGATGCTGAACTGGTCGCTCACTACTCTCTAAAGGAGATGACGGAGCAGAACCTCGCTCTAGTGACCTACTTCGACAGACTTAAACCATCAGGTGCAGGATATATGATGGGCCTGTTCCTGCCTGTTGAGGTGAAGAAGCGGTTCAGGAGCGGTGCCTCACGGTTGGAGATGTTGTTTCGTGAGCGAGTAGTCTCGACACTGAGATCCTGGGCTGCCAGGTCTGGGGTCGTTAACCAAACCTATAGTGGCTACGTCTCGTCTGGGTGGAAGAGAACAGTCAGGGACTCCAAGCCTGAGTCACTGGATTCGAGACTGTCGCTTTCTGCAACAAACAACCAGTACAGGCGGATGCATGTTCAGGAAGACAAGATTGTTCTAGATTTAGTCGTTCAAGGTCAGTGGGTGACTCTGCATTTTCCGACACCACCTCAGTTGTTGGAGGGTGGTTGTGAGCCGGGCGTGCCAGACATCTGGATCGATGATCAGAATCGCGTGATGTTCGGGTTTCATGGCAAGACTAACCCTGGCCGCCCAGAGTTCTCTAGTCGCTATGTTGTTGGTGTGGATGTTGGTGTGACGAACCCGGCCGCTTACGTGGTGTGGGACACTGAGAAGAAAGAGGTTGTTGAAAGATCTCTGCTCGGTTGGAGAGCACGGTCACTGAGCAACAAGATCAAGCGGACACAGACTCAAGTTTCCTCCTTGCAGAGGAAGAATCGTTCTGAGGAAGCGGTTTCTCATAGGACACACTTGTCTAACCGGCGTAAGGAACTGAGTATTCTCATTGCTCAGGAGGTCGCCGATGCAGCATGGCGTTACGGAAACGCCCTGGTAGTGTTTGAGGATCTGAGCCATATCAGTAACACGATGATGTTCGGGCGTTGGTTTCGTGGTGAGGTGCTAAGGCGTACTCGGGACATGGTTGAGGCTGACGGCGGTAGGGTCCTCAAAGTCAATGCGGCGTACACGTCCAGGAAGTGCCATGTCTGTCAGTCGGATCTGGATATGAGTGACTATAGCAGTCCGGTGTGTGATACATGCGGTATTACCCATCACCGGGACGTCAATGCTGCGGCGAACATCGCTCAGCGAGCGAATGTCAAGAAAGCGTGCCAGACCAGAAACAAACATGCCACGAAGACCAAGCGTATTCGTCGCTCCAAGTGCCGGATAAAACCACTGAAGCACCCTGGCACGAAGAACCGTCCAACCCCTAAAGCACCACAGAACCAGATAAGGAATCACACCGCCACAACACCCACGAGGGAGGTGAGTGTGAGAAAGTGCCCCGCAGACACTAGGGTTTCTGCGGTGGACCACGCTACGTGGTTACAGACAACCAGCGGCACGACAATTCCGGAGGAAGACCTATCTACTGGGAATGCAGTAGATGTGGTTTATACTAAGGAGTAGTCATACGCTCGGGAACCTGGATCTGATGGCCTCAACAGCCTCAGCCCGACCCAGCCTGACCCCCTCATCACTGTTCAGGAACCGCATTACCTCACCCAGACGACGCCCAGGGGTTAGGTCGAACAATCGCATCACGTCATGACCATCCAGTGCTGGCCTAGCCTCCTGACGCTCATCAGCAGCCTTCACTCGGGCCATGGCGGCCTCCAGCCTGTCAATCGTGCGACGTATCTTGGCTCGACGCTTCGGATTCTTGGAGGTGATGTCACTGCGGTACAGGATAAACAGGCGACGCACCTGCTCCTCATCCTCTGGCAGGTCACGCATGAACCGGCGCACAGCAGAGTCAGACCACGCCCCTCGACCGGATTCTCGGAATCCGTGGGACCGCATGTGCAGGCGCACCAGTTCTTTCACCTGCCCAACCTCACGGGTACTAAACCCCTGCCCTGCAAGCACCTTGGGGATCATGCGCGCACCCACGAACTCATGATGGGTGAACGACACGTGCCCGTCAGGGGTGATGAGTCGGGTGGCGGGCTTACCAATGTCGTGCAGCAGGGCGGCAGCACGCAGAACAACATCCATTCCATGAGCCTCCATGCGGATAGCGTTAGCGAGTACCTTGATGGAATGGTTGAGCACGTCCTTGTGCAACCCCTGTGTGTCGTGCATCCTGAGGTCAGCCAGGTGCGGGCTGACACGGTGGATGGTGTGTCTCTCTACCTGGCGTGACAGAAACGCCACAGGATCCCTACCCTCCAGGGCCTCCCGGAGGGTCACATTCTTGACTCTCTGATGGCTTGGTACTCGTTTACGTCTCATACGGGTCATTGTAGGTCACGCTGTGGGGGTAGAGCAAGCCGGGCAGCAGGGTTTTTCTGCCTGCTGCCCGGCTTCTTGTGTCGCGTTAATCACATGGAGACGCTACATGGCCCCACACAAGGGTGTCACCTTGCTTCACCAGTCAATGTCGGTTGTTTCTTTCTTCAGGGCGTCCATCTGCTCCCTGAAGGTTTTAGCGTCACCACGACGGAGTGCGTCAATGAGGGCCGGTGCCCGATTCTTTAATGCGTGACGGTCCTTGGGTGACGACTCCCAGATTCGTTCCACCTCATGGTTCCAGTCACCGAAACTATCCGGTACACGCTCCCCATCTGGCCCTTCATGGAACGTGGTCCGTACCGGTGGTTCAGTGGAGAACCGCCCCGACTGTACCCTGTCTGCTGCTTCTGCTCTTAGCCCAGCCTCCCTGCTCGTGGACTCGTCGCTCAGGTACCTGGTAGCGACCTTGTCAACATGGTCATGCATCTCCTTGAAAAGGATGTCCTTGTGTCTGGGGTTGTCACTGGCGAGCATGTGCAGGTATATGTCAGAGCGCCCCTCCCACACCCTGGGGATACCCAGTTCTCGACACTGTGCAGTGTGCCATCCGACACTGTTGTACATGTCCTCAGAGGAGAATCCCTCATGGGAGGGCAGTTCAGCGGTGTTGTATAGGCGGACCTTGTTGTCACCTATTGCCTTGGCCTGGTAGCCGAGGTTGTGTGCCCATTCTGCCACGTCGTCACTGTCGTCGTCCACAGTGATGTCGGCATAGTCGTAGCGCCCCTCCTTGATCGATTTCATGCTACTGTCCCAGGCGTCCACGATCTGCCAGTCGTTCTTGCCCCTGAAGTCGAATCCTCCTGGGACTGGGATGCCATCACTGGGTTTAGTGGACTGCTGGGAGGTAGTGGGGAACATGCTGTCTGGGTGTTGTCTGGCTGCGGATATCTCTGCGGCATGCTCCGGGTTCTCCGCCCAGATATGCTCAGCGGGTTCCCCATTGGGGCCTTTCTTCGGGCACGCACGTTTATCTGCCCCGCACTCGACCCACTCTCCGCGGTCACTCTGGTGCATCTTCTTCAACGGTTTCGACATGGCGGGCTCCTCCGCTAGGGCTAAAGGCTGTGCGAGTCAAGTTCTCCTGTGGTGTGGAGAAGACTAACCTCGCATTCACAGGATGGTTTCTAACTCACAGATTCCCCGCAGCATGACCTCAGGGCGATATGTGTCAGTCATACTCTTCTTCCTTGGGTTTCTCACCTTCATGGGAGAAAACCTGATGAAGATTAAGTAACTTGTCAATCTCGCAGCGAGATGCCTCAGAGCAATGATCCATGATCACTTGACGGGCCTTCTGACTACCCATGATCTTGATGAAAAAGTCCTGGTTTGTCACACTATGAGACACGAAATTAAAGAACACGTCCCTGGAGCCGTTCTCAAGCGCCCATGCTCCCAGTGAACCGACAAACTCAGTCATCGCATACTTGCGTTCCGTGTCCGCCCTGGCAACATCCTCAATGACATCCTCAATGTCTGCGATAGAGTCACCAAGAATCTCGCGCTCCTCCTTGGTGAACCACATCCCCAGTTCTGCCGACTCGAACGCGATACACACCCCCTCCTTGTCAAGACGGGTACCAACCCCCAGGCGGCACTCTGGGGCAACCTCATAGCACGGGGTCGTCTTTAACCGATTCAGTAGGGCATCATTGTCCATAGAGGCCCACCCATTATTTGCGGCAGTATCCAGGATACCCCGGTCGATGACCTGGCGCCTGAGGGAATTATGCACGGCGGCGAGTACCTTAGTGGTCACCTCAGGTGCCACCCCAGGTCCGGCCTCCCCTCCTTCAGTGGCCCACCGGTCCACGGCCCGGTCAAGATTGGCCTGCTCATCCCTCAACAGGCCCTCGTAACCCTTAGGCTTCATTCTGCGTCCCCGTCCCTGGCTTCAAGGTTGACACCCCTAGCCCCTATCTTGCTTGATTGATGTTTGACCAGATTGCACCATTCCTATCCCAACTCCACTACTGGCATGCTACGACCACAGGAAGTAAGGCGGTTTAGTCAAGTGCCTTTTGCTTGACCGGTTCTTGACTGCGGCACATTATCCTGGCGGTCATGGTGACACATCCCCAATCTTGGCGCCCACTAGACGCCCCCAGGATGTGACTAGTCCCTCACGTACCTTGGTGACGTCATCTGGTGTTCCCAGTAACTCGAACCCGTACAGGACTGGCACCTGAAGTTTTGCCGACAGGAGTCTTCCCGCAACAAGGTAGGCTTCACCGAAGTTGGTGTTGCCGCTGGAGATGACGCCGACGCAGTTACTCCTGCTGGTCTCATCCTTCAAGAACGCCATCACCTGTTTAGGGATCGCATACCTTGGCTCCATCCTGCCACCACCATAGGACGGGGTGATGAGCACATAGGGGGCATCACCGGCCACGTCTGGATCTGATCGGCGCAACGGAAGCCTGACTGCTGGTAGCCCCACTCTTTGAACAAACCGGTGAGTGTTCTCCGTGCTGGAGGAGAAGTAGATGATGCGAGGCCCGTCCGGTAGTGAACTCGCCCTAAGAACTTGCGGGCACGCATCCTGAGTGCAGTCTGGGTCCACTGGTTGTATACTGGGTGCGCTACGGCTGGGAGGATCAGTCATAGGAGGTGCGGTTAGGCGATGGCGGCTACGGCTGACTTGACAGTGGGTTCTGGCGCACGTTTAAGGATCAGAGTCACAGTGCCGTCACTGTCCTGGTCCTCATACCAGACACCAAACGTCTCCCCATACTCAATGGACCCATACAGGGTCAGGTAGTCAACATCTGAGACGTGAACCTTGTACACCTGATTCTGGTCCCCCTCAGCCCGCCAGAAGTCGCCATCGCGGGACTTAAGGCAGATGGTCCTACCAGTCGCCTTGCCATCTGACAATAGTGCGTTTGGCTGTCGTGTCATTTGTGCTTCCCTTTCTCGCCCTTGTGCTTTCGCTTCTCAATACACTGTAAGGGCGACGTCTAGAGATTAATTCTGCTGCCCCATGTACTTACGGGGATGTAAGGACACTATAGCACCAGACCCCACTGTGATGGTAGAGTCTGGTGCTATGGTATTGATCTCACAAGCGGCAAGAGTGAAAAAGACAAAGACGCTGGTTTACCGCATGGCCTAGTTAGATGCTTCCCCGGATCGTGGACATCACATCCGACACCACAAGCATAATAAAGAACAGGAACAAGGGCACAGATGTCACCACCGTCAGAGTGTTCACGATCTTACTGCTCAACGGCCGGTACACCCAGCCGCCACACCCATCACTGCCAGCATCAAGGCGCCCACGCATCGCACACATACCACGCGACACCACCCTGGTGAACCTAGCCCACCCCATGCGCACCAAGTCAACCAACGCAATCAGGATACGACCAGAGTCCAAGGGAAGCATCGGCAGCAGAGCATTCATGACGAATAGGCTCAGGTTCACCAGGCCACTAAACAACACAAGGGTACGAACGCGACCAACCTCACTGAACCCAGACGACGCAGTAGGGCCAGTATTCGCGGCCACATCCCCATACGTCTTCCCTACCGCGATGATGGAGGTGGCCGCGGGCTTACCATCACCCTGCCCGATGATGTTGCGCCATACCGCCGGGATCTGCCCCACAAGGCTTGGGATGGCCTGAACCTGCTGCACACTCACCGCACCCAGCACCTTCGCTGACTCTGCGACACCGAGCCGACGGGTCTCCGTCTTCACAGTCAACCCGATAGTGCCTCCCTCGACGCGAGCCATCTTGTTGAAGTCACGCTCACCGCCCCCATTGGGGAACACGCGGTGTACCGTCACGGGCACCTTCTGGCCATCCGGCACCTCCTGGAGAGCCTGCCTAACCTGTGCCAGCGTGGACACTCGACGCCCGTTGACTGAGGTGATCGTGTCACCCTTGAAGATTCCGGCAGCGTATGCTCCACATGGGGCAACCAGTTGAGTGTGCTCCGCGTCTGTGTGCTCACATACGGTCACGTCCTGCACCGTGGTCGTGGTGGCACGATACGGCTGGCCAACGAGCCCGGCCATGAGGATCACGACCGCAAGCGCAAGGTTCACCAGCGGCCCAGCAATGAACACGAGGATCCGTTTCAGGGGGTGTACGTGAGACAGCAGCATCCTGTCATCCTCACCCTCAGGCCGGGTCGGGTCCTCAATACTGACAAACCCACCCAGGGGGATGGCTTTCAGCCCGTACTCGGTGCCGCCCCGTTTGAACGACCAGATGGTGCGCCCGAACCCAATGAAGAACTTGGGCACATGCAGGCCGCACCATCTGGCAGCAACCATGTGCCCCGCCTCATGAAGGCCGATACTGGCGAGGAGTACGACAATGAAGGCGGCTACGCCCAACAGCCATAGAAGAATAGTGAACATGCGGTACCGCCTTGTGTTTGGCCGGAAGATTGTGTGACTGGAATATTGGCCCAGTATAGAGGATAGAGGGGGCACAGGAACATGACCCCAGACTCAAGAGGGGCGTTCTCCGTGCGCCCAACCTACCATAGAAACCGAGCGCGAATCAACCAGTGTGACAAACACTGTTCTGCTGTCACACTGGTTGAGAGATAGAGGATCCTGATCTGGGAGCCCTGAAAGCGTAATACGCTGGCACGAGAGCGGAATAGATAGGGCCTTCCTGTGAGTGGGGTTAGAGTGTGAACTTGTTACTGCTCCGTTCCGCGATTTTCATAACGGCCCATGACCCGGCCCTGGCGAGCCCCAGTGTGATAGCGACAACCAGCACAAAAACGCCAGAAGATGTGAGAACGTCCATATTTTTCATCTCCGATCTCCTATTTTTGAGATAAGGGGGGTAGTAGCATGTTGAGAGCGGAATAGAAAGAAAAGGTGCAGGGGCCTATGAAGCATGACTCCAGCGTCCTCTACACCTTAACTCAGCGTATTATACCGACCAGACTGTACCCTAGCAGTTCCGGTGTGCGCTCACGTGGTCGATGATGATCGCACCCACTTCAAGGCCGCTTCGAACCCGGCCTCGAAAGCATCCTGCTCCACCATGTCCACCAGGTGATCGCCTCCACGTTCAGGGCCATAGTTCACAGGCTGACGCATATACTCTTCCCTGGCCTCAAACATGACATCACGTTCCGTCAGTGTCATGTCACCGCCCCTTCTTCTCTCTCGTAATCTTATCCTTGATGAGTCTGCCTGCCCGCACGTTTACCTGTGCCCGCTTTGATACAGTGATCTTGTGAGACAGGCCAGGGTAGTGGACGTCATACATAACGCTGGCATGTTTGACCGCCCGTGCCTGCCATCCCTCACTGCTATCGCCAACGGCTTCATGGTACTGGGCCAGGTCTGCTCGTATACGGTCCCGCGCCTCCTGCACCTGAGTGTAACTCATGGTTCGGCCGTCACAGAATGAGAGTCCCATGTTGTCGTCACCCCAGGAAACTAGGGTTCCGGCCTCAAGGGCGTCACGAACCACCTTCACCACAACCCACAGGTACTCCTCGTTCGTGTTGATGTAGAACGACTGTACCTGTTGTGTCCCGTACGGTTCCACCCCCCGCATCTGCTCATTGATGTCAGAGAACCGCAAACCAGCATGAAGCACCAGGGCCACGCCGCCATTCGGGGGGCGCTCAATACTCATCGAAGCATCCTGGGCGTCCAGTGCAGCCAAAAACATGTCTCGGTCGTCTCCGTATCGCGGCGAGATATACCTGACTGTGACGACTGGGCAACCATCCATGAGCGTCCCCACCGTGTATGATGGGAAAGAAGACCCTTCGTTAGAAAGGACCGTCTCATCCTCCTCCTGGAGGCCGCATGTGTCTGCCTGGAAGGTGTGGCGCACATGATCCTGGGATGGCCGCAGAATCCACGGCAGCAAACCCTCAAACATGCTGTCCTCATTGGTGGCACTGGTCACAGGGAATCCTCCCTCTTGCTGGCGGCCCAACCCAGGTGCTTACTGATCTGGGTCACATCCCACTTGGACAGGCCATTCATCGGGTCCGACCGGACAGGTAACAGGCCGGGGCCGAACATGGAAGTGACGTCAGCAGAGTGGGCCCCAGTCAGAACCTCATCGTCAGCCCACGCGACCCGTACCCCCGCCGGAAGGGTGCCGCCACCCAGGTAGTCTCTCATGGCGTCACGTTTAGCGCCCTGGTTCGGACGGTAGGAGACACCCTTGTCGAAGTCTAGCCAGTACTGGGGGTGGTGCGTCTCCAATCCCATGAGACTGACTGGCTTGGCAACATGCTGTTTCCAGGCCGTCAACCAGATCAGCACCGTCCCAGGGTCACCCATGATGCCACTAAGGTCAGACATGAGGTCATCGGACCATTTAACCGGGTACTGCTCGTTGCCGCTCCAGGGGCTCTTGACGTGCACTAAATGGTTCGGCCGGTAAAACCGCTTCTGATTGATGTTGAACCGGGAAGCGAAAGGGTTGATCACGCCATCAAAGTCCAGCACAACCAGGTTGGAAACACCATCGTTGAGTAGGTCACTGAACGATGGGGCGTGCGTGAGTACAGGATCCGTCACTGAGTACGCCCTCCTTCCTTCTTTCTGGCCACATGGTTGCGGCACCGCTTACTATCTCGGATCATAGCAGGATACAGCACCATCAGGCAACAGGACCCAGGTCACACCAAAACAGTGAACCAGAAGGGGTAAGGCGCCAGGTCAGTCGGACTCCAGGATCATACGCAGAATCCCGATTACTGCACTCACCGCCAAACCGATCAGGCACGCCACCAGCACCAGCACCAGCAGAGGCCCATACACCACAGGGATCGGCAGGTACCTCAGGACGGTCGCCCACCACTTGTCACGCTCGAACACATTGAGGTCACGGTTCTGCCGCCTAGCCTTCAAGAAGTCCCACATTGACGACAGGAACAAACAGAGCACCGCTACGGATGCGGTCGCAGCAGCCGCCAGGCCACCCAAACCAACCAGGATAGAGATCCAGTCCATCGACGGGTACTGTGACTGAAGGTATGGGGCAAGTTGCGGCAGAACGATCAGCCACGTCCCCGACAGAAGAAGCCCTACCAGGAGACCAAGGGCGGACGCCCACGGCAGCACCAGGGGACGCTTCACATCCCACCAAGCCTGAGCGAAACCAGGTGTTTCGTTCTTGATGCAGTACCAGGCGACACCAGGATTCGACCTCAGCAGGGTGGCGATAGGTGGACGCACCGCAGCGGAACCGTCCGAGTACGTCAGGACAGTCTTCCCTTTCACCTTCGACGGGACACTGCTGGACGACCCAGTGGAGCCGTTAGACCCACTCGTGAACGGCAGAGAAGACTGAGAGTGATAGCCTCCAGTCGGCGGGGCTCCAGCACTGCTAGAAGCCGTCTGAGGCGCCGACACAGGTGCCTGAGCGTACTGGGTGGGAGGACGGTAGCCAGGATGCGCACCAGTACCACCAGGAGGCTGTGAACGCCCTGGAGGGGTGCTGGAGCCTGCCGGAGTGAGTCTTCTCCTCGTGACGGCCGGTGAGCCCCCACTGCTGGTCGAGTTGAACCCCACCGGAGGAAGCGTTGACTGGCTGATCGCGCCACCAGACGTGACCGCAGCCTGAGCCCTTTGCACCGGAGGCCCCCACGGGTCATTCAAGCCAGCGTCACGGCGAAGACACCAGGGGCACACCGCATGGTCCCGCCCATCCCACCAGTGCGACCCGATACGCGGGCACTGCCTTAACGCGGCCAGCACATCATCGTAGTCTTTCACAAAATCGTGCAGGCTCGGCCGGGCGTCAGGTCTCCCAGTCATTGCTCTAGTGATTGTTCCCATGATGACGCTCGGGACGCACTCACTGGGGATCCGTTGCACCGCCTGGAAGCCTGCCGTGTCCACCAGGGCCGGGTACGCACCCTGGAGGATCCTGTGCCTTGTGTCCGGTGCGTCCCCACCACCCGTATACTTCCCGTCACTAGGGTGTGCCCCACCAGTGAGCATCTGGAACACCATCACCGCATACGCGAAAACATCCGTGCTGACCGTGCGAGGGTTGTCCTTGAACGACCCTTTCGAGATTTCCGGGGCCGTATACTCGGGCTTGCCAACTAGGCAGGGGAACACTCGCCCGTTTGAGGCTGTGATCTGGGCGCTGTCTGTGTCAACAACAAGGATGCTGGCGTCAGCACCCACCATGTCGTTGGACTCGTTGATGTCCCCCAGGACTGCCCCGACCTTGTGGGCACTGTCGATGGCTGCGGCAAGGTTCCGGCATGCGTGTAGCGCGTACTTGAAGTCGAAGTCCGGTGCGCTCTCGCGGCGAGTTTTTGCGTTCGCAAGGTCGGACCAGTCGCGGAACCGGTTAGCGTCAAGTTTCGGCATCAGGTAGCCGATAAACTCCACACCGTCGTACAGGGCGGCGACGGGCCAGGCGAGGGACGTGGCGTCTGGCGGCCGGGACACCATGGCATGGATTTTGGCTCTCCGGTTGCCTTCACCTGGGGTGTGGTACACCTTTGCGACTAGGCTGTCGGGGTTGCCGAGGGTGGGGGCCTGTGCGCTGGTGACGGTGTATACTGACCCTTCGCCGCCTTTACCGAGTTCAGCACCGAGGGTCACTCGTCCTGACCCGTGCGGGCTTTTCACAAGGCAAGTTCTCATCGGCGTGTATTTCTCTCTACGGTGTAGCGTTGGCGGATGGTTTGTGATTATGGGGAGGTTTGACTGCTATGTGCTCGGGGTGTTTGTGCTGGCGTGGTGGGGTCAGGTACCGATGATGAGAGTGGTGTCGTCTTCGATCCGGCCCTCAGCGTTCATGAACTCTAGAAGCGCGTCAACATCGAGTCCTTCACCTGAGGTGGCGTAGTCGCTGACCTTTGCCCAGAACGCCCCGGAAGGTGCCCCAGATTTTGTTGACGCTCCGGCCAGCCCGTCGGAGGCGACTGAGATCATGAGTGGCCGGTCCTCCCCGTGCTCAATGGTGGGTTGTGCGTTGCTGGTGGTGAGTAGGTGAGTGATGTTGTTGAACTCGCTTGGCTTGGGGGACGTGATCAGGGTGTGCGTGTCCCGGTCAGTGGTGACGATGATGAAGGAGTCCCCGATGGTTCCCGCCGCCCACCCGCCGTCTTCATGGTAGGCAGCCAAGGCGAGTGTGCACCCGATCTCGTGGGTGTCGTCACGGATTGTCAGAGAAGTCCGGGCGCACTCGATGCCACTCCTGACCGCCTCCTCTAAGGATTCCCCGCCCAGTAGGTCATCCATGGTCTCATTGACGGCAGTGTTTACGGCGATCTCCGCACCCGCCCCTGATCGGGGGAGGCTACCGGCCCCGTCGGCTACTGCGAGCACCGTGAACCCTCTTTCTTGAAGGAACCAGTATGCGTCCTGGCTGGTTTCTCCGCGTTGTTCATGGTAGGGGCCGGTAATGGTGCCAGCGTAAATGTCCATGGTTCCCCGATCAGTTAACGTTTTAGTGCTTGCAATGGTGCTTTAATGGGGAGAAATATCGCTGGCACTAACGTGCGGATGCGGCAGATTACTGCTAGGGAAACATGGTTTGGCCAGCAGTGACATACGGCTTTACTGGGGTGCTTGGGGTGCGCGGATTACGAACTGGACCCGCCTCACACCTGAAACAATGGTGGCTGAGGCGGGTCCAGTGCATACTGAGGTGGTAGCGAGCGTAGAAATCCTACTTCTCAGCGATTTCTCGCATCATCTCGATCACAGACTCGTGGCCGTCAACATTGTACTTGTGGCGGCTCGTCTTGCGCACGGTCCGCTTTGTGTCACGGTCCAGAATCGCCACGACCAGGCTGTCACGATCCACGGCAACGTCCCATACGTGGTCGCGAGGGATTGCTGGGTATCCAGTCCCATATGCGGGGATACTGGTGTCAACGCCGAGCACTGCGAGTGCGTGAGCCTCACGACTGACGGTGAGTGCGTTCTGTGTTGCGTTAGGCATTCTCATTCACCTTCCTTTTGGTGGTTGACTATAAGTTGAACTGGCGTGGATCGTACAGGAGAGAACCGGTAGTGTCAACACCTGTTGGTGTCATGTGGTTTTGCGGAGGGTGGGAAAAGACATGGAGCGCCCCTCCGGCCGTGGTAGCAGGGTGACCGGAGGGGCGCTCAGAACCGGGCGGTTTAGAACTCTGCCCAGTCGGTCGGTGCAGGAAGTTTCACCTTGTCGTCACCTGGGGCTGACGCCGACACGGAGGCCACGGAAGCGGAGAGCCACTGGAACAGTTCTGCAAGTTTCCCGTCCGACACCTTTAGGGCGTTGCGTGTCCCGATGCTGGACAACTGATCCATGTCGGCGTCAGTGACCCCAACCGGGAAGAACGAGAGTTTCTTCTGCGCCTCCAAGTCCTTAATCCGCTGCGACACGGAGGTCAGGTCATCCATGGCGAGACCATCACTGAGGAGGAACAGCAGTGGACGGTTGTAGGGGACCCCGTTGTTCCGGTACTCTTGCTTGCGCGCCTCCAGGTGGTCGATAGCGGCTTCTAGGGCTTTCGCCGTGTAGGTGAGCCCCATCCCGTAGAGTTCAGGAACAATGATCTGTCGTGAGTCCACGGTAGCGAAAGGCGTGGGGGATGCTGGTTCCGTCCCATAGGGCAGGAAGGATATGTCTGCGCGTCGGCGTGACAACTTATCCCGGTCAATCTCGGCGATAAGAACATCTAAGGCCGCGTTGAGTTCCTGGAGAGGGCTCTGTGTCATACCGTCCTGGATAGCCGTCATGGAGTCGGAGCAGTCAAGGACGATCATTACCGGCCCGCGCTGGTCCGCATTGTCCTCGAAGGTGAGGTCACTGAAGTCTGTCATACATAACCCTTCCCAAAAGGAGGTTTCATCTTTTGTGTCTGCCGTCACCTGTGGGGTTGCTCACCTCAGTGAGAGGCTGGGGTGGCGGTTTTCTTCAATGCGGCGAATATCACTAGGTTGGTAGGACAGAAAGGGGCCGAGGGTAGGTGGGGAGAGGTACATGGTTCACGTTCCGCACCTTTCACGAGTAGGGCGCCTGTTGCCAAGTAGTGAGACAAGGCGGCTGGTTGCACTACTACGCCTGGACTGCTATCCTTCCAACGGACTACCACCAACCCCTGTACTTGGACCCTATGGAGTATGCCTGATGCTGACTGTGAATACGGCGAGTACGACTAGAACCGTCGCCACTGACGGCACAGTCACTATCACTGCACACCAGGAGAGTCTAGGTTTCACCTACAGGATCAGCCCACCTGACAGTGACGGCTATTCAGAGGTGGAGACGACTGGGGTGGGGCCATCAGACGTATTTGTTCACAGAGTGTCTGCTGGCGGGGTGGCACTCTTGGAAGAGATGCTTTCCATCGGGCTTAGAGGCCATGCTGTACACTCCACCCTGAGACAGGTGAAGAACAGAGTCAGCACCAAACCTATCGTTGCGGCCCTCCTGGAAATGGGGGTCCCCATCATCATGAATGCCACAATGAACACGTTCGCCCTGTTCTCAGACCTCGTGGACGCTCTGGGCATGGAAACGGCATCAAAAGTAATGCGCACAGCAACCATGAGAGAGTCCCAGGAGGCCATCATGGGGCGGGTGCGCAGACGCCAGCACCTCATATCCCAGGCAACCACTGAAAGTGGGGCGGTACTGCTACTATCCCTCCCCAGCAGCAGTACCGGAGGTGTCCGCATGGTCCTGGAACTGGTCAACATGATCGAGGATGAGGCCGAGTGGGAAGACGTGCGCAAGACCCAGTGGTTCATGTTCTCTGGGCAGGGCAGTGACCTGAAACTGATGCTACGGGGCCGCTGGGACAGTGACGAGTGGGATGAGGTACTGTCCCTGTTCCTGTACCTATTCGATGAGCCGCCACTGCGGGAGGCTTTCAAGGTATTGAAGGCGTTTACCCCAGAGGGCACAGACTTCACACCCGAGCAACTGCTGGCGTGCGCCCTGTTCGCCGCCCAGGGGATGGGGGAGTCATGCACGTTAGCGCTAGGTTTTTTTGATGTAGCCTGACATTGTTTCCTTATATTGGTATGTATTTAGTGCACTTCACTAATCTTGTGTTACAATACACACATACCGCTAGCCGGTCAAGTCCATGAGGGGAGGCTCGCCAGAGGTGCCTGGATCCACAGTGTCGCGCACGTATCCTCGTAGACCGTATGCTGCGTTCAGCAAGAGTGGCGAGTCTCTGGAACTTGATGAGGTCCTGGATGGCATCAGAGCGGATGCTGAACTGGTCGCTCACTACTCTCTAAAGGAGATGACGGAGCAGAACCTCGCTCTAGTGACCTACTTCGACAGACTTAAACCATCAGGTGCAGGATATATGATGGGCCTGTTCCTGCCTGTTGAGGTGAAGAAGCGGTTCAGGAGCGGTGCCTCACGGTTGGAGATGTTGTTTCGTGAGCGAGTAGTCTCGACACTGAGATCCTGGGCTGCCAGGTCTGGGGTCGTTAACCAAACCTATAGTGGCTACGTCTCGTCTGGGTGGAAGAGAACAGTCAGGGACTCCAAGCCTGAGTCACTGGATTCGAGACTGTCGCTTTCTGCAACAAACAACCAGTACAGGCGGATGCATGTTCAGGAAGACAAGATTGTTCTAGATTTAGTCGTTCAAGGTCAGTGGGTGACTCTGCATTTTCCGACACCACCTCAGTTGTTGGAGGGTGGTTGTGAGCCGGGCGTGCCAGACATCTGGATCGATGATCAGAATCGCGTGATGTTCGGGTTTCATGGCAAGACTAACCCTGGCCGCCCAGAGTTCTCTAGTCGCTATGTTGTTGGTGTGGATGTTGGTGTGACGAACCCGGCCGCTTACGTGGTGTGGGACACTGAGAAGAAAGAGGTTGTTGAAAGATCTCTGCTCGGTTGGAGAGCACGGTCACTGAGCAACAAGATCAAGCGGACACAGACTCAAGTTTCCTCCTTGCAGAGGAAGAATCGTTCTGAGGAAGCGGTTTCTCATAGGACACACTTGTCTAACCGGCGTAAGGAACTGAGTATTCTCATTGCTCAGGAGGTCGCCGATGCAGCATGGCGTTACGGAAACGCCCTGGTAGTGTTTGAGGATCTGAGCCATATCAGTAACACGATGATGTTCGGGCGTTGGTTTCGTGGTGAGGTGCTAAGGCGTACTCGGGACATGGTTGAGGCTGACGGCGGTAGGGTCCTCAAAGTCAATGCGGCGTACACGTCCAGGAAGTGCCATGTCTGTCAGTCGGATCTGGATATGAGTGACTATAGCAGTCCGGTGTGTGATACATGCGGTATTACCCATCACCGGGACGTCAATGCTGCGGCGAACATCGCTCAGCGAGCGAATGTCAAGAAAGCGTGCCAGACCAGAAACAAACATGCCACGAAGACCAAGCGTATTCGTCGCTCCAAGTGCCGGATAAAACCACTGAAGCACCCTGGCGCGAAGAACAAGCCCACGCCTAAAGCACCACAGAATAGGCCAAGAACTCACACTCCTACTGCACCTTCCAGGGAGGTGAGCAAGGGGATGTGCCCCGCAGACGTTAGGGTTTCTGTGGTGGACCACGCTACGTGGTTTCAGACAATCAGCGGCACGACGAATCCGAAGGAGAATCAGTTCACCAATATGGCAGATGTGGTTTATCCTAAGGAATAGTCATACCCTGTCAGAATGTTCAAGTTCCCACACATGAGTGAAGCCGCGAAGATCTTCTGCCAGCACAAAAGACACGAGTTCCTGGACACCTACACCACCAGCATCCCAGAAGTGTTCTGGTTCCAAGGGGATAGGTGCTCATCCGCTGAACTGGTCCACAACCCCGACACGAACAGTTTTCATGTGGTGTCAGAGGTTGACTGCGCTGAAACCAGGGTCATGGTGGAGACCCTGAACAAGGCCCTCTATCGCAAACGCTTCAGGCACGCATAAACCACAGACAGGTCAGGCCCCTTATGCCTGTAGCCGGTAAGCCAGAGAGACAACACCCCTGTAGGCAGCAATGGTTTACCGGCTACCACTACCTCTGAAACAGGAAACACGCGATATCGCCGGACGGAACCAGAAAGCGTACCCGAACCAGAAGCCGGTCAACGAAAATACCTCAACCCAACGAGTGTGCGAGGCAAGAATGTCAGCGCATAGTACCACATAAACACTCCTGGTAAACACATGCGGAAAAGCACACATAAACAACCATCTTTCGTTGAAATAGAGCCAAATCACAGTTGCGTCAGAGGTGCCTCCTGAGGTAGGATGAGGTGGTGCCGCCAAGGTGAAGGCAGGCACTCACCAGCACCTACCAGAGGAGACCCCACCATGACCCGACGCGACCTGAACCACACCATCAACCGTCGCGCCATGGCTGGTATCGTCGTGGCTCTGTCTGTCGAGATCGCCGCCCGCCGAGACACCTCCATCAGCAGGCACGACAGGCACGTCCTCGCCCTACTAATGAACACCTATGGGGCCTACATGGATGCATGGCAGCAGATGGAGGGCATTGAGCCTCTGGAGTACGTGGAGGCGTGGGATGCCCAGGCGGCGGGACTCCGGTCATGGGGGCGTTTCAAAGTGCGTCACAGTGTCACAAGGGCCACTAGTCGCATGAGCAAATCGCTGGCATCCATGTTCGCCTATGCCCGCCCCGGTGTCACTATCCGTGAGCGCAACGACTTCCGGGGTGCGTACCGTCAGGTAGCCATCATGGCTGCGGCCGCCTGAATCAGCCCGCAAGAGCAAGCCCCACCCACATGCAAGAAACCATCTGACAGGGCATTACGACCCCGATGTGCCTGACCCTGTTGACAGGGGGTGTGACCTCTGATACTATTGGCCACAATAAGGCAAACAACAGGACCGCTAAGGAGCAGTAGTGGCTAAGAGTGTAGCGTCCAGTGGGGGCGAGAAATGGCTACAGGAGTCCATGGATCTAGCCCGCAAGCAAGGGTACCATGAGATCCTGCCTCACCACCTTGTGGCGACAATGAAAAACCAACCAGTCGTTCTGGCCGCCCTGATTGAGGCGCACGTGGACATGGCCCACATTGACGCCCTCATTGAGGAGGCAAACCGGCGTGTCGTCACTAACGAGTCTGGGGAGCGGGTTGCCCCCACACCCACGAGTGTGAACGTGACTGTTGGCCCTGAGGTGCTTAAGATCGTCCGGGACGCAAAAAGGTACGCCGCTGACGACGACCGTGCGGGCGTGATCGCTGTACTGGACCTCGTTAAGTCCTTGTGTGACAACCTGGGGGAGTTTCAGCGCGCTGGGATCTGCATCGTAAGCGCGACACCCTCCCCTACCCCAACTTCTGCCGCCGTTTCCACGTCATCCGCAGCCGCCAGCACCAGGATCAGTAAGCCCCTGGATGGTGGCCTGACTGGACGGTTCTGCATCGATCTGACCGAGAAGGCCAGCAAGGGGGATCTTCCTGTCGTCATTGGCCGTGACCGCGAGATCCGTGAGGTCGTCCAACTACTGTCCCGCCGCAGCAAGAACACTCCCGTCCTAGTTGGGGACCCTGGCGTTGGTAAGACCTCCGTCATCTTCTCTCTCGCCCAGAGAGCATATGATGGCAGTGTCGAGTTCCTGCCCGGTAGGCGTATTCTGCTGCTGGACCTGACGTCAATGCGTTCCAGTTCTGCATCCCAGGGTGAGTTTGAGAAGAACTTCGTTGGTCTCTTGAACGAGGTGAAGGACTCTAACGGTGGAATTGTTCTCGCTATCGAGGGTATCCACGCCCTGAACTCTGGGTCCGCTGCCGCCGACACGCTTCGAGGTTTCCTCGTCCGTGAAGACATCCTCATCATTGGTGAGACCACGAACGACAAGTACCGTATCCACATTGAGAAGGAGTCCGTGTCCCGCTACCTTCAGCAGGTGGATGTGGAGGAGCCGTCAGACCGTGACACGCTCATGATTCTGCGTGGCCTAGTCCCAGGGTACCAGGATTTTCACCAGGTGCAGATCAGTGACGACGCCCTGGCTGCCGCTATCGAGATGTCTGTCCGGTACGTTCCGGCAGACCGACTACCAGATAAGGCCATCGACCTGCTGGACTCGGCTGCCGCGAAGATGCGTCAGGAGATCGACTCGAAGCCAGACCGTATCTACTTCCTGGAGCAGGGGCTTGAAAACCTCCGCCACGACGCCGACTCCCTCAAGGGGCAGGAGTCCATTGAGGCTCGCATCGCCCTGGATGAGGTGCGCGCCAAGATCGTAGAGGCTGAGGAGAAACTGGCTGACCTGACTGCCAGGTGGGCCAGTGAGCAGGAGACGAAGAAGCACCTGGATGAAACCAGGGGTCGTCTCGCTGACGCCCAGGCGCGCTACCAGGAGGAGGCGGACGCCGGTAACATTGAGGTCGCCGAGAAAGCCGCGACTGAGGTCAGGTCCCTGGAGGATGAGATCGCCAAGGTTGTCAAGTCCCTGGATGACGCCCTGATCGCTGAGTCTGTGGGCCGTAACGAGATCGCCCGCGCCGTGGAAGCGAAGACTGGCATCAAGGCAGGTAAGGTCCTTGAGGAGGAGGCTGAGAAACTGCTCCATATTGAGGAGCGCATGGGCGGTCGCCTGTTCGGCCAGGATGAGGCTATCTCCAGTATCGCTGACGCTATCCGAGTGTCGCGTGCCGGGTTGGCGGACCCGAACCGCCCCACCGGGTCCTTCCTGTTCTCTGGCCCGTCCGGTACCGGTAAGACAGAGACAGCGAAGGCGCTCGCGGAGTTCTTGTTCGATGACGAGCAGGCTATGGTGCGCATTGACATGTCCGAGTTCTCCGAGAAGCACTCGGTTGCGAAACTCATGGGTGCTCCCCCCGGATACGTGGGCTACGATGAGGGTGGTGTCCTCACTGAGGCTGTCCGTAAGCGCCCATACTCGGTGATCCTGTTTGACGAGGTGGAGAAGGCTAACGCGGAGGTGTTCGATGTTCTCCTCCAGGTCCTCGATGAGGGTCACCTGACAGACAGCAAGGGGAAACGGGTTGACTTCCGCAACACAGTGATCATCCTGACGTCTAACCTCGGCTCCAGGGCCATGATTGACCCAACCCTGAGCGATGAGGAGAAGGCTCAGGCCGTCAATGACGCGATCCGCGGCCACTTCCGCCCAGAGTTCCTGAACCGCCTGGACAACCAGGTGATCTTCCACACTCTTACCGAGGAGGGCCTGGGCCGGATCATCGACAAGGAGGTGAGCAAGTTCACTAAACGTATGGCTCGCCGCCGCATCAAGTTCGAGATCACGAACAATGCGAAGAAGTGGCTGTCCACTGAGGGCTACGACCCTGAGCGCGGAGCCCGCCCAGTGATTGGGCTGGTGAAGGAGACCGGCACGACGAAGGCTTCCCTCCTACTTCTCAACGGCACCATCGACGACGACGACCTTGTGATCATTGACCACGTGGACGGTGAGGACTCCCTGTCAATCCAGGTGGAGAAGCGCGACTACGTTCCGGTAAACCCAGGTAGTGAGGTGCAGGCGGCCCTGAGTGACGCTATCGGCGGCGACAGTGACACCCCGAACGATGGGGCCCACGATGATAACAGCACACCTGACAATGCAGGCGAGGTCGGTGAAATCACACCCGCTGATGACACCGAGAACAACACGGACAGTGCCTCATCTCAGGTTGACGGACTTAAGGATGGTGGCGATCTTGATCCAGGAAGTGATACCAGCAATAGTGGCGAGAACCCTGAGAAGTAGGCGATACACATGCTAGAAACAATCATCATCGGTGGGCTCATCATAACCGCCGTCAACAAGACCAAGAACAGGAACACAGGCAAGGAGAAGAGGGACAATATGACAGACAAGAATCGCAGCACACCCGTAAGTGACGCCCTCGCATGGGCCGCCCGCCAGGACATCGAAGGCAAGACCATGGACGCGCTAGGCAAGGCGACATCCCTGGGTAAGCGCGCCGCCGCCAGCGTGACTCAGGCGGTCAGTGGTGCAGCCACCGAGGTGAAGTCTCGCCACGCCGAGTACAAGTTCGGCAAGACTCTCGACGAACTGAACCGCACCACTGGAGGTGTCACCAAGCGGACCAGTGAGACCGTAGCCAGTGCAGAGAAGGCGGCTAGTGAGCCTCTGTGGGTAGATGGCGGCTACAGCGCAGAGTTCATGGACGATACTATCAAGGACACGCTTGCGGACATGAGCCATAACCCCCACCACTGGAAGACCAGGAACGGGGGCGACTCCACCCTGACCGACATTTTCAACGACGCGGAGGAGCGGTCGGCGAAGTACTGGGCAGACCTGAAGGAGACCAGTATCTTCAAGGGATCCCGTGACTTCATCACTACCATCGGGTCCCGCTTCCAGGAGGCCACGGAGGGGCTGGGTGTGCCGATCAGCGACCTGAAGGCGAAGGAGGCTACCTCCACCCCGAATCGTACCGTCAGCCAGGATGTCGCCAATCTGCTCGCCAGCGTTGACGGCGAGGACGAGCCGCAGCCTGAGACCGCGGCTGTGACAACTGAAGAGGACAGTGAGTCACCCAAGATTCCGAGCGAGGAGATTTCTGACCTCCTGGACCTGACCGGTGAGGACGAGAAGGACGTCTCTCTGGAGAACGCGCTGGATATCCTTCAGGCCCGCGCCGCCAGCAGTGACCTGGGTGCTCCGGTACTCATCCTCGGCGGGGTGGGCTCTAAGATCAACCTTGATGCTCTCGCACGACAGGCTGTCGCTAAGGGATTGAAGGCCGTGAAACTGTCCACCTCGAATCGCCACCTGAGTGATGGCAGCACTCCACGTGAGCGGGCACGCGAACGCATTAACCTGATCGTTGAGAGCGGCAACGCTGATGGAGTGGATATCGTTTTTGTGGACGCCCGTACTGGATCCATCGACCCCCTGAGTGACGTTAAGGGTGTGGCTCTTGTGGTGGCTGAGCCAGAGGATGAGGTTCTGGCGTTCATGCTTCGGAGGCGACTGTCTGAGGGCCGCTATCTGGAGATCAGACAGTGATAGCCTTCCGCCTATAGCACTCTGACAAGAGGGCATATCTTGGCTGGGTGGTGTGCTGATTGTGACATGGTTCACGGGCACACCACCCAACCTCATTGTGTAGTCAACAACTGTTGAAATGTGTGGTGTTCTATTGGGTCGTGTGCCCTTTCGCACATAAATGCGATGTCAGCGAGAGTGGAAACGACTGGACAGGCGCGCGTCCGGTCGTGTACCCTGACCTGGAGCAACATTCATGCCTGTAGGTGAGGGATCTGCGGGCAAGAGAGGAAAGTATGTCCACAATGTGGAAGTGGGTTGGCGGAGTGTCTGCTACCCTTGTTATCGGATTCTTGTGGTTCCTGTTCCACACCATGTGGAATACGGCCACTCACGGGTTTTTCCGTTTCCTGGCGGGTTCACAGTTGTTTTGGGTCGGGCTTGTCTTGACTATTGCTCTTGGCGCACTGGGCTGGTACCTGAACGAGAGTGGTGAGGAGCGCTGGGGTTTTGTGACCTGGGTTGCCGCTGCCGTGGTTTTTCTCGGGGTACTTATCGGCGGTTCGGCTTTCTCAACCTACTGGAACGCGAACGCCTTGTATCAGGCGTCAAAGGTGACTGTTGCCACGGACGGCGATCAGCAGTCGTTCAAGCCTCGCGTACCCTATGATGTCGCCAAGGGTACGTCTTCCGCTAACCTTGGTGACAACACGGGCGATGTTACTGGCACCGTGAAGTCTATCCCGGGGACGGGCCAGTACACGACGTCGGTGATTCGTCGCGGATGGTTGAAGGGATATGAGGCGACCCAGACCCTCACCCTGCCGGAATACGGTCAGCCTAATATTGCTAAGGACGTCAAGTTCTGTAAGTTCAATGAGTCTAAGGCTCCCTACCGTCTCGGTGGCGGCTGGTGGACGAACAACCTCGACTACCGTATCTTGAACGCGGCCGGAGGTTGGACCACCTGGTTCGACAAGGCTGACGTGACGGTGGCCTGCAACGACAAGGGGCAGCCGGTCCTGTACGCCCCGATCTATAAGAGCAAGGTCGGGTTCCTCACCGCCTATGACGTGCCCGCTGGCGTTGTTGTCTACAACGGTGCGACTGGCGACATCGAGTATCATAAGGATATGACGTCTGTCAATGGTGTCTCCCTGTACCCTTCATCGCTGGCTGCGAAACAGCGCGAGTCCGCCCAGACCGCTAATGGCTTCATGGACTGGATGTTCTTCAGCAAGGCTGGTTGGGAGGACACCAGTAAGGATGAGAACGATGTGAACGGGGAGAACCCGACAGAGTTCGGGATGGTGACCGACAAGGGGACGATCCAGTTCGTGACCCCGTTGACTCCTCGTGGCGAGTCCAAGAGTATCGTCGCAATCTCTACAGTGAACGCTGGGGACAACAAGTATGGGCAGTTGGCCCAGTTGCAGGTGCACAAGTACGAGACTGCCCGCCAGGCCACGTCCACCGTCCGTAGTAACGTCATGGCTCAGGGGCTTGGTGGTCAGAAGACCAACCTTGACGTGTTTGAGGTTGTGCCTGGTGAGAACGGGGACTGGGTTGCTACCGTCGGCCAGTCTCAGACGGTCGTGTACCGCGCCTACATTGCCGCCGACGACAGCATGATGTTGAAGGACGGCTCCGGCAAGGTCGTCTACTCAAGCAAGGGTAACAGCCAGGACCCTACTGGCCAGACTAAGGGGCAGACTGATACTGGTAAGGGTGACGCTAAGGTCCCGGCGTCTGGGCGTGATCTGTCATCCATGAGCGTGGACGAGTTGCAGAAGTTGTCCAATGATGTCTCGGCGGAACTTGCTGGCCGAGCGAAGGCCAACAAAGACGCCAAGTAGTCAAACGTGATGGCTGGGGCGAAGAATGGGTTACCCGATGGGTCCCTCTCCGCCCCGGCCGTCACCCATGCTCACGACGGACCTGTAGTATGCTATCTCTAAGACGAGGGCGCTGAATAAGACCCTAGCCGTCTTTTCCACTCTACTTGCGATACAACCGTCACGAAAAGTCAGGCAGGAAGGCACCCGAGTATGGATCAGCCAATCATCCACCACAGTGACGTTGATGACACCTGGGACGCACAGCGGTTGGATCAGATGACGATACGCCTCATCCAGGGTTGCGCTGTCATCCTGGGTCTATTTTTCCTGGCCGGGCTGGGGCGAGGGCTCTGGTACGCGGGAAAGTGGGCTGTGACGCACAAGGAGACACCTGCCGCCTCATCGTCAACCGCGTCATCATCTTCCATGGATCCGGCACCAGGAGGCAACCAGGGGGCGGGCACACAACCAGACAACAAGGCAGCAGCCGGTGCAGACAAGCCCCCAGTAGCCACCGAGAGCCAACGAGACGACTCGGCCACCCAGGACGACACTGGGGACGCGACAGGTGACTCCAGGCCCCAGGAAGAGCCCACAGGCACCCCAAGAGAAACACCTCAGCAGGGAGACGTTAACGGCGGCGGCACTGACGGCCAGAATGGCGACAGTGGTGGCCCCCTGAGTAATGCTTGGGACTCAGCGAAGGACACTGCCAGGAAGAGTCGAGACCAGGCTGAGGAGTGGTTGCGTCATGGTGCGGACAAACTCAAGAGGCACACAAACGAGCCCAGTAGCAACGACGACACTAACAGCGTTGATCAAGGGGACGAAAGTGGTCAGTGACAGATGACAGCCACATCCGCCGTCGAACAAGATGAGGACAGAGAAAGGCCCGGAGGTGTGCCGTCAATACCGTACCTCCGGGCCTTCACCCCACAGGGTTGGGGTCACACGTCAATCCTCATCGTCCTTCTTCTTTGCGTTAGACAGGAAACCCCATCCGATAAGCACAATTCCCAGACCTATTCCGAGCGCGTAACCCCACCAGGGAAGTGTAACCATAGCCTACTCCTACTCATATTCAGGATGAACTTTGACCAGGTGAGACTATGTTTCCCTGGCGGCTGCCAATATCACCCAGGGATATTCCAGGGACCTGCCAGTACGTGACCCGTCTTCGTCAATCAGGAAAGAGCACGTCAATGACCCACCTCAACCGCCAGGACACTGCCATTATCCCCACCCAGTACGAGGAGGAAACCAGGCGTCCGTTCACCTCTAGCCCGGCCGTGAAGACAACCATGTGGATCATGATCACTCTCCTCGTCGCCAGTGTCGCTGTCGGAGGGTACCACCTGGCAGAGTTCGGAATCCTCACCCTCGGCCACTATCTGCAAACAGGGTGGTTCAGCACTAGTAACCTGGCCGCATGGGTTGTCTCCGCTCTCCTGATCCTTCTGATCTTCGGGGCTTTCCGGTATGTGACGTTTTTCGTGTTCCGCCTGTTCAGGTTCGTGTTCCGGTTCGCCCAGTCGGATGTCGTCACCCTCGTTGTTGCTGGTGGTGCAAACGTCATCTTCCTCATGCTGGACGCCTGGCTGACATCGCAAACCATCACCCTCATGTCGTATGTGCCAGTGGAGAACTGGTTCACGTGGTCGAACTGGGTGAGTATCGCAGCCTTGTTCATCATGTACGCGGGCGCCTTGGTGTGGATCCCGAGGACCGGCATCTATGGGGAGAATGCCATCGGGTCGGCCATTGACGACGGCAACCGCTGGTAGATCGTGGAAATACGCGAGTGCATGGGGGAGAGTGGGTGCGTTCGACGTTATGTGCTCGATGTTGATGGTGTAGTCGCCGTGGTGGTCGATTAAGAGCAAACAAGTAGCCGGTCCAGGTCGCACCCTTTGAAAGGTCTTCCTGGCCCGGCTACTTGCATCCTATGCGTCATCTTGTGTTCAAGCAGTTACCTCCACGCGAGTGTCCCAAGAACAAAATCACGCATCCCAGTGTCCGCCTTACCATCATTACTTAAGCCGATCAGGCCACCAGACTGGCCACCGAACAGGCTCTCCATACCCATAGACATGATCTCTCTGGATCCATCCTCGTACACCTTGCCCATGTAGTGGTGCAGGAAGTGATCACGGTAACCAACCTCCTTCTCGTCGTCCTCCTCAAACGTCTCGTAAATGGGCTCCAGACGGTCATCCTTGGTGAGGCGGCTACGGAGGTACTCGTCCTCCAGGGCCTTGATCTTCGGGTTAACGTGCTCGAACCTGTGGGCCAGTTCGTGTACAGCCTTGGAGTCGCGGTCAGTGACCCCAGGCATGGTCTCCCGCTTGTTGTCTGTGGTGAGAAGTTCCGGTGCACTGTATATGCGGGTCTGGTACTCCTCCATAGGGCGACGCCAGCACACTACGTTCTCGTCACGGTACAGGCTCCACCCCTTACCGGCTGGTTTGATGGTCTTCATGTACTCGTCTGTGCACTCTGCTGACACCAGGGTGCTCTTGACTGTAGCCAACTGGCCGACAGGCGCCATCTGTATGCCAACGCCACCAGGGCCAGTGACCTCCTGAAGTACGGGTGTCCCGTCAGCGTTGAGCATGGGGATGATGGAAGGGGACGGCCTGTCGTTTCTGCCTATGATAGTGGTGACAGGTATCTTCTTCCTGGATGTCTGTTTCGCCCTGGCCTTGTAGTGGGCTCGCACCTTCGTGGTCTTTACCTTAGGTTTGTAGTCGTCTTTTGCGGAGGCCCTGATCCAGTCGGACGGGTAGTGTCTAAGAGCATTGTTGAACGTTTTCACGTCCTTCTTTGGGCTGTTGGGGTGCCAGTCGTGGTCCCCGCCGAACGGGCGCACCTCCTGAAGAACCTCCATGTAGGCGTCAGACGCCTTCTTCATCGTCTCCCGTCCGTAGTCGCCGCCTCTCATGATCTCATTCATGACGGCCTCGTGCTCGTTGAACAACTTCTCGTAGTGCTCCCTGGCGGCCACCACCTCAGGTTCGTTCTTGGCGGCCTCACGGACCTCTTTCGGGTTCATCCTGGCGTATGGGTCTAGCCTGTCTTCTGCGGCCGCACGCAACTCCGCAATAGTGTCCAGTGCGGCATCCTGCTCCGCGTTGAGTTCCTTACGTCGCCTGTTCAGGTCCTCTTTGTACTGCTGGTTGAGGGCGGGCACCTCCTCAACGTTGATACCAGCGCGAGCCATGGCCTCACCGGCGATAACGCTACCAATGTGGGTGGTGAAGTTGACCTCGCCACCGAACTCCTCGATCACCTTGTCCCTGTCTGGGCTGGCGAGCAGTTCCTTGACGGACTCGAATGTCGCGTACCTCTCCTGTGGTGTCAACCCGGCCTCAGCGTTAACACCTGTGAGTTCTACCAGATCTGTGGCAGTGTTCGTTGGTGTGCCCGGGTCCCCCAACTCGTCCACTGACGCGGACAACCCTCCTGACGTATCCCCAGAGCCGCCTGTCGGGGTTTCGCTGACGGTCACGGACACCTGCAACATGGATTCTGCCTTACGTCTGGCTTTCAGTGCCCGACGGTACGCTGCACGACGCTCCGGCTGACCACAAGGGCAACGTCTACCACCCTGTTCAATGGACCTGCACATCAGGCAACAACCCCCTCAGCGGATCCAGTGGCGGCCTCAGAAACCTTGGAGTCTAGTTCGGGGCCGGTGTCGCCGAGGCTGTCGCTGACTTCGACCTCATCGTGGCTACCCCATGCTGACGGGTCCTCAGAACCGACCAGTGTACGCGCACTAGCCAGGAGAGCCTTCACATAGGTGGGGCACTCAACAATATGGGTGCGACCAGGGCAGAACATGAACATGGCACCAAGAGCACCCAGAGCCGTCTCCCCGTCACACTCCACCTCCAGCGCACCCTCAAGAGTCACAATGGACTTCGTGGAGATCGCCAAGGCCGCATACCTCTGCATCTCCTTGTCCCCAGTGAATACCCCGTCAGACCATGCCAGTACCCTGCCGTCACACTCGACGACGACAGTGCCTTCCTCTATCTCATACATGCGCGTCAACTATCCTTTGTGAGTATTGATCGATCACCTGTCAACCATGATATATCGACATTTGGTGTCCCGGATACCCTGATGTCAGCAAGGGTTCAGGAGCGGTCACCTGACGGAGAACTCCCACACCTCGACGTCAATGCCAGGATGTAGTTTCGCTGCCTCCTTGATTGTGTACAGCACCTCGTCCCAGTGCAGGCCACCCACACCGGCACCGATACGCGGCAGGGCGACAGTGTTCAGGCCCAGTTGCTCCATCTGCAAGAACATGTTGTCCAGTCCCTCCGCCAACAGGTGTAGTTTTGCTTCCGCCCCTGGGAGCACCTGGGACGCTATGTTGGCGATAAGCCGCGGGTCATCACCATTGTGCTCGTCCGCTATGGCGATAAGGCACTGGCCGCCGTACAGGGTGCCATCGTCGCACGCCTGCTGGTACGCCTTGAACACAGATGGGTACATGATGCGTATGGTGCGGGCGACCCCATTCCCCATGAGCCCTTGCGTGTTGACTCCGTGTCCAATGACTTGGGCTTGGGTGGCGAAGATGTCGCCCTGCATGATGGTAACGCCCATGTGCACTCCTTTTGTGGTGTTGGGATCTATGACAATAGGATGCGGTTAATCTGCCTACTCTATCATGACCCGCCATCTTGCCACAACGTATATGTGAGTCATGTCTCCCCCGCATATTAAGTAACGAAACGAAATATCTTTAATGGTGTGTTAAAGAATGCTGATAGTGCGCTCATATTTCTCTTAAGGGGTTGACTTCTGCGCACTTGCGATATATAGTCAGGTACGACTGTAGGTCCCCAGTAGTGGACAACCGGCAACACACCTAAGGAAAGGCACATCTAGATGGCCCGCCGCGATTACACGGACAAGTACCTTCGTAACCTTCAGGGGGTGGACCCAAGAGACCTCACGGAGGACGACTTTGACTCAGGTGTCTACCACGACGGAGACTTCGACTACGGTGAGTCAAAGGGGTGGTCCTCGGGCGTATTTACAGTGGGGTCCTGGAGTGAGTATGATGAGGAAGAGGACTAACCTTTCTCCTACTTTCCTGTGACTGTAGTGGGAGTAGTGTCAAGAGAAGGCCCTGAACGCATCAACACGGCGCGTTCAGGGCCTTCGATTTTAGATACCAGAAGGTTCTAGAAGCAACCTGCCCCTAAGAGTCCTCGCGCCAGGTCAAGGACGGCTGTTCTACGCTAGTTGGAGTATCCTCGGGGCGCCCTTGACTCCGTGAGACCTAGGTGGACCTTCATGGTGCGGTGAACCCACTGGTGCAACTCGTCGTCAATGTCACCATGATCGATGTCTGAGCCGGTCTCTCTGTGGGTGCTTGTTTTCGCGCACTCGTTCGCCAGGTAAGGGGCGGCACTACTATGGGTCGGGTACTCTGGTACGAGGTCGGTGGTCCGCCAGGTCAGGTGCGTGTGCTGTGCGTCCTCGCCTGTGTCCTGCTCCTCGGTCAGGTCGTAGAAGCACCACACAGACTCCGGTACGGCCTTGTGGTAGGTGTTGAACAGGGGTATGAGTTCCTTTGTGATGTAGTTTCCCAGGAAGCCGCCCACCCAGTTGTCAATCTCCTCCTGGCTGGTTCCGGTGATTGCGGACGCCTCGTCGATACTGAGCAGGTCACGTCCGTACCGAAACATGGGCATGACACGCACCTGCTGACCGTGGTCGAACTTCACGAACAGGCACACGGCGTCGGCAGTGTCGTTGGAGAAGTACAGGATGGACCTGAGTACGTACCTGATGCTTCGAGTGAGTAGCGACTCGAAAGATGCGCGCGCGGACGGGGAGTCGTCAATGCTTATGATGTCCGTGAGTCCAATCCCGGTCGCGGGGGGAGTGTGGTTGTCGCGTGCGTGTTTGCCCATTCAGATACCTGTCTTTTTCTCTCCGGTTTCCGGCCTAGTAGTATTTCACTTCAGGGGTGCGAGACGGTACTCGACGATCCTGTATCTGGGAGGCCGGTAAGATCTCATTGCCCGATTCACATAGGTGCGGGCTTCCTTCTCGGAAATGTAGGCGTGCACTGCGGGCCGGGAGGATGAGCCGCCACCAGTCCTGATGTCACCGTTCTCGTTGATGACGACATAGATGCTGCCTGGCGGCTGGTTGCTGGTCATTGGCGTCGGGCTCTTTTCTGGGTGTTTCGGTGTGGGTATGGTTGCTCTAGTTGGCATTCTACTATACGCACACGCAAACCGCAAGGGTCAACACCTGTTGAGCCAGTTTGCAGGGGGTTGGATGCCCCAGGTGCGTGAATCCCAAGCATCTGATCCCATGGGGGGCCAGGGTCAGGAATACTCCGCCTCAACGACGCTCAGCACCTTGATGGCATGCTCCAGGGCGTCACGCAACGTCGTATCTGGGTTCACCTTCCCGCCGAACAGGGTCAGGAGAACGAAGTCGCCGCCCTCAGTCAGGCACAGTTTCAGTTCCATAACTGCCCCAGCCAGTCTGTCCATGCCACTTACCGGTACGAGTGCATCCGCTGGGGCGCGCCTGATGTCCTCCGATAACTGGGCGCGCCCCATGACGCAAAATGAGCGCAGCATGCCCGTGAACTGTTTCGGGTCGGTGCGTAACGGCCCGAACACAGTCTCATTCAGCACAGTCACCACGTCACGGCCAGGGATCTCAGTAATGGAGACGCACTCGACCGCAATGGGGGCAGCAGGTTGTGTTCTTGTAGTCATCGGTGGGTTCTTTCAAGGGATGTTTTGGCGTGTTGTAGGTATGAGATATAGTCAGGGGGGATCCTAGTTCTCCTTAAGGTCATGTTTCATGATGTGTACTGCCGCGTCTGCTGGTAGCCACTTCCCCTTGATCCTGTAGCATGCCTCTGCTGCCTCCAGGGTCGTGTCTGGCAGGTGGTGGTAGGGTTTCTCTCGTCGCTCCAGCCAGAGTTGCTGACGCACGTCGAATGACCGCTCATAGTTGGGGTCAGTGCCGACAATGAGCGGGCGGTCCTGGGTCATCTTCCTGCCCAGTTCCAGCAGGGCGATGGGCTGTGTTGCTCCGGCGGGGAACCAGAACATGGTGACGGCTGCGCGTTCCAACATCTCGTGCTCCCAGGCGATCTGCCGTGCCGCCTCGTCTCCGGTCTTCTCTAGCCCATAGGGGCGTCTGGGGTTGGCGATGTTGATGTCGAGGTGGGTCAGCATGTGTGCGACCTCAGTCTGCCAGTCGGGGCAGTTGGTGATGCCGCCAGCGAGGAACAGGTCTATCTTGTGGTCAGTGCCGTCTTCTGGGGTGATGATTGTCGCCAATGTTGTTGGTCCTTTCATATGGGGGTACTTCACTATCGGTCTACGGGTGTTGAATAACGTGCGTTGCGGGCAGACGTGGACGCTATGAGCACTTTGTGACGAGAACTTCCTGGATACTCTTCTTCTCAGCGGGGTCAACCCTTAGGTGATACTTCGCCTTGACCGACACATAGTAGATGATGTACTTGCACTGGGCGGGCTCATATGAGGGAATGTATGTGGCCGGATCCTTATCGCCCTTGGACCGGTTCTCATGAGACCCGACCAGTTGCAGGTTGTCCATGTCGTTGGCGATCTGGTGCCGCTCCTGTGCACTGAGCGGATGCTCCGGGTCCTCCGACCGGACAGCCTCCTTCAGTGGCACACCATGATCCACGTCGGCGTCATGACTACTACCCTTGACGATTGTGACAACCTTACCAGTGTAGGGGTCACGGAACGCTGACCCGTCCTCTGCTCGACCATCATCGTTGAAGGAGGCGTTGTAGGTGACATCCCTCTGCTCGACCGCAGCAACCGTCCCCCTGTCAAAGTCCCCGAACATCTCCTTGCGGTTGTAGCCGCTGGCATCGTTCTCGGGCGCGACCTTCAGCCCCGCTAAATCATCCTTCGCCTGCTGGATCTCCTCGGCGGTCGGGGTCAGTGACTTACCGTGGAAGAAAACGTCGCCGCCGCCCGCCCCGCTGTTTCCATCGATGCCACCAGAGCCTCCACCGTCCGTCTGACTGGTAGCGTCCTTGAGGTCCTGGCCTACCTTCCCGGCTTTCTCCTTAGCCTTGCCCCACTTGTCCTTCGCAGCATCCTTGACCTTGCCGTACCCATCATTGGCCTTCTCCCGGTCAGCCTGTCCCTGAGCGTCAGACTGCTGCTGCTCAATGGCTTTCCACTCCGGGGTCTCGTCCGTGTCAATGGTCCCACAGGCCGCCACCGAGCACATGGACGCCAGAACCCCACCCACAGCAATGAACCGCTTCACCTTCGCAGCCAGGCCAGAGTTGGTGCCGAGAGCGAAGAGGTTGTGTGCGTTCTGCGCAGCATAGGCGGCATATGCCTCCGCCTTAGACTGGTAGTGCTCACTGGGCGAGGCACCAACAGGGCAAGGCCGTTTAGTTGCGTCACACTTACGTGCCACCCCGTCAGAGATATGGTACTTCACCATGCGCTTGCACCTGCCCCTTGTTGCATGTATTTGATGTTCTGTATTTTGCTGCCAGGCATGTTTCTATATACCCTTGGCGTGCCGCATCGTAATTCATGGGATATGGAAACGCCAACGGCAGTGGGCTACTCGCCGCCGTCGAGAACCGCCTCACTCAGGTCAGGTGCGAACATCCCCTCAAGGTCACTCAGAGCATTCTGGAACTCCTGCTCCAGCGCCACCTGCTCGTCGCCCTGTTCTGCTATCTTCTCCTGGTACAGGTCGCTTACAGGCTTCTCCCTACTGGGATTGCCTTGGGCGCCACTGTCCGGGCCCTGATCCTCCTCATTCTGGGGTGCCCTTGTTTCACTCCTGCCCTTCCCATCAGTGGCTTCCTGGCCTCCACTATTATCGTTGGTGGTTCCCTGGTGAGTATCAGAGTGACCCCCATTTTCCTCAACCTTGTTGTTCGCCTGAACAGTAGGTCCATCAAGAACGGCCTCGTCTGCCTTTTCTGGATCCTGTTTCAGATAGTCCTTAGGCGAAATCAGCGAAGTATTCAAGGTTGCCCTCTTAAGCGCATCCTTCAGGCTCATGAAGTCACTACTGGTGGTGTACTCCCGAATGTAGTCGAGGGTACTTGTGGCCCTACTCTCCCACGCTGCACCAAGATTGTCTGTGATACTTTTGATCTGCGCCTGGTACCTGGGTGGGAAGTTCGTGACCTTGATGCCCTTCAGACTGTCCAGCAGATCCTTCAAGCGCTTAAGGTCACTGAGGACATTCATGGCCCGCACGAACACCTCATCGTTGCTCTCCACAAGATCGTCATTGACGTTAAGGGCGGTGCTAACATTGTGGGCTGCGTCGATGAAGGATGCAACATGAGGGTTATTCATCACCCCATGCCTATCCTTAACGTACAGGAGGGATGAAAGAATTTTCCCGATGTCTTTACGGATCTTCCCAGAGTCGTAGATGGTCAAAACAGGGTCCCCTATTCTTCACTGGTGGGCGACTACACTAATAGCACCAATACTAGCAGATCCACGCACCTAAGTCAACGGCAACCACCCCTCTCCAGCAGTTCAGGTCCAGCGAAACTGGACGTGTGGAGAGGGGTGGATACTGCCTGCTGGCCGACAACACGCTCATGGGCGATAGTGCCATCAGCAACTAGCGGTGTGATCGTCAGGAGACCATGCCTGGCATCGACATATGACTGTTCGGCACCTTAGGCGTGTCCTCCCATTCTGGTCGGTGCTGCCCCATGTCCGTGTCCAGGGCACACAGGATCATCAACAGGATCCCACCAATATAGGGGACGAACACCACGAAAATCCAGGGCCAGTCGCGGCCGGTGTCCCTCAATCGACGTACCGTCAAAGCGACCCGAGGGACGAGGGTGCCGAGCCAGTACGCGAACACACACAGGCCGATCAGCATCATCGGAACCATCGCATCGGGCGCGCCAGCCCGGATAGCGGCCTCGTTCGCCCGCTCCTCAAACTCCACAGAACCAAGAATCGGTATGGACGACAGGAGTAACAGGAACGCGAACGCAGCCCCGACAATACAGTCGAGCAGGTACACCCACCAGAATTCAGATCTGGAGGAGTAGCCCTTAAACCTGGCGTACCGGCTGAAGAACCGGACTACTGCCTGACTGAACGTGGCCCCATATAGCGGCTTGCTCATATCGTCAGGATCATGCCCGTAACCAGTGGCCGCCAGGACGGACGGCGTTGGCATGGTAGGTGGGGGAGCGTACGACCCCTGAGGGTGCCCGTTCTGGCCCCATGTACCACCGGGGCGCGGTCCGACGGGCGTAGAGGCTGATGCTGTAGCGTTGTCCTGCTGCCAGCCACCCTGGCCGGGCCAGTTATTGAGTGGCTGGGGGTACTGGTATGCTGTCGTGTTTGCAACTGGGGTATGGTACCCATCTGTACTGCTCACTGCGGGGTGCGGCGGCGGTTCGAACGGAGTGCTGGTTGCTGATGGCGTATATTTTACGGGGGTGTCGTGGAAACTGCTGTCAGTCTTCCCGAATGGCTCTACGCTCGGGTTTTCTGGTGTTTCTGGCACCGGATTCAGGGTAGGTTCAGGTATATTGGTGTCGCTCATGAGATCATCTCCAAAATATGTGCGGAAATGGCGGCTAACTTATGTATTTGCTGGGAATATCTCAAACATGCCCTTAGATGATCAGATAACAGGTGAGATCGGTGACCAATAAGAACTTGTCACCGATCTCACCTGAAGTAAACACATCTCACACCCGCTAGCGAATACCGAGAAAAGTCCAGCAGGCATCAACGAGAACCCGGAACCCTGCATCCAAGACTAGTTCAGGTGAACCCCGTACTCGCGCATCTCCTCGTCACGGGCACTATTGCCGTCGTTCAGCAGCGTCCGACCAACACTACGGTAGGTGGTGGAGTAGTTGATCATCCAGTCCCGCTCAGTGTCAGTATCCTCACTGATCGCATCAGCCAGTTCCGACATGGACATGAGCGTCAGTGGCTCCGGGTCCTTACTGCCTTCCTCCAAGTGATTCTCCAGCGCCTCGACAGCCATAATGGATCGAACCAGGTCCATGGCTTCAAATGGCCCCCACTCCCGCTCATTCAGAAGATCTTTAAGCCCCTCACGGAAAGCCTTAGAGACCCCTATAAGTTCACTTCTCTGCGTGTCGCTCAGTGTCATATCCTGTTGTCCTCGATGGTTGTGTGGTGACACTAATCCTGTCACCACTGGTTCTGGAGTGAACAGCCTCAAAGGCGGCGAACATGCAGGCTGTCTCCACTGCAACTATGACCACTAGGGCCAGCAGAACCAGGACAACCGTCGTGACCACGTATCTGACGCCAGTCGTGGGCGTGATCCCGAAATCTGTGTAGTCTTCCACCCGATAAGGGCACACGGGTACTGGTGTCGCCACGTTTCTGCCCTTTGCGGTCTTTGTGTCCTGTGTTCGCATTAGCCTTCACCTCCACTCATGTTGAATGACTGTTCTCGTATTGATGACACAGATCATAGCACAAATGAGGGCGCAAGGTCAACAGGTAAGAGGCGAACGATTGACAGGGGTCACTCTGCGCTGTCGTCACGCAACTGGGTCTCATAGAAATCAGCCTCAGCCAACGCCTCCTCCAGGGTACGACGGTACTCATCAATCGCCTCCTGGACGGCCTGGTCTGGGGTCCGCTCATCACGGGTGGGGCCTCGCTTACCCGCGTCGATGTCGGCGGGCCACTCTACGCGGGGGATGTACTGTTCCACACGGCCCCATGTTCGGCAGTCATCAGTAGTGGCCCACTCCCGAGTGTCCGGGAAGTGCAGGCCGAACGCTGGGCGCACCTCCCCGTCAAAGTCATCAAGGTAGAGGACGATCTCAGTGCCGTCCTGGGCGACCGCCACGAGGGCTGCACCACCCGGATAGATTCTGCTGTCAGCGGGGTTCCACTTGTAGTGAGAGCGACATGTAGATGTGGTCATGGTTTTCTCCTGAGTTGTGATTGGGGTGCCGCCAAGGTGGTGCCCAGCGGCCTGGTGTGACTGATTCCCAGGAAAGGTGAAAAGATAACTTCTGACTATCCCTTCACCCATGAACTCAACAATGAGTGTACACCTAAGGCGGTGTCTTTGAGTAGATGACCTTCGTCACATACCAAGAAGTCGGCCCCATTTTAGCAATCTGGCGGCTCTCTGTGTCCCCGACAGCGACTTTCGAATATGGCATCTCATCGCCGAAATGCTCTTCGTCATACTGACCCGCCTTAGGGTGTAGGATACTGGCGGGTGACCCGTTTCCCGCCTATTGCTGCAATACTCAGGTTACGGGCAATCAAATGTCTCCCCACAGGATACTGCCTCCAGTGCAGCCAGTATCCCCGCGTCACCGCCTCTGGACACATTATCTCCGTCAAGAGTTCTGGGGTCTGTGCTCATGATCCACTGGGCGACCCTGCCGTCACCCCATCTGGACATCCGCCACCCATTCATGTTCAGGGTCCCGAGAAGCGGGCCATCCTCATCCTCCATGAGGATCCTGACTCTCACTTCCGCGCCAGGGAGGTAGTAGGCGATCCTGGACTCGCCAGTACGAACCTCTCTGACCGCGATGATTCTTAGTTCCTGTTGATCCTGACCGCACGTCTTCACGACCCGGTACGCGACCTTCCCCACACCCGGGATCGTAACAATCGAGGCTTTATGCCTGAGGATCCCTAATGCCGCCTCGTTGATCTCGCCTTCTTGGATCGGGGTGCCGTCAGCGAGCGCAGCAATCATGTCGGCGACCCCGCTACTCTTGTTCCTCACAGCGAAGAACGTCTGAACTGCCCACATGGCCCCCGCTGGGGTAAGTTCCTCCCCACGCACAGTCACAGTTTCCTTGTCGATGTCGATGAAGACCTCGCCGTCCGTGAACCTGAGTACGCTGGTGGATTTCAGGCTGGGGTCCTGGCCGGTGTTGTGCTTGTGGAAGTAGTCAACTACATCTCTCATGGTGATTGTGTCATCACATGGGATTGACTTGACTTCACGAATGAAGGTGTCGCGTGGGGACATGCCTTCAAGAGGGTTCGTGTCCTCTGGCGCCTGTGCGGTCACTCTTGTCTCCTGGTAGTGGTGGGCTCTCCGGGTGTCGGTATTGCGCACATGACCTGTTGGCGCTAATCGATCACCCGCGGTTCTGCACCCAGATTACCTCCTTTGACATCCCGACCCGTCCTCTACCTGCTGTACCCTTGATGTTCCCTAGTTCCTTGAATGGCAGCCAGGTGGCCCCGTCGTTCTCACAGGCGATTGTCAGACCCACCCGGCTACGGCACCATTCACCTAACTGCTGGTAGTCAACAATGTTGGTCCGGTAGTGCCTCCCAGCCTGCTGATAGGGTGGGTCCACGAACCATGTCGCCACCCTGCCGTCAGGGGCGGACACTTCGTCGGGCAGGTCCAGGTAGTCGCCGCAGCGTATCTCCCAGTGTCGGATCATGGGGGCCTGTCGGGCAAGCCGCTCACGCACCGCCTCACCCCAGTAGTTCGCGCCCACGTCCACACCTGTTCTTAGGGCGTCACGCATCCACCTCGACGGCGACTTCGATGGCGAGGTGGTGCCCTTGTTCAGGTGCCAGCCGATCAGCCACCTCTGTTCCTGACACAGGCCGGTCAGGTCATCCACGGTCTCCCAGGTCCCGTCATACAGGGGTAGCCGCATGATCTCTTCACTGGCTGCCCTAGTCAGATACGTCCAGGTTGCTGCGACACGCTCATCCAGGTCATTGAGCACGACTCTCGTGGCTGGGTGATAGTTGCGCACCGAGTATCCTGCCGCACCGGCGAATGGCTCCACGATCACACCACCCTGAGGTTTCGGGTACCGGCTGGCTGCACGGTACTTGCCGCCGTAGTAGGTGAAGAATGGCCTCAAAGAGTAATCATGCTCTTGTGTGTGTGAGGTTTTGGTTGAGGGTGGCATGGCGTGGTTGTTTATGAGTGCTGGTGCTTGCGTCCGACCCGTTCACCGCATCAGGGAATCTGGTTGGGCGAACATGGGGTAAGGGCGGAAGAGGGTGGTTATGGGCGGTTCCCGGAGAACCCGGTGAAGTTGGCTTCCGACACAGGGATGCGCCTGGGGGTGATGCGACCGATCACGCCGTCTTGCCTCACACTGCTGGCGTCCCTCTCGTGGTGAGTGTCAGCGTGTGATGGCTCATGCGTGGGCTCGTCGTCAGTACCCGTTTCCTGTGGATCCACATGGTCACCCTCTTCGGTGCCAGCAATCATGTGTGCCACCATCTGGGTGAGTTCCCTGATTGCTGCATTCAGGTCAGTGCCCGGCTCGCCATCGTCCCCAGTGCTACCCTTAGGTTCGGGTGCCACCCCAGAAGCGGTATTGTCAACACGTGTTGTTATGGTCGCGTCCTGCTGCTCAGGGCCACTTCCACTGGATTCGCCGTAACAAGGACGATCAGACGGGCACTGAGGCCCGTTGCTGGTCCGGCAGGGCATCACGTTATCCTCCTGGATGGTCGCATAGCGGGCCTGCTGATACCACGAAGGGACATAAGACACATACTGGTAGGTGCCAACCGGAACCCTGTACTCACGCTTGTCGCGCAGAGCCCGCCACATATGCTTCACACTCGGATGCGTGAACACCCACTCACGACTAGATACAGGCCCCAGGTAGGAGTTCCAGGCATCAGCATAGGCGCGAGCCAAGTCCTCATGATCGCTGCGGTTGCCGTCCCTGGTGTGCCGGAACAAGGACATGACCTTATCCGATGTCACCACGTCATCATCCGCTGGCTTCTGAGAAGTAAGCACCCCAATAATCTCGGAGACACGAGGATGACTGCCTGGTACGATGATGGTCACGTAGTCGGATGTGGTGACCTTGACCTCTGGCCCGTCACTACTGCTGGTGATGCTGTATTCTAGCATGCGTCTCCTTAAGGTATTTCTACTCTTGGCGTATTGTGTTTGCTATTGGCTTGGTGGATTGAATATTGCCTAAAAGGGCTCTGTCAGGGGATGCCCCAGAAGAGGCCCACCCCCTGACACTGCTACCCCATTTTCGGTACTAGTCACCCAGTATCTCTATGCGCGACGCTTGAACGGCCACGTCCACACTGGCCGACTATGCCTCAACGCTGAGACGCTTCTCGATCTGACTGAGGGCAGCATTGAGTTTATCCGCCCCGCCGGGCTCATACAGGATCGTCATGGCCCTCCTGAGCAGAGGATCCCACACGCCCAGGACCTCACGTTGAAAGTCTACAGGCTCATCGTAGTCGTCGCCGTCGTACACGGGGTAGAACCGCCTATCCAGGCGCAAGCACTCAACCTGCTGGACCTGCATCGCGTCCTGCTCCCACTGTTCCGCATCCACCCCCTCCTCATAAAGGATCTCATAGAAAAGGCCGTCATCACGAGTTTTGACGATTGCAGACATTCTGATTGCGTTACGGCGATCATCAACCTGTTCGTCCGTCACGCCAACCTGAACGACGTCACCATCGAAGTCGCCAGAGGCGATAGCCTCCACCTCGCGTTTAGTGAAGTGCCTAGTTGCTAGCATGTGCGTCCCCTTTCTCTGTGTTCCCTAGATGGTGTGCCCGTTATCGGACACGTGGGACCTCTTTCGGGCCGTGAACAAAGACCTTCGTCAACCCGGACTCAACCTGTATCCTGTCAATATTTTGCTGGCACTCTTCAACGCTGGTAAAAATTGCTACCTTCTTCACGTAGATGATGTTGTCCAGCCGGAACTCCATCCCGTTGTTGAAAGTAATGATGTCATTCCGGCAGTCCTGGGGCACCCCCATAACGAAGTGGGTGCTCCCGTCAACAGCATACAACTCATAGAGTGTCATGGTAGATTCTCCTTGACTAGTGTCAGACTATAAGTAGAACAGCCTGTGCCTGATCACTCCATAGGGTATCAGAAGTACCGGTGGGAGTCAACCAGATCTCAACCACCGCCACGCCCCATATCAGGATTGAGAGCGGACAAGGGATCGGAGGCCTCTACCCTATGGGTGCTACTACCTTCACTTCAAGCGGGGCGCACTAGCGGCCTCACTCTTTGCTACGTGCCGCCTCCTAGGCTTTGTCCGGCTCTGAGGCCGGGCCACGATCGGCACCATCAGGCCAGCCAGGATCAGTGCCACAGCCAGCGTCCCCATCGCCTTCATCATCCATGACAGGCCAGCCAACTCGTGCTGAACCCCAGGCTCAGTGGTGGCGCCCTCGGCGTTGCTGGTACGTTCACCTGTCACCAGTAGTCGGTGTGTGTTCACGCCATATGGGGTGCAGGTCATCAGTGTCAGCAGGTCTTTACCGGGTACGGCGGTTAAGGCGTCAGACTGAGATGGTAGGACGGTGCGGATGTCAGTCACCTTGTAGGTTAACTTCTCTCCGTATGTTTCCACTACCATGATGTCTCCGACCTTGACGTCAGTGAGGTGGTCGAAGAGAGTCGCTGACTGCATCCCTGTGTGGGCTGTCAGAACTGTCCTGTTGCCCTCGCCACCAACAGGAAGAGCAGTCCCGTAGACGTGTCCTGCTCCGGTTGCGATAGACGAGTCATCTGTTCCGTGTCGCACAGGAAGATCTATCCCGGCGGACTCGACACGGATCCTGGACATCACGTCAGAGTCAGCCAGGACACCAAGGTACTGCTGGTACTTGGCTGAACTGTTCTCAACATCTTCCAGAAACGGGTCAAGGATCGGGATCCCGTTCAGGGTGCTGTTGTAGTCTCTGGCTTTCTGGATGGCGGCCTTGTTTTTGGCCTTGCCTTCACTGGTGCTTTCGCGTCTGGCGATCTGCTGGCTATACTCCTGGGATTGCTGGTGCTGTCTCAGGTTGTTAACCACTGTCGCTACGGGCGCATAACCCAGTACGGTGCCAGCGATAATGAACACTAGGCAGGCCAGGGCGATCAGCATTTTCTGCTTCCTTACCCCAGCCTGCCTAGTGGTTTCGGTGCTTGTCACCTAGAGTTTCCTCAGTTCTCTCGACGTCTCAGCGACCAAGCATACACCAGTGCTGTTACGGCCGCAAGCACCAGAGCCCCAGTGGTTGTCCACACCTTCCACCAGTCCGTCAGGGGCGAACCAGTCAGTGGGAGTTGACCCTCAGTGTAGTTGACGACCGTGAAGTGGCTGTCGCCATCCTGGCCGGTCTGGCTGGCGTCAAACACGGCACCAGCCTGCTTGGAGACCGCCTGCACACCATCAGGCCCGACTGTGACCTTCACTGGCTCGCTCAGAAGGTTGTATCCCTCAGGGGCCTTGACCTCGGTGAGTGTGTAGACGCGGTTGGTCTCCACGTTGCTCACCTTGACGTTCCCCTTGCTGTCGGACTTCAGAGTCGTCTCATACGGGGCGCAGTCCTGAACACCAGTACAGTCCTTGACCAGCCTGAACTCAGCGTCAGCGAGCGGGTTGCCAGCAGTGTTGACCTTCGTGAAACCGAAGGATGTCAACGCGGGCGAGTCCTTGATAACGACCTGGCCGTTAGCGTCCTCAGGCGTCACAGTTACAGGCTTCGGATCAGAGTCCAACTTGTAACCCTTTGGTGCAGTGGTCTCAGTCACAGTGTAGGATCCGAACTCCAAACCAGTGACGCTGGAGATTCCTGTGGAATCAGTCACAACAGACCTGACAACCTTACCAGTGTGGTCCTTGATGTCGAAACCAGCGCCAGCCAAAGCCTTACCAGTGGCGGCATCAATCTTGGAGACCGTGATACGACCGTGCTCCTTGAAGTTGTCCACAGACACGTCAATAGTGCCCTTGAAGTCACTCCTAGCAGCATAGTCGGCAGCCCGGAACGACTTGGAGCCAGTGCCCTTGATCGAGTACCCATATGGGGCCTTCGTCTCAACAGCCGTGTAGGTCTCCCTCTCGTCCAGAACTGACGTGACCTCAGCAGTACCGTCCTGACCAGTGACCACGTGCTCAATCACTGTGCCACTGGCGTCCTTGATGTCAAACTCGGAACCAGGCAGCAGCAGTTCAGCACGGTAGGTGGAACCATCCTGCACAACCCGCCCAGGCTTACCAGATAGGCTCATCAGCCGCTCAGCCTGAACCTGAGACAAACCAGTGCCCAGGGTCTCAGTCTTGACGACCTTCGCCTTCACGGCACGGTCAGCAACCTCATAGGAGAACGTCTTCGCCCTGTTCGGGTCAGTTGTGATGACCTGGCTCCAGCCGTCGTTCAGGTACCCCTTGGCGGCCCTCGTCTCAGCAATCCTGTACTTGCTGCCGGTCAGGCCAGTAAACGACACGGTACCATCCTGACCAGTCACAGCGGTACGCTCAGCAATCCACGCCCCAGTAGAGTCAAGACCGTAGAGAGTGAACTCGGTGCCCTCGACCTTGGCCTTCTTGTCGCCATCCTTGTGCTTGGTGATGACCACCTGAGACGGGACGTTCTTCAGAAGGTTCGGAACATACAGAGCAGACTGGATCTTCATCTTGGCCCCATCACCATCAAGCAGATCGCCTGTTGGTGAGACCTGGAACCTCAGATCATTCAGGAAGTTCTCGTACCTTGGGTTACTGGTCTTCTCCTTCAGGGTGTAGACGACACCAGTCTCAAGGTTCTTCAGTTCCAGGACACCATCGTTGCCGCTCCACAGGGCACCTGTGGTTCCAGAGGTGACGACCTTACCAGATGGGTCCAGTACGTCGAAGGTGATGCCAGGGACCCTGGAGCCGTCACTGGAGGTGTACTCCCCAAGTTTCTTGCCTGTGTTCTCCTCGGTGACACCAATCTTCACCAGCCGGACATCAACATGGTCATTGATGACACCGGAGGTGGGCATACCGTCAGGAACCACAGCCTTGTTCGCCTTCGTCAGAGCAACGTCCCAGGTTCGGTCGGTCTTCACGAAACGACCTGGAGCAGAGACCTCACTGACCGAGTATCGACCCAGGGGAACGTTCTTGAAGGATACTGTGCCCTTGCTGTTGGATACAGCAGTGTAGGTGAGCCCACTGGTTGCCCCAGATGTACCCTTCAACTGGAAGGTGGCCCCAGGAAGAGGGATCTCACCCTTACCGATCTTCGTGAAACGAACCTCACCAGTCATCGGCTTAATCGGAGCCCAGATCTTCGAGTTGGACATCTCGCCCAGGTCAATCACATAGGTGCGCCCAACCATGTTGGTGAACTTGTCGGCACCAATCGTAATCGGCTTGGAGGTGGCCTTGTACCCCTTAGGGGCGTGAATCTCAGTGATGGTGTATCCTGGCTTGATTCGCTTGTTGAGGAACTTCACCATGCCGTCCTTACCTGAGGTGGCAGAACCAATCGTCTTACCCTTAGTGTCCTTGAGGACGAACTTCGCTCCAGCAAGAGGCCCACCAGGGAAGTTCGACACCTTCTTGAACTTAATGTCGGCACCAGGGGCATCCATACGGTTGACGACACCAGCAGGCTCCAACAGGAACGGCGACTGGTCATCATCATACATGAACGTGTTCCTCGCCACCTTGTACAGGTTCTTATAAGGCAGCGGAGCAATACCCTCAACATGCTCCTCAGGTGCCTTCATCGGAAGAATCACCTCGGCGGTGGTCCTCGCCTCAATAACAGGACCAGAGACCCGGATCCCCTTCGTATTAGCAGCAGGAGTGTCCGACCAGTTCAATGACTCCAGGACAGCCTCACGGTTACTCTGCGTCACAACAGGCGGGTTCCCATCAGTGTTGAGGTACTGGATACGCCACCCGTCAGGCAGGACGGGCTGGCGCGACAGGTCCCAAGTGTTGGCGAACTCCGAAAGCCTGGGGTCACCAGTGACAGAGGCGTCCCCAACATGCGGGAAGAAGTCGTAGAACACGGGGTTTGTCCGGTTCGTGTTCGTCATGTTGGATGCAGCAAGACGGTACTCGAACTGCTCACCAGCATAGGTGGTGATGTCCTTGGACCATGCCCCACCAAGGTTACGGATCTCCTTGACCGTGGACAGGTCCTCAGCAGCCAGCATAGGGTCGCTCACCTCAGCCTTGGACCAGGTTCCGTTACCGGCAGGAGGGTTGTCAACCTTGTTGCCGTAAACCATGTCCTCAGTAGTGGAGGTCAGGTACACGTCATTGGTGATGCGCCCCGTAGCAGCCTCACCAGAGACCTTCGCGGCAATGGAACCAACAGTCATGGTGTTGTTCGTCACAGCAGACGCCGGGATAGAGTCAGCGGTCCAGATGACAGCAGTACGACCAGTGCCATTGTAGTTGGACACTGCATCAACCCTTGCGCCAGGTGACTGCTCGAAGATGTTGGACATCGTGTAGTCCACCACGGACAGGCCAGCGGGGAGTAGGTCAACCATGCGGAAGTTCTCAATGGTTGCCCCGAAGCCCTCATCGGTTTTGAAACCAACGTTGTAGGATCCGGTGTCGCCAGTAACCGTCGGGGAGGCGAACGAGGAGATCTTGGTGGCAGTGATCTTCCTGGACTCAGGGATCACCCTCAGGTTGGCCTCACGGGTCACCTTGTAGCCGCCATCCATCTCGGTAGTGACGTGGTTGCGCATGATCGCTGTTGTCGGGTCCTCCGTGACGACCTTGCTGGTCTTGTCACGCAACTCGGTGTGGACGATAACGGCAGCAGTTGAGTTCGTCATCTTCTTGTTCGCCTTGATGATGATACTCACCTGGCCGGTCGTGTACTCCTCAGGGATGTCCAGCCTTGACCCGGCGGCAGGCATCTTGGCCGTCCACAGGGTTGCGCCCTCCTGATCGACCACCATCACGTCAGCACCTTCAAAAGTGTCAGGGTGTGACTTGCCCCTGTGGTTGCCATGGGCTGAGATGTTGGTCAGGGCCGTGTAGCGGAGCCTCGGATCCAGGTCATGGTCAGTGAACCTTGGTGTGGACTCACCCTTGGAGTAGGCCACCAGGTTCCACTTCTGCTCCATGTTCCGTCCACGTGTCGTGTCAGAAAAGAAGCACTCGCGGGCACGAACACACTCAGGTCCGCTGGCGTACTTGTCCGACCCGTAGTCGTCACCAGTGCTCTTGTACTCAGGGAACTTCACGAAAGAGTTGGTGATACTGTTGTTGGTGTGCAGGTCCTTCTCGGCGGCACCCTTGTTGTGGGGCGTGAGGCTGATGGCAGCAGTATTCTTGATGTTAGATCCATTAGCGGCGTCAGGGTAACGCAGCCTCAGGGTCACAGGAAGCAACTTGGAGTCAGTGTCCAAGATAACCTCGTTCCCACGGTAGACGGCTGTGGTCCCGTCGTCAGAGAGCGACCACCCAGGGTTGAGAGCAGGATCGAAGACCGCTTTCGCCTCACTGCCGTCAGCCTTCTTATAGGTGGGCAGAGTGTCAGTGACCTCCCACGACCCAATGTTACGGTGCAGGTTTGTCACATAGAAAGTGTAGGTGAGGTAGTTCTTCGCCTGGTCACCAGCAGCAACAGAACCATCAGCGTTAGCAGTATAGTCATCAACAAGGTAACCATCCCACTTCATGTTCTCCTCGTTACCGTTCTCCACGGTCCCCTTCCGCATAACAGGGTTCTCATACCGGGAGTAGATGTCAACAGTGTTACTCTGCCCCCTGGCGGTATCATCCGGGTACACCATGGTCGCGCTCATCGGATAGGCGGTGTTGGCAGCAGTCTTGTACCGGTTGAACCTGAACCTGATCGGAGTAGAGAAGTCAGTACCCTTAGGAAGAGCCTTCAAAGTCAGCACAATCTCGTTGCCAACAACCTTCGCCGACTTCACCCTGTCAGCATCACCAATACCAGTAAAAGTCATGGCGTCAGAAATAGGGATACGGATAGTCGTACCCTCAGGAATGTCCTCAGCGTTAGCACCACTGTTACCAATCTTGATTGTGACTGAAAGTTGCTCCGACCCGGCGTTCACAGTCGGAGCGTTGTCAGTGGTCACACCAGTCTTTGGATCGGTATAGAACTTGGAAAGACTGATACTGGTCTTCTGCTCCACAGGCCCACTACGCTTGTAGGTAAAGACAATCTCCTTCTCGTCAGCACTGGTGGAGACAGGAACAGTGTAGTCACCAGGGGTCTCGAAACCGTACACGCTGACAGGCTTAATCACGGTGCCACGAGGGTACATCTTCGTGCTGACGGCAGGACGGATGTCGTTCCCGTTCTCGTCAACGTAACGGACCTTGGCGAACGTCGGCCCAGCGAAGATGTTGTCCGTATCAGCAGGCATATTGTCAGGGAACGTTCCGTCAGCAGGATACATGTACACCTTCTGGTTGGTATCACCAGTGTATCCACCTTCACGCTTAGGACGCTCACGAGACAGGAGAGCATCAGAGGCGGTCACAATCTGCGCGGACTTCTGGTTCTTGCTTCGCAGAGCCCACTCCTCGACCAGGCGGATACCAGACCAGTCGCTCGGGTAGGAGGACACTGCCGAGTTGATGGCGTAACTACGGATGACGTTCACCTTCCCCCATGAGGAAGGAACCTTGGTGATGGTGCCGTTGTTGGAGTTGCTGCCATCAGAGGTGTTCAACGCCCCGTTACCAATCCAGGTGACCTCACCCCATGAGTCAGGGATCTCAGTGATCCTCGTCTTACTGAAGGCATAGTCGTCAATCTTGGTGACGTTACCCCAGGAAGACGGAATGGTTGTCAGGTCGTAGACATTGGAGAAGAGGCCGTTCGGAATGGTCGTGAGGTTTCCCCAGTTGTCTGGGATCTTTGCGATCCGGGTCTCAGCGAATGCCTCGTTTCCTAGTTTGCTCACCTTGCCCCAGGAGTCAGGCAGAGATGTCAGGTCAGAGCGGTAGAAGGCGTTGGCTCCAATGTTCTCAACATCACCCCAGTCAGTGATCTTGTCCTCAACACCCTTGGCGTACTCAAACGCAGCCCAGCCAATAGACCTGACCGTCTCGAAAGAGGCCGGAAGATCCATCTTGTGGCGGTTGTATGAGGCACTAGCAAAAGCCTGATCGCCAATGCTGGTGACACCAGTCCAGTTCGGAACCTTGAACGTGTCATCAGCAGTAAGATCCTGGTAACCGAAGGCGCCGTTACCAATGTCCTTGATGTCACCCCAGGACTCAGGAACAGACTTGATCTTGTTGCTCCTGAAGACATCCTTAGGGAGATAGGTCATCCCAGCAGGCCACTGGTCAGGAATCTTGGTAAGGCCAGCACGATTGAAAGCACCATCACCAAGAGATGTCACCTTGCCCCATGTGTTAGGGATAGATGTCAGATTACTGGCACCCTCAAAAACGCTTTTACCAATACTGGTGATGTTCCCCCAGGTCTCAGGAAGGCTCTCAAGACGATTCAGGTCAGAGAAGAAACCCTTCTTGATACTGGTTGCACTACCCCAGTCCTCAACAGCAGTGATACCGTTCGTCAAATACTGGTATGACGGGGTATCACCGCTACCAATAGACTCAACAGTCCTGCCGTCCTTGGTGACACTTGGGAAGCAGATCTTGGTGTTACCAGAGCGAACCTTGGCTTGACCGGAACTGCTCAGACCGATGACTGCTGTTCCATCGAACGCGAAGTCCTTGACCTTCCAGCCGTTGCACATCTCGATCTCACCGAAGTCAGTGCCAACAGCGACAACAACCTTCTTAATGGTCTGGTTGCCCTGAGAGTCGGTCGCGGTGTAGAAGACGTCCTTGGTTCCAGGGGTGCTGGTGTCCAGTGTCTCTGGCTCAACCGTGATACTGGAGGTGATGTTCTGCCCGTTGACATCGGTAGCGGAGACGTCCTTCAGCAGATCTGCCTTGGTGACCTGCTGGCCCTGTTTGAACGACTTCGGCTTACCAGACACCGTAATGACAGGGTTGCCGCCACCCTTGGTGTATGTCACATCAACATCGTAAGGGTCACTGTCCGGGGTGAAGTCAACGAAAGCGTTGTTGGCCTTGTAGCCATCAATCTCAGGTGCGGTGACCCTGACCTGAGTACCCTTACCGAAAACTTCGCCCTGCTTGGTGAGATCCTGCCCCATAGTGACAGTAGAGGCAATCTCCTGCCCGGTGGCGGCATCCTTCAGGTGTAGGCGAACCGTGACAGGGTTGACGACCTGCCCGAAACCATCAGAGTACCCCTGAGTGATGATGTTCGGGTTCTCAGTGATGACCTTGACGTAACGCCCAGCACCAGAGAACACCTCAGAGCCCCATGAGGCGACGTTCGTACCAACGGTGGCCTCCTGGATGGAGTTGCTGGAGAAAGCCTTGTCACCAACCTCCTGCACGCTCTCAGGCAGGGTGACGGAGGTCAGGGAGTTGCTGGAGAAGGCACCAGCCTTGATCGTGGCGACACCAGACGGCAGCGACAGGGAAGAGATCTTGTTGTCCTTGAACGCGGACTCGCCAATGGTGGTTGCAGGCGCCTGAGACAGATCAACACTGGTCAAGGTGTTCTGGGCGAAAGCGCTGTCACCCACCTCAGAAAGAGTCTTCGAGGTGAACGACTTCAAAGCATTCAACTGCAACGCATGAGCCTTGACAGTCGTCACTCCTGGGGCGGACAACTCACTGATGCCGTTCCCATAGAAAGCGTACTCACCCAAGGTGGTCACGCTCTCAGGCAGCGTCACCTTCTTGAACTTCATCGCCTTGAAAGCACTGTCCCCAATGGAAGTCACCTTGACCCCATTGATCTCGCCAGGAATACTCAGGTCCTCAGCGTCCTTCAGTTGCGTCTTGCCGTCCTCAGTGAGACCAGTAACCGCCCCCGTACTTGGGTCAAACAGCAGCAACTCAGTAAGGTCAGCAGCCCTCAAAGGGCCAACCACAAAGCCAGCGACAGCGACCAGAGCGACAACCACCACTGTTGACAGTGCCCGCCCGGCCTTCATGCCTCCGAGGCTCTTCAAGGTCTCAGTAATCCTGTTCAAGGTTCTTTCTCTCCCCAGAAAAGTAAGGGTCAGTTGTTCTTGAAGTTCTTCTTATAGGTTCTCAGCGTCTTACACCCTGTGATGCTGGCAGACAGGCCACCCCGCTTTTCAGCACAGGTTGAACCATCTGCCAGCACCACAGGAGGGCTCACAGCAATCAGTCAGCAGCGACCTCGGCAGCCTTGGCCTTCTTGCGGCTGGATACCACCAGACCCGTACCGACACCAGCGAGGATGATGGAGATGGTTGCCAGCAGAGCCACACCCTGAGCACCCGTCAGAGGCAACTCACCCTTCTTGACGTTAGTGATGTGGACGTTCCGGCCGGTCAGATCCTCAGCGTCAGCGTCAACGCCGTCACCCAGTGCAGCCGACAGGTCAGTCACGGAACCAGCGGCAGTCAGGTCAAACTTGACCGGCTTAGCCAGAAGCGTGTAACCATCTGGGGCGGTGGACTCAACCAGGCAGTAGGAGTGAAGGTTGGCCTGCTCAGCACCGTCATAGAAGTTGGACAACTGGAGACCGCCCAACTTGGTCAGACCAGCAGCATCAGTCGGACTGGAGGTAGCAACCGGGTCACCCTTCAGCGCCTCAACATCACAGGTGGCCCCATTGGTGGCACGGAACACCTTGAACACGGCACCAGAAAGGTTGTCGCCAGCCTTGTTGGTCTTGTGGATCACGATGTCACCATACTTGGAGGTGACCTTGTTCGAGGAGATGCCCGGCTCAGGGTGACTGGTCTTCCACGTGTTGTTCGGCACGAAAGCGGCCTGGTTCTCAACAATACCGTTCGCTGGCATGGTAGCGACACGGGTAACAAGGTCAGTGGTCACACTGCCACCAGAGACCTTAGCCAACTTGCCTAGCCCCTGCTCAGTCATGGATACAGTAACCGTGCTGTTAGCGCTGGTCACAGTGTAGTCTGCACCCTTGGACAGCACCTCAGAGGAACCGGCGGCACTCGTCAGAGTTACTGTCTCGCTCTCAAAGGACAGGCTGGCGTCCAGGGTGTCAGTAATCTGGTACACGCCACCGAAATCAGCACCATCAACAGTCCCGTCACCATTCTTGTCACCCACCAGAACAGTCGAGTTCAGGCTGTAGGTGATCTTCTCACCAACCCGGTAGCCGTCCTGATTCTGTGCCCCAACCTTTCCATCACTGATGCTCTTAGTGATTTCGTCAACCTGGTTCTTCGGGTAGACATTCACGTCATACATCCACTCAGAGCGACCGTTCGGATTCGTCATCGGCAGAGAGACCAGGAACGGAGCAGATGGAGTCACCTTCTCCTTACCCACAGCAGTACCGTCGATGGTCGGGGTGGAGTTCGCCAGGTTCTCAGCCACGACATAAACACCCAGCCCATAGGTTCCCTGGCCCGAACCATCACCACCGGTTGTCACTGACTGAACCTCCTTGACCAGGGCATAGTCCTGACCATCAACAGAGATCTTCCCGGCTGCCACGTCAGCAGCAGTGACCTTGCGTTCATGGATCTTCTCGGCGACCTTCAGGCCCTCATTGGTTGAGACGTCAATCCCAGACACCTTGTACACGTCAAAGACGACCCCGCCCATGGGCTTACCGTACTTGGCAGTCTCCTCAGGGGCGAGAGCCGTACCGTCAGCGCGAGTAGTTGACTCAGTGCCGCTCAACTTGTGGATGTCCAGAGTGGCCTGACGTGAAGCGTCCGGGACAATAGCGTCATTGTCGGCAGCGACAGCCGGAACAGCAGCACCACAGGCGGCCATTGTCAGTGCTCCTGCAAGACATGCCTTCCTGAATGACCTCATCATATTGCGTATCTCCTAGGTAGAGTTCTCGAAAAATGTTCCATACGTGTGGTGCTTTTACTGTGTGGTCGCCACAAGCATGATACTCGGTGATGATTGTAGCCCAATATCTTGCATGATCGGTAACGCTAAGGAAACACTTCGATCACGAAAACGGCTTCATCTCAACAAAAACTACGGAAATACGCAATGAAAACGCGCCCGCAACCCCTCACATATATTTACACGATTAGTTTAAGGCGGGGCCTCAAGTAGGCATAATGCACAGCAAGCACAAAATCAGAATCAGGTCTGACCATACTCCCCTGAGTACAGAAAGTTAATCAGACCTGATTCTGCGCTCGGTTGGTGCTAGAGACGATCAGATGGATGCGACGTACGTCACAATCATCTTGAGAACAAGGTCAAAGCCCTCATCCCAGACGAGTCCACAGAAGATCGGGACAGGAAGTGTTCTGTTCGCCACTTAGTTCAGAACTTCCTGAACTCCCTCAACCACGTCTTCCGAGTGAACGGGACCAGCGAGTCCTTATCCTCAAAGGAGGAGGCACCTATCTTCATCTCCACCGCATCAACAAAGACGGAGAACTTACCCTCGTGGCGATGGTACATGAAGCCCTCAACCGGCATCCTTCCAGCGAACTGATCGGCCAGCGGAGTGTCAATCGAGAAAGACGGGCACCTGCCCTCAGCGATCAACTCGTTCACTGCATCGATCCACCAGTCATAAGGATACGGAACCACATCCTTACCTCGACCAGAGGTCTTGTAGCCCAGAAGAGTCACACGCCAGCCCACCTCATCTGCGGCTCTCATGTACTCCATGAACGACTCACGGTCCCCAAGACCCATCACATAGTGCAACGATGCCTTACCTGCTGGAACATCCCGCAGCAACTTAGCGGCAGAGCGAATCTGAGCAGGAGTCTCAGCGCTATACGCGAAGCCACCAATTAGGTCCTTAATCTCAGGCCAGAACTTGCGCACAGCAGCAGGCAACTTGGTCGTGAAATTCGGAACCACACCATTGTCCCGAAAAATCTTGAGAATCCTCACGAACTCAGGATGCGAGGTAGTCTCACCGCCACCAAGAGCAACCTCCCACACCTTAGCCCTACCCATCTCATGAGCAATGACCTCAATGTTTTCTATGGGCCCATGCTTACCGAAAATAGTAGAGTCCATATAGCAAAAGTCACACCCAATGGGGCACTGGTCCGTAATTTTTACGTCGGCCAGTTCGGGTTTGCCAGCCTTCTCGTACCTGCCGACAGCGAACCTGATCTTAGTGCCATCAGACCTGTCAAAGAGCGAGACAGCGTTCCTGTCAAAACGAACACCGTAACGCCTCATCGGTCATCCTCGCTCAGATCGATGCGAAGTTCGTACTCAATTCTCTCATCAGTCCAGCCCTGCTCCCTGAGACCCTGGATCATCTCAGCCACCAGAGGGGATTTCGGATCGCTACCCACCCTCTCTGTGTCGCCCCACTCGGGCTCGGTCTTGGTCCAGTCAACCAAGCCGCTGGAAACAGCCTTGGCGCGCTCATCACTATAGCCGTCATTGTCATTTCCACCAAACACGACAGTGTAAGGGTTGCGAGCAATCTCTGGAGTGACGACACCGAACGACTCGTGATCAACCTCGCTCTCAGAGGCAGCCTGAATCATGCCGTCATCGGCCTCAGGGAACTCGTCACGAATCATCTGCTTCTCATCCTCGTCCATGGCCTCCCATCCATGCACCTTCTGGGATAGGACGTAGAACAACTTGCCCATGATGGAAGAGAGTTTGAAGTCATCCCAGCCATAGTACTCTCCGGCTGGGTCGAAGTACTCTTCCCTATAGGCATCCTCGGGAGTGCTCTTCAGGTAGACGAAGGAGTGTGAGGAGGAGGAGTTTGTGGCAAAGCCACGCCTGTAGTTCGCCAGCAGATGCTTCCTGACGAACCTCCATACTGTGCTCTTGATGGTGCTTGCGATCTTCATGTGCACATGGTCTCACAGGTTCGTGCCGTTGTCAACCCCGCTGTAGGTGGCGGTCAGGGCGACAACGGCACGAAGCGGCCTCGCCAGTCATCTGGATGCGGGTCAGTGTGAGATATGAACCGGGTAAACGTAGACAGGGGTATTCCTGTCCTTTTCCTTGTCCTGCTTTTCCTTGTACTCCTTGCAATTGCCGCCAGCGTACAACTTGGCGTACTTCTCCCTATCATCCTTCTTCTGCGTCTTCAGACAGCCGACCTGCCCATCCTTGAGGTCATCACCACCGGCATAGGTGACAATCTCCTTGGGGATTTTGGAGTAGGCGCCAGCATCGGTTGTGAACGAGATGGCGCCCTGTGAGTCCACGTGGATAATGCCGTCATGGAAGGTCGGCTTCCCTATCATGGGGCCGAAAATTACCCCAAGTACTACGGCTAGGAGGAGGATCCCTAGGATTACTGGCATCTCCCAATCGCCACGGTCAAGGTGGGTGGGGTTGGTGATCTTCTGTGTCATGGCTGGCCTTTCTTACTGGATGGTGCCGCTACCATGGTACCTATTTTTGCTGGTGACACTGGATCGGATGGTCTCTTCTGCCAGTTTCATCGCATCATCATAGTAGAATCGTGTGACACTATCATCCTTGCTGCCAATCGCTTCAAGTGGGCACAGGGTAAGATCTTGAGGGTGGGCAGAATGCTCTTGGTTCGACTCGCTTTCAAGGATGAACAAGGGCTTATGTCTTGCGGGGGTGACCTCACGGAGGATGGTTTCAAGATCCTGGAAGAACCTACAACTTGAAGCCCCACCCCATGCCGTGGTGCTGGTGGTCACATCAATGTTGACGACGATCTCCTGGACCACCTCATCGTCATAGGTGATGTGACTGTTGACGTCGTACCCCACCTCAATCAAGGGGTTAGCGATACGATCCACAATGTACTGAAACTCATTAGGAGATTCGGCATCGATGTGTCTCTTCTTCAGTGAGACCGACAAGATGTCTTTCACGTCACCATTATCCTGAGTGGCCTCTACAAGGTCAGTGTCAACAGAGAACCCGTAAACCAGGTCGTGACCACTCACACGTTTGAGAAGAATCTCAGTCCGCCCATCATCATGCGGGAACCAACTAGCATCCCAACTGTAAGGCCAACGACTGCCATCAGCAGTGACCGCCCACATTGCGTACACCTTCGCCGCCAACTTGAACAACGACGACATGACAACAGCATCAACATCACCCCTAGTCGGGTGCGACGCGAACCGGCTGGTCTCAGCCGCCATATACACCAGATAGTTGCCCACTGGGAGGTAAAAGTGTCGGCTGGCATAACAGGTGACGTTGTTGCCTTCATCACTATTGTCATGCATGTTGAATGCGTCCACAAGAATCTTGCCATCAGAGATCCCGAACAGCATCCCTAGAGGCTCAATGTTGACATCACCTGAGACGGACCAGAAGGTAGGAGGCAGAAGAGACCAGCGATCCTCTGTGACACTTGGACAGAGCCCTGTACCTAGGACCGCCTGAACCATGTCCCTCGGGAGGCGTGGCAGGTAGGTGATCCCCTTGTCCTCAGGGGTGTACGATGACTTCTTGACTATTCGTGCCTTGAAAATGTCTCGTGCTTTAGTGGTGAGGTCGCTCATCTGCGGGTCCTGTCCGTGTTGCTTGTTGGCGTAGTTGACCTGTTTCCTACCGTCCAGCATACACTAGACGGGGCGCGTCAGGCAACCCCCTGTTGATGGTGAGATTAAGGCGCCCCGCATATGTGACATAGAACACAACATGCCTGTTGACATGTGTCGTCTCTGTGTCGTAAGGTGCAGGTTGAGTTGCAAGTAGTCCTACCTGGGGAGGTGTAGAGGATGATGAGGCGTCTAATTGGGAGGCTTCTTGGCGCGGGTTCCAAGGAGGATGTGAACACAAGGCTCTTGGAGAGGGTGGCGGTCTCTTTCGTCTCAAACGTGGCACGCAATGTTGGTGGTGAAGTCGAGGTCACGTACCAGACAGTCTACCTGTCCAGTCTGAAGAGGATAGAACTCATTCGACTTCTGCGAGGGCTGGTGGAGTCAGTATTCAAGCGATACCAGAACGTCCTGAGTGGAGACAGAGATTCAACGGACCTCATGGATCATCTCATCGGAAGCCTATGCTCCAAAGTCTGGGAGATGGAACCCAAAGACAACAAGGACGGTGACAGCACCCCTGTTCCTCCTGTTGTCTTGACAGAGAGTGTGCATGTTGTTGGCAGGGGCGGGCCGACTGCGTTGGACGCTCCTGCCAACAAGTGGGGTGAAAGCACTCTTCCTGGGGTGCTCATCGACCTTCACAGTGGGGTACTCGCTGTGGGGCAACCAATCCGCGAAAGGGGTGCTCAACAGGGCGCGTCTGCTGCCCAGTGGGATCTTCATAACACGAGTGCCCGCTACCAGGCGAGTGAGACCCTAGCAGAGATGGCGGGCGAGGGCATTGCCTACTGGCAGCCAGAAGATCTGAGGTAGGTTCAGAAAGTGGCTGAGGTGCATATTTTCCTAACCCGTCAAACACGTGGTGGCAACAATGTCATATTGGGCTTTAGCGTCGATAAAGACCCGCATATGTGTGTATCCATATTGCGTGGTCTTTGTGACTATCGTGGTGAATTTAGTGACAAAGATGGGTGCGGTTTTCGATCTCTGCTTGAAGACCTTTGCGATGGAGACATGACCGGCGTTGTTGAAGACGACGAGCCGTTCCTGCTTCTCTGGGAGTCGTACACTGCTCAAAGGTTCCCCATTTTTGTGGTGACTGAAATCCGAGATCGTGCCCCAGGTAAGGTGTTCGTCGAGTTCGCTCTAAACGCGGGCGGCGGGAAGGGTACGCTCAACCGGGACGACATGTTGCGCGTCTTGCAGAAGATGCGCCCAGAAGATCTGTGCTCACAAGCGGATGGTGTTGTTTGAGTGTGATGGCCCCCATGTGCACGATCTCATCTGTATTGTGATGCCGGACAACAGGAATTGTAACTTGCGATTCATGTTATCGATGTGCTATTATCTCTAGGAATAGTGTTGGGAAAGTAGGATAGAAGGACAATATGAGTGCTCCTAAAGTTGCCGAGGAGAAGTATTACCGATTCTCTAATTACTCAGATAAGATCTGCAACCCGAAGGTGCGTCTTGCTGTAGAGATGGCTTTTGATGCTGGCTGCAATATGGTGCGAGTGATGAAGCACTTAGAGGATGTAGATAGTGAGTACGAGATTACTATTGATACGCCTGAGTTCTCGATTCACGCATTTGGTGACATTTGGGTGTTCAGGGTATCAGCGAAGTTCTTTGACGGACGCGACTACTTCTCCTCCAGGCGCGTGATTGATGTTGACGATGAGATGTTAAAGGCGATCTTCAAGGGTATGAGGGCGGAGGCCCAGGTTTCTCAGTATCTCATCTCATACCTATCTGACAACCCTGACTTTCACCTGTCTCTGTATACAGTTGGTGAGACCCTTGTTAAGGGTTGGGATGGAGACATGGTACGCGTTAAGATCATTGGCAACGACTCCAAGTATGACATCAACCACGTTGAGGTGGAGATTATTGGGCCTGGCGGGAGTTCCATTGACTTTGAGACCACAGATAGTATCTTCTACCTGGATTTGTGGAGGACGATAACAGACGCCTTCAGTGGGATCGGTGTCACTAGGGACGTGAACCAGGATCGCCCAGATCACCTGTTTGACGTGAACTACGGGCGCATCACCTTGTGGTGGGACTCAATGCTACTCACATCAGAGTCGCATATTGCCGCACTTGACAAGTTGGAGTCACATGCAACTGAGGGTGGCAGGCAGTAGCAGAGCCAGTCAAGAAAAACTAGCGTAAAGGAGAAGGAAGTGTGACGAAACAGGTAAAGAAGAAGAGTGAGTCGGAGATTATTGCCGCACTGAAGAAGGCAACAAGTGTTGAGAAGTTCTTCAGTGCTATCGGGAATGCTCCTCTTGTCTTCGTATCCTATGCTGGGTTCGAGTCCCCCATAGTTCACCGCGACTACACCGAGATGTACCGGAGCATTGCTCTTGATGCGTCCGTGTTCATCGTCAAGGGCTCCGAGAACAGTACAGAAGGAGAAAAGTACCAACTGGCCTATCTTTACGAAGAGAAAGGGTGGTGCCTCGACGGATATGAGGACAACTGGGAGGAAGGCTTCGATGTCAACCTCTTGAAGAAGGTTTACGACAGCCTGAGGAGGCTCACTGAGGAGTCCTGGATGCCTTATATTGAGGATTTTGTCAACATTGAGGAGTTCTTTGACGAGGCGTACCACAACGCTGTCAACATCTCGGGTCTCACTGGGGCGGAGCGAGCATACAACATCCTGTCTGATTTCCTGCTCAGTCGCGGCTTCAAGATCATTGACAAAGGGGATACTGATTTTGAGCGGTGCTCGTTCGGTGTTATCACTGTCACCAGTGACACTGGTGACAAGAATTACAAGTTCGGCTTCCACCAGCCTAAGATGTACCGTAAGGATGACCGCAAACGCATCTTCGGTTTGAAGTACTGAACAAGGACAGAAGAAACGCTACAAGGAGGCAGGAATGATTTCGAACATCAATGAGGTTTCAGAACACGTCAAGTCCCTGAAAAGGGCCGATACTCCCATTGAGTTCGTCAAGTACCTCAACGACATTGAAGAGTGTGACGGTAAGGCATCAATGCTGGGGCTCCTGTCGCCCAAGGTGGATCAGGCGGTTACTAGGGCTTTAAGGTTTATTCGACAGAACCAGAACCTCTTCATCTTCGGTGACTCCAGCGACAAGGAGGACGACCTGTGGCTGGTCTACTGGGAGGGTGCATCTGAGTGGAACGAAGAAGGATGGGCCGTTGACGATACCCCTCTCGCTCCTGAAGCGGCACCAGACATTGCGGCCGCCATGATAGCGCTCATCTCACTGGCCTCAGACCACGATAGCCAGGGGAGCAGCAGCCAGGGGAGCAGCCGCATTTTCCTCGAAGAGTCCGACTCGGTTGAAGACTTCCTAGGCAAGGTGTATCGGGCTGGACTATCTATCGCTAGGGTCTCTGACGCTGGGCACGCATCTATCCTGATGGAGCACTGCCTGAACAACAATGGCTTCATGCTCCTTGACTTCGGCGAGGACACTGGAGGTCACTTCATCGGAGAAATGCGGGTCGCCCGCTCCTCAGGAGACATGTACACAATGAGAGTAGATAAGGATCTGTGACATACAATGTCAGTGCCAGAAAATGTTGCGTCAATCAGTGGTGGCGTCCTATTCAATGGGAACACGAAGGCCGCTCAGGTTGTTGCTGACGAAATCCGCAGCCGCGTCGAAAACATTCGAGACGAAGACACTACCTCAGTTGTGACAGAAATCGAAGATGGTACCTTTAGCGACTCGTCTGTCCTCAAGTTTTGCGTAGTGGATGTTTCTGACTCGCCCTGCCTCTCTGTAGTGAGAGATTTATTTCAGAGCAAGTTCCTCAAAGAGGCGTTCCCGGAAGGTGGAGGGTCATGTGTTGGGAGCGTCGTGGTTGCTCACACATCAATGATTGGTATTGGTGCGCGAGGTCCACGAGTTGAGGTGTTTCAAGTTGGACCTAGCGGGGATCTTTGGTCGCAGTTGCAGGTGACTGAAGGTGGGGGCATTGACTTCTACAGAAATCCTGACGCGATCCTGTGACTTGCATCATGCTTGACTGGGTTGATGGTACTAGTCTCAGTGTTGTACTATGGTGACACTGACCCGAACATACACTTGGAGTGAGGAGTTGGTGTGCGTGTTTTCGTCCCTCTGAGGATGACTGACGCTGTACTGATTCGGAACATCTCGTACATGACACACGAATGGTCCGATGCCCCATACGTGGTTGCGGGCGGCACGGACACTCTGTGGCGCATCCTGAACAGCGAAGATGTTATGGAGTGCCCTACTGCTCCATCATCGTTCCGAATCTCTAACGTCTTTGACAATGATGGGAACCCAACAGATGACCTCGGTATCTGGTTCGATTGGGAACACTCTGAATAGTAGAGTTTAACGAACTGAAGCGTCAATATGCGAAGGAATAGGTCATGAAGATTGAGTGCTGGCAGAAGCGTCCAACGAGGATCAAAGCGGTTGAACTGACTGAGGGTAACGCCCAGGAGGTCGCCGATTGGGTTGGTGGCGAGGTCGTGGATGGCGGTATCACGATTCCGACATTGGAAGGTCCGATGCGCGGATCGTTTGGTGGGTACGTCATTGAGGGTGTGCGAGGTGAGCACTATTGCTGCCGCCGCGACATCTTCTTCGAGACCTATGAGCAGGTTGATTAGCCCGCCCTGCTCTAGTTGTGCTGATGGGTGGTCCTGCTGGCTCGCATTGCTAAAAGATTGCGAGTCAGATCACTGAATGAGGCGTTTGATCTCCCTTCTGCTTGGTGTACTCTAGAGGCATCAGAGCAGAAGGGATTCGCCTTTATGCGAGTAGTGAGAAAGAGACAGATATGAAGGTTTTTGAGTTCGAGATTCTTACTAGCGCTCCTCTTCGTCGTATTGTTGGGTCGGAGATCACCAGCCTCGCCTATGATGAGAATCTGATGCATCTTGTCATCACTACTACCAATGGTTTTGTGTCGATCATTGGTGCTCCTATTGACGTGAATAACTTCGAGATTGAGCCAGGTGGCACCGTCAAGTCCATTGGTTCTGTTGGCGTTTCTTTCAACAACAAGAGGTCGCTGCGTCCTAGTGGCGAGGCGCACACTTGCATCGAGACCACGAATGGCACTATCACCATCAGTGGTACCTATGATGACATGTCGCACGCCGGTACCTCTTTCGTGAGTTCTGAGGACAACAAGAAGAACCTGTCGTCTCGCTGGCTTGCCAAGTAGAGGCGTACATCACAACCTGTCATCTTGACCCCATCGTTCCACTCATGTAGCATCATAAATGTCAACGATTGAGCACCCAGGCAGAAGGGTAGTGTAATGGCAGAAGGTAAACAAGAGGATACTGTCTACGATGAGGCTCGACTTCTTGTCGGTAGGCGAGTCCAAAGTGTTACTCTAACTCAAGAGCATGGTAACGACCTGCTTCGTATCAAAACCCCAGTCGGAAGTTACCTGAATATTTCCGCAAAGGGAATCACTCTGACCAAGCACTTCAGTGATCTCCTTGAAGGGCATGTGGTCGAAGAAGTGTACTGGAATCCTTTGATGCAACGTCTGTCACTGAGGCAGAGCGAAGGTAGAATCCTACTCCATGTTGAGTTTCAGGATGAGAACAGTGTTGCTGCCGAGTGGGTTTGTGCGACTTACTCAGCCCCTCGAATGTTCTCCCACTATGATAGCGATGTGTCCTCCATCGCTAAGGCACTCATTGGTGTCAGCGTTGACAAGGTGGACATGGGTGAGGACACGATCGCCATCCATTTTGTTGATAACAGTGGAGAGAATGGTGCCTTGACCATTACGGACGTCAACGATGGGCATGAGCCTGTCACCTGGGTTCGCTACCACAAGGTCTACCAGGAGAGAATCATTATCCACGATGTGAGTATCGCCCAGCAGAGTTCCTGGGTGTCCTCAACTGGGGAGAATCAGGGGACCGCTATTCTGGAGGCTGTGGACGACTGCGGAGACCCCTGTTTGGACATCTACCTGGCCACGATTGCAGAAGGCAAGAAGCGTATGCCTCTGGTTGTGATGCAGGAGAACTAGCCAGTCCACTTGCGGGTATTGAAGGCCAGCCCTTAGATGTGATGTGAGTTACCTGTCTCACTCTCACTAGGGGTTGACCTTCACATGCGCTCTGACTTATGATACTGATTAAAGGCCGGAGGACAAACGAAGGGTGACTTAATGGGTGCTTTTACATACGATAATGTGCAAACTGCTCTCAGTGAACTAGTTGGGCGTCGTATTGAAGTGATCGAGAAGAGGGAAACTGGCTGCTACTCACATTTGCTTATCAAGACGTATGATGGGCTGTCGGTACTTGTTGACGGCGCATTGTTCACCATCTCTCCTAACATTGACAGGGTTGAAGGTATGGTTGCCTCGTCCGTCACTAAGGTCAGTGAAGTGGGACGGGACATTGTGAAGATCCATGTTTTCGGCTTCAAAGATGCATTCGATCTCGTCTTTTGCGATGGCGAGTCGGAGATCGACGATGTAAAAGTTTACTGGCCTGAATGTACTAGCAACCTACTGTTCTCAACCCAAGATTCTGACATCAAGAAGATTGTCGAGTCACTGACCGGCCATAAAGCCACTGGGATGACGCACACTGAGGATAGCGTCAAGATCACCCTTGATAATGGAGCTGAGTCGGTGACTATTGTTGACAACAAGTCATCATGTGACTACAGGGACGATACCTGGGTCTGCAACTACAAGTTCTTCCAGGAAGCCAAGATTCACGATGTCAGGATTCTGAGCCAGAAGTCCAATCCAGTATCCAGTGATCATATGATGGCTACAGCAGTTATTGAGGCGGTTGACAGTACGGGGAAGCCTGTCCTGGAGGTTACTCTAATGGTTGACACCTATGAGGATGAGCGACCTGAAGTATTCGTGACGACAGGGGAACAATGACTCGCAGTGATGCCATTCTCTTACTAGGAATGGAATACTGAAAGCATGTCAACAAGATTGCCCCTAGAAGGAGTGCCTGTACCTTGAGTTCTCCTTCTAGGGGCAATCTTTCGGAGTGTTCTAGTTGTCGCCTACCAGAAACTCATGCTCTTGGATCCTGCCTCAACCATGTACCCCTTCTCAGTCAGTGCCCCAATCACCCTGGCAGTGATGTCGTCAGCGAGCCATCCCGCATGTGAGGGCCTGAACGAGGTGATAAGGAACGAGAGACGGACCATGGGGCGGCTTTCGCTAACCCTGACTTCAAGGCACCCGCAACCGTCGTCTCCACCAATTGACAGCATAGTGCGGCTCTTGCTGAAACACCGGTAGGGGTGAATGAGGTGGTTGGCCACTTCTTTCACCTCGTCCGCCACCTGTCTTAAAGCGTCAACATCTGTTGCTTCTTCGTGCTTCAGGTCAGGGAACTTCAGTCCCACAGAGACCTCATAGTCACGCATAGCGAGGTCGAACGCATCGCCCACCCCAGGAGACTTCACAACAGCAATAATATGAACCTTCGCATCCCCGTTAGAATCAAGGAGGTCAATAGTGACATGATCTTCCAAACCAACCTTGTACGTCATACTGATGGAGTCAAGGACAAAAGGAAAATCCTTGGTGTCAATTGAGGAGATGTTCAGTACCTCAGTTGGAAGGACCACCTTAGTTGGCTGGGCTTCACCATGTGCTTTAGCGTAGAGGACAAGATCCTTCTTGGTTGCCGACCCCACGTTATTGATCACAACCTTGTCGGTGACAACCTGAACAAAGTTGAACACTTCTCTCCCCGCAAGTGGAGAAAGGATGCACTTGACGTAATCAATAAGGTCTCTTGTAGGAGTGTTAGCCATTTAAGGAGTCCTAAGCCGCTCGCTAGTTTGTGAGACCACAAGTCGTTTCAACCTGTGGTCTCACAAACGATTTTCACTTGGTGAACGAGATTCGCTCGAAGTTTCCACCTTCATCATGGAAGCCATGGAACCCTCCCATCACATCAGACCCCCTGACAACTTCAATCAGGTTAAGGGAGAAAGCATAAGCATAGCAAGCCTCTCTCCAGTTCTTATCCTCAGAGTCAGCAGGGAACACAGCCGTCATCACATTGGAGCCATTCTCAAAGGATTCCATCTTATGGCCCTCGGCGCTAAGGCAGGCGATAACAAGGAACTTGTACAGTGCGGGGCTGCGAACCATGTCTGCATCCATAAGAGTCTCCCCGTCCTCGTTAAGGAGGGAGGCGGTGTGAACCTCTCGACCGTCCTCAATGTCCATGGTGACTCTAACGGAATGGGGCATCTGGGTGTCCATGTTGTTTCTCCTGTGCTCTTGGTTTCGTGGATTGTGAGATGAGGCGTTTTGCTTTAGTCGTTGTTCCACTTACGACAGATGACCAATCCTGCCGCAATGAAAGCCACGATCATTGCAGCACATACAGCAACCATCATGGGGGCACTGACCCCAGACGCTTGCATTGCGTACCCAATGAGTAAGCCGACAGCGGCCTCAATAATCAGCAGCACTGCGACAGTCATGATGAGACCTGGACTGACCTTGCTGTTTTGAGTGCTCTCTGTCCCCATAACGCTTCCTTCTCCCTGTGTCATATTTTCCCAGTCAGTTTGCGAATTATTGACTTCGTTACTCGCCGTCAATGAAGGCAACAATCTGCTTAGCGATGTGCTTGATCTCCGTGTCGTCAAGATCCTCGCATGGGAATGCGTCACGCCCACGGACAGAAGGCCACACCTCAGTCCATCGACCAGTAACCTTATCTTCAACGTCAATGATGAAGTTGTTACCGCCTTCATCGAAACGAACAACGGTATCCCCCATGTCCAGGGTGTGCGACTGAGGATTGTACTCGGCGATAGTGTTCATCTCATCGATAAGAGCGGAAACAAGGTGCTCAATCGCCTCGTTAAGGGTCATCTCTTGTGCCATTTTGAACATCCCTTTCACTGCTCAGTGGCTTCCGTGTTCAATGACAATACTAGCAGGGCACACTAGCGGGCGCAAGCCACCACCAAGTGAACCACATCACAAGACATCAGGTTGCAGGCCGGTCCCATCACGCACTACACTGAACACATACAGTCGTCAGGCGATCCAAGGAAAGAGAGTGGAACATGGCAGCCCCTAAGACATACCCTAGTGTCTTCATAGTGACATGGAAACAGGAGTACCTGTCCCGCCGCCCTATTGGCACCTACACAGAGTGGGCGCGTGCAGGAATGTACGACCTGTTCCACTGCCACGTTACTAGCCGCATCATCTCGGACGACACTTGCAAGATCACTGCCACACTGTCTCGGAGGGACTTCAAGGTCGCCATCTCCTATCTTGAAGGTCAGTTCATCAGTCAGATGGCCGCCAGCATAGATGTCCACCAGGACACATCTATGCGTCAACAGTAATTGAATCCACAACAAACAAGCGTAGAAAAGGAGAGAACCATGATTGTTTCCAGTGAGCAGTTCGATGAGATCACAAGGATTCTGGATGAGCCTCTTATGGACGCGAGTCGATTTGAGTGGCTGTTTTCCAGGCCGTCACCGTTTGGGAAGCGCGTCGAGTTCACCCAGGGCGACCTGACGTGTGACGACTCGAATTAAGAGGTCTAGGACCGAGGTGCACAGCCTGTTTTGACGGCTCACACTTTTCTCTGGCGGTAGGATAACAGCGAGTATGGGATGTTACTGTATGTGAGAGAAGGGGTGTGTCATGCCCGCCTCAACAGTGGATGTTACGAGCGTTCAGGAGTGGGAAGCCATCAACTGGGATGCCCCTGACTTAGAGAAGGTTGTTGTCACCAGTAGCATCATTGGGACGCTTGACGGGGCTGCGAGGCGAGAGTCAGGCTCAAACGTTAAGGTGGTCATTAAGGCGAGTGTTGACACTCTCACTAACATGGATCATGCCAACATCTTCTCTGGATATAAAGGGAAAACTGTTGAGTTCTTTTCCATAAAGAACTGCCGTTACCTTGGGGTGGAAGGCGAAGCAAGGGTCCACAAAATCACTGACTCGATGGTGAGTCTTTTTGACGGGGTTGAAGTGGGGGAAATCTCCAACAGTTGTGTCATTGAGATGGTGGACTCCTGTGCTCTCATCCTTCATGACACAGAGGTTCTGAAGGTCAATGGCGGGGAGATATGCCTCACGGACGAGAGCAGTACTATCGTGGAGGTTGTTGGGGCGTCTTCCATCAATGAACTAAGATGCCACGTGGACTTCATGTCAGGAAACTCCCGTGTTACTCGCATGGTGGGTGAGGGCGCTGTTCTCAGGTCCGTCAAAGGCGATGTGACTATCAAGGAGGTGTCAGGCGGGGCGAAGGTGGAGGTCGCGAAGGGCAGGGCTGACATCACCTATACGCCAACTGGTGAACCTGCTGACATGTTCGCCCCGTCTGTGGTTGTTCGCGTGAAGGGGCGAGACGCCGCCCCAGGCAGGTTCGTCACGCATGGCGGTGTCTTGGTCCCCGACGTGGAATGCGCAAGCATTGAGATGGATCTAATGTTTGCAGGATTCAGGAAGGATGAAGACGGCAGATGGGTTGGTTACTTCCCGCTGCATAACGTGAAATCTGAGGAAGATGCAGACAATTTCATCTCCACAAACTCATCCATCATGGAAGGTGTTCCCCTCTACACTCAAAGACCTTTCAGAAAATCAATGTACCATCACCCTGCTGAGAGTCACCTAACATGTCTCTTTTCGGGCGAGGATGTAGTGAGAGTAGATGAGTTCTATGTTCGTGCGAAGAAGTTTTCTGCACAACAACTCACTCTTCCCGATAAGACCATTGACCTGCAAAACCACTCATATGTTCAGTGTGAGAATAAGGAAGGTGAGTGGCCTGACCTGTATATCCTCAAAAAGGACGGGTGAAAACTGCGGGCGATAACAAGATCACGCTTCACCTTCAGTACCTCAGGTAAGCGGACACTCCCCAGATGCAGTGAGGCATTTCACACAACCTGGATTTGACCCCGCAAGGTAACAGGACATATGGTTGAGTTGTCAAGTTGAGGGAACAACGACGATTCCCACCACACAGCAGAAAGAGTAATGATGTCAAGCATCTTCCAGGTCATGACAGGCAACTTCTCGTTGAAGGAGGTACCGTTCTACCTGAAGTGGTCAGGCCCCGCTTTCACGGACACCCCTGAGGACGGAAACTGGGGAGAGGGAGCGACGTGGGAGTGCACCATCATGGTGGAGGACGAGGACGGTGAGGTGGCCGCACTGAGCGACATCTACCCGAACCTGGTGGGGCTGGACAGCGCGTCCTTCACTCCAGATGACGGGGATCCGAGCGAGGAGGCGATCTACCAGAACACAGAGGATCGTCTCACGGCCCGGTTCGGCGTGTCGCGGGAGGACGCTGGTCACATCGACTACGGCTGGTGACTAGATGTTGCGAACTGGGTGGTGGGCTCGACCTGAGATGACAGGCCCACCACACAGTTTCTCTATCTACCCTACCTCTCATATGCACCAATCTTGTGCCTCTTCAGGATTCTCGTGACCTGGCGAGTGAACGCTTCTTTCTGACTGTCTGGCACGCTGGAGAACCGTTGCAGATCAAGGAACGGGTGCAGGTAAGGGATCCTGCTCCTAGTGAGGTCAGGTGACTGGATCATGAGCCCTGTGCCGTCAATGGTGGTGACATCGCTAGCGTCCAGAACGTCGAACTCGCGCCCCGGGTCCTGGTAGATGGTTTCAACACCGATGGTTTCTCCACCTTGGGCGCTGATGATGTGCTTCACGAATCTCATCCCATTACCAGTATCCATGTCGTCGTCCAGCAGAATGAACTTCTGTCCCGGATGAACCCTAAGGTGCCTGTCTGGGAGGTACCCCATTTTCTGTAGGGTGTCTGACTGGAATAGTCGGTGTATGGGGAACCGGGCCTGTGCTGGGATATGTCGATCCAAAGAAACTGTGATAGCACCATCCTCTATGTCCTGAGAGTACTTGGATACTGTCTGTTTGACCAGTTCTTCGACTTGTGTCCGGTAGTGGCCGACCTTCACCTGGTACCCGTATGAGGTGTACATGCCCTCTAGTGCGTTAATGAGTTCGTCATGGAACTTCCTGTTGGTGGTGTAGTAGTCGAGGTCGTCTTTAATGTACATGACAGGCAAATCGCTACTGTGGTTACCGCTTCTCACAGTGGTTGATGACAAGGACGCATACTTTCGCCCTCCCCTACCGCACACTAGGATGTTCCGGTCAGCATCCTCCCGCACAGGGAATTCTTCTTGGTGGCCTGTTTCCACAACAACGGTACCGAAACCGGCCGGATCGTACGCTGCGACCACTTCAGCGAACAGGGCGTTGTCTGAACCAACCACGTTGAATACGACTGGACTCACACCATGCTGCTGCCACTTGTGCCGGATGTGCAGGAGGATATTCGTGTAGTTCGGTCTCCCAGGGTACCTCATGCAGTCCTCATCACACACATAACCCAGGGCTCTGACGCTGGCGGCCCGCTCCTCATCACTCCCAGCCCCCATAGGTCGCTTCATCCTTGCGTACACATGACTATCAGGCACGACATGGGTGTGAACAACCTGGAACCCCAACCCCTCTAACCGCCTCCTGGCTATCTCCAGGGCCTCAGCGTGCCCTTCATGCATCGGATCCATGGCACCAGTCATCACCAGTACAGCAGGCCGCTCAGAGGTCCCGCACGCCCGCACAGCACTCACAGGGGCAGGAGTGATGGTGTTCCCCCAGTCCGGTGAGGTCACACCGTCATCGTAGTACCCATAGCGAACCAGATCCTTGCTCGGGTGAGTATCCGCGAACGCCTGAAACATTGGGTCACTCAGAGCAACAGGTCCCCCCAGTGAGTCCTTCTTTCCCACTGTCATGGTGTCTGTTTGTTTGTCAGGTGAGACGGAAGAATGTTCCTAGACTCTACAATGTTCTGGTAGGACCACGACCCAAAAGTGCCCGCATACGGCATCACGTCCATGTGGACGGCAGGTGAACCACCAAGGTACTTGTGCGTGTTGTACTGGTGAAGGTCCTCAATGTTGTCCACGATTCGTTTCCACTGCTCACTCACAGGGGAATCCACGTACCTGCCAATATGGGTCGCGTAGAACAACTCAACGCAGTCATAGGTGCACCCGAAAATCTGCTCATCCTTACCCCCATGGTACATGTCCCCCTGAGGTGTAGCCTGGATAATAGATGCGGGGATCTCTAGGTAGTTGGCAACCTGGTACACTTCGCTCTTGTGCAAGTCACTAATGGGCTGGATATCAACCATCCCGTCACTGGCCTTACCGAAGAAACCAATATACGCCCCCTCATCCATGTTGGTCGTCCCCACCAGTAGGGTCCTGTCGCCCACACTCCAGCACTTGGTCACATAGGTGTAAGCAACCGCCGTCCTCAGATAGGAGACAGCCTGACCCACACCCCACTGGCTCACCCCCAGGTCACACAGGCTAACAGCCTCATCAACAACCCCATCAAAGGGAAGCACATCAAGTACCTCATCAAGACTGTCGGCCAGTTCTTGAGCCAGCACCACAGTCTCATCCTGTCTAGTCACACCCTGACTACTGGTTGCAGGGATGGTGACCATGTGAACCCCAGTACCGTACCTATTGGAGACTTCCTTGGCGATACCAGCCACGACAGCACTGTCAATCCCGCCCGAGATCAGGACAGTGAGCGAGTCGATACCATTATTCTTGCAGTAGTCGCCAAGTGCTGCCGCCTTAGCCTCAACATAGGCAGCAGGGGCGAACGCACGCTTCCTCCTGTACTCCTCTAGTATGGCCCTACTGACCTCATCCAGGTCTAGCACATCTTTCAGATCAATCCTCATGCTCTATTCCTTCACAATGTATTCTTGTCGTTCTTCTTTATGCTCAGTGCAAGGCGGCCGAATCCTATCGTTCCGTGGACATATCTCAGAACGTGCCGCTCATTACCTCACCAGTAGGATCCATCCTGCAAGGTGAGTGGACGATTGTCTCCCTGGAGAAGCACTGAACCCTCCCACTCCCAATCGTACCGTGTTGTCCCGTCAGGGAAGAAGATGAGATTCCTGGCCGTGGCCTCAGTGTTGTGGTGCGTGTACTTCGTCAACGGCAGAGACATGAGGACACCCACCCCGTCAACATCGTACATGGTCCCAATTGCTGGCAGATCACGCAACTTGTGCCCCACCTCATCCAGGTAGTCCCTGATGCCTTCCTTGTCCTTGTCGGTCATCTTGTGCTTCTGGATCCAGGCGTGGGCGGTCTCCCTCCGGTACTCGTCATTCAGTGGGCGCAAGGTGACCTGGCCGACCTTGCTGTCCTTGGCGAACTTCAGGAAGTCGGCCACCTGCTCTCTGGTGGACATCCACGCCTTGGTGCAGACGCAAGCCAACCGGACCGTGTAACCGATACCCCTGAGTTTGGCGATGAGTGCTGGCAGATCATAGTATGACCTGGAAAGCGGCATGTAGTTCTGCCTGAGGATTTCCGGGTCGTTACTGACCACGCTGATGAGAATCGTGGTGAGACCCAGGTCATACCACTCTTTTAGGTAGTCATCATTTCTCGCCCCTGCCAGCAGGACCCCGTTGGTCTGCAACTCGATGAGCGGGAACTCAGGACCAAGCACCTTCAGGTAGTCAGTGATCTGGTCGGGGAAGTAGGTTGGCTCACCCCTGCCGGTGAGAACCACGGTGTCAACCCCACCATTGTGAGCCAACTGGATCGCTTTCCTCAGGTTCCTCCAGTTTACCTCTGGTGCCACACGGTTGTTGTCGTTCGCATACTGACCAGAGACGCAGAACTGGCACCCTTGCGGGATGTGCTTGGTGGCGTCGGTTGGCTTGAAGGGGACAGTGCACTTGCTGGTCCCCGTAACTACACTGAGTATGGAGTACTTCACGCTGCTTCTTCCTTGGTGTTCTTGGGTGGTAGGGTGACCCACAGTAAAAGTCACTTTGACCTTTACTATCGTCCTATTCTACCACACAAAAAGAGGTCGCAGAACCCCCAACAAAGAAGTGTAGGCCCCTGGTGCATTCCAGGGGCCTACACTCTCAAGAGGAGGAGTCAGATCACCGACACAGCGTCCTGGACATCCCCACCGCCAGCGTTCCAGATCTCGAACACCATGTCGGTGGCCCGACCATCCCCCTGGTAGCCCTTGATGCTCCAGCCCAGATATCCATCCATGGGCATCGTAACGTAGTCCACCTTCGTTACAGTAGCCCCAGCCAGAGGGGTAGCCTTAACATCAAGACGAGCCCCATAAACCTGAACACTGTTACCCCCACCAAAGGTGATGACACCGAAGGGCTGGACGCTGCCATCCTCAATGATCTGCTCTCCAGCAAAAAACGTCTCAATCCTCTGGCCCACAATAATGGACTCAATATCCTTGGCTGCTGCGCGGACCTCGATCTCAGTGCTCATCTTTTCTTCCTTCCGTCTTACCTTAGGACCTGTTGTCCTCGGCGTGATGACTTCACTCTAGCACCATGGGAAGTAGGTCAGCAACTCTGGTAAAGGTGAAACAGGTCACACTAGAATGGATTGTCACAATAGGCGCGGAGAGACGATTGCCGAGTCGCCGGTACTGGTCGAGTCGCATGCGTGCAGGAGAAGGGAGAAAGGGTTGGGGTAGTGGGCTCAGATTTCTCTCTGCGGACGCGAATCAGTTTGACCCTTCTGCTACTTGAGCGCCCTCGGCTTTCCTGTCGATCCATTCGTCAACGACCCTCTCCCAAGGTCGTTCGCTCTTCAGATGCAGGTCACCCATCACCCGTTCATACCAGGTAATCCAACCGGCTTCACCGTACTTGTCGTTGTAGGTGACAATGGTTGGCTGCTCTACACCTGTTGTCCAGTATGCTTTCAACTCTGCCCTACCAGAGATTCTGGCGTCAATGAAGATGCCGCCAGTGCGCATGATCTTATGGTACTGGGAGTCGTCCCGAACAACTGTAACATCGTCAGCCAGGGACCCGTACTTGTCGCCACCTTCAACCACGGCCTTCAGGAGGACGGCTAGGGCGTCCCTCGTGGTCGTGAACATGACTGCCGCCAACTTCTCCATCTCATCCCTAGTGGTCTCAGGGAAGATAGGGCGTGCTGGGCCCAGGCGAGAAAAGAACGCATCCTCGCCCATGACATTGCTCAGGTCACGAATCATGCGCTCAAGATCGTAACTCTTCTTGAACGTCTTCATAAAATGGTAACGCACAGGAAAGTTCGCCTTATACTCATCTATGATCTTGAAGTACTGCTCTTGCCCTGAGACAATGAAGTCACTGAGAGTTCCATAGAACTGTGGTGAGTGAATGTTCGTACTACACCTGGGAGCGTAGACGAACATGTCTCCACGCAACGTCATCCTGCTTTCTCCTGTACTTATTCTACTCCGTATAGAAGAGCGCTCTTACTAAAGATCCCCTACTTGGCGAGCGGGTACCGGATCCCGTAAGTGTCAACAGGCTCCGTTGAACTAATGACTCCAACATCACAAAGAGCCTGAACAACATTGTCCTTGTCTCGGCCGCTGATGTAGAGATCATCCTTCTGGATGCGGATGACAGTGCGATACAGGTGACCCGGAACGGTAACAAGGTTTCCGACAACCCCAACCTTCATCTTATTGTCAGTGAGGACGTTGAGGCACGCGAACATGGTGTCACGCATCTTCATCGACTCCTGAACGCTGTCAACAATTGTTGCGGGATCAGAAGCCTCCTTTGCGACTCTCAGTTCAGCGATCTCCCGACCGTCCACAACAAGAGGTGCGGTCACGACGCACAGGTCAGAGTAGACGACTCCCTTAACCTGGTTGCTCTCATCCTTAAACCAGACCGAGGGCTCACTGTCCTGGTGAGTCTCACGCTTGCTCGAAGCAAGAGGCGTACCGAGAATCTCGGATGCCTCGTTGATGTTCTTGATGATACCCATGACCTCAGACATTTTATTTCCTTCCCCTTGTTTGGTGAGTGCGCGTTTAGTGTACAGGAGGAAACTCAAGGCGTGCAACTCTGGCGAGAGTGATGTACGCCACATGCACATCGCGCCCCGTGGAATTTGTCGCTGTGGAAGTTATTCTGCGCTCAGCGGTGCTATCACCTAAGTGATAACCTGTTGTTTTTGATTAAGTAACTGGATGCCTCACTGCGCTCATTTTTGATAATAGAATGCTTCACTAGGACTTTCGTAACATCTTCGATGTGTTTCCCATAAAACTTTATCTTATCGTCAAAAACAGTGAATGACACCCAGTCATTTTCGCCTCTTGTCACTGTCATATGGTTGTCTTTTATGAAGGTGTTACTTAGCCCCCAGCCTTCAGAAGTAAGAGCGTCACAAGAAAGGATCATGATCTCCATTCTTCTGATGGCGTCCCCGAGAACCCATTTGATGCCAGCAGTTGATGCGCTATCCAGTTTGGATGACACGCACACTTGTGTATCACCTAACTCGAAATTCACAGACGCTTCAGAGAAACCTGGGTATGCAACCAACGTTAAATCCTCACAGTTCCAGTAGATGATTCTAGTGTCACTGTCAGCAAACCCGCCGTTGAGATTTAGGTTTTCAGTCGCTTCCTTGATGTTTGACTTGATTACTTCAGTGATAATCATGGCGTTATTCTTTCTGGTATGCAGACATGGCGTTTGTTGTGAATGGTTACATTATGACAAGAGTGGGCTTGTTGCTAGGACTGTGAGCGTATTGCGGGTGGCGTACAGGCCGAAGATAAACCAGATAGATTTATGTTGGAGTGTTAGTGTGCCATTGATGACTCTTATGCTCGTTGCTTAGGCTATGATGAACCAGTCAGCGATTCTACAGTGTCAGATGCCTTCGCCAAGATGATGAGAGTCCAAAAAACAAGCGCAAGTGCAGCATCTCCCCTCCGCCCTTGCGTAGACGGACAGGGTGTACCATCCTAGGTCATTAGTAATGTTGCTCAACACGTGTTGATGTCTTTCGCGTGTGCAGCAAGATGGTACTTAGGTAATAGATCGGGAGGAAGCATCTGCATTCGCAAGTCACCGCCCCAACAGATCTACTTAACTGGCTCTCCAACACGCTGAAGAATGGTCCTCCAGTTAGGAGTACTACTCAGGTTAACGACCTCGAAGTTGTAGTTCCCGGAACTCAAACTGATAAGGTATCCCTTACCATTTGGGTTCTTGATGATCTTCCCTCCGGTAGCCTCAACCAGCGTATCCAACGTGCAACGATCAGAACAGTATGCGAGATCAATCCTGGAAGGCCGCTTCCCCTCATTAAAGTACCGGTAATCATCAGTGTTGTAGATCTCAATACCTCGACCATCCTTCTTGGCTTGCAGTACACCATCATGGCACCCCATTGACGAGTCAGAGTCAATGCTGTCAAACGCTTTAGCGACCCTTTCGATCTCGCTGCAAGCACTGACCGCCTCGAACACGTACTCATCTGACTTGATGAAGTTCGAGTTGTAGCCCTCATTGTCGGTGCTTGAAGGCGAGGGTGCTATGTAACTGGGGTAGTCGGGCTCTGTAGGAGTATCAGGTTGATTGCCATATCCATAAATAGCGATGTTCAGCAGAAAGCCAAGCGCTCCTCCCATGAAAACAGCAACTATCATTGCGGCAGGAGATGGACCTTTACGTCCACTTCTTGTTGAGGTGACATTCTGTTTTGAATTGCTCATAATCTTATAGTACCTTCGTTGTTGTTTACCACCACAGGTGGGGGAAGACGGCCCGGAGGATGTCGAAAATGATCCCGTCCAGTACATCATAGTAGGCTTCCTGTAATGTGAGTGCACTGCTGTCAACTGTTACCTCAACAATGTTGTCGCCTGTGGGTCCGGTGTGGAGTTGCAGCATCATGTCGTCCTCTGCCTTGTCAACCTTTGCTTTCAGGCCGTCCAGGAGGATCGTTTCCATCAAGCGTGCCCGGATCAGTTCACTCAGCATGTGTGTCCAGAATGACACTGGCTTGGTGACACCATGGATGGTGATCGTGTTTCGCGGCTCCCCGTCCTTGATGGCGTCAACATCCAGAGCATCCTCCTGCAAGGGGAGGAACATGACCATGCGCTCAAAGATGAGCCCAAGAAGCGTCAGGTCCAGGCTCCAAGTCTGACGCTCATCAAACCCGAACCTTCGCCTCTGGCCCTCCCATGCTTCTTGACGCTCATCAGAGAACGCATTGTGACACCAGAAAGGGTCAATACCATAGGAGGTCAGGTACTCGCACCCAGGTGCCTCCCGGGCCAGTTGAGCCGCAGTAGCCTCATCCGCCTTATGTGGCATCATTGCAGCATCCTCAAGAGATGTGCCCTCAATAAGGCGCATCAACTGGTTGCGAATAGCATCATGGTTGCCGACCACCATTGAATCCTCCATAACTTTCAGTACACTGAATCCAGTGCGGACTCAGGCGCTAAGAGCACTCACCTTAATCAGTGAAGCCTTCGCAATAGCCTCAACAGCAGAGGTGAGCGTCTGGTAACGGAGAGCACCGCCCTGAAGCACCGAACGATCCCCAGGCACAGACACCAGGTATGACGTCTTGCGTCCCTTCTGCCACCAGTCACGGTAGCCACGAATGGACACAACTCGACCAACCACACGACTGCGGGAGTTGACCACATTGTAAGACTTCTTACCCTTACCTGACGACTGGGTGCAGACGAGGGAAAAGTCCTCTCCTCCGATGCGGTAGTTGCGGGTCACGTTCTTGTAGGACATGTCTCTGCTCCTTGTTTGTAGCCTGCATTCACTGGGATACAGGTTCGGATAGTTTCTTCCCAGAACCATGAACATGGCCTGGTCTGAGCAGATTGTCCCACCAAGGTAGCGTTCCAGTCAACATGAGCGAGTGTGAACCCAAGCACATCATCCCAACATTGTGAGTAGCATTCTTCAGCAAGGTGGCTACTGGCCTCCTCTGCCACTTCATCAACCCGGGCTCTCCCCGCCAGGTAGGGTGGACTCTCCGAGTCGCCCGTTCACGACAAGCACACGGCAAGAGGAAGCCGCCACACCCACTCACGAATAGAGCAGATGCGACGGCTTGTTCCCGTCTGCCGCCCGAAATTCAGTTTACAGGCGAGCAGGCAGACAGTGCGCTTATTTCTTCTTGGGGATCTTGTGCTTGCGGATGACACCCTTAGCGGTAAGTTTGAACTGCTTGCCGCACTCAGGGCAGTCAACGTACCTGTCCGTTACCTTCATTGTGCCGCCAGGAACCGACCTGTACCCCTCGTACTCGTTCATTGTCATCTCGTCGTACTCGCTGCTGCCGGAACCTGGGCACACACCCTCAGGGACTTGCCTCTTCCTGCCCTTGGATGATGCCTCACCACCGTTGGTCCAGTCCAGTGGTGCGTCCGGGAAGCACGTGGTGCATAGGCGTGGCCCGTGCTTCTGGATGGCTTGCTTCTCGTTCAGCCCGCTCAGTTCAGGTAGCCACTCAAACTGGGTCCTCTTGCCATTGCGGTTGCAGGTGGAGCATTCCATGGATGAGTGAATGTGACCGTTAGTGTTGTTGGTGAGGAAGAACCTCGGCCACCCCGCATACTGGCTGTCAAGTTTCCGGTACCGCTCATAGTGCTCATCAACAGCGACCCGTGCAGCCTCCATCTTGTCAGCCATATCACCGTATCCGTTGCGGTCATAACCCCTTTCAGCGATCACTTGCTCATGCAGAGCCCTGAGATCACTAACCATATTCTTTGTGGGCATCTTCTGCCAGTTTCTCTGGCCCCCAGGGATCAGGCCCCTTTCATAGAACCATCCCGCGTGGCCCCGGTAGTACTCTTCACGATCCAGGGCCTTGTTGGCGGCCACGTACTCTTTCATGGCGGCGACGTCGTGAGCCTGCTGCCCCTCCAGGGTGGTGGTATCAAATTTCAGGCCCGCGTCTTTCCTGGGTCTCCTGGTTCCCCCAAGGTCGCCTACCTCTTTCCCCATCATCTTGGCGACAATGGCGTCACACTCCGCCTGTGTGCTTGCGTGCGGAGCGTCACCGAACTGGCAGCGGCCTGGCCCAGCACAGGGCATCATACTTTTCTTCTTCTCGCTCCAGTGCATCCACATAGGTGACTCCTTGGGGGTGGGGTGGCGGGTTCTCTGTTCCTGGGATAGTATCTAACGCTAGAGAGGGGTTGTCAAACGTGCTCTACACCATTGATCCCGGGTTCTTTCTTGACTTCAGCGCCCTCTGCGGGTGTGTCCCCCGGTGGCTATCCAGGTCGTTGGCTGGTGGCGGCGGGCGCCCGCGTTTCGTGTGGCGCAGTGCACGTATCAAGGCACGCTGGCTACTGGTTTCTTGCCTCGCCAGGGAGCCCTTAAGTTGTCCACCTTAGGCCGCTGTCCCAGTCAGTGCACTTGTGTCCTATGTCACATGCTTTCAGGGTGGATGTTTGACTCGATGGTGGTGTAGAGTTAATGCCAGAAGAAACATGACAGCGCCAACAAGAGGAGAAGTAGTGGATACTACGGCTAAGCGACTGAAGTGGATTAGCGGCAAGATCAGGCTTGCGGCATCAGCAGCAATCGACTCGTGCAACAGGATCGCGTACTTCCCTAATGGGATCAAGGATCTGGACCGGGATGACCTCACTCTCACCGAGTCTGAGACACGAGACGCCCTTGACAACCTCAAGAACGCGTTGAACGTGGTTGACCTGCATGAGGTGAACCAGCCTATCTTCCCTGACCGCAGTGGGGACATGGATCCTGCACACAATTTCCGCACGGACCTCATGGACGCAGCATGGGCATACGGGATGCTGAGGATCGACAGTCGGTGGGGCGTAGATGATAAACCAATCCTCCCCTGAGGAGCAGCCAGACCAAAACTGGTAGAGAAGAAACAGCAGGATCAGGAGGGAATCTCGTGGCTTCAAGGTGGGACTACTGGCGATTCTTGTGGCGCGGCCACTCCGACAGTGCGGTACGGGAACTGGATGAGATCAAGGCTAATTCGACTGGGCGAACGGTATCCCAGGCGTACCGGGTCCGCTCAAAGACGACAGGCGAACGTGGGATAGTCGTTGAGTTCGATGACGGTCACCGCATCATGCTGAGTCATCTCCCCTCGTATGATGCGGAGCCGTTCTCTGTCAGGGAGGTTTATGACTATGGCTCAACTGGGCAGGTTATCAGTGACGTCACATGGACCATGGGGGAGAGTTTCATCATGGTTGACTTCTATGGCAGGTACGCGCCCATTATGAAGGTGATCCTCTACCCTGTTGGTAATGTCACATGACCTGGCGACCTTTTTGTGATCTTCGAAGGGCACGGACAATAGGGATGAGTCTGTGGGGTAAAACACTATATGTATTGTTAATGAGTGGCACAGAGGTTTACTTAGATAGTGGAGACGGGAGAGTTCTGTGAGTAGAAAAGATCAAAAGAAGTCCACCCTATGGTCTTCTTCCAGGTGGCGCGCTAGGTTTAACGCTTATTATTTCTTCAATATTGCACAATCAATGTTTGTTACCTGGTTTTTCTGGGGCCTGTCCTTCAAGGTTGAACCTAATGTCTTGGCTGTAGGTTTTTGCGGGTTGATGTCACTAATCTTTACATTACTTACCGTATGTAACATCATGGACATTGATACTATCCACGGTATGACGCCTGTCTATAGGGAGCGAGTGGGTACTCGACTCATCTCTCTGTACATTCCAGAGAAACTATTCAAGAACAAAGGTTACGGTTACCTGTCTGAGTTTGATGCAGCCTTGTCTTTGCTGAGAGAATCACTGAATCAGTATGTTACCACTGCCCATGATACGCAGTGGTCTGACTCAGATGCTTTCCAAATGGTTATTGAGAAAGTCTCGGAGGTAGAGACCATACTGCGTGACGAGCATGTCGTTGCAGTACTGCTACTTGACGAAGACACTCCCGGTCGGGGCGAGATAGTGAACACTGTTGTGTCTAAGATCTATGATGCGGCCGAGTTTATCGAACAGGTTACTAAAAAGGTGCGCCGTGATTATGAAGATCACATGACCAGTGAAGCAGCCCATATGATCGACATGATTTTCCCTAGTGGCTGTGAGGCAGATCAGGTAGTCTTTGAAAGCCCCTCAACCATAGCGGACTTCCCTATTTGGAATAATAAGGAAACTGGCAACAAGTACGCTTCCATTGAGGGCCAGTAGTTCTTGGAAGACGACGGCGCAACAGTAGAAGGCGTCCGGTGGGTCAGGGAGAGCGTCTTTGTAGGGCAGGGCACCATCCTGTGCCAGCGAGCCTGGAGGGGCGGTTGATAAGATTGAACGTCGATCAAGGAACACACTTCAAGTAGTGAACACATACGCAAACTAGGGTCTTGGTATAGACAACCACAAGACTTGTCTGGTAAAGTTAAGAAGAACACACGCAGAGAATGCAACAAACAGAGGAGCATATTCATGCGACACTTCACAGGAGAACAGATCGAGGACTTTTCTCGCGGATGCAGCAAGGAGGGGAAGGTAGTTCAATCTGAGATGACTGACCGTGGAAGGTGGTCAATCTACTACACTGGTATTGTCAAGATGAATGATGACGGAAAGTACTACGAGATCTACTGGGAGGAGGGGGCTACAGAAATGCAGGAATGCGACTACCAGGACCCCCAGGACGCCCCAGAGGTAGAGCCGGTGGGTCAGGTGTCTATCAGAACTGTCTTCGCGGAGAAGGGCTCTGGCGACAGGGTTCTCTCTACCCCACCGGACAGCGACCCTCTCTACGACAAGCCGAACGAGTGGGGGTACCTGCTAGAGAAGGCGATGAGCGAAGTGGGGTGACGGTCCATCTAAGTCGCAACGGGGGCTCCCCCTGTGAACGTTCTAAGATGGTGTTCACAGGGGGAGCCCCCGTCTTTCTGTTGTCACGAGTTTAGGCAGTCTCGCCAGTAGGGTGGTGACCTATCTGAGAAAACAGAAACTAACGTTCAGTCAGAACTGGGGAGTACCCTATCAAGTCCGTTCATGTAGTCGAACAGGTCAGTGTTTTCCCTCAGGTGGAAGAATGCCTCGGACTCTGTGGGCTGGTTAAACATCAGCGACATGGAAGCAATGGGCTTATATGGCATGTTGTACCAGAAATTGCCTCGCACCTCCCAGTCTTCCTCAGACACATCGTCATCCTTGTCGGCATTGTCCCAGTACGAGAAGTCCTGGCACCAGCCCTGCCCCCTTAATGCCTCCACATACTCGCGGCTCTCAGAGTAGACGCGGAAAACGATCTGTCCCGAGTTGGGGCCACGCATCAGAACCACCTGATAACCGATGCTCGCCTTGCTCAGTGAGTGGACCTCTACCTCCTGACACGCCTTCATATGCTTGTAAACCTGGGAAGGGAGCCACAGGAATGCGCCGCTCTGATCAAGGATCATCTTTTTACTGGTGGAGACACTGCTACTAGCCCACAGGGGGCTGTCTTCCCAGGTGGCGTCCGGGTCCTGAGCAACAAACTCTGCCGCCAGCCTAGTCAGATCGTACATGCCCTTCATGAAGATGGGCTCCACGGCGTTCCTGATCTTGTCTGTTGCCTCCCAGATGCTTAAGTCGGTGATGAACCAGTCATATGCTTTGATGCTCATAAGTCCTCATAATCTTGTTGTCTTGATGGGGTGTTGGCATGGTCACACTCATTGTATCGCTGTAGCGGGTGAGACCTAACGACTGCTAGGCGAAGATTGCTTCTACCTGTTTACAACTGGTAGCGTGTTCTCATCTACTTCATGTACCACCTTCACCTTATTGGCGAGCAGGTGTGCTGACAGGGCTAGGTAGTTGATGTAGCAGTCTTCTATGTTGGCTTCGCACTCGAAAAACCTGACTGGCTTCAGACGGCCATCAGGGTATTTAGCAAGATGGGGGATTTGAAGAGAGAGAATTCCCCTAGGAGTTGTCTTCGCCTTTATGGCATCCCCGTAGTATGGAGCAATAGGCTCTCCAATATGGACCTCGGCCTTTTCACCCCGATAGGTGAGCATCATGCTATCCTGATCGGCTACTATATAGCAGGTTACCTTATTGTCAGAGACGACATACCCTAGGCAGTCCAACGCATCAAAAATGTCGCTCTGCTGTAGTTTTCTGACAGGGATGATGACGGCATTATTGTTGCCCCGGTCCCATGTGATTCCGTCACTCAAATAGGCGACACTGCTGCTTCCTGAAGTATCTGGGGCATACCCACCATAGTATGTGATGGACGATTTACCTAGAACATGGTTGATTTTTGCTTCATCTGCGACTGACAGGACTCTGCTGTTGTGCGCAGAGTGGATGCTGGCGTGGTCGTACATATCTGCAATACAGACATTTGATGCTTGGCCGATCTTGGCTTGCCCCTCTATGCACCCAACATGTCCGCGGAAGTTCGTTAGCATGCCAACAGTGGCGTTTTCGCTGATGTTCTTCACTTCGCAGTCATAGGCGATCTCACCTACTACTGCATCTCCTTCGATATCCTTGATGCAACAGTCGCCCAAGATGGTATCAACTCTGGCATTCCCGTCGATGGACTGGATATCCACACCATAGACCTTGCGCACCTTGGCATCCCCAGAGATGTTGAGAACTGCGTTGAGGTGAGTGTCTTCTGGTTGTTCGATTGTGTGAACCTCTCCCAGTACGACAATGGTGTCTCCGTCGTAACTGGAGGGATTGTTGATGATGCGCTGCCAGTCCTCGTCGGACCAGACCTCGACTGTCTTCGATAACATATGCCACCAACGCCTCTCTAGGTCATGCTCTCATTGTGGGATACATTTAGAAAATATCCATAATCACCAAGCATGTATCAAAATGAGAGACGTTCCCTTTCTCTTCGGGATTGACAACTCTGCCGCCAACCTCACGCTAGAGGACGGGGCACTGTCCTCCTCAGCCCAAAGGACTACCGTGTCTGCATAAGATCTGGCGTTCTTGTCTACGACGCCTTCGACACGGCCCTCTACATCAGGATGGTAGCATCGCATCCCTAATGACTTCCGAACAATACGCGAATTAATTTCCACTATCTTGTCAATGTCATCAGCCGTCTTAGAGAGGCTGTCAGCATAGTTCCTGAGGGTTGTCCTGATGATGTCACAAGGTTCACTAAGACCTGGGCATGAACTGCGACTCAGGTAGTAGACAAACTCCTCTGTGTGTGCATTTAGATGCTTCTGCTCTTCTTGAGCCCACATTACCTTGTCTCGGATACATCCCCACTGGATGCGCTTTAACGCCTGATTGATTGACTTGTTAACCTTCTCGGTGGCCTCGTCAACCTTGAGAATGTCCTGCCATGCGAGACGATCAAGTTGGTGAAAAACATCGCACACCGAAAGGTCGAGTTGTGGCACTTCAATGATGTCGCTCTTGAAGATGTATTTAGACCCTAAGCCATTCGCGTTGAAGGCGATATCATCCTCGTCATCCATGATGCATGAAATGAAGTTGATGGCAAGAAAAGCGACGGAGACTATTGACAAGAAGCATGCGACCTTCACGCTAAAAGGCCAGCATGCCAAGCCGACGATTAGGAGAAGTAGCAGGATCCCGTTCTGCTGTCGAATACTGCCTCTAGAGTACGCCTCGTCACGTACAGAGACAATCTTACGTGGTGACATAAACATTCTATACAGGACCATTCTTACCCTCACCTCAGATGCTATGCGTTATAGATAAACAACACTCTAGCAGAAGCCGCTAATGTACTTCAAGTGACACCACTCACTTACTGCTGCGTTTTACGACAACATCTGAGAACCCAATACTCAACAGATCTTCCTTGTTAAACCTGTAGGGGGCTGTCTTGCTGCTGTGGTTGACAGCATATGGTGGATACACTGTCAACAGGTTGCTTTCCCCACCCAAAGTGTCACCATTGTTCTTGCCGTCTAGGTCTTCAACAAGAACCTCTCCCACCCAGTATCCATCAGTGTGTTGTTTGAACCCGGAGAAGCGGAGATCTCTGAAGGAGTCGCTATAGTAGGGTACCAGGGTGCCTCCGTTGGCGACATACTTCTCTTTGTTGTCATAGTGGGGATCCTCGAACCCGACTGTCACGGATGGCGCAAGTTTATCCGCTGGCACTCCTGTGGGCGTGTAGTAGATGCATGCGAGTTCTGAGGCCACCTCCACCTTGGAACCGTCTTCTACGTTACGAACGATGGTACGGCACCTGGCTGTCTCAACGGTTGCTGCATTCGTCATCTTCTCGACACAAGCGCACCCGTCAAGCATGAGGATGCGCCCTTCAAGACGATCCACCTGTGACATATCTTCCATCAACTTGATACAGGTGTTCTTATCTGCGAAACAGATAGTTGACTTATCGATCATGGAGTCAATCACAGAATCAATGGCCTTGTTGATTTGAGAATCACCGGACATGGACATGACATTGCAATTCTCTGCGACAAGCACTAGGGATGAGCCATCCATGAAAAGATTCGAACCAGTAACTTTAGTGACAATCACCCCATCATTAACGTTTACGGCAGTACAGTTCTCAATGCGTAGATTATCTTTATGAAATCTGACAATGGGGTGCGGTTTGACAACAAGATGGCCCACATTCTTCACCGCCCCGATCCTGGAGTCAACAACAACCGCGATACCAGTGTTCGTATCGCATCTACCGGCGCCATCGATAACCGCATATGGGTCATCAATGTTGACAACCACTTCAGTCAGATCTGGGTTACTCCAGTCAACACGATCCCAGTCAGTGATACTGCGAACATCCACGTGTACCATTGGCAACCTTTCCAGTTACTCGTCACTCACTCAATGCTACGCTCTGTGGCAGCATTTAACGTGTGATCTGTCTCCCTGTGTGCATCCCAGGTGTTCTTAATGCCCTTGTCTTTTGCGATGCCTTCAAGGATCGCGGTCTGCACTCTTTGTGATTCAGCGATCCGCTCCAGCAGGTCAACAACCTGGCTCATCTGGTCCTGAATGGCTGTTGCGTCATCATGAGCGGCTAGAGCAGATAGAGCCGCAACTTGTAACTCTGCCCTGGCCCACCACTTATCGAAACTACCTATCTGCTGAATGTACTGATTCATGTCTATCTCTCTTCTTCTATTGTAGTGGGTTAGTGGCGAGATGAGCGGTTTCGGCTGCTGCTCCCGCTGTCGCTGCTGGACTTGGCGTCATGGATTTCACTCATCATGAGCGACACCCATAGCGCGTCCATGCCCGTGACCTCGGTGTCAGCCTTCTTCGTAATGGTGAGGTCAGATGTGAAGGAGAAGAACGCGCGATTCATCTTCCATCCAGTAACATCATTGTTGTCCTTGATGTCTGTGTTGAAGGTGAGGCCGAACTTCTGCTGAGACACCCCTACCTTGGTGTCACCATGGTAGACTTGGACCTTTGCCAGGAATGTCAGAATCTCCGCATCCAGGTGTCCAGTCTCATGGTTGTTCCAGTCGTAGATGCCAGCCTTGTGGGAGATGATCTGCGGGTTCTCCGACTCTGACCCCACAAGGTTCCCATTGGTTGTGTAGAGGGAGTAGGTGTCCCCTAGGACAGGCCAGGTCTTACCCCTGACTTTCCCCACCTCTTTGTTGTCGGCGTAGATTGTCCACTCGTCACCCCAGGTGAACCAGGACTTGGTTGCCCGGATCTCCTTGGCGTTGTTGATGGTCTCGACTGCTGCCTGTGAGTCGGCTGCGTCCTTAGTGGTCTCTCCTGTGGGCTTGTTGTCTCCCGCGATCCGTACGCATGAGAACGCGAGCGCGAGCACAACAAGAATGATGGCACCGATCTTACGCGGATTCATGTCCACTTACCCAACTCCTGCCTGTGTGATCAGATTCGGTTCTTACTCTAGGGTTCATTCTACTACAAGGAGTGTGACCTTGCGTGTGTCCTCTGATGTGAGACCAAACACAACATCACCAGTGCGAACAAGATCGCCCTTGATGTAGGAGGTAACCAGGTGCTTGTTGCTGACGCTTGGAACAATGCCTCCTGTTGTAACAAGCAGGTTGCTGCCCACTATAGCGATCAGAGACCCACCGATAATAGTGGGCTAGGGGGGAGGGTGGAAGTCAATGCAGGGGGTGTGACTTAAGGGGTAAAAGAAGAGAGAGAAACAAGTCCCCGCTCCGCTTCTCTCTCTTCCATGTGATCAGAAGCCGACCTGGTTCTCTCCTTCGTCACCCAGGTAGGATGCTATCTCCTTGAAGAAGTTGGTGTTCATGGTCCTAGAAAACAACTCGCTCGGACCGCCATTGAGGATGAGATCATAGTCGGCGACCAGAACCTCAGACCGGAAAGCATCATTCACCTTCGCCTCACCGGTCATCGCCATGACGGTAGTGTATCTCATCTCGAAGACCCTGGACCTGCCGCACATTCTTCCAATTCTGCCAACATCTGCCAGTTCAATGATCGCATCATCCTTCAAGGTGTGGATAGTGAAGTTCAGGGCGCTGCACAGGCGGCTCTCACCGACAACGTGTACTTCATACAGTGACGACTTCCCATCAATGATGATGTTATAAATGGCAGGTGAGTCAATAACGACAATAGGTCGCCTCCGTCGGCGTGTCAGTGCAATGCTATTGCTGAGGCTGCTCCACTCCTCCTGAGTGCGGACGATGAAATCCGGTTCTACACCATAATCACAAGTCATTATTCTATTGCCCCTCCTAGTGCGCTTCTCTCGCGAGTTTCGCGTTATTGCTGCTAGCGTTTGTATCTTGAGTGTGCTCACCACTCAAGTCGTAAAACTCAAACAAATCCAGGTCGGGCCGTTCCACAACGATGTTGTCAATACTGTCAGGATCATCATAAGATGAAGTAGCAGAAGAAGCCCGAACATCATGCCTGTTAACGGGTGCGTTCAGTTTCTCCTCTGCGCGCCCAAGAGCGACCGCCTGCCTGAAGGACCCCTGGTCTCTACAAAGTAATCTCCTGACACGCACCCCTGTACGTCTACAGCCTTCAGGAGCCAGGAATACAGAAGCGATACCGCCTGCTATAGCGCCCGAAGTGGCCCCTAGAAGCAACATAGGGTCGTTGAAGATGATGGAGACAATAAAGGCAACAAAGCACATAAGTGAAGCATTGCTCAACGCGCCAAGCCACACGTCCGCGCTACTATACAGAGGGTCCTTCAACTCCGGTTCTGCGGGCTCATGGTTGACTTCACTCTCGCTGCTCTCAGTCATTCCTGATGCCCTCCTTGTAGGCAAATGCTTCGATTCTGTTACCTAAAGTTATATCCTGATCGTGACTATCACCCAAACCATACACTTCAAACAAATCCAGGTCGGATCGATTCACAATAGCGTCATCTATGCTGTCAGAATCATTTCCTGAAAATGAGTCAATGATAGCAGGGTACTCCTTAACCCCAGTGGCACTGATGGGCACTTCTGAATTTCTTTTTTTGGTTAGTTGGGGATATATCTGCCTTAGACTCCATCCAATAGTCTCAAAAGTATCAGGAGAAGACTTAATAAAAATAGGGAGCAGTATTATTAGTGTCCAAATGCCGATAGGTATGTAAGTAACGTCTCCAGAGATCATGGAGAGGACAAAACCGCCAAGAACAGCAACGGCAGCAAAGGCTATTTGACCAATGCGCGCATCCCGTACTGAAGATCCGTCTACACCACCTTCCCCTGTGACTTCCTGACCGTTTTTCCTCTGTGTGTTCTTAGTCATTATTTCCCTGCCCTTTATGGGGTACGTTTCGATTTAACTCTGGCTACTGCAAGAGTCTAGACAATCTTGCAGGCTCGACATTTCTCGTTCTCCCTGTTTCGATTTTGCGACTACCCAGAACTCATCTAAAATCAGTGTGGCCATGTCCCGCTCCCGTCTCCTGTGTTCTATTCGCTGATTGACTCCTAATCATACCACACCTAACCACTGAAGTCAACAGAAACTGTGCGCACTCTGCTGCATGTCAAGGTCTCATCTTAAACATTGTTGGATCCCCCAAACGACCATGCAATAGACCTTTGCTCTGCTACCGTCGAGCAAAGGTGCAACGAGGCGCTGCCACTACCCGACCCTTCCAGAGGTAGGTAATGGCAGCGCAAGTAGATACGGTCAAGGAGATTCAGTCGTCATCCATATTGAAGTTCTCGCCCAGGCGGGCCAGGTCCTCCACAGAGTACGACACCCACTCACCCTTAGGGACCCTCATAACAACCTTGCCGTCCTCGCTGTCTGTCGCCTTGTAGGGGTGGTAGGTGGTATCAGAGGTGAAGTGGAATGTCCGCGTCTCAGGGTCGTAGAGGGTAGAAACACCGTCCTGGTTGTGGCCATGTTCTGCAATGAAACGCTTCGCCTCGCCCAGGCCGCTCACCTTGCGACGCTGCTGGAAGGTGTTGTCAGAGAATCCTCCGTCCACACCCACAATGACGTCCTTCCCGTCCTGCTCACCCACCTTGACGCTAAGCCCATCCACAATGCTGGCGTACTTCCAGTACCGGCCATTAACAACATACAGGTCAATGCAGCCCATATGGTCAAACTGCTGGCACCCCTTAACAAACACGTCAACCAGAGAGTCCTTACCATCGTCATCCAGGCGGTTGAACCCGTAAGCCAGAGTGCGGGGAATGTAGGAAGCCCACTGGACCGTCGCATATTCCAGAACCTTCTCTCCCTTGTCGTTGGTGCTGATGGCTGCGAAGACAGAGCGCACACCCATGTCGTGTTCCTCCTTCAGGATCGTTTTGGTTGCTTTCGCTGCCTCTAACTATACACCACTAGAGCCCACGCGGGTGCAGCAGGGCTGGTGACATACGCCACACCTGCCTGCTGGGCCAAGCGGGGGAGTTGTGGCCCGCCAGTTCAGAGGGCGCCAATCCCCTGGAGGAAGCGGTCACTCGTGATCACCTTCCACTCGTACTTGTCCGCGTCGTCACAGGAGTTGGAGAGCACGATGGCGTACTTGTCGCCCTCAAACTCCATCACAAACCCGTCCGCGACATCAACGTCAACATTGTAGGGGTTGTTGATCTGCATCAGTATCGGGTCGCTTGGTCCCTCACAGAAGCCAGGCACCTTGGAGTACAGAGTGGAGTAGTCGAAGAACGCTGAACCAGCAGTCATGACACCACTATCCTTCACCTCATTCAGAAGTTCAACCATATCCCAAGGTGCAGCACCAGCCGCCCAGCCGTTCCAGTAACTCTCAAGCCCGTCCATGAACTTCGGGCCAACCTCGTAAACGATGTCGTTGAACTCGACAATGCCACCATTAGAAACCCACTCCCACGAGACGTTGTAGGAGTTGTGGTTGATGTTGAAGTCATGCTCGGTTCCGATGAACGCCTCATTCCCGAACACGTGGCGAGCAATCTGGGTGATGATCTTGGCCGTCCCGTACACGTTGGGAACCTTCGTATCGACCGAGTTGAGAAGCACCCAGAGGGCCTGGATCTCGTTATGGGTCAGGTACTTGTTGCCCTTCTTCAGGGCAATGTTCCGCTTAATCGAGATCGCGGCATCAACGGCACAAGCAAACGCCTCCATCAGGTGATAGTCGTCACCACTCATAGTGCTGACACTCCAACTGTACACCTCCTCCATGAGGACAGGAGTACTCGCCTTAGTGAGCGTGTAGAGGATGCACTTGTGGTTCTCCTCCGTGACAACTGAGCAAACAACGCCACTGAGGGAAGCGGCCCGGTTTGCCAACTTAGTGGACTCAGCGTCAAAGTTTGGGATGGATGACGCCTCATCCAAAATCTTCTTGACAAGGTTCTGACCCAGAGTGTTCTCTTGGATTACAGAATCGGAAATCTGAGAGAGAGTAGCAAGCGTCTCATAGATACTGCTGATACTGCCTTCCTCAGAGATTGCGTTGTTCTTCCGGGTGTTCCGGTTCTTCGCTGCCATGGTGTGCATCCTTTCTTCGGTGTCACCCTACTTGCTGGTTGGCTCACCCCAAGGCTACACCAGCCCCCAGTGATGGCTCAACTCAGAAAAGTAGTGACACTGACCACGCAACCCATATTCGTGAGGCACAGCAAGGACTCCATTTTTAGGAGTCGCCTCCCATAGTTGCTGCTACCGGGCAAGTATCACCACAAGGATCCCATGATAACACTCTCACAGATGATAATGTTTTACCCCTCTACTGGCACCTCTTGTGTTATAGGTCACATGCTTAGGCTGGATTGACGGACGAAGCATGTGATAGAGTAAAGAGCAACCTGCATCCAACAGTCCCACAGAAAGCGTGGTGCGATATGGGGTACTACTCCAGCATTGATGACGTCTCATTCACTTCTGATTTCAATGGTCGGCTGATCTCACTGAAGGACTGGAACGACCTGATTGAGAATCGACTAAAAGATTCATTCCTGACGTATGTTATTGAGTTCCGTCCTGAACTGACCTTTACTGGCGACTATATCAAGGGGCTTGATTACGAGGTCTCATATGAAGATGGCATATGAACTGGCGTCAGAACTTCAGACGTTCAAGAAGTTTATGGGCGATCATGGCATCACCTTCTCTCTTGAGTTCACCCTACTCGGTGAAGATAATCTGGACGTCTCTAAGTACTCTGTATCCAGTAGTCTCCCTGAGGTCATGGTTGCTGAAGGAGTGATGACTTTCCCCGACTTCAAGCCAGTGGAAAAAGTGGGATACTGTACCTGGTAGATTCGTTTATCAGGTAGCCCCTTCAATTTGAAGAGACAGTAAGAGTGCGCGCATAGAATTTTCTACTCTGCACGCACTCTTACTGTCTAAGCGTCAATCAGCGTCACACGCCACTAAAACGGGGTGCCCTGTCTGCCGTATTCAGTGGAAGCGCACTCGCCGGCCTTGACTCTCTTATCGCTCAGGGCTCCATGATCTCCAGAACAGTTGGCCGTCGTCAATCAGGTAGACATAGGTGGGCCTGCCGCTAGGATCGTCCTTCATGGCGAACCCGGCTACGGCATACTCGTGGGTGTTCTCTTCGACAATCTTGCGAACAGATTCAATGTCGCTCAGGTCATCACAGAATCCAGGGATATGTGAGTAGATGTCCTGCCAGTCGAAATCGATGCTACCTGAGTATGACACCCCACTGTTGGCGATGTCATTCAGGAGGTCTAGCGCCTTCGTCTTGCTACGAATACCCTTGGCGTCGTCGATCCACTTCTCTATGATCCCGCCAGTGTACTCAGGTCCGACGCGGAACCTCTGGTAGGCGTAACTGGTAGGCCTGAAGAAGGATGAGTCACCGAACCCCAGAATGCCACCATCTTGCAGCCAAAGCCCCGTCGCGTACATGACTCGTGGAACATTTCGGTCAGTCAGTTCCCGTCCGATGTTCTCACGGTCAGCGACCACAAGACGTTCCTTCTCCACCTTGGCCTCACCAATGTGGACAAGGAGCACGCACTGAAGTATCCGATTGATGATACTGGGGACATCCTCTTCAAGCGTATACTCGTCCACCTCAAGAATCTCAGCAATCTGGTGGCAAATGGACCAAACCCGCTGAGCCAACTGGTACAAGTCCCACTTGTCTGATTCGCGTGGCAGGCTGAGTCGTTTGCGGCGAAGGTCGTCAAGGTTGCTACACGCATCCCACACCTTGATCGTCTTCTCATAATCGTCGTCCCAAAGAACTTGGAATCCCCAGACCTTGACGCAACCTCCTGGAAGATCATCAATAACTACCTCCGACAGGGCGAAGGCGGTGAACGTTCCGTCAGGGTTGCGCACAATGAACGTGGCGATATGATCAGAAATGAGCCACATAGGATTCAGGTGGACCCTGACTAAAACTCCAGTTGAATCAGGGTTCTGGTCATACCTGGGTCGCACAGCATCAAGCATTTCCAGGTCAGTGACATTACTGCTCTGCCTTGAAAACTCATCCCCAACTATCTCTCTAAGGACAGCAAGGTTTTGGTGGTGCTGTGAGTTCTGGGGTGTCATGATTTCTCCTTTATGCATCCGTATTGTGTTCAGGTTCTTCCGATTTTCTGCTGGTGTCCCCATGGCTGAGTGCTATACGTGGTCTACTCAAATGTCAGTATTGATCTGTTGCCCTTGTTTTGTTCTGTCTTAGTCAAGCGCTGGTTAAGCAAACACGTGCGCTATATTTCAATGAGCACCCACCCACGCAGCCGTTAAATGAGCATGTGAGTCAAACAATGATCAAACAAAAGGTAGGTGGGGCTCACGCGTCGTTCGGTGAGTTGAGATTGTCGCCGCCTTCGCCATCATAAATGCTCGCCGCGTCATTCCTTGCATTCAAACCATCACCAATGCTTTTCTTGCGTTTCAACGGAAACACACCATATGCCATAGCAAGGATGTCTTTCACTCCTTGACGGCTCATCCCAACAATCTCCATGATGGGGCCGTACTTGGCTGCGAACTCGCTGATAGATAGGGGCGTGAGTCCTTCTGGGGGCACGATCCTGTTCTCCTTCATTTGCGGTTGAGTGTGAGTGGTCTTGAATGACAAGTATGAGTGACTACTCACAGGGTCATTGTAGAGCACTCCCACCTAGTGCATGTCTTACTATGATGTGTAACCGGTCACATAGCGACAGAAAAGGGACTGGTCCAGGATAGTGTTTGTGAACTCACGGGTTGAATGTCTTGGACTGAGGGACAGGTGCCAAACCCCAGGCCTGGAGGGCAGAGTTGAGGCCATCTAGATTCATCTCATCATCCTTGGCGATCTCTACATCGATCTTCTTGGCCTCATCCGGGCTCATCTCGAACCAGCGGGCCAAGTACCGGAGGTCCCTCTTGGCCGCCTCAAAAGCACCATCAGACATGTTGTTGTAGTGCGATACGGGGTCAATCTGAAACACGATGTCAAACGTGTCACCATGGTTGATTCCGGCGCCAGCCATATCAGAGACGTCCGTGATGGAGAACATCTTCTTCCCGAAAACAATCCTGTACTCGTCAGGACTAATAAGGATCGGGCTACTGGGGCCACTCAGATACCTCTGTAGCGCCAGGGTAGGCCGATAGTGCAACCCATTGGCATCCCTGTTAAAAGTGACGCCCTTAGCGAATACATACATGTCCTTGACGAAAATCTCAGCCATAACTGCTTTCTCCTGACTTATGTTAACGAGAATGTAGGATTTGTTTTACATGGTGGCAATAGCGAGGACCATGCTCACCTTATGCCACTCAAAGGTGATAGAGGATTGAGGTGTCTTGCGTCTGTGGCAATAGGAACTTCTCACAAGAACAAACACAAGACTCCTCAACCAGACACTACTCCCCCTCAGGAACCCAGTCAGCACCCCAGAGGAGGTCAAACTCCATCATAGACCCGGCAGGGTAGGTGTCAACCTGCTTCCGTGTCTTACCAGGAGAGTGGGCAACGAAAGTCACAACGATCTCGCTGTCAGTCATGTCTACAGAGATGACCTTAGCGTTCTCGTCGCCATGCAGGCTGTAGAGAATGACGTCGCCGACCTGGAGGTCCTTCACAAAGGTCACGGACCCTCCACCCTCAGTGTCGTAAGAGTAGGACGACTGGCGGATACTTGTCGAGTAGTAGTTAAGGATCTCTTCCGGGCTGCTACCGGCAGGAAGAGTACTGTACTCTGTGTCCTCCAACTTGCACACTGCGCTGCCGTCATAGGAAACGGTGATCTCAAAACTGCCGTAACTGCCGACAGCATGAGTAAAGGTCTCACCGCTCTTCATGGCCTGCTTGATCTTGTTGATGAAGTCCTTCGCGTCCATCGTGGTCTTCTCTTCCTGTTCGTCTTGCAGTCGGCCCTGCTGCCCTCTGCCCTTAGGTGCTTTCAGTGTACATGACCGAAAGAGCCTGTTCAACTTGATTAGTAGTGATGTGCGTAACAGCGATGTTCTGCCTACTGGTGCGGTATTGGTGTGCAGCATGCACGAGCCAGAACGATCCACATTTCTGTTACCTATGTGTAGAATACACCCACAATCTAGTGTCTACAACGTGTAATGCAAGCCAATGAGTCAAGGCCGGTTAACTCAGGGCATGATTAGTGCCCCTGATCATGAGGGGCACGGCATAATCGTCTTCCACCCTTGGGGCGGAAAGAATACATGATATGGCGCGTATCGCCGACAAGTAGAGGGGTTAGTGACTTCCTCTGAAGATCTGTTAGGCTGAGCGCTTGCACCCAAGACGGCGGATACCCTCGCCCCCAACGCGATCCACAACAACCCCATGGTAGATAGCAGTTGAGATGGCCGCCTTGACCCCATCATAGGACGTATCAGTAGTAGATGCCTGCCCCTTAAGGATCTCATCCTTCCGAGGAGCCTGAATGACAACATCAAGCACCCAATAATCGATAACCCGGCGAGCAATCACGACACACTTGCCACGAGGGTCAAAATGGTAAACACGGAAAGAGAAAGGCGCACCATCATTAGACACAGACGGCTCAACACCAAACTCATCACGGAAAGCGTCACAGACGTTCCGCACAATGGCGTCAATCTCAGACTCAGCCTGGGCCTTACGGGAGAAACCGGACATGTTCTTGCCTTTCTGTTCGGTAAGGGAGTCCTTGTTGCTCCCTGACATGACTCTAGTGTATGCCAACCCTATTGGGTGAAGCAACCCAAGGCCATGTGAAGCACATCACCCTGGGTTAACGCACATCTACTCGATTCCCAGGATCTTGGCCTCCTGGGCGACGAAGCCTCCCCGAACAGCATCTACCACGTCTTTGTGGCCTCGCCACTTCCGGTCCCCGGATGCTGAACTGCCGAAAAGAGCCAGGTAGGTGTTGTCCTCATCAGGGAAGACGGCTCCACCAAACAGGATCGTGGCGTCGTCTCCGAATCCACCAATCAGGCAGTCCTTGTCTCCTGGGCGCTCAATGTCTTCCACCTCCGCACCAAGATCCTCAGCGACCTGAAGGAAGGTGGAGATAAGAACCGCTTCCCTGTCGCGTTCGTTCATCAGAAGATTGGGGTAAGGGTGATCCATGAGGAACAACTTCTTAACCGTAACAATAAAGTCCCTTACGGAGTTGAAATTGAACTCAGCGCGACGAAAAGAAACCCAACTCTCATTCTTGTCGGGGTTGAGAATGTTGACGGTCTCACGCTTGCCAGTCACCATACTGGCAACAAGATTAATGCTCATTCTGTTTGTCTCCGTGCTGGTAGAATCCGTCGTCGTGTTCCTGATGGTTTAAGTGTACAGGTTGCTGCGGCAGACTGCAACCCTGCTATGTGTGAACTAGGTCTCACCTATAGGCAGGTAGCGTGCTTCATGGGGGCGCTGCCGGTTGATCAAACTAGGAGGTGTGTTGGATGGTAGTGCGAACAGGATGAGAAGACAGATAAACCGGGGCGGGTGCGTTTGGCATGAAGAACACACCCGCCCCGGTCGTATCTCTGTGAATGACTACTGCCAGTGAACCATATGGGCCATGTGCTCACCCAGGCTTTTCCACGCCTCGGACTGGACATACGTCGTGTACCCAGCAAGGTTGGCGTGAACGTCCTGCCAGCCTTCGAGAACGTTCACCTGGATGCGACCGTAATCAAGGTGAATCTCCACCACCTCGAACCCGACAGCCGCAACGAGCGGGTGCTCACGCGAGAGCAAAGACGACGAAGGGTTGAGGATAGTTACATGGTTGCCAGCCTCATGAGCCAGACGCTTGATAGTGGCCAGAACCTCGCTGCCGATGCAAGAGAACTTACCGGCAGCCTTTGTCAGCCCAAGGGCAATCTCGCTCTCATAGGTAAACTTGTCGCCACTGTCCGTGTCCGGGCCAGTGAAGTAGGTGGTGAGGTCCAGGTGTGCGCTCATGGCTCGTTCTCCTTTGTGCTTGTTTCCTTTGATGGGGCAAGCATACGGCACAACCCCCAACAGGCGCAACCAGTGGACGTATGAACCGGGCCACACCAATGTTTTGTGTCTATTCCACTGTAGTTGAACGTCGTTACATTATCCTGCTTGCGCTAGTGCTCTCCACTAATCCTGTGTTATAATACACACACCGTTAGCCGGTCAAGTTTTTGAGGGGAGGTTCACCAGATGTCCAGATCCGCTGTGTCGCGCACGTGCCCTCGTAGACCGTATGCTACGTTCAGTAAGACTGGTGAGCCCCTGAACCTCAATGAGGTTCTGGATGGTATCAGAGCGGATGCTGAACTGGTCTCCCACTATGCTCTGCGGGAGATGACGGAGCAGAATCTTGCTCTGGTGACCTACTTTGACAGGTTCAAGCCTGCTGAGGCGGGTAGGCGTATGGGCCTGTTTCTTCCCAGTGAGGTGAAGAGACAATTCAAGAGTGGGGCTTCTCGGTTGGAGAAGATGTTCCAGGAACAGGCTGTGACTGCCTTGAGATCCTGGGCTGCCAGAACAGGAGTTGTCAATCGAGCCTATAGTGGCTACGTCTCCACTGGCTGGAGAAGAACGGTCAGTGACTCCAAGCCATCATCTATGAAACCCAGACTGGCTCTGTCAGCCACAGACAAGGGGTACCACAAGAACTTCAGAGTCACACCAGAACGTATCTCTCTTGAGATGGTTGTTCAAGGCCAGTGGGTGACACTGCACTTCCCAACGCCACCTCAATTGCTGAATCCGGGCTGTGAGCCTGGTGTCCCGGACATCTGGATCGATAAATATGACCGTGTGATGTTCGGTTTCCACGGCACAGTTGACCCTGGCCGCCCAAAATTCTCATCCAGGTACGTCATTGGCGTGGATGTCGGGGTCACCAACCCCGCCGCCTATGTGGTGTGGGACACTGAAAAGAAAGAGGTTGTTGAGAGGTCTCTTCTGGGTCATAGAGCACGGTCCTTAAACAATAAGATTAAGAGGGCTCAGGTTCAGGTTTCCTCCTTACAGAGGAAGAACCGCTCAAAGGAAGCGGTTTCTCACAGAGAGCACCTGTCAAACAGGAAACGTGAACTAAGTATTCTCATTGCTCAGGAGATTGCGGATGCTGCATGGTGCTACGACAACGCCCTAGTAGTGTTTGAAGACCTGTCTCACATCAAGAACACGATGAGGTTCGGTAGGTGGTTCCGTGGCGAGGTTCTGAGACGCACCAGGGATATGGTTGAGGCCGACGGCGGTAGGGTCCTCAAAGTCAATGCGGCATTTACCTCGAAAAGATGCCATGTGTGTCAGTCTGACCTTAACATGAGCGACTACTCCCAGCCGCGCTGCACCACCTGTGGCATCACTCATCACCGTGACCTGAACGCGGCGGCGAACATCGCCCAGCGAGCCAACCACGTCAAAGCCTGCCAGACTCGTAAACGTCACGCTACTAAGACGAAGCGTGTACGCCGCTCCAAGTGCCACGTGAGACCGTTGAAGCATCCTGGTACGAAGAACCGGCCAACACCTAAAGCACCCCAGAACAGGCCAAAGAATCGCACTGTTGCTACACCTTTTAGGGAGGTGAGCAAGGGGATGTGCCCCGCAGACAATAGGGTTTCTGTGGTGGGCCACATGGAGTGGTTTCAGACAACCAGCGGCACGACAGTTCCAAAGGAGAACCAGGCTACCAATATGGTAGATGTGGTTTATCCTAAGGAATAGTCATACTCTCAAATGCTGATAACAGCAAGAACTGCCCTGGCCTGAATCTTACTGTCCAGGCCAGGGCGGCAGATAAGGGCTTCTCAGCGGGCGTCCTGAACCACAACGTATGGCACAGTCACATCACCAAGGGAGTCAGAGTAGGTCAGGACTTCAATAAGGATGGGCGCGTTGCAGCGGTCAATCTTGACGGTGTAGTACTCCCCGCCCTCAGTGCCCTGCTTGAACCAGTAGGTGCTGATACCCTCAATGGACACACCGTTCACCCTCTTGTCAGAGTTGTCGTAACTGAGCACATTCACCTTGACATCATTATCGAAGTCAGGGGCAGAATGACCAAGCAGAACAACACGGTTCACAGGACCCTCAATGACTACTGCCGAGTCACCCTCGTTTGAGCCATCACAGTCAATCCCCTGAGGGCAGTTGTCGTGGGCGTCCTTGCGTGTAGTCATGTACACGTTAGTCACGCGCATGCCCTTAATAGTGTCTTCGAGGAAGTCGGCCCAGTCGCCTTTCTCCACCATGTTCTCCTCACAGATCGCCTCATTTGAGGTAATGTACTTGGCGGCGGGCTTGATAGTGGCGGACATTGTGACTCCTTTAGGTATTAGCCAACAACCTCTTGTTCTTGGCTTCTGGTATGAGCATAGCACCACTTGTGAGGTACGATCAATGCTGACTCTGGTGAAGTAGGTCACACTCCTTGTTCACTTACTTCTGGTGCAACTGGGATCACGAGTGTCCTAAAAGAAAAGTCGCGCAGTCAACTTGTATAGTCAACCGCGCGACGCACGACCCTTCTCTGTGAAAGAGTGCCTTGGTGGGTTCTTAGTACCCCTGTGAGTAGGAATCAGTCCCAGGGCTCGTTCAGCCATGCAGTGAGGCTGTGAACGCTGTCGAACTTCAGGAACCCTTCAGTGGGGTGGTTTCCGTTCGCCTTAACAGCCCAACGCGCCCCATGCTCCTGAGGGTCATTCTCGACAAAAATGGTGCCCTCAGTGGACTCTAGAATCATGACATCGAACAGGTGCTCTGCGTACTTGTTCAGGAAGGTAACCTCACCATCCAGGTTGACCTTGCCGCCATTAGTAAGCCGATTGAGGATGGTCATGAACTTCTTTGACCTGTTCTTCAGTGAGCGGTCCTGACAAAACCAGTCATACCACCCATTATCGATAGCGGCGTTAGTGGTGCCGAAAGTGGCATCCAGTCCATTCTCAGCGACGGCCTTAACAATCTCAGTGACAGTCTTGCTCATGTTGTCTCCTTCATGTCTTGTCATGAGACCTTTTGTCCCCTGACTTCTGAACACTATGCTACATGCCTCCAGAGACAGAGGCAACCTACTGACAAGTGAACTGAGTCACATCATGCCTGGGATATGAAGCGCCCCAAACGTCACCGACAGTCCTTGCTGACAAAACCCCGCCCCATGGTCTCTCCTATATGAGGAGAATTCATGGGGCGGGCGTTTACGTTACCTCTCAGGAGAACAGGGAGGCACTGAAGGCGATTCGCTTCCCGCCAGGCATCTCGTACTCAATCTCATCAAGAGTCTGGAAGGCAGAAAGGATGTCATCAAGAGCACCATCCGCATCCCAGGAGAACACCACGCTCTCGGTCTCATTGTCATAGTCCACACGGAGCATGACCTTGCGTCCACCATCCAGAGTGATGACAGTTCCCTCAGGGTCAATCTTCCCGGCTACTCCGAGACCGTTGGCCTCCAGGTAGTTAACCAGGTACACCAGAGCGTTAGCCTGAGCCAGCCCCTCACGCGCAGCCCAAATGAGATGAGTACCAGTGGGCCACTCATCCTCAAAGTCAAGGCTCCACCGCGTCGTGACAGTGAAGTGCTTACCGCTCACGACCTTGGTGACGTGTACCAGTACGGCATCATTGTCATACCAGTATGCACGAATACCGTTCGCCTTGAAGTTATCCCAAACGAACATGTCGCTGCTGGCCGAGATGCTGGCGGTAGGAGTAAACTCCAGAGCCAAGTCAGTAATAGCCTGGGGAACAACAGCAGACGTGGGGTTGGCAAACTTCGAGAAAGTGTACGTCGTCATTTCTGGCTCCTCATACCTGTTCGCCAGCAACCCTGTGTTCCTGGCTTGTGTCTCCACCCTACATGATGGGAGGGACAGAAGTCAAAGCGCTATAGTGTGAATCAGGTCACGTCTACTGCGTTAGGGATACAAGTAGCACCCCACGAGCGTTATCGTGTTCTCGCTCGCGGGGTGCTTGCCGTGATGTGTAGCCCTAGAGTCCTGTACTGATCAGTAGGCCTTTCTGTAGACCTTTCCGGTGTGACTGACCTCGAATTTTGCTTTAGGGTGGCCGTCGAGGTCGAGCGAGAAGACTGACATTGCTGGGGTGCAACCTGGCTTAACCTGTCGCAGATCAGTTACCGCAAATTGTCCCCAGATAGCGTTATCTTTGTAGTTGAGGCCCTTCGACAGCGTGGACTCAACCAAGTCGTCGATGTCATTGGTCAGGCTCTCGGAGTCTCCTGTAACAAGGAACTTAATCTTCTTGCTAATCTCACGAATATCCTCGATATCAACCTCAACGGTCGAACTCTCGGAACGCTTCTGGGTGGCCTTCTTGAACTTCTCCACCCTCTTTTCGGCGTCCTCCATTCCGATTCGAGCACGCACATACCCCGAAATCAGTACGGAACCGTTAACCATCTTCTTCTCCTTAGGCTGAACGTACTTCAAGTATATACATACAGGAGGACTGCTGTCAACATGAGAAGAAGTAAAGCGGGACACATTTGCCGGTTTGCCTTACTTCTGGAATGAACTAATAAGTCGCCCCGTTTCTGCTTAGGGCTTTGTAGTAAATGTGATGACTGCAAGAGCACCGCCGCCCGCCCTGAAGAAACCAGGGCGGGCGGCGGTGCTTACATCGCTTGTTATGGCGACCTGTGTGGGGTGCTAGCAGTGGTAGTAGAACTCTGCCACATCGTGGGTGACATTGTTCCACAGCCAGAAGCGGTACACCCCCTCGTCCCACTTCTCAAAACGAACGTCATCAATAGTGCTTCCAAAGGCTCCAACAAAGGCCCCGACGTTGCGGATCTCTCCGCCGTTCTGAAGTGTGCCTCCACCAAATCCTTCCTCATCGCAGATCACGATTCGGGTGCGGTGGATGATGCCCTCGGTAGTGCGCTGTTGCAGCGTGTCCACGGTCCACACTGACTTGCCAATGAACGCCTTCTTGGCGGACTCGTGGAACTTGATGACGTCAGTAGGGGCATTGGTGGGGTTGATGGTCATTGTTGTTCTCCTTGCCTTGCGCCTGGTGGCTTCTTGCCTGCTGGCTTGATGAGGTAAGCATATGTGGCCGGGTTGTTGGCCGTCAACACCACCAGGTGTGAACTGAGTCACTTTCTACTGTTGTGGCTGGCCGTCTATCTTCCAACCCGCCTTGTGTAGGTATGGGGAGATGAATGCGATGTTATCCCAGAGTGTCCATCCGTAGTTGGCTGGGTTGTTTGAAAACATGTACACGAACGGCTTGCTGTTTTCGTCTACTGTTACGAACATGTCTACAATGTTTGTCCATCCGTAGTCAGATAGGTTCGGGTCGGTGCGGGCGTGCTGGATGTTTGAGAGGTCTTCACGATACCCCTTGATCTTGCTGTACAGGTCACGGTATGGGAACCTGCTGGGGGATGACATAACTCCACTATAATCCACGTCCTGAAGCACGTCCAGTACCTTGGTTGGGTCGTTCTCGTTTTCTATGAGGTTCTGCCAGTACTTGATCAGTCCCTCGTTCTGCTCTGGTGTTACTTGAACAACTGTAACATCATAGTTGGTGACAAACTCAATTTTTCCTCCATTTGCAATCCATCTTCCCCACGATGGGGAACGCGACTCGTGAACGTTCTCCCATGAGCCAGGCTTAGTTCCAAGTGCAGTGTCCCACACTCTCAGGTGTTCTCCGAGAATCTTCTTGCAGAACCTCAATGAGTGCTCTATAGGGAGGCTTCTGGCAGCGTCCCAAACCTTCTGGACGGTCTCAGTGAGCATGAAGTGGTTGTCGCGCGCCTCATGCAGGAGGAACTGGAGTTCGTACCCTTTTCTAATAGGTGACATAAGGCGGATATAGGCGGTAGAGTCAATCTCCTTCCACCACCACACCAAAGAGGAGCCGGATACTTCCTGAACCTCTGAAAGAGTGTAGACGATTAGGTTTTTAGTCAACCCGTCACACACAATATGCGCAACCCCACTGCCGTCAAGCCAGTTGTTCACTATGTTGGCAATCATGGTAGCCGAAGTATTAAATCTTGGCAGGGTCAGTTCTCCATCTTGAATGTCCGTAAGAGCATCATGCGTTGTGAAAGGCGACTCGCCTGATTGTATCTTGTTGTTCAGGTATGCTACGACCTCGTTCGGGGTACTGTCGTCGGTGATCTCTTTTGCGTTATTCATGCTAGATCCTAATCTATCCTTTATTTCACTCTTCGTTGTTTTGGGTGTTGTTAGTCCACCCCACCTTGTGCAGGTATGGGGAGATGACTTCGGTGTCGTCAAACACCCTCCAGTCATAAGATTTGAAGTGGTCTGACAGCATATACACGGATGGCTCATTGTACTTATTTACGGTCACGAACATGTACACAATGTTTACTCGTCCGTTATCAGAAAGGTTGGGGTCATTTCTGGCAACGTTTACGTCCGAGAGGTCTTCACGATACCCTTTAGCCTTGCTGCACAGGTCACGGTATGGGAACTTGCTGGGGGAGGACATGACCCCACTCTTGTCCACATCCCTGAGCACCCCCAGCGTGTCCCCATCTTCAATGAGTTCCTGCCAGAAAGAGAGCGCCCCCTTGTTGCGGTTGTCACTGACGCAAACAAACATGTCAACGCCCTTGGGTTTGAACCTGACGAAACCGCCCCTAGAGAGCCACCGCCGCCAGTGCCGGGAATGGTAGTCGTCAACAGTCTCCCATGAGTTAGAGAAGTAAGCCTCCTCTTTCACGACCCTCTTGAAGAACTTCAGTGAGTGCTTTCTAGGGATGTCTCTTGCAACTTCCCAGACCTCCTGGATCGTTTCATTGATGAGGAATCTGTTGCCTTGCCCCTCATGTAGGAGAAACTGGAACTTTCGACCTTGCTTGATTGCGCCCATCAACTCAGTGTAGGCGCTGGCGTCATACTTCTTCCACCACCACACCAGAAAGGACCCTGAGACGTCCTGAACCTCAGAGAGCGTGTAGACAACTTGCTCATTCTTTGTTTCGCACACCAGGCACGCGATCTTGTCGTCGTCGAACCAGTCGTTGACGGCATTGACTACACGTGTATCGTCCTCGTCAAAACCATGCAGGGATAGTTGCCCGTCACGGATGTCGTCAAGAATGTCATCCAGTGCGGTAGGGATAGAACCTGATTGGGTTCCATCGTTTAGGAATGCCACGACCTCATTCGGGGCCATGGACTCTGTAACCTCTCGCGTGTCGCTCATACTCCTATTCCTCCTCAGGTTCTACTTTTCAAGCACGTGCACGGATCATGGTTGCAGTGGTGGTGTCCCTAGTTGGATACGCTAGGGGCTGGGGTAGAGCCAGCCCCCTGAAAGTCACAGGAAGTGCTGCTAGTGATCTTTTTGTCTGGCATCTCATCATAGTCACACTTGAGAGTCACTTGTGAGCCAATGAACTGGTACAGGTCCTTCGCATCCTCCGTGACCTTGACTTTCTCTCCGCTGTTCAGAGTGACCGTGGGCTCGTACTCCGCAAGGTCGTTCTTATCGATTTTGAGTACCGTCCCAGTGATCGTGTAAGGGGCATGTTCGGTTACTGTCTTCTCATAGACGAAAAGGTGCGGCTTCCAGAAAAGGAGGGTAACAACCACAGTAGCGTAAAACAACAAGACCTTGCCGGCTTTATCGCCCAAAAGGAAAGCAATTGCGAAAAAACCCATAATCACAACCATAGCGGAGAGAAGATAGATGTCGTCAGATTTTGTCGTTGACGCTTCACCGCCAGAAATGCCAGCAGTCAATAACAGTGGGGTCATCGAATCTCTGCTCTCATCGTCTCTGAACCAACAGGGCTAGTCAGGTCATACAATCTCGTCACTGATGTACGTCTCGACACTGCTCTGAACAATACCGTCTTGGTCGGTCTCGTACTTCGTCACATAGATCTCGGGGATAAAGAACTCGTCATCAACTGGGTCAATGACAACAGTCTTGGCGTACACTTTCCCAATCCCCTCGTGTGGGGTATGGATCATCTTGTTGGTCACGTACTTAAGAAGGTCCTCAAAGATGGAATCCGATTCAGGTGTCCCATGGGCTCGTACCCAGATCATGGGCGTGTAGTCGCTGTCATCCTCATCGATCTTGGTAACAAAACTGAACCCTCCCTCGCCCTGGAGACTGTCGAACTTCCCCTTGAATCGCTCAAACAGTCTCAGGGCGGCAGTGTACTTGCCATGGTACTCAATGTACGCACTAAACGTCTTGTTCATTGCATGTTCCTCCCATTTCATGCAAGCATCATAGAACACTGTGAATGATCTGATGCTCTCTCTTGCTGACTATACACGACAAAGCGCCCTAAAAGCAACCGCTGGACCTGTGGCACACAACACACGTACCCTGCACAGAAGACGGCAGAAAGACGTGAGAGGTCTCTGCCTGCTACCACTCGACAGAGGCCCCTCACGCGCTCTTCTTGTCTTGTGTCTGCTGTCAGACCCCCAGGGAAGCCACCCACCCCAGAGTATCAGGGTCGCCAGTGAGGACAACTTCATTATCCGCAGCAGCGATAAGGATATGGGGAGTCCCATCCTCATCCTGCCAGGAGTCAACCGTGTCGATCTCCCGAGCAATCAGGTCGCCCGGAACACCGCGCTCAATGGTGCCACGGATGAAGATCCCGGCCTCATCCTCACCCTCCTCGCCGGAGAGCCAGATCTCGATTCCCTCATCCTCGTTGCCGGTGGAACCATAAGGCGAAACGAGGTCGTATTCTCCATTGAAAGTGGTGGCTACCGCCCGCGTGGGGATACCAAAGAGGACGTACTGCTCCACGCCGGAGGCAACAACATCGCTATCGAAGAAGTCGGCCATCTTAATTCCTGTCACTCTTGCCGGTCAGGCTCTTCCTTCCGGCCTCTGATCACAGTGTACACATGAGGTAGCGGCAAGTGCAACACTGGGGTGAGTGAACTGACTCACATGATCTGACGCTGAGCGTGCGACCACCGCGCATGCTATGACTCTGACACTTCCCCCGACTTAAGGCGATAGGGTCACAGGATCCAAGGGGCCATTGACTCAATGTCCGCCGTGAAAGAACTATCCTCCATCTCAATCACTGGCATCTCTGACATTCTAAGGTCATATACAGTCATTCTTGGAGGTACGGCGTCAGCGAAGTTTCTCATGTCAACGAATGTCACACTGACGTAGTGGTTGCGGCCATTTTGGTCCGCTACCTCCTGGATAGCCCTCATGGTCGAGAACTCGTGAATATCCTTGTTGGTGCTGTAGGTGAAGGAGACACTGAGATGCCCTTTCCTCCAGGAATCTCTAACAGTCACGTTGAGGTCTCCATCCTCCCCAATCGCACCCTTGAGCCTACTGGTGAAGGCTTCCACCTCACCCCTACTGATTTTGAGGTCTATCTCGCCGCTAACAGTATTCAGCCACATGACCTATTCTCCTCTTACTTACTTCTTGATGTCACTCAGGCAGATCTTGGGGCGGCCATGACCAACCTCGTACTCTGATCCGTCCTTCCCAACCATAGTGATAACCCCAATGTGGTAGTTCTCCTCAGACGTCTCCCCAAGATCTTCAATCACGTACCCGGCACGCTCGGCGGCACTCGTCATCAGTTCGCATGCCTGACGCACGCCAACGATCCCGCAAATGTTAATGGCCTTCTGGCGGATGTCCGCAAGGTACTCCTCGATTGTGTCGCACTCTTGGAGAGTATCGCACGGATGCTGGTTCTTGTTGGTGAGGGACAGGTATGACTCTCGGGCCGTCTCCATGTCCTTGTAGCGAACGTTCTCATCTCCGACCATCCACCCGGACACGTACCAGTGTCCATCCTCATGGTCATAGTAGACAATGGTGAGTTCTAGACCGCTACCAGCCGCATACTCGTCCACAACGAAAACTTCAGCGTTGCAGGCTTCACGCAGCCAAGTGGTAAACACCTTGTCAACATAGGGGCACTCCAGTCCCCACTTCATAGCGGACTCTAAGGGGAGGTCATCTAAAGCGCAAGCCAGGCCATTACCGGACTTTACCTCCTTGATACGAGCCATCGCCTCACGAGTACTCTGAACAGCGCCATCAGTGATCTTAGACACGTTTACCTCTCCTTCATGACAAGATTTTCCAGGCATCAAGAGTAGAAAAGACTCTGAATCCGCGCATTTGACGCCTCCTCATATCCTACACCATACAGCATCTAAGGGTAAACAGAAGCGTTAGTGGTATGGAGCACATGTTGATGAGTCTGATTCCCTCTCACCAGACTTGACCCTGGCAGGGGAAGAGGTGAGTGTGGCCTACTTCACTAACTCAGAGGTTGCGTTCTCCTAAGCCATACACCTATAGTGGTGCTGCAAGTGAACAAGACACCAACCCTGGCACCGACGACCAGGAGAAAGGGGCGTTAGCGATGAAGAAGATGCCCGTCATTTTTGACCTCCACTTCAACGAGGAGGGAGACCGAGAGGTTATGCACACCATCCGCGAGGAGATCCGTGACCTCGTGAATAAGACCCTGACTGACGGCGGCAGTATCGTTCCGACGTTCAAGCGTGACGGGACGGCCGTGTTCTGCGACGCTAATGGGGCGTGGTTCACTCGCCGGGCTGTGCGACCTGGCAAGGAGGCCCCTGAGGGCTTCATTCCCCTGGAGACGGATCCTAACACCGGGATCACTTTCGGGTGGGAGCCCAAGGAGTCGTCTTCCATGAAGAAGTTCCTCAACCGTGCTATTGATCGGTTCGTTGAGGATAGCGGATCCGAGCCGCCTAAGGACACCACCTTCGAACTGTTGGGCCCTAAGATCAACGGCAACCCTGAGAAGGTGGCCGCTGGCGAGTTGCGGATCCACGGCCAGGAGCAGGCCACCGGCTTCCCGACCATCCAGGAGATCCTTGCCGCCGATGACCCGTTCGAGATGCTGAAGCCGATCTTCGCTGACTTCCGTGCCCGGAACATTGAGGGTATCGTGTTCTGGACTGCTGACAAGGACGGCAACCTGATTGAGCCACGCTTCAAGGTGCGCTGCAAGGACTTCTTCCCTGAGATGGACGAGCGCCCTAAGCCCTCCCGTCGCCGTCAGCGTGGTCGTGGTAAGCGGCGTTGATATGAGGTAGCCCCTGAGCAAGGTATGGCTAAGGGGCATCTCTCTACGCTGTCCACAGTCAAGGTAAAATAGTGTGATGCAGGCGACAGTGACCACATCAAGTTCTTCTGTTTTGTGACCTGGTTCACTCGTTCTGGGGTTGCTTGAGACCTTCTAGTCGATCTAGTATTGACTCAACACCAAGGCTACAAGACCGAAGGAGAAACTCATGGGAGACTTTTTCGACAACACCGTACTCTTTGCCTCAAAGCATATTGAGCGGGTGTTTGGAGTGAAACCCAAGATCCTTCTTGGTCAAAAGAAGTGGCTCTACACTGACGACAGTGGCATCCTGTGGCGCGTCAAGGCGCACAGAAACCCCTCCAGCAGATTTGATACGGATGATGAGTGGGCAGAAGTGCTTGCTCAGAGGTCCTTTAAAGGAGGTAGCGTCGTTACTTTCGGGCATGAGCACCTGTACTTTGGGACGCAGTGGTTTCCACGTCAACCTAATTGGGACTTCGAGTTCCCAATGATTAAGAGCAGGGCCGGTCACGGACAGAAGGTGGCTGAATGGGTTTACCTCAGCCTCCTTGCGCGAGGAGTTGAGATGCCCTCTGAAGACAAATACAAGGTGGAGTTCAGTGCATCCAAATTCGGGTTTTCGTATCAGTTTTCAGACGACTACAGAGTCCTTGTAACTCTTACTCACAAGGACAACAGCACGCGCTTTTACTGCGATGACGACAAGAAGATTGTAGACTCACTCAAGAAGGCTATCCGTGACCTTCGGGTGGAGGTTTGTGGGGAGCCTATGCATTCTCCAGACGGCAATCTTTTCGAGTACTATGACATTTTTCCTGATGATCCCGTCTCTTATGAAGAGCGGCACGGAATCACGCCTGATCATCTGCGAGCACATCGTATGGGCCTGTGACTAAAAGGTGGCAGTACCTGAGAAGCCAAACTCTCCTTGAGTGCTGCTACCGTTTCCAAAATACCTAAGAGCAGAACTCTCATTTGCGCAAGACCATACACAGAACATAAGCACTAGTGAACACAGACAATGATGACAGACAGCACAGGACTCTTAGTATCTTCTGTCACCTTTATCGATACTCTGAACTGGACTTGTACCTGAAAACATGAGACAATGCTAGTCGTATGAAGGTGTGTCAGTAAGAAGTAGGCATCACCTAGACCGGCAGGAAGGCCCAGCAAACAATGACCGAGTACCAGAAGCAGAGCGCGTCACCTACCAGTGGGATTGCTCGCATAGCCAGGATCCGCAAGATCTTCCTGATGATGACCTCGTTCACTCGTTTCGTCCTGTGTATTGGTGCTGTCTCTGGAACCATCGTACTCAGAGTTGCTGACATTATCACAATCCCCTGGTGGCTCGTTATTCCTGCAATCCTGCTTGGACTGGCCCTAGTCATCGCCTTCATGTCAGCAGTGGAGTCGTTCGGTAACACGATTCTGGACGCTGGAACTAAGCGCCTGGACAGTAAGAACAGGAGGAAGAACTGAAATCATGAGCGCAGATTTTAACAGCATCACAGATGGCGCCTTTAACGCACAGGATAGTGACAAGAGGACCCTATTCAGGTGGGGTGCCGTCATCGCAGCGGTTGTGGTCGTTACATGCTTTGCCGCAACATCACTGCTGAAAGTGCTTGGTGTCATCTCAGCATCCTGGCTCTGGGTGATGGCTGCTGCGATGATCGCGTCGATTGCTACAGGACTGGTCGTCTCGCTTGCTGTCGTGTTTCTTGCCGCTGCTTTTGCTAATTCAGTTATGAGTATGGGGTAAAACTTATTCTAAATAAGAGAGCGTCCAGAATAGACCGATAGATAACGAGGGTGATCTCAATGAATGTTACGCCATCAAGAATGATTAAGAATCTCAATAGGAATGTGGCAGATTTCTTTAAAAGACGAACAAACCAACAGAGGGAGAAAGATGCGGAAACGTATATCGAACATTATAGTTACCACATTGAAGTCAAAAGCAATGGAAAGCGAACCTATATTAGACACCTATGTGCAGATGATGTTTTTCGTGGACATGTTTTAGGTAGGTATATAGTGCGAGTTGAGGCATCTTCACTGAGTGACCTTGAAGTGCGTACACGGGCCTATATCAGCAATGTTGTATCTAAAGGTGGAAGGGCGTTCGTCGTGAAAGGAGTAAGCGTAGAGCGTATCCGTGAGATAGAAACCCATTTACTTACCAGCGCTATTCGTGGACTACAGAGTGAGACGTCCTGATTGTGCGTCCTGAAGTGACGGGTTACAAAACACCAGAGAGAGGTTTTAGTATGACTGAGAATGGAAAGACAAAGATGAATGAGATCGTTGGGTACCTCAACAGTGTCCTTACTCCTTTGAACGGAAGAGAGGTTCTGTCAATCGAGTTTACTCTGCCAGATGGATCAGTCACCAGTTCAGTCAGCGATGGAGACAATATCCAGAATGCTGTCATCAGGGCCAAGGACAATGTGTTGGACGAGGATCATGTTGAGGTGACTCTACCTACCAATGTTCTTGATCTTGAGGATGTGTGCAAGGTCAATAACATCAATCCCCCATTCTATGTCGCTGAGGCGAGAGTGAGTGATGACTACGAATCACCTGACCAGATTGCAATTCACCTGCTCGATAAGGATGGTTTGGTCAGCATAGGGTTTCATGCCCGTGTTAAGGTAGATGCTTATGTTCCTGACATGACTCTTTTCAAGTTCAATGCTGAGTACACAGGCTTTCCTCGTGATCTCTCTGATGAGGATGTGTCAGTGCTGAAGCGTTGTCTTGAGGATACTGCTTACTCCATGATTCATCCCTGCCTACAGGAGGGTGATGACGGAAACATGATCCTGAGGAACGAGTGTGATTGTATTCAGGCAAATGTAGTTCCTATCCTGAACTTCATCAGGTTGACTTATCGCATGCTGTCGGACGAGTCGCTTTTCAAGATCAAGAGTTCTGCTGACAACATCGCTGAAAGGGTGGCAGCACGTGTCAACAAGGAACTAGGATATAGTATCAAGTCGAACTGGGTAACATGGGGTATCCCAGACATGCAAATACCTAGTATAGACGACATAGATTCTTGATAATACGCTAGATGCTTGTTGACTCCGTGCTTAGATGGAAAGTCGCCCCGACAGAGCAGCCCCGGACGCTTAAAGGTGAAAGCGTCCGGGGTCTGTGGATAGCCCTGAGTGTCAGTCAATCTCCTTCTCATCGATGCCCATCATGTAGCCGTCCACCTGCACGATTTCACCAGGAGAGACAGTGACACTGACCTTAGGCGTGTCGTGTGTGTCGCTGTCAATGTAGTAGGAGAGGGGGAATTTGGTTTTGGTTGACCAGAACCAGTAGGTGCCCATGCTGCCCTTACCTGAGTAGGGGTCAAGGAGGACACTGATCCCGTTACTCTTGTGCGAAGTGGCATGCTTAATGGCTTCCTCTTTGGTAGCGAATCGAGGAGGAAACCTGTCCTCACCAACTCGCTCCTCCAGACTTTCCAGGTACAGCACGAACGGCTCATCATCATGTGACTGGAGTAGTGAGTTCTCAGGGATGAAGAATCTCAGGGATGTGAACTCCTCCGCATCTAAGACATCGGCCCCTTTGATGCGTGTAATTTCCTTACACATGTCCAGAAAGAATTGCTGGAAGGTGTCGGTGTCGTGGAGCATGAACTTGATCATGCTTCTCAGATTCTTTGGAGTGCTCTCATCTACATGCATTTGTGTGGGCATGTACTCGCCGTAGCGGTTTTTGAGAATCACCCAGTACGAAGCGGAGTGGTCAGTCATGTTATTGCACCTCTCTAGTGTCTGCTGTGTGTTTGTGGTGTCTCAGCCCACTGTGATCCTGGTGAACACGAGATTCTTGCTTGTGACATCAGCATAGCCCACAAGCATGCACCCTGCAACATGTGATCTAGTGAAACAGGTCGCATGTTGCAGGGTGCATGGACGCCACAAGGGAGGTGTAAGGCGTGACAGCACCTATAGGGCGATCATGCTGAGAGGTTCGGCGAGTATGGCTTACTAGGGATAGAGAAGTCGTAAAGGGTACTCCCGTACTTAGGAACGTTTTCTGTGTCTACCTCTGTGATGGGCGTGAAGTCCTTGAAGACTACCTCACAGGTTGAAATCATGACGTCAGGGTCCTTGTCACTAATCCTGAACCGATTGATCTCTGCGTCTCGACCAGTAGTGATGACATCGAACCCCAGGGTGTACTTAACACCATGACCGTCAAGGAATCTCTTCATGTCTCGTAATTCATCAGGGAGATACAGTGCTGAGTCATCTGCTCCTGAATACTCAGCACTGACTTTAGTGACATAGCCAGCCTTGTTGTACTTAGGGTCGAAGTCGATCACGCTGGTGAGGAAGGTCATGCGAAGTTTCTTGTTCACTAGACCTTCCCATTCCTCTTTAGGGATCTTCGTCCCCTTGAATCTCACTTTGAACTCCAGGTTATTTATGCACGAGTATGTTGCCATAGCAATGACCTTTCTTCAGTGTGTGATGATGTAGGAGGTCTTGTGATGGGGCTTGTCAACTCACAATGAAGCGGTGAAAAGCATTCTCCCAGGTGTGCACTAGGAAAGTCCGCTCCTGACTTGGGTAGTGAGAGAGAAAGAAAGTGTACACAAGGGAGTCAATCTCATCCAGATCGTTTTGGGACAGCCCCTTGATGGTCAGCGGCCACCCGTTGGGGTGCTTGTCTGACTTGATTGGGATGCTGCTCCGCAGATCCGCATCATAGAGAGTGACCCGCGCTAGGTTGCCATCGATCTCAACATCCAGCATCAACTCCTCACTGAAACGCATCTCTTCATGAAGACGAGACGGCTCCTCCAGGAACATCTTCGTAGCGATCTGTCTCATGACAAACAGTCTCGCAATCTCATCAATGACATCAAGCAACATAGCACCAAGCCTCCTTAAACTATGTCTTTCTCATGGTACTAGACAGACGCACAACAGATCAACCCTGATCACTTGTGACTCATGCTACAGGGGTAGGTCAGATGATCCTATCGCCTCCCAGTGTATCCTTTTTGCATAGAACTCTATAGGCGCTCCGGCGGCGAGCATCCCACACCTCACGACTCCCCCATACACTGCCATAGGGGCTGTTCTCTACTTCGTTTATTATGGCGTCCACCATCCCTAATTGCACACTGTTGGTGCTGCGGCGCCCCTGTTGAGGCGAATTGATGCGGCGTCTTTTGGTGGCTTGCGTACTAGCACCTTGCACCCGTTCATGCGTAGCGTGTACCCGCCATCTTCCGCGAGATGTGTGAGCATTCTGATTGCGTCAGCAACGCTGCCACCATTTTCAATGACCTCATGGTGCACCTTCTTTACGATACTAAACGCAGAATCACTCTCACTCAAACTGCTGGCCTCTTTGCTGGACATGACTCTCTCCTCGTTGATCATTTTTGTCACCATCTTCTCCTAACCCATACTTCACGAACAGATCATACTCGCCGCCGTCTACTAGTTCAATGCGATCACTGGCAGACGTTTCTGCTCCCATGCTGCCACTTTTGATTAATCTGCTGTAATGGTGGGCGCCATCCTTAATCCCAGTTCTTCTCATCTTGCTGTCTTCTCGGAGTCTTCTCCCCAAGTCGGCTATCTCACCAGAGTAGTACAACATGACAAGTGTGTTTACAACCCCCATTGCACCCCACATCCACACCTCTGCATCTATTTTAGTCAGCACCATAAACAAGAACGTCCATGATGCAACAAGATAGGCGAAGTGCCCAGCAAGCAAGTCGTAGAAATCTTGACGCCTTAATCTGTGGTTTTCTTGTCCCAATGTTACCTATACTCCTTCGTTAGGTGTGAATCCTGTCCCTTTGGCGTGCAGGCTTCTTCCGGGGTGTTGGTGTCCTCATACTGCGCTGCCCCTAGTCCGTATTTCACGAACAAGTCATACTCGTCACCACCAACAAGGTCAACATGATCCACTCTGGATACTTCGGGAGATTCCTTCCCTGATGCGCCATTCGTATCCTTGAGGCTGTCTTCACCAGTGCCACTCTTGCACCAGCGTTTTCGAAGACTGCAACCAAATTCTGACAAGTATCCGCTGAATATAGCAACCATGCATATGTAGCATGCTACTGCGAAAACCTTTCCTCCGCCTGTTTCCATTTGTGACATCATGTCATGGAGGGCGAACATCTGGACAGGAAGGAAAGGCAGGTACCCGATCAGGAAGTCAAGGAACCACCACCAAGGCGACCTTTTATCCTCTTGTTCTAGCATTGTTACGTGTCCTGATTCTAGGGGCTGTACTTGCTCTGAGTAGCATACCGTTTGGTGGGCGCATCGGGTGGAAGAACTCTTCCTCCTGGGCACCTACATGCCGCATGAGGCCACCCGGGAGAGTGCGATCAGTTGATACACTTCTGCCTCCACCCGAACACTGAGCACGAGTGGAGGCGACGTCATGAGTCCGCCCCTTAGTCGTTCCGGGTGAGACGGTAGGTTCCCGGCTGATAGGGGATACTCTTCGTATCCTCAATGATCCCAGCGTCGTGGAGGATCTTTGCGTCACTTCGGCGACTCTTCCCGTTGATGAAGATGTCCCAGGTGTTCGCCGCCATGAACACCGTCTTATTCTTGTTGCCCATGAACACTATGCCCCCTTGGGTCTTAGCGACCGACCATCCAGCGTCCTCAAGGGTACTCACACACTTCGATAGAGTAGTGAGCCGTTCAGTCATCCCCTCCACGAGCACACAGATGGACTTTGGCCTAGTGGTCTGCATGGTCAGGGTCTCTTCAACTTCATGGCCCTCAATGGCAAGCCGAACAGTCGCCCTAGTGAATCCAGGGTGGGCGAAGATGGTTAGGTTCTTGCTGTTGAAGGTAGCCCCGGAGTCGTCTGCTACCATCTCGCCATTAATGTTGAGCGCAACAACTGCCTCACGCACATCGTCTTCAACGGACTCAAAGATTGTCGCAGCCATTACCGGTCTCTCTTTCTGGGCGAGGGATGGGACCTTTGTGTCTCACCCGCTTGTGTCTCACCCGCTTGTCTGGGGTCATCCTATCAGAGTGCACGAAATGGGTGCAACCTGGTAGCATGTGATCTGGAACGCAAGGCACAGGGTGTGCATTATTATCCCGTATTTAGGAGTTCGGATCCTCATCAATGAGATCCCCATCACATGCAAGATAGCCCGCAATAAGGAGAACTCGACGACGATCAGAGAGTACCCGCTTGCGATCCTTATCCGTAGTTGCCTCCATGTCATCAGTGACCTCTCGAATAAGGCCAGCAATGATGACGGATGCCGTATAGTTATCCATAGTTGACTCCTGTCTGTGTGCTTGTTCCGTTGATGTTAATGATGGTTCCGACATAACAACCCTGGTTTTAGATCTATGGGTGAACGTGAGGGTTTGTTTTCAAGGTCTATTCTTCTGCGCTCCCCACAAATCGGAAGGGGATGGGCGGCCTACCTTCCGACGTTCATCTTGGAAGGTAGGCCGCCCCAGGGGCCTTAAAGGCTTGCCATGTAGTCGAAGAGCAGATCTCGGGTTTCCCCGTCGAACGTGCCCACAGTCCGCGCTGTAGCGACATCGATTGAGCGATCATCGCCACAGGTGTAGTCGATGACCACTGTCACCTCATCGTCACCATCCTCCAGGTAGTCAGAGTGGCGGGTGACGATGTTGTAGGAATCACTGTCATTTTCTACCTCATCCGTGAAGTATGCCCCCTTGGTCTCGGCCGCATACTTCAGGTCGTCAGCATCGGTTGAGGACCAGGTGTGACCAAGATACTTGGCATCAGTCATCTCCTTGACTGCACCATCCAGGTCGTCACGGTCAATCTCGCCGACGTGGGCCTCAAGCGGATTCTCGGTGTTGTTGACGCTCTTGACGATGAGCACGATCTTGGACATCTTTTCCCTCCTGGAGTCATGTGGTGCGTTCGCTTGTGTGCGCACCAACTGGTCTCAGTATAGGTGCCCCATGCCCGGAGTCGTCAACCTGTAGAGGTGTGAACAGGGTCACTTATATAAAGCGCGCATAGAGAAGGCCCTGGGTGTCTTGCCCCGCGTCATCTAATATGGTGTCCCTATAGTGATTGGGTTCGGGTCGGTGCAGTACATTCCCCTCTCTCTGTTGTGTGGGTGTGCGGTAGATCACTCGTGCCGTGTTTGACTACTACAGCAGTGTAGGTTTATGCTGATGAGCATCTAGGTTGTTGTCGCAAAGGTTAACGACCGTTACTTCAAAGAGAGCATTGATGAGCACTACACAGCAGAAGGCTAAGGCGCTGGTGTCTGACGGCACTAAGATTGTCCTCCAGTGGTTTCTCTCCAGCGACACCGACATTAATGGCGGGCCGTGGGTTCTTCGAGTTTCTGACGTCATCCCGCCTGGCGCGGACAGCCTGTACGGGATGGACACTGAGCCGCCTTACTGGATGAGTGACATTGAGGTCACTGTTCCTGGGTCTGATGGTGAGGTAGGCATGGAGAACGCTGACCGTGAGGCTGCCGAGGACGCACTGCTCAACACTCTAGGGCTGTCCTGGGAGAATGTTGAAGATGTCACCTGGGCGTAAATACCACTGAAACAGGGGCACAGAGTAAAAGGGTTGGGAGGCGTTCAGTCGCTATGAGTGACGCCTCCCAACCCCCTTACCTACCTAGTTCTGCCGGAGCGTGTTGCCACCCTTGACGCGCATGTGCTACAATGGCAGAACTTGCTTCACACCTGACACATGGGAGGAATACATGCTATACAATGCCACGATCAACGTCAACCCCAACGAGTACCCTGATGAGGACGCTATGGTGGATGACATCATGACCAACCTTGAAGGATACCACCCCTCCATCAGCTACTCAACCGATTTTCCGGGCATGATTGACGTGGTTGTCACCATTGACGCAAAGTCACCAAGCGAAGCCATGGCAAAGGCGATGAGCCTGGTGGACAAGGTCGGTGTTCAGGTCGGCTTTGAGGTAGTGCCGACAGATGCGTGGGACAAGCGCGAGGGGAACACCAAGTAGGTCAGTCAAGCCTAGCCGGGACTCATTACTAAGTTCATTCAGATGCCTCCAATAGAAGCACCAGAACCAACCTTGAATGCCCACTTTCAGGTTGGTTCTGGTGCTTACTAGCGGTTATGCTCAAATCTCGTGCGACTATGTTCTAGTTCACACATTCTACGGTTGACACCTCTCTGCATGGTGAGTAGTGTTCACATCAGTCAACAAACACACACCGCACAAAAGGAGACTCCCTTGATTACCGTGAAGACCATGACCGAGAGCCAGGACGCCGCAATCATGGCGGGAGCCAAGCCCGTCAAGGTCACGATCCGCTACCAGGATTATGGAGGTTATGGCCGTTCGCCGCGCAAGGAGACAGTTAAGACGACTCTCCCTTCGTGGGATGGTGATCACCCCACTATTGTCGGGAAGGATGCCTATTTTATCGCTCCTGACGGCCTGATTTACGAGGCCGTCTCCACCCTCCATAATGGCGAGACTTACGTCACCTTCAACCTGGGGTTCCGAGAGAAGCGGGAGGTGGTTCGTGAACACTATGATGAGAATTACTCGCATTCCGTTATCATTAATGGGTTTATTTCTCGTCCTGTACCTGCCCTGTACGCGGCCATGTCTGACGGCGTGGTCGAGATTACGAAGAGGATCCCTGAGCACTATGACATTAAGCAGATGAAGAACATCTCTGGGCCTCATGCGGGAGAGTGGTATGTCCCTCTGGCCCACCTTGACCTGTTCCGCTCTGTGTGGCGCGAGTACATGCGCAACGATGACGGAATCAATGTACCCCTGCATGAGGACTTCAAGATCCCTAACGATGAGCACGTTCGGGCTGCCTTGGAGACCAATGCGCAGTCCGCTCGATGGGGTGTGGACATCGGGGTGTATGCCCCCAGTGTGGATGAGATGCTGGCCGCAAACATGCTGATTGAGACGGTTCGTGAGGTTCGCGCCCAGAGTTATAGCGACTCCATGCCCATGGTGTGGGCTGGACGTATCGCTGACGCATATGCTCGGATTGTTGAGGCTCAGAAGGATGCTGTAGTGCTCGGGTGACTCCAAACGGGCGGGGCGAGAACGGGTCAGACTCACCCCGCCTCCATATCTTCAACAACACCGCTCCCATCTATGACTCGCATGGATCCGTCAATGGCTGGGAGCGGTGTTGGGATGTGTGACCCAGTTCACTCGTGGTGGGGTTGCCTCCTGGCTGGCGGCTGGGGTATGGTTGGGTCATCAGCCAAAGGGCAACCGGCCCAAGGCAAGACCCTGAGGGGGAATCATGGAGAATGTTAGCATCCAGGTGTTCAGCAAGTTCGACCGCAACACATTCAATTCTCTTCGCAAGGAGTCAATTCCTGTTCGCGTTCTTGTCAAGACCGCTTTCGCGCTCAACATCCCGTGTGTTGAGATCTACAAGAACGATAACTACACCTGGACTGTTGTCGGCGACGTGCGGGTTCGCTACTCCAACACCTCTGATAACGTCCTCGTCTCTCGTGTGACTGAGACGGCTGGGCGCTTCAAGGAAGAGGTGCGCCGAATCTCTGAGATGTCCGTGTACGGGGCCATTGCGGCAATTATCGAGCACGTCAAGGGCGTCAAGGCGGAGTCTGAGGTCGCCACCTACCTTGTTCGCAACCTCTCGGATGAGGCTGATTGGGTGGGTGGTGTTGCTGAGAACACCATTGAGGTAGAGGTCAGTTCCGAAGACACTGACGACACCTTCTCCGTAGACATTACTTTCAGTGTGGAGGACAGTGACATGATTTCCATGAACTTCTACAATGGGAGCGGCGGTGAGATGGATCCTTCGGGGAAGATTGTTGATATGGTTGCAAATTCGCTCTTCTGGCTCGGTGAGGATCTTAGGAGCCAGGACTCGTTTGTCGAGTCTGAGGTTATGCTCATCCCTGTGAGCAAGTTTCTCCCCCAGGTGTGAGCCGTCAGCCCCCCCCTCTCAACCGCCCCGCCCTGCTGCAACAGAACAGGGCGGGGCGGTTTCACATCAACACCTCTGACGCTCAAGAAAATGATCGGCAGTAAGATTCGCTTCACCCTCTTGCTTTTCCCTCAACGATCTGCTAACATGTGAAGGCACATACAGCGGAAAGACTCTGAGGTGATTGACGTGGTTTTTGGTATCGCACTGATAGTTGTTGGCATCCTCATTTTGTGGATGCTTGTAAAGTGGGGCTCCAAGATTGACGAAATGATATTTGCTGTCATATTATTTGGGGCGCTGTTCGGACCTATTCTTTCCGGAATATTTGCAATTGGCGATGCTGTATCTCCAGAGCACGATACATCTAACAGCATGAGTCATCACTCAGTCACACACGAAACAAGTACGCCCGATAACAGCAACCACCCAACCTATACACCAACCCGCAAACCGGTGAACTAGGCGAAAATGGGACTCTTAATAATCGGAGTGGTAACATTAATTATTTTGCTCTTCGTCGTCAGTTTTGTCAGGCATGGCAGAATCGGTCCAGCAGTAATAGTGATTTTTACTATAATGGTAACCCTTGCGGCTCTATTCTGGTCGCCAAGCCGCACGAATGATGATTCCATAGAACTTATTCCTCCTGGGCTTCAAGCAGACGACAGAGACAGTCGGCCTATACAAAGGCACCTCTACGGAACCACTGCACCCTCCAGTATCCCAGATTCCGGTCTTAGCAGCCAGCCCAGTGCCCCAGAAGACGGCGAGCAGCATGACACTGCTGAGCCGCAAGGTCAGAAAACATCTGACACCGCCAGCAATCACCCGACCTCATCCCCTGCACCAACTCTTGAGCCAGCGAACTAAGGTGCCACAGAGAAACACAACCTCTGCCTTGAGAGTCACCTAGACGCAAAGGGGGCACATATCGCGTCATCGCCTCCAGCACAGGAAGAGGGTGGCACGCTTGGTCTCTCACTAACCAGTGTGCCACCCTCAAAGGTGTTGGTAGAGGTCAGGCGTTAGCCAGAACCTCGACCTCCTCCAGAAGAGACCTGTAGGCGTCCAACTTGACAAAGCGTACTGCGTTTCCAGCCGGATCCGTCCCAGAGTCGATGCTGGTCTCCAGGTCGGCGATCTTTCCCTCGATGAGGTCGATGATGGTGCTGATGTCCATTATGTGCTCCTGTTTTCTCTCTTGCCGGGAGCCCTGTGCTCCCTGGCTGATGACTCCATACTACACGGCTCGATAGGGCCAACGCAACCTATCTCTGTGTGAACTACACCACATAAGGGGGTTCGCCTTTGTGGCATCCAGGTGAATGACGGCCAGGAGGCTCAGGCCGCATCCAGTTGTCAGATTCTTGGTGTCCCCTTGCTTGTGGCCTGGTTAGTAGTGGAGGCGTGTTGGCCTGCTAGAAGCACTCCATCTCTCTCAGTGGCTCTGTTTCTTGATACTGGTATATGATCTCACGGGCGACTGGACGGGAACGGAAAATCCACCTCTTAATCGGCCAGGAGGTGTACCTGCTGGCCGTGACGCCCTTGTACACGCAGTCGCTAACATGAATCATGCCATTGTAGAAGTTGACCACCATGCACGGCATACTGGAGTCACGCCATGAGAAGGCGGGTGACCGAGAGGTCCTATCCTCCCCTTCTACAAGGATGATGGTGTCTGTGTGGATGTCTATTGCCTTAAAGAACGGGGTGTCCTCAGGTTCGACTTTCCATATAGCGCCACACATTTCGGCCACTAACTCGTCAACGACACTACCGACAAGGTTGTCGCCCGAGATGATTGATCGGTTCAGTGTGAACACTTTCTGTGGAAACTCGCACAGGATTTGACACAAGGTGTTCGGATCATAACTACTCATGTAGGCCGTCTTATATGTCACCTCAGTCAACCCGCCAGTGAAATCACGAGAGTTCATGAGGAAACTGACAGCGGTACGCGCAAACGGTTCGCCTATGGGGTAATCGTCTACCCTGTTAGCCATTGCGGCCCTCCTGTAGTCTAGTGTGCCGGGACTAGGCTCTCTTATTTGGATTTAAGGGACCTGGTGGAAACGCACCTTGGGGCGGCCATAGCCAACATAGTACTTCTTACCACAGCATTCGGTTACAGTAATGATTCCAATGTGACCGTGCTCAGAAGAAGTGTCCCCAACATCCTTGACACTGAAACCAAAGTCCTCAAGCGTGTTGACCATGAGTTCGCACGCCTTGTCTACTCCAATGACACCAGAAACCTTGACGGCCTGATTACGGACGTACTCAAGGTAGTCCTCATCCCAGCGGAACTCACCTGAGTCCACAGTAAGCGTGCTGTCAGTCAGTTCCAGGTAGGCACCCCAGACGTCCTCAATGTCCTCAGGGTGGACGTTATTGTCCTCATCGCCGTAGCCGTCAATGATCCACCCCAACTCACTGCCCTCAACGTAGCGGACGATACCATGATCCCAGAGGTCAGTGGTGTTCTCGGCCACAACGAATAGACGGTCATCACCTGTCATGGTGCGCATTTTCTGGGTTAGATCCTTGTTGACGGCAGGGCACTTGAGCCCCCACTCTGGGGCGTACTTCAGGGGGATCTTGTCGAGAGCCCACACCAAGTCGTTGGAACAGTCAGCGTTCTCAATGGCCTTCATGGCCTCGCAGATCGCCTCAATGGTGCCAGTGTCAGAGTTGGTCATCTTATCTTCCTTCATCAAATGTACTGGTTGTTCTTTTAGTCCAGGGCGTTAACTGCCGCATTGATCGTGGCATTTGAGAAAGTAAACACTCTAGGTGTCATGAACCTTCGATCCCTGAGGACACCGCTTTGGTGGAAGTCTTCAACGACAGCCTCAAACCCGTCCCCCTCGATAGTGACGGATGCGGTTGTTAGGTCAGTCAGGAGGGCTTTCTCTCCATCTCGCTCAACAGTGACACCCTTGTAGGGGAACGGCCTGTAAACAGACATGCTCCACCCCTTAGACTCTAGGGCGTTGATGCAGGCGCGCATGATCTCGCGGTGCATGAGTGACGTCTGAATAACCTCCGCAATGGAGTCGGGGTGAACATTGCTATGCGCCACCTCAAACTTGGCGTAAGAGTCGCCGATGGGAAGAGTACTGTCAGCGGTCATGCCTATTGGCCCGATAGAGAAGAAAACGTCCCGATCATCAGTGTGGAACATCTTGTCAACGATGTCGCCAGAAGCATACGAATCTAGGGCTTCCTTGATAAGAGCCTTGATCTGCTTGTCCATTGTTCCTCCTTGGGTGTGACTCAACTGTACTCACCGGCACCATGGGAGGTCAACCCGAGAGTAAGTGACATGGGACACACAGCACCAAGGAGGGGATGTGGCTGCCAGTAGCACTCACGTATGGCGCACATCACACGCGCGAGAGTTGCAGGGGGTACGGCCGCATTGTATGCTCGAATCACCAATGAGAGGCAAAGAGCCTCCACCGGGCACGTTAAGGAGAGAATGTACATGAGTACTGTTGAGGATATGCAGAACTGGATCCGCAACCAGTTCCCTAAGTCAGTCGTTCGCACTGTCCACAACGACGACTATGATGCTGTGATTCTCGGCAGCGTCGCTCTTGTGATCGTTGGTGACATGTACGGGATTGGTCGCGTGGGCGGCTCCGTCACCCCGAGTTTTCGACTGGATATGACCCATGCGGCAACATGGGAGTTCATGCGCGTCGCCCTGTCTGACACAAGCGTCCCTGTTGAGTGTCGTCTCCGTCGCCTGGTAGATGCTGACGTCGCAGAGGATGCTGACGGCTACCATGTGTCCGTGCTAGGTGAGCACGTTGCTGACATCCGCCACAACGAGGACGGGTCTTTCACCACGGCTATTGGCGGTGACGTTGAGGAGCATGGCTACCTGAGTTCAGCCCTGCTCGCTGTTGCCGAGCACGTGGTCTCCATCTAGAAAACAGGCAGGGTGGATTGCCTGCCAGCAAGGATCAGCAACCAACTTCAGATCGGGTTAGTCGCTGGTCCTTGCGTCAATGAACCTCATTGCGTTTTCAAGGGCTTCCCGCTGGCGATCCGACATCCAGGGGTCTCCATGAAGGATCTCCTCTATGACTTCAAGCATCTCCTCCAAGGATACGTTCTTGTTGTCAGGTTCCTTTGAGTGGTCACCAGTGTCTTCACTCCATGCCTCTAGAGAGGAGCCACTGGCGGGCTCAATGTCACCTGAATCTTCTTGGTCTCCTACCTGCTCCCAGGGGGTGTTAAGCCATGCTGTGAGGGAGCCCGTGTCGTTGAACCTGTACTCTTTCCCTTCCGCTCTTATGCCTCCCCTGTGATAGATAGTGACAAGCCACTGGACCCCGTTGCGTTCTGGGAAGTTCTCGACGCATAAGAGTGTGTCCCCAGTTTTTAGTGTCATTAGGTCGTACAGGCGTTGACCGCACGAATTCTTGAAGGTCACCCTGCTGTCAGCCCTGACTTTGCCTTCACCTGAGATTCCGTTAAGGATGGGGAGGAACTTCTTGGTGCGGTGCTTCAGCATGGTTTCGTCACAGAAGTAGTCGTACCACCCGTTCCTAGCCGCTGACTCAACGCTACCGAACACCTCGCGAACCCCATTGGCTTTAACGTTGTCAACAATACTGGCGACGGTTCTGGCCTTGTGCATCTTGACCTCTCCTGACTCTTGAATACGTCCTATAGAGTAGGTTACCTTGCTTGACTGGATCTACTTCAGGAAGGCGGAGACAAGCAGTAACGCCTTTGGGTCACGCTGGAAGCCAGTATCCAGCGTGACCCAAAGGTAGGTTCTGTTCTCAGGGCTCAGAGAGCATCCCGGAAAATAGCCCCATAGTCCTCGTCAAGGATGATCATCCCACGAAGCGAGCCAGCCAGAGCAACCTTCTGGGCGAACTTGCGGCCGTTCTCAGAGCCGACGTCGATGATGCCCTTGTGGGGCTGAACATCGACCTCAGCGCTGTTCTGACGTCCCTGGTCGTAGACGGTGAACGTGTTGGCATCGCTAATCGGAAGAACTTCGTATCCGCGATCCTTCAGGAGGCCACGCATGAGGGCGACCCTCCACGCGGTGTCATAGGTCTTTGAGATGATCTTCTGCATCTCCTCGGCCTTGATGTGGTAGCCGAGAGTGTCAGAAAGGGTCTCGCCCAGGTTGTCCTTGGTGGTGATAGTGAGTTGGAACCCAGTGTTGCGAACCTCAGCGACTTCCACCTCAACCTCAGTGTCTCCGACATGTGTGGAAACCTTGGCGGCGTTGCTACCGTCGCTGTCAACCCACTGGACGCCAGTAATCTGTCCGGCCTTCTCGCCGAAAGCGCCGCGAACAGCCTTGACAACGACCTTGGTGGTGGGGACGGACAGGTTAGTGATCGGGGTGACGTTCATGTTGAGTTTCCTTCCAACTGCCGCCTCAGACCTGTTGTCCTTGGCTTGTGGCACCAGCATAGATTACTAGAGTCAGTGTCCGCAACCCTAGTTCCTGTGAACTGGACCACACGCGCACATCCTTCAGGCGAGGGGCGACAACCATAGGCTACATGACTCCCTTATGAGGGCGTTTAGGCGTCCCCAGCAACACCGCTAGATACACGCGAAAGCAAGGCGGGCACAGAGGCAGGGTGTCATCCAAAGTGCTCATCGCTGATGGATGAGTGCTCATGCCTCAATTCTCCTGTGTGCCTATCTCGGCTGTATCGAATTTCCTGAGAGCGGGAGAAGAACTTGGTGCTGTCGTGATCAGTGATCTGTGATGTGGCGAACTGGACACAATTGTCGTCGCAGTTGACAATCCCCTTAGCGTCTTCGAAGAACGGGACAACCTGCTTGTGGACTACGGACTCGCCATTGATGATCCAATTTAATACCCGCTTGTCTTCTGGGACTTTCTCTTCTACTCGAATGAAAGCATTGTAGTTGCCAGTATCCTGAGAGTTGCCGAAATCGGTACGGAAATCAAGCCCAACCTCTTTGAGGAACCTCTTGATTCTCTTCTCCAGGGTCTTCATCTTGTTGAAGGGGAGAGCAGTTTCGATGTAGATGGTGTAGGTGGTGATGTTCTCCACGGCCGTTTCCTCTTGTCTTCCTTGTCTTTTGAGGTTTTAGTGGATAGGGATTTTCGGTACTGAATGGTGTCTCTCTATCCCGAGTCTCTGCCTACAGGACCACTGAGAACCCATCATCATAGTTGCGGACAATGAGATCCTTGAACGGCTCACGCAACTCGGCCACCATCTCACGAACCCCCTCCTGAGGCCAGACACTCACCAGCACAGTGTCAGGATTGTTCTCATCCTCGCAGACAGTCACAAAATCATGCTGGCCGCCACTGAACGTGATATCGACAGTGTTCTCAGCAGGTTTAGCCCCCGGAATGTAGTGCAACAGTCGAGCGATGACTCGCGCCTGCCTGATAAACCTGTCAATATGGGAAGGAAGATTTTCTTCTGTCACTCCACTGCTACTGCCCTTAGGGAACATTGAAGTTGGCAGTAGTGAGTAGCGCAGAATAATCTCGCCCTTGTACATGGCTTTCAGCAGGATAGACTGCCACGAATCACTACCGTCATCCTGGTAACAGATTGCCCAAATAACGATGTCATCCTGTGTCGGCAGTAGGTCATCTACTTCCACAGTAGAACTGTGTGTGGTGATCGTTCTTGACCTCACCTCAGTCCCTGAAGCCATCGTCAGAGTAGTGTTCAGTGTAGAGAACATCTCACGGGCGCTCATTCGAATCGTCTCCTTCTGTTGCCTGTTGTGCTGATTCGTCACAACCTCTGTTGGGTCTTGCAGCCGATTGTAGCACGACCTCTATTGCAAGACCAGGCAAACAGCGTACTCATTGGCAGTGACATGGGCCACCCCATCCACTGACGGAAAGCGCAGCCCATGCTCTTTTTTCTGGTTATTGGCGTCCACTGTCTACATGGGGTCACTTGTTCTCTGCAAGAGCGTAGATGCCACTCCAACCAGGAACCTGCTTGTGACTCTGAAGAATGCCAGCATCATACAGAACCTTGGCAATAGTCCGACGGTTACTGCCATAGATCCTGATGTGGCTGCATGAGACATACATCTGAGCCTTCTTGTCACCCCTGGTCACGTCAATCCAGTCGTAAATAGAGACATTCAAAGTCCAGCCAGCCTCACTCAAGGCGGCAACACATGCCTCTACAACCTTACATCCTTTTACAAGACGCTCAACAGTCATCTCAATGGCGTGCTCAGAGAAGTTACTGGCACCATCCTCCAGATCGAAAGGCCGCCCATTAACCATCACGGACAGAGTAGCCTCAATCTCATGCCTGCCAACGATCTGAAGGCTCTTGTCGTCGCTGGTGAAAGTGACAACGCTGTCGCCCTCCTGGACGCTGCCCGAGAGGCCGTAGCGATCAGCGACCTTGACCATGTTGTCTGCGAGATACGACATTTTACCGCCTAACATCTAGTGGAGGCAACCCGTTGTTGCCCTCCTGATGTCTACTACTGTACACCACAGACAGGGCGCTGAGCAACCGCCTGCCGTGTGAACTGGCCCACAAAACCAGTCTTGGGCCACCCCTTAGTGAGAGGAAGCCCAAGATGAGGACATGTGGCCTAGTTGTTGAGGCAGTACTTCTTGAACGCCTCCATACTGGCGTAGACAATCTCCTCTCGGATCATGTCATTGGTCATCTGAGAGGAGAGGTACCTCTGGATCTCGAACTCCTTGCTGCCGTAATGGACATCAATCCGCCCTTCGTAAACCCCGTCGCTGCCCGCCACGGCGACAGTGAAGGAATAATTACCCGAGTTAGTGTAAAGCCCGCCCCTGTTCATACCTGACTCCGCATCCAGGTTCTTGAGGTAGGTGATTTCCGCCCCGGGCATGCAGTCCGAGACGATCCGCCCAACACGAACAGAAAAATCAATAGCATTGTTCGATGAAACGATGGTCATAGTCATGATCTCTCCTCGGGTGTTTGTTAGGTAGGTCTCTGAGAACCTGCCCGGTGCGAACTCTTTCCTGTTGACACCCCTAAGCATAAGGTAAGCCATCTAGGTGCCGCAACCCAGGAATGTGTGAACCATGACACACTGCCAGAAGATGGGTGAAGAGGTGTGCTAGTTCGACACGGAGGGTGGCTTAGGGGCGGTCCCGAAACCACTGAGATCGCACTCGGTCTCAGTGGTGATCTTCTTCTCTGGCATCTTATCGTAGTCGCACTTGAGAACGACCTCCTTCCCCACAAGATTTGTAAGGCTACTCACGCGCTCGTTGACTCTGACCTTCCCCTCTTCACTGAGGGTCACATCTGACTGACCTGGGTGATCACTGCTCTCTTCCACCTTCGTCAACGTGCTTGTTATCTTGTAGGGGCTGCGACTAGTCCATAACGTGTATCCCACTGAAGGGGAGACGCAAAAAGAAAAAATGAACACAAAGGCACAACCCACTACCCCTAAAAGGATATACTCTGGGGAGCGGTCCACACGCGATAGCACAATCGCTAAAGCCATGATGGCAACCATGCCGAGAATAGTAACTACAAAAGGATAGTTGACCACGGAATGCGCCTCGCCGCCACTGATCGCAAGCGGCAGCACTACAGCAAACCTACCCATATAGCATCACGCCCCTATCTTGTTACTCTGACTTTGAGTTCTTCTCAACCCAGTGATCCCAGGCGTTCTTCAAGGCGTGCTCTGCGGCGTCACGATGACTGTCAAACAGTACGGAATCCTCACCCTCCCCATCTTCACTGTCGCAAGTGACCCGAACCCCATTAGGAGTGTACTCAATCTCAACGTAGTCCCCATCACCCACGCTGCGCACGCCACAGCGCATGTTCCAGTCATCCCAGTAGTAGTTCACCTGGTCCTGGGAGGCAAAGCACTCGATAATGTTGCTGCAACCCGGGGGAAGAGTCAGCGGACTCCAGGGGGCAAAAAGGCTACCGATCCAGTTCTCCCTCTGTGACAGGACCGGGACGAACAGGCTGTTAACCAGGCTGCTAACTGGCCATTCAGTCATGTCCACCTCGGCGTTCAGTATGTCAGTGAAACCGTCGTCGCTTGATGAGAACGCCCCGCTAGTAACTATCTCACCCTCAGACTCAGTGAACTCGAACGTTGCACTGATGGTGCACCCTTCAAGAGTCTCGGATTCTTTCAGGAAAACCATGCGCCCGTTACTAGTGGAGAAAGTTCGCACCTCCACGTCGGGCACAGCATCTTCAACTCGGCAGCACAGGTCAAGTGACTCGCTCTGCTCACGAGCCATGTCTACCATTTCAGTGGCGACAGCAGAGACATCCATACTCGTGGCCTCATCCAAGAAATACTTCTCAAGCACGCACTCCCCGTGACGGTTATACACAGCCCACTCCACCTCCTCGGGCTCATCGTCGCTGTCGCGCTCGCCCCAGCCCGCGTAAATGGTAGCCAGGTCCCCCTCCCCAACACTGAGGTAGTGGGATCCATTCGGGCTGCACCCCATATCCCAGGCGATCCAGTCACGCTGAGAAATGACCTCCTCCTGAAGCCGGTGAATAAACATCTCAGGGGTCATGTCCTCATCAATGGTAGCCACTTGCGTCCCTAGCCTCTCCATTCGCGCGGCCCTCCCGAATGCGGGGCCGACTTGCTGGAACCATCCTACTATGGGGGCGGCCAGGAAGTCAACGCCCACACTATAGGGGTAAAGTGAGATGAGGGCCACAGTGATCCCTGCCACCACTGCCCACACATATGATGCATGGCTTACTCCACTCGAATCATGACCCGGAGTGAAAACAGTACCAACAGGGATCATCTCTCACCTTCCACGATTACATTCTTCTGCCACAATTCCTGTAACGCTCAATTAGAGTCAAGGTAGACAGGTAACCACAAGTGTAGGTGGATCAAGCATAAGCAGTCAAGTAGGATGGCAGTTGAGAACATGAGTGACTGATCGCAGTCCGTCTACCAGGCGCCTTTCACCAGACCCCAGCAGATTGACGTTGCTCCTTTGAAGTGGGGGCGATGTGACCGAACTCACTCACTCTTGGGTTGCATGAGGCACATCAAGCGATCTAGTGTTGAATCCTCATATCCAGGACAGCAGGCTTCGAGGGCAAGAGAAGGAGAGTCATGGACGTCAAGAACGTTAACATCGACACTAAGGACGGGCTCGTTACAGGTGTCCAGGATGGCAACTGGAAGGACATTGACAATCCTCCTGCATATGTCATGGAAGTTGCTTCAGCGGTTAGCAAGGCGACTGATGGGTGGACGCAGTTGTCTGTTCTTGAGGATTCTGATCATGTCCCTTGTGCTTTGGCTTTTGTGCCTATGGAGACGGTAGGGGTCGTCAGTGAGGAAATCTACCTAGTAATTGAGTGCTACGCAACCTATGAGAACGTCCCTGTCATGATGCATCTTAAAATTACTCCTAGTTACGTTCCCGAACCTCTCATGGACTACACCATACTGCCTGTCAATGGTCATTTCATTGAAGTTCAGGAAACTATTAATCGTCTAGTACGGCACTTCAGCGCTCTGCGAGACATGCAGGAAGCCATGAGGGCATCCATTGTTAACGAAGAGATTGTTTTTTTTGACGGCGAGAACACTGAGATTATCAAGGTCTACGCCAAGAAAAACACCCCTCAAGTTGTCATCTACCAGGACAATCCTAAGAAAGAGATCATCAACAAGGTTGCTGAGGTCTTCAAGGGACGCACCACCTATGTGGGCGATAACGTCACCGTCCAGTTTGACTAACGCGAAATGATAACACACTCACTACAGAAAGAGCGAGCATGACTCACCTTCCTGTAGTGTCGTGATCCTTACTGACTGCACCGTCTTTGTCCAGGTCTAACAAAGACGGTGCATGAGTTAGTAGTGTCTCTCTCACATGACGCACTCCTGTTTGCATTTTCCACTCTTGGTCTGTTCTCAAATACGCCGAGATGGTATTGAAAAAGATGTGGTTCAGTTCACTTGCTGGAGACTTGATCTCTACTAACAACACGACCTAGTATTGAGTCATCGCCAGAAGGCATTAGGCTTCAGGCAATACTTTTGAGGAGAACAAGATGTCAGTTGAGGATTGGGATGGAACTCCATTCCAGGTTGTGATTACCTGGAAGTCAGGTGACCGCAGCACATTCACCTTTGAGGCCAAGAAGCGGAGCGTTCTCAAGGAGGAGATGCTGCGTGTTCTTGACGCTAACACGGATGGTTTTCCTTCTGTGTGGGAGCGCGCTTGCGAGGCTCTTGGAGCCAAGATCGAGCCGCGTGGTTTTGAGTCGGATCGGGAGGGTTTTACCATCTCGATCGACCTGAACGCTGGTACTACTCCTTACATTCATGGACTGGCAGTTGTGTGGGAATGGGACTCTGAGGCGCTCCAGTGGCTCAACCGTCACGATCTCATGGAAGCTTTGATCGGTGAATCAGATTCATTCTGTGAGATTGCTAGTCACTGGATGGGCGAGAGTGAGTGGTGATGGACTTAAGCACTGCCTGTCTAGGGTGAGCACAGCGCCACTCTAGTCCAGCACCTGTATGCAGGAAACCTGTCAGGCAGGGTTCTCTCTGCATACAGGTGTTTTGTCTGACAGAATTGTCTCAACAAAGCATGTTGTGACTGGTTTCATAGGTTGCAGGGCTGGCGTACCAACAAGGGCATCTCTATACTGGCCCTGAAAAGGAAGAGTCGCAGTGCCACCTGTAAACACTACGTGCAGGCGGATGGCCTCAAACTCGCTATCTTTGATAGAGGTTGCAAGAGGGAAAGACAAGGAAGGAACACTGAAATGCTTTCTGTGACGGCGAATCGAGTCAAGGTGGATGTCGGACCGCTGATCACTAGGTTCAAGGATGCTGAGACTGGAGACCTTGCTTATGCTGGTGTGTTCAGTCCGGTTCGTTGGTGGCGGCTGTGGGCTACGTTGTGGGTGATGAACCTGATTTTTGCCATTGTGGTAGGGGCTCCTGGAGTGCTTCTGCTTCGTCTTGGCTGGGGGATACTCCCGAAGGAGGTTCCGTGGCAGGATCTTGTTTCAGTAAGTGGTCTTGGCGGTTTTGCCCTGCTGTGCATTGGGCTTGCTCTGACTATGGCGGCGGCCAGGTGTGTCTTGTTCCTGCTCACTTCTCCGTTCTGGTTCGGTCGGGCCTCTTGGCTCTCCCATCAGTGCTCGTACAGGATCTAGGGATGCAGTGGCGTCTTTCCGTTTGATTATGATTGAGTGTGGTGCAAGTCACATGTTCTGAGGTTGCTCCTGGTGGATGGACGGGCGTATGCTGTAGCCAGAAGCCAGGGAAACAGATGTCTTGGCAAGAACCGGGAGGAACACGATGAACTACAACTTTGATGAGAATGTAATCTCTACCACTGTTGGTGAGTATGTTCTTTTTGGTCTTCCTGTTCGTGCCTCAGTGAGCACGTTCAGTGGCGAGTATGATCTGTTCTCTCCTCACGGCTCTATTGGTAAGGGTGATGAGGGTATTGAACTCTGGTTTGAGGGCGACCCGGACGGCCCTGAGTCGGGCATCTTCATTCGTGGTACTGTTGAGCGTGGCTACCTCAATGACCTTATTGCCCGGGAGATCGACTCCATTGATGCCTGGCAGGATGATGAGGTGGCTCACATTCTCATCGCGGCTGGAGATTATGAGGTTGTCCTGAAGGGTGACCCGGACACTCTTGGATGGCTGGCATCGCTTGAGGTGTGATACCAGAACAATAACAATGGGTCTGCTGCTTTTGCAGTTCACCCTCTTTTATGAAGACATCTTGACTTGAAGGAGAATAGTCGTGTTTGTGCTGGGTGAGGTCACCAAGAGAATGACACCTGATGACGTGGTGGTGTTTCTGAACAGGGCCACTCGTTACGGACAGGTCTCCGCCATTATGGATGACTTTCTTGACAGCGTTCGTAGAGGCTCTTTGCCGCTGTACAAGTTCGATGAGGACGCCACTCTTATGGTGAACACTGTGAGTGAGTGGTTCGGCTTGGGCGAGATTGTCTCGGTGGTCCTGAGGACACAGGGCAAGAGGGTTGTCTACACTCTTTCTGAGGTCAATAGCGCCTCGGGCTCTTCCCTGACTTGGTGGTGGAGCCGGTTCAAGGCCGCTGACTACAGCCCGCTTATGGAGGCGGTTGAGCGAGGTAGGGACCTTCAGTACCGCCTGTTTGAGGCGCGGGACAACGGATTCATGGTTCAGGAAATGGTTCAGGAGACATGGAATGCAGTCAGAGAGATTCCGTACATGTACTCGCTACAGTTCTTCAGGAAGGTGTTTGAAGGTTTCGGTAGTAGCGTATCCATCAGGTCTTTAACTTCGTGGGAGTATTTGGACGACTGCGATTCCCAGAGTTGGAAGGACTTTCTTGATCGTGGAGGTGAGGTCAGGATCGGAGGCAAGGATATAGTCGTGAGAGTTGGGGACAAGTTCGCTGACGGCCATGTCTCCTGGTGGAAGACTTGCGTTCAGGGCTCAGACTTACTGAGGGTGCTTCAGGTCGTCAAGGCAAGCGGCGTGATGTCTTCACCTGACAGGTTCCCTTACCGCGACCTTTACCGTCATGCCGAGGGCTACCGTGAAGACCTGTCAGATGTTAGTGTCGCTCGAAACGATGCTACGCTCTCCCAGAATGGTCGAGTGCATATTGTTGACATCTTCGTTATAGTAAGGGATGCTACCCCGATTGTGTACATGTTGTCGAATCATAACGGACACTATTACTGGCGGGAGTTCAACGACATGGAGGTCATCGCGTCCTATCTTCACCGGATGGGTTGGAAAGACGGTAATCAGTAGCCCAGCCAGTCCCCCATCTGCGTGTGACCCAGTTCACATGCTCCCCGGCTTGCATGCTTCGCCTCAGCGGTTGTATGCTTGAGTCATCGCCGCAAGGGAAGAGCCCAGCGGCAAGACTTGAAGGAGATCGCCATGAGCCTTAACCACGCCATCGTTTCGGGTTGGGTTGTTGCCAACATTTCTGCTGATGATGCCACTGAGAGGGCGGGTGCTTTTCATGACGCCTGCCGGAAGCGTTCTGAGTACGCCCAGATTGATGTTGATGTTAAGGATGGGGCTAACAGTTCAAAGAAGATTCTGTTTATGGTGACAGGGGACTCTGATACCCTGACAGATGACATCAATGATCTGGTTGAGTCCACTCTTACGTCAGGTCTCAACATTCAGGATCATTCTGTTCGGGGGACTTTCTCAGTGACAGATCTTCGTCAGGTCAAGTTGGGTGCTATTCCAGCGGTAGCAGTCTATGGTTTCGACTTTGACGGCAAGGCTGAGGCTGCGGTTGAGGTATGCCCTAACGGTCTGATCATCACTGAATGACATGAGGGCTAGTTCTGTGACCCATTGTGAAACCGTCCTGTGAGCAACATCTACTGCTCACAGGACGGTTTCACTCTTAACGAGTGTGTCTTGTTGTTTCAATGCTAATGTGCGTGCTCATGCAGGTGTGCGCATATTTTCCATGAGCATATTGATAGGGCACTAGAAAAACAGGCGCTTGGACATGCAGAGCACACATATGTGTGTGGCCCAGTTCACTCGTTCTGGGGTTGCGGGGCAGTAGTGGTTGGTTGTACGCTTGAGTCATCAGCCAAGGGCAACGGGCCTGAGGCAACACCAAGAAGGAGAACGTAAGATGATGAGTTCAACCGAGATTCAGGTGGGCCTGTCCAACATCCTCAACCGCTTCGCCGACTCCCTGAGCACTGCTGAGCGTGACGCCCTCTATGAGGCCCTGGACGGGGTTGCAAGCGGTCTCTTTGACGACCGATTCTAACCCCCTCACTTTCGCGCCCCGCCCCTCCTAAGTAGTCGGGAGGGGCGGGGCGCTGTTTGTGGAGAGAGTGTACTCCCCCTCTTATTGCTGCCCCTCTAACCGCGAGACAGCACAGCATGAGCCGTCAACAAGAGTCGCGGACTTCAGGACTGGTAGGTGTAGCGGAAACTTACCCTTTCACCATATTTCTCGCCATACAGGCAGAACTCATAGGAACATCCGTCGAACCTGTAAAAATTGACCTCATTGACACACATGCCAACATCACCCTCAAAGGTAGAAACCTTGCTGATGCCCTTGCTCGGGTCGTCCTTCAGCACTACAGGGTCTGATCCGTCACTCCTACAGAAAGTGATGGCTGTCTGTTCCTGGCGTCCCTGCCCGGCAAGCATCTCTTTGTGGGTATCCAGCACCCAGAGATACTTCCTGAGCAATGTCTCCTTCATGGTCTCATAGAGATCAAGAACCAACTCAGGAACACTCTCCGGCTCGGGGTGAATGCTGGGGTTCTGCATTCTGTAGTCCTTTCTCGTCTGCGTTTGGGTTAGCAGTCCATCTTATCATACGCATCACCATGTGCATAAGTGGCACTGGTCACGCTTAGTTGGTGTGCGAAGAACTGTGGCGAGGTCTGAATCTCAAATGGCGACACAAGGACGATTACTGGTACCCCTAGCCATCACGTGAGAGAGTGCCAGCAGAAGAGAGTAGAATGGGCGCAGAAACGGGCTGAGGCCACGTCAGAACTTGCTCCCTGACGTGGCCTCAGCCCTTACAGATGATGGAAACTACTTCCCGTAGTAAGTTCCCATGTGCTCTCCTCGGCAGTACATGGTGGCAATGATCTCGCCAGTCGTCTCGCTGACGAAGTGGCAACCCCACGTACTCTCCCAGGTGTCACCGTCCACGAAGGTCTTGATGACGTGCTGGTGACCAAGAAGCCTCTCACCACCCTCGATGACACCAGGGAAGGTGTCGCCAATCGGGTAGTACGCCTCCTCATCGTAAGGATCATAATCCTCGAAGTCACTCTCGGTGAGGATGGTGGTGTACTCACGAACTGTACCGTCAGTAACCTTCAGAACCTCACGGATCTCAATAATCGTTCCATCCAGAAGGCGGGTCTCAATCTCTCGAACGTTCTTCACAGTGCTCTCGCTCATTGCTGCTCTCCTCGTGTCTTCTGGCTCAAGCCTCTTGCTCTCGCCTCCTTGATGACTACAACGATACCCTATGCGTCAGAGTGTCTGCAACCCCGGAACCCGTGAACTGAGTCACATACTATTCCTGTCATCGCTCCTCTACGGCTCTCATAGCCGTCTCTACCGCATCTATGGTTAAGGAAGCGGGCCTGTTATGTTGGAATACGCCTGAAACATGCCGTAGAAGGCTACAGGAGGCTCGTACAGGCATTTTATCGCATCTACCACTCTAACACATAGCCCCCTTATACGCACTCTCTGGAGGTAGCCCAGCCTGCAAGAGAGATTGTCAGGCAATACCCAGGTTCTTAGCCTCCCGGATGACACTGTCGTCCTTAAGCGCCTTGACAACTACGACACCACAGGTAGTTGCTGGACATAGACTCGCCAAATAGCGCAAGATAGGTATTTTTATCCTGAGGGAAGGTGGTTCCACCGAAGAGGATTGCAGCGTAGTCCACAAAACCCCAATAAGAATTTTCTTGCTTCCAGATGAAGAACACGTGCCAGTTACTACTGGACACACAGCCACCGCTGCCTGCTCTAGTCCTGAGGTGAGTAGTGGTGGCTGTTTTAGCAGATGGATTCCATCTCAGTCGCAGTGGCAGTAGAACTCGACGATTTCACGCTGGATGTTGTTCCAGGGCCAGAACCGCCACACGCCGCCCTTCCACTCAGAGAAACGAACATCATCAATAATAGAGTTAAAGTCACCGTTGAAAGCATCAACCTACTGATCCACCCCTGCAACATGAGCAACAAGATTGGATCGGTGCTTTCTGATTACTGCTCTAGGCAGTATTTTTTAAAAGAATTAACACTCACGCCAACTAGAGCCTTTCGGATTTCCTCGCTGGATGGATTAAAAAGAACAGGACTAGAAATGTTGTTACATTTGTTGAAATAATAGCATGCAAGAAAAACCTTTGAAAAATTCTTATACTTTACCACACCAGCATTGATGACGTATCTTCCACTTACGGCAGTAATCATCTCACGAGCAACGTACTCTTTGGAGGAAAACTTATCACGAGAAAACTCCATATCTGCTTCGGGAAAACAGTCTACAATGACTCTTCCGACGCGGGAGGATAGTTCAACAACGAGATTGACGGGAATAGGAGCAAAACCTTCAGGAATAGTCATTTTGTCCAATCTTTCTATGATTGATTCTCTCTGAGCAAAAGATCGAACCACTCAGAAGAGACAGTCTTGCAGGTGGCTACAATCTCAGGCACGCAGCATCTCACAACCTGTCATCCTGCAAGTACATGAGATGTAAGATGGCAATGATGTTCTGTTATCTGCCCGGTGTCAAAGTTGGGAGATAACCCCCTCGTTGTCAGGGTCCATGGTCAGGTCTACCAGCCACTCCAGGAGAGCAATCTTGTCCTTGACATCCTTCCAGGAGACACCATGGCCTCGGTAGGTATTGTATGCATTCAAAAGCATCTCCTGGGCAACCTCGTTTGCGCGGGTGACATCCATGGTTCTTTATCCTTCTGTGCTGCCGGTCCAGCCCTGTGCTCTCCGGCTGATGACACCATACTAGGACGCCTGGAGTAGCCCACACAACTCCAGTGTGAGTGAACTGGGCCACACTAAGTTCTGTGCTCGCTAGACCTCAAGAACAGAAGGTGCAAAAGTCACTGGCGGTAGCAGGTGGATCTGTGTTCGACAGGTGGTGCCAACTGGATCACCCCACTAGGTCCTCCACTAGCGAGACAAGGGGAGGAAACTAGACTATCAGACTAGACAACCGGCTGACCTAGTTACCTTGTCTGTAGGTAGTCTGAGTGCAGCAGGGGCGTCGCTCACTGATACTTTCTGCCATACACCTGTTTCTGAACCCTCACCTAAGGAATAAGCCAGTGTCAAACAGCACGCTATCAAACCAGACTCTATCAGACGTATCCCAGGCACACAACCAGTCAGAAGTGAGTGCCGCCTCGGCCACACTACTGTCATCAGGTGCACCGGCTTCAACAATCCCCCTTGTGCTCAGGCAGCGACCTGACACAACCCCGTCAGGCATGCCCCAAGCCTCGGTCGTGCCCCCACTAGCCCCCGCGGGCACCATGGCCCCGACAGGGCAACGAGCAAGGTACAGCAACTGGAATCGTGTCCCCGCGCTCATCACCGGGTACGGGGCGTTCCTGTGGCTCGCTGTCGCCGCCATCCCCGTCACCGTCCTGATCGCCATCCTCGGTGGTAACCCTGCCAGCATCCAGAGTCTCCTCCTGGCGGTCACCGTCGCGGAACTGGCCGTTATGGTGGCGGCGACAGCAGCAGTCACCGGAAGCGTGAACAGGTGGTGGGAGTTCCTACGGGTGAAAGGGTTCAACCTCAAGCACCTGGGGGTAGGTGTGCTCGCTGGTGCCGGAATGTGGTTGGCACTCCAGTTAGCGAACTATGGGCTCGTCACCATGGGTGTCAAGATGTCCTCCAGCACCACGGCCGCTTCCCTGAGTGGCCTCACCGGCGGGTGGCGTGTATTCCTCTGGTATGTGGCAACCCCGTTCATTATCCCGTTACTGGAGGAGATGTTCTACCGAGGCATGATCCTGTCCTCGTTCCAGACCGGCATCAAGAACCCCAGGGCGGCGAGGATCTTGGGTGTCTTGTTCGCTACCGTCTGGTTCGGGCTCGCCCACGCACAAGGGTTCAATAGCGTGTCAGACTGGTTCATCGTCATCTGGACGGGGCTGGTCGGGTTTGTCAACAGTATCCTGGTGCTGAAGCAAAAGCACATCTGGGGCGCCTATGGGTTGCACGCCACCTACAATGGGGCGACCGTGCTTGTCACAACCTTGCTCGCCGCCCTGGGGGCCGCATAAGCGGGTAGCGGAACCGAAACACGCCCTCTGACGCGCACCCAGGGGAGGGTGTAGAGCACACGAGAAGCCCGGCCAAGATCAGATGCGTACTTGATCTTGGCCGGGCCCTTTTCTGTCCCCGGTGGCCCCTACAGGCTCGCAACCCAACCCTCACCCTGGCGGGACTAGCGCAACAAGGTGGGTGGTGGAGTAGTTGATTAGGCGAACACGTTTCGGCGGACGTAAACGCTGCTGCGGTTGTGCTCGGAAGCGTACTTGTGAAGTGCTTGCCCCAAATAGGTCAACAAAGGCTTGTCAACCTCACGGACCCCAGCCACTGTGAAACTCTCCTCGTCGGGGGTGACTTCGATGGCTTCCGGGGTGATCGTCAGGTCATACATCTCAGAGCGTGGCCCCATGACAACTAGACTATTCCCATTACATGCGACCATGAACTCTGCTTCCTTGACAGCCTGGTACAGGTCAGCGCGCGCCCGTAGTGCCTCACACAGGGTGTCCAGGGTGCTGTTCGGGTACCCTAGGCCGCTCCTGCTCCATTCGCGCTTAAGATTCAGGTCCGGGTGGGTGACCTTGATCTTAGTGATCATTGGATCCTCTTTGATGAACACGGACAGGATGTCGTCAATCGTGTATTTGACCTGAACGTTCATGCCCATGTGTGTGAAGGATTCACGGAACTCGATGCCGTCACGCACCCACACGACGTCATGCCCAGGTGTCTCTGACGCGATGTCGTACATGGCTTGGATGATGTCACCCCATACCGTCAGGGACGTCTCCGGGTGGCTCTCAGGCGTGTCCCCATTGGGAGGGAAGTTGCCGTACCTGACCTCTTTGCCCGACGCCTCCCGGATAACCTCTAGCGCATGATCCACCAGGTCTTGATCATAAGCACTTGCCTTCGAGTAAACCGATACCCAGTTGCGGCTGCCATAAGGGTTGATGTTGTAATCCACACCGTCGTCGTCTACGAAGACGGGCGCGTCTGGGTTGCGTCCAGTTCTCCTCTGCAACTGCGGGTCCGCCAGGAACGCCTCATAGATGCTAGCGGAAGTGCTTACCCCGTCAATGAGGCCCTGAAGGTCACGGTCCTTGTAGCCGATGCCTTCACATGCCCGCTGCATCCTGAAACCCCGATCCTTGTGCTGCACACAGATCAGAGTCCACGCCCCACGATGAAGCGCTAGGTCCATAAAGGGGCCACCTGGTGGCATGTCAATGTCGTAGATGATGACAACCTCTAGGCGGTCCAGGTCGTATGCGTCTGTGAACGCCTCACCTGTGCGCCCCGTGACCCAATCAACCTCGTGCCCTTCCTTAGTGACCGCCTCATCGTATGCTTCCTGGATGGCTACCTTTGCCACATTAGTGTCCATTGTCTAGTTTCTCCTTGTGCTCTTGTTGGTCTTCCTGCCGCATTCTTCGGGCGTGGTTTAGTCGCTGGTGTCAGTATCCTAGGCCCTCCTGGAGGATGTGGCCCCACCTAACCACCCCTATAGTAGATCATAGTAGAGCGGAATAGACAGCATCGCGGCCAGTGATCTTGAGCACCACCTGGCTGACCTGCTCAATGAGGTCCGGATCCTTGTGTTCGCTCGTATCCAGGATAGCGACCTGCCCACCCATGTCGCACCCGTTAAGACGGTACTGGGAGCCCATGGGGGTGGTGACGAAAACACCATACTCGTCGAAGTTGACGGGCAACCCCAGTGCCTCCATGGTCTCGAAGCACTCCACCTCAACTACCACAGCGTTAGCCTCGCACCCAGGTTTACGCATAAGGTGTCTAAGTGTGCCACTCTCATGAACAGTGTTGAGGTTGATGCGGGTGCGGTCGCCAGCCAGGGTGGGATTCACTTCACTGTCGGCACTCCGCCATGTGAGCGTACCGTCCGCGTTGCTGCCGATGTGCCCATATGGGGTGTTCTCGTACATGCTCATAGTGACTCTTCGTTTTCTGTCCGGCCGTGGTGACTCAAACCGTCCAGGGGCTAGTTGACTCCTGTGGGCAACGTATCACACCTCAATAGTGCCGTCGCGTGTAACCACCTGGATGACCCTGTTAGATTCCTGGTAGTATCCTCGAAGCGCTTCCACAATACCAGGCACTAGGCGAGCATCCTCCTCACGGGTAGCATCTTCATCCTGAGTGCCACCGGAGGGGAGGATTTCAATACTGTCGTTACGGAGCGCCAAGGCGTAGTCCCTACCCCCGGTGGCTGCAACCACAGGAAGGTACGTCTTGCAGGATGCCCGTAAACCGGCGGACTCCAGCAGCCGGTAGATGGTGGCGTACTCGGCCAGGTGGCTGCACTGCTCACTGAGGAACCTAGTGGAGTATCCGAGCCCATGCTCGCTCCATCCGTTCTCCAGGTCAAGGTCCGGGTGACGCAACCTGATACTAGTCACCCATGAGCGCACCCCTGGCGGGCCGCTGAGGGGTCGGTAGTCAGTGTCATAGGTGACCTGCACAATCATGCCCTCATAGGTGAAAGTGTCCGTGACGGAGACGCCTCTCTTCTTCCACTTCACCCGGTGGCCTGGCAGCATAGACGCCTGCTCATGGATCCCACTAATGATGTTGTCAGCCATGTAACTCTCCTTTGCCGCTTCATCCATCGTTTCTGCTCTTACTGGGCGCACAGTCGGCCTTGGTACCCTCCGATTACGTCGCCCGCAGTCGCCTCCGCTGGGGTCACATGGCGGGCAGTTCGGGTAGTGCCGCCTTAACGAGGTTCATGAAGGCGTCAAAAACGTCCCTGTCGTCACGGCTAGCGTAAGCGACAGCCCTCACCGCGGAGATGGTGTTGCTGTCGAGGCCGCCCGTGATGTCCTCCTGGCTGTCCTCATCATAGGTGACCCTGGGGAAGTTATCACTGGGGATCGCCTGGATACGGGCCACGAACACCTGTGCTGGGGTATCCTCGTCCTCATAGTAGTCGTTGTAGATGTCAACTAGGGTTTCGGCCGCCACTTCCTCACCCCTCCTTGTCAGTAGAGGTTGGGGTCGAACTGTGGCTTAATGGGGCGCGCGGTTGCGACAATGGTCAAGAACTGGTACAGGGTCTCCTGGTTGTCCTTGCGGTGCCCGGCGAGCGCAACAACATCCGTGGTGGTGTTTGCGTCCAGGCCCCCGTCCAGGACCATCCCGTCCCGGTCATATGAGATGGTGGGCACATCTTCGTCGGGGATGGACTGGATGCGCCGAATGTAGGTGCCACGATCCTTGGTGGGGTCAGTAACATAGTCGTTGTAGATGTCAACTAGTGTTTCCGCCATGTTGACCTCCTCTTTTGTGCTGTTGGTGAATAGGCAGGGTTGGGTGGTGTGCACCTAAACCGACCTGTGGGGTCAAGGTAGCACAGTCGGGTGTGGTGGCGACAGTAGCAGGCTAGTGATTATGGTCACTCATACTCAACCCTACCAACAAAGTCATCGTACGCTACGGGCTGTGGGGCGTCTCCGTCGTTGTTGTAGATGGGGATAGTGCCGTCCTCGTACAGGGCCGCCAGGTTCTCTGCGCTGCGTGACCTGAACCGTGTCGGGTCCTCTGGCGTGTTGCCCTGGTTGACTGATGCGGGAAGGATACGGCCACCCTGCCCCTCCCTTGAGGTTGTGTACTTGCTCATGCCTCTCTGGTACCTGGATGTGGCCCGCTTCTGGGAGGTTTCCGGGGTGATGTCAACGAACACGGCACTCATGTGGTATCCGCCGTCTCGAAGTTGCCCGGTTCTGCGCCTCATGGACTTCATGCTAGCCATGGTGCCATCCAGGATGATGTTTCTTTTCTCAGCGATGGCACGTTTCATGATGAGGCTGGAGATGTAGGAGGCCTCCTGGTGAGCGAGCGTGGAGCACTCCATAGGGGTGAGACCACGCAAGGTCGGGATCATGCCCCTCTCGGCCATGATCTCTTTGATGTCGTCCGGGTTGATGGTGATGTACTGGCTGGTGTCCATGCCGAGGTACCGGGTGAGGACGGTGGTTTTACCTGCCCCACCCATTCCGCCGGACAGGACCGCTTTTCCTTCACAGGGTACCTTGTCGTGGGCCTTGAGCACGTCCTCAATGATCTCCTGCTGCGCCAGGTGCCGCTCCTTCGTGTACTCCATGCCGGGGACCTCACTGGATGCGTAGATTTTGCTGGTGATCTTGCCGTCGCGTATCGCCTGAGACAGGGCGCGTTCAGCGTACTGGTGGCGTAGTGACAGGTCTAGTCCGCTGATTGGCTGGCGGTTTCGTATGGCCTCGTTCAGGATGCGTTCGCACTCGCGCCCCTGTTCAACGAGGGACATCTGCTCCCACGCCTTCCCTGTTCGGGTGTCACCGCCCTCTTCCGGCGGTGGGGCAGCAACAGTGTTGGGGCTGCTGGTGGATGCTGTGGCGAAGAACCCGTCACCGGCGTACTCGGCTTTGATGGCGTCAATCTTCCGCTGGGCCTCACCTGGGGCGTTGGCGTACACGTGCACCTCACCCTCCTTAGTTCTTGGGCACTTCCTGACGTCAGCCTCGCACCTGACTGCCTTGCCGTCGCTTTTACGTGGGTGCCACTTCGTCATTCCGTGCCTGCTGGCCCTGTTTGCCATTGCTGCTCGTCTCCTTCTCGCCCTTTACTGGTGGCTATGGATACACCCTTGAAACTGTTCCTGTGGTCCCGGTGGGAAACCCGACTTGGGAACCCCATGAATCCGCCCCAGCAATGGGTTTTCTAACCACCAACCCCTATAGGTGGGGGCTGAGTGCGGCCCTTTGAACTAGACAATGAGCCTATTGGGCACGCCAGGAAGACCATGCGGCACAGATGCGCTAGGCGTTCGTTAATCATACACAATCAAGCATTGTTGCCAGCATCACACGACCATGTGGATGCCAGTAGTTGCAGGCCCCGACAAGCCCGTGGTATCACTGTCTCGAACAAGGGCTAAGCCACACCAGCAAAAGGAGGACCACCTCTCCGCCTAGGCTGGTGCGACAGCCCCTAGCGAGCACGAGAAAGACATCAACCATGACCAGTCCCTCCCTGTTCATGCCCCAGACTATTGAGGCCATCAAGGAACTCTCCCCTAATGTTGTGGGCGAGGTGTCTGCGGACCTGCTGGCGTGCGCGGAGGAGATCAACGGCACCTATGGCGAGCACTCGGACAACAAGAGTCTCGCCCACGAAAAAGCCGCATCCTCACTATACTGGGTTGCAGTGGAGGTAGAGCGAATGCACCGCGACCGTAACTATGACCTGCTGGAGTGTGCGGGAAACATCCTGGAGCATCTGGCAGCAGAAACCAACACCAACGACGACCTGGAGGAAGAGTGAACATGCCACGCAAGCACTGGCTGGACATGACGCCAGCAGATCAGGCAGATATCCTGAGGGCATCTAACGCCCAGTCTGACGCATCAAGCCGAGCCCAGCACACCCTAATGAGCGTGTGCGACTTCATCACAACCGGTGAGCCCGCCTGCATTCGGGAGGCCGACCGGACCATCAAGGTCTACTCGTCTATCGAGGACGTACCCTTGTTCACCCCGGCTATCGTACTGGACCGGAAGGATGACGCCTGCCTGACATGCCTGTGGGCCACCAGCGACGCGACCGACGATGAGGTCTGGTCCGTGAACGTCATCCGAAGCAATCGAGGAGAGGTCAACTTCGATGGTATTGACTTCTTCTACGGGGTCGAGGACCAGGCGTTGATCCGCGACTATATTTCCCGCCGCCACCAGGAGTACAAGGACAGCGCCGCCGACTTCTAACGAGCACCACACCCCACCTAGGAGACACGGCGATTACTGCTATCCGCGGTTTTCTGCCTCACCACCTGGGCGCATGGTGTCCTGGATAATTGCGCACAGGGTCTCGCACACTGCGGCAGGTGACGACAGTAGGGGCTGGATTGCGACCTCCGGTACCCCAAGGTAGGTGAGTAGCCGAGAGGCTGCTTGTGATGTAGTGATCAGTCTTCCGTCGCTGCTGTAAACCCAGGATGCCCGATCATCCCATCCTCTGACCGGGTGGGGCGTGCTACTGGTGTCGCCCAGTCGCTCACTCACTTCCTCTGCTGCCATCATGGCCCCGGTCAGGGCCGCGGATGCAGCATGGTAGGTGAGTACCAGCGCCGTCCTCTCAGACGACGGGATAACGTGGAACGGGAACTTGAGCCAGTGTAATGTGAGGTCTTCTGTTATCTGGTTGTAGATGCCGTCTGGTGCGTTCGTTATCATCCATTGCAGGTAAGGGTCCATGTGCATGCGGGTCGCAGCGGGCCACAAGGATCTCAGGTTCCATCTGTCACGATTGGTGACGCACTGGGTTCCCGCCTTGGTGAGTGTTCGCATCCGCCACGGCCGGTCACCCTCGAACTGGGACAGCCCCTTGAGATCGTTCTTTGCTACTGTGGCCATTTCGGAGATTGAGTCGTCTATGATGTCAGCCAGGTCGCCACATCCGCCTTCGTAGAGGAGGCTGATAGGGGCCTCTGCTGTTCGGACAACTTCAGGGGTAACACCTGAGTCACAGCAGAACAGGACAGTTGCGGCCCTCCGCCAGTCCACAATGATGTCGCCCTTGGGGCCAGTTGGCACGTATTTCGCGGGGACCTCAATGCTCATGTTGCGCTGCTGGTGCAGGTGGTTCGTGTCTGCTTCCACACTCATGAGGTACAGCATGGCTGCGAACGCGACTGCGCGGCGGGCAACATCATTGCAGGTGTCTTCCGTGGCGAGAGGGAACCAGGTTATGGTGACGTCAATGGTAGATCTGGCAAGCCTGCATCTGATGCTGATGGGAGTGCCCTCCCCGCGACGGAAGGTGATGGACACGGCTGGCGTCTGGTCGAGGCGGGTGCTGTAGGTGACCTCATCGTCTCCCGCGTCAATACGGAACAGGATCTCGTCGGGTGCGCCCGGGTTGTAGGACAGGTATCCGATGTGCCCCAGTGTCTCCTCTGGGTCCTTGTTCGCCGTTTTCGGGCCCCGGGTGGGTGAGTCCACCATGTGTGCCCACTCTGCTGGCATGCTGGAGCTGAGGCTATATGGGCGCCTGGCTGCCTCGTACATCTTGTCTTCGAACATGCGGCTCCCCGTCCTTTTGGGCGATTCGGATAAGGTGCTGGTGGGTGTGTTTGGGTGCTGATGATACCATATGACGCCAAGGGTTATCAACAGATGTAGAGGGGTCCTGGCTGGTGTTGCACGGCCCATCACGCCCCTCCCGGCCAGGTACATGACACCCTGGACCTGTGCGCCCTCACCCCTCTGGGCCCGCCTCTCATCTACCGGCTGGCCTCAATGACCGCAGAAAGTACCGGGCACAGGTCATCCGAGACACTGATGGTGCGGGCAGTACCCTCTGGCACCCCAAGGTAGGTGAGCAACCGACAAGAGATCTTCTCTATTTTGATCATCCAGTCACCCTCGTCACCCCAAAGGACCTTCCTAGCCCTGCCCTCTAGATCGCACAGGCTGTCCCCTGACCTGTTCTTATCTGGCTTGCGCCACTCAGGCACGAGGTGAAACGCCTGGCGCAACAGGATAGCAGGTATCTGGTCCGCGACAGGTAGGGCGCTACTTTTGGTTGAACCGGCTCGCAGCACCTCCTCGCACACGGGGCCTGTGGCTTCTGATACCAGCCAACTCACTGAAGGCTGGTTGTGTATGAGCCGTGACGCCAACCCTCTCAGGTGGATAAAGTACAGGCCATAGTTGCGTGTGTACTCACTTCGCACCCATTTCACAACTCGGCGAATTCGCAACGGGTCACTGCGGTTCAATGACGCCAGACGCTCCAGATCCCTGCTGTAGTCGCCCTGGGCCTGCCTGTGTGCTGGCACCATGTCATCATAGTTCCCTGTGTACAGGTGCCTGATCGCGTTCCTGCCGCCGAGCCTGATTGCGTCTGGGGCGATCTCACTGTCCACTGCGAACAGGATGGAGGCGGTCACATTGGTCTCGTCAACCAGCATGGTGTGTTCTGCATGGATGTTCGCTGGGGTGGTGCACATGCGCATATCTCGTTGCAGACCACTGTGCCTCCGGTTGATCTCACGACCAAGGAACAGGAGCCTGAGCATGGTGAAGAACACGGCCTCGATCATCTTCGGGTCAGGGTCCAGTCGTGGACAGAAACTCACACCATCCACCAGGTCAATTGTGAGCGTAGAGTTGCCCAGGTGGCAGACGATAGTTGCGCCCCCGGCCCAGTGGAAGCGGGCCTTCACCATCGGTTCATGGGGGCGTGCAGGCAGGACCCGGTACGTGGGCTCACCGTCCACCCTAGCGTAACAGAACCAGATTCTCCGCCCCTTGTAGTCGAAGAAGAATGGGCTGCTACCCTCCCCGTGCTCCTGGGTGTCGATGCTGCTACCCCAGCCCTCACCCCCAGTGAACTTCCGCAATCTGTAACACGTCACCCTGGGGTCACAGGCCACCTCAAACGCCAACGCCATAACCTAAACCTCTCACCGGCCTGCTGCGGTCATGGCCGACTCTACCATGGGCCCTAAGATGACATGCAAGTCGTCGCCACGGGCCATGGCAGGTGCAACATGCTCAGGAACTCCCACATGGGTGAGTAGCCGACAGGCGACACGCTCTGGGGTTGGGTCACCATGTATGTGACTGTCCCACCCTAAGTGGCTCCCCCACCGGGTGTTGTCCAGCCAGTCCTGCCAGCCGACTGTCGCCTCATAGGACAGGCGGTCCGGTGTCACCTTGCCGTCACCTAGTACCAGATCTACAGCCCAGTTGAGCATGATGATGGACACCAGCCAGCCTGTGAGCCCTTGCAACATCCTCCTGTGCGTATCCATGATCATCTGGTACACGCTGCCGGTGGCGTCCCGCATCAGCCACAGGATAGGCTCATCCTTGGCGATCAGTCGCACGACCCTCTCGAAGACGAACGGGGTAGGGGTACCGTTTCGGTTATTGCTCTGGGTGCGGGCCCTGGCGTGGATCACCTCACGGATGCGTCTCTGATCCGTCACGCCCTTTGACTCGATGACACGGGCCGTGGTAGTGAGGCGTTTACGTACCCTGTTATCTTCGCTCATGACCTGTGTCAGGTCCAGGTAGGTGCCATCATACATGAGCCTGAGGGCGTCATCTGGGATGTGGTCGATGTGGAACCTCAGGGAGCAGTCCAGCATCCACAACATGGTGGCGAATCCCTGATTGTCTGGCAGGTCCCATGCCATGTCATCAGGCACAGTGATCCACAGGTCTCGCTGGTGGCCTAGAAGGGTGCGGTTCAACTCTTCCCCCAGCAGGCGTAGTCGCACCGCGGATTCAAGCACGTCCAGCAGACGCACACTATCTGGTATATTGGTCTTCAGGTTGATCGTGGATTGTTCCAGGAATGCTCGTATGGTAGCGGACGCTTTTTGGTGTGTACCCGACAGGACCACTCTCACTCTAGGTATGATACCGTCGCCATTGGCTTCATAGGTGACAGTGTTTCCGTCCTGGTAGGTGCGGAAGGTGACCCCATTGTATGTCAGGGGATCATCCTCCGACTCGCCCAAGCGGTTCTTCTCGCCTCCTGTTTGCGTCAGCATGTCGCAGTCGCCTCGAACACCAGATCCTTCAACTCGACATAAGGGGCCTGGAGTACGTTTTCTGTGTCCACTGGAACCTCTCTTTCGGTCCTTTTCTGTCGTCGCTTACAGCATGACCCCACAGTGGCAGGTGCGCTATCGACATCTTGGATCGTACACCAGAACAAGGGAGGTCGTCTATGGGTATGCGTCACTGCGGTCTGACGCCCCCAAAAAAAGAAAACCGGTAGAGGGGTGATGGGTTGCAGCACATATGGCCGCTGGGATCTCAGAGCCCCAGCGGCCATATGTGGTTAGATGCTCATGGGTGGATCAGTAGTACACCATCTTCGCTATCTCCGTGGCTGATGTGGCGGTCACAAACCCGGACGGTGACAGTGGATGTGTCCCCGAGAACTTGTAGTCGCTGAACTGGTAGTTGCCGGGGGATACGGGGCGGCGGTAGGACACGTACACCTTCGCTGTCGTCAGGCCGGTGGACTCGGCGATGGACATGATAGACAGGTAGGTCATGGGGGTGGTGATCTCGTACCCTCTTACTGGGTCTGTGCCATCGTTCTCCCCGCCGGTCAGGTAGGAGATCCGCACCTTGACGTCACCAGTGCAGGAGTCCGCTACATCTTGGACAGCCAGCGTGAGCCCCTGAGTCGCTGCCAGCATGCTTGTGTTGTGCTTTGGTGACACTGGGGTTGCTTTCTCTGGTAGCCAGTGGCCGTCCCCGTCGCCTTCAAGGTGGTCGCCCTCACCCTGGCCCCCTGTGCTGTAGTCCCCCTCATTGCGCTGGTAGTTGTGGTTGACGCCAGTGTCTTCCTCCTCGGCCAGGGCCTCCAGGTACTCGTCGTCCACATACTGCTGCTCGTCTGTCTTACTCAACCTCATGTCCCTTCCAAGTGAGGGGTGTGTCCGTGTGGTGCCGCATGCCCCGTGTCCTTCCTGACTAGTTCAGGTCATGGGTGTGCCGCCTTCCGTCTTTATATATCTGACACAAAAATATGGTTGGAAACGCTGGAAGGAATCACACTGTCGCTCGCAGTAGAAGGCCCTGGGGTGCACTGAAAGCATGAGGGTGTCACTATGCGGGCGGCAGTATTTCTACCCTCTTCCCGTGTTAACGCTAGGTTGCACCTTTGAAAGGGTTGTGATGCTAACTGGATGCTGGCATTGGGGAAGGCTCAATCTCTCAGCAATTCAGCCCTGTGCTAGACCCTTACTCGATTCTGTTCAGGTGGTTCTCCAGGTTGGCTGCCACAGTGTGTACGTCACTCTGACCGGCCTGGAAGGTGAACGCCCGCACAGGACACCCTCTGGCTCGCACCAGCACCCCCAGTGAGGTTAGGGTGTGCCCGATCCTCCCTAGCATGATCTGTGCGATCAGGGTCTCACCCTTGTTGGTGAAGAACCCGGTGGACATGGGGGACAGGCCGTGTGTCTCCAAGGTCGTCTCAGCCAGGGAGATGAACTCCTGATAGGACTCGATCTCGTTTGGTCTAACTCGGGCGACCTTCCGCACCGAGCCCAGGACCCCAGTTCGTCCCCAACTTAGGGGCACAGCAGTCAGAAGCATCCCTTCGCCTCCCTCAGATCAGGCAGATAACTAAACGACCTAATGATAGCAGAAGCAAGGGAAGATCACAAGCACATCAAGCAACTGGTTTTGGTTCGAGTCTTTTCCGCCCTGCTACCCGACTGCCATCAACGAACCCAACGCAGTAAAGGCTCACGTCACCAAGGAACACAGCATGGCGACGTGAGCCAAAACAGTGAGGCCATACTCAGAAGGGTAGGCACCTCACTCGATCACAGACAGAGTGAAACCATACCCGTAGCATGACGCCCACCCTTCGTCGCCAGAGAACTCGACCAGGGACAGATCTGAGCCCTCAACCATGATGAACAAGGTGATCCGGTTGTCCCGGTACTCGATCTCCTTGTCCACTACGTTAATGCCCATGATGCGTCCTGTGACCCCACCCTCGTACAACTTCTCGATAGTGACATCGCCGTTCGAGCAACATGATCCCATGTTGCCGGTGATAGCGACCTTGGTGCCATTATCCAGTACCAAGTCAGCCCGGAACTCATCTACCTTCTCAACGTTGATGATCTTCCGGCCGACCAGCATGCTCTCAGCCGTGTTCTCGTCGTCCCAGTTGAACTTCCACTTCGCTGCGACCTTGTTGTCGTTGCCCATGATTCCTTCTCCTATGGTCTGTGCCCTACTACTTGCTTGCAGGGCGCTTTGATTGATCGTGAACACTCCAGGTTAAGGAGATGGGTTACTGCTGTCAACCCAGGGGTGGTGTGATGCTTGCCTCATTGGTTGACGTTACCGCCACGTGCCAGATCCCTGTTGCTGACGCTCCCCTATACCCGCCGACCTACTGTCGTCAACAAAAAAAGGGGGGCGCAAGACGAGCCGACGCCTTCCTCAGGCGGTCTCGCTGGCCGCTGTGACAGTGATAGAATCGGCGGGATTGATGTTGCCGTCAGTGTGGAAGATGGATGAGCGGCCGTTCCGGTAATCGAGCCCCCAGTAGCCATCTTCGTTCCTGGAGGCCACGACGGCAGTGACTCGCTGGCCCGGCAGGGTGTCCGCGATAGGGTAAGACGACACGGTGTCGGCTATGGAGATGGTGGTCCCGTTGTCGAAGATGAGTGTGACGCTGGCACGTACCTGGCTATCGTCTAGGTACTCGCGCAGTATGACTTCGCGGATTGTGGCACTGGCAATGGCGGACAGGATGGTCTCAGCGTGCTTCTCGACGATCTCGGGTGCAATGTACTGCGTGGTCATGGTTGTTCTCTTTCAACTATGTGGGTGTGCGGCCTGGGCCTAGATGCGTGTCCCTAGCGCATGCTAACTGGGTGCAGCATGTGCAGGTCTCGCACGGGGCTGTTTTGGTGTCCCTACTATGGGTGGGCTCTTTGGTGGATTGTAGGCGGTTTCCTGTAGTTCCGCAACACGTCTCTCAGGGATGCGGCCCAGGTCAGACGTGAAGGGCGGCAGGCAGCCATATACACGGACTGGAATTGCGAGCGGGCCTCTCTGGGGTACGGGGTTGGCTGACCGGCGGGACGTACACAAGGGCACCTACTGGTTGTGGCCTATGTCACTTTGTGTGGAGTGGCGTGCTGGTGCCTGGTGGTGTATGTTTGACGCAGAGAGACGACCCTGACCTACCTAGATAAGGGGTGAGCATGTCGGAGCGAGACGTGACCGGGAAGCGGCTTGAGTGGATCGCCGCTAATCTTCGTTTGGCTGTTGCTAACGCAGCCGCAGTGGCGGAACGCACCGGGGGTGACCTTCCTCCAGTTGTTGCCGCGTTCAGCACACAGGAGCAGCCGTCTGAGGATGAGATCGGGGTGATACTTGGATGCATTCAGGTCCTGGTAAGGGCCGTTGATCAGCACGAGGCCACCAACGGCCCCCTTTTCCCTGAGTGCCCCGACGGTGGACCTTCCCGCAATCTGCATGCCTACACAGCGAGTGCAGCAGAGGCGTATAGAAGGCTGCGCATTGACTCCAGGTGGACGCCAGACGATACCCCGATTCTCCCTCAGCCTTTCAGTAAAACAGAGCACGCCCAAAAGAAAGGAACAACAATGGGTGACGTTAATCTGGTTCGAATCTTCTCCCTCCTATACAAGACTATTGACAGCATCCTCATCGCTGAGGTCACCGAAGAGGGTGACTACAAGGTTGATGAGGACACCATCATCAGCAAGGATGACGTTCTGCACTCTCTTCCTGTAGAGTGGGACATCCGACCCCTCATTGACGAGTATGAGTCGCTAGGGACCATGATTGAGATGGGTTCACGAGAGTGGGGACTGGGGGCGGACGTTCCGGATGTCATGGATGCTATGCAGACGGTTCTCTCGTATACTCTTCCGCCTGTCAGCAAGTACCTGGATGGTAACACTGTCCAGGTGTTCCTCAGTGACGAGTTCAATGACTGGGACAAGCGCCTGGCCGACATTGACACGCTTCGCAAGGTGGCCGACCTCGCCGACAAGCACAACTCCTCTAAGGCGTGGCTGTACCTGGCGCGGCTCGCGTACCACCGCATTGGCCCGCACACTATCGAGGATCCCACCTCCACGTTTGACGACAAGGCGTATTTTGTGCAGCAGGTCATTGATCAGATCTCTGCTACTTCAGAGCACAACGACAACATGTTCGGTGGGATCGCGTACACCCTGAGCAAGATAGAAGACCATATCAGCGATCGGGACATGGCAAAGATTGCCGTGAGCGCAATGTGCCTGTATGATCGGGAGTTCAAACGCAAGGTGGTTTTCTAAACTGGCAGAGCGGAAAACACGCATTAGTAAACCCGTAACAGAGGAAGAAAACAAGGAGGAAGAAAATGACCAAGATTAGTGGCAAGAAGATGACCTTCGAGCAGATCCGTAAGGCCCTGGAGGACATTCAGTGGTGGTACTTCACTGACCCGGATGAGGTTCGCTCCACCGACTACAGCAACACCTCAGACGTGGTGGATGAGGCGATGGACCTGTCGTTCAATGTGTTCACTCTCGTTCGGCACATCATTGCCAGCGGAGACCTCACCAGGGAGCAGGTGTCCGAGTTGGAGTCCCTGTGCGGCAGTGAGGACGAGGGCGACTCTGACAATGACACCCCAGCAGTCAAGGACAACAGCACTGACGAGGACACGGACCACACTAACGACAGCGACAACACCAGTCGCACTGATACACGGCCATCCTTAACGAGTGGGCACCGAGTATGGTTGCGCTCAAACTACGTTGGGCGCAACCTGGACGACTACCTGGATTCGCTGGAGGAAATGGCTGTGCAGGCCACCATCCAGGGGAAGCCGCTCGGACGGGAGCCTTGGAAGACCCTGATGCTATGGTTCCGTATCTCCGAGAACCCCTTTGAGGCACCGGCGGGCCGCTACGGTGACTATACCTGGGAGGGTGCACTGGACCCTGACAGCCTGCTAGATATCGTGAACAAGATGGCGGCCATGAAGTACACCGAGGCCACCCAGGTCGTAGTCGAAGCCCTAAACCGCTTGTCGGACGATCACGTGTTCGCCCTGGGCACGGAACGGAACCCCTGACAGGCAAAACAGTCAACAGGCAAGGGGTAAGAGGGCTTTCCTCACACTCTTGCTTCCACCCAAAATGCGGGGCGGGAACACGCCAGCCACAAGGGAACAACAAAACAGGGGCGAGAAGAAAGTGATGAACAGCATGAGTATAGAAGACAATAATGGCTGCGACAGCACCGCCAGAGATGATGGTTTCCTCAACGAGTCACTGCAAACAATCGACGGAGAGTTGATGCCGCTCATGGTATCAGCCCGCAAGTACGGTGACCGTCAGACCGCACTCATGGCAGCAAACATGATCCGCAACCGCATCGAGATCCTGGTGAAGGGCGGTTTCATAGACCCGTCGGTAGGGCTGAGGTTGCTCAAGGACGTGGAGTCTATGGAGCGAGGGTACGGACGTGACCGCTCCTTACTTGAACGAGCAATAAAAATGTCGTTTCGTCTTGCGACCGCCCAGGCCCGCCAAGCAAGGGATCGTGCCGCACACAAAAACGACAGAACGGCGAAAAAGGCATGACGGAGCCAGTTTTCTTCAAGCCGCATGACCCAGACATCCCGACCCACCTGTGGTCGTCAGCCCGGTGGGAATCCAGAACCAAGTGGGGTTATTGGGTAATGTTCGTGCTCATTGAGTTTGGTATCGCCTATCTTTCTGACTTTGTCTGGTCTATGGGTGCACACCTGCTGGCTTGCATCATGTTTACCGCTGTGAGTCTGGGGTTCGTTACTTGGCACTACTTCTGGTGGCTGCATGAAAGACCACTCAAGAGCATGCATAGACTGTTTGACAGGAACATCGGGGGGCATCTGGTCTCCCTGTACATCCCGAACGAACTTGCACCCTCAGAGGAGCAGAGGGGCAGGATCTGGTGGAGTATCAGGGTATCCCTCACAGGGCTAAGCGAAGCGGCCACAAACTACTGTGACGCACTCGCTGAGTCGCCAGAGGACCTGGCCCCAGACAGTCAAGTACTGGAGTCGCTGGCTGTCATTGAGACCGTTCTCAGACAGGAAGCCATGATCCGGGCCCTCACCTCCAACGGTCCAGTCAGCGACGAAGACAGAGTGATCTACGGGCTGAAGAACTTGATCTATAGCACCAAAACCCTCATTACGAATGAGACCAGGCGAGTGTGCGAAGCATCCAGCAGGGACGTGAAGATGGAGATTGAACGGGCTATCGACTTTGCTGTCAACGGACCAAGCGACAAGGGCGCCTCCACGACCAAGACTGGCACCCTGACGGTAGGTGACAGCCAGGATCCGGCCACTATGGGGGCTGACCCTACTGATGAGCCCAGCACTAGCAGCGACCCAGACAGCCTCACGCTCTGGGGGCAGTAATTTAAGGGTAACCACAGGCGACAACACTAGTTACGCAAGGAAGAAAGAGGAAATATGATCGCGCGCAGACAGGACTGGGCACTTCCTAACAACCTGTGGTCATCCACCAGGTGGTCAACCAGACACATTGTCCAGTACCCAGGTCATGTACTTGCAAACTTAGCATTCACCCTCATAGTTGGTGGAGTGGCTTATATGGTAGGTGGGCCCACCCCGACCATATTGGCAGTGGGTGTCTGGTTGAGTATAAAAGCATGTGTGTATATATGCAGGGTGATAGATGGCGGATGTATCCACCACCACCGCCCTGTATACGGCCTCTGCGCCGATGGACACCTCTTCTCATTTTTCATCCCCACTAAGGTCGATAACATCCGTACCAGAGAGATCCACAAGACACTCAACGACAACATTGAAGCCCTCGGGAAGGCGCTATCCAGGTACGCGATTGAATCGCCCGCGGCTAGCGTGGACACCACCCTGAAGGTTATGGAGCGGGTGGCCGAAGTTGAGACCATCCTGAGGGACCCGGACACTATCAAGATGTTAGACAGTAGCAGCCAAACTTTGAAACAGGAGGTTGTAGTTGATCGGGTTAACAGGATCATAAGCAAGGCGGCCACATTCATTGAAAGTGAAACTGCCAAGATTACCTCTGCGAGGGTCAACGAAACTGCCGACTATGCGGACGAGTCCATCAACCTCATCTTAGAGGGTAAGAACTTGAGTCAGGAGACTCAGGAACGGGTAGGTAGCCGCCAGGGAACAAACCACGACAGCGCCCAAGACTACAGAACTGCCAGCATAGGGGAAACGATTAACCCGGACTCTGACAACATCTGGGAAACCCCTGACGAAACCCTCAGTAGCGCGGATGGTGTTACCGCCGCTGGTGCCAACTATGACGGGGATTCGGCGTACACCTTTGGTGCTGGTTTCCGTGGGTCATGTGTGCAGATCAACCAGGGTGACGGGGCCGTGCAGAGCATGGTGATCCGGGATGGTAGAGTCGTGCGCGCCAGCCAAACCAACAAGTCCTGATCAGGAGAAGACGAGGAAGTAAGCCTGAGGTTGCCTGGAAGGGGATGTGAGTCCGCTTCCAGTCTGTGTACAGCATGTGCCTCATGTCACACAGTGCCAGGTGAGTGGGGCGGCTACTGCTGGTGTATGCTTGTGCTCATGGAGAAGACATGGCATGTCAAGAGTTGCTTTCGCGTCGAGGACAAGAAGAGTGCGGGGCTCTGTGCCGTGTTCGCCTTGTCTATCCCTGTTTCTGTCTTCCTGGCTTGGGTGCTATCTGGTACGCCCCTGGCTGTCTTTTTCGTCATGCAGGTTGTTCTTGCGCCCGTGGAGGTGGCGGTATCTGCCTGGTGTGCTTTCAGTTGGGTACCGAAGGGGAAGTGACTCACCTAGGGGCAGGTGGTATGGACTACTGCCACTTGGGTGTGCTATTCTGGCTGGTATGAGCAACAATAACGCACCCAAGTACTCCGTTTCTCAAATTATTGGCGGCGTGACTATCGTCAATGTACTGCTATCGATTGGGATGGCTATTCTTGGGGTCTGGCCTACTAATCCCTTAGTTTTCTTCATCTTCACGGCCACTATCCCCACCATAGGGTGTCTGCACTACTATGGGCATCTAGGCGGTAGGAAATGACCTCCGCCGCTACTCGCAAGATCCCTGTCTGTCGCCTTACTAGGGGCGCGGCCGTGCTGGTAGGGGGCCGCTGGTGGCAGGTAGACCGTGTTGAGGACCAGCGGGACGGGTTTGTGATTCTTGTCGTTAAACGTGACGACCCTGCCGCTGTGACGACCCGGTACAGCAACATCGTCCTGCCTGCCGGGGCTATAGTGGACACTTGCCGGAATAGTGGAGTCCCCAGGCGAGCGGGTGGTTGGTAGAAGCCCATGCTTGCATGCTTGGAGGAGCCGCCTGTTCCACTCTCTGCGTTTGAGCCCCAGGATTGGGTGCTCCAAATCCCCGCACACGAAACACTGTGGGCCACCCTGGTGTATGCACTCCCTGAGGTATGGGTGATCAACGCCACTGCCCAGAGTGTAGTGCCTTGTGCTACCATAGGGTACTGAATTGTAAGCAACCCGCCCTAGTGGCCTGCCGCCCCCCATAAAGGTGATGGCAGCCACTACCCCCAGGAAGAGCAAGATATGGCCTCGACCACTACCCCATCTACCAGCACCCCGGCTGTTCTGCGTGAAGCCACCCTGAAGCACGCCACTGGGCATGGGTCCGGCGTGTGGGCGCTGCTGGAGCACGCAGACATGATCGACCTCCACCGCACGGAACTGCTGCTGAAGTGCCCAGGGTATCAGCACTTCGGGAGGTTCCTGGTGACCCATGACGGGTATATAGTTGACTGGCTCAACCTTCAAGCCACCCACATGGATCCCGACTTCTGGGAGTCCCTGGACACCTGGGTGGGTGAACTGGGCTTGTACGAGCAGTGACCGCACCCCGCGTCGGCGGCAGACGCCAAGGATTAGGGTTGCGTGGCGTGCTTGGGGCCCGTATAGTCAAAGATGTAGAAGGCAACATCTAGTGAAAACGGAACTAGGATCCCCGAAAAGAACCAGCCAAGGCACCAACCCCACCACACCTAGGGTTGCTTTGGACGAGAACGACATAGCGCTAGCGAAACATATCAGCGACAGCATGGGGTTCAACATCCTCGACCTGCACGAGGGCGCGATCACGCTTGCCAGTAAGCACAGGGCCCTGCTGGAGCGTATGCCTACCGAACTGGTTGAAGACCTGGACCCGGGGCCAGGCGTGCCTATTCCTGGGGTAGAACGTGTCGCTGACGTCTATGGCCTGTTTCTACCCCTGCTGATGGAGGTGTTTCTCAGACACCAGTCCCGGAACTTGACCGGTCTCCAGTGGCACAGGGACGTGGCCGCCTATGTTGACGACTCATGGCGAACGGTGGACTACCTGCTGGCGACCACCATGTACCCATACGACCCTGACGTGCGCCTGGAGCCTAGCGCGGGTTGTGACCTACTCACCATTGGTGGCTCCTGCTCACTGGCCTGGGCTCACAAACGGGACAGTGACGCACACCCTAATGCGGCAGTGAGGGCCGACTGGATGGACTGGGTGACTCACGTACTGGAGGACCCGACAATCATTCGGCCTGCTGCTGGCGGCCTGGACGGTTACGGGCAGTGGGTTCCTGAATGGGTGGACACCGAATCTGACCCCAATGTGGACCTAAGTGCTGAACCTGACCCTCTAGGGCCTGAGGGGCGTGTTGTTGGGGGCGGTGCAGCCACTTCCCGTGTGCCTGTCAGTACGATGGCATCGGGCAGTCCGGGCAGCAACCCTGAGGGTGAGCCTTTGTGGGAGTCCCTGGAAGAGACACTGGACCGGATCAACAAGGAGATCGAGACGGTACCGGACCTGTTTGAAACGCACATAGCCAACGAAGATGGTGGCGGCCGCATCTGGTAGCACGACTCGACACTCCGCCGCCCAGAAAGCAAAGCCCGTCAAGTGTCAGGAATGAACACAGAGCGAAAGAGAGAGATAGCAATCATGTTCAGGGACGCCTATAGAGTAAGCATCAAGGTAACCCAAGGAATAGGCACCAGATATGAGGCGTGGATGCTGGCAGACAGTCGGGCCCCCCTCATTGACGGTATGAGTATCACCCTCAGGTTCTACATCCTGAACACAGGCGTAGACCCCGACACCCTGCTCAAGTCCTATGAGGGCCTTCTGTCGCGGATGCCAGCCAGCATACGTGACATGAGAGGCCCTGCATATGTGAGTCAGATGAACGCCCGACGGAAGGCTTGGGACATCCACACCCTGTTCTTACCTCTGCTGTTAGAGGTGTTCCTCAGGCGGCAGAAGAAGAGTCTGAAGAAAGCGGGCTACAAAGAAACTGTACTGCATGAGTATTTCGCAGACGGACACAAATACCTCAAGTTCCTGCTGCATAAGGACTCGCGGGCCCAGATGTTGGCGGGAAGACTCGAGGCCAGCAAGCCCGCCTGCCTCGACCTGTTAGTGCTCAACGATGACCGCTTGAGCAGTGTGCGCACCCCCAAGAGAAGATTCCTGCTCAAAAGAGATAACCTCATCCACGCAACTCAGAAGGCGTGGCAGGAGTGGGTGCGCGCCGTCATCAACGACCCCACCATCATCACCAGCGACGACACAGGAAACAAGAACCCCGACAAGACCAAGAACAAGACGAAGGGAAAGAAACGCGGGCCAGGCAGAAAAGATCCCAAAAACAGGGGCGCTAAAGGTGCCTGCAAGTCCTCCAATCCCTCAGATGGCGTCAAAACAACCCGCCATGTGGCGACCAGCAGCACCCAGGACGGCCCAGCCTATGAGGTGATCGACCCCGCGGCTGAAATCTGGGGTGACCCGAACGATGATGCTGAACTGGGCCACCGCCTAGACGAAATCGACACCATGGTCAACACTCATGACAAGGACCTGTACGCAAAGTTCATCGACAACCAGGACGGGTCGCTTTGGATGCCCTAGAAGAGCGCGGCTGGCTCCATTAGGTGCCACTACGATCAAAAAGGCGGCACACGCGCTCAATCTTTTACACCCCCTCTACGACTAAAGGCGCCCCTCAGGTGGGGAGAGTAAAAACAACTCTGCGACTAAAGGTGTAAAGGATGCTTTACACTGGAGGTGCAAGTCACACTCTCCGGCTCTAGCATGCGTGAATCCACTATGGTATCATTCCTGTTTAAAGCGTATTGCCCACATGCACAAGGAAGCATGTTCAGATGAAGGAGGCGCCATGATGGGTCCTGAGGAAAGCCACCTCTACCAGGTGAACGCAACGCTTCGCCGCAGTATCACCCGGATGAAGCGGCTCCTGTGGACGCTCACGATCCTGTTCGTGATCTCACTGGTCATGGACTGGGGTACCTGGGTCAGTGTCGCCATTGCCGCAGCCTTCATCTGGGCGGCCGTCAAGGCGAAGACGCTGAGCCATGCCCGCCGGGAGGTGCGGCGCGAGATCTGGGAGATGAACGCCCACCGGGACTAACCTCCCCACGAGGCGCATGAGTGACCCATAACACACCATGTGGGCTTGATGCGTGCACTGGCGGCGTGTAACCTAGATCATGTCAACAGGACACGCCACAAAAAGGGAGGACGCCATGAAGGTTTACGCTGCTGAGGTCTCTACCGGATCCATGGGCGTAGCGGCAGCCATTCGAGACCTGGGCCGTCACAGCACTGTCCTCAGGGCACGCCGAGGGGAAGGTGACACCCATGTGGTGCTGATCCTGTGTGTCGCCAAGGATGAGCAGACGGTCCGCAGTCACCTGGAGCCCCACTACCAGGTTGAGAGCCTAGCCCCTGTGCGCACGCACCCACGGTACGGGGAAGTGCTCTCCCGCCACCTTCCCAAGAACGTAGACGACATTCACGAACTTCGACGCGCAGTGCGGTCTGCCCTGGAGGACGAAAACGGGCGGTGGCGGTCCAGCCTCGCACAAGCACTCCAAGGTCTCTGAGCCCTCCCCCTTAGAGGGCCGAACCTTAAATCACGAACACTTACCCCGACCCATGTGCTTCAAGGTCGGGGTAAGTGTTATAGTACCCGCCTGCCACCCCGCCGCTATCTGTGACGGCCGACGGCAGTGGTCGCAGCGTTAACCTGGGGGTGAGAATGCGACCACTAGAGGTCACTCCTCTAGAGTAATACCCTCCTCGGACAGGACGCCTCCTACACCATCCAGACTGGTCGCGTCGGCTGGTACGTGCTCACTAACAGCCTGGATGATTCGTTTGCGGGCATCAGACAGCCAGTCGTTACGCTTGTGCACATTCACCGGCGTGGCGAAGTGCGACACCTTACGGGGAGCCTCGTGGAGAACCTGGCGAACAAGATCCCCAGCATCGAAGTCGTTCCCATCGCACAGGAACAGGAAGTGCGCATTAAGGAAGGTGGCGTCATGGCCCCTGAGGTGGATGCGGCTGGAGGTGGAGCCAATGTGGGTGTGCTCAGTCTCCATGGCGTCGAGCAGGTGGGGAAGACTCTGGGGCAGCCCGTAGACGTCGTGCGCCATGGGGTCTACCTCGACGGAGATAGATGTGTAGTAGACGGCCATTCTGGCATCGCCTTCCTATAGTGTTGACAGTAGTGTTTCGTGGGTTATTGTAGCAGACCGTGATAGGCTGGGTGCTGTGTCGTATGGAGATCTTCGTCTCCTTCTCCTGCTACGTATTCTTCTGTTTGACGCCGTTGGCCCGCACCTGTATGCCTGCATCTGCTGCCTGTGCTCCTAGAGCAGGATACTGCTGTCGGGTCTCCCTGGTGTCAGTAGATGCGGCCGCCCTGCCGCCGCTGCCTACTGGTGGTAGGGGTACCCGCCATCTTGGTGACGTTGACGGGAGCCTCCCGGTCTGCTGTGATACTGACCCTGGTGCCGAAGAGTCGTTCACTGTCCCGGAAGGTGATGCTGAGTTTCTGAGGGTCATACTGGGATGGGCGCACATCATCGACGACGCCTGTGGACCGGATGCATTTGATGAGCACGTGGTCTCCTGGGATGATGGCTCTGGCGGGTATTCGCATCATGGCTGTTGCTTCTATCTGTTTCCGGTTATATGGTTGCTGGTAGGGTTTTTGCTGGGTTTGTGCTCGCTGGCGACACTATGTGCTGTCGGGTACCAGCACTCCCCCCCCTTTGTTTCCTGTGGGGTATCCTTCTGGGTGTGATACGTGGGCCACAGGATGGCACATTCACCACATGACTACCCTGTCGTTCTCTATCTTGTTGATTTCATCCTCATCCTGACATGTGTCATCCCAGGATACCCTGTATTCACTATCCCAGTAGAACGACTCGTCTGACGCTTTGAAGTATCTGTACATGAAGGTTACCAGGACCTTCACTGACGCCAGTTTGTCCTCCATTTCGCGTATCTTCTCATAGGGCATACCATTGTAGACCTCTTCTGGGCAGCGGAGATCCCACAACCCACGAACCTCAGTATGCACGTAGATTCTCGTGTTCCCGGTGTTGACCCGGTATGTTCGTGGCATCCCGGCGTTAATGGGCGTCTCTCCTGGATCCAGTGGGGTCTCAACGGGCTCCACCACGCCACTGAACCTGTCGGCCAGCATGTTCGCCACCTTCAAGGCGCGCTCTGAGGCCTCACGCCGTTTACGTTCTGCGAGCGCCCACCGGTCCTTGGGCACCACCTTCACCATCTTCGGTTCGGCAGCGCCCTGATCACTGCTGAATATACCCATCAGAACCCCAAGAGCCTAGCGATCACGCCAATAATCCCACTACGCGAGGGCTCTCTTACTGCTGGCATAGACGGCTCTTCTGTCTCTGGCGTGGACGGTTTTCTTGCTGCTGGCATGTAGGCCACCCAGACTTGCTCATCGCTGCTGCACGTGTACACTGAGTTATCCGTTTCGTCCAGGAACTCAACACACGAGAAGAATGGCCCACCCATGTAGTTCGTTCTGCAATAAGGCGCCCATTTTCCTGACTTGAGGATCATGTTGCAGCCCCCTGCACCTGTCGCATACGACATTCGCGGCTCGATCAGTTCGCCATCCGGTGTGCGAATCTCCGGCGGCTCACTAATCCCCCAAGTGTCCGACTCTTTATGATCACTCAATTTCTGCTTTCCTCTCACCTATTCTGTGTGCAACTGCTACTCATCTGCGATCTAAGCGTCACTCTGTGATTCCCGGGCCACCCACACCATGGCTTCTGGTGGGCAGTTGCAGAACATCCACCAGTCCGGCATGTCACCCCAACCATTCACCTGGCAGGAGAACTCCACCCACCCAGTAGGATGGAACCGGCTAGGCGGCCACACGTGCACCTCATCATAACCCCACCAGCGCCCGTCGTCAAGGAAAACGTGCGTGAACCTCCTGGCATCCCCAGCCCGGGCGATCACTGGGGTGTCGCATCCTGCTGGTGGTTTCGGTTGTGGCCCGCGGGTGCCTGCCGGGTTGAACGTGGGTGGCCCATCCTCGGTCCAGCAGTAGCGACTCTCGCTGTCGTCATACCACTGTGCCGCCAGGTCGTCTACCTTTTCTGCTGGTAGGGGCTCGGGGCTATCACCATTGCTGTTAAGAGTTCCGATCACTGCTCCTAGCCTCTTTTCTGGCTCTCATGATCACGTTAGTCTCAATAACCAGACGCATGATCTCCACCGCCTCCGTGGCGAGCGGGGTCAGCCTGTTGATGTCTGACAACAGGAAGGTATCTGCGGCCTCTACGGACTCGCTTGGCGCATCCGCGTCTGAGTTCAGGAACCGTACTGTCTGTGCCGCAGATAGCAGTCTCTCCGCCTGGAACAGCATGGAATCCGTCAGGTGTGCCAGGTAGTCGAGGTTGAAGTTGGGTGGCATCTTCCCCAGCAGTACATCCATCGTGGTAGAGACTGCCACCCACGCATCCTGGCAGTCGGGTGACAGAATAACATTGCTCAGTGTCCTTTTGGTCTTCTTGTACACCCGTTTGATGTCTTTGATGGCTCTGTGGGTATCTGGTTGTATCCTAGTTGCGGATTCGTTAGGGAACCTGGCACACGTGAGGGCATGTATCTCGCCTCCGTTTGTTGCGTCCCTGCCGCTAGTTAGTAGGGTCAGTAGGGCGCGGCTCGCCTGAAGGGGCATGACACGGTTCACCTTGTCGATGAAATGGCCAGCCTTGGTTACCATGAGCAAGCCGTCTTCAGTTAGGATCGCCTGCATCTCACTGTCAGCAGGAAGGACGTGATCACCGAGCACTCGCCTAACTACTGGCGCACTATTGTTCCAATCCCATATGACCCTGTTGAGGTAGTCACATTTCTGCTTGTCGTAGACGGTCTTGGGGGTTATCTTCTCCAGCAACACGCCACCCGCCTTTTCTGCTGCCCTACTGTCGTCATATCCTATACTGTCTCCTGGTCGGAGAGCGACCTAATGCGGCCAATAGTAGCAGAGAGTGGGCTGCGTCGTCAACAGGGCGCTTGTACGTTCTGGTCTAGGGGACCCAGTGGCGCGGGGCGCTGGGCCGACAACACTAGAACAGGGCGGCTAGATTAGGTAGAGTGCGGGGCAGGTTTTCAGAGAGTGAGTGGGCTCTGGCGGCTTGGCGTCCCCTCCTGTGTTATCGCACGACGTCAAGGATTGCGTGGCGGCCTAGCAGGTGGTGGTCGTATAGGTGCAGGCCCTTGTCGTCGCGGGTGAGTACCAGCGTGTAGGTGCCGTGGTTGTCCTGGAACACGGCGTCAACTACCCAGATCCTCCCGTCGGCTGGGGACAGGATCCGGTCTCCAGCCTGCACGTCCTGGACCGTGGTCTCCGTAATGGTTGCCATGTGGGCCTCCCTTGTTGCGCACCACCCTCATGTTCTTCTGGGTGGTTCCTGTGCGTATGCTGCAAGTTTAGTGCTCAACAGGTGATGGACGCAACCTGGACCCCACCTGAAACCAGTGGACTCAGTGACAAGACAAACCGGAGCAAAACCCTCATTCCAGAGCCACCGCACTTCAGGGGCCGTCAACACAGATGATCACTGGGGCGGCGGATCAACCCCGGCCACACGCAACTGTCGCCCGCAGTCACACAGATCCTTTACAATCCCTTGACTTGCAGTATCAAGTCACTCTGTACTACAATACACTATATAGGTGCTACTAATCAACCCATTCAAGAGGAGGTGAACCTGTGAAGTACTACGACACAGTGACCAGGCACAGGTTTACCACAGAAAACAGGGTTGACGTGGAGCAGGTGAGCCGCGATCTGGCTCAGATGGTTGCTTGGATGGCCAAGGCTGAGCAGGAGGTGCTTGCCAGCCAGGAGTTCCATGATCTGGCACTAAAGGCTTTGAAAGGCGATAGGCCGACAGGTTCGCTGAACTCCTGGGGTCGTAAACGCCTTAGTCGCTATGAGTTCTCGTTTCAGAAGCACAACATGAACGAGATGCTGGTCACCAATGCGGTTGGCGCTCTAGAGGATTATGCCATCTCAGTGGGTTTATTCCAGGTAATGAACACTCACCCTAAGGAGACCAGCCCAGAAAAGATCCTCTCCTGCTACAGAAGAACCTATCCTGATGCCCCGCAACCGACCAGTGGAATGATCCGTGCTCACCTGATCAGGTACCACAAGAAAGGTGAGCGTAAAGCGTCTCTACCAGGAGTGAGCGCCAAACTGAACCTGGCTGTGTGTGACACCTACTTCGCACCTAAGGCAGTTCGAGACGACAGCGATCCGTTGAATGTTGTTGTTCAGGTGAAGACGCCTACTTATGGTCTCACCAAGATTAGTCTCAGGTTACCAGAGAACAGCGAGAGATTTGGTGATGGCAAGGTCTGTCGCCCAACCATCAGACTGAACAGTAAAGGTCGGGTCGTCTTTGATGTCGCTATCGAGCATGAAGTGGATACTCGTCAGACCAAGAATGTCATGGGTGTTGACCTGGGTAAGGTGGAGCCGTTCGTCGCTACCGTTGTCGATCCTAGGGCGAAGTACAGGTCTGCTCCGTATCACGCCAACTATAAGAAACGGATCGGCTCTCTAGTTAAGAAGAAGCGGCAGCGTCGTACTCTAGCCGCCCATCTGTACGAGCGAGCAAACCTTTGTGAGAAACACAATCGGGACTTTCACGCCCAGGTTCTCAGAACCGAGGCGAAAAGAGTCAGCGCCAAGGCCACTAGGATCAAGCATGAGATCAGTCAGTGTATCGCCAGCCAGGTAGTGGGAATCGCTGAGAAGAGCGATGCCCACCTGTCTTTAGAGAACCTGTCCTGGCTGGACTCTCAAGGCGGTCGCTGGCCTCACGCCGAGATACAGCACAGGATCGAGAAAACCGCTAAGCGCTACGGCCTGAAGGTGGTTAAGGTGAGCGCTAAGGACACCTCTAGGACCTGTTCTCGCTGCGGCGGTCGGGTATCGAATAACTCGAAGACGCGAGTTGGCGCCTGCACAGTTTGTGGTTTCTCACTGAACAGAGACGTGAGTGCCAGTCGTGAGATTGCGCTGCGCGCGACATCCCAGTCATCCCGATCACGAGAGAGAATGCGCTTACTGCTTCGTCAGAGAACGTTAGAGCGAAGTTCGGCTGTTACACGGCAGTCGAAGCCGGTCACTGTCTTGGGTGGAATCCAGGGACACACTGGTACCTCCAACAACTGTTTGGAGGCGACGCTGATGATGGTGAGAGATAATCTAGATTCTAGAGGATTTCCAACCTAGTCAGCGAGTGTTGCGAGACGGACATGTTGCGTGATACCATGACATGCCGTCCCCTGGACACAACCTCACAAAACAGGGTGCGCGAGCACACATGGGTCCAGGGCTGATAAGTGGCTATCAGGCCCCGACACCTTCGAAGAAGACAGGTCCATATTCGCCATGACTCTCGTCAACATTATCGTGCCGCTCACCATTAAAAAGCGCGACTACATCAGGGTACGAACCCTCACCTACACCGGCAGCCTAAGTGACACGCTGGCCGCAGTCGTAAACACCTACCAGGACGCCACCAGGAAGGCCACAGCGGGCACAGACAAGGACAGCAAGGCGGAGACACTGGCGCGGGAACTTGCCTCCCAGGAAGGCTGCCACGTCCTCTCCGTGCGCGACATGGACATCAAGCACTACCCCATCCTGTCTCACCAGGTCGGAGACGACGGAAGATGCGTGGTAGCACCAGCCAGGACCATGGTCGTCCTGGACCTCAAGGCAGACCGCACCGGAGTCCTCGCCGTCGCCCACCCTGACGGGGTACGTGAGGAGTACAAGGCCACCAAGCCGGGCATGGCCGACGCAGTGAAAGCATACTCGGGCACGTAGAGCCACAAGCACAATACGCTGAGCGGCACCTAGGGGTACGACAATCGCTGAGAGCGCCCGCCCCAGACTCAGCGCGACACCCCCCATGACCCACATAAACGAAGACCCCAGGTAGCACTGTCTGACTACCTGGGGTCTTGAAGATGAGGGTTCAGTAGGCGTTGTCAAGCACTGAGGCCGTAACATCCGACATGAACTGGGCATTGCCCTCATCGGAGTGCTCATGGTACCAGTCGCCAAAGCGATCCGTGAAGGATCCCCAGGCGTTGAACTTAAAGTTGTCGCCCCGACGGCTCTTCACTGTCAGAACGGAGTGCCACTGCTCGTGCTTCCCGTAAATGGAGACCTCTCCGCCTTCCTCGTCTGCATGAACAAGGTAAATCTCTGCGTCAGGGCCGAGAGCATTGGTGATGGCCCTGACGCCCGCCTCCAGAGTGGCCTGATCGACGTTCTTGTTGTCGCGGGCCTCAGCGAGAGCCATCTTGATCTTGGTCATTTCGTGTGTTCCTTGGAATCGCGCCAGGACCCTTTGTCCTTGACTTGTTGACTCTAGCGTATAGCACACCCCCTACTCCCCGCAAGCCCAGAACAAGTGATGTGGATCACACCATACGGCACGCTAGAACACACAGAAGGGGACAGCAGTGCCCGTCCTCGGGTTGAGTGCCTACTGCTGGGTGTCTCGTGACGGCAACTCCTAGCACCTGTCTGTTAAACACCCTCAGGGGCCGGTAGGTGCACATCCAGCACGTTGTTGCCGTCGCCAGTGAATACCCCACCAGATTCTGCGATCAGGGCGTCCAGGACCTTACCAGTATTCGGCACGTCCCAGCCTCTTCCCCAGTCCGGTGGGTCCACAACCACCCTTAGTGCCCCGTCAGGCTGGTGCAGCACCTTCACCTCAGCGATGACGGCGTGCACCTGACGCTTGTTGCCCTGAACGCTAATGGTGGTTTTGGTAGCGCGGTCGATAACAGCCGTCTTGCTGTAGTCCCCACCAAGCACATACAGGCTATCATCACTGGCGTTCAGGGCGATGGCGGCGAGGCGGAGAACCTGAAGATCCTGCCCCAGGCCCTCCACAACCTCACGCACATCACCAGCCTGAACCTCATCAAATATGGCGATGAGGGTACAATCCCGCACAGGGACCGCAACACGGACGGAACCATGGATGAGATGGAAGGGGTTACCGAACCCACTCATCATGAGGCGATAGCGGTACCCACCCTGGTCATGGTTCACCGTATAGTTTCCTCCCTCCCACGAGTGCTCGACCGTGACGACTTCCTGCCCCAGTGAGACAGCAGCCTCAACCAGGGGCGCGCACTCCAGACCGGACCAGTCATCAGTAGCCAGAACCGTGTACTGGTCTGGTCTTGTGGCCGCCAGCAGGTCGTCAATAATGCTGTTGTCTGTCATCGAGTTCTCCGTTCTCGCACGTCATCGCCCCTGTCGCCCTTAGATCGCAGCATCTTCACCAGTCCGTGTATGCGATAAGGCCTGGGGTGGCACCTAATCGTACCAATCCCAGGCCCCAAAGTCCAGCCCCCTTTTTTTGCTGGGCTCACTTCCCCCGAGATTTGCGGGAGTCGTCCGCCTTCAGGTAGAAGAAGGCCCCAACTAGCGCAAGGACTAGTGTCATAGGGCTGTTGCTGTGATTGTTGATGACGGCAGCCGTCGCGAAGAGGGCCGCCACACCCCAGGACATCCAGGCAATACGAGCGAACACCACGAGAATCCCTTCCGGTTTATGGCCCGGCCCTTACCGCCTGGCCTCTTGCTGACACAACCCTAACCCGCACCCAGCCAAGACCGCAACCCCAACATAAGTGAACCGGGTCACATGCAGACAAGAACAGGATGGAGGCAGGGAAATCGTATTCCACATCTACTAACAGATACGGGGTGGACCCTAGCATCATCTACTAGAGTCCACCCCGACAGGGCACCTACAGGGGACTGCACGCCTTCAACGCCCACACACAAAAGGGGAGGGGCAGCCCCATCACAAGGCCACCCCTCCAACTGGCTACAAGGTCACCACTCGGAGTCCTCATCCTCTGAGTGGGCGGCCAGAGTAGAAATCAGGTGGTTGTAGTCACCTGATGTCGCCTCGTTGATGACCTTGTCGATGTCCTCGGAGGACCATCCATCGCGGCGGGCCTGCTTACGCCACGCCCCCAGCAGGAAGAAGGCGTTACCGTCCTGGCCAATGAGGTTGAAGTTAACGGTGCGGGCGGGAGTGAAAAGGTTGTCCATCTTGTCCTCCTGGGACGTTCCTTGCCGTTGGGCTCTTCCCTCCGGCTGATGACTCAATACTAGATCACCCGAAGCATCTGACACAACCCCAGAACCAGTGAATTGGGTCACATTCACACACAAACACAAGATGGCGCCCTAAGTGGCGTGGATTCCACTGGCGGCAAGGACTCACCAAGGGCTACCCTGGCGTATCAGAAGGTCTCAGTCAGCGTCGTGGATCTCGCCCATCATCAACGAGCCCCAGAGCCCATCCATAACCAGTGGTGTTGTCATGTGCATTGTCTGAGCGGCGACTCACACCCTATCTGCTCTGGAGTGACATGGGCACACACCTGTTGTCTCCCACCTACTTCTGCTGGGTTATGGGTGCTGGTTGGCGGGCCGGGAGAGCATGAGGAAGCGCACTCTCTCCATATATAGTACTCCACCCCTCCCGGCTACTTGGGAGGGGTGGAGTACTGAGGCGAAAGGGATCAGAACCGGTCGTCAAAGAGACCGCTTGCAACCCCGTCCAGAGCCTCATAGAGGGCATCACGCTCAACAGTGCTCAGGGAGCCATTGAGCCGGTCGAGAATGCTGGAAAGACCCGCCTGAATCTCGGTTGAACTCATCATCTTACGTTCTCCTTCTCGTGTCGCCTCAGGCCCGTTGCCCTTGGCTGATGACTCAATACTAGAGCACCTAGAGTAGTCCATGCAACCTCAGAACCAGTGAACTGGGCCACATTCACGCACAAGCAGAAGGTGGCGTCCTGGGTGACATGGGTTCCACTGGCGACAGGGGCTCGCCAAGAGCGGACTCCGGATCGTCAGGAGGACTCAGCGTCGTGGATCTCACTCATCGCCAGCGAAACCCAGAGCGCATCCATGCCAGTAATCTCGGTGTTCGCCTCTCTGGTGATGGTCAGATCTGATCCGATGGAGAGCATGCCTCGGCTCATGTGCCAAGCCCGCCTGCCCGCAGTGTTCAGGATGTCTGAACTCAGGGAGAGTCCGAGATTCTGCTCAGCCGCCCCTACTTTGGTGTCCCCATGGTGGATGCTCGCCGTCATCATGAAAGACAGCGTATCCACCTGAAGATACCCTGTCTCCTGGTTGCTCCAGTCATAGATCTTCGCTGTATGGGAAACGACTTTAGGTGACTTGACCTCAGAGCCCACAAGGTTCCCGGAGGGGCTGTACAGGGAGTAGGTGTCACCCATAGCGGGGAGTACTGTGCCACGCACCTCGCCCACGTTCTGCCCGTCCGCGTAGATCGTCCACTTGTCACCAAAGGTGAGTGGGGCCTTATCGGCCCGGATCTTCTTCGCGGCGTTGATCCGGTCTACGACAGCCCGCGAGTCAGCCACGTCCTTTGACGACTCCCCCTCAGGCGTGGTGTTACAGGACGTGCAGGCCATCACCACCACCAGTGTGGCGATGATGACTCCAGCCATGCGCATGATCCTGCCGCGCCCCGGCCCTGTCTGCTGTCGGTGGGTCAAAGGGTGGTGGTGCTGGGACATGCAGACTCACTTCCTTTCACTGCCAGTCGGTGGCTTGCTCCAGGGCCTCCGCAGACAGGCCGTAGATGGCGTTCCCGCTCATCTTGATGGCCTGCCACGTGTAGGTGTCTGCGGCCTTCTCAGCCAGGGCTGGTGTCGTGTCACCATCACCCACCAGGATGAGCACCGTCGAGCGCACGGGTGTCAACAGTGCCCCACCCTCATAGATGCGCCCAGCCGGAAGGAACGGCATCGGCGTGTCCGTCGTTACGGCAGCCACCCGAAGTTCCCCATCACGCCCACAGAGGCCGTCAGCGACATCCAGGAGGTGACGAATCATCGGGTCAACATCCCCGTCAGGGAACCTGCCACCCTCCCCGGCGATGGGCTTACGTGCATCCAGGGCGACACAGAACGCGCCCAGCACACACAGATCCTTGTCCGTCAAAGGAGACGTCTTACGGACTACCTCACAGTACCTGTACTCAAGCGCTGAGAACGCGGCCTCGATCATGTGGTGGTAGCACTCGCGGCCACGCTCGTTACGGGACGGCCAGTTATGGGTGAACTCCTCCACGGACACATTGGCTGTGATGGCAGGAATGATCGGGCTGGTGATAGCGACTGGGAACGTGCTTCCTCCCCCATAACCGAAGATGGAGGAATAGGACCTGGGGATCCAGTGGTGGCGACGGATCTTCTTCGCGTCACGGCTGTGTGCTGCGCCCGCCATGAGCACAGAGAACAGGATGGTGGAGACACCTTTGGTGTGGTTCTTCCACAAGGGGCTGTCGTCCGGAGTGGAGATGAGTCCAGCGGATAGTCCGGCTACGGACTTCCTGACCTCCCTGTTGGTGGCGCACAGATCGTTGAGCCCACCCCACTTTGCAACCTTAGTGAGGTAGGAGGTCTGCTTGTCGATCAGGCCGGTCTCCTCAAAGGAGTCCAGTGACGAGAAGAACAGGTCAAACACCTGCTTAAGGATAGCATGATTGTTGCACATGGTTGTTTTCTGTGGCTTGGTGTGGAGACCTTGCCGCTCCGCACACTGTTGTCAAAGGCCATGCTAGATCCCCTTAGGGTACGGCGTCAAGGCGAGGCGGCACGGTCTGGTAGTGACATGGGCAACACTCACAACAGCCACATGGCAGACACGCCACCACAAAAAGGGGCGGGGTGGCGACCAAAGTCTCCTGAACCTTGCCCGCCACCCCAGTCAACGTAAGGTGCACGACTGGATTTTTCACATCTCGGCGATCATACCGGCGTTAACCCCAGACAGAGTGATCATGGTGTCTCCATCCCCAATACGAAGAACTACCTCATTGCAGTCGCCCTGCTCGGCGATCACAGTGTCAATAGAGACACCCTCAAGAACTGACGGGTCGTCGTCGGTGCGCCCAGACAGGAAGATAGTGCTCACCTCGCCGTCAGCGCGATAGGACAGTGCGACACCTTCCTCACGGGTGACGCTGATCCCGCCCACAACGTCCATATCGCCTGTGTAGTAGTGCGAGGCGGCCTTAATGGGAGAGCCAGCCACAAACTCGTAGATGCTGTTCTCGATGACCTCAAGATCGTAGATGTTCATGTCTGTGTATATCCCCTTAAAGGTGGTGCCGTTGACCTTCTGCCTCCGGCCTGCTGGATCAAGTATGCACCAGCCAACTACCTGCCCGCAAGCCCGGCCGAGTGAAACAGGTCACACACCCTGAGTATTGACCCTAACCGCCATCTTCGCCTTCAGATCCTCAGGAACATGCTTGGTGTCCGGGAGCAGCGCATGGAGACCCAGGTGCTTGACAAGCCAGGTCCGCGACCTCTCTATGTCACCCCATTCTTCACTGTCAATCAGGCGCATCATGTCAGCCTGATCAGCCCCTCCAGGATCCATTGCATTCTCGCACAGGCGGCCGTTAGGCACCATGAGGAAAGCCGACCCTGATGGCGCCTTTACAGGGCTGTGCAGGGAACGATTCGTCCTGGCCGTCGCAGATGTATCACCCATCACTCAACCTCCTTCACGAACACTGGGGCTTTGAAATCGCCGACTGTGAGAACCCGAGTACACAGGACTTCAGCCCACCAGTCACCCCGAGGGATCACAGACAGGACACGATCTCTGCCCAGGGCATCCACTATCGTCTCAGCATGCTCCCAACCATGGCGAAAGATGACATCCGCGCGCCCAGCCTCAGGGCCTCCACGCACAGCCAGGATGAAGGAACCCTCACCCTCCACCGGGACCGTAAGACCACTACTATCGCCCTCGCAACCAGGGAAGAGTGTCTTAATGTCCAGGACGACACTAGCGGCCTCCAGGGCACTGACTCCCGCACTGTCCAGGGTCTCGCTCCACACCCTCGGGAAGGACACCACCAGCGGATCCTCCCCGGCCAGGACCTGGATGTACATGTCACTGGCCGTCTCCTGGCCGTCCCTCAGGTAGCAGACGACAGCGAAAGTAAGATCTGACTCTACCGCCCCCACTGATTTCATGACGACGGCAGCCATCACGAAAACACCAGACTCCGGCACCTCAGGGGTTACAGTGAAAGGGGTGACGCTATCGGGCACACCCAGGCCAGCAAGGACACGCCTGACAGCCTCCACCCCAGTAGGGCGAGGCCCATCAGACTCCAGGGTCGGCACGTCATCAACCTTCTCAGACGCACACACGCATTCTTCTCCTTCATAGAGTTCAGGCATGAATCCTCCTTAACAGGCCAACCATGAAGACAAGTGAACACACCACTACTGACATGATACACGAGAAAAGCACCTGACGCAACAGGAGAACCATGGCGGACCACACCACCAAGACCACGCCCCAGCCCTGCCTCACACTAACACCCCCAGAGGCACCCCTCACCCAGTGCGGCAGACGAAAGCACCTCAATCACTGGGGACACCATTGCACCAGTACTAGAAACACAAGAACAGGACAGGGTGCTCAGATGGATGAGAAAACCAACCACGCCAACGCACAGGCCCGCCTTGAACCAGCCTGCCGCCCCTGGTGCAAGCCCAATAAGGGGATAAGGGACTCACATCACACGTTCTTGAGTGGCGACACAGCAACAAGCATGGTTGAATACTCCTTAGAGAAACCAAGCCGCAAACAAGACAAGGAAGGTGTCATCATGAGCCAGAGGATCCAGTGGGAGGCACTATCCATCAACCCCGAGGTGTCCAACGCCCGCCTAGGAGCAGACATCGACACCCTGGAGGCCCTTGAGAGTCAGATCTGTCTCTCACTCAACGACGAAGAGATGGCCGGTGACAGCCTACCTGCCGTAGCCCGCACGATCAGTTCACCTGACGACACGGCACAGATCTTCGCATGGGACCATGAGGGCAGGTCCCTTCTCATCTACACCCCCGGAGGAGTGGTCGTCGAAATCACCAACGACCAGAACTGGGGCGGTGTCGGCGTGCACCTGTCCCCCATGTACACCATGGCCGAGGTTGTCGCCCACCTGGAACTAGGCGATTACGACACCACCAAGGTACTGGAGGCGCTGGCAGCCGCCATGAGCACCAGCATTGTAAAGCGACCTTGACACAAGGTGCGTTGTGCTAGTCGCGTGGGCACGCCAGAACACGACTAACACACACCCTGCTACGTCAAGACCCCACCAGAGCAGCCACAAAACCCCACCAGGGGAGCGGGTTCGTCTCTCTGGTGGGGTTACCGCTATCCGCCCCTCAGGGCACCCCACTACGCCCCATCAGCAAGCAGAAACCCGTGTGCGCCAGATCACACCAAACCGGGTTGCGTTACACCCAACAGACGCGCTAAGGTTAAGTCATCGCCAGAGCCAAAGGGGCAACGGCACAAACCCCAAGGAGAGTACAATGGAACTCGTTAACCTCACCCCCCACAACGTCAACTTCATGGATGAGGACGGAAACGTCCTCAAGACCATCAAGCCTGCCGCTGAGGCCCCTCGTCTTAAGACCTTCAAGGGAACCTCAAGCCAGATTGACGTGGACGGGGTCAGCATTCCCTTGTCGGGGGGCTTTAAGTTCCTCGACGAACTCGTTGATGGGCAGTCGCTTCCTCCCCAGGAGGACGGAGTGCTGTACATCGTGTCCAAGGCGCTCGCGGACTACGCTGTCAGTGTCGGACGCACCGATTTCGTATCGCCGGACCGCGTTGTCCGCGATGACAAGGGAGCAATCATTGGCTGCCGGGGTCTCGCCTCGGGCGTCTGATAACCATCCCCTTCCTGGTGGGGCTGGCTGGGCTTCCTCCCGGCTGGCCCCACCAGGCGTTTCATGACCAGTGCGCCCACTATCTTGCCTTTAGATTCACGCGCATTCAGGCCAGTGGTGTCATGAACATGCGCACCAGAGCAACCGCATCTAACATGACGCCCCTGTGGCAGCACCTCCAGCATCTCTCTGCCCATCTACACGTTCCTCCCCTGGCCGCAGTACAGGGTGCAGACAGGATCCACGCGCATACACTGTGAGCGACAGTGGCGGCAAGAACACGAGCAGCGACCCTATTCTGACGTCCCCTTGTGAGACAGGCAGGAGCATTGCTGACAGAAGCCACCCGTCCCTGACGTACTAGCCAGAAGCACTTCAACCCACCCGAGAGCGACACAACCACCCAGTACCCGACTTCCGGCAGCCTTAGGCTCACCTGGTATCACAGGCGCGGGCGGGGTGATGTCAGATACACTCAGTTGCCGTGAACATGCGCACCCCTTGACAAAAGATGACGGCAGGCACACCAAGAAACCGCACTGCGGAAGCGTCGTTTCCACTCTAGAAGGATCCACCTGTGAAGAGTAGAAAAGGCAGTCCTAGCGAAAAAGAAACCCGAGGCCAGGCGCACATGCCCTCAGGGAGGAAACGACACCAGTACAGAATACGCGCATCCGTTTCTGCCCCGCTACAGGTGTGCTCAAACTCAGTAACCTGCCACCTACCAAAAGGTCGTCAGCAGGGGCCCGAAAGGCAGGGCTAAGAAAGCGTGAGACCTCAACGGCACCAGCAGAAGAAGTAGACAGAGGCACCAATACATCCACCGTCTCGGAACGGCCAAGACCCCTTCGGGTGAGAGCGGGAAGGACTTCAGTGGCACCACTAAACCATGCACACGCAAAGACAGCAGACGGGACCAGCCCCCTGGTTGAGACTGGTCCCGTCTGCTACAAAGGCGGCTATGACTACTCGATCTCCCAGGTACTGACCTCCCCGTTGAAGAACGACATGTGAGTCTTATTGTACACCATGAAGGGGAGAGACAACTGTCCGTCACCACTCACATCGACCAGGATCTTAACGTCCCCCTCGCACCCACGACTAATCAAAATAGTGTAAAAAAGAGAAAACTCCCAGTCGTTGTAGAACTCGTGCGACGGATCCATGATGGATACGCCCTTGACCTCCCCCAGTGAGTTAGACGCCTCCACAATCTTGAAACATGTAGTGGTGTCATGGGTAGGGAATGACACCCCAACAATACTCAGCGTAAAAGGCTCACCATACTTCCGACCCTCGATGACAATGACGTCATCCGTCTCGTCATCCTCAGTAAGGTTCTCCGTGAGGACAGTCATGTTCTTACGGAAGCAGGTCTTGATAGAGTCAATCACTGCCCCCTTCAGTAGACCCTCAATTGCCTCCACGAATACGCGGGCATTGCGCTCATCGCCGGGGCAGGTGAAACCCTTAACGTCTCCGCACTCAGTCATTTTGACTCCTCTAGGGTCACGCCGTCAGGCTCTTCCCTCCGGCTGATGACTCAAGCGTACCCCAGCCACCAGCACCACGCAACCCCAGTGTGAGTGAACTGTGCCACATGCAGCACTAGCCGCCACCCTCGCAACAAGTCCCAACAATGCCACCCACGCCAACATGCTGGCACCAAGCACACCGGGAGCAGCCCACACTGGACCCAACCTACCCTGAGACCCACCACACCCAGCAAGCACCCGACCCCACACCACCCTGTACCCCTGGCAGCCGCACCCCGCACTCAGAGGGCACGCCACCTACAGTCCTGTCTCACACTCTGGGAACGATCTCCCCACCCGCGTAACCCTTGTGCACACTCCCCCTGGGGGTGACATCATCCGCGGACTCATCCCCCCACGCCACCCAGCCAGGGCGAGCGTAGCGGGCAAACATCTCCAGATAGGGTCCCGGAGAACACGCCTCAATCAACGGGTACTGCTCATCCGGCTTACGCGAGTGCTCCCTCTTTCGGGTCTCGATCATGTTCACCTGACTACGGGCCGGAGATAGCGTCCGCATAGACCCCTTGACCCCGAAAAGAATCAGTTCAGTGACGTTCCTGAAGTAGAACCCCACCCCACGACCATCCGGGCCACCATCCTTACGCCGCTTCGCCCACACCAGGTTCGACACGTACCGGAACCCCCACGCCCGCAAAACCTCCAGACCCTCAGGAAGCAGAGCGTTCGGCACCCACAGGTAGCAGTGCGCATCCTTGGCGGTCACACCATCCACAGGGATACCCTTGATGTCCTCCAACGTCATAGTCGAGTACCTGTCCAGACGACGGTGCTCAGGGGCCACCTTCCCAGTCCGGTTCCGGAAACGCCACGGCGGATCAGCCAGCACCGTCCTGAAACCACCCTCAACCGTCGGCAGAGGAAGAACCTCCCCATCCTCCCGGAGCGGAGCCACGCGAGACACAGAAGACCCCGCGGCAGAACCACCAGCAGGCACAGCATCCACTATGGCTGCCGATTCAGGACGGGACACTGAAACAGGCACACCAGACTCCCCCAACAGATCCGATGGCTCCCCACCAAGTCGCTCACTCATACCTTGCTCTCACTCTCATCCAAATCAGGCATTCTCACAACCTTAACACCCTCACTCCCCGGCCGTCAACCCTGAAACGAGGACAAACCGTGGACAGGGTGACAGGATCCATTCACCCCTAACACAGTATGCCCACCCAGAAGAACACCCACATAAACAAACACCCGGCCAAAGCAAGCACGGCCCTACCTCTACCACCCCTCCCCACCCATTCGCTGGACAACCTAAGCCCCACACCCCCATACGTACCTCCAACCCAGCCGGAAAGTAAAGGGCAAGGCAGGACATGTGAGCGACAAGCACCCAAGGAGTGGTCACAGCGCCCCTAACGGCCTAGAGCCACCGCACCCTATCCCAGGGTACCAGTACATCCCCAAAAACGCCTCAGCGTGGCTTACACGCTCTTCCAGAGGGTTCTCCGCCACCCCCACCCCCAGCAGCAGGCTGAGGCAACCCACCCAGCGTCACCCCTCCACCAGTCGCAGCCACACCCAAACAGACCACCAACCCGATCACACCCTCAACCAGCAACACGCCCCGCCCCCACAAGTCAGCGGACACAAACGATGAGGAACTGTCAGGTGACAATGGCGGGTACCCCGTGCAGCGTTCCCTGGTAATACAAGATCTCTTTTTCATATGGTGTACGTTCAAAACCCCCTTGCCTGCACGGGCCCATCCACCTGGACGACCAGCCCACCCACAGCCACCTTCCCCTACTACCACAACAAAACAAGCCCCAAACAAGGGACACCACCAGACACTCAGCGGGACAGATTCAGGGAGGAGCAGACAAGGCGACCCCGACAACAGGAACGAACGAGAGTACACGACCTTGCCTGCACGGACTTTACCACTGGAATAACAACGAAAAGTCCCAGCCTCACCCAGGTTTCGCACACAACAGGCACCCCACCCCTCCGCATCCCGTACACGCAACCCCAGACCACCGCACCAGCAGCACACCCCTCCACGGGCAGCAGTTCAGGCAGGCGACCAACGACCACAAGACAGAAAGTCGGGCCGAACCAACCACGCACCCACCCCAGTGCCCAAGCACTCCCAACCGAGCACCCACACCCATGGATCCACCCCAGCAGAACAGAACAAACCCCAAGAAGCCCCAACAGACCACAAGCACACCCGCACTGACTGTGCCCCAGTTCACACGCCCAAGGGTTGCGGACACACCCAGCACACGCCTATGCTGTAACCACAGATAAGGGCTCCGCCGACAGGGCGCGAGCCACTACAAGACAGAACCAGACCCGTCAACCTGTAGGGAGGCAGCCATGCTCAGCACCAACAGCCACCAAGGCCACGACAAGGTACTGGCCGCCACCCAGATCCTCAAAGAGGTCAAGGGCCAGACCATCGAGACCGCCACATGGGAGACACGCCCTGACGGGTGGAACAACATCGTCATCGACACCACCCCAGGACGCCGCTTGCTGATCGAGGGTGTAGTCTTCAAGACCACCACCAACCTGGAAGGGCTCACCATTGGCGAACCCAACTGCTGCTGGTACGAGTCCGAGGCAGGCACGGACACCCTGTGGGAGATCTGGATCCGCGGAGACGACATCCGTGACCGCCCTCTCACGATCATGGGCGAAGGCTATGACACCCTATCCGTCACCCTGTTCTAACCCCACCAGACCCCAACACCGCCGCCAGGCCACAAGACAAACAAGCCCCACATCACCCAGACCCACAAAAGAGGGGTGAGCAACCATGGCCACCACCCAGGCGTCGCCTACCGCATCCAATCCACCAACCAGGACATGCGCGACCTCCTGAACCCAGAGCAACAGTACCCCACCCAACAAACCAGAACGAGAACCTGACCCGCCACAGAATCTCAGGCTGCGCCACCCTCTCCGACCCGGCCGCCAACTACCACCCACGCCATCGAGGCCGCACCCACCCCTAGTCCAGATCACCAGCCCCCTCTCCGAGGACACCCCACGCAACAAAGAAGACAGCGAAGCCCTCACCCCCACCCACAACAGCCAAGACCACAAGAAGACGACACCAAGTTCTTGCGGCCCAAGTGAACGACATCATTAACATGCACCAGAAACAAGACACGGGCTACCACACCCTCCACGAAATCGCCACCCAACCCCTATCCTGGTGTCCCCACTATCCACCACGAGCCCAGACAAGGGTCCCACACTCAGGCACCCAGCAAGCCCAGGAAGCCCCAGCACGCACCAGACGGACAGGCCAAAGAAGAAAAGCACAGGCAAACAAAACCACCCAGGGTGCGGACCCCAATACCCGCACCCTGGGTGGCACATCTTCGCGCCTTCACACAACCTGAGTGACACCCACCTTCACACACACCACCTGAGGCCAACAAGGAACAACCCGCCACCACTCCAAGGAGACGCCCCACAAGGAGACCTCCAACCGGGCAGGCAAAGCCAGACAGCCAACGCCATAGGAAACCACCCCACGACACAGACACGCAACTCAACCAGCCCGACCAACAGGCATCAGACCCAACCCGCCACCAGCCCCAGGAAAACCACCCACACACAGAGGCCGCACCCCAACAAGACCCAGAGGACAGGGGAAACCCACAGCAAGCAACAAGGCACTCAAACCCCAAGGCCGCACACCAGCATGAAACCACCCAACCACCCCACCATATGGCGTCCCTACCATCTACCCCAACCAACCCCACCTCACAACCCTAACACAGCACACCAAGACCACCCCACCCAACCTGGAAGCACCCAACACACCCAACCAACAAGCAGGCTAGAGGCAGCCCCGCCACCACAAGAGACCACCCCCTGGCCGGTCACACCCAGCCAGCCTCCCGACACTCATCACAATCAAAATCCAAGGGTGACGACAAGTAGGCCACCACCGCCCTGTTCACCGTGCCAAAGACAGCAACCCGCATAGCATGCCAGTCACCCGACCCAGAACAACAAGCCTCACAACCACGGTGCACAGCAACAACATCCCAGTGAAACACCCGACCATCCCACCGGCTGGCAACAGTGACAGAAGCAGAGTTGTCCACCCCCTCACCCTTCCCCACGTCAGAACGAAGAACGCACCAATCACCACCCCACCGGCCACTGACACTGGCATACCAGGGCAGCCAACGACGAACAACAGAATAGGCGCCCCTCACAGCCGTGTTACCCCCACCAACGTCAGCAGGATCAAAAACCACACCTCCAGAAGGCACACCCCCAACCACACCAGACGCAACCCCAACAGCCACAGCATCAGACACACACATCACAGAGCCCTCCCAAGGTTCATTGCCCGGCCCGACTGGCCCGGCACCGGCTCAACACTACACCACCAGCCACCTACCACAACACCACCAAAAACATGAAGTACACCACACACCTCCACGAGCACAGCCCCAGATCCCAGGCCGCACCATAACCCAACACAGCACCAGACCGAAGGAGCACAGCAACACACACCCCACCCAAATTAACCAGACAGCCCAACACCACACAACAACCAAGCACCCCGGCAGACAACAAAGACTGGGACCCACCAGGATCCAACACCCCAGTAGGCCCCAACCAAAACCCAGAGACTCAGCGAGAACGCACCTCCCAGTCAACACCCTCACCAGAAATCTCAAAAACAAGATCCCCCTGAGCATCAAAAGCCTTCACAGACCAGTAAAAGGCACCACCCGCAAAAACCGACGACTCCTCAACCCGGTCAACCTGCCGCCCCACCAGAACCGGGTTCCCGTACCCAAAGACAGCGCCGTTAACAAAAACATCCTTCGTGTACCGCCCAGTAATCACCACCCGAGTGGCAACATGCTCCTCCACCTGAAGCACCTGATGGACATCCACCTGTGTGACAGGCATACCAACAATCGTACGAACAGCCTCAGCAGCCTCACGAACCTGAGCCTCAGCAGCGTGCAGATCAAACATCCTAATCCCCTTTCTCGGGTTCATGCCTTGGGCCGGTTGCCCTTTGGCTGATGACCCAACCATACCCCAGCCGCCAGCCAGGAGGCAACCCCACCACGAGTGAACCATGCCACACGACACCCCAAGACATGCGAACACAGACAACCACAGCACTCGCGGCCAGAACCACACCACCCGCCCCAGCAAGAACACAACACACGCAGCAAGAACCCCACACCCCACAGAAAACCCCAACTCCCTGCCACCACCCCACTATTGGCGTCCCACCCCCAATACTGGCACCACCCAAGACCTACACAAACCCCAACCCAGAAAGAGCCCCCATAACCCCCACCCTAACCACCAAAACCCCAGACCACCCCACTATGACCCACTTCACCCAAAACACGCTTGCCACAACCACCCAAACCCTCACCAGCAAACGAATCGACAGCATCAACCAAGGCACCTACCTCACCCCCAGCACACACACCACCCGCGGACACCACACCACCATCAAAACAGGCCGCACCCAAACCCCAGGCGGACATCACACACAAATAACACCCCACCCCAAGCGCCCCAGTGAAACCCACACCCCACACCCCAAACAAAAAAATACACCCCCAACCAGTCCCACCCCACACACAACCCCCAACACCCCAAAGACCCAACCCAACCCCACAAACAACACCACCAGACAACCACACCCACACCCTATACCCATGCCCACAAAAGGTCGCCCCCAACCCCACCGATACCCAGCCACCCAACACACCCAGGCCCTCCTCGCTACCCGAATACTCCATTCACTTCACCCCCACGTGCTCACCTACCAGCCCCACATCGCCGTCACCCACCCCACGCTACCACACGCTCACCTTAAGGGTTTCGTTCACTGACGCTCACTCAACCCACCCCGTGCTTGACTCTGCAACCCCTGGGCAACACGCACCCACCCTGCACCCCTAGGCAGGGCACCCACACCCCGGGCCCACCAGGAGACCCCACCCAAGGGGATCACATGCCAACAGGGCCGCCCACAACTGCCGCCACCAGTTGACACCAGGGCCCGCCTCCACGGAACACTACGGGCTCCGCTCCGCTGACGCTTCACTACACCCTCCGGTCCCGCTCCACCCGACCCCAGGCCGCGCGCTCGCTGACGCTCACACGCCCCCCATGAGGCTACCGTGCGCACACCCACGCATGCGCCCCCTGTTGACACCCTGACCGCACACCAAGGGGCCGCCCCGCCAGGGCTCCCCTCTGCCTTGGGTACCAGTCCGGGCTCACACTCCCTCCCAGAGAAGCCACCAGCACCCCAAGAAGGGGGCTGCGTTCACTGCGTTCACTTCGCCACCCCGCATACTCACCAAACCCCCCACCGCCCCTATGGGTGCCACACACGCACCTCTCTCACCCCAGGAGGGGGTTCCGCTCCGCTGACGCTTCACTCCACCCCACACGCACACCCCATGCCACCACCATGTGCGCACACCTGCCACCACACTGCTCACAAGAACCACAACCCAAACCAGGACGATGCCGGAACCAGGCGAAGTGAACGCAGTGAACGCAGCCGGTAGGTAGCAGGTGACCAATCCAGGTACCACCACACGTCTATGCACCCGTCAGGGGTTAATAGTCCCCCGACCCATGCGTGTTGGTTCGGTTCTCTCTTGTGTCTTGGGCTCCTTTGTCTCCTCTTGCTACTAGGCACCCTCTGTTATGCGCACACCACACCCGCAGCCCCGCCAACTGTGCGCACACTTTTCCGCCCATGGCTACAGATATGCGCACACCCCTCACCCATAGCAGCAAGTAAGCGCACACCACCACACCCAACCCCAAGACCAACCCCCACCCTGCACAGAGAGCCCCAGCGAACGCCCGTGCAGGCAAGCACAAACCCACCAACAAACACGACAGAGACGAGCACCACAACAGCGACAGCAGCGCGAGACACCAAGTGGGTGGGTTTTGCTTGGCGGAAATTTTGGGGTTTGGTACCCGTATAGGAAACCCCTTCTTCACGTGTAATTGGGACTTTTCGTTGGAATGGCGCGGTTTTGTGGTTTTTGGTTGTACATTCTGGGTGTATGGGTATTTTGGGGGTTGGTTTTGGGTGGGAGTGGGTTTGTTGTGTGTCTGTTTCTGAGTGTGTGTCTCTTGTTGTGTAGGGTGGTGTGTGGTGGGGTTGGCTGTGTCTTTTGAGAGCGTGTATGTGTTGGGTGCGTGTGTAAAGTATGCTTGTCTTATGGTTAGGTGTTTTCTGTGGGTGGTTGTTTAGTGGTGGGTGTATGTGATGTCTTCATGGTTGGATGTCAAGTGTTCTTGCCATGCGTGCTGGTTGGTTATTTGTGTTGCTTTTGGGGTGGGCGTTCATGTGCGGGACTATTGCCTGATGCTCTTGTGTGGCTTATGATGGTGTATTGTCGTGTTGAGTGGGGTTCGTGTGCGTGGCCTGTGTTTGTTTTGAGGTGGCCGCAAGGGGGGTGATTCTCATGAGGCGTGTTCGGTGTCGGATCCTCTTCTATCTCTATGGGGTGGGGCCGTGACTGTGATTGGGTTACCGGATGCGGCTTCTTGCGATCCTGAGTCGTGTTCTTGCCCCTGTTTACTCTGTTTGGGGGAATGGTGCTGGGTGGTGTGTATATGGGGTGTTGTGGCACAGGGGTTTAGACCCCTTTCCTGGTCGGTGGCTGTTGTGGCTTGCGTCCGTTTTCGTCTCTGCCGCTTTTCTGTGCTGATGGTGTTCCGGTTGGTTGTGGCAAGCGTGAAACTATGGGGTGAGCATGGTGTTTCAATTGGTGGGGCTGGCTTCTCTCTTGGGTGTGCGACTCAGGGTCGTGTCGTGAACAATGATGGTAGCGGTGGTGTCTGTCTGATTCGCTCTTACAAGGGGCATGGGAACACGGGGAGGTGGCGTCGGGGGGTTAGGCGCATGTTCCCACTCTGGGTGGTGGGCATGTTTGGTGTTGTGCGTGCGGGGCTTGTAGGTGAGCCTGGTTTTTCTCGTGGCTCCTGCCGCCTGGTTTGTGCTCGGGTTGGTGTGAGTGCATGGGGTGGCCTTGCTCAGAGGGCGTCTTCCTGGGGCTGTTTGTGTGCCACCGGCGGTCGGGTTTGCCAGGGGTGTGGTATGGCATGGTCTGGGGTGATTGTGTTCTGGGTGTGTTGTCCTGTATATTGGTGGGTGGTGGTGTGCTGTGGATCGAGTGGACTGCCAGCGAAGCAAGAGATTGCCTGGGACGGACTGGGTTCCGTCTGGAAGGGAGACACTGTTATGGGAAGTGTTGAGTTGATTGACCGTCCAGTGTCGGTTGATGGGTACGTGTCTGGGTTACCTGAGAGTGAGGCTGTGAAGCGTGCTGAGTGGCTTGTGGGGCGGGTGAATGAGGTTAACCCGAATGGGACGAACCTCTGTATTGTGGAGGTTGACGACGGGGTGGTTGCTGTCCGCTTCTCCTTTGCGGACTATAGCGGGAGTCTCCCTGATCGTCTGGAGGGGATCTTGTGTGACACACTCCTGTTTAACCCCGACCCTGCTGGTGTAGTGGATGGTGAGGTGCTGGTCCGTATTCCATCTTATGAGTCTCGTGTACTCAGGGTGAAGCACTTCAATGACGGAGTGGGTCACATGTACTTGGAAACATGTACCTGGATGAGGGTTTCTACATCTAGGCTCTAGGCGTCAACCATGCCCCATCGTCTCGTGTGTGGACATGGCTGTTTTGGTCGCGCAGTGCCTTGGCGTGTCACCCATGGTGTGAGGTGTGGACGTGTTTGTGTTCCTGCTGGTTGTTGAACATGTTTGTGGCCCGCATGCCGGGGGTTAGTGGTTTCACCTGGTATACGGGCCTGTGTGTTTTCGGTTGGTTCTTTTAGATGAGTCCCTGCTCTGCTGCTAGGGCTGTGCGGGCGTCCTCTTGGCCTTTCTTGTACCGGTCGTCTAGTGACTTGTTCAGGGTGTCGGACGTGAGGTGGAGGAGGGCGTAGTCTCCCCGGTTTGCCATCTCCAGCATGGTTCGTGCGTAGCGTGCGGCAGCCATAACCTCGTCGGAGCCGATGGTGTGGGTGACCTCTTTGCCCATGTGGGTGGTGGTCCATGTTCCGTCTTCGTCAGTGAATGGGTGTGCCTCGTTGATGAGGTCGTGGATCAGGTCGCCCCATTCTTCCGGGTTCTTTTCCTTCATGTGAATCAGGCTCAGTTCGTCTGGCACCTGGTAGGACTTGCCACGTGCTCGGCGCATGAAGTACTGGGACATCTTGAGGATTATGAGGTCGTAGTTGTCTGTGCTACGCATGGCGTAACTTCCTTGCTTGGGGTTGGCTTGTTTGGATATGGCCTGATCGTATGCCGCGTGATCGTCATTGGTCAAGCCGGTGCCGTGTGACATGGGGCACAGGGGCGGGTTCCTTTTACGGGTTCTGTATGGTGCGTGGCTGGGTGCTATGGGTTTGGTTTTCTTGTGCCGTTGGCGTTTTGGGGTAATATAGTGTAGAATGTCTGGATTGCTGTCTGCCTGTTTTTCTTGATTGTTGGAGGGTGTGCTTGTGATTGATGAGCCTGGCCGTGATGGCGCACGTAATAGTTTCCGTGACCGCAGTCGGGTGAGTCGCCCCGTGCGCCCTACTACTCCTGGCGCTAATGGTGGACCAGCGCGTCCTGCTGGTGGTGAGCCTGCTGGGGTTGAGCATGATCTTCTTGATGACATGATGAGTGACCTGCTCAGTGATGACGAGGTTACCCCCAGCCGGTCACAGGATAACACAAGAGGCGCTGGGCGACCTACTGGGGCTGGTGTTGGTGTGGTGCCGTCGCGTGGGGGAGGCGGTCATCCTAGGGGTGTGGGGTCTCTTGGTAGGTCCAACCCTGGGGGTAACGACAGCGCCCGTGGTGTGGTGAAGGGTGACAGTGTGCGTGGCCGCGATCTACCGCATGGTGGTGTCGCCCCAATGGGTGTCCGACAGTCACAGGGTGGCGGAAGTCGTATGGCTGGTGGTGGACCTGTTGTCAGGCAGGGTGTTACCTCTGGCATGGGAGGTGGCTCTCGCCCTGCATCTCCTGTTGGCGGTGCCCGCCCCGTGAGGGCTCAGGGTGGTGTTGTAGGGGACGGGGGAAGTTCTCGTCACTCTTCCCCTGAGCGTCGCACTGCTCCTCATGGGACTGCTGGTAATGGTGATGGCGTGGCCGTCTCGGGTGGGGGTGAAGGTGCTTCGAGGCATGACGCACGTCATGGGGCGCCAGTAGGTGGGGTTCAGGGTGGCGGTCCCTCACAGTCAGGGGAGGGGCATCATCCTTATGGTGGTGGAGGTTCGGTTGGTCGCCCGATGTCTGGTGTGCGGCCTGTTGCCCCTGATGTTCGGGCGCAAGGTTCGGGGGGTGTGCGCGCTGCGGGCAGTGGCGCGGGTGATGGTCGTGGTGGCGTTCAGGGAAGCCCACAGGAACCTGCTGTAACTGCTGGTCTCACTGTGGGTGCTGGTCTTGGTTCGGGTGGGTTCCGTCGTGACAGTAGTGGTCGAGGAGATGCTAATGGTGCGCAGTCTCGTGGTGGTGTAGACAATGGTGGTCGATCCGGTGGTGTGTCTACTGGCGGGGATTCGTCTCTTGGTGGTGGTGAGTCGCGTCCTGAGCCTGTTGGTCTGGGTACTGATGATGTGAATGTGTTGGAGGATCGCAAGTATGTGGTTCAGTATCAGAAGCCTAAGCGGCCTCGACCTAAGAAGCCGGTTGACCCGGATCTGGTTGGTGTCACTGACCCGCATATCCTGAATCCTGAGAATAAGCCGTTTATGAAGGGGTACCGTCCTCCACCGAAGAAGCCTGGTCAGGGGTTGCAGCCGCTTCCTTCTGACACTGGCGAGTACATGCGGCAGGAGTTCGCCCCTGATGTGAAGTTCCCTGTGCGTAGTAAGGCTCAGGAAGCGGATCTGCGGCACAAGCAACGTCGTGGCGAGACTGTCTCAGGTAGGAAGAAGCGGAATCCGAGAAAGAAGTATCATCGGTCGAAGATCACTCAGAAGGATTTGTTGGTGCTGGAACTGATTGCTGTGTCTGGTTCCGCTACTGCTAGAAGTGTGCAGACGATTCTGGGTTTGAAGGCTCCGAAGTCTGCGCCGAAGCGTCTTCTTGGTTTGGCGGAGATGGGCCTGATTATCAGTGATACCGTGTTCCTTGGTGGTAAGAGTATTTACCGGTTGAAGAGCAAGGGTCTTCAGGTGCTCCGGGATAACAGGTCTGGCGTGGATTTTGACAACATTAAGGTGCGTAGTGCCCGTAAGGGTGCGCGTATGACTGAGCGTGGCGCACATAATGCTATGGTTTCGTACACTGTTGCCCGCGAGTGTAAGTTGCATGGGTTTATGCCCGCGTTCTTTGTGAATGAGAGGTGGATGGAGCGCAACTGCTCTGGTGTTACCTTGTCGAGGGATGAGCGTCTGGTGAGGTATCGTGAGCAGATGCTTGACGCATACCGGGACTTGTCGAGTGGTGTACGTGACGGCATCATGGAGAAGTATCCGATGCTGTGGGTCCCGTGCGCGAAGGATGATGAGAAGGACAAGTACTCGTCGTACCATCAGCCAGACCTTATTATGCGTTATGACGTGCGTGACAAGAATGGTCGGGCTAAGTCTATCGCCTATGAGATCGAGTTGACTCGTAAACAGGGTAGCGCGTTGAAGAAGGTACTCAGAAACTATGCCTGGTCGGGATGGTTCGCGTATGGGGAGGTCCGCTACCTAGTGGTGTCTGACTCTTTGGGCAGGTTCATCAGTGAGTGTGTGGAGTCTGTGGCTGTAGAGTTTGAGAACCGGGCGAAGCGTGAACCTAACCCTCGGGACAGGGGGTTCTTTAAGTCGGGGGCGGCCTTCCTCAGGGACGCGGTGAAGGTTGAGCGCATTATGGGCATGGATGGTAAGCCTTTGGAACTGACTCAGGTCGCCGTGTAGGGGAGGTAGTGCCCTAACGTGGCGCCTACCCTACTCTTGTGCTTACAGGGTTTGGGGCGGTTTCTCTGGGAGGTGGCGACTCTTGTGTGCGGTAGGGTCTGGGTGCCCTGGGAGGTGACTACGTGTGTGGGCTCTGCTGTGCGGGGTACTGGCTGGCCTGTTTCTCGCGTGTTAGTGTAGTTGTGGCTTCGTCCCGGGATATTCCTTCAGACCAGAGATTTACGTTTTATTGGTATGATTCTGTTGCTGGATGTACCGTCGTTCGCGTTCCCTGGCTACCGCTACCACCCCTCTTGGAAGAGAGTAACATCGCATGTCTGACCGTATTGACCTTACTGCTGAGGCCTGGGATGAGGACTACAACCCGTTCCTTCAGGGTGACGGGGATGATGAGTATGTACCTGGTCACGCTGCCCCGATCACGCAGCCGCACATGGAGGAGACTACTATTCCTGGCGGCTATGATGAGCCGGGCGAGGATGACGTGGTAACGACACCTGTTGACGCCGACTACATGAACGCGCCCACCCAGGTTCCAGATAATGGGTACAGTGAGCGCCTGTGGGGCGATAGCGACGAAGGTGTTGAGTATGATGGCGTGCTCGACGGCGACTATGATGATCCTGTGAACGCTAGTTTGGGTGCTGACGGTGATGAACCGGTCACAGATTTTGGTGTTTCTGAGTACAGTGCAGGTAGTGCTCCTGAGGCCCTGGGGGCTGCTAGCGGCCTGTCTGCAAGTAGTGGTGACGGTGATCTCTATGGTGACGCAGACTATGTTTCCGTCAGTGCAGACATTGCTGCTGACAGTGACAACATGGACGCGGGCGACACCAGTGAGGGGAGTGTTGACGGGGAGGATGAGGACCCGTTCTCCCCTATGGATGATGAGTATCCAGAGTATGAGGACCCTTACGCCGGGTACGATGATGAGGACTATGACGACGATTATGATGATGACCCCTTGGATGGGGTTCTTGACGTCATAGACGGGATCGGTATTGAAGAGGAGGAGGCGGAGGAGGATCCGTTTAAAGGTTTCGATATCGATGCCGTGATCGCACAAGGTATCGAAATGGGTGCTTCTGACGTCCATATCGACCCGGACAAACGTATCGCGTACAGGGTCAACGGCGACATTGTGCGCGACGAGAAGTTCGGGCCTATCCCCTATGATGTCACGAGCCGCATCTTCATGGACATTGTCACCAAAGACAACCAGACTGACTATCATGAGCACTGGGAACTGGACACCTCCTATGAGTTGCGCTCCAGCAGGCACGCGGGGAGACGCACCCGGTTGAATGTTGCGCGCACTCTTGGACACAATGCTATGACGTTCCGTATCATCAGTGACGTTATCCCGACACCTGAGGAACTGAACGTGGACCCGCGCCTGATTGAGTGGACGAAGTTCGGTAAGGGCGGCATCATCCTGGGTGGCATCACTGGCTCTGGTAAGGATCTTCACGAGGACACGTTGATACCTGGCCCGAACTATCCTGGCGGGTTTATCAGGCTTGGGGACGTGCAGGTCGGTGACATCGTGTATGACGAGAACGGCAACACCTGCAAAGTGGTGGGGAAGCACCCCGGAGGGTCAGAGAGGTTCTTCCACATCAAGTTCCGTGGCCTTAGTGAGACTGTCCTGGCTGGTGGTAACCACCTGTGGGTTGCTGAGTTCCCTTGCGACAAGTACTGCCGCATCATTCTGCCGAAGAGGTCTGTTGCTGCCCTCCTGGACATGGTTGTTACCGCTGAAGACGGTGAACGGCTACCCGCCCACGAGATCACCCGCCGGGCTGGGCTCGCGGGCGACATGGCAGACATGGTGACTGGTGTTCTCTCCCGGACGTTCCGTGACACTGGTGACGGGATCCTGGTCGGCAAGTCGTGCGCCCACCTGCTGGAGTTGCACTCCCAGGACTCACTGATGGGTCGCGTTGATGGGCCACGCACGGTGACGACGCAGCAGATGTTCGAGGTGTGCCAGAGGTTCGGATACAACCCCGTTATCAGGGGCCTTATGGGGCCTGTGGAGGTGCCTGAGCCTACCGAACCCACCGTGACGCCAGTGGTGCTTGCGGCCACCGTCACGGGCCTTGCAGAGGGGCAGGACGGGGTACGTGATGTTCTTGCTGAGGCGGCCTCCTGGAGTGTGTCAGACCGGCTGATGCTGCTGGGAGCACTGCTGGTTCAGGCCCCAGCAGACTCCAGCGACACGACCGTCAGCATCCCCAATGATGAATACAGGGAGGGTGTGGCCCGTGTGGCTCGCTCACTAGGTATGCGCGCCACTGAGACTATGTTTGACCGCCTGAGCATTACTGGTGTGCGGGATTACCTGAACGACGACTTCAGGGGCACGTGCGCAAGCACCGAGAACATTGTTGAGATTGAGTACATGGAGGAGGTGCACGCCTCCCAGTCGGAGTTCTGGTGCCTAGAAGTGGACTCCCCGTCACACCTGTTCCTATGCACAAGGGACTACGTACCAACCCATAACACGACAACGTTCGCATCTCTGATCCGTAACCTTCAGAAAAACAGTAACCAGAGAATCGTCACTATTGAGAAGCCCATCGAGTACATCTACCCTGACGATGGCATTACTTTGCTGACTCCACGTGAGGTCGGTAGTGACACGCACTCATTCTCGAACGCGCTGAAGGCTGCTATGCGTGAGGACCCGGACACGATTCTGGTGGGTGAGGTCCGAGACCAGGAAGAGGTTGACGAGTTTCTTCGTGCAGCCGAGTCAGGGCACCTCACGATGACCACGATCCACTCGAACACGCCCGCTGTCACGCTGAACCGTATCAAGTCGCTGTATGATGGTGAGGATCAGAGGCGTATCCTGTCAACGCTTCAGACAAACATTCGTGGGCTCGCTAACCAGGAACTCTTGAAGACTGTTGACGGTAAGAGCCGGTTCGCCCTGTTCTCTGTCCTTGAGATTACTCGTGAAGTACAGGAAATGATCGGCGCGGGCGACGACCACGGCATTGAGGACTATATGCGCGACAACGACCTGACTATTGAGCGGCAGATCGTTAATGCTGTAGAGCAGGGGAGGTGTACTGTGGAGGAGGGTATGAGGCACGCCGCCGACCTCGTGTACTTCAAGGGTCTACTGGGTAAGGACAAGATCACTATCGCATAGGCCGGTCCTGGCTAAAGTACTGCCTGCAATGACACTTCAATGCTGTCATTGCAGGCAGTACTTGTCTACTTGGGGGCGGGGTTGCGATCATGACGCCCTGGGCTGGACGCGCCAACATGACAGAAACAGTACATGTCGTTGCGTGATAACGCCTTGTTTCAATACACGCAATCAGAGAAGGTTCAAGAGACGCACCACTGTGCCACACAAAGAAACAGGTCTGGCCGGGAGCCCCTACCACTAGGCATCCCGGCCAGACCCTTCATGTTCCCTAACCCCTCGCTATGACCCTGGCTCTCCTGCCGCATGTTCACCTCAACACACAAGGCAAATGTTACTTGCCGCTTCGCATGGTATCTTCACCAGACAGGCACCATGCCAGCAGAAAAGAGTTCCAGGCCGCACGCTAAAGGGGCGGGAAGGTCTTACATGTTGCGCTACTTCTGTTATGTGGTGACCTTGAAGTCGTCACTTAACTTGTAGCGTTCGCCCTTGGTGGTATCCACTAGGTGCTTGTCGTAACGTTTGCCCATGATGGCATCTGCTATTCGCTTGTATGACTTGCGGATCTCTGGATGATTCAAAACAACCTGCATTGCCTGAAGGTTAGCGGCGTGAGCCATCAGTTTCGCATTATTTGGGATCACAGAAACGACGGCGACACCCGGAGCGGCTTTAGCGATACGAGTCCCGTTCATGTGCACATCAGCGATAGCCTTATTGACCACGAGACCGATCTTGGATGCCGGGATCCCCATGCCGTTCTTCTCTACCGGCCAGGTCACTTCCTGCACCCACCGTGTCATAGACATCACGGACTGGATCACAATGTCGGTAACAAAAACTATGGCGTCAGCCATGGGGTACGCCACCTGCTCCAGAAGGGGATCCATGTAGCGTACAGAAGTGTCCAGAATCACGTAATCGTACCGTTGCTTGAGGAAGTCGATCACCTCGCGGTAGAACTGAGGTGGCGTGTCAGCACTGGAGCGTGGCCGCTTGGGGGCTAGGATGAGGTCAACACCAAGCCGCTTGCTCTTGATAACAGTGTCCTCGAACGCGGCTTGCGAGATACCCCGGGTGCGCATGTTCAGGATGGTCGGCTGGATGCTGCCCGCGATGAACCCGATCTGGCCGTCTTCAATGTCTAGGTCGAGGATAGCGACTTTCAGGGGCCTGTCAACTGCCCCGGTCTCCACTGACCTCATGGACGAGTGTGCCAGGTAGGAGGCTAGAGTGACGGCGACGGTGGACTTACCTGACCCGCCTTTGCTGGAGGTGACGGCGATGATCTGGCCGAGGTACTGGGTGTCGTCTACCTGCTCCTCGAAGTAGTTGCTGCCGTCGTCCCACTCTTCACCGGTAGTTTCGTCGGCTGCGATGCTGACGACCTGGCCGTTCTCGTCGATGGTGACTCGGTTGCTGATGACGGCCTTGTTCCAGTCGTCAGCATAGGGGTCGTTGACGTAGTTGTGGATGATGCGGGGTATGGCTGACTCGTAGTCTGCTCCAACGAAGTTCATGGAGACCTCGCCGATCCCCTTGTCTTTCGCATAGGCGGCCACTGAGTTCTCAATGTTGTACTGGAGGCTGCTGTTGTATTGGAGGATGGTTACGATTTTGCTGGTGCCGAATGAGGCGACGATGGTCTCGAACTCGCGTTCCGGGTTGAACTCCTTCTCGAACATTCTGTCAACAAGAATGATCATGTTGATGTCGGAGTAGTCGTCGCCGTCTCGTGATCCCGCTATAACGTCCTGTAGTGTGTCTACCCGGTACCAGTCCCAGTCGGGGCATGCGTGGTCCCTGATGACGTTTGAGACCTGCTCTGGTCCAACAAACATGGCTCTTGGGCGCATAATGCTAGTAGCCAATAGTATCCCTTGCTTTCAACGATCAACACTATTGGGGTGTTGACATTTGGTGGTAGAAAAGTGTAAGGGTACCGATTGTTTTGCAACTTTCGGCACCCTTACTATATCGACTCAGGAGATCCCTAGTTACTTGTTCTCGGCCCGCTGGTCTTGATTCCCTGACGCGGAGGGCTTTTCCTGCTGCTGGGATGCTGGGGCCTGGCCGCCGTTGTCGGTGTCAGGGCTGACGGACAGTGGGGCGGGGGCGTTACCGGCGAATGATCCTGTCGGCTGGTGAGTGGCAGGGTCGCTGACACCATTGGACAGAACCAGTTTGACGTTGCCGTTGTACTGGCTCATGATGGACTGGAGTTTGGATGCGTTCTCCGGTGTGAGCCCAACCGTGTACTGCGTGGTTTGCCCGGCGTGCGCCTCCTCAGTATCAACAGCGTCAGATGAGGAGGCGTTGGATAGGTCAACGGTGGTGTCGAGGGCCTTCACGTTGAGGAACGGGTAGAATGCGCCATCTGATGTGGCGACAAGGATGTCAAAGTATGACCCGTTCTTGATGCGCCCGCCGACGGCGTTGTCTGCGCTGACACTGAAGTTGGTGATGACCCATCCCTCAGGGATTTGCTTTTTGAGGTCTTCACTTCCGGTGGTAACGACTGAATTTGGCACCATGTCCCCGGCCTTGAGGGCCACTGAGGAGAATACTGCATCCTTAGGGTCGTCTGATTGGACTTTTGCGAGGGTGACTAAATTTTCGAAGGGGATAGACCCGGTGGGTGCTTGTTTTGGCTCCAGCATGTCCGGGGTGATCTGGGTGTGTGCTGGGATGTCCTGTTTCAACGTGTAGTAGGTTTCTGTCTCGAAGAACTTACGCATGATCATGGATGAGCCGACCAGTATGAGCGCTAGTACGACGACTACCATTCCAGTGAGAAAACGGTTAGTCTTCTTCCTTCTGTTCACTTTGCTGATTGCGGCCATCGGGGCGCTTCCTTCTGTGTCAGGCGAAATAAAATCCTGAGGAATATCGGGGATTCCTCAGGATTGTGTAGCAGTTATGTCGATCCTATTTTTAGGTAGGATTCTTTTTTGCTGCCGCCTGTTTGCGTCTCTTCTTTTCTCTCGCGCGCACATCTTCAGGGTTGGTTCTGAACGCCTCGTCCCACCTGGGGGAGATGACGACGGCTTTCATTGTGGAGTAACGGCTGCGCCCATCATCGCTGGTACTCTCCTCCATCAGGCACTCGCCCGGGCTCAGAGAGGTCAGGATTTGTTCGAACCCTTGCCCTGTGGGGAGTCGCATAGCCTTCGTGATGTTCGCAGCCTCCTTGTAGTCGGTAGCGAACGCGAATCGTGTGGATATGGTGGTGTCAATGTCCTCCCCCATGAGGTCACTCTGGTTCTGGCTGGCGAGTATGACAGCCATATTCTTGGATCGCCCCAGTTTTGCTACCGCCTTAATGACCTTGGATCCAGCAGAGTTACCAGCGATTGCCCACGCCTCGTCGATGACCAGGATCTTGCGCATAGACACGTCAGAGGAGTAGAGCATCCCATTGATCATGCTGGTCAGAAGGAAGAATATGGTGGCTGAGATTCGCTCCTCACCCGACATGCCGTCCTTGCTGTCTACCGTGAGTTTCAGGCCGGGCATGGTGACGATGGTGACACCACTGTCCAGGCTGAGCGGCTTGAAACCCTTACGGCCAGGGGCGAAGCACAAGTTGGCGAACTTCATCTTTGAGATCAGGCTCAGCCGGTTCCCAAGGTTACGGACGTCTCTCTCTCGGTGCATGATCATGACTTCAACGACACGCAGCAGGGATGGTACCTGCTCGCGCATGACGTCTTCAACGATGGCTCCGAGCCTTGTTCTCTGGTCTTCAGTGATGTTTCCGACGAACATCTCCACGGTATTGATGATGAGTTCGAGCCGCTGGCTCTCATGATCAATGGGCATCTGGAACGGGTCTAGGATGCCTTTCTGTCCTCGTCCGGCGAGGTTCCAGAACTTCAGGTTGCCGAGATCCTTGGAAAGCGCCTGAAGACCGAGGGCGTCACCTTTAGGGTCCAAAAAGACGCACGCTTTGCCGAGGATGGCAGACTGGGCTACCAGGTTCAACAGCATGTAGGTCTTTCCGGAACCGGGGCCGCCTGTGATGACTGTTGTGGGTGGGCGGTTATTCAGAATGCATGTGTGCGGATCGAAGAACACTGGGCTGGGTTTTCCCCCAAGTGTCTCGCCCAGAAACAGTGATGAGTTATACTTGTATGCCATGTAAGTGTTTGCTCCATGCAGTCAGTGTGGTAGTGTGCGATGAAAGTTTTGAGAACCTTGGAGGATATTACAGGTTCTCTTCGGCGTAGAGTGCTTTCAGTTCGGCGATCTCGCGGCGGCGGCTTACCCAGATCTCGTAGTGAATTGGCTCACTGGTACCACTCTTGTCCTTCTGGTTGACCATGAGGTCGTCGCATGCTTTCAGGTCGCACCAGTACTTGGGGGAGGTGGCGAACTTTATGTACACGGTGGTGAAGTCCAGTAGGTTTCTTCCTGCCCAGATCGGTTCGGCCGCGTAGTTGCCGAGGAGGACTGGTGGCACAAACACTAGTAACAGGAACCATGGTTTGAGTACGATCCCGTTGAAGTAGATTATGGGCGCCGTGTATATGACAATGAAGAAGATGATGTATCCGACCTTCTTCAGGGATATGGGGGCGTTGAGGCGAAGGTCACCGAGCGAGTACAGCAGGATGTCTCGCTTGAACATGTTCGTGAAGTTTGCGACGACTATTCCACCCATGGCGACCTTCTTTCGTCACACCCAGTAAGTGAATCGTGGTAGTTTCTCATAGGTTTTCAATATCCTTCCGTCTGGCAGCAGTCGATAATCTATCCCCTGCCTTGGAAGTGTGGGTGGGTTGCGTTCACGTTTCTGGGGTAGAGTGGAATAGACATCTGGGTTTAGTTGCTGGTGACGTATCCGCTGGGGTCTACCTCTTCCACATCCAGAACGATTCTCCACTCTCCGGGGGTACCAGACAGGCCGCCGTACCGGAATGAGGTCTCAACAAGGTGCCGGTAGTCGTCATCGTCCCACCAGCAGGCATCTGTGAGCCCATCTACGAGGGCCTTGAGGGTGGGAGATAGGTTGGGTGGGTCCAGTCGTCTGCGCGTGGGCGGGCGGACGGTCATGGTTATCTTGAATGTGGTGAATAGTGGGGTTACCTGGATGTGGCTGCTGGGCGTGGCGGGTGACAGGGACTCGGTGATCTCCTGCATCTCCTTGTCGATCTCCTCCTGACTGGCGCCTCGTTTCGCCATTTTCTTTGTGGTACTGACCTTACGTGCTGCGATGCGTCGCTCCTGTCGTAACGCATCAAGCCTAGCTTCTACCGTCTCTCTGTCGGGGTGTGCTTCTGCACCGGCTTTGGCTCCCATGGCGCGGATAGTGTCAACCAGTTTCGCTTTCTGCATGTAGTGCTTAATGTTCATGTTGGTGTTGAAGATGTTTTTCTGTCCCACGGTGAACTCCAGTCTCCTGTGGGTCCCTACCCTGTTTTTGTCAACACCTGTTGTCATAGTTGTGTCCGTTCTTTAGTGTGAAGTTCGCATGTCTGTAGAGTTGTGCACGTGATGTCGTGTGCACACATATCGACGCCCTTATTCTGCCTACAAAGAGGCAACAGAAACACCCCAGCCTTGTTTGTAAGAGCAACGAGGCTGGGGTGTTTGGATTAACTACTCAGGTTCAACACATGTTGATGGCTGGGGTGGGGTAGGTCACATGTTTCTGATCTTGTCAACCTGCCGCTTCGTCATCACCAAACCAATAGCATACAGGATAGCCGTTAAGGCTAGCGCCGCCCATGACATGGGGGTCACGAACCAGAACCCCTGTGCGGCAGAGTCACTGAAGTAAGAGCCCAGGAACAGGGCTGGGATAATGACGGAGGCGAGCCAGATGGCGGGCTGTACCGCTTTCACGGACCGGTTGATCTCATCGGATACTTTACGACGAGACTCAAGGACCCTTTGAATGCTGTCAATCTGGGTGACCATGCTAGAGCCACTGGCGGACGCCTGGATCATGCACGCACAGAGGAACTGAAGATCCCTGGACGTGGTTTTCGCGCTCATTGTCTCCATCGCCTCTTTGAACGTGTCACCAGACTGGAGGACCGACTCAGCAACCTTCAGATCGTCATACAGGGGAGAAGGGATGGACGGGATGATTTTCAGTAGTGCCCGCTCGTTCGTGTCCGCAGCCTGGATGTTTGCCTTCAGGGAGTACAGGAACCCAGGGATCTGCAAGTTCAGATCCTCGTTCTTGTTGTTGTAGCGGTACCTCATGAGCATGGAGAGCCCCGTACCGGCCACGACGGTGGCGATCACACCCAGGATCATGCTGTTGGCGACGACGCCGACAATCACACCAACCGCAACCAGAAGAACAGCGACATCTCGGCCCGCTGTGGTGGCGTCAACGGAGTACCGGTCCACGCCCGCACCACGGAGTGTCTGGGACCAGTAGTCACACCATCTGGACCAGTAGGTGACGTTCGTGGAGGAGTTACCCAGTTCGCTTTCCACGTCGTCGCTGAGAAGTTCAGCCAACTGGGAGTCATACTCCTCATCGTTGTGGCTTGTGCGCCACACGAGATAGACGATGAGCCCGATGATGCCGACGGAGGTGGTCAGGCCCAATGCCACCAGGTAGGGGAAGATAGTTGAGATGGTCATGCTTCTGGTGCTCCTTCAGGTAGGCTGCTCAGTTCCTTCAACTGCGGCCATGTCAGGTCCCGTTCCAGGTCAAGCATCTTCGCGTGTCTGCGCTCAGGGGAGATGTCCCCAACCTGCTCCCAGTGGCCTGTGACCTTCCCTTCATGGTCGGTACCTTCGTCAACGAACCTCCACAACTGGCGTACTGGGAGGGTGAGGCGTCCGTTGATCTCGATGGGTTCCATGCCGACCTCATCGACGGATACGATGCGGCGGGAGCCGTCCACAGGGAAGTGGCGGACGTTGACGATGAAGTCGAAGGCGGCCGCAACAAGGTCTGTGGCCCCCTCAATGGTGGTTAGGCCGGACTGGGATACGAGAGAGCAGATACGAGTGATGGACAGTTGGGATGAGTTCGCGTGGAACGTGCTCATCCCCATGTGGCCGGTGTTGAGGGCCTGGCAGAGGTCATAGGCGGCACTGTCAGTAACCTCACCCACGATGATGGCGTTGGGTCGCATCTGCATGGCTGCGTGCACGAGGTCACGCATGCTGGTTCCTGCTGTCGCGCTGTCCGTTGTGCTGGGGATACGGCATTCCATGGCGGCGGCGAGGAACTTCTTCGGGTTGGGTTTCATCTCCAGGTTGTCCTCAAGGGTGAGAATCCTGGCGTTCGGTGCGTAGAACCCGGTGAAGGCGTTCAACATGGATGTCTTACCGGATGATGTGGATCCGACGACGAAACAGGATGCGCCCTTGTGGATGAGGTTCCCGATGTAGGTCATCATCTCCTGGCTGGCCGCACCGCGGTGCACCATAGCCTCAGGGGTCCAGAAGCCTTCAGGGTGTCGCCTGATGTTGAGGTTCGGGCCGTCAGGGGCTACTGATGTGTGGACGGCGAACATCCTAGACTTGTCGTGTAGGCGCCCCTTGACCCTAGGGGTGGACTGGGACAAGACTTTACCAATGGAGCGGTACAGGCGCTCAATGAGGTCGCTGAGGTGGTTGCTGTCCCGGAATGTCAGGCAGGGCACCTTGTAGACCTCACCGGCGATCTCGACCTGCACGTCCTTGGGGCCGTTACACATGATCTCGGTGACTGTGCTGTCGCGCCATAGTGGGTCAAGGACACCGAACCCAATGACTTCTGCGATGATGAGGCTGATGACGATGGACCGGTGGATGTTTCTCCAGGAGGAGTTCGCCAGGGACTCGGAGGCGAGCGAGTGCACTGCGTAGAACGCTTGGTTCTGTTTGCTCTCGTCTGTGGGGTGGTCCTGTGCCTCTCGCACGAGGTCGGACTGGCCGGTGTCTGTGAGCCGGTTGCGCACGAATGTGATCCCGGCCTCAACTGCTGGCGCATACTTGTCAAAGAAGTCTGCTGGGGCGTCCATGAGGTCGCGTGTTGTCATGAACCAGTAGGTCTTGACGCCACCTGAGGGGTCTTCCTGGATGATTTGCTTGCGCCGGTTGTCAAATGCGTCCAGAGTGCGGGAGTATGGGTCGTTGCCGGTCGTGTACTGTGTGGGGTTGTGGCTGGTGGTGAGTTCGTCGTCGGCGATGAGGTCACTGAACATACGGTCGCTGGCATCTTCCATGTCCGCTGGTGACTGGGCGAAGAATGCTGGCTTTGGTCCCATTCCTGTGGGGCGGGTGATGCGCTGTCGGCCAGGCATGGAGACTCTCCCAGCATCCGGCCTGCTGGTGCTGGTGAGTGGTGTGCTGATGAGTGACAACTGGGCTCCTGTGGTAGTGGTGTAGCCTTGTGCTGGTTGTTGCAGTCTTTGTGGGGGATGACGTGGTTGTTTTACTGTCCTAGCATCTCAATGATGGCGTTAACGGACGGGGCTACAGAGATGATGATGAGGGCCGGTAGCATGGTTGGCGACAGAATGATCCAGATCTTGGACTCCAACTGGGCTGCCTTCTCATGCACGAGGGCAAAGAACTCCTGCCGGGACGCCTCGGCTCGGGCCTCAAGGATCTCGTTCATGGGTGCGTTGACCTCGGCGGCCGACTGGACAGAACGCACGAATGTCAGGATCCCGTCACTGGGGGCGCGGTTGGCGAACTCGTCTAGGGCCTCCTTGAGTGTACCTCCAGCGTCCATGATACGTACCATGTTGATGAACTCCCCCTTGAGGATACCTTTCTGCATGGTGGGGATGACGTCACGGATTGCCTGGGATAGAGTACTGCCGCCGGACAGGGTAATGGTGATGAGGTCCAGGGCCTCTGGCAACTGTCGTTTGAACTCCAGGTCTCGTGTCTTCGCCAGTTCAGTGTGCTTGATGGTGGGGATCATGTAGCAGAACGCTGGCACGACAGTGACGACGACCCACCATGGGAGTCCGGTCATGGCGTTCAGTCCCAGCCATAGTGGCCAACTGATGACGAACCCGAGGATTCCGGCAACGAACTTCAGTGATACGAACTCTCTGGGGGTCAGCCCCCACGGGTTGCCGGATCGTTTCAGTAGCGACTCGATCCTGGGGTACTGTCTCTGTTCCCTTCCCTTGTCGAGGGAGGCTGGCATGGCCGCGTAGATGTCGTCGCCCATGGCAGTGACGAACTTCAGGAAGGGATTGCGCCTGGAGGCGTCGCCAGTGCCGTCAGAGAACCGTCTACCTGATTTAGGGATGAGACGGTCATACATGATGAGGCCGACAAAAAGTGTGAACAGGACAGATAGCGTCACTGGATTATCTATGTTCATGCCGGTCCTCTACTTGCGAAAACATCAGGAATACCGGCGGAATATCAGCGAAAACCCAGGGGCTATTTCTATGTCTGGTTGTTTAATGTGCTTTGAAGGTGTGCTGGTGCAGTGTTTATTGAGAGGTTGTTGTAACAAAAAGGGGCACCTGGTTGGTTTTTACTACCACCAGGTGCCCCTTTTTGTGTAGTCGATAAGTTCGGGTTCGCTTAGGTCAGTTCCCGTAGCGGCCCTTGTATCCGTCAGACTTACTGAAGGAGTTCGACTTCTCGGATGCGTGGTTCTTAGCGCAAGCGGCACTGTTTGCCTTAGCGCCAGCAGACGAACTGGAGCCCTCGATACAGGAGGCAATGTCTGCACCCTTGTTGAGGATGGCGGTTGAAATCCAGCTAATCATCAGGTATCCAGCAAGAGCGAAACCTGCCGTGATGATGATTGTCTGAACCAAGTCACCACGATCTGGGTCGTCCGCAACATCAGCAGAGAAGACGGTACGAATGTTGTCAACGAATGTCATTTACATCACCTAGAAACGTTCTGATGCCGCGGTTTTCTATATCGTCATCAGTTGTGCCAGTAAAGTCGCCTGCCAATATCGGGCATTTTACGGCAAAACTAAGAGCACCCCAGAAAGTCCGATAAAACTTTCTGGGGTGCCCCGAGTTGATAACGTTTACAACTCGCTGCGGCTTTCGCCATGGCTGGCGTTAGGGTGGAACGTCTCAGCCACGCTCATAGCCCAGACGAAACATTCTCCTGCTGTTTCCTCAACATTTTGCAGCCATTCAGCAACCGAATCCTTGCTTTTCAAGGACTCTGCTGTGATCGGATGGTAGTTACGGATTGTGTCGTAAATGGCTGCTTTAGCGCGCGTGTGGGATCCAATTGAGTAATCTGGCTTGACCATCGCGCCACGGTAGATCATCAGTTGCAATCTATTCGCAATTTCAAGCATCTTGCAGGACAAATACCGGACCTGACCCTCGTTTAAGGATATGTCGTCATGATCACGGTTCCACTCGAACAAGAAGTTAGCGAGACTCAGTAGTGACGCAACGAGCGGGCCGCCAGGGTTGATCGTACCATCCGGGTTGAGCGTCATATATGGGGGGTTCTCAAGACGTTGTGACGCATACCGGTCGCTGGCTGCTGGAGCGGAAGTCGAGGCAGGGGGTGTGTAGTTCAGAGCACTGTATACTCCGTCCACCACTGGATCCTCGGCCGGGTTTGTCAGAGCCATAGAACTGAACGTCCACTCATCACCCTCGTTGATCTTCAGTGCGGCAACACGACGGTGAGAGTTATCGCGGGCAGCCTTAGTGTCTCCTGCTGGAAGAAGTTCAGAGATAGGGATAGACCGATCAATTCCATCCTTCCTTGGCTGCTCGATACGGAACCACAGTGGAGTCTCATCTTGCTGTGCCCGCTGAAACATCTCGACTAGTTTCTCGTCCCGTTTCCACAGATACCCGTTAGTTAGATACTTGGACTTCGGGTTCAGGAAACTGACTTTGAGGCTCTTCTCCCCGTCCTCGAACTCCTTGATGGTTGAGTGACCAGTATATACTTTGACCTCAGCCCGCACCCCTTGGGCGTCCGGGCCGTCATGGCTGATGAAGGGGGCTTTGGTGAAGAGTTGGTCGCTCATGTGCGGCTCCTCGGTGCGCGTGGGCTTGCTGCTCTTGATGTTCTTGCTCTCGCACATATTCTATCATAAAACATGTTGGCCTGCCCTCAAAAGATCGTTGAGAACAGGCCGAAAGGCGGATGCGTACAGGGTTGTGGTTAGGGTGCTCTATCTCTGGAAGATCTCACGAATCCAGTCTGTGTTGCGGGTCAGGTTAGCGACCCATGTGACGAACGGCACGATGATGCTGTTCCAGATCCAGCCGAGGAGGGCGAGTGGGTTATAGTCGAAGAAACTGAGGATGGCTAGGAGAACACCAATGATGATTCCACCTATGAACATCTTGCCAATGAACTTTAGCACTGGTTTATCTCCCGTTGTCTTGTTTCAGGGCGCAAAGTGTCGCCGAGTACCCTGTGGTAGTGGTTAGTGGTCTTTGGTTGGTTTCTATACCTGGGGGAGGTTTAGAAGTACGTGGTCTCGTCGTCGCCACGGGTCTTGGTGATCTGCCCCTGTATATCCTTGTACTCCTCTGCGGCCTTCTTCTGTCTGGCTGCGTACTCCTTGCGCATACGCTCTATCTCCTCCTGGCTTGGGGGAACCTGAAGGTGGGCCAGGAGTGTCTTGGCCGCCTTGTCCATGCCGCTGCCGCTGAAGGCGTCAATACTCTCGAACTCTTCCTCGCGTGGGAGAATGTCTGCATCTGAGACGCCGTGGATCCCGTTCCTGAGGGCGCGTTTCATATCCTTCAACTCGGCTGCCGTGGTCTGGTGCATAGCCTTGTATTTGACACCGGTCTTCTTGTCAACGACCCACCTGTCATCTTCGGCCTGCTGGTGGGGCTCCTGTATCTTACGTGGTGGGGTACTGACTGATCTCCGTGGCCTGGGATGTTGTGGGGACTGCTCCTGCCGAGGATCGCGGTCACGGTATGGACGTTCCTGAGGTGTGCTGGGGGCGTGCGGCCGGGGTACGGCCTTCGGGGATCTCCCGACTGGAGTGTTACTGGGTGCGGATTCTTGTCGTGGGACTTGCGTATGGGCGGGCACTCCGTCTGAGGATCTGGGGTTACCTCCGATAGATACTGGGCGAGGGCGTATGAGTGGCACGCCTGCCGATTGAGGGGCGTTTATCCTGGGGCGTGCCCTGTTCGCTGGTGGGCGGCCTGGCTCATTGTGTCCTGTTGGTGTAGCCATGTGCCTGTGCCTCTCCGTGGTAGAAAGAACCTGTTGGTGGTTGAGTCGGGAATATCTTGCTATCCGCCGTTTCGTTACCTCTGGTTCTTGAACATTTCCTGGATTTCGTAGACAAGTGACACGCCCCGGATTTTGATGCCTTTGTGTCGTATTGTCTTGGCTGCCGACTTCGGGATAACAATAGTGTCAAATCCCATGCGTGCAGCCTCTCGAACTTTCGCCTCGATCATGTGGGTACCTCTGACCTGACCAGTGAGGGAAAGTTCCCCAACGAAAGCGACCCTTTCCCCTAAAACGGTGCCGTGAATGGAGGACAGTACTGCTGCCGCTATCGACAGATCAGCCAGCGGGTCGTTGACCTTGATGCCGCTGACTGTGTTGATGAAGACGTCACGGTCGTACAAGCCTGCCCGGCAGAACTTGTCAAGGATCGCGCACACGATCTGCCCCCGGTTGAACTGGATACCGTTGAACTGGCGTCTGGGCGTGGGCAGGTTAGAGTTGGAGACGAGTGCCTGCACCTCGACAGGGATCTGCCGTATACCTTCACTGGTGAATGTGAGGGATGTGCCGGACACGATCTTCTCATCTTGATCGCCCATGAGGACGCCGGATGGGTCCTTGACTTCTTCCAGGCCGGTCTCAGAGTGCTGGAACACGCCTACCTCTGTGGTGTCTCCGAACCGGTTCTTAGTAGCCCTGAGGAACTTCAAGGGTGTGTCTGGGCTGGACTCCAGCATGATGGTGGCGTCAACAATATGCTGGATGGACTCAGAACCACTGAAATCGCCTGATTTAACGACCTGGGAGATGAGTATGGCGATGATGCTTTTCTGCTTGGCGACGCGGGTGAGCGTGTGGGCGGCTTCCTTGGACTGCTGGACGGAGCCAACTGAGCCACTGATCTCAGAACTGGCAACAGTTTGTAGTGAATCAACAATAAGGACGTCAGGGTCCTCAACCTCAATGTGTCCCAGTACTGTCTCCAGGTTCGTCTCCGAGACGACCCTGATCTGGTCGGAGGTGACGTTCATGCGGGTGGCACGTAGACCTATCTGCTGCTCTGACTCCTCACCGGAGGTGTACAGTACCCTCATCCCTTGGTTGGCGAGCATGTCTGCGACCCTGAGAGTGAGGGTGGACTTGCCTGCTCCCGGTGCGCCAGACAAGAGAATAACCTCACCATCCACGAACCCGCCGCCCAGTACCCGGTCGAGTTCGCTGATACCGGTCACAACCCGGTCTACAGGTGTTGCCCGTATACTAGTGAGGGTCTGTGCTCGGCTGCTGGGTTTGACGGCAGCGGAAGACTTGAGCCCAGACCTGCCGGACTTAGCCTTCTCCTGGGTGTTCATCTCTGACGTGAGATGTACAGTGTCTTCCCCTCCGCACTGGCGACACCCTCCGATGGGCTGTTTCGGGTATCCTCGGCCGCAGACTGTGCACACATACTTGGGTCCGTTACTCATGACCCCTATTCTACCTCCCACACATAGGATCATCTAGGGGTTTTGTGTGTGAAGGGGATGTCAGGTGATGCTCATACCTGCCGTCTTCTCGGACAGGAGAATCACGTCACTTTCCCCGTCTTTGGTGTCTTCTGCCTCGTCTAGGCTGTCTACGATACGGACATTCAGGCCGCTGGTGAGCATCTTGGCGATATCCCGTTGCGCAATAGGCTTAAGGTCACTGTTGTTGCTCATGTTGAGGAATCTCCTGTAGTTCTCGCTGCTGCCATTGAACCACTTGGTGATGATGTCGGTTTCGCTGGTGACGAGCGACATCTTCCCGTCTTTAAGTACAATATTAAGGGTGTTAAGTGTGTTCAGGATCTTGTCCCGGTTCTTGATGGACCTTGTGCTCTGGATGCTGAACATGGGGTACTTCCCAGCGCGGAGAAGTTCAGCGGCCTCATTGGCTTGCTCTTCGGTCGTATAGTGGTTTGCGCCCCCCAGGACAGGGTTGTAGAACGGACAGTCAGTAAGGTTCTTTGCACTACACTCGCCCACCTCATGGTCGTTGTTGATGTGGTATGTCACTACTACCGCCCCACTAGAAAGAGAATTGGTCATAGGATACTGCATCCCATGACCAATTCTAACAACAACGCCACCACTGGCCGCTAATTCACGCAAGCGGCCTTCCGTTACTTGAGTTGCGGCACCCCAAACCATGCCATGTGGCCGACAGACACGAGAATCACCAGCATCAGGATCCCAGTCACAAGCCACTTCTCCGCGTCTCCTCCCGCCTCCATCTTCGTAAACCGTGTCGTCCACCAGAACTTGCCAAACAGGATCGCCGACAAGGGGAAGAACAGAGGGTCACCATAGGTGGTGAATGCGTCCCCAATGTCGTGGATGAGCATACCGGCGAACAGGGATATACCAAGCCACCTGAAGTCAGTGACACCAGATGAGATGATCAAAGACCCTGTACCAACAGCACACAGGGCAACGAGCATGACTGCACCCACAATGGGAGTCTTCTTCATTTTGTCAGTTTGCTTCTTCAGCAAAGTGGAGACAGTCAGGATCACAAGGACGGTTGACAGGAACCAGGCAAACAGCACCCCATAGGTTAACTTCCCGACACCAGGGACGTTAACCATGCTAGATGCTTTTGTCGCCAAGTACACGAGGTAGGAGACGACCGCCGCGAGGAATGGCGTGTGCCAGACTCCACGGTGAGGGTTCGGGTCGGGGTCGTCACGCCTAGTGCGGATCACTGTCTGAAGTATCTTAGAGGACCAACGGAAGAACAGGCTCAGGACGTTACCAAGGATACCTAAGTCATTGATGGCTCTGGCGCTCGTATTGTCCAGGTCGGGGACGAGTGTAGCCCCAATCGTGCACAGGAACGCTAACGTGAGAATGGCGACGCTACCAGTTCCGAGGGTGGAGACTAGACTGGTGGGCGCGAATGCGAGGATAGCGGCCATGGCAGCCAGGCCACTGAGAGCGTGTGTAAAACCCATGAACCCGTGGTCGTTGCAGTGATTTCGGGTTCTGAGTGCCTGAGTCCAGCATTCCATTGGTGGCTCATTCCTGTTATCGTAAGAAAAGTGTTTACTGGCGGGAATATCTTGGGGGATTCCCTTCTCGCTCTATTCTCAGTGCCCACCCTGTACCTGTAGAAGGGAGGGTGGGCACTGAATGTGCGTTCGTGAGTCACATGTGTCTATGGGTGCGTGACTCATGGACACCTACTTGGAGGCGCCCAACATGATCTTCTCGCCGATCTCGGTGCCGCGTGCTGACCTCTTCGCCACCTCCGGCAGAGCAACAACCATGTGAGCCCCCGTGGTCTTGCATGCGACTGGTGCTGACCCAGTGTAGGCGACGGAGAGGTGGTCCTCACCCTTGCGGAACAACTGGGCTGCGACTCCCTGCCCGCCGCGACCCTTCCTGGGGATGTCAGCCAGTAGGGTTTGTTTAACACTGGCCCCAGTGCTGGTAACCACCATGTTATCGTCCTCATCTGGGTTACGTAGCCAGTTGAAGTGGATCACCCTATCTTCACTGCCCTTCAACTGGATACCCTTGACTCCACCGGCCTTTGACCCGGTTGGGTTCACTGCTGCGGCGTCAAACAAGAGAATATTGCCGCCACTGGTCACCATGGAGAACAGGGTACCGCCCGTATCTTGGTCAACCCACCTGGACCCAACAATCTCGTCACCGTCCTTCAGGGAGATCACAGGGAACTCGTCGAAACTGGTGGGAAAGTCGGTGCGGGCGACCTTCACCACGCCCCCCTTAGTGCCTATCGCCAGCCCCACCTCACCATCACCTGACTGCACCTTACTGACACCAACAATACGCACACCAGTCGGGATCTTTACACCTAGTTTCTCCGCAGTGGTGGGTGCATCATTGGTCAGGTAGTTCACTGGGATCTTGTGGCCGATGCCATCGCTGCGGACAATCACGAAACTATCCTGACTCATCACCTGAATCTGATCCAGGATCGGCGTATACTGCACCTTCCTCGGACTGTCACCATAGGTGAAGGCATCCATGGTACGGGTCAAGGTGCCATCCTGGAACAAAGTCACATGACAGGGGGTGTTACTGGAGGCTTCCTTAATCTCCTGCCGGACTGCCTGACGGTCCTCCTTGAACTGGTCTTTAGTGATCCCGTTGATGACGGTACGCCTGGGGCTACTGATAACCTTCTTCACCGCCACCAGGTCAGCCTCCACCACCCGATCCAATTCCGCTGGGTCTTCAAGGATCTTCTCCATGCGCGCCCGCTCCTTCACAAGGTCACTCTTCTCCCGCTGGATGGCAATAGAGTCCGACCGCGTGAGCCGCCTGAGCCTCATCGACAGAATGAAATCAGCCTGACCTGTGTCAATACTGAACGCCTTCATCAACTTACGTCTGGCTACGTCCGTGTCCTTCGACTCACGGATGATAGCGACGGCCTTATCAATGTCAATCAGGACTGCGAGGATACCATCAAGGCGGTGCAGGCGGGCGTCAATCTGGGTGATTCGGTGGCGGCTTCTCGCAACAGTGCAGCCACGACGGAGATCCACAAAGTTCCGCAGCATCTCCAGGACACTGATACGCTGCGGAACAGACTGGTTGATGACTGTGCAGTTCACGGAGAACGACGTCTGAAGATCCGTCTCATTGAACAGTTCATTCAACAGTGCCTTATAGTTGCCTCCCTTCGTGGTAGTAACAACGAACCTGAGACCATGACGTTTATCGGACAGGTCCTTCGCCTCAGACAGGTTCCTGGCGACCACTGGGTTAGCCTTCGTCGTCTCCTTGTGTTTCTTCCCGTTCCGGGTGACCTCCCGCACCCTGTCAACCCGAATCTGGTTGATCTTTTCCAGCACGGACTCCGCAGACACCATGTAGGGTAACTCGAAGAAACTGATCTTGGTGCGTCCTCTGGGTAGTTGCTCCACCTCGTAACGGGCACGTGTCAGGAACGACCCCCTGCCTGTGACGTAGTAGTCGCGTATCCCGTCCACTCCGATCACTTCACCACCAGTGGGCAGGTCCGGGCCAGGCATGATCTTCATGAGTTCATCCACCCCCAGATCCGGGTTATGTAGAGTGGCGATAGCGGCATCGATTACCTCGTCAGGGTTGTGGGCCGGAATCTTGGATGCGAACCCCACAGCGATACCGACGGTGCCGTTCACCAGGTCGTTCGGCCACCTGACAGGAAGAATCTTCGGGATCTGTTCAGTGCCGTCATAGTTGGGGATCATCTCGACAGCCCCCTCCCCAGCCTCCTTGAGAAGTTCCATCGCCGCCTTCGTGAGCCTGGCCTCCCAGTACCGGGGTGCGGCAGGCTGGTCCCCATAGGTGTGGCCCACGGACCCGGATTTGTCGATCAGGGGCACCCTCAGTGAGAATGTCTGCGCCATACGCGCCAAGGCGTCTGAGATAGAGGAGTCACCATGCGGGTGGAACCGGCCCATGGTGCTGCCCACGATCCTGGACGCCTTCGTGAACCCTGACGTGGGCAGGTTGTTGTTCGTGAACATGTCCCACAGGATACGCCGGTTCACTGGCTTCAGGCCGTCCGCCTCCAGTAGGGCGCGGTGGAACACGGCGTACTGGCCGTACACGATGTACTCGCTCTTCAGCCACCTGTGCGCCGGGGTACGGTTGATCTGCGCGGCAATCTTGTCAATGACAGCGGGGTTGATCATGCTACCTTGGCCTTCTTCACTATTCAATCCCTTCCCCCTTAGACGTATTTCTTTGTCAGCGTGCGGATTCTACCGACAACAATGGTGGTGGACCGCCCATGATGGGTCTTTTCCACTCTAGATCATCTGGTATGGGCATTATCAGCCAGCAGGCACACAGGCCGCAGAACCGGGGTGTTGGGGCACACATGGCAGGGTGGGGGTGACAGCGTGAGTGACGCACCATGGCCCGCTACACAGGAGAGTAGGCCATGGTGGTAGTTTGGCGGCGTGGGTGCTGCCGCTTCCTTGTTCTAGTCGTTGTCTTCTGTGAAGTACTCTGGGTGCTCTGTGATCCAGGTGTCAACGTCGTCCAGGTCGATGCTCTTGGACATCATGTGGGCTTTCAGTTTTTGGATCCGCCTGTACATGTTAGGCTCGCCCCTGAAAGCCGACCGGTTGACGTACTTCGTGGCGGCACGGTCCACAACATCCTCACCGTGGCCTGGGTTGTGGTCCAGGTAGTCGTTGATGGCGGCCTGAATGTCGGAGTCCATGAATCCGCGCTGTCTGAGCCTTGTGGTGACGAATTGTGCGCTCTTCCCTGAGTCCATGAGTGACCAGACTCGGCTTGAGGCGATGTCAGTGTCATCCAGGACACCTTTGGAGGGTAGCGCAGCCAGGGTCTCCTCGATGATGTCGCACGTGTGGGTAGTGCCACCTGGGTCCCGATAGGTGACTGGTTCCGTGGTGTAGCCCTTCTCAACAAGCCTCTGCCTGACCCTGTTCCTGGACCACTGGTACCTGTCCACATACCAGGTGGCCGAGTTCAGGGCGTGCTTGCGTAGTTTCTCAAACTCGTCGAAGGTGAGTTCGCGGTCTGGCACTTCAACTGTTTTTGCTTTCCTCATCGGATCTTGATTCCCGCGAGTAGTTGTTCTGGCTCTGGCTGTTTCTGGAATGCTACCTGACATTTTCCGCCTTTGATGTCTGCGACGGGACACAGTTTCGCCAGCGGGCACCACGCACAAAGGAATGATGGTGAGTACTCGAACAGGTTCTCGTCCCGGCACGCCTTCATAAGGACGTCGGCCCGTTCAATGTCTTCCACGACCCGGTTGCGTAGCCATTCGTCATTCTTGTTGACGTTCACGATCTCGCCGTACACGGGGTAGATGAGTCTGGCTGCTGACACCTCGAACCCATGCTGCTCCAGAAGCATTGAGTAGATGGTCTGCTGCCGCTGCTCAGCCAGACCCTTGTCGCCCTTCGTGTTTGGTTTCCACCTCTTCACCTTGCCCGTGTTGTGTGTGGTGATCATGGCGCGCCCAGCAAGATAGAGGCTGTCAGGGGAGTCAACCTGGATGCACTGGGTAGGCACAGAGTCAACAGCCTCAACCACGGTGATCTCACGCCAGCCACCGTCCAGGCCAGCATCCATGCACCGACCAGGTTCCATGCCTAGTGAGTGCGCGTACAGGTCGTCCCGTACCACAATCTCAGTCACACCCCTACCGTCATCTAGGGAGCGGTCGAACATGCGCATGGGGGACATCCCAGACAAGTACATGAGATCAAGAAGGATCGTGGAAATAGCCTTAGGCCCGTCAGGTGACTCATTGAACCGCAGCCACCTGAAACCAGCCAGCCCTGCCGGAGCGTCCGCTGGCGCCTCTATGGTGGACACGTGGATAATGCCGTCAATGATGTCCCGCCGCACACTGGCTGGGATCGTGAAAATGTTATCCATGGTGCCAGCCAGTGCACGGTCCGCCACCTCAATCATGGAGAACTCCCCACCCGCACTACCATGAGCCTGAATATACCGGTCAAGGTTACCACTGTCCATGAGCCCCAGCGACATGCCATAGTAGAACCCCACAGAGCGCCCACCGTCAACACTGCCGCCACTAACACTGTTCACAGCACCACCACCAACAGCAGCCTTAGGCTCCCACGGGTCAGGGGAAGGAACAAACACCAGGTACCCTGCACGCACAAACTCAGCCATACGCTCAGTGCTGATGACCGCATACTCAACCACACCACCACCAAAACCTCCCGGCGGAACGAGAGCCACATACCACAAGTGCACATTATCCGCCACCAAGGCCCCACCATCAGCAGTCCCCACCCGGAAGCAAGGCCGACCATAATGCACACTCGACTTCACCGTCACCCTACAGGCCCCAGTCATCCCCAACACAAAATCCCCCACCCTGAGACTCCCCATCGTTGACCATCCGAAAGGAGTAGGGATCGGAGTATCCAGAGCCAGCCCCTTATAGTCCTCCACCACCAAAGACTTACCATCCCTAGGATCCACAGTCACGCGGTCAACAAAACCCAAAGTAGGGCGAGACGCTGCACCAATCTGCCCCTTCACAAAAACCTCAAGGCCAGGGCGCGCACCATGCCCCACATCCAGTTCAGCCACCCGCACCCTATCAGGCTTAGAACCCATCTTAAAATAGCCCCGAACCGCCCGCACAAGCCAGTCACGCGCATCCGGAATGCCCCCAAGGTCCCTGAACTTATCCGACGCCAACACATCCCGGAACGCCTGGTTCATGCCCTCATTCGTGCGCCTCTCAGGGGGAAGGGCGAAAAACTCCTCCATCACCTTATGAAACATCGACCCCCTAGACGCATCCGTGTCCACCGGGGGCGTCACCAGTCGATCAACCACAAACGATGAAGCCAGCATACGAGCCATACACGCATTCTCATCCACGACAGACGACACCAGTGACGGACTCAACGACTTACGGTCAAACGCCGCACTGATCTCCTCATCCTCAATACGCAGACCCGCATCAGTCATCGCAACAAGACTCCGCTCAAACAACGGACCCTGCAACATCTCAGACACCACAAACCTCCAAGCCAGCACGCCAAGACGGGGCGCACACTACACTAAACCACCCAACACACTACCACCAAAACGCCACAAAGTCAACAAGAACAGCACAAGCAAGAGGAGGAGAATCTACCGTCAGGCACGCAAGCACTCTAGTGCCCAGCCGTGAACACAGACGCGGTGCCCTCACCAGTGGTCCCAACGACAACCGCACACGCCTACACACCCTACACCCCAAGACACAAGGAAGGTGCCCGCCAGCCTACAGAACACGCCCCCAAAAGCCGACAGGCACCACCTCAGGCAAAGCCCTAGACCGCCACAAATAACTCAGGCATTATTCTCGCCCGCAACAAACTGCATCAACGGATCCCACTCCCCATCACCACGCACAGCATCTCCCTTCCCCTTACCGACAGAACTCAACTCAGGCCGCCCCATAGGACCGTCATCATACGCTGGAGCAGGATCACTCTCACCCTCCTCATCATCAAACCCCCACTCATCCTCCTCACGGATACGCTCAATCACAGACGCATTATCCACACCCGACTGAGTATCCAAATCCGTCCCATCAAAATCGCCCATATTCGCCAAATGAGCAAGACGAGACTGCCCCCCGGACCCCACAGGCGAGCCATCGGCATTCAGCCCCTTAGACGCCAGCCACTCATCCAGCCAGTCCTCATCAGCCCAGAATCCCTGAGCATGATTCCCCACGCCATTAATCTGCAACCACAGGCGACCGCGAGGGTAGCCGCGCACGCGAGTCCCCTCGCTATTGTCTAGAATCATGCTGGAGGCTGTCGAATCTGTGCGGCCACAGTTGATGCGAACTGCCAGGTTAGCCTTAGACTCACCAGGGATCAACTTCGCGTCAGGGCGCTGCGTAGCCTGAATCATGTGAACACCCGCAGCACGGCCTAGACGAAGAATAGATCCGGCGATGAACTGGCACTCGCTAGCCATCGCGTCCTTAGCCTTGCCTTCATCGGATTTATTGTTCGACGTCCCGAAGAGCTCACCGATCTCGTCGGCTAGGATCATGAGAGAAAAACCAGGCTCGGGGAGGTTGACGAAGTTGTTGATTCCCAACTGTTCCATCTCTGAGTAACGCTTCATCATGGTCTGATGCGCGAACTTGAGGATTGTTACGGCATCCTCCATCTCGGTGGCTACTCCGAGGACGACGTTGCTGTATTTGCGGTAGCGTGATAACTCGACTTTTTTCAGGTCGATGCCGAGTAGTCGCCACCTGTCGGGGCGCATGATGACGCTGTTGATGATGATGCGCTGTGTAACGCTGTTGTGGGAGATGATGGAGTGGCCGTTTTGGCCTCCTGCTGCGAAAAGTCGGTCTTCTCCGGTGACTTCGATGCAGCGTGATGGCTTGGGGGCTATTTTTTTGATGGAGGTGACGCGCATTGGTTGTGTTGCCTCTTCCGTCTTGGTGTGGTAGGTGAGGTGTCTGTGGTGGAATATCCCTTGACTTTCGGGGTGTGTGCGGATATACTTGGGTAGTTTCTGTTGGTTGATTTTGGGGTGTGTCTCGTGGTTGATCTGCCTGTGCGTCAGTGTGAGTTCTGTGGTAAAGAGTTCACTCCGAAGACGAGAACTAACCGGTTCTGTCCTGGCCCGCACTACACTGAGTGTGAGGTTTGTGGTGGGCCAGTGTTGCAGCGGAAGCCTGGGGTCAAGATTTTGCGGTTCTGTTCTAAGAAGTGTTCTGGCGTGTATCATCGTGCGCATCGTCCTGTGGTGGAGTGCGTCTGCCAGTTTGATGGGTGTGGTCGTGAGTTCACTGCTGACCGGAGTACGGCGAAGTACTGTCCTGGCCCGCATTATCGTACTTGCGTGGTGTGTGGCAAGGAGTTTGAGGTGGATGTGTATCAGCCTTCCTTGTCGTGTTCGAAGGCGTGTTCCAGGGGGCTCATTGACTATGAGGCTCGTCAGCGTAAGCATGATGCGACGGTGACGGAGCGGTATGGTGTTAAGAATGTATCTCAGGTGGCGGAGGTGAAGGCGAAGAAGGTTGAGACTTTGATGGCTCACTATGGGGTGACGAATCCTTCGTTGTCTCCTGAGGTGCGTGCTAAGCGTGAGCGGACGTTCATAGAGCGGTTTGGGGTGCGTAGCCCGATGATGAGCGAAGAGGTTCAGGCTAGGGGGCGTGCTACTGTGTTGGAGCGTTATGGTTCTGAGTGTGTGTTCACTGCGCCTGGGTTTGCGGAGCGTAACCGGGTGACGATGTTGGAGAGGTATGGGGTTGAGAACATCTTCCAGTTGCCTGAGGTTCAAAAGCGTGCTGCTGCTAGTGGCGGGCGCGTGTCTAAGGTGAATCTGGGGTGGAAGGCCCGCTTGGAGGAGGTCACTGGGCACCGGTTTGATACTGAGGTGGCGTTCGGGTCTGCTGGTGATGGTGGCGGCGTGTGGTGTGCTGATCTTGGGTGTGGGGGTGTGCTGGTGGATGTCAACCCGTCGTTCTCGCATAATAGTACGGTGTCGTTTGCTCATGCGACGGGCAGGTGTACAGAGTTTGTGGAGTCTGGTTCGTGCGGCCGCAAGAGGCATCTGCCGGTTGAGCCTCGTCACCATCAGGAGCGTGCGCTTGTGGCGGAGTCTGTGGGGGTGACTTTGATGCAGTATTTTGACTGGATGGATGAGGATATTTTCTTGTCTATGGTGGCGGCGAAGTTGGGGGCTTGCCCGTATTCGGTTGGGGCGCGTGAGTGTGAGGTTGTGTCATTGTCTCAGGCGGACGCGAACCGGTTTTTCCGAGAGAATCACTTGTTGGGGGCGGCGAATGGTCAGACGTTCTGTGTGGGCCTGACCTATAGGGGGGATTTGGTGCATGTGCAGTCGTATGGTCCTGCCCGGTTCAGGTCTAATGTGGAGTGGGAGGCTATTCGGTCGTGTTCGCGGCTTGGTTGGCATGTGCAGGGTGGTTTCAGCCGGTGTGACAGTGTGTTTTTCCGTGAGGTGGATCCGGTGTCGGTGGTGTCGTATGTGGATTTGGCGACGGGGACTGGGCGCACAGAGTCAATGTTTGCGGGCTGGGTTGCTGAGCGTGTGGGGAGGCCTAACTCGATGTGGGTGCGTGTGGTGGGTGGTGAGGGTCCGGCGTATGTGCGGGATTCTGCTGCGAGGCGTGTGGGTGCGGATCGTCTGTTGGGGTTTGAGGTGGGTGACCGGTATCCGAGGTTTCGTGAGGATGGTTCTAGGGTGTCGAATGCTGACGTGCTTCAGATGGAGGGGTATGTGCAGGTGTTTGATTGTGGTGTGCGCCCGTTTGTGTGGCGTAAGGACCGGTAGGGGCCTTCCTTGCGCCCGTTGCTCTAGGTTTGTGGCATTGGGGGGGCGATGGCCTGGGTTTGTCCTAAGGGATAGTCATACTTTGTGGTTCTTAAGAGAGGAGTGCTTGTCGGAGTTGGCGAGTTGGTCTTGGGCGGGTAGTTTTAGATACTTCCTGTAGGAATGTTTACTGTATGCTGGCTTGACCCTAAGGGGACTTTGGCTTGCTGGTTTGATTTGTGGGAGTGTGGTTCGTGGTGGCTGTTGAGCGTCGTTTCGGGCAGAACGCTGATGGTACATTGTCTTTGTGCAGGGCGAAACCGGAGAATGTAGGTAAGGGCCGCTGTAAGCACGGCCAGCACATTATGAGTGACGCTAGTGATGCGACGATCCGGGCGTTCAATGAGGAGGTTCTGGCGAAGGCTCATGGCGCGTTGGCGACATCGACGAACAAGGCTCGGCAAGAAGGCGAGCAGAGCACTGAGGTAGCCTTGAAGAAGGCGACACCGACTCCTGGCATGGTGTCCTCGTACTACGGTAGAAGCATGACTCGGAAGGAGTTCCATGAGTCGGTTGAGTCTGTGACGGAGCAGTTTTCTCATGAGGACTATTCGTTTATCCGGGACTTCTACAGTAAGTTTGAGGACAGGCTGAATGATCCTAGGCTCCAGAGGCGTTTTCAGAGAGCGGAGGGAAACATTTACGCTTTCTTGTCAAGTAAGGATCCAATCGCCAGGAGGACGAGGGAGTTCCTTGGTGATGATGTCGATTTGAAGGAGTTCTCAAGGATCATTGCTACTAACGTCAAGTCTATGACGGCCTCAATTGAGTGGCGCAATGATGGTAGGCGTCATCAGCCTCAAAGGATAATCTTGACGTCTGCGATGAACGACATGACCCGTGAGCGGTATGTTGCCTCGGTTATGTTCTTTGGTGGCCGCTGCTGCTACTGCCACAAGCCGTTTCAGTCGGGTGTTGGTAATGAGCATGCAGCATCCGGGGAGCATTTGACACCAGTGACCCCGAAGAATCCGCCTCCTGGCACAACTCGCTACGGGAATATGGCCCTGGCGTGTATTGGCTGCAACAGTGAGCGACGTAACAAGGACTTGAACGAGTGGGTGCAGTCTACCAGCAGGGCCCCTGAGGATAAGAAGGATGAGGTTCTGTCAAGGATTGAGAGTTTCCGTCGGTTTGCCCTGTATAAGGAGATGACTCCTGAGCAGGTTAAGAAGGTGTCGAAGTCTATTGACTACATTAACAGGTTCATGAAACAGTTTGAGGTTGGGGAAGATGGGCGCTATGACCGAAGGTCCTCTGGGCGTATTCGGGGTGTCTATAACAGTCAGATCATGAAGTTGCGGGAGTCCCTGAGGTGACTTATAGGTTTGCAGATCAGAGAATAAGTGCGCCCCACCCAGAAACCTGATAGCATTCTGGTGGGGCGCACTCGCGTGTTGCTGTGTCGGGGGCTTTACTGGTGTTTGACTCTGGATTTCATTTCCTTGACGCGACCGCTGATGGGTTTACGCATGGACACGGATCCGAGGTAGCCGCAGAGCCGTTCCACAACTTCGCACTGTTGAGGGTCGCGGTTTCCGCATTGGGGGCAGTAGAATCCGCGTGCGTCAGCGTCGAAGTCTCCTTCGTGGTTGCACTTGTAGCATCGGCTGATGGGTGTGTTGACGCCGGAGAACGGAACCCGGTCGTGCATGTAGTCCCAGATGGCTTCTAGGGCGTCGGGGTTTTTGATGAGGGATGGTTGTTCGACGTAGCAGATGTTTCCTCCAGCGGCTAGTGGCGGGTAGTCTGCCTCGAAGTCGATTTTTTCGAACGGCGTGACTTGCTTGCGGACGTCCAGGTGGAAGGAGTTGGTGTAGTAGCCTTTGTCTGTGATGTCCTTGATGCTGCCGAAGGTTGCCTTGTCGATTTCCGCGAACCGTGAGATGAGTGATTCTGCTGGGGTGCTGTAGACGGAGAACGCTATACCGGTCTCTTCTGCCCACTTCTCCTTCCAGTGGTTGAGGCGGTGGAGGACCTGGATGGTGAAGTTCTTGGCTTCGGGGTTGTCCTGCCAGTCGTTACCCCAGAATCTTGTTGCTGTCTCGTGGAGGCCAACGTACCCAATGGATGCTGTGGCTTCACCATCATTGAAGATTCGTTGCACGGTTTCGTCGGGGTTGAGCCTGTGACCGGTCGCCCCGTACTGGTAGAGGATGGGCGCGTTTCTGGCTGTGGTGCTGGCGAGCCTGTTGTAACGGTACATGAGGCCGTCCTTGACCGCCTGGATACGCTGATCAAGTAGGGTCATGAACTCGTCGGGAGTGTTCACAGTGAGGGCGATGTTGGGGAGGTTGAGGGAGACGACTCCAATGTTTCGACGACCATAGGTGACGTGGTTGCCGTCCTTGTCCTGGTAGTCACTGAGGAATGACCTGCACCCCATGGGGGAGACAAAGGTGCCATAGATTTCCATGACTTTCTCATAGGAGAGGATGTCAGGGTAGATGCGTTTGGTGGAGCATTCTACGGCTAGTCTCTTGATGTCATAGTTGGGGTCACCTGGTTTTAGGTTGTGGCCTTCCTTGAGGGTGTAGACAAGTTTCGGGAAGACGGCGGTGCGTTTCTCAGGGCCGAGTCCTTCGATCCTGACTTTGAGGATGTGTTTCTGGATCTCGCGCGCCCACTTGCCGGTGCCCAACCCCAGGTTAAAGGTGAAAAATGGGGTTTGTCCGTTTCCACTGAAGAGTGCCATGCACTCGTACTCCAATGACTGGCACGTGTCTGCGACTTCCTTACCGGTGTCGCTGATGGCGTCCTTGACGGCTATGTCCTGTGCCGCCAAGGGTAAGGGGGACTGCCCTGGTGGCATAGGGGTGGTGGCTGGGGTGTCGTTCTTGAACTCGTTGTCTGTCTGTTGACATGCCTGCACGTAGTGCTCGGCGAGGGCGGCCACCTGAGCGGGAGTGATGGTGACTCCCGCGTACTGGGCGGCCCTGGTGAGGTTGCGGCGGAGGTGTTTCCGGTAGGACAGGATGGCGTATGGTTCCAGGAACTCGTCTATCCTGTGTGCGGAGACGCCGCCGTACATGTTGCTGGACACGTTGGCGACGATTTGGGGGATGACTTCTCCGGCGGTGTGGAGGGACTTGGGTGGTTCGATTTCTGCGTTACCTAGCGTGAACCCGTGGGCGAGCATTCCGGGGAAGTCAATTAGCATGCAGTTGAACAGGCCCCCGGAGGCGTTGAGTACGTAGTCTAGGTCGTGGAAGTGTATCCATCCTTTTTTGTGTGCTTCGGCGACGTTCTTGGGGAGTAGTTTCTCTAGTGCGTACTCTTTGCTGATTGCCCCGGCCAGAAGGTCTCTCTGGGTGGCGAACACCTTGCTGTCCTTGTTTGCGTTCTCGTCCATGATCTTCTCGTCATGGCCGCAGTAGTTGTCGATCACGCTGGTAAGGTTCATACCTGTGCAGTCCTCCTGCTGTCTTTCTTGGTTCTTGTCTCGTTTTTTGGTCCTTGTAAGTATCTAACGTGACAGACTCTTGGACGGTAGGGACGAAAGCACTACCTGTGGTGTTTACAGTGATGTAACCATACTATATGTTGTGTCAGAATGCGAATGGCGCTGTCAGCCTCGCTCCAGAGTTTGTGACTTGCTGGGTGCGACTGACAGCCACCATGCGATGAAGTAGATGATCTCTCCTGGCATCTGACCCCACGCACCGACATGCACCTGGTAGACGGTCCACACGACCCCAGCAATGAACTGGATGCCCTTGATAGCGGCCCGGTTGTGAATGCAGATTAGTGACGCCATGAGCATGGACCCAACCAGCGGTAACGTCTCATATCCGACACTGATACCATTGACGATCCAGTGGGCGGCAACCATTGACAGAATCATAGTAGCGAGCGCGACCTTGGGTCTCCATGCTCTGGATTTGCTGAGCGAGAGCGATGCGATGGAGAAGGCGAGGGAGATGGCGCTGAGGACTGCTGCGCCGGGGTGGTTGAGCAGGACGTACTGGCCGCAGACGATACCAGACATGACCGCAGACAGGATCGTTATCGTCCTGTTGCGTGACGAGTATGAGATGGCAGCCAGCAGGCCGGACGCCACCAGACCCAGGACGATTGAGAGTGCGTACGTCATGTAGTTAAATCCTCACAGTTCTATCAACGGTTTCAGGCATGCAGCATGTCACTGTAGCACATATGACGACCTGTGTTCAACCCCGTTTCTGGGGCTGTTCCGTTGAGCGTCAGAGTTTTCCGTTGTGGCGCCTGGAGGGCTATTGTTTCTGATATTGGTGCGCAAGGACACTTAAGCAACGAAAAACGGCGGCCGTAGAGGTGCTTTAACTTCTACACACGGCCGCCGTTCTTAATGCCCAAAAACTCAACACATGTTGATGTTGGGCGTTCTTCGGGCACTACTTCTTATCTGCGCTATCTCTGATGTCCCTCAACTTATCCAAAGCGTTGAAAAGAGCAATCTGGAACAGGATCAGAGAGTCTGCCCCAATGGACATACGATTGATAGCGTCCCCCACCTCACGTTCCACCGCGAACAGGCCGCGTAGCCCACCCATGGCGTCATAGAAGCCCTGAACGTCCCGCACTGGAGGTGCGACACCTCGGACGCCAGAAACCGCTTGTATTACGTTCACAAGGTCCGAGAACAAACCCTCAGCCATGGTTCGTCCACTGTAGCCCGCATCCGCCCCCTCCTTCACGGCCTTCAGACACCCAGGCACGTCCAGGACAGCCAACGCCTCCAGGATCCCCAGCCCGGCAGGACGCTCCAGCAGGTCCCCGCCAACGATCAGGCCCTCCAACACAGACAGGGTGTCACGCACAGACCCGCGACCACGCTGAATCACTTCCAGCAGGGCCTCGTCACTGACAGACACATCTTCCTCGTCCAGAATTCGGGATACGAGACCAATCATGTCATCACTGTTCACGAGCCGGAAGGTACGTGCCTGGAGCCGGGAGATGATAGTGTCGGGGATCTTGTCCTCTTCAGTGGAGCAGAAGATCATAAGGGCTGGAGTGTGCTCATCCTCTATCGTAGTCAGCATTGAGTCAAATGCGTTGCGGCTGATGTTGTGCACCTCGTCCATGATGATGACAGCCCGGTTGATGTAGGTCGCCTGACTGGAGTCACGCATAAGTTCCCGGATATGGTCAACACTGCCATGGTTCGCCATGCTGATGTACTGGACGCCCGGCTGGGAGCGGTCGTCAATAGCCTGGCACACGTCACACTCATTACAAGGGTTCTGTCCATCCTGTAGATTGAGACAGTTGAGAGACTTCGCCAAGATGAATGCGGCACTAGTCTTACCGCATCCGCGCGGACCAAAGAAACCATAGGCAGTAGGGACCCGATTTGCGGCTAGTGCCGCCTGGATGCTATGAGCGACCTTTTGCTGGCCGACAAGTTCATCCCACCTGCTGGGCCGGTACCGCTTGTAGAGTTCCAACTTCGGGTCGCTACCACTGTTTCTGGCTGCCATCTGTCTTCTCCGTCCACCCTGTACAAGGTTTCACCACATGCTGTCATCCCGGTCTTACCTTCTTAGTGCGGAGGCGCGACATGGGTTCTGTATCTGCCTATATGGTAACCACGATAACACGTGAGAAGTCACGGGTCCGGTTGCTCCAGGAGGTAGGGGAGGCATTCAGATGAAGTGGCACATACGTACTCAGATGGTTTTAGTGCTCCTCTTCAATGACAACCTCATCCCCCACGTTGATCTGGTGAATGTACCTGCCTACCTCCTGACCATCATCACCCAGCACAGTTCTGGTTTCGGACACCACAAGGTCCTCGGTAGTGCCGTCATCATAAGTGACCCGACAGACAGCGCCACGCCCAGGAGACAAGAAACGCTCGAACAGGAGGTCATACTCAATAGGGTCGATCTCAGAGATACCCAACAGGTATGCGATGATGCACCCTCCGACGCTACCGCGGCCAGGCCCCAACGGAGACGCAAGGATCTCCCCATTCTCGCCTCGCACCGAGTAATTCTCCCGGATGTACCTCAGGTAGTCCTCCACGACCAGCATGTACCCGTCAAACGCGGACGAGTAGATGACCTCCCACTCTTCACGAATGCGTCGTTTTGCTTCAATCAGGACACGTTTGCGCTCCTCCATACTTGGGTAGTCACGGTTCACGTACTTGGCCTTGTATCCGTCGTTGATCATCTGCTGGAGATGCTTCTCGACCGTGGTACCCTCAGGAACGAATGGCACGGGTCTCAGGTGGGGGTCGAACACCATCCTAATGTCTGAGGCCATCTCTGCAATCAGTAGCGTGTTCGACAGGGCACCAGGATAGTCATCTTCAGGGAACAGTGCCGCCATCTGCGCCCCGGACTTCATGTAGTACTGGTCGCCGTTGAACGCGAACCGCTTACCACCCTGATCATAGGTCTTGTCACTCATGAGGGACTTTGACTGGATGCAAAGCATCTCACTGTGTCCCTGAGCGTCCCCAGAGTTGGCGTAGTGGCAGTCGTTGGTTGCCAGCAGGGGGAGGTTGAGTCGTTTCGCCAGCCGCATCTGCTGAGGCAGCAGTTTGCGTTCAAGGTCGATACTCATGTTATGGTTCATGATCTCCATGAACAGGCGGTCCTTGAACACTTCCCTCATGCGCCCAGCGTACTCATAGGCTGCCCGCTCCTGCCCCATGAGCAACCTGGTGCTGACCTCTGATGAGGGGCACCCTGTGGACACGATGAGCCCGTCTGAGTGGTCCGCCAGGTCGTCAAACCCGATGCGTGGTTTCCGGTAATAGCGTTCTGGGGCATAGGCGAGCGTGGACAGGCGCTTCAGGTTACTCAAACCGGCGTCATTGTAAGCCCAGACAGTTAGGTGCAGGTAGGTCCCGTTAGCGGACACGTCATGCTCAGGGTTCTTGCGGCCGCCCTCACCGTAGTAGACAGGATGCTTGGGGTATGGTCCGTCATCACTGATGGGGGCCATGTAGAACTCGGAACCGGGTACTGGGGTGAGGCCAGCGTCCCTGGTTTGGTCAATGAACTGCTTGATGCCATGAAGGTTCCCGTGATCTGTGAGCCCAATGGCTGGCTGCCCAAGTTCGATAGCCCTGTTGATGTACTCTCCTGGCTTGGCGTAGCCGTCCAGTAGGGAGTAGTCGGAGTGCATGTGCAGGGAGACGAACTGATCCTTGACTGCTGGCATGGCTACCTCACTGCTGTTGCGTATCGGCTATTGGAGTACCTGGGTCGGGTTGCCCTGGGGCGGATTCTACCTCCAGGCCAGGGACACTATGGGCATCTACTCGCGTACTTTCAGGGGGCGCTAAGAGTATGACTATTCCTTAGGGTAAACCCAATCCACTGCATTAGTAGGCAGGTTCTCTACCGGAATTGTCGTGCCGCTGGTTGTCTGAAACCACGCATTGTGGCCCACCGCAGAAACCCTAGACTCTGCGGGGCACATCCCCTTGCTCACCTCCCTCTTAGGAAGAGGTGAGTAAGCAAGAGTTTTCGTTCTGTTCTGGGGTGCTTTAGGAGTAGGCCTGTTCTTCGTACCAGGATGCCTCAGAGGCTTCACACGGCACTTGGATCTTCTGATGCGCTTGGTCTTTGTGGCGTGCCGTCTCCGTGTCTGGCACGCTTTCTTGACATTCGCTCGCTGAGCGATGTTCGCCGCCGCGTTCAGGTCACGATGATGCGTGATACCACAGGTGTTGCAGTATGGCTGAGAGTAGTTGCTCATGTCCAGGTCAGACTGACACACATGGCACTTCCTGGACGTGTACGCTGCATTCGCTTTTAGCACTCGTCCGCCGTCGGCCTCAACCATATCCCTTGTCCGTCTGTATACCTCGCCTCGGAACCACCTACCGAACCTCATCGTGTTACTGATATGGCTCAGATCCTCAAACACCACTAGGGCGTTTCCGTGACGCCAGGCCACGTCCGCGACCTCCTGAGCCACGAGGATACTCAGTTCCTTACGGCGGTTAGACAAATGCTCTCTATGAGAAATCGCTTCCTCATCCTTGCCCTTTTGCTTTAAGGATGACACTTGAGTCTGTGTCCTCTTGATCTTGTTGCTCAGCGACCGTGCTCTCTGACCGAGCAGAGATCTCTCAACAACCTCTTTCTTCTCAGTGTCCCATACTACGAAGGCAGTGGGGTTGGTGACACCGACATCCACACCAATGACATAGCGGCTGGAGAACTCAGGGCCGACCAGGATTTGTCTTCCCGTGAAACCCGAACATCACACGGCTGTTCTTGTCAACCCAGATGTCCGGGACACCTGGGTTGCAACCCTGTTCTAGTAACTGGGGTGGTGTTGGGAAGTGCAATGCGATCCACTGACCCTGAACGATCATCATCAACTCAATACGATCCGACTTAACAGTCATCTCTCTATACTGCCTATCGGCAGCAGAAAGAGCAAGACGAGGTTGCAGGTCTTTTGGTTTAGAGTCCTTGACGGTCCTCCTCCACCCAGACGAGACATAACCAGTGTAGTCCCCAGAGACAACCCCAGACCTGGTAGCCCAGGAACGCAAAGTGCTCACGGCCTGCTCCTGGAACATCTTCTCCAACCGTGAGGCCCCACTCTTAAACCGCTTCTTCACCTTGGCGGGGAAGAACAGACCCATGCACCTACCAGCATCAGCGGGCTTGAGCCTGTCAAAGTAGGTTACCAGAGCGAGATTCTGCTCCGTCAACTCCTGTAGAGCGTACTCGGCGACCAGTTCAGCATCCGCTCTGATGCCTTTTATGACGTCACCCAAATCTAGAGACTCACCGTCCTTGCTGAACGCAGCATACGGCACCCTTGGGTACGTGCGTGACATGGTGGATCCGTGCACTTGGTGGCCTCCCCTCTTTCAGGCAGAAAGTACGGTATGTGTGTATTGTAACACAGGATTAGTGGAGAACACCAGCACAGGTAGAGAAATAGTAACAACGTCATTCTACAGTAGAATAGACCGTTCGATGCTGCTGGTGTCGTCTTCGCTGCTAGTCGTGTTGGTGACGGATGTGGTCTCCTCGTCAGCATCGTCTGCCTCGTCAGTTGGAACATTCTTGACCCCGATACCAGCGAGAGCCTTAAGTTGCTTCCCCGTCAGGTCTCGCTTCATAGACCCCATGGTCGAATCCACATCCTTCAGCATGCGCTCAACCTTCTGGGGGCTGCGTTTTCTGCTGATCGGTGCCACACACACAGGCACAAACCGGTTAGAGTCAGGCACAGGCTGGGCGATCACCTTCATGGACTCGCTGTTACGGCGGTTCAGGTCCACTAGCACGAGCGTGATGTCAGCGCCCCTGGACCTCCACAACGGGATCCGGTGGTAGATCAGGTGGTTCAACCATGGGGTGATGCTTTTACGCCGGTATGAAAGGGACTGGCTTCTCTTGCCGATGGTGCCGAATGGTGTCGTCATCTTGATAGGGTGCAGCAGGTATGCGCGTTCATCGTTCCACACGAGCACAGACCCAGTGTCGCCCTTACCTGGCATAGGTGTGGCCTCCCAGCCAAGGTTCTCAGCGCCCTCGACGATGGTGGCCGCCAGTTCGTCGTCCAGGAAGTTGACTGGGGTGTTCTTCGCCCGGAACCTGGTCCTGCCGAACACCGTGTAACCAACAATGAACGTCACAAACCCCAGGACCGCACCAGCCAGGGCGGACCACGCGACCGGAAGAGACCCCAGAATCAGAGTGTAGGCGGCAGAGAAGGATACGAACTGGGCCAACATAATAGGCGCCCACCTGGACCTGCCTGACTGGAACCCGTAAGACCACGCCAAGGTACCGAAAAACAGCGCCCAGATCATCCCAACCCAGACGAGCCCCCCCAGTCCGAAACGGTCTGCCAACGACCCGCCTGTGAAAGCGAACGACGACAGCATAACTGTGACGACAGTAGACCCGATAGCCTTGATGATGACCCTGAAGTTCATGAACAGGAACACTACGAGACTGAATACGGTTAAGGACACGACAGGTACCCACCAGCGTTCAGTGTGGTCAACGACGGCGACCCCTGACACCATGATGAGGACCGCGGCGAAACCAGTCAGCATTGTGCTGTTAGTCTTCATGACGGTGGCAAGTTCCTGGTAGAACTCCGTCTCTTTTAGTCTGTCAAGCATGAGTCTCCTCGGGTTTCAGGGTGCCATGACGGGGGTGCCGCATCGGTTGTGGCTTGCGCTACCCATAGTGTATCGACCACTACAGGGGATCGAACGTATAGAGTGGAAACGACACGCTGGAGCATCCTCTGATGCGGCAGTGGCATGCACACACAGGGTCCGGGGTGCCGCCAGTTTCATCATTCGCTGGCGGCACCCCGGCCGGATAGTGGAGCAGGAGGGAATCGAACCCTCGTCCAAGAATGTGCCTGTTTTAAGATCTACGAGCGTAGCAGGATCCGTTAGTGTTTTACAACCATGTAGGGTCTGGAGTGGTTCTGCATGACTACCATACCCCTGGTTGTCACCTGTTTAGTTTCTCGGCCCGCACCCAGGTGACAGATGATTGACCATGGCCCCTAACGATAACACCTGAATTGAGTCCCGGCAGGGCCTTACCTTGTGGGATTCAGGCGGCTCTCAGGCGGCGAGAGCGAAGTTGTCCGAGTTGGCAACTATTGGTTTGAACCTGTTTGACACCCATGGTTCAAGGGTGGCTCGCACTCAACACAAGCAAGCATCGCATGTCGAATACCTGTCTGCCCCAAGTCGTGACTCTAATATATCAACGGCCCCTCCCGAATGTCAACTTCTGGGAGGGGCCGTATTGTGTGAATAGTGTCACACCTACCTGACTGTTTGTTATGGTGTTGGTGTGGCGGTTGCGGACTGGTGGGCGCTGTAGTTGCTGATCACCATGGCACTGAACTTCTTCCCGTCAACCTTCCACTTGCCATCCTTGTAGATCAGGGGCAGAGTGAAGTCGGTGCCGGTAGGCGTGTTGCTCTTGTCTCCAACGGTCACAGTGAGAGCAGTGTAGGGGACCGATCCGGTGCTACCGTCTACTGTCACCTTGTCCTTATTGACGGCCACAGTAACCTTCTGGTCCGTGTGGTAGCCGGAGGAGAATCCGGTGGCGATGACGTTGAGGATGGCGATCTCGGCATCGGTCATTCCCGTAGTGTCGTAGTAGTCGGACATGGGGTTGATCTGGGTGGTTTTCTCAGCGATGCTCTTCTGCTGCGCCTCGGTCATGGCGTTGAACACGCTCATGGGGTCATCCTGGACGACCTTGTTTCGGTCAATGTCCTTGGTGGCCTCGTTCAGGGCGTTACTGAGTTCACTGTAGGTGCTGTCACTGCTGGACGTGAACCATGCCTCATAGTAGGACTTGGCGAACTGGGCCGCACCAGTGGTGTCGTTCTTTACCGCGCCTGGGGCCTGTACACCTGAACCTGTGGTTGCGATGGCGGTGGCGTTTACCCCCGCACTGACTGTGGATGATGGGTTAGTCTTGGATGCCCCACCGCAACTGGACAGGAGACCAGCGACGAGGACGCCTAGTGCGGCAGTAAGGATCGTCTTTCTTACCCTTGTTCCATGGCTCCTGGCTAGTCTCATGCGTTCTCCTTCTTGGACTTTACTGGGGTGCGGTCTGGGGTACGACCTTCGATGATGGCTTTGAGGTCTGGCGCGAAGTAGTTGTCACCCTTGAGGATCTTCCCCTTGGGTTTGTTTGTGCCGTCCGAGATGACCGGGTTACCTTCGTCATCAAGTTTAGACATGTTGGAGACATGGATCTCATTGAAGATAGCCTCGGAGGGAATATTGGCCTCCAGGTCCAGCCCTTCAATGACGTAACGGAGGTCCCCGGTGGCGTCTGCGGCAGCAACCACATTATAGTTGCGGTTCTCCTCAGTGATGACATGATCGTCGAAAAGGTTCCACCAGGTGTTCTCCATCTCCTGTGCAGCCTTCTCGTTGTAGACTGCTGCAATCAACTCGCAGAACTCCTCAACGATCAGGCTCATCCTAAGGTCAACTCGACTATCACCCATGGCTTCTAGTGACGGCTTGCTTTCAGGGTCAGGCAGGTACCGCTCCTGCTGGAACGCCCTGTAGAACTCTTCAACCTTGCGGCTCTGATCTGACGCCATGCGTTTCTCCTCTAGTGGATTTCTGTGGTAGATGACATTTGCTGCTACCTAGTTTATCCAATAAGGAAGACCCTGTTGTCTTTTCCACTCTCGCACCATACTGAGAAAACAATCACACATAATATGGTGTGGGTGGTTATGGGTGCAGGGTGTCTATCCACCTTTTAACACCAGGGGAAACACCAAAAAAGGGGGGCGGGCGCACACTATAAGGAAGGAAAGAGAGCGTGCGCCCTAGAGCCGCTTATCGGGATCGAACCGATGACCTCCTGTTTACAAGACAGGCGTTCTACCAATTGAACTAAAACGGCATATTTGGTTGTGACACCGGCTCAAACCCGTCCGTGGGGGTTCACCTGGTCGCGGATGGTGAGGGATTCGAACCCCCGGTGCCTTTCAGCACTACAGTTTTCAAGGCTGTCCCCTTTGGCCGCTCGGGCAACCATCCATTATTCAGTTGAGGCAGGAATATCACCCAGCGCCCTGAGTGTGCCAGAACCCTGTTCTCAACGTTGTGGCTACATCCTACCATGCGGGGCGTTAGGGTGTCAACTTGCCCTTGAGGTGACTATTGTCACATAAGTCAGCTCGACACCCTGAATGCAACCCCACCAGTGAAGATACCGAGCCCCAGCAGCCACCCTGCCGCATGGTCTCAACTATGACTGCATCTGCCTGTACTGGACACCTTTGCGCTTGAAGATCGTGAGTGTCGCCGGGGTGAGACCATTCGACATGGCATGATCGTGCAGGTAGATGACCTCACTAATGTCCGTCTGAGCGATCATCTTCGCGCACTCGTTGCAGCAGAAGTGAGTCACATAGAGTCGAGAACCAGCAATCTCACTCCTGGCCCCACGGAAGTTCAGGATGGCGTTAGCCTCAGCGTGAACCACATACGGGTACTTTGTGCACATGGGGTCCTCCGCATCTCTACCCCAGGGGAAGTCCTCGTCGTCGAACCCGGCTGGTGCCCCGTTGTATCCGATGGACAGAACCCGGTTATCGGGCGATGCGATACAGGCACCTACCTGTGTGCTAGGGTCTTTGGATCGCAGCGCAGCGACCTGAGCGAACCTCATGAACATCTGGTCCCAAGTGATAACCCCGTTCCTTCTGGCGTCCACTTATACCCCTTACCTTGTTTGTTCCTGTTGTAGCCCACCCGTTACCTGACTTGATGTCGCCTATTGTGTGTGATCCCAACATCAAGTTACTGGCTAGTAGAAGGTAAGCAAGTCGATCCTTTACTACCTTCTGAGATTACCCTCATAGTCGAACACGGCCGCCATGTTTGCCGCTAGACCTGTCACAGCATCCTCAGCGGTAACACCTACCCCAGATGGTATGTCACTGGCACACAGGCCACTACCCAGCATCACCGCCGACTCCAGTGCAGCCAACTCAGTAATACCCGCAGTATGAAGCCCGTCGTTGGTCTCATGGATGAGGATTGGATCAGCGGTGGGGAGTGAGACAGCCGAGACCGTGTTGATCCTTGTGGATGGTGCCCGCAGCCTCCATAAGGCTGGGTGATTCCTTACAAAGTCACTGGACGCCTGATAGTCCTCCGGGTTGATAACGTACTGGCAGGCAATACGTTGCGTGAACCATGCGGTGCGGTGGCGAACAGCCTGGATGCGCCCATAATCCGACCAGTCCAGGAAGGTCCCCTGTTCCCTTCTGCCACAGGAGTTGTCCAGGTAGAAGCCAGTGTCGTAACGTCTCAGGAAGTCCACAGTCTCAGTGAGGGTGGAGAACACCGGATCCCAGAGGTTCCTGTCGGGTGCTGTCATATAGTAGAACGACGAGTCTACGTCCTCATGTTTGGATACAACAAAACACGCCTTCAGAGCGTATGGCATCAGTGGCAGGTACCATGCCGGTAGATCGCACCTGTCTGGGGTGGTCACGTTGTAACTGACCGGCTTCACAGTATCCATAACTAGGCGTGTCCCATCTGTCCACATGCTTGCTTTACGCACTGGAATAGCAGACAGGCAAAGACCTAAGCGCCCAAGACGCCTCTACACGATACTTTCGCTAGGTCGGGCAAGACAGTAACAGTAACCCGATGTCGCCCACGAGAATACAAGAAACAACAAAACCGGCCCTTCCACAATGAAGAGGCCGGGAGAACAATGTGGAGCCGAATGTGGGACTCGAACCCGCTCCTGTCGCTTACGATACGACCGTTCTAGCCAGTTGAACTAATCCGGCAGCGTACCTTTACCCCACACAAAGCCTGCTACCCCGGAAAGAGGTGGCATGAGACCGCGCGGGCCAGGGGTGTGTATGGGGGTGAGATACTGGAGCCCAGCACCAGAATCGAACTGGCATCTCTTCCTTACCGAGGAAGCGTTTTGACCACTAAACTAGCCGGGCAACGTGGTGGCACCTTAAGTGTTTAAGTGTCATCCACAAGAGGTTTGGTGACACTTAATGGCATCAAGTGTCACACAGTGGGAGGCGACCTGAAAGGTTCAATCGTAACTGTGTCCTTACCGGCCCCTTACTCACCTACAGTATATGACAGGCGCGGCCGCTGTGTCAACACTGCATCAAGTGGCGCTTATCACAACAGAGCACGTGGGAGGTAACCTAGGTTGTCAGGGCCTATACTCGCTCAGGATCCATGGGCTACCCCAGGGCCCCACGCTGCACAGCAACCAGGGCAGATGCAGCCTGATAGATGACGAACTCCAGGGCGTCCATCTTTCTCTCAATCAGGTCATAGCCATCCGGGCGGGGGTGCGGATCGCAGTGCGGCCACACAGACGCAAGATCACCCACTGATGCAAGCATGCTCTGCACCCTGTCAACAGCGGGCATGGCAAGATCATACTCGTACTCATCCATGATGTCTTCTTGCCACCAGAAGTCAGACTTGTCCATAATCGAGTCAACGATACTGTGCAGGTCGTACTCGATCTCAACGTCAGCCTCAGTAATGTTCAGGCATGTGTATACCAGGTTCTTGCACGCGGACTGAATCCGTGGCGAATAGTCCTCAACGTCATCAAGGTTACGAGAAGACTCTTCCCAACAGTCAGCGAAGTCACCAACATTCTTGATCAGGCTGATCAACAGGCGCACAGGGTCAGAGGCGCGAAACACTCGCCCGTGATACGAAGCCACCAGGTCGTTCAGGGCTACATTGAGATCAGACTTGCGTTGCTCAGCAGTCAGGTCGTCAGACATGATGCTCCTTGCGGTTCAGGACTGAGATGGCTTGTGATGCGAGTACCCCCACTGGGACTCGAACCCAGGACCTTGTGCATATCAGGCACGAAACGGTGTATAAGGCCGCTGCTCTAACCAACTGAGCTATGGGGGCATGAATTTTCAGAACCTCTCACATTCTGAATAGTACCCCTGGTCAGACTCGAACTGACAACATGCAGATTAGAAGGCTGCTACTCTATCCATTGAGTTACAGGGGCATCGTGTTTATCCTGACACAAAACTACACAGAGTTTCAGTGTCAAGATAGTGCCTATGAAGGGACTCGAACCCTTAACCCCCACTTTAGGAGAGTGGTATTCTTCCATTGAACTACATAGGCTCATGTTGTTCTCGACAAGTTTTCTCATCTTGTGCTTATATTGTAGCACCTTCAGGTTGGCCTCGTCAAGTTTGATCCATGTTGCTTGCATCACTTTCGTGATGGTGCCTCACAATTGTGTTTTGGATCATTGTGCCCCAGGAGGGAGTCGAACCCTCACGCCTTGCGGCAGCGACTTTTGAGGCCGCCGTGTCTACCATTCCACCACCAGGGCATTGCTTCCCACCTTGCTGCCAGCATCCTGTGTGGCAGTAGTTCTCTATTGAGTTGAGATGGTCCTCCGTACGGGATTTGAACCCGCGTCGCTGGATTGAAAGTCCAGTGTCCTTGGCCGCTAGACGAACGGAGAGATGTATTTATTGTTGTGGCGGCCCCTTTGGTTGGTGCTGCCATCGCTGTGTAAAGAGGAGTCGAACCTCTTCCCTTATTTCTCCAGGGGCGGCTTGTGACCAGCCCTGCTGGCCTTCCACCGCCCCCTTTGATTACGGACGCCATGTACACAACCGTGCGAGGATTTACGCACGTCTTTCGGGGATCAGCCGAAAGCAAACGAGTGATCTGCTCGTTCCCATGTCTGTTTGACGGGACCTATTGTAGCGTTCCTTGTGGACACTTGTCAACACTTGTTGGTGTGACTGTGGTCTCATCATCGTACTGGATGAGGGAGTCGAACCCTCACATCCTTTCGGACACTCGCACCTGAAGCGAGCGCGTCTACCATTCCGCCAATCCAGCATGAATCTACATCTTACGCTATGTAGTTGTGGTTCAAGCGCATGCGCCTCTGTCTATTAGAGCATGTTGCACTTGGTACCGGAGAAGGGAGTCGAACCCTCACACCCGAAGGCACCAGGACCTAAACCTGGCGTGTCTACCATTTCACCACTCCGGCTTGCTACCGGTCAGAGAGAACAAGGGGTTGCTCGGTTTCCCGCCTGGCCTCATCCTGTTCTCTCCGACCGGCTTGATGATGACTACTCTACCACCAGCAGAAGACTGATGTCAACTGACAGTGATGTGATAGCAGTCACGTTCTGTTTCTGTCTCAGTTCTCCCAGGGCCAGGACTGAGACACACCTCTCTCCAGTAGCGGGATCATCTGGAAGCCCTTGTCAGTAAGCCCACCAAAGGTCCAGCGGCGATCCTTGGACTGGTTGTGTGCGGCAGTGTACCCGGCTAGGTTCCAGGTGAACACTGTTGCCCCCTTCTTCAGTCCAGCATCCAGGGCCTCGTCAAGACTCTCTCCGCCTGTCCAGTATGAGGACATGGATGTCTGCTCGTCTGTGAGGACGATAACCCTGTCGTGGTTGTTGTAGTGCTCCCTGAATGCTCGGGCGGTGTAGGTTCCACCACGAGAATCCGGCATGTCCTTCTCAACAACTTTGAGGAGGTCCTTGGAGGTGATGCTGATCCTCTGGCTGTCGTTGTCAAAAGCAACCACATCAACATCCTCGCAGCGTAGCGCCAGGGCTGCCGCAAAGACATTGGCTGCGTCCTGTCTGGTGATCTGGCTCTTGGAGGACAGGTGGTCTCCCATTGAGCCTGAGCGGTCCAGTAGGACTAGTGTGCGCCCCTTGAGGGCTGGAATGTTGTCCAGGACCCCGTTTGCGCCTCTTTGGAGTGCGGCATGGAAGTCTAGTGGAGCATTCCTGTAGGCACGAAGGAAGTCAATTGGCATGACCTTGGCGCGGGCGACCTTCTCCTTGTCTCGGAGGACCTTGTTGATCTCGTCGATTACGTCAAGGCTGACACCGGATTCGCTGATTCGCCTGAGGTTCATGCGCAGAGCGGTGTATCCCATGTGCGGGATCAGGTTCTCCCATACCTCGGCCGGAATCTTGCCAATAGACCCGGAGATAACCTCGTGCGTGAGGCGTGCTGACTTGATCGCACTGTCAGCCTTCTTACCTGACAGGACCTTGACCTGCTTGTCTACCGGCATGGACAGGAAGTCCTGGCGGGCTTTCATGACAGGCAGTGCGGTCAGGTCCTCCTTGGCCCTATACTGGCGGTCGAGGACGGCCTGGTAGAGCGCCGACTGGTGCTCATCCTTAGGCTTAGCGTGCACGAGGTTGATGACGTCGCCCAGGGACACGGATCCACGGGATGCGCGACCGCTCCACTTCAGGTATGAGCCCTCGTTGAGTAGGTCGTTCAGGGCGTCACTGATACCGCGCTTGACGGCGGACGGGATCTTGCGGCCGAAACGCTCCAGCCAGTAGGCAATGAACTCACTGGTCTCGTCCAGGCGTCCAATGGATGCACGAACAATCTCGCGGTTGAGCCCGTTCATGCTCTTGCTGAGACGGTAGTGGACAGCCTCAGCAGCAACCATTACAGGAACAGCCCTGAGACCAGCGTCACGACGGAGCCACCCGACTAGGCCGAGAACCCACTCGCCATTCTTAGCGACCTTCGCAACCAACTTGGCGACACGCTCTTGACGGTTCTCAGCGGACTCATAGAACGTGTCCTCATTCAGGCTTGTGACCGCAGCAAGAAACAACTCACTCTTAGCGGTGCGCTTCCACCCGGCCCCACCTTCGGCCGTAGCGACTCGCTTACCGCTCTTACGGGTCTTGACTGGAGAAGACGCACCGTTCTTTACAGCAGCGCTCTTCGTGTTCATCCTTGCCATTTTGCTCACCCTTCCTTGAGACTATGATGGCTTCATGACCCAGGCTGGTGTTGAGTCCGTTTCGTAAATTATAGACGCAGAGAACCAGCCGCAGCAGGTTTTAGGGATTGAGTGTAAATCAATGTGAAGTAACCTACCACTACGCATCTGCGCCTTCGTACCTGAACTGGCGACGAAACCAGAAACACTCACACCAAGGAAGCATGTGTTCCGTAGTGTGAGTGCGCCCCTCCTCACTATAACTGTGGCCACCATCATGACCGCATGATAGCGAGAGGGTTCAGGTGAGATATGTGACAAACCCCAGAGAAAAAGCGGCCCCCTCTGACGTTAACGTGCTAACCCGATACACCACTGGAAGGACTATCCTTCTCAGCCAGGGACTCGAACCCTGGTCCTCTCCTATTCCACAAGAAGTAAGAGAAAGTCTACACTTCTGGGGTTTGTCAAGTGCTCAGGACAGGAGTCGAACCTGCATGGACCTTACGGCCCACTGCCACCTCAAGGCAGCGCGTATACCATTCCGCCACCTGAGCGAGCGGACAACGGGGATCGAACCCGCGACCTCCTGGATGGGAACCAGGTGCTCTACCAACTGAGCCATGTCCGCAAACACACGCTTCACCATGACTTGCCCCTCTTATGAAGGAACAGTGTGGTGAGAAAACCACGTGTGTATGAGATTGTGTGCACTCAGTGTTCAAGAACCTTGCTTCTCTAACTTCCTGAGTACATGACCTAGTGTACCACCGCCACCAGGTGAGTGTCAAGTGCGTGTTTGTGTGCCGACTGTCACACCTGACAGATAATGAGTCCACACAGGTTGCAGTGTGGGTTAGTTCTCTTCCAGGTTGTTGATGAGCCTCTGCGCGAGATCAAGCGCCTGGGGTCGGCTAGTTACCTCATCCTTGTACTGGGCTTCACGCACCTGGCTCAACAGATCACCAAGCCACTTCCCTGGCCTCCGGCTGGTCATAGCGAGGATGTCTTTCCCGGCAACAAGGTCAGGTGCGGGCTTGTCGCCCATACCCATCTTGATTGCCTTGTTGGCGGCTGACACCATCCTGCTGTCACCATAGATTTTCACTAGTGCACGAACCTGCCTGTATGAAGCCCCTTTCCTGGCGAGTACCAGAGCGGTCTTTCTGAGTGTATAGTCGTCACACATGTCAGAGTGCCCTAACTCACTGAGGGCTAGAGCCTGTGTGGTGTCGCTCTTACTCATTGTGGCAACCCTAGCGAAGTTCTCCCTATCGGAACGACTGGAGATGCCTTTGAGGATGACAGCGGCACCAATAACAGGGCGCTGACTGGAGCCAAGTTTAGTGAGGTTGTTGAGAGCAGCCACAGTTCGACTACTTCTCAGCGACTCTCGCAAACCTGGCTCAATGTCATTCCAACCAGAGTCTTGAAGAGCCTTCACGCCAGAACTGTAGTCCTCACCCTTGGTGAAGAACTTGTTGAACTCTTCACGTACACGCTCCACCGAAAGGTCATTGTACTCGCCCCGGATGGTTCGACACATGCTGGCCGTGTCATCATCGTAGCGCATGCCGAACCTTGCAGCAAACTGGAATCCCCTGAGGACACGCAGAGGGTCCTCAGGGAACCTGTCAGAGACCGCACGCATCACCCGGTTACGGTAGTCACCAACACCATTAGTCGGGTCAACGATCACGCCCCTGTGATGATCATACATGATAGCGTTGAACGTGAAGTCTCTTCTCTCGGCAGCCTCAGAAACACTCATGTTCTCATTGAACTCGACCGTGAACGCCTTGTGGCCGACACCGACACGATTCTCACGCCTAGGTACGGACACGTCAAGGTTCTTCACCCCGCCTTTGGAGACTTTGAGAACCCCGAACTGGCGGCCCACCTCATCAACATGGTAACCCTGTTCTTTCAGGTGCTTGATAATGGAGCCAATACTGGAACCATGAACCTCTATGTCAACATCCTTACTGGCGTGACCACTCAGAGAATCACGAACAGCACCACCAACAACCAGAGGATTCCCAACACCCCTGAGATCTTTCAGAACGCCGTCAACACCATCAGGGAGACTAATTTCATATGGTGTAACACAGTTCTCACCATACAGGGTCTCCGCCTCCTGTAAGAGGAGACCCTTGCGCGCCTGCTTGGCTTCCTCCATGGTGTCATAGCAGGTGCCGAAACTACATGGCCCCTTCACGGCGCGACAACGCTCAATCTCATGCGTGTCAGGACGAACATGAACCTTGGACACAACTGATCACCACCAATACAAGGTACAGGAAACAATTCACTCAGTGACTTATCTATCCTGAAGGCAAAGAGAACTGTAATCCACGGTAGGACCCCCGCACCTTACAACGACCTACTTGTCACAATCAGCAAAAACCAGCCCTGGAGGCAGACGTCGAATCTGCGCCACCAACCCAACATGTTCAAGGTCAGTGTGTTCCAACCATCACCAAGGTCAATGTGCTCACACCATAAGTCAAAGACGACCAAAGAATAGTCATCTTTGCAGCACTTTCGGTCGGACTACCTGCACACCCTCTTCTTAAGGAAGAGGCGTCCCGCTTCACGCCGCAGAACAATTCTTGGAGCAACCCAAGGTGCCTGTGATGCTACTCAGCCAGATAGTGAAAAGCGCATCGTTAAAAGCATGTCAGCGCCAAGACGGAATGTCGTACTACCTCAGTCGGACACCTGCCACAATCGGCAAGCGCTACCCGCTTCGCAAGGGCTTCAAACCCTGCTACTTGGTCACCCGCCCTGGCGCCAGCACACAGCCTCCACAAAGTGACACTCCCGAAAAAGTGTCACCTGTTTCAAGCACCTGTACGAAAGGCGCTAAGGGTGAGGCCAGAACCCATGGTGGAGAAGACGGGACTCGAACCCGTAACCTCCCGCAAGCCAAGCGGGCGCACCACCAAATTGTGCTACATCCCCAAAAGACCCAAGGTCATCAATCAACAATGTTAGACCATGGACAGTCCGCCCCGGGTGGAGGATTCGAACCTCAATGACAGTGGCTTTGGAGACCACCCGCTAATCCATTAGCATCACCCGGAAATAATCCTGTCACAAGAACGCGGCAGGATTGAGGAAAGAGGCACAGAGAGAAAAGACGTAATCCGGTGCAATACATAACCCAAATATGAAGTAACCGGACCACTACGCATCTCTATGAACTCCGAGCAGATGACGGGACTCGAACCCGCTCTACAACCATGGCAAGGTCGCGTGCTACCATTAACACCACATCTGCACATTCCGGCGCCACCCACTCCCGCAAGAGAGGAGGAAGTTTCACAGGAGTAGGCGGCACCAGAAAACAAAAACGCAGCAGAACGTCCAACTTCCACCACTTCCCACAAAACCAAGCAAAGGGCCACCAATGCCCGGCAACTAGCGCAACCCGTGAGCAAAAGTACCGGCTTCATGACAACCGGCTCGCCGCCCTACCAACGGGACGGTCTCTACGCTAGACGCCCAACTCACTAGACCCCAGTGTCAGGCAAACTGGGAGAATATGAGACAGCATAGCAACATGGTGCAAACAAAACGTCGCGCCACCCAGGTCACACTCAGCAAAAACCTGAAAACACTAGGCCCACCAGCACCAGTTAAAAACCACCTCACATCGCTGCCCCTCCAGGACTCGAACCTAGAATAACTGAACCAGAATCAGTCGTGCTACCAATTACACTAAGAGGCAAAGAACGCCAACACGCACCCCAAAAAGCACGCCACAGCGCCGCTCCCCCGCCAGGACTCGAACCTAGGCTAACCGATCCAAAGTCGGTCGTGCTGCCACTACACCAAGGGGGAATAAGTACCGATGGCTGGAATCGAACCAGCGATGACCTCATTATGAGAGAGGCGCCTTACCACTTGGCTACACCGGCAAAAAGTGCTCGTTGAGGGATTCGAACCCCCGCTACATCACACCGGGCGTAAACCGGCGGCTCTGACCAACTGAGCTAAACGAGCAAACCTGTACCACACCTACCAAAAATCTCAAATGCAAGCGTAATACAGGAAGACTTTCGTCAAGAGGAAAGAACCTTAACAGCCTCATCGATTTCGCTTTGACTAGGCCGGATCGACTTGGCTAGAGCACGCAAACTGTCAGCAAAACCATCAATGGTGTCATCAGCGTCATCTTCATACTCTAACCCATATTCATCAAACGCCTCTGCGAGCGTCATATACTCATCGGCCTCACACTCAGTGCTGCTAGCAGAGAAATCCCTTGCCAAAACTTCTAGAGCCCGCTTGCGATCCATACTGTTCTTTCCCTTCTGAAAGATGTTCACCCTCACGGAATATTTACCGAAAGGTCGTGGAGAAGACGGGGCTCGAACCCGTAACCTCCCGCTTGCAGGGCGGGCGCACCACCAATTGTGCTACATCCCCAAGAAACCATGCAAGCACCAGGGAACCGCCCCGAGTAGGCTAACACTC